>ENA-OQLI01000004-OQLI01000004.1-human-gut-metagenome-genome-assembly--contig:-NODE-4-length-399423-cov-11.101135_pt1 | contig 399423 bp, 345 predicted proteins | sample MGYA00242805_ERZ504812 | MGnify/ENA primary metagenome ERZ504812 (study PRJEB26092, sample SAMD00036430) | human gut metagenome | host: Homo sapiens | study: EMG produced TPA metagenomics assembly of...
TCTCAGTCCCAATCTGGCCGGTCGGTCTCTCAACCCGGCTACCCGTTGTCGGCACGGTGGGCCGTCACCCCGCCGTCTACCTGATGGGCCGCGGAGCCATCCCCTCCCGTCGGGGCTTTAGCCGGGGTGCCATGCGGCACCCCGGGGTATCCGGTATTACCCGTCCTTTCGGGCGGCTATCCCGGGGGAGGGGGCAGGTTCTCCACGTGTTACTCAGCCGTTCGCCACTCGCTTCCCTCCGGAGAGGGGTGCCGTTCGACTTGCATGTGTTAGGCGCGCCGCCAGCGTTCATCCTGAGCCAGGATCGAACTCTCCGTCCAAAATAAATGGGCTTCGAGCCCGTCCGGTCCTCACAACTATTAGCTGATCGGTTCCGTTCGATTCATATGGTTTTAGTATAGGAAAAGGAATTTCTCGGGGCCGCCTCTCGGCGGCCTTGCGAAAAACAAATCCAAGTTAGACCATTTCAAATGGTTCGATGTCTGCCCGGATGCGACACTGGAGTCAGTGTCCATCCTCGCAGTATCCGGTTCTCAAGGTGCACGCCTGCGCTGGTTCCCGGTTCGACCGGGCCGCGCGGCAAGGAGATATATTGCCAGACCGCGAAGCCGTGTGGGACGTCAATTCCACTCTTCACAAGTCCTACACAACATATCGCTTCCTATATAAGCAATAGAAAGGCTGGTGCAGAAATACTGCACGTATCAGATGATGACCCTTCGGTTAAGAGATATATAAAGATCGGTCACCTGTAAGTGCTTATCTACCCACGCTTTTAGCTATGCAAACCAGCGCTTTCGATAAAAAAGAGGGAGTGTCGCGCAGTGCGCGACACTCCCCTAGCGATTCAACAGAATCAATTAGGCCTCGAGGGCCTTCTTGGCGATGGTAGCCAGCTCGTTGAAGGACTCGATGTCCTCGTAAGCCATCTGAGCCAGGACCTTGCGGTCGAGCTCGATGCCGGCAACCTTCAGGCCGTGCATGAACTGAGAGTAAGAGATGTCGTTCAGACGAGCAGCAGCGTTGATACGGGTGATCCAAAGAGAGCGAATCTCGCGCTTCTTGTTACGGCGATCACGATACTGATACTGCAGGGAGTGCTGGACCTGCTCTTTAGCATGCTTGTAAGTACGCGAAGCGGCACCGTAGTAACCCTTCGCACGGTGCATAACGGTACGGCGCTTCTTCTTGGCGGCAACAGCGCGCTTAATACGTGCCATGTTCTATCAACTCCTAGACGGTAAAACGAAAAACGGGAACGCGATCTTAGGCGAGACGCGACTTAATGACCTTGCGGTCGGCAGCGGCGATCTCGGTCTCCTGACGGAAGCCACGCTTACGCTTGGTGGACTTCTTGCTCAGGATGTGGCTCTTGAAAGCCTTAGCGCGCATAAGCTTGCCGGTACCAGTCTTGCGGAAACGCTTCTTGGTGCCGCTGTGGGACTTCATCTTAGGCATGAAATACTCCTTAATCGGTTACAGAACACTAGTTACTTGGTATCGCTTGCCGCTTTATCCTCATCGAAGGCGCCCTTAATCGGGGCGAGCAGCATAAGCATGTTACGGCCTTCCATCTTAGGCTTGGATTCGACCGTAGCGTAAGGCTTGAGATCCTCGGCGAGACGCTCGAGAACGTTAAGGCCCTGCTCCGGGTGAGCCATCTCACGGCCGCGGAACATGATGGTGATCTTAACGCGTGCGCCCTTCTTGAGGAAACGCAGAACGTGGCCCTTCTTGGTCTCGTAGTCTCCAACGTCAATCTTGGGTCGGAACTTCATTTCCTTGACCTCGACCTTAGACTGATTCTTACGAGCGGCCTTGGCCTTCATGGCCTGCTGGTACTTGAACTTACCGTAGTCCATGACCTTGCAGACCGGCGGCTCCGCGTTGGGAGCGATCTCGACCAGGTCGAGACCCTGATCGTCGGCGACGCGCTGGGCATCGCGGATGGCGAACAGGCCGAGCTGAGAGCCATCGACGCCAATCAAACGGCACGAAGATGCAGTGATCTCGTCGTTGATGCGGGTGTCATCAGACTTAGCTATTTTCCCTACCTCCATTCGTAAAAAAATAACCCGGCGCTTTTCAGCAACCAGGTCGTACACATAGACATCCTCAATGTGAGGAAGGGAATCTAAGTTGTATGACCAGTCAGCTGCTCATTGGCGCCAAAAGGTGGGAACCCTCGGGTTCCTCTTTAGGGCATTGCGGGAACAACGCCTTCGCGATAATAACACGTACAGCGCACTATCACATTACGTACACGAAAAGGGGCCTCGACCCCCTTGAAGCGCAGGTGCATGTATGGTGCCCGAGGCGAGACTCGAAGGGCCTTCGCTTCGCGAAGCCCCGGGCTTCGGGCGCATGGCGCCCTCGCCACGCTCCGCTACAAACAGGCCACAGGCCTGTTTGCTTAACGCTCCGCGCGCTCACGCGAGTTCGGCACGAAAAAGGGGGGCGCAACCCCCTTGAACGCTCACTTGCATGTATGGTGCCCGAGGCGAGACTCGAACTCGCACGTTGTTGCCAACGGTGGATTTTGAGTCCACTGCGTCTGCCAATTCCGCCACTCGGGCACGTCATGCGTGAGTTAGTTTATCACAGCTTTCTGTTGATTAGTCCGAAAATGGAACTTCAAGCATTTCGATGAGTTCGACCGAGCGGAGCATCTCGCGCCGGCGGCACCCGCGTCCGTTAACCGAGGCTTCGCCCATCTGGTTGTCATAGGGATCCTCGCGCATGCCATCGAAAGCAGGCACAAACTCGGCCTGGAATCGATCGTTGGCCACCATACGCCACGGGTCGAGATTGCCAAAGTAGTGACGACGACGCCACTCCTCCCCCATCCTGCGTGCCGATGAACCAAACGATACGTCGGCGTTGAGCCAACCGGTCTGCGGCGTATAGAACTCTGCCCAGTCGTGCGACCCCACCGAATCGGGCGCAACGTACAGACCGCTCTGCCAACGGGCAGGCACGCCCGCGATACGGCACATGGTGATAAACGTGAGCGCCATAACGCCGCAATCGCCGCGGAGCGAATGCGCGCAGTCATCGGCAATAGATCCCAAAAGCAAGTACGGCGGCTGATAGCGATAGTCGATATGCTGCGTCAGGTAATCATAGATAGCACGGGCGCGATCGAGCGGATCCTCGAGTCCGTCAACAACACTGGCCGTCAGCTGCTGCAGATACGGCGTAAATGCAATGTGCGGACGGTCCTCGGAAGTGTCCTCAGACAGCGGTGCATCCATGCACGGGCGTTCGGGCAGCGTACCTCCATAAATGTCACAATAGGCAGCATTAATGTGATAGCGATAGGTTACCGAGAACGAGCGCTCGGTCGGAGAACACCATGAGGCGGTGCGTGCCGGCGCATCCTCAGGGGAAACATGCCCCTCCGGCGTCATATCGAGAACTTCGACCAGAGACTGTTGACGACAGGCGGCGGCAACGGGTAGCCACGCACGAACAGCCTCTCCCTCCAGAGCCCCGGGGACAGACACGGATGCCGTAAGCGTGATGACGCGAGCCAACCCATTTTGCGACTCCATCTCCCTGAGCATCTGGTTACGCAGTGCGATGCCGTCCGTAGAATCGGGACGCAGACCCGAAAGCTCCTTGGGGTACACGCGAAGTGAATCGAGGAAGTTATCGAGAACAAACAGCTCGCCATCGATAAAGCGCCAGTCAATACGCTTACGATTAATCAGGTCATCAAACTGCTCTTCGGTAAACTCAGGCCACTCCTCGCGAATCATCGCAATGGCCCGATCACGCGACACCGAAAAATGAAGCGGCGTCTCGAGCATGCGATACCGCTCGGCACGAACACATGCAGCCAGCGAAGGCTCGGGGTTCTGCTCCAAAAGGCGATCGCAGGCAGCAACAGCCTGCGTCAAATACCCGGCATCTTTGAGACGAAGAATCTCGGGCGGAAGTCCAATATCGAGATGACGAAAGTCATCACAGCAGACATCAACCGAGCACCCAACCGGTCCCTCGGCAATAACCTTCCCATCCGAAGGCAGCACATCAATAACAGCCATACCAAACTCCAAGTCACTAGAACGCTTGAAGCCCATTGTAGCGAGATAAAAAGAAAGCCCCAACAAGGGAGCCATCAACACCGCTGAACGGTAGTCAAAGAAACAATTCAGTCTTGTAACCCTGCGGCGTTAAACGAAGGAAGCCCCGTCCCCCGGAACTGTTTCCTTGGCGCGACTTCTGGCAAAGCCAGTAGCCATCTTAATTCAGCCCAGTAACCCTGTAGCGAGTTAACGAAGGAGGCCCCGTTCACCCGGAGCTTTTCCCATTGCGCGACTTCTGGCAAAGCCAGGTGAGCGCAAGGGAAAAGCGTAGGGTGAACGGGGCCTCCGACGGGAAAGTTAAACCGCTACTTACGCCTTGTTGACGGAGCCAAACTCCTCCATGAGCTCCTTGATGCGGGCAACGATGTTGTCGCGGCCAGGCTTGAGGAGCTTGCGGGGGTCAAAGCCCTTGCCCTGCTGATCCTTGCCAGCCTCGATGTACTCGCGAACGCCCTTGGCGAAGACGATCTGCAGGTCGGTGTTGACGTTGATCTTGGAAATGCCCAGGGAGATGGCCTTCTTGATCTGATCCTCGGGGATGCCAGTGCCACCGTGCAGGACGAGGGGCAGATCGCCGGTCTGGGCCTTAATCTCGCCCAGACGCTCGAAGGAAAGGCCAGCCCAGTCGGCAGGGTACACGCCGTGGATGTTGCCGATGCCGCAGGCGAGGAAGTCGACGCCCAGGTCAGCGATCTGCTTGCACTCAGCAGGATCAGCGAGCTCGCCGCTGGAGGTCACGCCGTCCTCGGTGCCGCCGATGCCGCCGACCTCGGCCTCGATGGACATACCCTTGGAGTGGGCAAGCTCAACGAGCTCCTTGGTGCGGTCGAGGTTAAGCTGGAAGGTCTCCTCGTGAGAGCCGTCATACATGATGGACGTGAAGCCGGCCTCGATGCACTTGAAGCAGTCCTCGTAAGAACCGTGATCGAGGTGAAGGGCGACGGGAACGGTAACGCCCGTGGCCTCGACGGCAGCCTTGACCATGTCGGCGCAGACCTTGAAACCGCCCATCCACTTAGCGGCACCAGCGGTGCACTGAAGGATCAGCGGAGACTTGGCCTCCTCGGCGGCCTGGAGAATAGCCAGGGTCCACTCGAGGTTGTTGGTGTTGAAGGCACCGAGACCGTACTTGCCGGCCTCGGCCTTCTTGAGCATGTCTGCTGCGTTGACGAGCATAAAAGAAACCTCCTGTAAGGTTGCTCCGATAACGCCTGTGATTTTACCACGGCACACCCAAGCATATACGTTCGTTTGTTCATGAATATGGGTGCTTTAGCGAGTTTTTATACCGTTTGCCGCCCCAGAACGGCCGTTAACGAGTTTAGGGGTTGACGTAATTGTCAACCCCTAACTACCAACTGGCTATACGATCACCAAAGACGCGAGTTCAAGCATGATGGGCATGGTGATGAGCGACAGAATCGTCGATAGCGTCACCAAGCCGATTCCAAACTTATAGTTGCCACCGTATTTCTCGGACAAGATGGCCGCGAACGATGCGACAGGCGCACCGAGAGCGATGAGCATCGTGAGGCGGATCTTGGCATCAATCCACGGGAAAAGCGCCAATATGCCGACAACGATCGCCGGGATGACGACGAGTCGCACCAAGCTGACGAGATAGGCCGTTTTGCTCGTAAGGACAGCACGCATATCGCTCTGTGCCAAATAGGCTCCAAGCACAAGCATCACAAGGCCCGTATTGAGCGCACCCAGGTCATCGAGAATCGTCGCCATCAACGCAGGCGGATGGATTGAAAAGAATAAGCAAACAAGACCAATCAAGATCATAATGAGATTGGGGTTAGTAATGCAGTTCTTAAACGACATCTGGCTCTTATCGCCCGAAACCAACCATACGCCATACGTCCAAATGAAAAATGTGAGGCATGAGACTCCGATGGAGAGGTAGAAGACGTATTCGGACCCGAACACGCCCATAACAATGGGAACCCCGATAAAGCCGCTGTTGGAGAAGATGGCGCCGTAACGGGCGACGCCATCCTCCTTTTTAAAGAACAGACGCGTGAGCGGAATCGAAATGAGCGTGACCACAACGGTAAGCACGAAGCAAAATCCCGCGTCGCGGATCATGTTGGGGTCGAAGTCGACCATAAGAGTTCTCAGCGTAATGCAGGGATACGCCACATAGATGACCACATTGGCCATCTGGCTCGTGCCCTTACGGTCGATAATCTTCATGCGGTAGAGAGCATAGCCGATCGCCATCAGGATAAACATGATGACGATCTGGTTGATAAGCGCGGCAACCGCTCCTCCCATTACAGCTCCTCGCCGTTGGTCTCGATAACCTTCTTGTACCAGTAGAAGCTCTTTTTACGCGAGCGCCCCATAGTGCCGGTGCCGTCATCGTGCTTATCGACGTAAACAAACCCGTAGCGCTTGGCCATCTCTCCATCGGCATTGCTCACCAGGTCGATGCAGCCCCAAGGTGTGTAGCCCCAGACCTCAACACCATCCTTGATGGCCTCGGCCATGGCCTTGATGTGATCGCGCAGGTACTCGATACGGTAATCGTCGTCGATGGATCCATCCGGGTTGACCTCATCGCAGCAGCCGAGGCCGTTCTCAACCACCATAATGGGGATTTGATAGCGCTCGTACACCTGGTTGAGCATGATACGCAGACCCATAGGGTCGATTGGCCACTCCCATGCAGTCTCCTTGAGGTAAGGATTCTTGGCGCCCCCGAGAAGGTTACCGCTCGTCTCCTCAGCAGGGTCAGTGCTTGCGCACTGGCTCTGGTAGTAGCTGTGCGTATAGAAATCGACTGTACCTTCTTTGAGAACCTTACGGTCCTCGTCGGTGATATCGAGCGTCACGCCTTCCTCATCCCAGATACGCTGGGCAAAGTAGGGGTACTCGCCGCGCACTTGGACATCGGAACAGTAGTAGTTGCGATATTGGTTGCGCTCGCGGGCGAGCTCGACGTCGGCAGGGTTGGGCGTGAGCGGATAGGCCAGCATGTAGGCGATCATACAACCCATCTTGTTGTCGGGGTCGATCTCATGCCCCGCCTTGACCGCAAGAGCGCTTGCCACAAACTGATGGTGCAGCGCCTGCAAACGCTTCTGCGGGTTGTCTTTCTGATGGCGCAGGTCAAAGGAGCCCGGATTCAGAATGCCGAGACTCATATAGTTGCCAAGAGACATCATGCCGCAATTGATCTCGTTGAACGTGAGCCAGTAGCGGCACTTGCCCTTGAAATGCTCCATGACGGTCTTGGCATACTTCACGTAGCAGTCAATAGCCTCGCGCGAAGCCCAGCCATCGACTTTCTGGCACATGGCAAAAGGCATCTCATAATGACTCAGCGTTACGAGCGGTTCGATGCCGTACTTATGGCACTCGTCCATCACGCGATCGTAAAACGCAAGACCGGCCTCGTTGGGCTCATCTTCGAATCCCGTTGGGAAGATGCGAGGCCAGTTCATCGAGAAACGAAAGACCTTGAATCCCATCTCGGCGAGCAAGGCGATGTCCTCTTTGTAGTGATGGTAGAAATCGACACCATCGTGACAGGGATAGAGCTTGTTGGGGTCGAGCTCGGGCGTGATCTCGCGCGGGTGGTGATGGTTGCCGTTAGTGGCCATATCCATGCAACTCGGACCCTTGCCGTCTACGTCCCAGGCTCCCTCGAACTGATTGGCGGCAGTCGCGCCGCCCCAAAGAAAGTCTTTAGGAAAAACACCCATGGTCGTCCTCTTTTCTATAAGAAACGGGCCGCCATCGCGACGGCCCTCACGCTTGTTGAACGAAAGCTAGTCGAGGTCAGCACCGTTGGTGGCAATAACCTTCTGATACCAATCGAAGCTCTTCTTCTTAGAGCGTGCATAGGTACCGTTGCCCTCATTGTCGAGGTCGACATAGATAAAGCCGTACCGTTTGTCCATTTCGCACGTCGACATCGAAACCAAATCGATGCATCCCCACGGGGTATAGCCCATCACGTCGACGCCCTCCTCGATAGCGACGCCGATGGCCTTGATATGCTCACGGAAGTAATCAATGCGATAGTCATCGTCAGTCGTGCCGTCTTCGTTGACTTTGTCGTAGGCGCCAAGGCCGTTCTCGACGATAAAAAGCGGCTTATGGTAGCGGTCCTGCATATCGATCAACGCGTAGGTGAGACCATCGGGGTCGACCTGCCAGCCCCAGTCAGAAATGGGCAGGAAGGGGTTCTTGACGCCGGTAGCAAGGTTTCCGCCAACCTTCTCGCGCTTGTCCGCATCGATAGAGTCAACCATCGACATGTAATAAGAGAAGGAGACGAAATCGACCGGATACTGCTTGAGAATAGCCTCGTCACCCATGCCGAACTCGACGTGGATGCCCTTGCGCTTCCAATAGTTGAGCACATGCTGCGGATACTCGCCGAGTACCTGGACATCGCTATAGAAGTAGTTATCGCGGTTGTCCTTCTGCGCGAGCAGCATGTTTTTGGGATTACAGTTCTCTGGATAGGTGAGGGTGCGCGTGACCATGCAGCCCATCTGAGCACTGGGAACCATCTCGTGCAGCATCTTGGTGGCAAGGGCGCTCGCTACAAACTGATTGTGCACACACTGGTAGATAAGCTCCTCGCGCTTATCCTCGGGATAGCGCTCAGTGCAAACGCCAATCGCGGTCCAGGGGTGACGGAACACAGAGTCGATCTCGTTGAACGTGAGCCAATAGGTCACGTACTTGCCGAACTCACGGAAGCAAACTTCGCAGAAGCGCAAGAAGAAGTCGATGACCTCGCGCTTGCCCCAACCGTCGTAGTGGTTTGCCAAATAGAGCGGCATCTCGTAGTGATGAAGCGTCACAAGTGGCTCAATGCCCGCATCTTTCATGGTACGGAACAGATCGCGATAGTAGTCGATGCCGGCCTGGAGCGGCTCTTCCTCTGTACCCGTGGGGAACAGGCGAGTCCATTGGATGGATACGCGCAGCGTCTTGAAGCCCATCTCCTGGAAAAGCGCAATGTCCTCCTTGTAGCGATGGAAGAAGTCGATGCCGTGACGCTTGGGATACATATGGGTATCGGTCGAAGCCTCGGCCTCCTTGATCTGCCCATCGGTGATCCCGTGCAACGCCGCGTAGTCCTTTTTGTCGACCTTGGGCTTATAAGTGGTGCAATCTGCGACCGAAAGGCCTTTGCCATCCACATCCCAAGCTCCCTCGCACTGGTTGGCAGCGGTGGCGCCGCCCCACAAAAAGCCTTCGGGGAACACGTAGCTCATGGTTATCTCCTTAGGTAGAAATAGAGGGCCGCAGCGCTCCCGTGCACCGCGCCCCTCGAAGTTACAGGCAGTTTATCGAATAATCAATACGCAGAGCCATTAGGCCTCGGCAGCCTCTTCCAGCTCCTTCTTGGCCAGCTTGCTGTTGGCGATAACGAAGGGAATCCAGATGAGCACGCCGACGACAAGCTCGACGACCTGGACTACAACACCCTGCCAACCATGGCCAACAAAGGCATTGAGCAGGATGGGCACACCAAAGGGAACGTCAACGGTGTTGCAGGGAAGGAAGCCGATAGAGGTGGCGAACATGGCGATGGCGACGCAGATACCGGAACCAAAGGCAAACGGAATCGCGTAAATCGGGTTAAGAACCAGCGGGATACCGAAGACGACGGGCTCGGAGATGCCGCAGATGCCAGGCAGGAAGCCGAGCTTAGCGATAGCCTTTTCCTCATCGCGCTTGGAGCACAGGAAAATAGCAATGATGAGGCAGAGGGTCATACCAGCGCCACCGGGGCGACGAAGCAGTTCCAGAAGCCCATGGTGAACGGGGAATCGGGCATGGTGCCAGCGGCAAGGGCAGCGGTGTTGGCAGCGATTGCCGCATTGAACATGGGGTTGCGCACCGGGGAAACGATGAGACCACCATGGATACCGAGAACCCAGAAGAGCTGAGACACGACAACGATGATGATAACGCCAGCGGGAGTCTTGAAGGCCGCCTCGAGCGGAGCCTGCATAAGCCCGTAGATCCAGTCGTTGATGTAGGAGCCGGTAAGGGCCTGGAAGCCAAGGCCGAAGACGGCACTCACGACGAGGACGATAAAGACCGGAATCATAACGTTAAAAGACTGGGAGATACCAGAAGGAACCGAAGGAGGCATCTTGATCTTGATCTGGTCGATCGTAGAAAGCCAGCAGAAAAGCGAGCCGAACACAACGGCCGTAATCATGCCGACGAAAAGACCCTGGGCGCCCATCTGGGTGGTAAGCAGACCAGACACCGGAGCCTCGAGAGCCGTGCCGGCACCGTCGACCTTGATGGAGGCGCAAATCATGGAGATGTAGGCCGCCACGGAAACGAGCGCCGTCGGATACTCCGGAGCCTTCTTGGCACGGGCCAGGTAAAGGCCAATCAGGAAGGTGATGGGCACCGTCATGAAGGACATGGTGCAGTAGTTGATGGCGGAAAATGCCGGCTCAAGCCCCGCGAGCGCGGGCACCCATTGTGCAAGCCCCGTCGTGGTGGAAGAGACCAATGTCTTGAGCAGCGTGCCCATAGAGCCCACGATAACGAAGGGCATAAACGCGGTAAAGGCATCCTTAATTGCGGAGAGATATACGTTGTCGCCTACTTTTTCTGCGACAACCATCATCACATCTTCGAATTTCTCGGAGAAAGCCATATGATGTACCTGCTTTCGAAAGTTAATGACGTGCTTTCGGATGTAGACCGCTGTCGAGTGCTAGTCGCACAGCGGCGATTTTGGGCTATTGAGCCCTTATGCCTTGGCGACCAGGTCCTCCGCCTGCTTGAGGACCTTGGCGCCATCGCAGCTGCCGTAGGCAACCGGATCGATTACGGCAACGGGAGCTTTGCCGTCAACGACTTTGGTGAGCTTGCGCTGAAGATGGCGGACCTGCGGGCCAAGCAGCAAAACGTCAAAGTTTCCGAGTTCCTCGGCAACCTGGCCTTGCTCGACGGCCCAAATCTTGTAATCATCCTTGCCCTGGGCCTTAGCGGCCTCCTCCATCTTGCTCACAACGAGCGAGGTGCTCATACCAGCGCAGCAAGCCAACATGATGTTCATAACGGACTCCTTTCAAAAGCGCTCATCTTGGGCACTTGATTGACCAAACTCGGTATTTTGGGGCTACTTGCCCTCGTACTTGTCGCGATAAAGCTCGATGAAGCGCTCGGCAAAATCACTCGCCATGATGGCCATCGTCAGATGGTCCTCGGCATGGATCAAGATGATGTTGATATCGACCTCGTTGCCGTTTGCCTCGGCCTGAGTGAGCTCGAACTGCATCTTGTGGGCTGCGCTCATCTCGGACTGCGCCTCGGCGAGCTGCTTCTCGGCCTCTTCGAAATCGCCATCATGGGCAGCGTCGATCGCCATGAGCGCGGCGGACTTGGCGTTGCCCGCATGTAAAATGATCTGAAGGGCATTTTCATATTTGCTCTCGTCCATCGGTGTCTCCTTCTACTCGTTGTCGTCTGTTTTTCCATACATATTCAAAAGCTTGACGACGGTATCCCATCGCTGGTTGTCGACAAGCTCCTGGATAGCCTCTTTGCTGGTAAGCATCTTGGCCATACTGCGGTAGAAACGGTCAAGCTTCTTGTTCTTAGCCTTTGAAACCGATACGAGAAAGACCGCCCGTACCGCCTGCCCGTTCCATTCGACCGGCTCGCGCAGTAGTCCAACGCAAACAAACGTCTCGTCCGTCACGGCCTTGACCGAATGGGGCATGGCGACCTGATTGCCAAAACTCGTCTGCGCGAGTTCCTCGCGACGCATGACCAGCTGCTTAAACTCGTCAGGCACGTTACACATGGCAGCAACCTGCTCGCATAGAATTGAGATGACCTCGTTCTTGTCTGCAGCGACTATATCGGAGACAAATAGGTCAGCCGAAAAATAAGGTGCAAGATCACCGGTGACATTTGCACCGGCAAGAATCTCCCGAACATCGTGCATGTCGTCGGCATCGAGAAAGAAACTCACCTCGCGCACGGGCACCGGAAGCGCTCTATGCAGGGGCACCGTGGTAAATACGTAATCAATACCCGTCATATCGATACTGTCGATATGCGAGGCATCGCAAGTCAGGATCTTGTCCACGAGGGCACCAAACTCCTGGCGGTATCGGTACTCGAGAAGCTTGGCGCTTCCCTGTCCGCTTGCGCATACCACGAGGATATTTTTACGCGGGGCCTCGCTCTTCTGGCGCTCAAGCGCCAGGGCAAAGGCAAGTGCGATATAGCCGATCTCGTCGTCCGAAAGACAGCTACCGTAGTGCTCGGCAAGGATGACCGACGAATCGAGTGCCATCGAATACGCGAGCGCGAATCGCTCCTTGATATCGGCAAGCAGCGGGTTATCGATATGCATGCGATATTTGAGGCGCACGGCAAGCGGAACGATATGACGCGCGAGGTTCATGCGAAGCTCAAGATCGCCGCGAAAATCAAAGTGATAGGAATCCCAGATGCACTCGAGCATCTCGGTGACCACATCCCAAACTTCGTCGGAAATTACGAGACCTTCATCGGCACCATCAGGACCAGCATACAGAGACTGCTTTCCCGCAAGGTGAATGGCGATATAGGCAACTTCCTCCTCTGGGAGTCGAATGTCGAAAGCCTTCTCGATACCCAAAGCCACACACCCGGCCACCGCAAACTCGCGCGCTGTACGTAACTTCTCAATATGGTCGGCTTCGAGAGGGACGTAGCACTGCTCGCGGATTCGCCAAATGGCGACCGCGATATGAACCAGCAGGTTTTGATAGGCCGCTGAGTTGATTTGGAAGCCTTCCTCGGCAATGACTTCATTAACACAGGCGGCAATCGTGTCGAGGGTCACCTGGTTCTGAGAATCGCTCTCACGATGCTCTGCAAGCTTGTCGAGCGTAATGTTTGCCAGACAGAGACGGCGCGACATCTCCGAGCCGCTCACGCGAATCCCGTAATGAGGACGCCGCTCAAGTTTAAGATCGAACTTAGCAAGCTGCGCCTCGACGCGCTTAAGATCGCCTGAAATAGCGTTGCGGGATACATAGAGGATCTCCGAAAGATCGTCCAAAGTGATCCAGTCAACGCGACTCAACAGGTCGTTCAACAAGTAGTCAACACGCCCCTCGCTCGTAGAGGGAATTGACTTGAGCCCTCCGTTGGATGCATCGTCCTTAATCGAGCAGTACGCATCGTAATCGATGATATTAAGGGCATAACCCCCGCCACGACGTTTATGGATATAGGCGTCTGGCTCGAGGGCGGCGTTGAGCTTCTTGACGTACGTGCGAATCGTGCGATCGCTCACGCCAAACTCTTCGCAAAGACAAGCGGGCGAAACATCGGGATTGACCTCGATATAGCCAAGTACCTTTTGAACCTGCGAATCCAACACCAACGCTCCACCTCCCCGCGCTCATCTGACAATAAGAAAGATACAAGGTTTATGGAGCGGGTTCCACATTCTCGATTTCCCCAGAAGTCGGAAGTCCGTTGGGTGGAAACGGAAAAACCGATTAGCGCATAAACGGGTTGTGCTCAAGCTCTGTTTGCATGGTGGTTGAGGGCCCGTGGCCAACGAGGCAAGTCGTGTCGGCGGGAAGCAGCCGGGCGAGCTTGGAGAGTGAGCGCATGATCGCTGCCTCGTCGCCACCGGCAAGATCGGTGCGGCCGTGACTGCCCGGGAACAGTGTGTCACCCACGAAAGCGATCTTTCCCTGCTCGGTGGCGGCAAACAAGACGATCCCGCCCGGAGTATGCCCTGGTGTCTCGATCACCTGCAGGCAGATATCGCCCATCTCGATAGCATCGCCCTCGGCGAGCAGGCGCGTCGGCTCCCCGGGGTCGGGCGTCTCGATGCCCCACATAGCTCGCTGTTCCTCGATGTTTGCATGCGGCACCGCCACATCCTTAGCACACAGCTCATACCGGCAGCCCTCGCCAACGGTGGTTCGCACGCCGGCAACACCACCAACGTGATCGGCATGGCCATGAGTGCATACGGCGCCAAGCACGCGTACGCCGGGATGCTCGTCTCGAATATGCTCCACCAAGCGCTCGCCTTCCCACGCGGGATCGATAATCATGCACTCATTGTCCGAAATAACAGCATAGCTATTGGTCTGAATGGGACCGTTTACGAGTGTCTCGATCTCAACCGATCCCTTGGGAGTTAAATCCAAGGACACAGCACCCATGTCCCTCTCCTCTCTATAGAACTCGAGGCATCAAACGATGCCTCGAATGTAGCGAATATCGATAATGCGGCTCATTCGTCGCGACTAAACGCGGCGCTTAAGCTGGGCTCCACCCTCGCCGGGCATCAGGCGGCGCGCGTCGTAGACCGAGTCAACGCTGCTGATAGAAGCCAGCAGCGGATCCAGACCACTCGCGTCCGAAATCTCGACCATAAAGCGCAGGGTTGCAATACCCTCGCGATTGGTCGACGTGGCGGCCGAAAGGATATTGCCGCCCGCATCGCCAATGGCGATGGTGACATCCTTGAGCAGTCCCATGCGGTCCAGGCACTCGACCACGATCTCAACCTGGAAGAGGGTGTCGGCAGCGCCGTCCCACTCCACTTCGATCATGCGCTCGGGATGCTCCATAAGACCCTTGACGTTGGGGCAGTTGGCGCGATGCACCGAAACGCCACGACCGCGCGTGATGAAGCCGACGATATCGTCGCCCGTCACCGGATTGCAGCAATGAGCCAGACGGACCAGCAGACCGCTGTTGCTCTCGCCCTTGACGATAATGCCGTTGCTGGCACTCTTGCCGCGCTTTTGCGGCTTGCGGTTGGAGCCGCGGGCAGGCTGCTTGACGACCTCGGCGATGGCTTCGGTCTTGGTGAGCTGCTCCTCGGGCTTGGGGTCCAAGATTTGCTCGACCTTGTTACCCACAGCGCGCGGGGCGACCTTGCCGGCGCCGACGGCGGCAAACAGGTCCTCGAGCTGCTTGTAGTTAAACTGCTCCGCCACGGCGTTGAGCGCACGCGTGGATCGCGGCGTAGAGATGCCATATCCGCGCTTGCGCAGGTCCTTGGCCAGTATATCGCGGCCGGCAGCAGCGTCATCGTCTTTGGTCGCGGCGGCAAAATAGCGGCGGATCTTTGACTTGGCGGAAGGTGTCTTAACGATCTTAAGCCAATCACGCGACGGTTTGGAACTCTTGTTGGTCAGGATCTCGACACGGTCGCCCGTCTTGATCTCGTGCGTGAGCGGGGCCACCGCACCGTTGATCTTAGCGCCGACGCAGTGGTTGCCCACCTCGGTGTGAACGGCGTAGGCAAAGTCGAGCGGCGTGGAGCCGGCACGAAGTGCCATGACCTCGCCCTTGGGCGTAAAGACAAAGATCTCTTGATCGAAGAGGTCGACCTTCAGCGAGTGCAGGTATTCCTTGGCATCGGTGATCTCATCAGACGCAGCCCAATCGAGCGAATGTTTGAGCCAGTTAATCTGATCGTCCAGACGCTGCGCATCGTTGGTCTTGGAGGCAGACGATCCGCCCGACTTCTTATAGAGCCAGTGGGCGGCAATGCCGTACTCGGCCTGCTCATGCATCTCGTAGGTTCGAATCTGAATCTCGAGCGGACGAGCCGTGGGGCCGATAACCGTCGTGTGGAGCGACTGGTAGTTATTAACCTTGGGCATGGCGATATAGTCTTTAAAGCGACCGGGCATGGGGTGCCATAGTGTGTGCACCGCGCCGAGCGTGGAGTAGCAATCGCGCACCGAATGCGTGATGACGCGCAGTGCCACCAGGTCGTAGATCTCGGAAAATTCCTTGCCCTTGCGCTTCATCTTTTGGTAGATGGACCAATAGTGCTTGGAGCGGCCATTAATCTGGAAGCCTTCCAGGCCAATGCGGTTGAGCTCGTCGGTGAGCGTCTTGATGGTCTCGGCCAGATAGCGCTCGCGAACCTCGCGCGACTCGGCTACCATGCGTGCGATGCGCTGGTAGGCATCGGGCTCCAGGTAGAAGAAGGACAGGTCCTCGAGCTCCCACTTAATGGAGCTCATGCCCAGACGGTCGGCCAGGGGCGCATACACGTCCATGGTCTCGCGGGCCTTAAACAGGCGACGGTCCTCGCGAAGGGCCGCCAGCGTACGCATGTTATGCAGGCGGTCGGCAAGTTTGACGATGATAACGCGGATGTCCTTGGACATGGCGAGAAACATCTTGCGCAGCGTAAGCGCCTGCTTCTCGTCCATGCTGTCGACTTCGATGTTGGTGAGCTTGGTCACGCCATCGACGAGCTCGGCCACCGTATCGCCAAACAGGCCGGAAACATCGGCAAGCGAGGTCTCGGTATCCTCAACGGTATCGTGAAGCAGCGCGGCGCACACCACGTCACAGTCCATCTTGAGATCGGCCAAAATGATGGCTACCTCAACGGGATGGTTGATGTACATCTCACCCGAGCGCCGCTTTTGGTTGCAGTGCTTCTCGGCAGCAAAGCAATAGGCCTGCTCCACCTTGGAGAAGTCGTCCTCATTCATATATTTGAGGCACAGGCGCTCCAGCTTGTCGTAGCTGTCCGCCATAATCTCGGGCGGCAGCTCATCGGCATGCTTATAGTGCTCCATCTCCGAAAACGGCTGGAGGGTGGAATCATGGGCGGTACGGGCTGCGGCATCCATCGAGGTCCCCTTCCCCTAGGCCCGTGGTACGATCGGGCGGTTAACTTTGGCTAGCATATCAGAAGCGCACGAATCGAGCGCCCAGCTCCGGAAAGCCGAGAACTCCATGCGCGAGCGCAAGCCCTCCAAATAGCGAATCGACCTGCTCAATTGCACGCGGCCGGGGTTTTCGGCCATCGCGATGCGACGGGTGTCGTCAAACCCCGAAACGCGGCAGAAACCAAGCTCTTCGAAGATGCCCAGGCCGCTTTCCACCGAGCGCTCGTCGACCGGCGTGCGGGCATCGATGGCAAGGCACATCTGAGCGATGTCGATATCGCTCGCGCTAAAGGAATCGTCCCCGGTCTTGCCGCGGTTGGAGCGCCACATGGTCTGCAGCGCGCGATAGAGCGTGACGAGCTCGTCGCGCTCGGGCGCATAGCAGTCGAGCAGGCGCTCGTTAATGCGGGCGTCACGCGACGAATAGAGCAGGTGAATCACGGCAGGTAGGCCGTCGCGACCGGCGCGTCCGCTCATCTGGTTGAACTCGATGGCGCCAAACGGCATGTGGTAGAGCACGACATGGCGGATATCGGGCAGGTTCACGCCCTCACCAAAGGCAGAGGTCGAAACGATGCAACTGAGGCTTCCGTCTCGAAACGCTTCCTCGACACGGCGACGATCGAAGCGCGCAAGACCCGCGTTGTAGAACGCGATGCGGGCCGCGCAATCGGGTACCCGCTTGCGCAGCGTCTTGGCAAGCGCCACGGACTGGTCGCGCGAGTTGACGTAGATGACGGTCTTCTCCCCCGTCGCCACGATGGACACCAGGCGGTTCTCGCGGCTCGCAAGGTCTCGGTCGTCCTCGACCTGCAAGTTCTCGCGCACCGTCTCGTCGACCACCGTGCGGGTAATCGGCAGCACGCGGGCAAGCTCCGCGACGACCGGAGCCGTTGCGGTGGCAGTCGTGGCCAGAACGACCGGGTCGCCCAGGGCCTTGAGGATATCGGGCATGTCGAGATAGGCGCTGCGGTCGCCGCCCTTGGCAAGACCGGCATGATGCGCCTCATCGATAACGACAAAACCGATGCGCCCCGAACGCGCAAAGCGGTCGCGGTGAATGGACAGGAACTCGGGCGTCGTGAGCACGATGCCGGTGCGGCCCGAAGCCAAGCCGGCAAACACGTCATCGCGCGCCGCCTCCACGGTTTCGCCGGTCAGCACGCCTACACCAATGCCGAGCGCAGCCATCGTCGACGAGAGGTGATAGGCCTGGTCGGCAACGAGCGCACGCAGCGGATAGACAAAGATGCTCGCACGCCCGCGAAGGACCGCCTCGCGCGCGGCATGCACATGGAAGATAAGAGACTTGCCGCGCCCCGTTCCCATAACGGCCAGAACACTTTGGTGATCGGCCAGGGCATCGAGTGCCTCGACCTGCGCGCGGTGCGGCTGGTTCGAGCCGATAAAGCTGTGAATGAGCGAGCGTGTGAGCTCGGTATAGGAAAGCTGGGCGAGCGTTTGGCGCTTGCGGGACTCCAGACAAAGACCGGCGTCCGCAGGCTCCACGCCGCAGCGAAGCTCACATGCTGGGTCGTCAACGCTGGGCGCCGTGGTATCGCGGACCAAGACATCCTTGATCATGAGCTTGGGCTTTACGCGACCTTGCCAATGCTCAGCCACAGCCTCGAACACCAAGTCGACGGCGCTATCGCAATTGATGAGCTTATCGATCTGCGGCACGCGGAACATAATGGCCGGCACACTCGCGGCGCCATCGGTCGCCACGAAGCGCATGTGCTCGCCGGTTTTGCCCACCACGGCGCGATCGCACATTGTCACGCCCTCGGCCGCCAACAGCGGCACCTTGTTGCCCTGGCCAAACGGCTCAAGACGGGAGATCTGCTCGATGGTCTCAATATTCAGCTCGGAGAGGTCGACGGTGGCAGCAACCTCGTCGGTGTCCTCAAAGTCCTCGGCGGGAAGCTCGGACAGCACGGCGGAAAGGCGACGACGGAACTCGTCGAGCTTGGACGCCTCGATGGTCACGCCCACCGCACCCGCATGCCCGCCGCGACGAATCAACAGGTCGGAACAGCGTTCTACGGCTTCGAACAGGTTGACCTTGCCCACCGAGCGACCCGAACCGCGCGCGATACCGCCCTCGATCGAGAACAGCAGCGCCGGCACGTGATAGCGGTTGGTCAGACGGCTTGCCACGATGCCCTTGACGCCCTCGTGCCAGCCTTCGCCGCCCACGACGATCGCGCGTCCGCCATCATAGGTCTCCTCGACCTTTGCCATGGCATCGCGCGTGAGCTCCGCCTCGATCTCGCGACGCTGGCGGTTGATTTCCTCGAGCTCAGCCGCCAGTGCGCTTGCCTCGATAGGATCGCGGGCAAGCAGCAAATCAAGTGCCAATTTTGGATCGGCCATGCGGCCAGCGGCGTTCAAGCGGGGAATGAGCGAAAATGACAGGCCATCGGCCGTAATGGTAGAAAGGTCGGCCTTGGCGAGTGCGGCAAGTGCGATGTAGCCGGGACGAGCCGTCACGCGCATCTGCTGGATGCCCTCGGCGACCAGCGCGCGGTTCTCGGGCGTGAGCGGCATCATGTCGGACACGGTGCCCAGCGCCGCGACCTCGATTAGCGAACGCCAATACGACGGCTTGCCCAGATGCTCACCCAGGACCTGCACCAACTTGAGCGCCACGCCGGCACCGGCAAGCTCGCGCGAGGGACCCTCGTCCTCGAGCTTTGGGTCGGTCAGAGGCACGCCCTGCGGCACCTGATCGGAGGGCTCGTGATGGTCCGTGACCACCAAATCAATCCCCAGGCTCTCCAGATAGGAGACCTCTTCCTTGGCGGCAATACCGTTATCGACGGTCACGATCAGGTTGGGTTGAGCGAGCTCGTTCACGCGGTCGAGCGCCGCACGCGACAGACCGTAGCCCTCGTCAAAGCGATGAGGAATAAACGGTGTGACATCGGCGCCAAACGTGCGCAGCGCCTCGGTCAACAGGCAGGTCGACGTAATACCGTCAACGTCAAAATCGCCAAAGACGGCGATGCGCTCGTGGTTGCGAATAGCACGCTCGACGCGGTCGGCAACGACCGCCATGCCCGGAATAACGAGCGGATCGGCCCAGTCGCGATCGAGCGAAGGCGTCAAAAACAGCTGGCCTTCCTCGATGGATGTAATGCCGTGCGCAACCATAATGCGCGCCACCAGCCCGGGTATGCCCAGGCCAGTCGAAAGCTCCTTTTCGAGCTCGGGGTTTTGCTGAACAACCGCCCAGCGATGCGTCGTCTTAAGCGATGACATAGGCGCCCACCCCCGATAGGGGCAGGTCGCCGCGATACCTCTCACGGTTCATAGCGATGAGTCCTCTGTGTATGCCCGCTTCGGCAGGCAGATCTGTTGAACGAATTTATTATACCGTGCAGCGCGGACGCAAATCGCCGCAGCACGCCGCGGTTTCGGTAAACGATGCCGGTAATACCCTCGAAATATTCGAGCGTTTCTGACGCACGGACGCATGCGAGCGTCTAGCATATCCATTCAAAACGGATTCACGAGCAAAGGGAGTCGCAAGCGCATATGAAGCAATGGATTGGACTGGGCAAGTTTCTCGCGGGGCACATGCAGATCATCGTTCCAATCTGCGTGGCGCTCGGCGTGCTCTTTCCCCAGCAGATCGGCGTTCTCAAGCCCATCGTTCCCGCCTTGTTTGCCTTTATGACATTTCAAGGCGCGCTGAGCAACACCTTTCACCAGGTGGCTGATGTGTTCCATCGTCCGCTGCACCTGGTCTTGGCGTTGCTCGTCTCGGCGGTGCTTATCCCTACCGCAGCCTATGCCATGGGGTCGTTATTCTTTGGCTCCAATCCCAACCTGGTCTGCGGCATCGTGCTCGAGTACAGCGTACCCGTGGCAGTCACTGCCTTTATGTGGATCAGCATGTTCGGCGGCAACGGCCCGCTCGCGCTCACCATCATCCTGACGTCCTCGGTCATCTCACCTGTGACGATTCCTCTCACGCTCAAGCTCCTGCTGGGCGCCACCGTCTCGATCGACGTGCCGAGCATGATGCAGAATATGGCCTTTATGATCGCCATACCCGCCGTGCTCGGTATCGTCATGAACGAACTCACGCGCGGCTGGGGCCACGAGAAACTCTCCCCCGCGCTCTCGCCCGCCTGCAAGTTCATGATGATGGGCGTCATCGCGTCCAACTCCACCGCCATGAGCGAGTACGTGCTGCACATGAATGTAGAGCGCCTGGAAGTCGCCCTCTTTATTTTGATCTTTGCCGTCAGCGGCTTTGTCGTCGGCATTCTGGTCGCCCGTGCGCTGCATCTGCCGTATAGCGAGACGACCACCATGTGCTTTACCTGCGGCATGCGCAATATCTCTTCGGGCGCCGTCATCGCCACGCAGTACTTTCCGGGCGAAGTCGTGTTCCCCGTCATGTGCGGAACATTGTTTCAGCAGGTGCTGGCCTCGCTTATCGGGCATCTTTTTGAGCGTCTGACCGGCGAGGAGCGCGCCGCCCAGCGCAAGCGGGTCGAGGCCGGTCGCGACGCCATGACACGCTAGCTTGACCGCGTTGTTCGCGCACCGCCTTGTCACCCCAGCATCTTAGGATGAACGCGCGAGCTATGTGGACTACGCCTCTAACGGCACGATCTTGGTGCCATGCAGCTCGAAGACGCCAAGCGCTGCCGCTACGGCGTCTCGGTTGGCCGTGGTAATGCCGCCGCCGGGAAGGATGGTCACACGGCCGGTCGCATACTCGACAAGACGCGACAGGTGCTCCAGGTTGTCCTCAATCGGCGTGCCGGCCGCACCACCGTGCGTCAGGATGCGCGCAACGCCGCACTCGACAAGCGTGTCGATGGCATCGAGCTGAGCCTCGGTCGCAAGCTGGTCAAATGCCATATGGAAGGTAATGTCGACAGGCTCGCGCTTGCACTCCTCGACTGCACATCCCGCAGCCATTACAAGAGCGCCGAGTGTGAGCTCGTCGAGTGCCCATCCGCCAGCACAAGGCTTGCAGCAGCCAAAGACCAGACCATCGACGCCGGCACTCACCGCAAGTCCCAGGTCCATCTCCATCATGCGCAGCTCGTCTTGGTTGTAGCAAAAGTCGCCGCCGCGCGGACGAATCATGCACATCACGCGCGCATCGCGCTCGTGAGCGTAATTGACCGTAGCGCTGATAACGCCGGCGGAAGGCGTGGTACCGCCAACGGCAAGGTTGTCGCACAGCTCAATGCGACCCGCCCCGGCCTTGATGGCCGCCGGCACCCGCTCAAAGTTCTCGGCACAAAACTCATACAGCATATTTAGCCTCCCGGAAAGCACTTCCATTTCCACACGGCATTGTTGCACGTTACATAGCAACCCGCACGATGGAGCAAAACCTTGACAAGGAGTCTCCCCAAGTGTCGGCACATAAGGAACGCCCCAAGTACCGACAAAAGACGAGAGTGGATAATCTCCCACTTTGAGCCCGCAAACAGGCCAAAAACGGCAGATTATCCACTCTCGCTTTGGGATGGTCGTTTACATACGTCCATCGCAGTCGAAATTGTCAGCCCGGACCCGTCTCGAGCTACGATTGGGGCGCGCCCGGAACGGGCACGTGACAAAGGGACTGTCCCTTTGTCACAAACGCAAGGTGCTTCTTCTGCACGCGGCACTCCGTCAGGTACATGTTGATGATGACCTGATAGGGGACGCCCGTGCGGGCAGCCTCCGCCTTGAAATAGTCGATGTTCTCGCCGTCGATGTTCATGGTGACGCTGCGGCGCACCTTCCCGATGTAGGGGTTCGGGATACTATCGGAGAAGTCGACCTCGGCGGGCATCTCCACAATCTCGTCCTTGCTATTCATTTCGATACCTCCAATACTCCCGTTCCTCTGTCCTCGTCGATTTTCTCGCCGAGATTATCCTGATGGTCGAGCCGCCACGCCTCTCGCAGTGGCAGACCGTCAGCACCCGCGATTCCAAGTCCATCCCTATCAGGAAGAACCTCTCCTCGTAGTCCGAGTGCTTGCCGTTCGGCACGACGCGGGCATATGGGTCGGAGAACGCGTCGGCTGCCGCCTCGAAGCTCACACCGTGCTTCTCGGCGTTGATGGCAGCCTTGCACTCATCCCACTCGAAGTCTATGTACCCGTTCTCAATCATATTGATATTAGAAATACACGATGCATATATGTGAAGCTCTACTCCCTAGGCGATGGAAGGGCTGAGTACCGTGCGACCAGACAGACCGGACTCCCTATACGACAACTGTTGACATCATATACTATGTGTCATATAGTAGGTGTAACACAGTATACTACGAAAGGAGGTGTGCGGATGGAGGCACAGATGAAGCGCGGCTTCCTAGAGGCCTGCGTGCTCGCGGCCGTCTCCGGCAAGGAATCCTACGGCTATCAGATCGTGAAGGACGTGCCCGTGAGCATGGGGCTCACGGAGTCCACGCTCTATCCGTTGCTCAAGCGCCTGGAGAAGGCGGGGTGTATCACGGCGCGCTCCGCCGAGCACAACGGGCGGCTGCGAAAGTACTACCGCATCACGGACGCCGGGCATGAGCGTATCGCCGAGTTCCTCGCCGAATGGCCATCCGTGCAGGAGATCTACCGTTACGTGAAGGGAGCGCACCATGACGCGCGATGAGTTCTTGAACCGGCTGGGCGAGCTTCTGGCCTGCCTGCCGGCAGATCAGGTAAAGGAAACGCAGGAGTTCTACGCGGAGGCCATCGCCGACCGTATGGAGGACGGCATGACGGAGGCCGAGGCCGTGGCCGCCATGGGCGCACCCGGCGAGGTGGCAGAGGCCGTGCTCGACGACCTGCCCGCCGTGCCGCGCGCAATTGCGAGGACCAAGCGCAAGAGCACGGCGCTTCTATGGGCGCTCGCCATCGTGGGCTCTCCGGTATGGATTCCGCTGCTGCTCGCGTTCGTCGCCGTTGCCGCTGCAGTCTACATCTGCATTTGGGTTCTTGCGCTCTGCGTGTGGATCGTGGCCGCGGCATTCGGGGGCGCGGGCGTGGTGTTGGTGCTCCTGTTCGCCGTGGACGGCATCATTATCGGGCATGTTCCGTACGTTTTAACCTCGATGGGAATGGGATTCGCTTCCATCGGCGTGGCGCTCCTCGTGGGAGCCGGCGCCTGGACGGCGTCCAAGCAGATCGCGCGCCTCTCTGCCCTTTGGGCGAAGAAAGCCGTTTCGCCCTTCTGGAAAGATCGAGGCAATAAGAGCCGCAGGGGCGCTGAAGCGGCGCCGCTCACGGCATAGGAAGGAGTTCAAACATGTCCAGCGTAAAAAAGATTTACCTTGCCGTAGCGGGTGGGCTTGTTGCCACGGGGCTCGTCCTGGCTGCTATCGGATTTGTAGCCTCCGGCTTTAACCTCGCTGTGTTCAACACACAGATCGACATGCGCGATGACACCATCATTCTGGGTGGTGTTGAAATAGACGACCCGACAGGGCTTCCACTCATCGAGCAGCTTGCCGAGGTCGGCGAGGTCCATATTGGCTCTGCAACGGCTGGTTCGTCTTCTCCTCACAAATGATCGAGCCCGTAGCAGCCGTCCCCCCTTCGGGCGCACCACGACGGGCGTGAGCACGCCGCGCTCGGAGCCTTTTTGCGAGACCTTCCGTCACGCTCTTCCTGCGTGGTGAACCGGTCATCGACCGACGGGAGGCTGATGGGAATCCCTCGACTTCGGGCCAATCCCGAAAGGCCGAGGAGATGTCGAGCATGACCTCATGACGGGGATGGGCCCGGCGGCAATGCCGGGCCGCCCTTGGCAGCCGAGGCTCCCCACCCCGGCCCCGGGCAAGGGGCCGTCCCTTGCATCCCCATCCCGGTTGCGAAAGGGCCGATAAGTGGCCGCGCCTACGAGGCGATCTCCCTCGGGATGAACCGCGACGCGGCCAGGCCGGCGACGGCCGCCACGCACACCGCGCCGAACACCGCCGCCGTGCCCGCGGCGGTCGCGGCGGGGGCAAGTATGCCGCACGCCGCGACCGAGACGGTGCCGCCGAAGCCCCTGAAGAACATGGCCATGGAGGTGGCGCGCCCGGCGTCCGCCGGATCGGCGCCCGTCTGGGCGGCAAGGTTGGACACGGGCATGCCGATGCCGACGCCGAGACCCAGCGCCGCCGCGACGGTGGCGCTGGGGGCGACCGCTAGCATCGGGGACATCGCAGAGAACGCCGCCGACGCCGCAAGCACGACGGCGGATGACGCCGTCGCGATGGCGCGGAGCCGCCCGGTCGCGCGGAACGCCGCACCGGATGCATTGCCGCCGGCCACGAGGGCAAGCGTCATGGGGATGAGCGCCGCGCCAGACGAGGCGGCGGCCATGCCCAGCCCCTCCTGGAGGAGCCTAGGCAGGTAGGAGACGCCCGCCATGAGGGCGAACTGGACGCAGAAGCCGGAGGCGAACCCCGCCACGACCTGCCCGCGGCGGAACAGCCCCATGGGGACGGTCGGGGCGGCCTTGCCCCTCTCCACGCGGGAAAGGAGCGCGGCGCAGGCAACGGACAGCACGACGAGGACCGCGAACTGCGGCGAGGCCATGGGGAAGACGCTGCCCGCCAGGCTGAAGGCGAGGACGAGGCTCAGGACGCAAAGCGAGGCGACGACGCTCCCCGAAATGTCGAAGCCAGTCGCAGGGGCCCCAGGAGCCCTGCCGGGCAGGCAGCGCCCCGACAGGAACAGGGCGACGATCGAGATGGGGAGGTTGACGACGAAGATGACGTGCCAGGATAGCCCCTGGGCGACGGCCCCGCCGATGACGGGCCCCACGACGCTCGCGATCCCGTACATGGCCGAAGCCGCCCCGAGGTACGGCCCCCTGTCCCTCGGCTCGAGCATCATCGCCGCGGCGATGAACACGCCCGCCTCCAGGACGCCGCCGCCGACGCCCTGGAGCAGGCGGAACGCCGCCAGCGCCTCTATCGTCGGCGCGAGGGCGCACAGGACGGACGATGCGGCGAAGAGCGCGAGCCCCGCCACGTACACCCTCCTGAGACCGAACGAGAACGCCAGCCCTCCGCACAGGAGGGTGGACACGGTGCTCGCCACGAGGTAGGCGGTCATAGGCCAGGCATAGTGGGCCTCCCCTCCGAGCGCCGCGGCGACCGTCGGCATGGCAGTGGCCACCACGGTCGAGTCGAGCGCCGCGACGAACAAGGCGAGCATGAGGCCCGCCACGGTCGACTTACCGACCGCCCCCAGCACGGGGGCGGCCATCGGTTTTTCCTGCATATTTCTTCCTCTCTACTCAGCGCCCGCCCGCGCGGGCACCGCGGGGCATCCCCCGCGTCGAACAAAAGGAAGGACGGGTCACCCCCTGGGCCTCCTCGCCACGGGCATCCAGATCTCGCTGCGATACCCTCTCGACGAGAAGTCGCCGCGCGGGTACACCTCGAGGCTGACGTCCCCGGCGAGCTCGTAGCCCGAGGACGGGAGCCACTCGGAGAAGATTCTGCGGTAGTGCTCGGCGGTCGCGACGTCGCACGGCCCGGTACAGTCGAACACGGCCCACGTGCCGGCGGGGACGTGAATCTCGTCCGCCCAGCCGGGGGCCTCCCCCGAGGACGCCACCGCTATCCGGTAGCTCGACTCCCCGCCCTCGGACACGTTGACCCCGAGAACCCCCTCGGGTCCCGAGCCGTCGGCGAGGGCGAGCAGGGCATCGATGCTCCCGGAGCGCGAGGCGCCTCCCCAGAACCTCCCGAGCTCCTCTCTCCCCTCCTCCACCATCTGGGCGAGGAGGCCCGCCTCGGACGGCCCGCACGGAAGCGACACCCCGACGAGGCGCATGCCGCCCCATGGGACGATCCTCCACGGCAGGGGCTCGGCGCCCGTGACGGTGAGGGAGAACGAGAGCCTCGGGAAGACCGAGAGCGGGGCGCCCGGGCGCTTCGCCTCGCTGGGCGAAATCCCGAGGGCGTCCCTGAACGCTCGGTTGAACGCGGTCGGGGAGCCATAGCCGTACCGGACCGCGACATCGACGACCCGCTCCCCGCGGGACAGGTCGAGCGCGGCGCGGGAGATGCGGCGCCGGCGCACGTACTCCATGAGGCCGATGCCGGCGATATAGGAGAACATCCTCCGGAACTGTCCCTCGGTGCAGGCGGCGAGCCGCGCCGCGTGGGCGAGGTCGAGGTCGCCTTCGAGGTTCGCCTCTATGTAGTCCATCGCATCGTTGAGGCCCTCTATCCAGCCCATTGGGTCACCGTCCTTCCGAAAAGAGAGCATGGGGCAACAAGGCAGCGCAGTCCTCGCGTCCAAGGGGCGAATAATGAGAGTTTTCGATGACTGGCTCGTCGCCAGCGATCCGTCTCGATGATAGACCGTCGGCACGCGAATCCGACCCGCGAATGCCCGTTTTGCAATGTCAGGAACCTCGCTCAGGAGCACACCATGAAGGAAGACGCCCGCCGCGCCATGATGCGCGCGGCACACCCACGACGCGACAGCCGTGATCGAAAGCTAAGGAGGGACGTTAGCCACTGGGTTAGCGAGTAGCCCATTCCGTGCGCACAGCGCCAGGAACAGCGGCCCACCCAACGACCACCTTGGACCATGGTGCCGTCACAGTAAGAGGACGGACAGCGGGCGGGCGCCAGAGCGAACAAATTGGCATGAAAAGAGGGCGGCATTGACCTTCTGGTCATGCCGCCCTCTTTGAATGACAAGTTGTCGCTCTGGTGCCCGCGCAGCGTCGGCTGGTTACGGCGTTTGGTAAAACGCCGTAACCATCTAGCCGCCTAAGTAGGCTTTGCGGACGTTATCGTCGTGCAGGAGCTCTTGGCCCGTGCCGGTCATGGTGATCTTGCCGGTCTCGAGCACGTAGCCGCGCGTGGCGATCGAGAGCGCCATCTGCGCGTTCTGCTCGACCAGAAGCACCGTAGTGCCGGCCTTGTGCAGGTCCTCGACAATCTGGAAGATCTGCTCGATCAGAATCGGCGCCAGGCCCATGGAAGGCTCGTCGAGCATGAGCAGCTTGGGGTTGCTCATAAGGGCGCGCCCCATAACGAGCATCTGCTGCTCGCCGCCCGAAAGGGTGCCGGCGACCTGGCGACGGCGCTCCTTCAGGCGCGGGAACTGCTCGTAGACGCGCTCAAGGCCCGGAGCCACCGTGGACTTGGGCTGTGTATAGGCGCCCATCTCCAGGTTCTCCTCGACCGTCATCTGCAAAAAGGCGCGACGGCCCTCGGGGACCTGAGCCAGGCCCTTGCCCACCAACTTGTCGGCCGGCGTATGGGTAATGTCCTCGCCCATAAACTTGATGGAGCCGGTCTTGGAGCGCAGCAGGCCCGAGACGGTCTTAAGCGTCGTGGACTTGCCGGCGCCGTTCGCGCCGATCAGGGCGACGATCTCGCCCTCGTTGACGTTAAAGGAGATGTCCTTGATGGCGTGGATGGCGCCGTACCAGACGTTGATGTTGTAGACGGAAAGCATCGGCTCTGCCATTTAGTTCTCCCCCTTATCCTGCTTGCCCAGATACGCCTCGATAACGGCATCGTTGTTCTGGATCTCCTCGGCCGTGCCCTTGGCGATGACCTTGCCAAAGTTAAGCACGCAGATGCCCTCGCAGATATTCATGACGAGCGACATGTCGTGCTCGATGAGCATGATGGCGATGCCGAAGGTGTCGCGGATCTTGACAATGTTCTCCATAAGCTCCGCGGTCTCGGACGGATTCATACCGGCGGCAGGCTCGTCGAGCAGCAACAGCTTGGGGTTGGTGGCAAGCGCACGGACAATCTCCAGACGACGCTGGGCGCCATAAGGTAGCGAGCCGGCCTGCTCGTTTGCCAGGTACTCCATATCAAAGATGGACAGCAGCTCCATGGCGCGCTCGTGAGCAGCTTTCTCGTGCTTCCAGTACGTCGGCAGACGCAGCACGCCCTCGAAACCGGAGTAGCGCTCCTGGTTGTGCAGGCCAACCTTTACGTTGTCCTCCACCGTCATGGTGTTGAACAGGCGAATGTTCTGGAATGTACGGGCAATGCCCATACGGTTGACCTGGTAGACCGACTTGCCCGAGGTGTCCTCGCCGTCGAGCAGGATGGTGCCGTGCGTGGGCTGATACACCTTGGTGAGCAGGTTGAAGACCGTGGTCTTACCGGCACCGTTGGGGCCGATCAGACCGGCGATTTCGGTCTTGCCGATAGTCAGGCTAAAGTCGTCGACCGCCTTAAGGCCGCCAAACTCGATGCCCAGGTGAATGCACTCGAGTGCCGGGCGCTCGCCCAGGTCGCGATCGGGAACGATGGCGCCAGAAGGATACGGGACCATCTTGCCCTTGTTGAACTCAAACTTACTGGGCATCGGCTGCCACCTCCTTCTTAGGAGCAAAGCGGTCCTTGACGCGACCGAAGAACGCCTTGAGCTGCGGGTTGTTGGTAAAGATCATGACCAGGATCAGCACGATGGCGTAGATGAGCATGCGGTAGTCCGAGAACTGACGGAGCAGCTCGGGCAGCACCGTGAGCAGCGCCGCCGCGATGACCGAACCGCGCATGTTGCCCAGGCCACCCAGGACCACGAACACCAGAATCAGAATCGACGTATTGAAGTCGAACTTGGTAGCGGAAAGCTGCGAGAAGTTTCCACCGAACAGGGCTCCGGCAGCACCGGCGAGGGCTGCAGAGACCACGAAGGCGATCATGCGGTACCGGGTGACGGAGATGCCCACGGACTCGGCAGCAATCTTATTGTCGCGCACGGCCATGATGGCACGGCCGGTACGGCTGCGGACCAGGTTGAGCACGATCACGAGCGCCACCATAACCAGGATGGCACCGGCGAGGAAGGTCGAGTACGTCGACACGCCCGACGCGCCCTGGGCGCCCTTGATGATGGCGGTGCCGTCCTCGAGCAGGTGCAGGTCGTCGATCGTGGAGTTGCCCGTGATGTTAAAGATCACGTGCAGGCCGCGGGAGTCGACGCCCACGATAAGGCAAGTGACGATCTCTTTGATGATCTCGCCAAAGGCCAGCGTCACGATAGCCAGGTAATCGCCGCTCAGGCGAAGGACCGGGATGCCAATCAAGAAGCCCAGGATGGCGGCAGCGATGGCACCGACCATGATGCTGATGATAAGGCGCACCGGATCGGAGGGAACGGCGCTCTCGAGGGCGACCGCGGTGACGATGCCCGTGTAGGCACCGACACTCATAAAGCCCGCATGGCCCAGCGACAGGTCGCCCGCGATGCCGACGACGAGGTTAAGGGAGATGGCCATGACGATATAGGCCGTGATGGGGACCAGCTGACCGGCGATCATGCGCGGGATCATGTGGTTAGACTGCATAAAGAACACGATGGCGAACGCCACAATGCACATGGCGTACGTGACAAAGTCGTGACGCGTCTGCTTGTCTTTAAGAAACTTCATAACGCTCACCTACACCTTCTCGGGGACGTACTTGCCCAAGAGGCCGGCAGGCTTGACGAGCAGGACGATAATCAGGACACCAAAGACGATAGAGTTGGCAAGGCTCGTGGAAATGTAAGCCTGCGCCATCGCCTCGATGATGCCGATGAGAATACCGCCGACAAAGGCACCGGGAATGGAGCCGATGCCGCCGAAAACGGCGGCATCGAAGGCCTTGATGCCAGGCATGGCGCCCGTCGTGGGCTGCAGCACCGGCGAGTAGGAGCACAGCAGCACGCCGGCGATGGCGGCGAGCGCCGAGCCGATGGCAAACGTCATCGAGATGGTGCGGTTGACATTGATGCCCATGAGCTGAGCGGCGGCCTTGTCCTCGGACACGGCACGCATGGCCTTACCCATCTTGGTCTTGCCCGTAAAGAACACCAAACCGGCCATGATAACCAGACAGGCGACGATGGTGACAAGCGAGACGGCGCTCACGTTGTACTTGGCCAAGAACTCCGGCACCGGGAAGGTGACGAGCGAAGTGAAGTTCTTGGGCGTGGCGCCCCACAGGAGCTGCGCGGCATTCTGCAGGAAGTAGGACACGCCGATGGCCGTGATCAGTACGGCCAGCGGGCCCGCCTGGCGCAGCGGCCTATAGGCCAGGCCCTCAATGAGAACGCCGAGAACCGTGCAGACCACGCAGGAGAGAATTACAGATGCCCAGCCCGGAAGGCCGAGATACGACGTGGCGCAGAACGAAACATAGGCACCGACCATGATGACGTCGCCGTGAGCGAAGTTCAGCATCTTGGCGATACCGTAGACCATGGTGTAGCCCAACGCGATGATGGCGTAGACGCTGCCCATGGACAGGCCGTTGACCAGGTATTGGATAAAGACCGTCATGTTCCACATCCCCCTTTCGAATAGGTTTCCTGTTGATGTATGAAACAGGGACGTTACGTTGTCCCTAGATACCAAGCAAGCAGGGAAGGCCAAAACCTCCCCTGCTTGGGATCAAAACCGCTCTATGTAAGGCGGCAAATTAGGCCTGTACGTACTTACCGTCGGTGATGACGTATGCCGTCGGGTCCTTCTGGACCTGGCCCTTGTCGTTCCAGGAGAGTTTGCCAGTCAGGCCGTCAACGGTAATGTTGCGCATGGCCTTGGGAAGCTTCTCGGCGACCTCGGTCGGATCGGCGTCGACACCAAGGCCGGCCTCCTTGAGGGCCTCGGCCACCGCGTGCACGCCGTCGTAGGCGTCGGCGGCAAACTGGTCGGGGGTATCGCCGTACTTATCCTTATAAGCGTTGACGAAGTCGGCGTTCTTCTCATCGTCGGCGGAGAACGGGGTCATGAGCAGCAGGCCCTCGGCAAGAGAGGTGTCGAAGCCCTCAACGCCCAGGATGCCGTCCATGCCGTCGCAGCCCATCATCTTGACGTCGTAGCCCATGTCCTTGGCGTTCTTGAGCAGGACGGACGCCGGCGTGTAGTAGATCGGCGCAAAGATCATGGTGGCGCCGGCCTGCTTGGCCTTGGTCAGCTGGTTGGTAAAGCTCGTGGCGGAGTCGTCCTTAAAGGTCTCCTCGTCAACAATCTCGAGCTTGGACTCAGCGGCCTGGGCCTTAAAGGAATCCGCGATGCCCGAAGAATAGGCGTCGCCGGAGTTATAGAACAGCACGAACTTCTCGTCCGCATACTTCTGCGCCAGGAACTTGGCAGCGTTGACACCCTGGTTGGGATCGGTGAAGCAAACCTGGAAGACGCAATCCTTGCCCTTGGTAACGTCCTCGGAGGACGCGGACGGGGTGATCATGAACGTCTTGGGATCGTTACCGCACTCTGCTGCAACGGCAACCGACGCACCCGTGGTGGTCGGGCCGACAAGGGCCTGCATGCCCCAGTCGAGCAGGGTGTTGAAGGCGTTGACGGCCTTCTCGCCATCGGCCTGGTCGTCCTCGGCCTTGCTGGTAAGCGGCAGCTCCTTGGTCGAGAAATCCTTGCAGCCAAGCTCGACACCCTGGGTAACGGACTTGCCGTAGGACGCGTTGGCGCCGGTCAGCGGGCCGATGGTGCCGATCTTAAACGAAGCGTCGCTCGAAGCGGAACCGCTGTCGCCGCCGTTGGAGGAGCAGCCAGCTAGAATGGACATCGCCCCCAGACCTGCTGCGCTCGCGATAACGCTCCTGCGATTCATAACAGGGTTCAATGACTTACCGGTGAGGCTCGACATGCGGCTCTCCTCTCAAATCTCGTCGGGTTTCGGTTACCCGACAGGCCATCCTTCGCCGTGTTCGGCGTTCGCAAAATAGTAGACGCTTTAGTTGGGAAAAGTGGCGATTATTTCAACTTTTTCTTTGGCCTTGTTCATTTATCCATAAATATGCGTATTTCAATTCATTTATGCATAAACACCACTTTATTGTGTAAAAGTAATATTTCTATTCTGTTACAAGCGCCTCTGCCCTGATTAAAACAGACTCACCGGTCGCGTTTTGTGCGCACCTAGGCGGCGATGTACTTGCCGTCCTGAATCACATAGGCCGTAGCGGGCTTTTCAACCTGGCCCTTGTCATTCCACGTCAGCTCGCCCGTCAGGCCCTCGATCTTGATCTTGCGCATGGCCTTGGCAAGGTCGCCGGCAATGTCAGCGCCGTCGGCCGTAATGTCGATGTCTGCCTTATCGATTGCCTCGACAATCGCGTGGACGCAGTCATAGGCATCGGCAGCGAACTGGTTGGGCGTCTCGTCGTAGGCGTCCTTATATGCCTTGACGAAGTCGGCGTTCTTCTCGTCGTCGGCAGAGAACGGGGTCATGAGCAGTACACCCTCGGCAAGAGAGGTGTCGAAGCCCTCAACGGAGAGCAGGCCGTCCATGCCGTCGGTGCCCATGAGCGTCATGTCGTAGCCCATGTCCTTGGCGTTCTTGAGCAGGACGGACGCCGGCGTGTAGTAGATCGGAGCAAAGATCATGGTGGCGCCAGCCTGCTTGGCCTTGGTCAGCTGGTTGGTAAAGCTCGTGGAAGAATCGTCCTTAAAGGTCTCGGTATCGACGATATCGAGCTTGGACGCCTTGGCCTGCTCGGCAAAGGCGTCGGCAACACCCGAGCTGTACGTATCGCCGGAGTTGTAGAACAGGGCGATCTGGGCATCCGCGTACTTCTCGGCCAAGAACTTCGCGGCGCTGGCGCCCATGGTGGGATCGGTGAAGCAAACCTGAAAGACCGTGGTCTTATCCTTGGTGACGTCGAGCGACGAGGCCGAAGGCGTGACCATGAGCATATCGTCGGCGATCTCGCCCGAGACGGCGACGGCGGCACCAGTCGTGACGGGGCCGACGAGAGCCTGCATTCCCCAGTCGCACAGGGTGTTGAAGGCGTTGATAGCCTTCTCGCCGTCGGCGACGTCATCCTCGGACTTAAGCGTGAGTTTGAGGTCCTTGGTCGAGAAATCCTTGGCGGCGAGCTTGGCACCCTTCTCGGCCGAAACGCCATAGGTTGCCGCGGCGCCGGTCAGAGGGCCGATAACACCGATCTTGAAGGTCTTGCCGTCATCGGCGGAGCCGCCGTCCGAGCCACCCGACGAGCAACCAGCGAATGCGGCGGTGCTGCCGAGCGCCGCGGCGCCGGCGAGAAAGTTCCTACGGCTGAGCGTGCTGTTGATGTTGAACATGGTGTCCCCTTTTTTTCATTGGCCGCAGTGCGGCCGTCTTGCGGTACGGGGCAAACCTTATGGCGCAAACGTTGACAATTTGTTACGGAGTTCCGTTTGTAGCGAGCATATTTCCAATGTTTCCGCAGCGTTTCGGGGGTGCCGTTTTGTGCGACTCCTGTTGCCTGGCGAGCACGCGCCCTCGGTTCACGCTAGAATGCACTCAACCATTAAGCGGTTAATCCATCCATAAGATGCACGAAGGAGCTATCTATGAGCGAACCCCTGCGCACCGTGAACGTCGGTCTGATCGGTCTGGGAACCGTCGGCGGCGGCGTGGCCCGTCTGATCAAGAGCCACCACGATGAGTACCTGGCAGCCTACGGCATCGACCTTAAGCTGACCCGCGCCTGCGCGCTTGCCTGGGAGCAGGCCGAGGCGGCCGGTATTGAGCGTGAGGCCTTTACGAGCGACTGGCACGACGTCGTCACCGACCCCGCCGTCGACATCGTCATCGAGCTGATCGGCGGCGAGCACCCCGCGACCGAGATCTTCACCACTGCCTTTGAGCACGGTAAGCACGTCGTCTCTGCCAACAAGGCCCTGCTGGGCCGTCACGTCGAGACGCTCGCCGAGAAGGCGCGCGCGTGCGGCGTGCAGATTAAGTGCGAGGCCAGCTGCGGCGGCGGCATCCCCATCGTGAGCACGCTTGAGCACGATCTGGTGGGCAACAAGATCCTGACCATCGCCGGCATCCTCAACGGCACCACCAACTACATCCTGTCGCGCATGGACGCCGAGGGCGCCGATTACGCCGACGTGCTCGCCGACGCACAGGCCAAGGGCTATGCCGAGGCCGACCCGTCCGCCGACGTCGACGGCTTCGATGCCGCCAGCAAGACGGCGATCCTCGCCTCCATTGGCTTTGGCACCCGCGTGACCACCGATGACGTATACCAGCAGGGTATCCGTACCATCGGCGCCGAGGACATCGCCCAGGCCCGCGAGCTCGGCTACACCATTAAGCTGCTCGGCATCGCCCGCAACACCGACGCCGGCGTCGACGTCCGCGTGCATCCCACGCTGATCCCCGCCGACCACATGCTTGCCAAGGTCAACGGTGCCATGAACGCTGTCTACGTGGTAGGCGACGCCGTGGGCGAGACCATGTTCTACGGTGCCGGCGCAGGCTCCTTCCCCACCGCGAGCGCCGTCGTGGGCGATATCCTGTCGCTCTCCGAGCAGATCAGCCGCGGCGTGGCTCCGCTGCCCGAGGTTGAGCCCTATGGCCACAACCTCGCCTTTAAGCCCATGGACGAGCTCCAGACCAAGTACTATGTGCGCCTGAAGGTCGCCGACCGCGTGGGTGCCCTGTCCGAGACGGTCGACATCTTTGCAAAGCACAACATCTCGATCTCGCTCATCAACCAGGTCGAGGACGGCAAGTCGGGCGTCAGCGATGCCTGCTCGGTCATCTTCCTGACGCACCGCGCGCTCGAGAAGGACGTCCAGGCTGCCGCCGCCGAGCTTGCCAGCGTCGACTGCGTGGCCGAGGTCGCCAACGTCCTGCGCATCGAGGATGTTGAGGCTTGGACCGAAGGCGTCATGGCGAACTAATTCGATCTTTGCTTTACGGCGTATGTGCGAGGGGCTCCCGTCCGGCGCTGGACGGGAGCCCCTTTGCCTGCGCACGCTGGGCGTATTGGCGTAATCAGCATTTGAACAACTCGACCGCTCCTGACAGCCGGGGGCACCGTTCGCCGATGTGCAACCGAAGCCGATTTTGGCTACCGCTATGCTGTGCTTATGTCCGTCCACGAAGAGAGGAAGCACCATGTTGCTCGAGGGCAAGAAAGCAATCATCACCGGAGGCACGCGCGGGATCGGCTATGCCATCGCCTGCCGTTTTATCGAGGAAGGCGCCGCCGTCACCGTCTTTGGCTCGCGCCAGGAGACTGCCGATGCAGCCGTCGAGAAGCTGGTCGCCGCCTATCCCGAGGCCAAGGTCTGGGGCCGCTCCTGCGACCTCACCTCGCTCGAGGCCGTAACCGAGGCCTTTACCCAGGCTGCCACCGATATGGGCGGCTTGGACACGGTCGTCAACAATGCCGGCATCTCCCAGCGCTCGCCCCTTTTGGATTACACGGCCGAGGAGTTCGCCAAAGTCATGGACCTCAACGTCGTCGCCGTCTTTAACGGCCACCAGGCGGCCGCCAAGATTATGACCGAGGCCGGCCACGGCGGCACTATCACCACCACGAGCTCGATGGTCGCCAAGTACGGTCAGCCCTCCGGCGTCGGCTATCCCACGTCCAAGTTTGCCGTCAACGGCATGGTCCAATCGCTCTCGCGCGAGCTCGCCCCCATGGGTATTCGCGTCAACGCCGTCGCACCTGGCGTAACCAAGACCGATATGGTCGCCAACCTGCCCGAAGAGGTTATTAAGCCCATCATCGCCACCATTCCGCTGGGCCGCATGGGCGAGCCCGAGGATGTCGCCAACGCCTTTGTTTTCCTGGCGAGCGACATGTCCGCCTACGTCACGGGCGCCGTGCTCCCTGTCGACGGAGCCGCTCGCTCCTAGGAGGCCGCAAGCTTCGGCTCCCAGCCTCAACACAGCCCTATCAAAGAAGGCGTGCTGCCCGCATCAACCGCAGGCAGCACGCCTTCTTCTATTCGAAAAGGAAACAGCGTCCCATAATTCCGGCTCAGAATGGGATGCGCCTTCCCTAACGGGCCTCTCGCGGAAACTGCATCCCACTCTGGGCGCCCATTCCGGGACAGAGTTTCCCAACGGCCCCTGTTTCGGAAACCACATCCCGTTCCGAGCCTTCGAAGCGGGACGCGGCTTCCCCGAGAGAGTATCGACTACTTACCGTCGTCGTCCTCGGCTTCTTCTCTTGCATAGAGCTCCAGCATGCGGCGGCGATATTCGCGTACGGCGAGCTTGGCACGCTCCAGGCGACGGCGCTCGCGCGGAGTCAACTTGGACGGGTCAATCTCGTCGCCATAGGTCTTCTCGGCCAGCAAATGGGCAGCGTCCACGATGCGGGCATCGATGCGGCCGCTCGCCGCTTCGGCCGAGAGACGGTCGGCAATAGAATCAATCGTAGGCATGCCGTCGAGCGTTCGCCCGTGACCATGCGAGGTCAGCAGTTCGTGCTCGCGTGCGAGCAGGCTCGCCAAATCGTGATGGGCGCGCAGGATGTCGAGCGCATCGGATGGATGCTCGGCAACCTCTGCCACGGCGGCGACCGGTGCGGCGTCGACCACGCGGTAGAAGAGCTGCGCGAGCAGCGGCATCAGGAACACCGTGATGGCGCCGGCAGCGACCATGACCGACGCAATTTCTTGCGACAGCGCGCCCGCGTTGACGGCAACGCTTGTCACGGCAACGATGATCGGCAGAGCCGTGGTGCAGTACAGGGCCACGGTAATGCGGCCATACGCCGACACATCGCGCGTCGCGGGACAAATGCTCATAGAGACGAGAATAGGCACGGCACGAATAATCAGCAACGCCACGATAAAGCCCGCGAGCAAGCCCGGGCGCGACGCCACGGCCGTCAGGTCGATCTTTGCGCCCGATACGGTAAAGAACACCGGAATCAAAAAGCCGTAGGCCAGGCCATCGAGCTTGGTCTCGAGCGTATGGTTGCCCTCGGGGATGATATAGCGCAGGACAAAGCCGGCGGCAAAAGAACCCAACACGATGTCGAGGTCAAAGATGGCCGAGAACGCCACGAGCGTGACCAAGATGAGCACCGTCAGTCGCACGAAGGTCTGCGACGTGGTATCGGCACGTTCCTCGACAAACGAAAAGAAGCGGCTGCCGACGCGCCTGGAACGACTTGGGACCACGGCCAGCAGCACGCAGACCACGGCAAACAGGCCAAGAATCACGAGCGTCTGGATGCCGGTGCGGGCAGACAGCAGCACCGTCATGGCGAGCACGGGGCCGAGCTCGCCCCAAGTGCCATACGCGAGAATCGAGTCGCCAACGCGCGTGCCGGTGAGCGAGCGCTCGCGCAAGATGGGCATGAGCGCTCCAAGCGCCGTCGAGGTCAAGGCGAGCGTCACGGCGATACCGTCGAAATGGCTGACCGAGAACCACGGGGTAAAGCGCACGGCAAGCCAGGCGATACAAAAGGTAACAACCCATGTGGCCATACCGTAGCGCCCCTCTACGCCCGTGATGTTCTTGGGATCGATCTCAAAGCCGGCAAGCAGGAACAAAAATGCCAGACCGAGCTCTGACACGAGCGAGACCTCGGCATCTACATGGACAACGCCGAGCATATGAGGTCCCAGCACCGCGCCGAACACGAGCAAAAAGACCGTTTCGGGAACGGGTTTTCCAGGAATCGCCGAAGCGATGAAGGGGCTTGCAAAGGCCACCAGTGCGATGATGGCAAGTGAAACGAATGCCATGTGATGCCTTTCTCTTGATTGCTCATCACTGTAGCACCCTCACCGTCCTCAACGCGCCACGAGCTGTCGTATCATAGTGAGGTTTACAAACATGTGGCTCAAGGCGACCGCAGGGCAGACCCCGCAAACCGACCGCTGCCGCATACCGTACCGTACGCCCAACCGATCAGGAAGGCAGGAACCAATGGTCTCTCGTATCTACGTGGAGAAGAAACCCGGGTTCGACGTCGAGGCTCAGCAGCTCAAGGGCGAGCTGACCGAGATTCTCGGCATCAAGGGTATCGAGGCCCTGAGGATTATCAACCGCTACGACGTCGAGGGCATCGACGAGGAGCTTTTCCGCTCCTGCGTGCCGACCGTCTTTAGCGAGCCCCAGGTCGATGTGACCTACGACGAGCTCCCCGCACGCGATGGCGCCGTCTTTGCCGTCGAATTCCTGCCTGGTCAGTTTGACCAGCGCGCCGACTCCGCCAGCGAGTGCGTGCAGCTCATCAGCCAGGGCGAGCGCCCCGCCGTGCGCTCCGCCAAGGTCTATATGATCTCGGGCGCCCTGGACGAGGCCACCATCGAGGCCATCAAGCACTACGTGGTGAACCCCGTCGAGGCGCGCATCGCCTCGCTCGACCTGCCCGAGACGCTGTACATGGAGACTCCCGAGCCCCAGCCCGTCGAGGTACTCGACGGCTTCCGCGAGCTCGACGAGGCCGGCCTTGCCACCTTTATCGCCGATCGCGGTCTTGCCATGGACGAGGCGGACATCGCCTTCTGCCGGCAGTACTTCCGCGATGAGGGCCGCGACCCCACCATCACCGAGATTCGCGTGATCGACACCTACTGGTCCGACCACTGCCGCCACACCACCTTCGGCACCGTCCTGGACGACGTGACGATCGACGACGCCGTGGTGCAGCAAGCCTTCGACCGCTACATGGAGATGCGCCACGAACTCGGCCGCGACGCCAAGCCCGTCTGCCTCATGGACATGGGCACCATCGGCGCCAAGTACCTTAAGAAGACCGGCGTCATGACCGATGTCGACGAATCCGAGGAGATCAACGCCTGCACCGTCAAGGTGAAGGTCGACGTCGATGGCGAGGACCAGGACTGGCTGTTCCTGTTTAAAAACGAGACCCACAACCACCCGACCGAGATCGAGCCCTTCGGCGGCGCCGCCACCTGCGTGGGCGGCGCTATCCGTGACCCGCTCTCGGGCCGCAGCTACGTGTACCAGGCCATGCGCGTCACCGGTGCCGGCGACCCCACCGTCCCGGTTTCCGAGACGCTCGAGGGCAAGCTGCCGCAGCGCAAGCTCGTGACCACTGCCGCCGCCGGCTACTCCAGCTACGGTAACCAGATCGGCCTTGCCACCGGTCAGGTCAACGAGCTCTATCACCCCGGCTACGTGGCCAAGCGCATGGAGGTCGGCGCCGTCGTGGGCGCTACCCCGGCAAACCACGTGCGTCGCGAGTGCCCCGCCCCCACCGACAAGATCATCCTGTTGGGCGGCCGTACCGGCCGTGACGGCATCGGCGGCGCCACCGGCTCCTCCAAGACTCAGAACACCGAGTCCATCGAGACCTCGGGCGCCGAGGTCCAGAAGGGCAACGCCCCGGTCGAGCGCAAGCTGCAGCGTCTGTTCCGCCGCGGCGACGCCTGCCGTCTGATCAAGCGCTGCAATGACTTTGGCGCCGGCGGCGTCTCCGTCGCCGTGGGCGAGCTTGCCGACGGCCTGTACGTGGACCTGGACACCGTGACCAAGAAGTACGACGGTCTTGACGGCACCGAGCTCGCCATCTCCGAGTCCCAGGAGCGCATGGCCTGCGCCGTCGCCGACGGTGACGTCGATGAGTTCATGGGTTACGCCGCCGAGGAGAACCTGGAGGCGACCGTTATCGCCGAGGTTACCGCCGAGCCGCGCATGCGCATGGCCTGGAACGGCGTCGCCATCGTCGACCTGTCCCGCGAGTTCCTCAACTCCAACGGGGCGCCCAAGCACCAGACCGCCCACGTGTGCGCCCGCAGCGTGTGGCAGCCCAGCTGGGCGGGCTCCACGCTTGCCGAGCGCATGACCTCACTGGTCACCGACCTCAACGTCGCCTCCAACAAGGGCCTTTCGGAGCGCTTCGACTCCACCATCGGCGCCGCAACCGTGCTTATGCCTTTTGGCGGCAAGACGCAGCTCACCCCCAGCTCGGCCATGGTCGCCAAGTTCCCCGTGGACGGCGAGACCACCACGGCAAGCGCCATGGCATGGGGCTTCAACCCCTACCTGATGGAAGCCGACCAGTTTGCTGGCGCCTACCTGTCCGTGGTCGAGTCCATCGCCAAGCTCGTGGCCACCGGCTTTGAGCACAAGCGAGCCTACCTCTCCTTCCAGGAGTACTTCGAGCGTCTGCGCACCGAGGCCGAGCGCTGGGGCAAGCCCACGGCAGCCGTCCTGGGCGCCCTCATGGCCCAGGTCGACCTGGGCGCCGGCGCCATCGGCGGCAAGGACTCCATGAGCGGCTCTTTTGAGGACGAGGCCGGCGAGCTCAACGTTCCGCCGACCCTGATCAGCTTCGCTGTGGCCGTGGGCCGCGCGGCGTGCGCCGTCTCCCCTGAGTTCAAGGGCCTCACGCACCGCGTCGTCCGCATCGCCCCCGCCACCTACGGCGAGGACTACCGCCCCGACGCTCAGCAGCTGCTCGCCGCGTTTGACGCCGTCGAGGCGCTCACTGCTACCGGCGACGCCCTGGCCGTCTCCACGCCTGGCTACGGCTGCGGCGCCGAGAGCCTCTTTAAGATGTGCGTCGGCAACCAGATCGGCATCGAGCTTGCCGAGGACGTGGACGTGGAGAGCCTCTTCACCCCACTCTACGGCAGCTTTATCGTCGAGCTCGCCGAGGGTGCCGAGCTGCCCGAGGTCGCCGACGGCGTTGTCGTCGAGCCCCTGGGCACCACCGTCGAGGGCTATGTCATCGATACCGGCTCCGAGGTCATCGAGCTCGCCGAGCTTCAGGAGGCCTGGGAGAGCGGCATCGAGGGCGTCTTCGCCTACCGCAGCGCCGGTGAGACCCCCGAGGTCGAGACCGTCGACTTCCGTGCCAAGGATATCCACGTGTACGGCGGCGCCAAGATCGCCCGCCCGCGCGTGATCATCCCCGTGTTCCCCGGCAACAACTGCGAGTACGACAGCGCCCGCGCTTTCCGTGCCGCCGGTGCCGAGGCCGACACCTTCGTGATCAACAACCTCACACCCGAGGCTGTCGCCGAGAGCACCCACGAGCTTGCCCGCCGCATCCGTGCAAGCCAGATCGTCATGATCCCCGGCGGCTTCTCGGGCGGTGACGAGCCCGACGGCTCCGCCAAGTTCATCACGGCGTTCTTCCGCGCTCCCGAGGTCACCGAGGCAGTCCGCGACCTGCTCAAGGCCCGCGACGGCCTGATGCTGGGCATCTGCAACGGCTTCCAGGCTCTGGTCAAGCTCGGCCTGGTGCCCTACGGTGACATCGTCGACGCCACGCCCGATGCGCCCACGCTGACGTTCAACACCATCGGTCGCCATCAGAGCCGCCTGGTGCGCACCCGCATCTCGTCCAACCTGTCCCCGTGGCTGTCGCAGTGCAGTCTGGACGACCCCTACACCGTCGCCATCAGCCACGGCGAGGGCCGCTTTGTCGCCAACGACGAGGTACTCGCCCAGCTTATCGCCAACGGCCAGGTCGCCACGCAGTACGTGGGCGAGGACGGCAAGCCCAGCATGGATCTCTCCGTCAACCCCAACGGCTCCGCACTCGCCATCGAGGGCATCACGAGCCCCGACGGCCGTGTCCTGGGCAAGATGGGCCATGCCGAGCGTCGCGGCGACAACCTGTACCGCAACGTGCCCGAGCATGTCCCCGGCGACAAGTTCATGCCAATCTTTGAGCGCGGCGTAGCCTACTTCGCTTAATGCGTCCCATCGGGTACAATCCCTTCGGGTAACAACACCCGCCACCGGCACGCCCGGTGGCGGGTTCTTTTTTGCTTCGCACATACCGGAAGGACATCATGGAAAGCCGCAAGCCGTATCTCGCCACCCTACCCGGGCTCATCCTGGGCTGCCTTGTTTGCTGTGCACTTTGGGGATCGGCTTTTCCCTGCATCAAGATCGGCTACGGCCTCTTTGGCATTCCCGCGCACGACAGCGCCTCGCAGCTGCTCTTCGCGGGTCTGCGCTTCACCCTTGCCGGCGTGCTGGTCATTGTTGGCATGAGCGTGGCCCAGCGCCGTCCGCTCATTCCGCAAGTGTGCGATATCAAGCCCATCTGTATCCTGTCGCTCTTCCAGACTATCGGGCAGTACTTCTTTTTCTATCTGGGACTCTCGTGCGCCAGTGCCATGTCGAGCTCCATCATCGAGGCCAGTGCCAACTTCCTAGCCATCCTCTTTGCCGCCCTGGCGTTTCGCACCGAAAAGCTCGATGTGGCCAAGGTGCTTGGCTGTGTGCTGGGCTTTGCCGGCGTCGCGCTCGTCAACCTTTCGGGCGCAGATGGCACCTTTGGCTTTGCGCTTAACGGTGAGGGCTTTATCTTGGCTTCCACCGTTGCGGGCGCCCTATCGACCTGTCTCATTGGCATTTTTTCGAGCGAGCATGACGGCGTCTTGCTCGCCGGCTGGCAGTTCTTGGTCGGCGGCCTGGTCCTTACCGCCATCGGATTTTTGATGGGCGGCGCGCTCTCCCCCACCGCAATCATCCCCGCCATCGCGCTCATCATGTATATGGCACTCATTTCCGCCGTCGCGTACTCGCTATGGTCGCGTCTGCTTGCCGTCAACCCCGTCAGCCGCGTCTCGGTCTTCGGGTTTATGAACCCCGTCTTTGGTGTGCTGCTGAGCGCGCTGCTGCTCGGCGAGGGCGCCGGGACGAGCCCCGTTACCGTCATCGTTGCCCTGCTGTTGGTCTGCGGCGGCATCATCATCGTCAACAAACCCAAAAAAGCCTAGCGAGCGCACCTTTTTAGAGAGGGTGCCGTACACTTTAGCTTAATGGAGTACATCGGTGAGCTGAGGGCCGCCACGCACGTCAACGGCGCTTTTTTCTAGCGTATCTGGACGCCGGTTTGCTTCTTTTCACGCTTTACGCGGTAGAGCTCCGCGTCGGCAGCGCGAAGCAAGTCTTGCCAGGAATCGACGCCATCACCAACCCGTGCATAGCCGATGGACATCCGCAACAGATACGGAACCTCGGCGCGCGCGAGCTCGTCGTTGATTGTCGCGCACAGATGCATGATATCCTGCTCCGTCGTCGCCTTTTGAAGCACCACGAACTCATCGCCGCCATAACGTGCGATAAAGCCACCAGACGCCGAGCAGACTTCTTTGAGCGCAGCGGATATGACCTGGAGGGCATGGTCGCCCTCCACATGTCCATAGCGATCGTTAATCTGCTTAAAGCCGTCGGCGTCCATCATAAGCAGATACACATCTTCGGCCTGATCCACATTTGAGAAGGTCGACAGCATGTAGGTCTCAAAACGGTTGCGATTGTTGAGGCCAGTCAACGGGTCGGTCGAGATTAGCTGCTCCTGGTAGATGATATAGAGCAATAACATGCTAATCATTATGCCGACACAAAGGCCGGGCACCGAGTATACGACCTGAAGGGTACCGCCCACCAGTGCGGGAATAGCGAAGAATGCGAGAGTTCGATAAATGGCCTTCTTCTGCAGGCTTTCAACCCGTAGGGAATGCACAAAAGCGTGCAAGGACGTAAATATGACGTAGCAGTAGCTCACGATAGGCTGAATCATATAGGCGACACCGCGGCGGTACACGCCACGGGCATCGATGTAGAACAGGGCGTGCGTCCAGTAACTGGCAAACGCCAGCACGACCACCAGAGCCGTAGGCAACGTTACAAGCGCCACTCTAGAGCGCGAGGTCAAAAGGCGAGAACCCTGCACCGTCTCGGAATAGATAAACCAAATGAGACACACGATGGCAAAGAGCGAAAACGAAACCGCGTTGGAAATCCAGTTGACGGCAATGCCCAACGTACCGTCCACACCATCCGAAAGCGTCCAGATCATATCGAATGATATGTACGCGGCAGAGGTGTAGCCAAGCATGCTAAACAAGAGCTGCTGGGTGCTCGAGAACAAGGAGCGACGACTTCGCACGGCAAGCCCGATAAGAACAATCATGCATAGCAGGAATATCTCAATCTTGAGCGCCTTAACCACTAGACGCCATCCCTTCAATATCCAAGTGGTCAGATTCTCCCGATTCGAGTCTGAGCAACAAACACCCCCTACTCCGCAGGGGTAAGGGGAATAATAGCAGAGCGCCCGAACGTCACTGCAAGACAGCTTTCGTTCGGGCGCTCAAACGGCGTGAATTGCACGCCGGCATCATTGATCGGTAGCGCTTACTACTCGCCATCGATGTCGGTCGCGACGGCCTCCTCGATGGCCTCGACACCGGCAGGCGACAGATCCTCCTTGCCCTGGCAAAACTTCTTGTCGACCCAGCCGGTCAGAATCGGAGCCATGATCGCCGTGATGATAACGGCGGTGGCGATCTGGGCGTACGCGGTGGGCGCAAGCTCGGCGTAGCGCGGTGCAACCTCGGCGAGGGCAACCGGTGTGGTCATGGCCGTGCCAGCAATAGTAGAGCAAGCCACGGCCGCCTTGCCATTGCCGCCGCACAGGCGTTCGAACGCAAAGGTGATAGGACCGACGACAAACAGCGTGATAAGGCCCAGCAAGATGCCGGAAATACCGCCGGTGATAAAGCTCGTCAGGCTCATGGAGGCACCGAGCTGAAAACCGATGACAGCGATCGCGGGATTGGCGCCGGGAACCAGCAGGTTTTTGATAAACGGGAACAAGTTGCCCAGGACCATGCCGATAACAAGCGGCAGGATGGATCCGATGATGGTGCCGACGGGGATGTTAGCGAGACCCGAGACACCGAGGATGATCATCGTGACGGCGGGGCCGGCCGTAAAGAACAGGATACCGACGGCGCCCTGCTCGGACTCATCGCCGAACTCGCCCATGATGCCCGTGTAGAGCGCCATGTTGCAAAACGTGATGCCACCGATGATAGACACGGAGCTCAGGCCCAGGAAGTTGTCGTTAAAGAAATATGCCACACCCAAGCCAAGGGCAGCCGCAACAACAAGTTTGGGGATCAACACGACGATGCCGGTCTTGATGGCGCCCGGCGTGGACTTAAAGCTGATGCCGGCGCCCACAAACAGCAGGATCGCGGCGACGATGGTGTTGGAACCGCCGCGGCAGGCTGCGGTAAAGAAGCCGCCGATCTCAAAGACCTGCGGGCAGAAAGTGTTGAGCAAAAGGCCAACGATCATGGGATAGATCATGATGTCGCCCGGGATACGCGGGACTTTGAATTTCTTTTGCTCGTTGGCGGTTGCTTCCTGCGCCATGAAACCCCCATTTCCGTTGACGGGGCACAAAAGCCCATGTCACACTTTGCTACAGTAAAGTCTGAACATGGTACCAGAAGAAGCAGACCGCCTCGGTGAGAAATTCGACAAGTTCGGATGGGACGAGATTCGGCGCCCGCGGCGCCACCCCTCTATAGAGCGCGAAACGGGGGGATATAGCAGCGACGCTTGCGACGATCGATGCCGCCGGTACGTGCGCCAGCCACCGAGTTCGCCTACAATTGCCACCGGATCGAAAGACACAACTTTTTAGGAAGTCATTATGACAGCTATCGATCGGGGCCGGGCGACCGCGGCCTTCAAACGCTATACCGATGCTTACGATGCCGCCAATCCGCGCATCGCACTCAAGATCGAACATACCTATCACGTGGCGGAAGCGTGCGATACCGTGGCGCGTGAGCAGGGCTGGTCGACAGAGGATATTGACCTGGCCTGGCTTTGCGGGCTGCTACACGATATGGGACGCTTTGAACAGCTGCGGCGCTGGGACACCTTTAAGGACGCCGAGAGTATGAGCCACGCAGCGCTGGGCGTCGGGGTCCTCTTTGGCGAGAACCCCGACGACGCGCCTGCAACAACAAGCATCCGAGATTTTATCGAGGCCGACGAGCACGACGAGCTCATCCGCGCGAGCATCGCCTATCACAGCGATTTCCGTCTACCCGCGCAGCTCGACGAGCGCACACGGAGCTTCTGCGATATCGTGCGCGATGGTGACAAGATCGACATTATGCGCACCATCGCCGACAGCACCGTCGACACCATCCTCAAGGTAAACGAGAAGACGTTTCTCGGCAGCCGCTTCTCGTCGCCGACACTTGCCGCCTTTGACGAGCACCGCTGCGTCGCACGCGATGAACGCGACGAGCCCGCAGACTACCTGGTGGGACTCATCTGCTTTATGTTTGAGCTCGTCTATCCAGCAAGCCGCGCGCTGGCGCGCGAGCAGGGCGATATCTACCGCCTGCTCGACGCGCCCTTTGGCATTACGCGGCCCTTTACCGACCCCGCCACGCAAGCAACCTGGAAGCGCCTAAAGGACGAGATGCGCGACTGGCTCGTGCGCGCCTAGCGCTCAAGCTGGTCCAGCAGCTCCTCGACGACCTCGACGGCATCACCGACAACCTTGTACTGGGCAGCACCAAAGATGGGGGCATCCGGATCCTCGTTGATGGCGATAATGCACTCCGCCCCACCGATGCCGGCAAGATGCTGGATGGCGCCCGAAACACCGATACTCACGAGAAGCTTGGGCGAAACCGATACGCCCGTCTGGCCAATCTGATGGCGATACTCCAACCAGCCGGCCTCCACGACAGGTCGCGTGCAGCCAAGCTCGGCTCCCAGGGCCTCGGCGAGCTTTCGCATCAGCGGCAGGTTTTTCTTGGAACCAATGCCGCGACCCACCACGACCAGGCGCTCGGTATCGGCGATCGAAGCCTGCTGTCCCCACTCCTCGGCGGGAATCGAGATCTCGACACGAGCCTGAGCATCATCCGCAAGTGATATCTGGGCGATCATGCCGGAGCGGCTATAGTCAAAGTCGGGCGCCTTAAAGATGCCGGGACGCACCGTTGCCATCTGGGGACGATGATTGGGGCAGACGATGGTGGCCATCAGGTTGCCGCCAAACGCCGGACGCGTCTGCTGCAGCAGCCCCGTCTCCGTATCCATCGAAAGTACGGTGCAGTCGGCCGTAAGGCCCGTCTGCAAACGCACGGCAACGCCAGGCGCCAGTTCGCGGCCAAAGGCGGTCGCACCGTACAGAATGGCCTCGGGCTTGCGCTCTGCCACCAAATCGCAGATCAGCCGGGCGTAGACCTCCGCATCGTTCTGACGCAGACGCTCGTCGCGACAGACTAGGACCTCGTCTGCACCGGCGCAAACCAAATGCTCCAGGTCACCGAGAGAACCCTCGGTGCCCATGCCGACCAGTGCGACCAAACGGCAGCCGCGAGCATCGGCAAGCTCGCGACCCTTGCCTATGAGCTCATAGGCAACGGGAGTCACCGTATCGTGCTCGTCGGTCTGCACGAATACCCAAATGTCTCGATATGCATCAAGGTCTGCCGCGACGGCGGCCTCGTCACGTTCGAGCGAGATAGCGTTGACGGGACAGGCGTCGACGCACCCGCCGCATAGGATGCAGCCGTCGGTTACGCGGGCGCAACGGTTGGGCCGATCGCCTTCCACGACGATGCCGCCCGAGGCACAGGCGCGAACGCAGCGACCGCAGCCGATACAGGCTTCGCTATCGATAATCAGTCCGCTCATCTATGCCATCCCCTCGATAATCTTGGCAAGTTTTGCCGCCTGCTCGGACGCCGTTCCGCCAACGGCCTCGCACGTTTGATCGCGGTCGGGCACAAACGATCGCACGACCTGCGTCGGCGAGCCGGCAAGGCCGCAGCGCGCGGGGTCGGCATGCACGTCGGCAGCGCTGACCACGCGCACGTCCGCCTCCTCGGCCGCACGAATACCGGCAATGCTCGGCATGCGCAGTTGGCCAATCTCCTTTGCGGTCGTCATCGCGCACGGCATCTCAAGATAGACCGTCTCTTCACCGGCATCGCAGCCGTGAACAAGCGCCAGTGAACCACAGTTCGCAAAGCCCGCGCTCTGCACGCAGCTCACGTCGGTCACGCAGGGAATCTCGAAGGCACCGGCAAGCTCGGGACCAATCTGGGCCGTATCGCCGTCCACCGCCATCTTGCCGCAGATGAGCAGGTCGAAGTCCTCGTCGAGCGCCTCGATGCCGCACTTGAGGGCATAGGTGGTTGCCAGGGTATCGGCACCTGCAAAGGCGCGATCGGTTAGCAGCAGTGCGTCATCGGCGCCTCGGGCGATGCAGTCGCGCAATAGCGATTCAGTCGCGGGGATGCCCATCGACACCACCGTTACGCGCACGTCCATGCCAAAGCCGATAAAGTCGTCCTTCAGCGCCAGCGCGCATTCCAAAGCGCTCGCGTCAAAGGGATTAATGACCGCCTGCTTGCCATCGCGTACGATGGTATTGGTCTTGGGGTCCATCTTGACCTCGGTGCTGCCCGGCACCGCCTTGACGCACACCACCATATGGAAATCGCTCATCTTCACGCGCCCCCTTTCTGGACGAGCTCATCCAAGAGCTTCTCCGAAAACAGGTTACCGCGACCCAGCTGCCCGGCAGGATCGAGCTGGAGCTTGAGCCGCGCCGACTCGACCATGGCCTCGTGACCGTACATCGTCTCCAAGAAGCCCGCCTTGATCTTGCCGACGCCGTGTTCGGCGGAGACGGCGCCGCCCATGGCCGTGACCTCGGAAGCCCACTGGGCAAAGAGTTCTCCGCCGCGGCGGTAATCCTGCGCATCGCGCGGCAGGATGTTTACATGCAGATGGTTGTTTCCGATGTGTCCCCAGGCGGCAGACTCAAGCCCGCTTTCGGCCAGCGTGCGACGATAGAGCGCAACGACATCGGCCAGACGCGCGTTGGGCACCGACATGTCGGACCCCAGCTTGGTGATAGTGGGATCCGTGCGGCGACGCTCGTCGATGAGCATGTTGACGCTCTCGGGCACCGCATGGCGGAAGAATCGCTGACACTCGCGATCGACCTCGGTGCGCGCGACCCATGTCGCATCGTCGTTGCCGCCCGCAAGCTCTAGCACCCACCCCAAGTGATACAGCTCCTCGGTCGCCTGGGCTTCGTCATCGCAGTCGAGCTCCACGTAGACACAGACCTTGGCGTCTTTGTCGAGCGCCGGCAGCGAGGCGAACGCGGTCGACTGCTCACGCTGACGACGCAGGATATCCAGGGCGCCCGCATCGAAATATTCGATGGCAGCCGCGTGGGACAGGACGGGGCGCACAGAATCGGTGAAGGACACGGCCTTGTCTTCGCTATCGAAAAAGCAGCTCACGCCCCAAACGACCGCAGGTGCCGCCTGCAGGGCAATCTCGAGCTCGGTGATGACGCCGAGTGTGCCACACGCACCGATAAACAGATCGATGGCATCCATATCGTCAGCAACGAAATAGCCCGAAGCATTTTTGGTCCTTGGCATGGTGTAGCCGGGAAGGTCGAGCTCGAGCGTGCGGCCCTGCACCGTGACGAGCGAAAGGCGACGACCCTGTGCAAAAACCTCGCCACGGTGAAGCTCGAGCAGGTCGCCATCGGTCAGCACGACATGAAGGCCCGTGACGTGAGGACGCATGGGGCCGTAAGCGTAGCTGCGGGCGCCGGAAGCGTTGCATGCCGCCATACCACCTAGGCAGGCAGATGCCTCGGTGGGATCGGTAGGAAAGAATTGCTCGGGAGCTTCCTGGAACTCCTCGTAGGCCTCAAGCGATGCCTGGTCCCAACCAGCGGTCGGCAGTACCTTCTTGCTCAGCTGCTTACGCAGCTCCGAGAGCACAACGCCCGGCTCCACGCGCAGCAGAAATTGGCTTTGTCCATCGCGGCGAAGGCCCAAGTAGCGATTCATGCGGGAAGTATTGAGAATGTGACCGCCATGAGGCACGGCGCCGGCGGCAAGACCGGTCCGGGCGCCCTGAACCGTCACCGGGACACGCTCGGCATGGAGCTTTTTCAAAATGGCGCGGGCCTCGTCCTCCGTTGTCGGAAACGAGATGCTCGAGGCCTCGCCCGATGTGCGAGACTCATCGCGGCCATACTCTTCGAACTCGTCGGTGAAGGGTTTGATAGTTGCAGACACGCGAACTCCCCCTTTAGCTAACTACAGTATTTGCAGGGAGATGTTACCGCATCGTTTCGTCGACGCGTTCGAAACCGTCTCCATAATTGGCGAATTTACGTTTGTGCAATTCGGCGAGCGGCAATGTTTCCTCGGCAGACGATGCTTTTGACACATGTCGCTTTACCGCCAGCGACCACGCAATTGTCGCTCGAAAAAAGTTGAAGTAATTTTTACCATCTTCTACCTGCGGAGATGTCAATCCGTCAAGCATTTGGTCAGGAATTGGTCAAGTACTGACTGATACGGTCGACATCAACAGCCAAAACCAATGGAAGTTTTGGCCCCAGAAGCAGGGAGGTTCCCATGGCATATTACTGGCCCCAGTACGGCGTCGCCATCGAGGTCGACGACGATCCCTATCTCCTGCCTTTCGACGAAGAGGCGTTCCCCGATACGGCGGTCTACCACGTCACCACCGATGTTATCTGCGACCCCGAGTCGTTCTCGGCGCTCGCCCACCACATCGCGCGTATCCACAACGTCGAGCTCCCTCACGACTTCGACGAGCTCATCTACTCGCGCCGCCTGATGCTTCACATGCTCTTTGGAGCGGACCCGTCCACGTTCGCACGCGTCTACACCACCAAGGACGCCGCATGAGTGCGAAGAAGCCGCCCCGCCTTGCAGGGCTGGGGCGTCGCAAGAAACTCGTCGTTGTCTGCCTGGCTATCGTCTGCGCCCTCATCGCCGTAGGGCTATACGCTTGGCAGTCGCAGCCCGTGCCCGAAGCGGGCGCCTCAGTCACGACGGCAGAGGGTAAATCGCGCCAAGAAATCCAGGATGAGCTCGACGCCATCGTCCGCGACAACATGATGACGATCTCGGTCGCGCCGGTCGCACAGTTGCAGGAAGGCGGCAAGTTGCGCATCAACGTGCAAAACGTCCAAGACAACAAGTTTCCCCAGCGCTTCCGCGTGATTCAAAACGACGAGACCATCTATGAGTCCGGTGTGGTCGAAGCCGGCAAGACGGTTGCGACCTGCCCCGCTGGCGATATCCAAGAAGGCGAGGCATATATCGAGATTCAGGCACTCGATGCCAAGACCTACGACACCCACGGCAATCCGACGCGCGTCAAAGTGCGAGTGACCCAGGCAGAAGGCTAGTGGCCGATGCGCTCGCAGGGGCAGCACCCCGTCCCCATTCGTCCAACCATCACGGAAACAGTCCGCGACGAGCAGAAAGGATCAATTATGAACACACCCATGAACCCGAGCGGAGCCAGGGCGCTCGCCGTGGGCGCAGGGCTTACGCTCGCACTTGCGATGGGTGCCGCGCCAACAGCGGCCATGGCAGAGGTGCGCGCTGGAACCACCGATGTGACGGTGAAGGCCGACATTAGCAATGTTTCGTTTAAAGCGCCAACGGTCATCCCCTTTGCCGCCAAAGCCGACGGAACGCTTGTAGGACCCTCCGACAAGACGATTACCATCGACAACCTCTCGGCATATGGCATCCACGTCACCAACATGAAGGTCACGGCCAAGAACGACTGGACAATCGTTGCAGACGCAAAGACGGGCTCGGCCCAGAACTCCATCGATTTTAAGGTTGGCCCCGATAAGGCAGAAAAGGATGCCAGCTCGGCGACTCAGACTACGGGCCTCGATCTTTCCAAAGACGCAAGCTTCGACATGAAATACAAGGACATTGCCGACGGAACGGACAAAATCAAGCTCAATGTGAGTGGCCACGTCGCCCGCGTCACGCGTGACATCTACCGCGCTACCGGTACGGGAGATCAAGTGGCAAGCATCACCTGGACGGTCGAGCCCGGTGCGCACGCCACGTCCTGAGGCGATTGCACTGGCCGCCATCGTCGGCATCTTGGCGTCCGCACCTGCCATGGCCTTTGCTCAACAAGAGCAAGCGCAGGCGGCCACAGAAGTGACCGTCGACCTTTCGGGCCTTAATCGCGGCAGCCGTCTCGAGCCGCTCGCTCAGACGAGTGACACCCGGCAACTCATTGCGGTAGGCGTCGCCACGGTGGGAGCAGGACTGACGTGCCTTGGCCTGCACATCAAACGCAACCAATAGCCGAGAACAACCGGAGTACGCGGAATAGATAGGAGAACCATGGCACCCAAAAACCTTTTGCCCGTTGTCGCGCTCTGCAGCGCACTGGTGGGCGGTACGCCTCTCGCCACTTGGGCGACGCCCGCCACGGCAAACTCCTTACCGCAAGCTCTGAACCCCGTGGCGAATTCGTCGGGTATCGTCGCCTGCCAACGTTTTTCGCTCGCACACGCCACGGTCCGAACCTCGGGATGCCTTCACCGCAATACGGTCGACTCGATAGTCGTGGATATCAAGCGACCGGACAAGGAGAACGGCCCCCAGACAGGTTGCGCTATCTGCACATGGAAATCGGCTGCAGTCGACGCCGATGGCGACCCATGCGACCTAGAGCTGCGCATCGATATTGCCTCGGTCGATGACTCGGCGAACGGGGCGAAGGTCATCTTCGACAGCGCCGCCCATGAAGAAGGAGGGGGTATATTCCTGGGCTGCGTTCCCTCGAATGTCGATGGCGCGCAGCCCATCATCTCCTTTACGGCATCGCTGCGACTGACCAAGGCGGACACCGAAGCCATCGCAACGGGAGATGCGCCTTTGCTGTTCTACACTGGCGACGCGGACGACCAAGAGGCTCAAAGCACCAGACAGAAGGGCTCGCTTAACCTCACGCGCGGATCAGATCCCGCCCCCATCAATATCGATACCCAGGCGCAAGGCGTGCAGCGCATTCTCGCCGATCCGGCGCTGCTCCAAATGACATGGCACGGAGTGGGGTCCGTCGGGATTGCTGCTCCTATATCTAGCGATAATGACAAATCCCCCAAAGACGAGGTCGCAGACGCACCGACACATGTTGACGAACATGTTGACGATGCAGACGACGCATCATCAGAAGACAACGCCGCGGCTCCCCTCGAGAAGCCAGGCGGCACCGCCACCGAACGAGGCGATCCCCGACCGAAAGACGTCCTGGACTTTGCCGCTCCCCCAGATATCGACGAAGGCAACTGTTGCATGATGGTCGCGCTCGACCACACGGAAACCGTCGATGCCGCAAGCATTGAGCCGGTCGCTGCCGGTGCGCCCCGCCGCAAAAATGTCCTCATCACATTCCCCAATACCGTCGAGCTCGTCTTTTTGCCTTCGGGTGAAGTCATCGCGCCTACGGCACTTACAGCAGTGGGAGCAAGGAGCGCATCGAACGATATCCAAGCCATCTCGGCACTTGATGCCACAACGACCGCCAAGTTACACCTTTATTCCGTTGCAGCAGACGGAACGCGAACCGAAGAATTCGACGGGACCAAGCTTTTGGTTCCTCGTCGCATCGGTATCCAGGAAGATTTCCCCTATCAAATGGAACTTGAAGGGTTCGATCGTGCACGAGATGCCGACATCATTGCCGCAGCCATCGACTCCCCGCAGCACCTCATGACGCTGCGCTTCGACTTTAGCCCCATCCTGTCCTAAACCGCTAACCGCCGCTTGGCTCGGATACTGAGCGCTCCCCTCCCCGTTCTGCTACGATTGCCGCGTTGGCATCAAGTACAGGAGGGTCCATGCCGGGTTTAGGGACGATCATCAACGTCGTACTTTTGATCGCGGGCGGTCTGCTGGGCCTCATGGGTGGGCGCTTCATTACGCCCCGCATCCAAGACACGCTCATGAAGGCGTCGGGGTTGTGCGTTCTGTTTATCGGCCTGGGCGGCACCATGCAAAAGATGCTCGTTATCGATGGCGAGGCGTTGGCGACCACCGGCACCACCATGCTTATCGTCTCATTTGCTCTCGGTTCGCTTATCGGCGAGGCCATCAACCTGGAGGCCGCCATCGAGGACCTCGGCGAATGGCTCAAGTGCAAAACCGGCAGCGAAGGCGACAACGAGTTCACCAACGCCTTTGTCTCGGCATCGCTCACCGTGTGCATCGGCGCCATGGCCATCGTAGGGTCGATTCAGGAAGGTCTGCTCGGCGACTGGTCAACGCTTGCCCTCAAGGGCGCGCTGGACTGCATCATCGTCTGCACCATGACGGCCTCGCTTGGCCGCGGCTGCATCTTCTCGGCCCTGCCCGTTGCCGTATTCCAGGGCACGATCACGCTTTTTGCCGGCGCACTCTCCCCCATCATGACCACCGCGGCCCTCGACAGCCTTTCGCTTGTAGGCTCCATGCTCATCTTCTGCGTCGGCGTTAACCTTATTCGACCTCAGACCTTCCGCACGGCCAACATGCTCCCCTCCGTCGTCGTGGCGGTCATCTACGCCCTCCTGTTCTAACCCCTCGGTAGATTTTTGGGACATGCTTTAAAATCTATCTTTCGCCAGTGCCCCAAAGGCCAACCCGCCTACAGGTAGATTTCTGGGCATGTCCCAAAAATCTATCTGAGAGCGGTATCTCGAACATCTGTTTGATGCTGTGCTATGATATGAGGTCACCGACACCATAAAGGGAGAGGAGAGGGCGGTGGCCGACCAGGACGTCAAGATGCTCATCGAGCGCATTATGGCCGAGGCCCGGACCCATCAGTCCGCCCGCTTCTCAAACGAAATCTATGCTGACGAGCCGATTCTCAAGACCGGTCGTCAGATGCAGAACTTCCTCCCCGACCAGTACCGCAAGATGCGCGAGATATCACGCTGGCAAGATGATCCCAAAGGCGGCGCGGGACGTTGGCTATCGGAGGCGGAGCTCTTTTACCGCCAAGGCCTGCTGATGGCCGACTTTGAGGACGACTGTCCCTACAACGGCACCTTTAAGTCGTACTTTCCCACCTACAACGCCATGAGCGACCGGCAGCTGCGCGGCTACTTTACCTGGCGTGCCCAAGTGCGCCGCGGAACCGTCGAGGAAACGTCTACGTCCTTTGCCTTTCTGTATCTCTATGAGCTGATTTGCGGCATTGGGGTAGATGGCCCGCTCGATGGTTTTAACAAGATCAAGGCCTTTTGGGATGCCTACCGCGCCTTTGAGCCCGGCATCGACCGGTTTGCACGCGTGTGGTTGCAGGACTACGCCGTGTTCCACGGGCTTGACCCCAAGCTGCTTCGCGACTCTAAAACCGTCGCATTCGACAACGTCCTCACCGAGCTGCGCCGCGCGGCGCGAGACCTCGTACCCGCGCCGGCGCCGTCGGACCTGCCCCCTAAGCGTCGCAAAACCTCCGAGCCCACGCTCCCCCTTCCGCCCGATGAGGCGCATGAGGAGCGGCTCATGGCTGCCATCGACGCCCTCTCCACGTACAACCTAAGTAACTCACGGCTCGACCGCAGCCACCACCGCGATCTGCGCCACGTGGCATGCGCCGTGTATGTCCGCATGGCGCGCTACTATGATACGCACCGAAAGACCGGCATCGTAGCGAGCTTGTTTGGGGAGGAGACGGCCATGCCCTACACCATGTTTGCCTCGGCCGTATTCTTTGCGCCCGAGCGCCACGAGGATTGCGAATATCGCCTGGACCCCATTCACATCTACCGTTGCCAAAATGGCTTTTGGGAATGCATGCGCATCCACGGCAGCAGACAAAAAAGTAGCAAGCTCGGTGAGATGATGCGCGCCTGCGACCAACGCCTGCGCCTGGCGCTGGACCCCGCCCATCCCCTTAAGGAAGAAAAGGTCCCCAAATATCTGGCTAAGATTATCGATGACGAGATCGTGGCATGGCTTTCGTGGGACGCCGCACACCAGCCCGTCAAGATCGATATCGATCTGAGCCAGCTGGGGCACATTCGGAGCGCCGCCGCACAAACGCGCGAGGCGCTTTTGATCGACGAGGAGCGCGAGGACAGCGCGCTTGCGGATGCCGAGGTGGCAGTTGCCGAGCGACGGGAAGCCGAGCCCGTGGCCGACACAATCGCCGAACCAGTCGTGACGACCATACAGCAGGACGAGGCTAGCGGGCCGACCATCTCCACCGAGCAGTTTGGCGTCGTAGCCCCGCTCCTCGCACCAGCGCCCACGCCCGCCGACGCTGCGTCCGCACTCGATCCCGCCGCAGACGCCTATCTTCGAGCACTACTCGAGCAAAACGCAGCGCAGGCGGAATCGGCGGTAGTGCAATCGGGACAGAGCGAGGACATGCTCGTCGATACCATCAACGAGGCGCTCTTTGACCTGGTGGGCGACACCGTAATTGAATTTAGCGCGGCAGGGCCGCAGATTATCGAGGACTACGAAGCAGACGTGAGAGGATACCTTGACCATGAGTGATACCGCATCCGCAACACCCCGCGTGCCCAAGCGCGTCGCTGCCGTCATTCTCAACTCGCTCAAGGGCGGTGTTGTCCCGCGCATCGGCCTTCCCTATATCACCGTGGGGCGCGAGGTCGAGATCCGCGCCCTACTCACCGACCTGAGCCTCATCGCCGATGGCGGCGCAAGCTTCCGTTTCCTAGTCGGTCGCTACGGCGCCGGCAAGAGCTTTTTGCTCCAGACCATCCGCACGCATGCCATGGGTGAGGGATTCGTCGTCGCCGATGCCGACCTATCCCCCGAGCGCCGCCTGCAGGGCGGCCAGGGCCAGGGCCTCGCCACCTATCGAGAGCTCATCCGCAACATATCGACCAAGACGCGCCCCGAGGGCGGCGCACTCAACCTTATCCTAGATCGCTGGGTCGCCTCGTGTGCCGACGCCGACGAGTCTGCCGTCAATGCCCAACTCGCTCCGCTCGAAGAGATGGTCCACGGCTTCGACTTCGCCCGCATGCTCCGCCGTTATCGCACGGCCGTCTCGGAGGGCGACGACCAGGCCATGAGCCGCGTGACCAAATGGATCCGCGGCGAATACCGCACCAAGAGCGAGGCGCGCGCCGAGCTAGGCTCCTCAACCATCATCAGCGATGACGACTGGTACGACTACGTTAAGCTCATTGCGCGCTTTTTGGTTTGCAGCGGCTACAAGGGCATGCTGGTGCTCATCGACGAGCTCGTGAATCTGTACAAGATTCCCAACGCCATCACGCGCCAATATAACTACGAGAAGATCCTGACCATGTACAACGACACGCTCCAGGGCAAAGCGCAGTACCTGGGCGTGATCATGGGCGGTACGCCGACCTCTATCGAGGACCGCCGCCGCGGCGTCTTTTCCTACGAGGCCCTTCGGAGCCGTCTCGCTCAGGGCCGTTTTGCGCGCGATGATCTCAAAGACATGCTCGCGCCCATCATCCGCCTGCAGCCGCTCACCTACGAGGAGCTGCTGGTGCTCATCGAAAAGCTCATGCAGATCCATGCCGGCTACTTTGGCTGGACGCCCACGCTTACCGAGAACGACTTGGTGGACTTCCTCAAGATTGAGTTTGGCCGCGTGGGGGCCGACACGCACCTGACGCCCCGCGAGGTCATCCGCGACTTTATCGAGCTGCTCGATATCCTATGTCAAAACCCCGACGCCAACGTGGCCGAGTTGCTGCAAGGCGTCGGTGGCGATACTCTCGCGCCAGCCGGCGAATCGCCCGCGTCATCCGACGCGCGCAACTTCGCCGAGTTCACCATCTAACCTGCCAAAAAGGGACAGGTTTATTTTGGCAGGTTTTATCTGGGCAAACGCCGATGTTGCAATTCGACGACCCATTGCTCGTCGCGTTTGATAGCCCGTTGTTGAAAGGAGGCCCCGTGAACGCCTTTGACCGCTACGCCCCGTTTATCCAGGATTTCATTTACTCCCACGATTGGGAGAGCCTGCACTCCATCCAGGTTGCGGCAGCAGATGCCATCTTTAACACGCAGGACAATGTGCTCCTGACGGCATCCACGGCATCTGGCAAAACTGAGGCGGCCTTCTTTCCCATCCTGACCGAGTTTTGGGAGAACCCGCCCGCGAGCGTGGGCGCCCTCTACATTGGCCCCCTCAAGGCGCTCATCAACGACCAATTCGTCCGCCTCAACGACCTGTGCGAAGAAGCCGATATCCCCGTCTGGCACTGGCATGGCGATGTCTCGCAATCGCACAAGACCAAACTCATCAAAAAACCGAGCGGCATCTTGCAGATTACGCCCGAGTCACTCGAAGCGCTCTTAATCCACAAGCACATGGCAATCCCGCGTATGTTCTGCGACCTGCGCTATGTGGTCATCGACGAGGTCCACTCGCTCATGCGCGGTGACCGCGGCGGGCAGACGCTCTGCCTTATCGAACGCCTCTCGCGCATGGCGGGCGTGCGGCCCCGGCGCATCGGCCTTTCGGCCACTATCGGCGATCCCGAGCGCACGGGTGCCTTCCTGTCGCAGGGAACGGGACGCGACTGCGTCATCCCCCGCTTTGAGGAGCCGCGCCGCGTGTGGCGTATCTCCATGGAGCACTTCTACAACTCGGGTCCCCAGGCGCAGCAGCGAGGATTCACGGGCACGGGTCCGCAGGAAGCTGAGGTGCTCGCATGCGAGCGCATTGAGGCGGCACCACCCGCGGCACTGCCCGTCTGCACCCAAAACATGCGTCATAGCGGGCAACTCACACAGGAGGAATGCCGCCAACGTCGCGAGCAGGCACGGGGCAAGGCTGCCCCAAAGGACCGTCGCACTTCCCCAGCCCCCGAGGGCAAAGTCGACATCCCGCAGGCAACCGAACAGGCACTGCTCAACCCCACCGACACCGCACCCGACAACGCCGATCCCGGCATGGGCTACATCTTTGAACATACCCGCGGCCGCAAGTGCCTGGTCTTTGCCAACTCGCGCGAGGAGGCAGAGGCCGTGTGCTCCATGTTGCGCAGCTACTGCGAGAGCCGGCACGAGCCAGACCGCTTCCTTATCCATCATGGCAACCTCTCGGCATCGCTACGCGAGACCGCCGAGGAGCTCATGCGCGACGAGGAACAGGCACAGACAACCGTCACCACCTCCACACTAGAGCTCGGCATTGATATCGGCCGCTTGGAGCGCGCGTTCCAGATCGATGCACCGTTTACCGTCAGCTCCTTTTTGCAGCGCATGGGGCGCACAGGCCGCCGCGACCTTCCGCCCGAGATGTGGTTTGTCATGCGCGAGGAAGAACCCGAGCCGCGCACGATGATGCCCGAGACCATTCCCTGGAAGCTCCTACAGGGCATCGCGCTCGTACAACTCTATCGCGAGGAAAAGTGGGTCGAGCCACCCGAGCTCGATCGACTCCCCTACAGTTTGCTCTACCACCAGACTATGTCGACGCTCGCCAGTACCGGCGAGCTCACACCGGCCGAGCTTGCTCAGCGCGTTCTCACGCTCAGCTATTTCCACCGTATCTCGGCCGATGACTATCGCATACTGCTGCGCCACCTCATCAAGATCGACCATATCCAGGTCACCGAAGATAGCGGGCTCATCGTGGGTCTCGCGGGAGAGCGCATCATCAACAACTTTAAGTTCTACGCCGTGTTCCAGGAGAACGAGGAGTTTACCGTCCGGAGCGAATCGGCCGAGCTGGGCACGATTGTCAACCCACCACCACCTGGCGAGCGCATCGCCATCGCGGGCCATTGTTGGATCGTCGAAGAAGTGGACTGGAAGCGACACACCGTCTTTGCCACGCAAGTCAAAGGTCGTGTGCCGGCATACTTTGGCGACTGCCCCGGCGACATCAATACACACGTACTCGAGCGCATGCGCAAGGCGCTCAACGAGCATGCGGCATATCCGTATCTCATGGGCAACGCACGGGCACGCCTTGCACAGGCTCGTCATACCGCCGAGATTTCGGGCGCGGGAACTAAACCGCTCATTAACCTGGGCGGCGACACCTGGGTACTCTTCCCCTGGCTGGGCAGCTACGCCTTTTTGGCGCTCGAGCGCATGCTCAAGATTAAATGTGCCGCTGAGCTGGGCCTTCGCGGGCTCGATCCGTCGCGTCCGTACTTTATGCAGTTTAAGATGAAGGCCGACGAGGAGACGTTCTTTGAGGTGCTCGCCGCCGAGGCCGAAAAGGACTTCGACCCCATCGAGCTCGTCTATCCCGGCGAGGTGCCTTACTTTGACCGCTACGACGAGTACGTTCCCGAGGAGCTCGTGCGCAAAGGCTTTGCCGAAGGCGTGCTCGACATCGAGGGTATGAAGCAACGCGTCCTCGGCTGGCGCGACCACACATAAAACGGGGCCGACTATATGAGTAGTCAATTTGGGACGGGGCTATTTTAGCTACCCCTGCCGCCAATCGGCCAACCCGTTCGCGCTACCTGCTTGGGTAGCTAAAATAGCCCCGTCCCAGAAAGACTGGTCGCAGAAAGGCGCGCTAGTCGTGGAGAGCAGCGCCGAGGAAGTCGGTGTCGAAGGGCACAGCTTCGGCAAAGGCGTAGTCGCCGTCGCTGGCGATGAGCAGGTAGTTCTCCTCGCCGCCGAACTCCGCATCGCCACATGGGACCACCCAGGCGTGGGCGAATACCTCGAGCGCCGTGGCAGCGCAGTCGCGCAGGAACGTCACATCGCCTCCCTCGTTTGCGCTCACGATATTGGCCACGTAGATACCCCCGGGGTTCAGGCTGCCTCGCACCAAACGCAGCGCCTCAACCGTTGCCAGCTCGCGCACGGGCTCGGCACCGCCAAAGCAATCGCTCACGACCACGTCGTAGCGACGATGGCCCACGCTCGTCACACCCAGATACGAGCGAGCCTCAGCGGTAATCACTCGCAGGCGATCGCCCACCGCGTGCTCCAGCTCATCCAGGTAGAACCAACGGCGCGCCAAGCGCGTTACCTCTCCGTCATACTCGATAACGTCCATGCGCAGGCCCTCGTGCGACATCAGCGCAAATTTGGGATAGGCAAACCCGCCGCCACCTAGCATAAACATGCGGTCGATGCCGTGACCATAAGCGTCGCGCATTGCATCCTCGGCCTCAAACACGTCGTCAAACGCACGATAGTACGCAAAGACGGGCTCTGCCCAACGCTCGCCAACGTAACTCGCGCTTTGGTAGACGCCGCCTTGCACCAGCACGCGAATCTCATCGCCGCTCTCAGCGTGCACGCGCTTCACACGCGCCAGCCCATTGCGGGTTCGCGCAACCTGCAGGCAGGCAGCATGAACAGCGACGGCGGCCGCACCAAGCGCCGCAGCTCCCAGGGCAACGCCGGCAACGACGCCAGCAGAAACACTCGGCTTGTTCATCTAGAGCTCCTTTTGCAGATAGAGTCCATGGTCGTAAAAACCCAAATGGCGATAGTACTCGCGCGTACCGATCGCGCTGATCACGTTGATGTGCAAATACCCCGCGTCCCGAGCAATATGGCATGCACGCTCCACCAGCAACCGCCCCAGCCCATGGTGCTGGGCCGCCTGGCCTTGATCCCCCACGCGCGCCGCCATGCCATACACGTGCACCTCACGAATCATCGCCTCGTCCGGCCCCGTCGGCAGCTCGTCCGCGTGCGCGGCAACAAACGAACGGGCGGGCAGCGACAGCCGCAAAAAACCCGCGATCTTGCCCTGCGGCGTCACCCACTGCAAAAAGCGCTCATAAGTCACCGGCGTCTCGTACGCCACTTCCTCATCGAGAAACAGCTCATCCAAGTCGGCACCCGCGGTACTGATCTCGCGATAGCGAATCTCGCGCACCGCCGCGCCTTCCCCGCGAGCCGCCAAGCGGTTCTCGACGAGTTGACGCAGGTTGGGCTTCTTGTTGCCCACCATAATGTCGTCGGAGCTAAAGTCGCGAATCATGCGACTGATACGGCAGAACGTCGGCGTCACCACGATGTCGTCGGCCAGCACGTCGAGCAGTTCTTCCTCGGCATAGGGGCGCCACTCGCCGCGCTCATAGCAGCCCACCAGACGCGAGCCCTCGATGAGCGCACACGGGTAGACCTTGACCTCATCGGGCATAAAGGCCCCCTCGGTCATAAAGCGCTTGTAGTCGCGCTTGTCCCCCTCGGGCGTGGCGCCGAGCAAGTTGAGCATAAAGTGCGCGTGGATCTTAAAACCAAACAGGCGCGCGAGCGAAAACGCTCGCTCGATCTGTGCCACCGAAATACGGCGCTCGTTGATGTCGAGCAGGTGCTGGTCGAGACTCTGGATACCCATCTGAATCTTGGTGCAGCCCAGGCGGCGGATGAGCGTAAGCGCCTGCGGCGTCACAGCATCGGGGCGCGTCTCGATGACGAGCCCCACCACGCGATGCTTCGCCGTCTCGTTGGTGCGCTGCTGAAGCTCGAGCTCCTCCATCGTTGCCGTCTGCCACTCGGTGACCTCGCCCCACGGCGTACCGGGACCGTACAGGCGACGCACCGCGCGGTTGTAGCCGCCCACGGCGGCATCCACACGCTCCTGCTCGTCGGCAACGCCGGCAGTAAGCTCAGCCTCGTCTGTCGCAATGCCGGCGGCCCGATAGCGCTCGCGACGTTCTGCCACTACCGACGGAAGAGCATCGGCGGGAGCATCATCGAGCAGGCGCCCCGCCTCGGCACGACTGATACCCGGACGCACCAGCATGGGATTGGCCGCCACGCCGGCCACGGCATCGTCATTGAGCGCACGGAAAAGCTCCGACATAAACCATGTCTGATAGCCTTCCGGATAGTCGCTCCAGGTGCCACCGAGCACGATGAGCTCGATCTTATCGGTCGCATGCCCCATCTGCGAAAGTGCGGTCAGACGAGCACTCACCTGCAGATACGGGTCGAAGCAGTTTTGCTCCGCACGGGCGCACGCCGGCTCGTCGTGCAGATAGCTTTTGGGCATGCGCAGATCGCTGGGGCAAAACAGGCAATCGCCCGAACAGGGCCAGGGCTTGGTGATGACGGTAATGGTCGCCACGCCCGAAGCCGTGCGACGCGGCTTCATCCTCAGCGCTCGCAGCAACTGGCGTTCCAGATCGGCATCGACATTCCACGCAGCCCAACGAGCCGGCTCCTCGCGTTTAACCCGCTGGTAAAACGGCAGCAGACGGCGCTTGGCCAGATCGCGCTTGTCGGCACCCTCACGGCGCGCCTCGGCATGTATCAGTTTGACGAGCGCCTTGTCGTCCACGGTCTCGCCGCGACGCAGGGCATCGAGTATGTTCAAAATAATCTGTTCCATGACCCCATTGTAAAGGCAAAGGCGCCGGAGCCCGTCACGGCTCCGGCGCCTACATCAAACAGTGCGTATAAGCATCTATGTTTGCGGACTTAGCCCGCCGTCGTCATTCCGGATTGAACGACATGTCGCCCGAACCAACCGCAAAGCGATACGTGGCGGACTTATCGCCATTCTCGAACTCGAGGCTCGAAATCGCCTCGTCGTCGTAGCTATCCGGAAGGAAATCGCTCTCGAAGTCACCGCTACCCAGAGTAAGGCTCGCCGTAAAGCCCGTAGAGTTCGGAACCGTTACCTCCACATCGCCCGAGTCCACGCTTACGTTCATCGACTTCGCGGGGGCCTGGTAGAGCTCGAACGTCACATCGCCCGAACCGACCTCTGCACTGAGCGCATCAGTCACGCCGCCCGTAAACTCTACATCTCCCGCACCCAGGAAAAGGTCAAAACCATCACAGATGACACCGGCAATCTGCAAATCACCCGAGCCCACGTGCGCGTTGATCCCCTTCAGATGTTCGGCAACACGGCGTGGCAGCTCAACCGTAACCGAGCGATCGATTGCCTTACCGTCATCACTGCCAAACTGGGAAACCTTGAGCGTCGAGTCCTCGACGGATGCGATGTTTTGCGCCGCGGCCTTGGAGGCATCCATACCCTTGGCAACACGCCCCCGCTCGATAACGCGAGCCTTGTTGCCATCAACAATCTTGACGTCCACCGAACCCGCATTGATATCGAAATCGAGGTAGCGGAACATATCGGCATCAAAAGTCGTACTCGAAAGCTGCTGAGACTGAGCGGAATAGCTACCGTCATCCAAAAGATCGCCCTCGTCCACCACATCGTCCCTACCGGACAAGCCGGATACAACATCGTCGAGATCCCACGGGCCATCAAAATGAATCAATGTCCGCGAAACGCCAAATACAAGCCCAACAATGAGCACAAACGCTCCGATGCCAACGCCCAGGCGTACCTTGGATTCATGCGAAAGCTTCATCATTCGTCACCCTCTTTGGCAATCGGCTCGGCGGCGGTCGCGGTAGCCACGTCAGCATCAGATTCCGCAGAAGTATCCTTCCCCTGGGCCTTGATCGCCACCGGTGCCGGACCAACCTGAATATCCCCGTGCGCCCAATCGCCATCGAGCGCACGCGCCACCCAGTGATAGATGGGAATCGTAAAGAAGATCAGCGCGGCAAAGGGGCCGGCACCAAACAGGAACATCAGCAAAAAGAACAGCAGCCAGCACACGGCCCAATACGGGAACGACTGGAACGGGCCCTTCACCGGCGTCGAGCCAACTGCGCCGCCACTCGTCGCCTGCGCCGTAGCAGCATTGGCGGCCTGCGCACTCCAGCTTGCCGCTTGTGCCGCCTTGGCCGCAGCATCACTCGCCTGCGTTGCCGCTTCGGTGGCGCGCGCCGCCGCCTCATGGGTACGGGCACGCTCTGCCGCCTCGGCCTCGCGCTGGCGGGCGCGGTCCTCGTTCTCAAACTCGATATCGTCCTCGATCTCATCGCTCGGATTGAGCAGCTCGTCCAGACTCACGCCATAGAGCTTGGCGAGCGAGATCAGGTTCTCGGTATCGGGCGAGCTCTCCGCGCGCTCCCATTTACTGACCGCCTGGCGCGACAGCCCCAGCTTTCGCGCCAGCCCTTCTTGGCTAAAGCCCTTGCTGCGGCGAAGGTCGGCGAGCCGCTGCGCAGTTTCTACATTCATGGTTCCTCCTATGCTTTTGCCAGCCGTGCCGCCGGACCGTTTATTTCTTAAGGCGCCTTGCACAGTTAAAAATCTATCCGCCACCGCCAAAATCATGCCACCTATTTTAGTGAGATTTTTGACAACCGGCGGTTGCGGGCACATATGAGCTGCGGAAATGTGTCCAAACAAAGCATTGATCCGCAGCTCGGTTGTCCCCGTTGCAGCGTTAACGGTAGTATGGTCGTATTGTTTATTCCACACCGCCAACGGAGGGAGTTCCGCGCCGTGAACCGCGATTTCGCCTCATCGCTCATCCAGCTCAACAATACGTTTTATCGCGAGCACTCCGCCTCCTTTTCCGATACGCGCCAGGCCCCGTGGCCCGGCTGGGTGCGCACCATGGATATCGCGCTCGAGCAGCTCGACGTCGCCACCATCGAGCATCCCGTCCGCGTCTTTGATCTTGCCTGCGGCAATATGCGATTCGAGAACTTTGCCGCCGGTGGCACGCTTGCCGCCAAAGGCGTAGATGGCACGAGCCCCTCGGCGGATGCCAGCTGCCCGTTTGAGTTCTACGGCGTCGACTCGTGCCAAGATTTGGCTATCGATGCGCGCGGCCACGCCCTGCGCATTCCCAACCTGCACTTCCAGGAACTCGACGTGCTCGACGCCCTCATGAAGCTCAACCCCGCCGAAACACCCGACGTGCTTTTCGACGCCCCGCTCGCCGACATCTCGGTGTGCTTTGGCTTTATGCACCACGTGCCGTCGTGTGAGTACCGCGTACGCGTGCTCGACGCCCTGGTGCGCCAGACGCGCCCAGGCGGCATCATCGCCATCAGCTTTTGGGAGTTTATGAACGACGAGCGCATGGCGCGCAAGGCCGTTCGAGCCGAAGCCCGCGCCGAGCTCACCCCGCCGTTTGAGGGTTACGATTCCGCGCAGTTTGAAGCCGGCGACCACCTCATTGGCTGGCAAAACGACCGCCACGCCTACCGCTATTGCCATCACTTTGACGATCAGCAGATCACCGACTTGGTGCGCGGCGTGCGCACGTTCTACAAGAGCGGCGAGGTCCCCGTGCGCGAGCTTGAGCGCTTCCATGCCGACGGTCGCAGCGGCGAGCTCAACCGCTATGTGCTTCTCAAGCGTCTGTAGGCACCGACGACTCACCGCCGAGCCGCATCGCAATTTTCGGGCAAACTATGCTCACCCCTTCCAACACAGCGCCGGAACGCGCAGCCATGCGTTCCATACTTATGACCAAGGAGCCTCATGGGAGCCGTCCACGTTCGCACGCCTAAGAACTTTGTGCTCGAGGAGCGCCTGGAGCGCTACGCCGATGCGATCGAGACGAACCCCGAAGCCTATGCCGGAGAATGGCGCGAGGCTTGTGCGTCCGCAGGCGGCGAGACCTTCGAACACCTTCACCTGGATCTTGGCTGCGGCAAGGGAACGTACCTTGTAGAGCGCGCGGCGCGCGAGCCAAGCGCCCTCTTTATCGGCATGGACCAGGAGCCCATCTGCATCGCCTATGCCGCGCAGAAAATCTGCGAGCAGGAGCTATCCAACGCACTCGTCCTGCCCCGAGGCGCTGCATCGCTTCCACAGCTGTTTGCCGCAGGCGAGCTCGATGCCATCACCATCAACTTTCCCACGCCACAGCCCAAGGCCAAGTACGCCAAAAAACGACTCGTCCATGTCGACCATCTAATGCTCTATCGCCCGCTCTTTGCAGCCGATGCCACCGTCACGCTGCGCACCGACAGCAAGCCATTGCGCGACTACGCCCTGGGGCAGTTTGCCGCGGCCGGCTACGACACACTTTGGGTCAGTGACGACGTTCGCCACGACCATCCCGAGCATCCCGAGACCGAATACGGGCGCCGCACGCGCGAGATGGGTGCCGCCGTCTATGGCATTTGCGCCACACCCGGCGCGCAGCCCAGCAATGAACAGCTCACGGCGGGCCGCATGCAGGAGCAAAGCCTTGCGTGCTACCTGCCCGATAACCTCGATGAGCTCACCTATGTACCTCTGGGCATGGAAGAGGCCGTCGAGAACTTTAGAAACCGTGCCCGAAAAGGCAAGAAGCGCTTACCGCAGGAGTCCCAGGGGCCTCTGATGGTCGCGGCTTCGGCAAACAAGCGCAAATAGGCGCCAGCAAACGACCCTCAAATCTAAGTGAGTAGACTTTTTTGCAATAGCCAAGCACAACTCGCATAGCGAAAAATAAAACCGCAGGTAGAGCCCTTGCGCAAAAGCCATGTGCTCGCGATATTGCAAAAAGTCCACTCACTTAGCTGGCAGCTGCACCAAACGGCTGGGCAGAACGCCCATTTCCTGCATTTTCTCGCGCGCTGGCGCCCCGCGCCGTCGCTACGCCATAATAGTTGGCGGACAATCGCGAGAGAAAGCAACCATATGGTACAGACCACGACAGATACCGCTGCCAGCACCCTCTCCGGCGCCGGCGCCGCCAGCTCATTCTCGGGCGGCACGGGAACCGAGGCAGAGTTCGGTTCGCTCGGCGCGCTCTCCCCCACCTGGTGGGAGCCCGAAGACGGCAGCGAGCCCGAGCCATGGCTCACGCCCGACCAGGCCTTCGAGCGCTTCTTTGAATGGACGAGCAATCGCGGTATTGAGCTGTGGGGCCACCAAGAGGAAGCCCTCATGGATCTAGCCGCCGGCGATCACGTCATTCTGGGCACGCCGACCGGATCGGGCAAGTCGCTTGTCGCGCTGGGCATGCTCTTTATTGGCATGGCGCAGGGCAAACGTTGCTATTACACGGCCCCTATCAAGGCCCTGGTCAGCGAAAAGTTCTTCGATCTGGTACAGGTGCTCGGCCGCGATAACGTCGGCATGATCACCGGCGACACGCATATCAACACCAAGGCGCCCGTCATCTGCTGCACGGCTGAAATCCTTGCCAACGACGCACTCCGCGAGGGCGAAGATGCCGATGTTGGCTGCGTGGCCATGGACGAGTTCCACTATTTTGCCGACCCCGACCGCGGCTGGGCCTGGCAGGTGCCGCTGCTCACCCTGCCCCACACGCAGTTTATGCTGATGAGCGCCACGCTCGGCGATGTCACCGCCATCGCCGCCTCACTCGAGGAGCACACCGGCGCTACTTGCGACTTAGTTGTCGACGCCCCGCGTCCTGTTCCGCTGAGCTACGACTATGTGACGACCTCCCTCGAGGGCACGGTCGAGCTCGCCATGCGCCGTGGCGAGGCCCCGCTCTATATCGTGCACTTTAGCCAGGATGCCGCCCTTGCGACGGCGCAGTCGCTCGCCAATTTTGGCATCGCCAGCAAGGAGCAGCGCGAGGCTATTAAGGAGGCGGCCAAAGGCACGAGCTTCTCCACGGCTTTTGGCAGGATTCTCAAGCGCTTGCTCGGATGCGGCGTCGGCGTGCACCATGCCGGCATGTTGCCGCGCTACCGCCTGCTGGTCGAGCGCTTGGCGCAGCAGGGCCTGCTGCCCGTCATCTGCGGCACCGATACGCTCGGCGTCGGCATCAACGTGCCCATCCACACCGTGGTCCTCACCGCGCTCACCAAGTTCGACGGATACAAGATGCGTCGCCTGCGCGCCCGTGAGTTCCACCAGATTGCCGGTCGCGCCGGCCGCTCGGGCTTTGACACCGAGGGCATGGTCATCGCCGAGGCCCCGGAGCACGAAATCGAGAATGCCAAGCTTATGGCCAAGGCAGGCGATGACCCCAAGAAACTCCGTAAGATCAAAAAGAAAAAGGCCCCCGAGGGCTTTGTCACCTGGAACAAGCAGACCTTTGAGCGCCTGATCGAGACGCAGCCCGAAACGCTCAAGCCGCGCCTTCGCATCACACACTCCATGGTGATTAGCGTGGTCGAGCAGGGCGGCGACGCTCGTGCCCGCGTGCACGACCTCATCGAGACAAGCCTGCAAACGCCCGAGGAAAAGGCAAAGCTCGAGGTTCGTGCCGACGAGATCTTCGCCACGCTCATCGACTCCGGTGTCGTCGTGCGCACCGAGGTGCCGCCCGCACCCGACGCTCCGGCTGACGCCGCGCCGGACATCGACTACGCGCTGACGGTCGACCTGCCCGAGGACTTTGCGCTCGACCAGCCGCTCTCGCCGTTTTTGCTTGCCGCGCTGGAGCTGCTCGACCCCGAGAGTGAGACCTATACCATGGACCTCATCTCGATGGTCGAGGCAACGCTTGAGGACCCCAAGCAGGTGCTGCGCGCACAGGAGCGCGCCGCACGCGATCGCGCTATGGCCGAGATGAAGGCCGACGGCATCGAATATGAGGAACGTCTGGAGCGCATCCAGGATGTCACCTACGAAAAGCCGCTCGAGGACTTGCTCGATGCCGCCTTCGACAAGTACTGCCAGGAAGTACCCTGGGCCAACGACTACCAGCTCTCGCCCAAGAGCGTCCTGCGCGACATGCTGGAGAGCGCGAGCGACTTTAAGGGTTACATTCAAAAGCTCGGCATCGCCCGCTCCGAAGGCATTTTGCTGCGCTACCTGGCAGAGGCCTACCGTTCTCTCGACCGTACCGTGCCCATCGAAAAGCGCGACGAGCGCCTGTGCGACATTATCTCGTGGCTGGGCTTTGTGGTGCGCTCGGTGGACTCGAGCCTGGTGGACGAGTGGGAGAACGCCGGCAACCCGGCTGCACTCGACGCCGCGCCGCCGCAGGGCATCGACGAGGTCGTGGCGGACCGCCGCGGCTGCACGCTGTTGGTGCGCAACGCGCTCTTCCGCCGCGTGACCCTTGCCGCCCGCGAGCACGTTCGCGACCTGGGCGAGCTCGACGACGACTGGGGCATGAGCGAGATCCGCTGGCAAAAAGCACTCGACGCTTACCACGAGCAGCACGAGGAAATCCTCACCGACGGAGACGCCCGTAGCGCCGCGATGTTTTCCATCGACGAGTCCGACGAAAAGACCGCACACGTATGGCACGTGCACCAGATCTTTGCCGACGAGGATGGCGACCACGATTTTGGCATCATGGGCGATGTCGATCTGGACGCCACGCAAGACGGTGGCGAGGTCATCTTCAAAAACTACCGCGTCGGCTTTATCGAGGACCTGCTCGAGGACTAGTCCCCATGCAAAGCGCAGCGACCGGCTCGTCTACACACGAAAACAGCTAGCGCCGGGGGCATCAAGGTGCCCCCGGCGCTAGCCATGACAAAATAAACTTGTGGACTTTTATCACATGCGGCCGCAGTAGGCATCGCGGGCGATGTTGATCAAGTCCTGCTTGGATACGGCACGTGGGTTGGACGGCGTACAGCGGTCGTGCTGGGCTGCCTCGGCGATGCCGGAGAGCTCGGTCTCGAACGCCGCCGACTCAAACTGCGGAAGGTCGGACAGGGTATTCTCGACACCCAGGCACTCGCGTAGCTCAAGCACGCGGGCAAGAAGCTCGTCGGCATCGGCCATACCCAAATCGTGAGCTAGGCGGTCATACGGCTCGCGATATTTGGGCTCGCTCATATGGAACCGCATCACATAGGGCAGCAAGATGGCGTTCAAGCGGCCGTGGGCCACATGGAAGCGTCCGCCCAGAGCATGTGCCAGCGAATGGTTAATGCCCAGGCCGGCGTTGGTGAAGGCGATACCTGCCGAGCAAGAGGCCTCGATCATGCGCGTACGGCTGCGCATGGCAAGACCGTCGCGATAGACCACCGGCAGGTCCTCAAACACAATGGATGCAGCCTTTACGGCGAGTGCATCGGTAAACGGCGTGGCGACGTTAGAGACATAGGCCTCGATGGCGTGTGTCAGTACGTCAAGACCGGTATCGGCCGCGATCTTTGCCGGCACGGTCTTGGTGAAATCGGCCTCGAGCAGGGCGCCGTCGGGGGCCAGGAAATCGTCAATCAGCACAACCTTGTTCTCGCCGCGCGTGATGACGGCAAAGTTGGTAACTTCCGAGCCCGTACCCGCCGTGGTAGGAATGGCCAGGAAATACGGTTTGTCCATTCCATGCTCGTGGGCGAAGTACAAAATAGCCTTCGTGGCATCGATGCACGAACCGCCGCCAAAGGCGATGACCATATCCGGCTGAACGCGCTCCACCACAGCGACGCCTGCGTCAACGAGCTCCTGGCTCGGATCGGGCTTGACGTTGGAATACGTCTGGTAGCGCGCGCCCGCGGGCAGGTGCTGAGCCATCTTGGCGACCATGCCCGAGGACTCCAAAAAGCCATCGGTGATAATCAACACGTTGTGATAGGTCAGGCCCTCAAGATGATTGATGGCCTGCGACCCAAAAAACAACTCGGTCGTGAGCTTAAAGCCCTGCATGAGAGCCCCTTTCGATTTCTACATGAGAGTCGTCGCGTCGTTACCGCTCAACGGGCAAAAGAACCTCGGCGACAAAAAGGTCTTGATCGTAAGTGGTCCAGTAGTCGGTCACAAAGCGCTCGAACACGCCATCGGCCGGCTTGAAACCGTTTGCGAGCGCATAATCGCGCACGCGGCGATGGGCCTCGCCGATATTCTCGAACGGACCCGTATGATACGTGGAGAGATACATGCCGCTTTTCAGCGTCATGCGATTCTCCTCGGCAATGGGACGCAGCGCATGCTGCACGACCGTGACCTCGGAATGCTTCTGGGTGTAGTCGGGTTCGCAGCACGCATCGAAGCTGCTGTGATACAAGATCACAGGACCAGTGATCACGTTATCGTGCTCCTCGACAAACGAGGTGAAATCGAGGTTGATGATCGCATCGGCGTAGTTGCCCCAGAAGTGATACGGCATGGCCAAAAACTCCCGGCCGGAGAAGTACTTGAAGCTCACGTCCCGTGGCTTGACCGAAAGGACAAAATTGGCCTCGTCGATAAGCCCCATCCAATCCCGAATGGTATGGCGGCACTCCTCAAGACGGGTCATCTCGCGCGTGCAGGCATCGGCATGAGTACCAAGCATTTCCTTGATCTTGCCAAAGCTCTGCGTCTCAAACAACTCGGAAACCTCGTCGAGCGAGAAACCCATCATCTTGAGATAGTTGATGATGGGAATGCGCAAAATCGTCTCGAGCGAATAATAGCGGTATTTATTATCCCCTATGCGATCGGGCTGGAGAAGATTGAGCTTGTCGTAATGACGCAGCGTACGAGACGTGATGCCGCACAGCTGGCTTGCCTCGCCAATACCTAAAAGCTGACCGTTGTGAATCTCGTCATCGCTCACATGAGTCATCTTTACGCCTCCAGAACACGTTGAATGAGTACGGCATTCACATAGGTATCCAAAATGGGATTCACGTGGTCGCTCAGTTGGCGCCGCAACCCGTCACGCAAACACCTGAGTGTAGACAGCGAATAGCTTTGAATTTCACAGACATAATAACCAATCGAAGAGATGAGTTTTGGCTGTGTTATCGATCCCCTCACATGCTGCGCCGTCGCGGGAAGTTCGCTCTGTGCGATATCGAGCATGCTTCGCAGCGTACCCTCGATCTCGTCGAGCACGCAGCGCTTAACCGGCGAAGGAGCCTCCAGACGTCCCGACCAATCGCGCGCAAACGCCACAGGATCGGTCGCCTCCATCATGCGTGCGTACTTCTCGCGAATCACATTGCGGCCCGCCGCATCGGCAGCCACCACGTCATCGCGCACGGCCATGATGGACTCGCGAGGAAAACTCAGGTACTGGGCAACGCGATGGACAAAGAACCCCACCGCGTCGTCTTGGCAGGCGGCGCGTCCACTCATACCCTGAACGGTGTCGAAATGTACCCATTCAAGTTGCACGAGCTCCCGCAATGCAGAGATTTCCGCATGAGCAAGGCCCTTGTCTTCGAGCAACTTCTCGACCGCCGGCATATTGAAAAACGCCGACATGCCTTGTCGAAGTGCGGAGCATGACGTCCTGCAATCTCCCAATGCCAACCCCCTATCGGTATCCGCCTGCCGCAAGCGGACAGGCAGCAAGATACGGATCTCTCAACGAACCCTGAATGCCCAATGCAACATCGAGCAAAAAGTCACTGCCGCACGACGTCCAGCCAACCAAGCGAGCAGATGCACCAACCGTCTGGCAAAGCGCCTCGACATCATCTTGATCAACCTGCTCCACCGGCGCCGCGGCGATGGAGCGCACGGCATCGAGCACCGGCGCAGGCGCGCACGCGCGCTCGGCAAGCGAACGATACGCCCACTTGTAGTACGGCATGTACGTATGGGCGAGCAGATGAAACGCCGCCATGGCGCTTGTCAAAAACTCACTGCGCGCCGCCTGGGCAGCGACGGCATCTTTGCGCTTAAGGCAGCGCGGAAGGTTGTACTGGCCCGCCTGCGCCATGGAGGCGCAGTGGGCAGCAAACTTCTTACGCATGACCTCGTCTGGATAAAATCCCTGGTACACCGCGCGCATGGCGGAGAACTCGCCACTCGGATCAGCAAAAACCTCGCCGGAGGTAACCTGAGCGAGAAGCTGCTCGGGAATGGCGAGCCACTCCTTTGCACACTGCGGTGCACGAGAAAGACCGGTGTAGAGACGATGGAACGCCTGCGTCTCAAAGACCCCCACGCGCTTGCCCGCCATCTGCGTCTGCTGGCGCTTAAAACCTTTAAAACTTACAGGCAAAAGGTCGTAGCGGCGCTGAAGCTCCGACCCCCACTCCTCATACACATCGGTAGAAAGCCACACGCAGAAGCCGGGACCAAAGTCGTGGTCGCGCGAAATCTCGTCGTCGAAGCCCAGGCATTCCGATCCCTCTCCAACGAGACCCAGCGCGGCGCGGTAACGAACGTCGCTCGGTAGCCCCTCGAATAGGGATGGCGCGTAGAGCTCGCAATACGAACGAGAAAGCTCAAGACCTGTCACAACTTCACCCCGCTTCCACGCGTTTGGCTACAAGAAAAACTAGATGCCCTTGAAGGCATTCGTGAGCTCGTGAATCATCTTCTGGAGCTCGTCGGCGTCGATGACGTCGTTGGGCTTGGCGCCTGCAAGAGCGTCGGGAGATACGTCGGTGCAGTTGCAACCCACCGAGTAGCTGATGCCCGAGACCGGATGGGGCTTCGAGTCGCAGCAGCCCGTGCCGGACGCGGCATCACAGCAACCGGCACTGGAAGCTGCAGCCTCGGTATGATGCGCCGCCAGGTCGGGATGCCACTTGGCAAACAGCTCATCGTGAGCCACAACCTCGTCGGGCTCGATCAGGCCATTGACCACGCGCTTCACGTTGATGAGATGCTGCGGGCCCACGTTCTCGGAAACGGAGCTGCCGCCCCAGGTGCCGCAGCCCAGCGTGAGCGCGACGTCAAGACCGGTGATGACGCCCGTACCGCCCTGGGATCCGCCGGTGTTCACCAGGATGCGGGAAGCCGGCTTGACGGAGAACTTGCGCACCATGTCCTTATCGGTGGTGTGGATGCTCATGGTATGGCCGATGCCATTTTGCAGCAGCTCGATGGAGAGCTCGCAGGCCTCTTCCCAGTTGGAGACGGTATAGAAGCCCAAAACAGTGGTGAGCTTCTCGTAGGACAGCGGCCAGGCATCGCCCACGCCGTGCTGCTCGCCAATAAGCACACGAGTGCCCTCGGGGATCGTGATACCAGCCGCCTGCGCGATCGACTGCGGGCTGTGACCCACGAACTTGGGGCTCATGGAGTGACCGTTGCGGAAAAGCAGAGCGCAAACCTTCTTGCACTCCTCCTCGGTCATGAAGTAGCCGCCCTGAGCGCGGAACTCGGCCATCACGGCATCGCGGTTGCAGGTCTCGCAGATGATGCTCTGCTCGGAAGCGCAGATCGTGCCGTAGTCAAACGTCTTGGAGGCAAGGATGCGACGGACAGCATCGTGCACGTTGGCGCTGCGCTCGATATAGGCAGGCGAGTTGCCAGCGCCCACGCCCAGCGCGGGCTTGCCGGAGCTGTAGGCAGCCTTGACCATGCCGGGGCCGCCGGTAGCGATGATCATGGCAACTTCGGGAGCATGCATGAGCTCGTTGGTGGCAGCCATGGAGGAAAGCGTGATGCCCTGGATCACGTTCTCGGGGGCACCCGCCTCGACAGCCGCCTGGTTCATGAGCTGGATGGCCATGCCCGTGCACTTGGCGGCAGCGGGATGCGGCGAAAAGACGATAGCGTTACGCGCCTTGAGGGCAATCATCGCCTTGTAGATGACCGTAGAGGTGGGGTTGGTGGAGGGAACGATGCCCATCAGCAGGCCAACCGGCTCGGCGACGGAGATGACCTGATTCTTCTCGTCGGCGTCGATAACGCCAATGGTCTTCTTGTCGCGGATCTCCTCATAGAGCAAGGCGCTGGCGATATGGTTCTTGTACACCTTGTCGCAAACCTTGCCAAAGCCCGTCTCCTCGACAGCCATGCTGGCGAGCACCTGGGCGTTTTCCTCGGCAACCTTCACCATGTTACGGAGGATGCGGTCGATCTGCTCCTCGTCGTAATGAGCAAGCTGGTTCGCAGCGATCTTACCCTTGCGGGCGAGGTCGCGAACCGCCTGGATGCTCTGAAGATCGAAATCGTAGTCCTGCATGAGACTCCTTTCGAATCAATCGGATAGAACAGCTCGTGCGGGTGCGCGATTACGCGGCGCCGCCGGGCAGGATGGACTCGACGGAGCCGTCGGGGCGCGGGATGACGTGCACGGAGATGAGCTCGCCCACGCGCTGGGCGGCGGCTGCGCCCGCGTCGGTTGCCGCCTTGACGGCGCCCACGTCGCCGCGGACGAAGACGGTCACGAGGCCGCCGCCGATCTCCTCTTTACCCACGAGGGTGACGTTTGCGGCCTTGACCATGGCGTCGGCGGCCTCGACGGAGCCGATCAGTCCACGGGTCTCGATCATGCCGAGGGCCTGGGTAGTGTTTGCCATTTTTGTTACCTCCTATTTCGTAGAGATCTACTTGATGATCTCTACAACAGAACCGTTTTTAATACCGAAGGCATTTGCCTCTTCGGTGTCGATATGACAATCGAGGGCGCTCGTGTTGTTTGCGCGCACGACCACGTTGTCAAGACGTCCGCCGCGCTCGCCGCCAAAAGCGATCGACACGACCTGGCCGTCATGAAGCCCGCGCTTGGCAGCCTCGTCGCACGTCATATGAATATGACGCGCAGCAACGATGACGCCTTGGGGCAGGGCAACGGTGCCATGGGGGCCGGCGAGCGTGACGCCCGGCGTGCCCTCAAGCTTGCCGCTCATGCGCACGCAAGCAGGAACGCCCAGCTTGAACGTATCGCCGCGCAGCACCTCAACCTGAGTGGACGGGCGCACGGGACCAAGCACGCGCACGCGCTCGATAACACCCTTGGGGCCCACGAGCGTCACCGTCTCTTTGGCGGCAAATTGTCCGGGCTGGGAGAGCTCTTTGATGGGAGTGAGCTCGTAGCCGGCTCCAAACAGAGCCTCAAGGTCCTCCTGAGACAGGTGGACATGACGACCGGACACGCCAACGCCCACCGTCAACGAGGCAGCATGCCCAAGAAGATCCTCAACCTGCTGTTCGCTCCAAATGCCGGTGTCCAGAGCGCCGCGAATAAGGCGCTCGATCTCCTCGGCACTCATAGCGGCCTCGTGCTCCTCGTGATGCTCGGGCTTGCGGGCAACAGGCGCCTCGTGATGCTCGGGTGCAGGCTCAGCCGCCTTGTGCTGCGTCGCTGCGGGCGCGGCACCAAAGACCAGCTCGACGCCCAGCTCGGCAGCTTCGTCTTTGGCCTGCGGGGTCACGATGGTGTTGTCATCGATCGCTAGAACGCCGCCATGCTCCGCCGCCGCCTTCACGTCGGCCGCACTGATCAGTCGTTTCACCTCTTCCTCCTTTCCTACAGACTCACGTCTTCGTCGATAATTCCTACAATGGCCGCATCCACGGGTGCGTTCTTACCAAAGGTCTCGCGCATGAAGTGGTAGGCAGCCGAACCCGTAGCCACAAGCACGCGGTCTCCGGTGCCCGCGCTGATGGTGTCGACGCACACCAGGCGACGTCCGAATTCCGGGCCGTCGATGACCTCGACGCGCATCAACTTCATGCCGTCGAGCTCCTCGTACTTACGGGTCGCCCAAATGGAATCGATGAGCTTACAGATGAGCATTGGCGCCGTCCCCTCCTTCCTTGATGCGTTCCAAGCACTCCATGACCTCCGCCGTGTCTCCGGCGATGGCCAGAAGAATCATGTTTTGCGGGCAGCTCCCGCGAATATCCGTGACCTCGACGCCCGCCGTCTTCTCGGCGATGTCGCTCGCAACAACCATGTCGATGAGCTTTCCCTGCACAAGGCCCACGGCCGCCGGCAAGAACTCCTCGCTCCAACGATTGCCCGAACGCTGGCGCAAGATTGCCATCGTACCGGGAGCAGGCGCCTTGATGACCTTGATATCAAGCATCGAGGTCACCTGCGGCAGCGGCCTGGCATCCCAAGGCAATGCCCAGCGGCGTCACGAACATGGGGTGGTTGGGCTTGTGCACCGGGATACCCAGTGCCTTCTCAACCGGAGCCTCGATGCCCGTGAGCTCGGCCGTGCCGCCCACCAGAACAATCTCCGGTACGTCATAGCCATCGATGGCACGGGCGATAATGCTTGCCACCTTGTCGATCGTGGGCTTGACGACGGGGAAAATCTCACGGTGATGGGCAGGGTCGCGTTTGTAGAGCTCGGCTTTGTCAAAGCTCATGCCGCGAGCACCGGCCAGCACAAGGGAGAAGTGCGTTCCGCCCGTAGACTCGTCGATGCACTCCACCACGCGGCCGTTCTGAATGACGGAGATGCCGGTGGTGCCACCGCCGATATCCACCACGGCGCCATCGCGCGCACCGATGAGCAGATTTGCGGCCGTGGGCTCGTCAAAGACGGCAACCACGTCGAGCCCCGCTCCCTCGGCGACGTTTTTGACAACGCCGCCGTCGAGACCCTCGGTTCCCGGAGGAAGGGCCACGGCACAGGGCTCAAGCTCGCGCCCGAGCTGTTGCTCGAGCTCTTCCTTGAGCTCGCGCGCGATATCGACTGCACCCATGTAGTCGACGACCATGCCGTCCTTGACCACGCTGGCAAAGCGATACGCGCAGGCCACAGGCTCACCCGCGGCGTCAACCACAGCGAGCACGATAAATGCGGTGCCCACGTCAAGACCGCAATACAAAGGCTCGTCGGCGCTTACCGGGCGCGGGCTGCCCACACGGTCGAGCAGATCTTGAAGGTGAGCATTGGCGGCCTCAAAATCAACCATGATGCGCCTCCCCTGCGATCTTTTCCAAACACGTAGCCAGGCACGCACGGCAGCGAGTCACGCTTTGCGCCCACGCGTCTACGCTGGCATGGCCTTCGGCTGTCATCTCGCCCGCAGCCTGCGCCCAAAAGCGCTGCGTGCGCGCGAGCTCGACATCGAGCAGCGCCATCTCGTAATAGAGCGGGTGCACTGCCGCGGAAAGCGGCGGGAGCACGGGCACTGCCAAAGCCTCGCCTGCGGCTTCGCATTCGGAAAGGAGACCGCCCAGGTCGGTGTGGTTTTGCCACAGGGTTCCCAACGTGTCGCACACATGGGCGATATCGTTCTCGATTCCCAGGGCGTTGCGTCCCAGCATGCGCAGCCGAGCGCCCAAAACGGCGATATCGTCGTAAAACGATGCCAAGGCATCCTCGGCACGGGCCGCAGCGGCGGCAGGATCGTGCGCAGAGGTGTCTGCATTGCCGCGAGCAGCCCCGTATCCCTCGTTAAAGTCGATGTGAAAATCGATGAGGAACTGGCGGGCGCTCGGGGTGAGCTTGGCGTCCTCGGGCAGCGTATAGCTAGAAAAATGTTCCTGGTTGTACGCTTCGCGCAGCTCGTTTTCGGTTACATAGAACATAGGTGTCTCCTCCTTTCTGGTTATCGGTCACTCGTTGGGTGCGACGTTTCGCACCCAGTCCAATAATTCGTTCACGCCCTCGCCGGTTGTTGTCGAAAGGCAAAGTGCCCTATCGACGCCGGCATCCACGAGCCTGGCCAGCCCCTGCTCGCGTTCCTCTTCGCTCAGCAGGTCGCACTTGGTAAGCACGCCCAAGCAGGGCTCGTTGAACGCACGGGCAAAACCGCTCGAGTAGAGCGTCTCGCCGCTCGCTCCGTCGATTAAAAGGAGCACCCCAGAAGCCTGGTTTTGCGACAACATGATCACGATGCTGTGCATCCAGTGGTTCTCGATATAGCTCCCCGGAACCTCGAAGCTGCGCGAACGATACAAGCAATCTTCCCGATGCTGATGGTCGGAGGGCTCCCCCTCCACCAGATCGGAGATCGTCGACTTACCCGAGCCGGGCAAGCCGATGATCATAAGGCGATCCCCCATCACGACCTCGTGACCTCATGGGCACGAAATCCCAGGCCGTCATGAAGAACGCGAACGACCTCCTGCATCGAGGTCTCGACGCTTTGCACGTCGCCCAAGACCACCACAGCACCGGTAAAGCGATCGAGAAACCCGATGCTCACCGGAGCCGCCTTCGCGGCGATATCGGCCGCGATAATGGAGGTCTCCTCCGGCGACAGCGTGAGGATGCCGATGGATTGGCCATGCGGCACGCCGATGCGGTCGTAGATATCCGGCGCGGGAGACGCGATGACGTGCGCCAACACGACTTCCTTACCGTCGACCGACTCTTGGATGATGCGCTGAAGATGCTCCATGCCCCACCCCTAGTGCCGAACGAGGCTGACCTTGAAGTCCGCCTCGGAGACCCAGCCCTCGATGCGGTTTAAGTCGTCCTCGGAAAGCGACGGGTCGCCTTCGATCTCGTAGTCGCGACCGAGCTGCGCGTACTTGCCCACGCCCAGCTTGTGGTACGGGAGCAGGTCCACGCCGTCGAAGTTCTTCTGGTAGCGATACGGCGTGAAGATCTCGATCATGGCGTCTATCTCGGCCTTGTCGTCGTTCACCCCGTGAAGCAGCGGCATGCGCACGCGCACGTTAAAGCCGTTTTCCAGCAGGGCGCGGATGTTGGCGAGAATCTGCTCGTTGTTCACGCCGGTCCACTGCTTGTGCTTGACCGGGTCCATCTGTTTGATGTCGAACAAGAACAAGTCAACGTAGCGCGCGATATCAAGAATCGTCTCGGTCTTGGTGTAGCCGCATGTCTCGATCGCCGTGTGGTAGCCGCGGTCCTTGCAGGCCGCAAGCAGGGCGCGGGCGGCCTCGGGCTGTGCCAAGACCTCACCGCCGCCCAAGGTCACGCCGCCGCCGGACATACGGTAGAAGTCCGCATCCTGGTCCATGAACGAAACCAGGTCGCAGATCTTGCGGTCCTCGCCCATGATGGAAAGCGCCTTTTGCAGGCAGGCCTTCTCGCAGGTGCCGCAGCCCAGGCACTGCTTGGTGCGGTCCACCACATGCTCGCCATTGACGAGCTGGTGAACCCCTGCGGGGCACGCCTCGACGCACGCCCCGCAGTTCACGCAAGCAGTCTGCTTGAACATGACCTCAAAACCACGATGCTGACTCTCGGGATTGGAGCACCACTTGCAGCGCAGAGGGCATCCCTTGAAGAACGCGATGGAGCGAATGCCCGGGCCGTCGTACATGTTGTACTTCTGCGTATTGAAGATGCGCGCGCGGCGCTCGAGGCTCTCTTCCAGCTGCTCGCTCATGTGCGTCCTCCTTTCCGTTGGGGTTGCGCCCATTTGGGCTTGAGTGGTTACGTGTTTAGAGCTTGGTCAGCATCGTGCGGCTGATGATCTCGTCCTGAACGTCCTTGCACAGCTCGACGAAGAACGCGCTGTAGCCGGCGACGCGAACCACAAGGTCGCGATGCTCCTCGGGATGAGCCTGGGCGTCGAGCAGCGTCTGGTTATCCAGGTAGTTGAACTGCATCTCGCCGTTGCCGTACATGCAGGCTGTGCGCAGAAGCGTGACCAGCCCGTTTTCGCCCTCGGGGGTATCCAGCAGGCCGGCCATGAGCTTGAAGTTGTGCACCATGCCGATGTTCATGCTGTCGTTGCTCATCTTGGAGACCGACTTGATGATGGCGGTAGGACCATTGTGGTCGGCACCCTGGGTGGGGCTGATGCCGTCGGACAGCGGCGTCCAAGCCTTACGGCCGTTGGCAGAAGCGCCGGTCATCTGGCCAAACGGGGTGTTGTTGGAGATGGACAGCGTGCCGTGGGACAGGCGCGAGTACAGGGTCTTGAACTGGCTGTGGATATGCTCGGTAAAGTAGACGATGTCCGCCACGAACTGATCGGCATAGTCGTCGTCATTACCGTACTTGGGGGCGTCCAGGCAGTCCTGACGCATCCTCTCATAGCCCTCAAAATCGACCTTGAGGCCCTCGTTGAGCTCGCACAGCGTGTACTTGTGGTCGTCAAAGACGAGCTTCTTGATAGCGGCCATGGAGTCGGCATAGGTAGCAAGACCGCTCCACACGACGCCGGGTCCGAAGTTGTACATGGCGCCGCCAGCAGAGACATCCTTGCCGGACTCCATGCAGCCCTCGAACATGATGGACATGAGGGGCTTAGGAGCCATGTCGCGATGCACGCGCTGCGAGATCACCGTCATGACGCTCGTCCACTTGGTGATGTAGTAGATGGTGCTCTTGACCGCAGCCTCGAACTCCTCAAAGGTGTGGTACTGGTCGAGGTCGCCCAGGTCGGGGGTAACCCGCTTGCCATACCACAGGGGCACGCCGTGGTTGAGCGTGAGCTCGATGGCGATGGGCCACTGGGTGTAGGAGGTGGAGGTCCACTGATACAGGCGGCCGGACTTCTGCGGTTCGACGCAACCCATCATGCAGTAGTCGCGCGCGTCCTCAACAGAAACGCCCTTGGCAAGCATCATCTTGATGTGCGTGTCGTCAAAGTGGCAAGCGGGGAAGCCCATACCGGAGCGAACAACGTCGACGATCTTGCGCAGGTACTTCTCGGGGCTCTTGTTGTGAATACGGCAAGCCAGGGAAGGCTGATAGATCTTGACGTGACGAACGGCGTCCATCAGCAGGTAGGTGAGGTCGTTGGTAGCGTCGGCGCCGGAGCGGGTCACGCCGCCGAGCGTCATGTTGACGAACGGCTGATAGCCGGCGAAGAACTTGGAAGCGTCCTCGGAGGTAGCCCACATCATCTCGCTCATCTTGATGAGCATGCAGCCGGCGATATCAAAGGCCTGGTAGTCGGTCAGGCGGCCAGCCTCTTTGTCGGCCTTGTAGAAGGGATACATATACTGGTCAACGCGACCGATGGACATACCGGTCTGGTTCTCCTCGACCGGCAGCAGGCTCTCGACAACCCATACGGACTGCACGGCCTCCCAGAAGGTGCGTGGCTTGTGGGCAGGCACGTTCTTAAGGTTCTCGCAGATCTGCAGGAGCTCGGCGCGGCGCTTGGGATCGCTGCACTCCTGGGCCTTCTGGCAAGCGAAGTCGGACAGACGGCGGGCGTAGATCATAACGCCCTCGGTGGTGTCGATAACGGACTTGTAGAAGTAGATCTTGTCCAAGTCATCGGGGTTTGCATAGTCGAGGTGCTTGAGATACTCGCGAGCCTCGTCCTGGATGTCCTGCATGCCCTTCTTCATCAAGATGACGTCATAGCCGGGGTTGGAGTCGCCGCCGCCGTTTACCTGATGATAGGAGCAGTCGGAAACAAAGGACTCGCCGGAAAGCTCCCAGCCGCCGCACTCGCGGTACTGATCCTCGCAGACCTCGTCGAGCGACTTGCCCTCCCAAAACGGGAAGAGCTCCTCACGCATGTACTTCTTGTCCTCGTCGGAAATATAGAAGGGGTCCTGGGCACGCGTGCCGATGGTATCGAGCTCGTCGCGCAGCCAACGCCAGGCGATATCGGGCGAGAAGGCACCAGCGCGCGGAGCACCCGTGGGGTTGCCGACGATAAGCTCGTCATCCTGGATAACCAGCGGAGCGGTCTCGCAGCAATACCGGAAGCACTTGGCACGCAGCTCGATCTTGGGCATACCCGGGTTCTTGCGGGTAAACTCGGTGACGGCGCGAGCGCGATAGGTGGTGATGGAGGGAACCTGCTTGAGGAAGTTCTGCTTCAGGCGCAGATGACGCTCGGTAGGTCCATTGGGCACCTCGGTGCACTCGGTGCGGGCGGCGGTGCTGTTCAGGGGACGATCAAGCTGGTCGGCAACCTTGCTGAACATCGCACGGACGTTTGCACGCTGCTCTTCGCTCATGTCCTTGGTGGCGTCGGACAGCTGCTTGGCAAACTCTTGAATATCCATCAGTACTCCTTTTCTTCTAATCGGTCATGTTTTTAAGCAGGCTTGCAAACCATGTGCTGTCCTGCGGGGCAACTTCTGTTGCAGGCTGCTGTTCGATCATATGTGCGACGATCTTCCGATCCGGCACCCGGTTGAGACCGGCATCCTCGAGAAGAGAGAGGTCAGAAGACTCGAGGCCGCACCCAACCTGGCGCCGGCGGATAAAGTCGCGATAGGTCACACCCAGATTCGAGGTCGTCGCGCTTTCCCAGCCGGTAACGGTGAGGGTCTTGGGCAACGTGGAATGGCAGCCGGTAGCTCCCATGCCGGTGCCCACGTTCACAAGAATGCGTCCCACCGGCTTTTTGAGCACAAACTGACGAACAACTTCGCCATCGCGCGAGAAGATCGAAAGCGCATTGCCCGAGCCGCTATTCAAGATCAGCTCGATGCACTTCTCGCAGGCGTCACGCCAGTTCTCCTCCACGTAGTAAGACAGCACGGGGCCGTACTTAGTGCGCGAGAAAAAGCTGCGCTCGGAGACATAGGGCTTCTCGGCCACGAGCACGCGCGTAGAGGCAGGCACCGCGATGTCTGCACGACGAGCCAGGTCGCATGCCGATTTGCCAATGAGCTCACGATAGGTGCGCCCGTCCTCGCGAAAACACACGTGGTAAAGACGCTGGCACTCCTCGTCGGAAAGGAAGTAGCAGCCGCGGTGCTTGAGCTCGGTCTTAAAGGCCTCGTCCACAGCTTGCTCGACCACAACCGACTGCTCGGCGCCCGGCAGCATGCCGTAGCAAAACGACTTGCCGTACACAACTTCCTCGGCGCACAGGGCCAAATCGGCGGTTTGCTCCACAAAGACCGGATTGTTGCCAATCGATGCGCAGTACACATCCTTGCCCGTGGTATCGGCCACGTGGATGTGCTCGCACTCGCGCGAATCAATAAGCACGCGAACGGCCGGCTGAGCCGCCAGCCACTCTTCACCCTCGGGGGCATAGAGCTTCAGATACGTGAGGGCGTCGAGCGGATAGTGGCACTCGGCGGCAACATGGCGCACGTCCTCGATAACGGCCTTGCAGGTGGCACGTGTACGCTGGCGAGCCGAGAAGACAATCGGGCTCTTGGATGCAACGGCACACACAAGCTGCGAAAGCATCGTGGGGATGCACAGCCAGTCGGGCAAAAGCGAGACGACCGTACCCTTAGAGATGCCCACCTCGACGGAATGCGTGGCACTGCGCGAGTAGAGCTCCAGCGTAGGCATCTGGGCGTACACGTCGTCCAGAAGCTCGGTGAGCACCCACTCGATGAGGGCCTGTTCGTCCTCAGCGTTGCCGTAGTCGCTCTCGTCTACGGCAAGCTGAGCATACGAGGCAGCATGCGGAAGCAAGCGCTCGCGCAGAGCCTCCAAAAATCCGTCGACAAGCGTGCCGGGCAGACCCTCGAGGACTTCCCTCGACTCCTCGGCGTGCTCCAAAAGGATGCGCGCCTCCTGAACGGAGCGAAGATCGGTGTCAACAAGGGACATGGCACACCTCCTTAGTAGGGAAGCAGGTTCTCAAGACGGTAGCGACCGGTGATCTTCTTCAGATCGGGATGCGGGCGCGGGATGACAACCGAGCTGTAGACCTCGGCGCCCAGGGCCTCGACGGCCTCGACGCCCGCGTGAACGGCTGCCTCGACGGCCGAGACATCGCCCTCGACAAGAATCGAAATGTAGCCGGAGGCGGTGTTCTCGTAACCTATCAGGTTCACATCGCCGGCCTTGCACATGGCATCGCCAGCTTCGAGCACCCACACGAGGCCAAAGGTCTCGATGGCACCGAATGCGTTGCCTTTGCTTTCAGACATCAGGACCTCCTAAAAATCCACGTCGTGGACGGAAACAACATCGCCAATAGGCGGAACGGGGCGCTTCATGACGTTTTGCGCCGTGACCTTGCCGATGGCCGATGCGGCCTCGACGCCTGCCTTGACGGCGGCCTCGCATGCAGCGACATCGCCCTTGACGATGACGGTGACGAGCGTGGAGCCAACGTTTTCATAGCTCACGAGCTCGCAGTCGCCCGCCTTGAGCATCTTGTCGGCGGCTTCCAGAGCCGGAACCATGCCGAGGGTCTCAATGAGGCCGATGGCCTCTTCGCCGGTATAGCGCATGGGGTAGCTCCTTTCCTATTTAATGTAGGAATTGATGGTGTCGCGTTGCTCTTGATCAGCGCTGTAGTAGACACGGACCTCGCCCGCGCCGTCCAGGTCAAAACGGGACTCGCTGATCAGACCGTTCTTCTCGGCGGTCATCAGGGCCTCCTGCATCTTGGGCTTGGTAAAAGCGGTAAACGAGGAGTACTCGCCCTTGAGGGCCTCCATGACGTCGTCGGCGCAAGCCTCGTCATGGCAGGTAAAGTACTTGAGCATGGCATAGTTCAAAGGCAGCACGTTACTCACCGTCCTTCTTCAGGAGGTCCATCGGATTCACGGCGATCAAGAAGATGCCGATAAGGTTGACGATGGCAGCGACCCAGGCGATGGGAGCCAGCGCATAGCCGTCAAAGCCCATGACCAGGCCGAGGATGATCCAAGTGGCAAGCGGAGCGGTGAAGGTGTAGGTACCGTTGATGGCCATACCCAGGGCGGTGCCGCACATAGCGTTGGCGCGGTACCAACTCATGAAGGAGAGGTAGGCGGCGGCGCCGGAGACGGCGAAGAAGATGACGGAGGGGCCGTCGGTGAGCGCCTGGGCAACATAGGTGTAGCTCTGGGCAAGGGTGCCACCGCACACGAGGGTGAGGATCGGCAGAACGATGATCAGGTTGCCGATGCCGGAGACGAGCTGGCGGATATTGATGGCGATCTGCGAGTCGATCATGCAGGTGGCGTAGCCGCCCACGCAGCCTTCGATACCCCAGCACAGGGCGGCGAGAAGAGCCAGGCCCAGACCAAGTGCCATACCCGGTGCAGCCTCGCCGGTGAGGCCGGTGCTTCCGATCATGACGCCTGCGATGACGCAGATCACGATACCCGCGATAACACGGGGGCCAAGCGGCTGCTTGTAGAGGATGCGAGAGAGGATTGCGCCGATTGCGGGGTTTAGAGCCGCGATGGGCACGGCAAGGGTGCCGGCCTGAGAAAGCGCGATAACGTAGGCAGCAGAGGCAATGGGGCCGCCGATGAAGGCAGCAAGGATCACGATGTGGCCGGGCTTGGAGGCGATGCAGCGACCCAGGTCGGCGATCTTACCCTGCTTGAGGGTAACGAGCGTGGCCCAGATGGCGCTCAGGGTATCGTTGATGCCCGAGGCAATCGTAGGCAGGATGAAGACGACGACCAGGCTGGTAGATGCGAGCGCACCAAACCAATTGCCCCAGACGCCAAAGAGCTGACCACCAGTAACGAAGGCAGTGTACAGCGCATACATTATGCTGGAGAGCGCCGCGATAGCGATGCCTTTCTTGAAGAAGCTTGCGTCGAGCGCCTTCTTCTTTTTGATCGCAAGCGCGCGATCAGTTGGAGCTGTTGCGGTTGTTTCCATGCAAGCGGTCTCCTTTCCATCATTGATCGTTTGTTGGACACAGGTGTCGACTCCCATGGCGTTCAATGACTGAAATGCTAGAAATTGACGCGGGCGTGAAAGAAAGGAATCGACCGTTTGTATTCCGCGAACGGCATTAGCCTGCGTTTTTTGACCGTTTGGCGCTCATGAACGGTCAAAAACGGCCGCAAACGGCATAAGTGCTTCCATTCTCATATCATTTGTCGGCAGCAAGGTTATCGCTCACACCAAGGTGCGCGCACATTAAATCCCCCCTGACAAACCGAAGGCTTCTCTAATGGCAGCTGATATTCTCCCTGTTAAAAGTGATAATCGACCGCAAATCAAATGAGGATTCCCCTCACATTGCGAAGCAATTTAGAAACAATTACCTAACGTTAAAGTGTCGAAACCAGCACACAATAAAAGGACCGTATCGCGCACGACACGGTCCAGAACACAGCAGAAGTCCATGGGTTGTTTTGTCATATTTTTGGGACGTGAAGGCTGCTCCCCCGCACCCCAAAGCTGCATAGCGGCGTTGAAAAAACTAGGCTTCGCCGTCCTTTCGCATGGTCTCCACCTCGTCAAATGCCGCCTTCATAGTAGGATTGCCGCGTGTGAGGCGTTTGATGGTCAAACCCTCGGCCTTCTTGTTTGCCAAGCGTAGATTGTTCTCGGAGGACAGCAACGCCTCCTTGGTTTTCTGCAGATGGCTAATCGTCTTGTCGATCTCATCGATCGCCGTTTGGAACTTGCGGCTCGCGATCTCGTAGTTGCGACCGAAATCATTCTTGAACTTTTCCATCTTGGCTTCGAAGTTCGTGACGTCGATATTCTGCTGTTTGTACTCCGCCAGCTCCTGCCTGTAGCGAAGTGAGCCCATGGCAGCGTTGCGCAGTAGCGTGATCATGGGAATGAAAAACTGCGGACGGATCACGTACATCTTCTCGTAGCGATAACTCACGTCGACTATCCCTGCGTTATAGAGCTCGCTCTCGGGCTCGAGCAGCGTGCAGAGCACCGCATACTCGCAGCCTTTCTGGCGACGATCGTGATCGAGTTTCTTAAAGAAGTCCTCGTTTTTATGCTTGGTCGCAGTCTCGTCATTCTCGTTTTTCATCTCGAACATAATCGAAATGACCTCGTTGCCGCTCGCGTCGCACTCGCGGAAGATAAAGTCGCCCTTGGTACCCTCGGACGCATCGTTATCTTTCTCGAAATACGCGTTGGGAAACGCCGTCATGCGCAGACGGTTAAACTCGGTCTCGCAGTGCTGCTCGAGCGACTCGCCCACCATCTTGGTGGACAGACGGACCTTCATGTCCTTAAGGCGCTCAATCTCTTCATCCTTGTAGCGAATCAGGTCATCACTCGCGCGCTTGGCCTGCGCAAGCTCGAGCTCGTGTGCCGCCTTGGCCTGTTCCTCGCGAGAATCGCGCACCGCCAGCTCGCTCGTCAGTTTGGCACGCGCCTCATCGCGCTCTCGCTCCGCTGCGGCAACCGCCTCCGACAGATTCATTTTTGCCATCAGCTCCTGTTCGCGCAGCTGGGCGCGCAGGCCCTCGGCCTCCTGCTCAGACTGAGCCTTTGCGGCGGAAAACTTCTCTTGTACCTTCGTGCGATAGTCAGCAAGCGCGCGCTCGGCCTCGCCGCGAGCGGCATCGAGTTCACGCTGCGACTCTGCCGCGGCAGCGGCAAGCGCCATCTCCTGGGCCTTGTCCGCCGCGGCAAGCCTGGCCTGCAGCTCGGCAATCTGGGCATCACGTGCAGCTACATCGTTTTGAGCAGCATTGCGCACCGCCGCCTCGGCGAGTTTGGCTTCGTTATCCTTGCGCCCCAGCTGCGCGCGCAAGTTGTCGATCTCGCGCTGGAGCTCTGCGTTTTCCTTCTGCGCATCCGCACGGGCCTCAACCGCCGCACGCTGGCTTGCACTCTCGCGCTCTGCGGCAGCCCCCTCGAGCTTGACACGTAACTCGGCAAGTTCGGCATCGCGCTTGGCAACCTCTTGAGCCAGCTCCTGAGCCGCGGCGTTTTTCTGCTCGGCAAGTTGAGCGCTACGCTGAGACTCCACCTCCTGCAGGGCGGCCGTCGAACGAGAGCGCTCAAGCTCCAACGCCTGCTCCCCCTCACGCTGGACGGCCTTTATACGCTCATCCAGGTCGCGCGAAAACTCGGCATCGCGCACCTGCTTGACGATATCCGCATAGCCGGACGCATCGACCTTAAAGACTTCGCCGCAATGCGGGCACTTAATCTCGTTCATAGCAGCTCCTCGATGGACGCAAATTTCAACCGTCTACACTCTACCGCGCCGCGCGGACAAAAAAGGCGCCGCTGTCATAATGGCAACGGCGCCAGAACCACGACAAAGGTGCCTGACCCATCTTGTGGTGACTTGGGTCCTTACAGGTCGCGGTAGTCGATCAGGCGAAGATCGGATTGAGACTCAAGCCAAGTGCGAAGCTCGGGGTCGATCAGCGCATCGACTTCCTTGGTGCGGTCGGTCGTGAGCGAGCTGTTCTCCAGGATAAAACGATCAAGATAGCCCGGATGGCACACAAAGACGACCGTCTCGCCGTCCACCATCTCGCGAACCGTCTGCATGATTGCCTCTTTGGGCTCGTAGCCCGGCTCCATCGAGCGCATCACCATGCGCAGATCAGTATCTCCGCAATGCACCACAGCCGTGGGGTCGAAGCTTGCCTTTTGCTCCTTAAGGCCCAGTTCCTGGGCAACCGCCGAGATCGCCCGGTTAAGGTTTTTGCTCATGACGGCATGGGCCTCAAAGTAATCGGGTTCGCGGCCCACGATCTCGACAAAGCGATCATGCTGCGCGCGAATCTCGATGCAGGCCTCGTCGAAGTCTATCAACTCCTCGCCGCGCTTAAAATGCTCGCGGAAGGTACGGCTGCTATGGAACTCATCATTCTCGTTGAGCATGCTCGGAATGAGCGCCGGGTCGGCACACGGCTTGCCCAGGCACACGTTGGTATGCTGACCCACCGCAATGCCGGCATCCGCCACGAGCGACCAGCCACGCTCGGCCTCGGGCATATTGGGCATAAGTCCCGCCGAGCGCACCAGGCCCTCATTGATACTGCGGGCAATCCCCAGGTTAACGGCATACGAATAACCGATATCATCGGCACGAATGAGCAATTGCTTCATATTGACCCCCATCTACGGAAAGGGACACTTGAAGCGCAGCCAAGTGCCCCAGATAATTGTCCTACCGAACGGATGCTTTAGGCTTTGGCGGCAGCAGCGTCTTCGTCGAGCTGCTCCTTGGTAAAGCCAAAGAAGTAGGCGATGGCAGCGGCGGTAACAAATGCAGCGCCCGATGCAACGCAGCCCCATACGAGATTAGCAGTTCCGCCTGCAACATAGCCTGTAATACCAAGGATATTAGTTGCGCCCAAAACATACGTCGTGACATTGGTGAGAGCCGCGATCAGGCCGCCGATAGCGCCGCCCGCGACCATGGCACCCAGGCAGCGGGTATACTTAAAGCCGCAGCCATACAGCGCGGGCTCCGTCACGCCACCGACAATGCCGGAGAGCGAGAAACCAAGCATAGCGCCCTTTTCGTCGACCTCCTTAAGGCGCAGAAAGGCACCGAAGGCCATGCCCCACGTGGCGAACTGAGCGATAGCACCCGCGACCATAACGCAGGAGTCAGACCCTGAGGTGAGCACCTGCACAATGCCGAGGGCAATCAGAACCTGGTGCATACCGGTCATAACCAGGAACTCCCAAAGCGCAGCAATGGCGACGAGGGAGAGGATCGTGACGATGCCGCCAGCGTTTCCGAGGCCGAACATAAAGTTGCCGACCAGGTCGCCCAGAATGGAACCAATCGGAGCTAGGGCGCATAGGGAAACGGGGATCATCACAGCCATGGTGCACACGGGCACAAACACCGTGGAGAGCATGTCGGGGATGATCTTCTTCATGAACTTCTCGACGACCATCAGCACCGGCATAGACAGCAGCATGGGGAGCACGGTCGCAGAATAGTTGTTCAGCTGAGCCGGGAGCACGCCGTAAACCATCGTGGTCGTAGCACCAGAATCCGCCGCAGCGTTGACCAACGTCATGAACTCGGGGGCAATGAGCACGCCGCCGAGCATCATGCCGAGCGGCTGGCTGCAGCCGAGCTGCTTTGCGGCAGCCCAACCCAGATAGACAGGAAGGAAAAAATAGCCGGCGTTGTAAATCCAGTTGTAGAAGAAGTTGTAGATGTCAGAATCGGCAGGCCAGATACCGAGCATGCCATCGCCACAAAGTACGGCAATGGTACGGAACATGGCGGCGCCCATGATGATGGGGATCGTCATGACCATTGTCTTGGACAGGTAGTTGAGGGTCTTCTGGCCCGCAGTCTTGAGCGTCAGCGGCTCCTTGGTTTTGCCATCGAGGTTCTCGTCAATGGAGCCTTCACCCTTAACGCCCAGCGCAATGGCAGCGTCGTAGACCTTCGGCACGTTCTGGCCAATGATGACCTGATACTGGCCGCCAGACCACTGTGCGCCCAGCACGCCCTTGATCTTCTTAACTTCATTATCATTGGGAATGGACTGATCTTTGAGGTTCAGACGCAAGCGGGTCATGCAGTGCGTCGCGTTCGTCACATTGGAGGCGCCGCCGACGGCAGCGAGCACGTCCTCGGCAATCTTCTTGTTATCGACAGCCATGTCGAATCCCTTCTCTTCCAACTAAAGGCCGTGGGACTTCACGGCACCAAGACGCACGATTCCGCTCGCGCCTGCGCAGCGCGCGATATCAGTTGGCAAGAGATTGATTTGCATGTGATTCCCGGGGGGATCGACATGAAAAAAGCCCCGCGCACAACCGACAGAGACCCAATTATGGCCTCGGCAGAATCGGTAGTGCCTCTCGGAGCTGCGCCGTGAGTAACACCCAACACACGGCGAGTATATGCGGCAGATGCGTTTGTTGCGGCTCAGATTACCGACGAACGGTAGCAAACGACCCGCGAACGGTCGCCATGACGGAAAGGAAATACCAGAGAGCCTATTTATCCGAGTGGACAGAAGCCACGCGATTCACATGCATGATCAGATAGACGAGCTCCTCTTGGGCCAATGGCTCGCCAAAGGTCTCTTGAATCAGATCGTCGACACGGTGAGCGCAACGCGATGCCGCCGGATACTGCTCCACGAGCACGTCGTAAAGACCGGAGTTCTCGGTATCGATCGGCTCTTTCTTTGCCACGCGGTCGAGCAGATAGCGCACATGAGTGGCAAAACGGGCAAAGGCGAACGACGAGCGATCGACCGTCACACCCAACTCTTCTTGAATAATCGCGACCGTCATATCGAGCAGTCGCTCCTCGTGCTGCTCGGCAAGCACGCGCCGCTCGCTCGGCTTAACCGATGCGTTGACAATCGACATGGCAATGCCCGCGGCCTCGCTTCGGGGCATACGCACACGGAAGCTTTTCTGGATACCGCGAACAGCCAGCTCGCCCAAGCGGTATTCGATGGGATGCAGCTGCTCAAGATCGCGCTCAAGCGGCAACGACACCACCATGTGTTCGCGGGCACGCTTAATGGCAAACTGAATATGGTCTGCCAATGTAATGGGGAGGTTAGGACTCAATTCGTACGAAAGCTGTCCGGTCGCGATATCGGCCAGCTGAGCAGAAAACTCCAGCACCTCGGGATCGACCTCATCGATAAACGCCAGGTACTTTGAATCAATGCCGTAAAAGGTACGCGTGATGACATCCAGGTCGACCTCATGCGGCATATCGCCAAAGCCGATACCACGACCCAGCGCGATAAGCTGACGCCCCGCGCCGTCTTCGCAGATGGCAGCGTTATGGTTAATGCGCTGGATAGCCCTCATGGATTCATCGCTCCTACTGAAACGCGCCGCACAGACCATCCGCGCGGCGCGTTCATTCTACCTGCACTTACAGCTACAGTCCAAAGAAGCCTAGGATTTGATCACGACTTACGGGCTTGTACTCGTTGGCATCGAGACCGACATCGTAGCGGTAAATGGGGCGCTCGCGATCGCGGTTGCGCGCGTTGGTGCGGTCTCCCCTGCTATGGATATGCCCGTGCAGCATGATGGCGCCGCGCGCCTTGCCATTCCAGCTGAGCATGGGGTAATGGCTCATCACCAGGCGATGGCCCTTAGCGTAACCGGGAGCAATCTCCAGGTAATCGCGCACGTCTTCCCAAATCTGCGGTACGTCGGGATCTTCCCAGTCACCGTCATGGTTACCACGGATGAGCGTCACGTTCTGGCATTCGATACGCTCGCGCAGGCGCACCGCCTCCGCCAGGGGCAAACGATAGGTAAAGTCTCCCAAGATATAGAGGCGGTCGTCCACAGCCACGCACTCATTGATGGCATCGATGACCTTGCGGTTCATCTCCTCGACCGAATCAAACGGTCGGTCCATGTCGTGCAAGATATTCGTATCGCCCAGGTGCAGGTCGGCGGTAAACCACATCATCGTCTGTGTCCTCATTTCGCAACGCGTTCAACTCGTGCTAAGTATACAGACGCAGCGATGCGGCGATTATCCAAAGAGTCCGCCGAACAGCCCGCGGCGGCGCTTGTCTTGCTTCTTCGAAGCGTCACCCTGAGTTTTCTTGTCCTGCCGTATCTTACGGTCCTGCTCCAACTCATCGTCATCGAGCAGCATATCCCACTCAAACGGATCATTCGTCAAATCGAACAGATCGTCGTCATCAAACATGGCTGCCTCCCTTGCAGACTAGCGAGCATCCACCACACAGTTGAGAAGTCTACGGGCCCGTGCGGACACAAATTCATCTCGTCCGCATCTTTCAATCACTTGCCGCAACGCTTGCGCGACGGAACGCTTGCAGATAAGATAGGAACACGGATGGCACCCGTGACAGCGGGTCTTGCCAACTCCGATACACGTTTTCATCGTGAGAAGTGGCCGTCTTCGCTTACGCGGGGACGGCCACTTTTTTATCCCTATGCCATCTGTTTCTAATGCACGAACATGCGCACGAACTTGTGCTTCCAGCTTGCGTAAGGAGCATAGCGGAATGGCACGTCCAACCACGTCGCCTTGTTCACGATGCTCTTCTTGTGGCTAAACGTATCGAAGCTCTCGCGGCCATGATACTGACCCATACCGCTCGCTCCCATGCCGCCAAAGCCCATATGGCTCGTAGCCAAGTGCATAATCGTGTCGTTGACGCAGCCGCCGCCAAAGGGCACGTAACGCACAAAGCGTTGCTGAGCCGCACGGTCCTGGCTAAAGATATACAGGGCCAGTGGCGTCGGACGATCCGTAATAAACGTTTCGGCCTCGTCTAAGCTCTCAAACGTCAGCACCGGTAAAATCGGGCCAAAGATCTCCTCCTGCATCACGGCGTCATCGGGGGCTACGCCGTCCATAATCGTCGGCTCAATCTTGAGCGACGACTCGCGCGCCGTGCCTCCCAGCACAACCTTATCGGAGTCGATCAGCCCGCGTACGCGCACGAAATGCTTGGCGTTGACGATATGCCCGTAGTCCTCGTTATCGAGCGGATGCTCGCCAAACATACGGCGGACCTCCTCCTTGATGAGGCCCAGCAGCTCGTCGTGCACGCTCGTATCGACCAGCAGGTAGTCGGGTGCCACGCAGGTCTGCCCCACGTTGAGCCATTTACCAAAGGCGATACGCCGCGCCGCAACCTTCAAGTTTGCCGTCGCATCCACGATGCAGGGACTCTTTCCGCCCAGCTCAAGCGTCACGGGCGTAAGGTTTTTACTTGCGCGCTCCATGACGAGCTTGCCGACCGGAACGCTACCGGTAAAGAAGATTTTGTCCCAGCACTCATCGAGTAGCGCCTCGTTCTCGGCGCGCCCGCCCTCGACAACCGTCACCAGGCGCGGATCAAATGCCTCTTCACAGATTTGCCTGAGCACCGCGCTCGATGCCGGAGCATAGGCACTCGGCTTGATGACCACGGTGTTGCCCGCGGCAAGGGCGCCAGTGAGCGGCTCGAGCGTTAGCAAAAACGGATAGTTCCACGGAGCCATAATGAGCGTGACGCCATAGGGCACGGCCTGCGTTTTGCACACACTCACGGCGTTGGCAAGGTCACACGGACGCAGGCGCGGACGACTCCATCGAGCCACGTGAGCGATCTGATGACGAATCTCGGAAAGCGAGGTGCCGATCTCACACATATAGGCCTCGTCATGCGACTTTCCCAAATCGGTCTTGAGCGCATGGGCGATATCGGTCTCGTGTGCCCGCACCGTCTCGCGCAGGCGCACGAGAGCGCGGCGTCGAGCATCGACATCAAACGTGGCGTGCGTCTTAAAAAAGGCGCGCTGATCGGCAACGATACGCGCGATTTCCTCGGTGTTCATGGACCCTCCTAGTTCTCGTCCTCAAACATACCACCTGCGATAACTTCGTACATATGCTCAAGTTCCAAAAGGTCCATTAAAAGCGGAACGGGGTACAGGGGATTGGCCTCGGCATCGGCATGTGCCGCCATCTGCGGAATGTCGGAGCGGCGAATGCCCGAGACATATTTGGGGATTGCCAGGGCCTCGTTCATGCAATCGACCCAATCGATAAAGGCCTCGGCCGCCAGACTGTCCCGCGCGTTAGCCGGCGCAATGCCCGCCATGCGAGCAAGATCGGCAAGCTTGGGGGCGGCGGCTTCGCCATAGGCGCGAAGCATATGCGGCAGGATGATGGCGTTGCCCAAGCCGTGCGGAATCCCGTAACGCCCGCCCAAGCTGTGTGCGATGGCATGAACGTATCCAACATAGGAGCGCGTAAAGGCAACACCCGCCTTATACGCCGCCGAAAGCATATTGCGACGCGCACGCATGTCGTCGCCATGCTCATAGGCCTCGAGCAAATTGTCATGGATGAGCTTCACCGCCTGCCGCGCCATCTTGCGCGTATAGGGCGTGGTGCTGCGCCCGATAAAGGCCTCGACGGCATGCGTCAGGGCGTCCATGCCCGTCTGCCCCGTAATTGAGGCGGGCAGGTCGCGCGTAAACTCGGGGTCGTGCACCGCGAATCGCGGGATGAGTACAAAGTCGTTAATGGGATACTTGTAGTGTGTCTCGTCATCGGTAATTACTGCCGCAAGCGTGACCTCACTTCCCGTACCCGCCGTGGTGGGAACGGCGATGAGCAGCGGCAGGCGACGATGAATGCGCAACAGGCCGCGCATCTTGTTGATGGGCTTGTTTGGCTGCGCAATGCGCGCCCCCGCACCCTTGGCGCAGTCCATGGCCGAACCGCCGCCAAAGCCGATAATGGCCCGGCAGGCGCTCTCTCGATACAGGGACGCCGCTTCTTCCACGTTTGAAACCGTGGGGTTCGCTGATGTTTCGGCATAGACCGCAACGCCAATCCCCTGAGCCGTAAGCGCACGCTCGAGTGATGCCGTGAGCCCCAAACGTGCAATGCCGGGATCCGTCACGATAAGGACCTTCTGGATCGAGCGCTTTTGAAGCACCGCGGGCACATCCTCGGCATGCTCCAAAATACGCGGCTCGGTATAGGGCAGGATCGGCAATACGATGCGAAAAACCATCTGATATGTTCGGCACCAGGTACGACGGGCTAGATGCATAGAGGAAGCTCCTTTATTTGTTGATAGGTCAACATTTGCTCGCCCGATTGTACTCAGCGGCGTCCATATATGGCTTACCAACCGTTAATCAATCAACATCTTCATATGCTTAAAAATGTTTTATCAAAAATCATTCCTAATAGGCTTCACTTTCAGTCTCATTTATGGATAATAGAACTCGTTAAGACGCACGTCCGGAGAGGGCCCTTATGGGACCGGGCGAGCGCACCATCGCCATCGATCGAAGGGATCGAATCATGAAATTTGTTTGCCCCGTTTGCGGTTATGTTGAAGAGTACGACGGCGACCAGCTGCCCGAGGATTTTAAGTGCCCCCAGTGCGGCGTTCCCGGTTCCCGCTTCCTGAAGCAGGATGAGGGTGGCTTTACTTGGGCTGCCGAGCACGTTGTGGGCGTTGCCAAGGAGGGCGTGCCCGAGGACATCGTCGCCGACCTGCGCGCCAACTTTGAGGGCGAGTGCTCCGAGGTCGGTATGTACCTGGCCATGGCCCGCGTCGCTCATCGCGAGGGTTATCCCGAGGTTGGCCTTTATTACGAGAAGGCAGCCCATGAGGAGGCCGAGCACGCCGCCAAGTTCGCTGAGCTCCTGGGCGAGGTCGTGACCGACTCCACCAAGAAGAACCTCGAGATGCGCGTTGAGGCCGAGAATGGCGCCACCGCTGGTAAGACCGATCTCGCCAAGCGTGCCAAGGCTGCCAACCTCGATGCCATCCACGACACCGTCCACGAGATGGCTCGCGACGAGGCTCGTCACGGCAAGGCCTTCGAGGGCCTGCTGAAGCGCTACTTTGCCTAAGCCAGCCGCCTGAGAGATAATCTCTAGCTCAAAAAAGGCCCGGACCACATGGTCCGGGCCTTTTTTCGTGTCTCACAGAACTTGTTAACGCCATGAAATAGGACCACCTTAGGCCTCGGCTTTTCGTCAAAAACTAAGTGAGTAGGCTTTTTGAAACTTTCCGCGCAGACCATCCATATTGCTTTATAAAGTCGCAGGTAAATGACTTGCTGCAAACCGATCTGGTCGCCATCACGCCAAAAGTCTACTCACTTAGTTCCGCGGCCGTCCACGATTGAGCCTATTTAAATCTAACGTGCATCTTTTCGCCGATTTCTCCCAGTTTTGACCAGTCCACGAATAGCTCAGACCGGAGTAATGCCTCGGCCCTTTGCTCATCCAAGCTTTTGTCACGATATTCAACATCGAGCATCCTGGATACGGCCTTAACGATCGCGTGGAATCTATCCTCATCGGATATCTGTCTGTGCGTCAGGAGAAGTACATCATAGCCCATGGCCTGAAGCGCCGTCATACGGTCGGCGTCGCGCAAGCCATCCCCCGCGCGCCCGTGCGAGGCCTTTCCCTGACATTCAATAGCCACCTGCCGCCTTCCGTCCGGCGAAGACAGAAGTAGATCGATATACACACGCGACTTTCCCACAATCGATCGAGCACTTGTGCTTAGCGCCACTTCGACATTGAGTTCTATGCCGCAAAACCCTTCACCTCCCAGGGATCGCGACAGTCCAAACAACAAATACGCCTCAACCTCAAAAGGCGATGCGGCGCCCAATGGAACGAGATGCGATACCGCCATAAATCGATTGCCGTAACGCATCCCGCAAACATCTGAACAAAAACGGTCAAGGTCGCCGCCCAAAACCAAAGCGTCTCGACGCCATAAATTTGAGGCGGTACCGTCCTCGGACGGACAGCGCGACCAGCCCAGCGTTGTCGAAATCGCGCCCGAATCAATTGCACGCGAAAGCTCCGCCTCAAGCGCCGCCGGCAGAGCGCACACCGCAAACAAGCCGCACATTTCCGCCAATACCAAAAGAAGCTGAAGATCCGTCAGATGCCGCGACATGATGAATGCCGTCAGTAGAGGAGATGTAATCAAAAATCCATGCTCCGTTTCCAGCACGGATTCCCTGGGGAGCTCACCAAGAAAAAGCCGCTGCCTCATGCTGACAGGGCATGTCCGCTTGCTTCTCGTCCGAACCAATGTATACAGCGGAAAGCCAAGCACAACCGCAGCCGTCGGGTTACGGGAGAGGTCATATCGCTGCCGGTCTTCTTCTGGTCGTGGAAGCGGCGGACACAAAGCGCGGACTTGAGGGGGCAAACGCCAGTACCTAAAAGCCGATATGTCACAAAGTAGATCCTTCATAGGCACAGGAAAACACGGATTTCAACACAGCCGGTCTCGCTATGGCGCGAACGCAGCGAAAATGGCGTTGAACGGACTGTCAAGTTTTCAACAGCCCTCCCCAACTGACCAAAAGCTTGCCAAGAACTGGACGGGGCCCTGTTGAAAACCCCATTTTTTTCTCGTGCGGAAGCTTTGCGCAGCAAGTGAGTAGACTTTTTGGAACATCCCAAGCAGATCGGTCATCCTGCTTTTCAAAACCACAGGTAGATAGCTTGTTACAAAACTGCCTGGTCGCTAAAGCGTCAAAAGTCTACTCACTTAGATTGCAGGGCGCCCCCATAAGCTGCAATTCCAGGGCATTTAGCACTTTTGGACTCAGATCGTCATACTGAACAATTATTTGAGTCGGGTTTTCATGGACAGATGCGCCGCCGGCACACCAAAAACAGTCACTGATATCGATAAAAGGGATACCCGACCGCGTGAGGGCTCGCGCAAAAGAGCTTCCGCCCACTCCGCGCCCCCCAACCACGGTGCAGTAAAGGCCTGCGTCTGCATGCTCGATCGAGACCTCCCCCGCCGGAAACGCTTTCCGTACAAGTGCCGTCAGGCCATCACGCGCCTCGCGAGCGCGCACGCGCACGCGGTTTACATGCCGCTCGTAATCACCCGATTCCAGCAAACGCGCCAAGGCAACCTGGTCAACAGAGCTCACCGACGAGGCGTAAAAACCAAGGTTGTGCTTAAACCGCTCCATTAGTTCATCGGGCAACACCATGTACGCTAGACGCAACGCCGATGACAGGCTCTTCGAAAACGTGTTGGTGTAGATAACTGACTGGGCGGCATCGATCGACGCGAGCGCGGGAATCGGCTTGCCGGCAAGGCGAAACTCACAATCAAAGTCATCTTCGATGAGATACCGACCTGGTCGCTCGGTGGCCCAGCTCAGCAGCGCGTAGCGACGCGCAATGCTCGTCACAAGACCGGTCGGATACTGATGGGACGGCATCAGGTGAAGGACATCGGTCCCGGTTTTCTGCAGAGCGCTCAGGTCCACGCCGTCATCATCCAACGGGATATGTCGTACTTGGCAACCCATAGCCTGATAGATGCGCGTCAGGCGCAAATACCCCGGATCCTCAACGGCATACACCTTGTCGGCTCCAAGCAATTGAACCAACATGGTATCGAGCAACTGGGCGCCCGCACCGATAACGATGTTGTCGGGGTCGACATTCATGCCCCTCGTCCCGCGTAGATGGTGCGCAATCGCACGTCGCAGCCGAGCGGTGCCCTGCGCCGGCGCGGGCGAAAAGATTTCACGTTCGTCTTCGGATGTCAGCGTCGCCCGTAGCGCGCTTTGCCAAAGCCGCGCCGCCTCCAAAGCGGAAGGAGAAAGCGCATCGAATCGCTCGACCTGTCCGTTGACATCATGCGCGCTGGGGTCCACGGAGGCGACATCTCGGTCGATGCCCTCCGCAGCCGAAGCCAAAACCGGTGCATCCGGAAGTTCGCACGCGTAGTAGCCGCGCCGCGGCTTTGAGCAAATATAACCCTCGGCACGCAACTGGCTATATGCATTTTCGATTGTAATGACACTGATTCCCAGATGACTGGCAAAGGCGCGCTTAGACGGCAAATGCTCTCCCGCCGCAATGCGCCCAGCAACGATATCATCTCGAATTTGCTGGTAAACATACTCATAGAGCGATGCCTCGCCGCGTTGTTCCAAATTGTAGTCGAGCATGAGTTTGTCACCTGACCTTATCGCGTCATTCAATCTGATATTAGTCTGACCTTGTTATTATCTTGAAAACTGAGTATTTCGCCATACCCAGCTCCCCGATAGGATGTTCCGTCAAGCAATGCACATGCCAACCAAGGGAGCAACCATGGCAGAACAGACCAGCAAGGCCGATCGCGTCAAACTCAACCGCGAGCTCGCGCAGATGCTCAAGGGCGGCGTCATCATGGACGTCACCACGCCCGAGCAGGCACGCATCGCCGAGGAGGCAGGCGCCTGCGCCGTCATGGCTCTCGAGCGCATCCCGGCCGACATCCGTGCCGCAGGCGGCGTCTCGCGCATGAGCGATCCCAAGATGATCAAGGGAATCCAGGAAGCCGTCTCCATCCCCGTTATGGCCAAGTGCCGCATCGGCCACATCGTCGAGGCGCAGATCCTGCAGGCCATCGAGATCGACTACATCGACGAGTCCGAGGTTCTCTCCCCTGCCGACGATGTCTACCACATCGACAAGACCCAGTTTGACGTGCCGTTTGTCTGCGGTGCCCGCGATTTGGGCGAGGCGTTGCGCCGTGTAGCCGAGGGCGCCACGATGATTCGCACTAAGGGCGAGCCGGGCACGGGCGATGTGGTCCAGGCCGTGCGTCACATGCGCAAGATCCAAAAGCAGATCCGCGACGTTGTTGCCCTGCGTGACGACGAGCTCTTTGAAGCAGCCAAGCAACTGCAGGTGCCGGTCGAGCAGGTCCGCGAGGTCCATGCCACGGGCAAGCTCCCCGTCGTGAACTTTGCTGCCGGCGGCGTCGCGACCCCCGCCGACGCCGCGCTGATGATGCAGCTGGGCGCCGAGGGCGTCTTTGTCGGATCGGGCATCTTTAAGAGCGGCGACCCCGCCAAGCGCGCCGCCGCCATCGTCAAGGCTGTGTCCAACTTCACCGACGCCAAGCTCATCGCTGAGCTTTCGGAGGACCTGGGCGAGGCCATGGTGGGCGTAAACGCCGACGAGATCGAGATCATCATGGAGGAGCGCGGACGCTAGTCCGGCAGAAAGGATCGCACATGAGCGATTATGCAGACCAGACGGTCGCCGTGCTGGCGGTCCAAGGTGCTTTTGCCGAGCACGATGCGAGGCTGTCCGAGCTGGGCGCACGTTGTATTGAGCTGAGGCAGGCGGCTGATTTAAAGCAGGACTTTGACCGTCTGGTACTTCCCGGCGGCGAATCTACCGTTCAAGGGAAGCTGCTTGATGAGTTGGGCATGCTCGAGGAGCTTCGTGCCCGCATCGCTGAAGGCATGCCCGTCCTGGGCACCTGCGCCGGCCTGATTCTGCTGGCTCACGACCTTGCCGCCCATGACGATAAGGGGACGCCGCGTTTGGCAACCATGGATGCACTTGTCGAGCGCAATGCCTACGGCAGGCAGCTCGGCAGCTTTCGAACCAAGGGGCAGGTAGCCGGCATCGACGGTGAAGTGCCGCTGACGTTTATCCGCGCGCCCCGCATCGTCGAGGTCCACGGCGACGCCAAGGCCTTAGCGAAAGTCGACGGGCGCATCGTCGCCGCCCGCCAAGGCAACCAGCTCGGCGTAACCTTCCACCCCGAACTCGATGAAGACACCCGTCTCCACGAACTGTTCCTGCAAATGTAGGCGGAATAGAAACGAGAGTGGGTAATCTCCCACTTTGAGCTTGAATACAGGCTCAAACCGGGAGATTACCCACTCTCATGCTATGTAGTCGTTGGGGACGTTCTTAAACGACTACTCAAACAAGAACGTCCCCAATGACTACATTGCGATAGACGACCACGTTTGCCCAGATAAAACCTGCCAAAATGAACCTGTCCCTTTTTGGCAGGTTTCGACCAAGGCAACGTCGATGTTTCGGCAACGACAGCGAGCGCCCACCAGAGCGAACAAATTGGCATGAAAAGAGGACGGCATAGACCTTCTGGTCATGCCGCCCTCTTTGAATGACAAGTTGTCGCTCTGGTGGGCGCGCAGCGTCGAGCAGTTACGCGGTTTGGTAAAACCGCGTAACCCCTAGAAGCGGTTGCCGCGGAAGCCGCCGCCGTTGCGGCCGCCACGATCGCCACCGCGACCGCCGCGGTCGTTACCACGGTTGCCGCCGAAGCCGCCACGGTTGCCGCCGCGGTCGCCATAGCCACCACGGTTGCCGCCAAAGCCGCCGCGACCACCACGGTCGCCGCCACGGTCACCAAAGCCGCCACGGCCGCCACGATCGCCACCGCGACCGCCGCGGTCACCGCCACGGCCACCGCGATCGCCAAAGCCGCCGCGACCGCCACGGTCGCCGCCACGACCACCGCGATCGTCACGGCCGCCGCGAGGACCGCGGTCCTCGTCCAGGCCCATGGCGACGAGCGGAGCGATGACCTTATCGAGAGCGGCCATCAGCTCGGTGGCCTCCTCATAAGAAAGCTCGGGCAGGAGCTTCTCCTTCTTGTTGGCAAGCTCGACCAGGCCCTCAGCAGCATCCTCGGCAGCGAAGACGACGATCTTGCGCATATCGCCCTCGGCGTCGTCGATGCGGCCGACCAGATCGGCAGCCTCGGCCTCGGCCATCAGGCCATCAAGCTCACGAAGGCGCATGCCCAGCAGGTCGGACATCTCCTTCTGCTCCATCTTGGGCTTGAGGTCAAGGAGCTTGATGGCGCGCTCGATGTTTGCCATGCGCTCGGCCTTGGCCTCCTCCTCCTTGGAAATAGCAAAGCGACGGCTACGCAGCAGGCGGGCGGCCTTCTGCATCTTGTCCATCAGCTCTTCGTCATCGTAATCAGCGGTGGCCTCGACAACCTCGGCCTCCTCCTCGACGGAAACCTCGTCAGCAGCCTCAACCTCGGCAGCTTCGGTCTCCACGGTCTCGACTGCCTCAACCTCGGCAGCCATGGTCTCGTTCTCGGTCTCGTTCATGATCTCTTCGTTCTCGGACATGAGACTCCTTCTTGGCCCTCTCGGGCATCATCGCCCCATTCGCGGGGCCCGTCGCGCACTCTTTGCGCTTTAAACATTCATGCCTCTCGGCAAAACGTCCACTAGTTTATGGTCTCGCCCGCCAATCTAGCTGCAGAATCTATGTGCACACATTAATGCGACATGTCGCGGTATCATGACCTGAACCAAACGTGTCCACCTTAAGGAGCCCGCCATGATTAAGCCCATCATGAAATCCGAGTTCTTTTTACGCCTGCCTTCCGAAGACGCGGGACCCGACGACGCCGTGATCGGGCAAGACCTCTTGGATACGCTCCACGAGCATGAGCACGAGTGCGTGGGTCTCGCCGCCAACATGATCGGCGTGCGCAAACGCATCATCTGCGTAAAAGATGGCAACAGGGCGCTGTTGATGTACAACCCTCAAATTCTTGAGCAGGTCAATGCCTATCAGACGAGCGAAGGATGCCTCTCGCTGATCGGCGAGCGTCCCTGCACCCGCTATCGCCGCATTAAGGTCGAGTATTTGGACGAGAACTTCGTCCACCGCATCAAGAACTTCTCGGGCTACACCGCCGAGATCATCCAGCACGAAATCGATCATTGCTGCGGAATCGTTATTTAGACAGCCAGGGTAACGATGCAGGTTGAGCACACGGCAGCGAGCGAGCCGCATTTGCGCCAAGGTGACGTGAAATGAGAGGGCGCTGACCTTCTGGTCGCGCCCTCGAAATTGAACGTCAGATTGGCGCAAATGCGGCTCGCGCAGCGTCAAGCGGTCCGCCGTTCGGTAGAACGGCGGAACCAATTAGCTCTGGCGGTAGTGATCGAAGAAGTCGGCGAGATCTTCAAGCGACTCTTTGAGTACTTCCATGCGCGGCAGGTACACGATGCGGAAGTGATCGGGCTCGGCCCAGTTAAAGCCGCCGCCGCGCGTGATCAGAATCTTCTTCTCGTGCAGCAGGTCGAGGGCAAACTGCTCGTCATCGGTGATGTTGAACTTCTTCACATCCATCTTGGGGAAGATATAGAAAGCCGCACGCGGCTTGACCACCGAGATGCCGTCGATCTTGCTAAGCGCCTCATACACAAAGTTGCGCTGCTCGTAGACACGACCGCCGGGGCGGATGTAGTCGTTAACCGACTGGTGTCCGCCGAGCGCCGTCTGGACGATCGACTGAGCCGGCACGTTGGAGCACAGGCGCATGTTAGAGAGCATGTTGATGCCCATGATGAAGTCGCTCATGCAGCGTTGGTTGCCCGAAAGCACCATCCAGCCAATGCGATAGCCCGCGATCATATGCGACTTGGACAGGCCGCTAAACGTAATGCAGGGCAGGTCGGGGGCGAGCGAGGCAATGGAGACGTGCTCGTAGCCGTCCATGCACAGGCGGTCATAGATCTCGTCGGCAAAAATCATGAGCTGGTGCCTGCGCGCGATCTCAACAATGCCCTCGAGCACCTCACGCGGATAGACCGAGCCCGTGGGGTTGTTGGGGTTGATGATGACGAGGGCCTTGGTCGCGCTCGTGATCTTGGACTCCATATCCTCCAGGTCGGGATACCAATCCGCCTGCTCATCGCACAGATAGTGCACGGGATGACCACCGGCAAGGGTTGCGCACGCCGTCCAGAGCGGATAGTCGGGGCTGGGGATCAGAATCTCGTCGCCGTTGTCGAGCAGCGCGTTCATCGAAAGCTGAATGAGTTCGGACACGCCGTTGCCCGTGTAGATGTGCTCCATCTGAACATTGGGCAGGCCCTTGATCTGCGAGTACTGCATGATCGCCTTGCGCGCAGAGAACAGGCCGCGCGAGTTGGAATAGCCTTCGCAGTCGGGCAGCTGCTGGCGCATGTCCTTAATGACCTCATCGGGCGTGCGAAAACCAAAGGGGGCGGGGTTGCCGATGTTGAGCTTGAGGATGCGCTCGCCCTCGTCCTCCATACGGGCGGCCTCGTCGACGACAGGACCGCGCACGTCATACAGGACGTTATCGAGCTTGGTGGATTTAGAAAAAATACGCATGGTGGTGCTCCTTGGAATTTGAGCTGAGGGATGGGGTTCGGGCCTGGAAACGTTGCGGGGCGATGATGCCTCGCCTTGATCGGCGTCACCGGCGAGCAGCCAGGTAACATCGACCTCCAAAATGCGGGCGAGCAGCTCTGCCACATCGCGCCGCGGGATCGTCTTGCCGCTCACATATTGGCTCATCTGACTCTTGCCGAGTTTTTTGCCGAACATCTCCGATGCACGAATCACGTCCGACTGTCGAACGTCGCGATCGGACATAGCCTGTCGCAGGCGATCGCTAAACGTCTCTTGGGCCACAGGAACCTCCTTGCTGGCAAAGTTCAATTTATAGAACACGAATTGAACTAAGGTTCAATTTAGGCAGCAGTATAGCGCGGCACCTCATTCGAAAGTTCAATTTCATAAGAAAATGTACCGAACCCCAAGATTTGCCCAAGGCGGACAATGACGTATACACGTTTAGAGGTATTCAAGGAATCGGGCAGCGGCAAGCGAAACATCAGTCGTGCGATATATCGCATTGATTTGCCGATGGGGATGTCCCTCGAGCGAACGCACGGCAACATCGAACTGACAGCGGCGCAAGATGAGCGCGGGAAGAATGCTCACGCCCAGGCCGTCCTCGACCATGGCCATAATCGCATAGTCATCCCAGGTCGACAGTTTTGATCGCACTGTCAGTCCCGCCCGACGAAACAGCGGCGTAATCTCGTCATCGGTGCCGCGTTCCAGCAGAATAAACTGCTCGTTGGCCAAATCGGCAAGGGAAACGACCTCCGCGGTGGCAAGCGAGGAGTCCGCTGGCACCACGGCCATCAGCTCGTCTTGCACCAACGGCCGCGATGCCATGCCGGTGCCGCGTGGCTCACGCGGGATAAAGCCCAGATCGCAGCGGCCCTCTGCCACCCATTGTTCGATCTCTGAGTAATCGCCCATCAGCAACTCATAATCGACGTCCGGGTGATCGGCGCGAAAGCGCGCGATCACCGGCGGCAGTACGTGGGTCGCCACGCTCGAAAACGTACCGATGTAGATTTTGCCGCGCGTGAGCCCACGCATCTCATCCACCCGTCGCTGCAAACGAACAAATTCCTCGCATAACGCCTCGACCGCCGGCATAACTTGCCGCCCATCGGCAGAAAGCACTACGCCCTCGCGGCTTCTATCGAGCACTTTAAAGCCCCAGTCGGCCTCAAGATCGGCCACCATACGGCTCACGCCCGATTGCGAATAGCTCAGGCGCTCGGCAGCACGCGTAAAGCTTCCGGCGCGCACGGTCTCCAGCAGCACCTGCATCTTTTGAATATTCGTTTCCACGACACGCCTCCACCTTTACATGAGTTTTTGTCATGTTATCCATGCATTATATTCGCTTTTATTCTAAAGCCACCTCACCCATAGTGAACATGCTCGGATATAGAGGGGATGTCAGCGCATGAACAACGGACTGTTTACGTACTTAGCAGCATTGCTATTGTTTGGCTCCAACGGCGTCATCGCCGCTGCCATCGCGCTGCCGAGCTCCGATATCGTGCTGCTCCGCACGTTTTTGGGCGCACTCTCGCTTGTCGCCATCCTCACCATCACCCAACGCCATACGTTGCAGGCGCCATCTCGCCCCCGCGAAGCCGCAGCCCTCCTCCTCTCGGGAGCCGCGCTGGGCGCCAGCTGGATTTTTCTGTTCCGCGCCTACCAGACGATCGGCGTCGGCGTATCCTCGCTGCTGTACTACTGCGGCCCCATCATTGTCATGGCGCTCTCCCCGCTCATCTTTGGCGAAAAGCTGACCGGCCGCAAAATCGCCGGCTTTATCGCCGTTGCTTGCGGTGCTTTTCTCATTGCAGCGCAAGGTCTAGGCGGCAATATGCCCATTGCAGGTATCGCTTGCGGCATCGCCTCGGCCTTCTGCTACGCATTGATGGTCATCGCCAGCAAGGGTGCGCCACACATCGAAGGCCTCGAAAACTCCGCGCTCCAGGTGAGCGCCGCCTTTGTGACCGCGCTGGTCCTCACGCTCGTCACGCAGGGCGTCCCCTCATTCCTGTCCGCCGGTGTCGCCGCCAGCATTGATTGGCGCGCCGTCGTCATGCTCGGTGTCGTCAATACCGGCATCGGTTGCCTGCTCTACTTTAGCGCCGTCGCCAAACTGCCCGTACAGACTGTCGCGGTCGTCGGCTACCTCGAGCCACTTTCGGCGGTCGTGTTCTCGGCCGTCCTTTTGGGCGAAGCCATGACACCGGTCCGCCTGATGGGCGCCGCACTTATCATCGGCGGCGCGCTCTTTTGCGAACTCGCCGGCAGACGCGCAGGCGCCAAGGCCGGCATCGCCCAGGCAGCACGCGCCTAAAACCCCCTCTTCATTCAGTTTCAAAGCCGGGGCACGTCCGCGATTATCACATTGCAGCACGCCATTCAGCAGATGCGCCCCTGCTTTGAAATGCTGCCTGCGTACATGAATAATCCCCAGATGGGGAATTATTGTCTAAAACAACCTGATGTGCCAAACTGCTCTTGTATAAATAAAGGCGGCATAAAAGTTATCTGTCTTGGACAGATAACCGGATGTCTAAGGGAGTCCACGTGGCACACACCAAACTGGAGGCAAACCTCCAAGGCCGGCATGGGCAGGGCGGGCACGGAGCCATTCCCCTCTCCGCTGGCATGCTGCTCGTAACGCTCGGCGTCGTCTATGGCGACATCGGCACGAGCCCTATGTACACCATGAAATCAATCGTCGCCAACAACGGCGGCATCGGCACCGTCAGCGAAGATATGATTCTGGGCGCGCTTTCGCTCGTCATCTGGACCATGACGCTCGTGACCACGGTCAAGTACGTGGTAATCGCCATGAAGGCCGACAACCACAACGAAGGCGGCATCTTCGCTCTATTCAGTCTCGTGCGCAAGGTGGCACCGTGGCTGATTCTCCCCGCCATGATCGGCGGCGCGGCGCTGCTCGCCGACGGCATCCTCACCCCTGCGGTCACGGTCACCACAGCCATTGAGGGCCTGCGCACCATCGAGTGGGGCCACGCGCTATTGGGTGACGGGCAGACCAACGTCATCATTCTTACCATCATCATTATCTGCGGCCTATTTGCCATGCAACGTGCCGGTACCTCGTCGATCGGCAAGCTGTTCGGCCCACTCATGACGCTGTGGTTCCTGTTCTTGGCTGGTGCCGGTCTGTTCAACATGCTCGGCAACCTGTCCATCTTGCGCGCGCTCAACCCCATCCGCGGCATCATGTTCCTGTTCTCGCCCATCAACCACTCGGGCATCATGGTGCTCGGCTTTGTCTTCCTGTCAACGACCGGTGCCGAGGCGCTCTACTCGGACATGGGCCACGTGGGCAAGACGAACATCTATGCATCCTGGCCGTTTGTTAAGGCTGCCCTTATCCTCAACTATCTGGGTCAGGGAGCTTGGCTGCTCGCCAATAACTCCAACCCCCAGATGCTTGCGATGGACATCGTCAACCCGTTCTATATGATGCTTCCCGAGCCCCTGCGCCCCTTTGCCATCGTGCTTTCGGCCGTAGCGGCGATCATCGCCTCGCAGGCGCTCATCACCGGCTCTTTCTCGTTAGTTTCGGAAGCAACGCGCCTCAACCTTATGCCGCACCTGCGCATCCATTACCCCAGCGACACCAAGGGCCAGCTCTATATTCCGCTCGTCAACAACATCATGTGGGTCGGCTGCATCTTCATCGTGCTGCTGTTCCAGAACTCCGAACGCATGGAGAGCGCCTACGGCCTCGCCATTACCGTGACCATGCTCATGACCACGACGCTTTTGACGAGCTATATCGCCGGCATCCTCAAGCACAAGCTGGGCGCCTGCGTCTTCGCCCTGCTCTTTGGTGCCATTGAGCTATGCTTCTTCGCCTCGTGCCTTACCATGTTCTTTGACGGCGGTTACGTCATGATCTTCTTGGCCTCGCTGCTGTTTGGCCTTATGTATGTGTGGCGCCGCGGCACCGCCATCGAGCGCACGCAGACGATTCTGCTGCCCGTCTCCAAGTACATCGACCAGCTCAATCGCCTGCGCAATGACGAGACCTATCCCGTGCTCGCCGACAATCTGGTATTTCTCACCAACAGCCCCGACCCGCTCACGCTCGACCGCGACGTGCTCTACTCCATCTTGGACAAGCATCCCAAGCGCGCCAAGGCATACTGGTTCATCAACGTGCACGTTACCGACGAGCCCTATACGCACGAATACTCCGTTGAGACCTTTGGCACGGACTTCCTGTTCCGCGTGCGCCTGAACCTGGGCTTTAAGGTCAATCAGCGCGTCAACGCCTATCTGCGCCAGATCGTTGGGGACCTGATGGCATCGGGTGAGTTGCCGCCGCAACATCACACCTACTCCATCTACGAGACGCGCGGCAACGTGGGCGACTTCCGTTTTTGCATGCTGCGCAAGATGCTTGCCCCCGAGACGGACATCAACCGCAACGACCATCGCGTCATGGCCATCAAGTACGCCGTCCGCCGCGCCTGCGGAAGCCCGGCACGTTGGTATGGTCTCGAGAACTCGGCCATCATCATCGAGTACGTGCCCCTCTTTGCCCGTATGCGTCCGGCAGTCAAACTCGTACGCACCCAGGTGCCACTCGAAGTTCAGATCGAGGAAGCCGAGGAAATGGATGTCGATATCTTCTCGGACGACCTGGTCAACGGCAACGAAGCCGGTAGGGACATGAACGTCGATCCCACCGAGTTGCTCGAGAGCGTCGCCGATACACTCGAGCAACAGCAACTCGACGGCCTCGAGAGCGCCCAACTCAACGACGCTAACTTTTAGCGACGTCGCAAATCGATGACAGCGGCCCTGCACCTCACAGGAGATGCGGGGCCGCATTGCATTGCAGTAAAGCTATCGGCTACGAACGGCGCGGATCGGGAACCACGAGTCTATCGGGGCTCGCACCCTCGGCATCCATCAGGCTCACGTAGCGAATCGAAGGGTCCTCGTACGTCGCGTAGTAATAATTGCCCGTACGCGCGCTAAAGCATCCGGTGTAGATAGTCTTCTCGAACTTGCCATCGCCCATCCTGGACGCCCCCTCGATCATCACCACGCCCTCGAGCGAGCGGAACATGCGAACGACGTTTTCGGCCTCGCTCTCCTTTTGCGGATAATTGGCATTGAGATACGCCGCCTTTACAAAACGGCTCGGCGAATAGCAGTCGCCGGGAATGCCGCGCATGCCGGCACCCGCGCCATAGGGCTTAAGCTCGGCGCCGCGCCACGTCGCCGTCTGCGGAAAATCGTTCGTGGCGGTGATATAGGTGCGTAGGTTTTCCATGTGCCACGGGAAGGTCGGCTGGTTGGCGAGGGTGTCGACCGGGTCATCGTACACATGCAGGCCGTCGGCCATCATCTCGACCACAATGCTGCGCCGGTCGTCGCCGATAATCCAGTGGAGCAGCGACACGCCTAGGCCTTCGCCCGCCGATTTGGCCACGATCGCCACGTCACGCAGCGCCACCTCGACCTCATCGACCGTCGAAAACGTCGCGGCGACCCACAGGGGAAACTCGTAGGCCGCGATATTGGTCTTGCCCTCGACAGGGCCCTCGGCATACTCGGCATAGCCGGGAAAGTTGAGGCCCGCCACTGCCAGGCCCGCATCGTTGCCGCAGTCGAAAAACATGGGATAGTTCTTGTAATCGATGCACATGCCGATTACCGCGTGTGCCGCTGTCGTGTCGTCGATAAACGAATACGGGATGTGGAACCCGCGGGGCATCACACGAACCTGCTCGCCGTATCCAAAGCTCCAGTCGAGGTTGCGGCCCAGATACATGTTGCCAGAATTATCGGTAAATCGAATACTCGTGCACATAGCGCCTCCTAGCTTTACGTTCTTCCTAAGTTCATTGTCACCAATTAAAGGGGCCCTAAACAAAAAAAGCCCGGACATGACAACAATGTCACGCCCGGACCAAAAGCGACGATCGTACGCCAAAAAGCCACCCTCGCAGGTCGGTCTAGGGTGCCACAGTGCGCAGATCACCCCGAACGAAGAGCGCCGCGTACTAACGGTACGCGAGCGACGATTGAGCGGCAAGGTGCGGTGCTTTGGTCCCCTTAGACCAACTTTCCTAGACAGTGGTCAATCATGTGTTGGATCATCTGCGCCTCGAAGCCGACGAAGTCCTGCTTGCGCTCGCGCATCTTGCCATCGACGATCTGGTCAAAGGCAACCTTGCACTTGATGTAGCGCGTAGACTTGGTGATCTCCTCGTGCGTCAGGCAGCTCTCCTCCATCTTGCTGGCACCCAGGCCAAACACCAGACGGGGATTGTAGAGCACATGGGGCTCGCCGGCATCGTCCAGGTAGACGCAGACCTTCTTGGTGACGCCGATCTGGTTGGCGGCAAGGCAGCCGGCATCGTCGAGCGACTTGATGGTATCGATCAGGTCCCGTGCCACCGACTCGTCCTCGACAGTCGCGACCTCGCAACGCTGGGACAGAATAGCCTCGTCGTGGCAGAGCTCTTTAATCATGCATTCCTCCATAGGGGTCGTTGTAACTGCTTAAGTATACGGTACCTACACATTTTCATACGGAAAATACCACCCGTCCATTACAAAGCGCCGAACATCGACATGCGAGGAACAGCAAGGTTGTAAAGGCGATATAGTAAGTAAGTTCGTGTCAATCGGCCTAAACTCGGGGCCGAACAAGGAAAGGGTGTGCATGGACGAACTATTTCACGTCAGCGAGCGCAAGTCCACAATCGGGACCGAACTTCGCGCTGGACTGACAACGTTCCTGGCAATGGCCTACATCATTGCCGTCAACCCCGCGGTGCTCTCGGGCGCCGGCATCGATGCGGGAGCGCTCGCCTGCGCCACTTGCCTGGGCGCCGGCATCATGACCATCTGCATGGGCATCTTCGCAAACCGCCCGCTCGCCTGCGCGTCGGGTCTGGGCATCAACGCCATGATCGCGGGCATCACCACCACCATGTGCGGCGGCGACTGGCACGTAGCCATGAGCGTTATCTTCCTCGAGGGTATCGTCATCTTGCTGCTCGTCCTGTGCGGCCTGCGCGAGGCCATCATGGATGCCATCCCCGTGGTCCTGCGCCACGCCATCTCGGTTGGCTTGGGCCTGTTCATCGCCATGATCGGTCTGTGCGACGCCGGCATCATCACCGCTGGCGCCGGTACGCTCGTCGGCCTGGGCGACGTCACCTCCCCCACCTTTATCGTCGGTATCATCTCCATCGTCGTGACGGTCGCCCTAGCCTCCCGCAACGTGCCGGGCTCGCTGCTCATCGGCATTATCGTCGCCGTTATCGCCGGTATCCCGCTGGGCGTCACCCACGTCCCCGAGGGCCTCATCGCCCCGCTCGATTTCTCGACCTTCGGCGCCCCGTTTGCCAGCACTGCCGACGGCAACATGGCCATCGTGAAGGTCCTGACCGACCCGATGCTGCTCGTCGTTGCCTTCTCGCTGCTCATGAGTGACTTCTTCGACACCATGGGTACTGCGATGGCCGTCGCCAAGCAGGGCGAGTTCCTGACCGAGGACGGCAATGTCGAGGACATCCGCCCCATCTTGGTCGTTGACTCCGTGGCCGCTGCTGCCGGTGGCTTTATGGGTGCCTCCTCCATCACCACCTTCGTCGAGTCCACTTCCGGCGCCGCCGACGGTGGCCGCACAGGCCTCACCTCCGTCACCACCGGCGTGCTGTTCATCCTCGCCGCGTTCTTCTCCCCCATCGTCTCCATCGTTTCCAGCGCCGCCACCTGCGGTGCCCTGGTCTACGTCGGTTACCTCATGATGAGCGAGGCCTCCGGAATCGACTGGTCCGACGTGTCGCAGGGCTTCCCGGCGTTCATGATCGTCGCCGGCGTACCCTTCACCTACTCCATCTCCGCCGGCATCGGCCTGGGCTTTATCGCCTACGTGGTCGTCGCGCTCTTTAAGGGCGAGGCTTCCAAGATCAAGCCGCTCATGTGGGTCGCGGCCCTTGCCTTCCTCGTCTACTTCTTCGTAGCGTAAGGGCATAGCCTGCTAAAGCAAAACAACAAGGCGCGGAGTCGCATCGAGCGGCTCCGCGCCTTTCTTTTAGCGTCTGCCCCCGTGCCAGCGTGCGACAATTGAAGCTGTCAATATCACAACACCGAGAGAAGCCTGCCTTGAAAGCGCATCAGAAGCAGATAACCGTTTATTCAGAGTGTGCGGAAGGCGCGCCCGTCATCTACCTCCCCGTGGTTATGGGCGACGGTAGTGGAGTCTATGAGCGCTGCCGAGAGCTCGACTGCCCGCCGTTCACCCTTGTCGCCATTGGCGGGCTCGACTGGAATCGCGAGCTGAGCCCCTGGGCATGCGACGGATGCGTGCGCGATGCCAAGCCCTTTGGCGGGCAGGCGTCTGGGTTTCTCGATGAACTGCTGAATCAGATAATCCCCCAGGTCGAATCATCACTTCTCTGCCCGCCTACCTGGCGCGGCATTGCCGGTTACTCATTGGCGGGCCTCTTTTCGCTTTGGGCCCTCTGGCAAACCGATGCCTTTGACCGCGCGGCGAGTGCATCGGGGTCGCTGTGGTTCCCCGGCTTTATCGACTACGCGCACGAGCACACAATGCCGAACGCGCCCGATGCCGTCTATCTGTCGCTCGGCAAAAAAGAGACCAAGACGCCCAACCGCATGATGCGGCACGTACTCGACGACACGCGCGCGATGGAAAAGCTCCTCGGCGAATGTGGTATCCCCACGACACTGGAGCTCAACCCCGGCAACCACTTTGCCCAAACCGACCTGCGTATGGCGCGTGGCATTCGCTGGATACTGACGCGCTAAATATAGCCCCGGCACACAGTCACCGACCGTGACCGGTACTGCTATCTCCAAACGCGCTCGGCAATGCGCTTGACCAGCGCGATCTTTGCCCACTGTTCATCCTCGGTCAGTTTGTTGCCGATCTCGCAGCTGGCAAAGCCGCACTGGGGCGACAGGTACAGGTTCTCGAGCGGTACGTACTTTGCAGCTTCGCGGATGCGCTCGACGATGGCATCCTCGTCCTCGAGCTCTGGCGCCTTGGTGGTCACCAGGCCCAGCACGACCTTCTTGCCGGGAGCGACGTACTTGAGCGGCTCAAAGCCACCGGCGCGCGGCGTATCGAACTCAAGATAGAACGCGTCGACATCCTCGCGCGCAAACAGGTACGGTGCAATGGGATCGTAACCACCCTCGAAGGCATACGTGGAGTGATAGTTGCCGCGGCACACGTGCGTGTTGATGACCAGATCGTCGGGCTTGCCCGCGATGGCGGCATTGTTGAGTGCCACGCCCAGCTCGCTCACCTTTTGCAGGTCAACCGGGCTCATGCCGGTCTTGGACACAAAGTCGCTATCGCAATAGATGCCCCAGGTGCAGTCATCAAATTGGATGTTGCGGCAGCCTGCGGCATACAGGTCGGCAATCACGGTGCGATATGCTGCGGCGATGGCATCGGCGAGCTCTTCGTCGGTCTTGTAGACGGCGCGCAGACTCTCCTGCTGGCCATCGCAGCGGTCGAGCGTGACTTCGGAGAACGTCTGAATCGGCGCCGGAATGGTCTGACGCGCGACCTGGCCCTCCCCCTCAAGCGCCTTGACAAACTTGAAGTGCTCGACGAACGGATGGTTCTCGCCGCTGATGGGACCGGTTACCACGGCGGTGTCGGCGGTAGTCTCCTCATCGTGGAACATATAGCCCGTACGAGAGGCACGATGCTCGACGCCGTTGAGCCCCCACATAAAATCGAGATGCCAGTAGCTGCGGCGGAACTCGCCATCGGTGATCACCTGCAGGCCGGCGGCCTTCTGCTTTGCCACCAAGTCGCGAATGGCCTCGTCCTCGACGGCCTTAAGCCCCTCGGCATCAAGCGTGCCTGCCGCATAGGCAGCGCGGGCGTCCTTTACGGTCTGCGGACGAAGAAAGCTGCCGACGATATCGGCGCGAAACGGCGCGTTCGGTTGAATCGAAGTGCTCATAGATATCTCCCTTTGCATTGGTTGCTTTACTGAGACAGAGTATGAGCGTTCATATGGCCATCGTAAAATATACGTTTATAACAGTTTGATATAGATTCTTCCTATATCAGTCTGGACTGCCATAAAGAGATTTGACCCATGCAGGACGCAGCAGCCTAGATGTGCTGACGAATCGCGTCGATATAGGCTTGGCCGTAGCGCGTGAGCGTCGTGTTCTTGCGTGTGATAATACCGATCTCCATGTACTCGTCCACATCGAGCGGAATCGAGATAATACCGGGACCGTTAAGTTCATGGCTGATCACGCCCGAACACACCGTGTAACCGTTAAGGCCCATAGCGAGGTTGAACAGCGTCGCACGGTCGCGCACGCGGATATTCTTGCGGCGCTCAAAGGTCGAGGTCAGCTCCTCAGAATAATAAAACGAGTTATAGCTGCCCTGCTCATAGGACAGGAACGGGTAATCCTTGAGATCTTCGAGTGTCACGCTGGCGTGGTCCGCCAATGGATGGTCGGCGCATACAAAGACATGCGGCGCAGCGCAAAAGAGCCCCTCGAATACGAGCTCGTTAGCGGCGAGCATGCGCTCGATAACCTCGCGGTTATGCTCCGACAGATACAGGATGCCCAGTTCGCTTTTCATATGCGCGACGTCCTCGATAATCTCGTGAGTCTGCTCCTCGCGCAGGGTAAAGTCGTAGCGCGCGGCATCGAACTCGCGGATCACGTCGACAAACGCGTTAACGGCAAAGGAATAATGCTGGCAGCTCACACTAAAGTGCGGCACCTGCTCGGACGTGCCTTTGTACTTGCCCTCGAGCAGGTCGGCCTGGTCGAGCACCTGGCGCGCGTAGCCCAAGAAGGTCTCGCCTTCCTCGGACACAATGACGCCCTTGTTGGTGCGCTCAAAGATGTGCACGCCCATCTCGTTTTCGAGATCGCGGATCGACGCGGTAATCGAAGGCTGCGACACAAAGAGCCGGCGCGAGGCCTCGGTGATACTGCCGCATTCGGCAACCTTAACAACATATCTGAGCTGCTGGAGCTTCATGACTTTCCCCCTAGACGTTCGTAACGCCAAAACCCGCCGTGTCCATCTGACGCATAAACGACGGCATCTCCCCCGTCGCGGCGCAGGCGGCAATCTGATGCAGAGCCCCGGCGACCGTATCAGCTGCCGCAGCGCCGATATGCCAGCGCGCGGCAGCCGTGACGGCCTCGTTGGCATTGGCGACTGCGACGGAGTTGGGAACGGCATCGATCATGGGCAGATCGTTATCGGAATCGCCGAATACGGCCACCTCGTCGGGCGTCAGGCCCAAAGCGCGCGCCAGCTCCAGCGCAGCGCAACCCTTGTCCCAATCTGCTGGAAGAATGTCGAATAGGCGCACACGATTGTTGGGAAACACGAGCGAGAGTTCCGGCACCTCAGCGGCAACGCGCTCGCGTAGCCCCGCGAGCTCCTCACGCGAACGGGCACTCCAGATATTCGCCTTGTATACCGGGGCATCATCGACAACAGGACGGCACGGGGCCTCTTCGCCTTTGAGCCATGCGTTGCCGCCCGACTCCATGGCGCGACGAACGCGCTCGGGATCACTCGTCACACAATAGGCATCGTTATTCCAATAATCATCGCCCAGGCTGTAGACTTTCAGATATGTATCGTCGGTCTCTTGCTCCAAGTAGTCAGCCAAGCGCATAAGGGCGGCGTTGTCGGTCGCATGCGAGGCTACCACCTCGCCGTCCACAAACATGACCTGGCCGTTGCAGAACGCACCGGTCGAAAAGCACTCGGAACAATTTTTGAACATCCAGCCCATCGCGGACGGTTGGCGACCCGAAACCGGGCCAAAGTGCAGACCCGCCGCCTGCATGGCATGAATGCCCTCGATGGCGTAGTCGCTGGCGCCGTCATGCCCGGCCGGAATCAGCGTATCGTCCATATCGGTCAGCACAAGTTTAATCATAAGGTCCCCCGTCATTTTCACCGTAACCATTGTAACGACCTACCAATTAGGGACAGGTTTATTTTGGCAGGTTTTATCTGGGAAAATGCAGCACCCCAGTTGCCACCTGCCAAAATAAACCTGTCCCTTTTTGGCAGGTGCGCTAGTATAGGGAGCAACAGATTCGATGCGGGAGTGCCGGCGGTGCAAACCACAAGGCTGAGAGGGCATGGGGCCCAATCCTTTGAACCTGTCAGTTAATGCTGGCGTAGGGAGCATGCCGCCTTTACAGGGGCGCTGTCTATGCACAGCGCCCCTTTTCTATGCCAAGGAGGCATGTGCAGTGATCAATTCGGAACAGCTCAAGCAAAACGTAGTCAAGGCCGCGGAGGAGATTCGCGCCACCAATCCGATGGCCGGCTCCATCACCAATACGGTGACGATTGATTTTGTCGCCAACGCACAGCTCGCCGTGGGCGGATCGGCCGCCATGGTCTACCTGCCCGACGAGGGCGAGGCGCTCGTTGCCGGCGGCGGCGCCATCTATCTCAATATGGGCACGCTCTTCCCCATCTACGAGCAGACGATTCCCCGCGCAGCCAAGGCGGCGCATGACGCCGGCAAGCCCTGGGTGCTCGACCCGGTGGGCCTGGGCATCGGTAGTCTGCGCACCCAGTTGGTAAACGAGCTCAAGCAGTACAAGCCCGCCATCGTGCGCGGCAACGCCTCCGAGATCATCGCGCTTGCCGCCCTATGGAACCTTGAGGGTGAGGCAGCCGACCTCAGCCGCGCCCGCGGTGTCGACACCACCGACACCGTTGATGCCGCCCGCGATGCCGCCGTGGCGCTCGCTCGCTACACTGGTGGCGCCGTAGTTGTCTCGGGCGAGGTTGACCTGATCACCGACGGCACGACCGTGGCCAAGTCCCATGGCGGCAGCCCGCTCATGTCCAAGATCACCGGCTGCGGCTGCTCGCAGGGCGGCGTGCTGGCCGTGTATGCATGCGCCGGCGATCCGTTTACGGCAGCCATCTGCGGCACCGCGGTCTACAATGTTGCCGGCACGCGTGCCGCCGCTGTCGCCGATGCCCCGGCAAGCTTTAAGGTCGCCTTTATCGATGAGCTCTACCGCGCGACCGCCCAGGACATTGCCGACAACCGACTCGAGCTCGAGGAGGCATAAGCCATGTCCGAGCCCGCAACCAGCACCGGCATGAACACCCTTGTCGCCGTGGCCATCGCCCCGTGCGGTACCGGCGACGAGCTCTCCGCCGAGGTCGCCGAAGTCGTGCGCGTCATTCGCGAGAGCGGCCTTCCCAACCGCACCACCTCGATGTTCACCGAGATCGAGGGCGACTGGGACAAGGTTATGCAGGTCGTACGCGATGCGACCTTTGTGTTGGCGAGTAAGGGCATCCGAACCGAAGTCGTACTCAAAGCCGATATTCGACCCGGATTTACCGACACCATGACCGGCAAACTCGAGCGCATGGAAGCACAGATCAAAAAGCAGGAGGAAGCACGATGAGCATCCGCGACAACCTTGATATCTCGGCCTATCTGGTACTCGGCCCCGAAAACACACTCGGGCGCCCCGTGGGCGATGTGGTGGCGCAGGCGCTCGACGCCGGCTTTACCTGCATCCAGGTGCGCTCCAAGGTTGCAAGCGCCCGCGAGATCATTGCGCTGACCGGCGACGCCGCGCAGGCAATCGCACAGGCCGGCAAGACCGGTCAGGTCGCCCTACTGATCGACGACCGCCTTGACTGCGTGCTCGCCGCGCGCGAGCAGGGTATTGCTGTCGACGGCGTGCACGTGGGCCAGAGCGATATTCCCGTCGAGGTCTGCCGCAAACTTTTGGGCCCCGATGCCATTGTGGGTCTTTCGGCCCGCTGCGAGGAGATGCTCGAGTACGTCAAGACCGCCGACATGAGCCTGGTCGATTACCTGGGCGTGGGCCCGCTCCACGAGACCGAAACCAAGCGCGACTGCGGACGTGCGGCAGATGGCTCGATCATCACCAAGAGCTTTGAGGACCTGGCCGCCCTCCATGCGGCAAGCCCCGTGCCCATCGTGGTGGGCGGCGGCGTCAAGAAAGCCGACCTGCCGCAGCTCAAGGCCACCGGCGTCGATGGCTTCTTTGTCGTGAGTGCCGTCTGCAGCGCCGACGACCCCTACACCGCCGCCAAGGATCTCGTCAATACCTGGCAGCAGGCATAGACATAAGCCGAGCAGCTGATTCGCAGCCTCATATCTTCAATAGCGGAAAGCGCATCCCAGTTTGGACCTCCATTCTGGGATGCGCTTTCCGCCGAGATAGCGGCGGCAGCCTCTACCCTGCCAGATATGTCTCCAGTGCCGGCAAAGTCGCCTCCGCATCGCGACGGCCGATCTGATAGATGCGCTCGAGCTCGTCGGGCTCGCGGCACAGCGACGGCACCTTCACCGATTCGCTCGGCCGCACCACAAAGATCTCGCCAGCGGCTTCGCGGCGCGCCAGGTCATCGAGCGTAGCATTGTAGACCTCATGCCGATGCGCAAGCGCCGCAACAAACTCCGGATAGTGACGATACACACGACGCAGCATAGGCATCACGCTATTGGGCTGCTTTACAAAGCCTGCCGGCTGCGTCAGCACCACCACGTTGCGGTCGTAGCCCTGCGCAAACAGCCAAGCGCTGGGAATGGAATCGGCAACGCCGCCATCCAGGTACTTATGCCCCTCAATGGCAACGGGCCGCGTTGCCACGGGAATTGCCGACGATGCCCGAATCCACTCGATGTCGCGCTCGTCACCGTAGGGCAGGTCATGGTAGACGGCCTTGCCCGTCTCGATATCGGTACACACGCACGTAAACCGCATGGGATAGGCGCGATATGTCTCCAAATCGATGGGATCGCGCTCGATGGGCACCTCGTGATAGGCAAAATCGGCATTGAACATGTTGCCGGTTCGCATCCAGCTTGTCACGCTCGCATAGCGCTTGTCGGCGCAATAGGCCTTGTTGTAACGAATGGCGCGGCCAATCTGGCGCGATTTAAAGTTGTAGCCAAACGCCGCGCCCGCCGAGACACCCACCATATGGTCGCAGGTCAATCCGCGCTCCATCCATACGTCGAGCACGCCCGCCGTATACATACCGCGGTAGCCGCCTCCCTCGAGCGCAAGCCCCACCGTGCGCGTCATACCTGGCTGTGCCATGCGACCATCTCCGTTCCCGCGTTTTAAAACGGAACAAGTATACCCATCAACATATATCGTCTCAGTTGCATTTTCATCGAACATAGCATCGTTGCGCAACCGTTTGGCGAATAATAGCCACCCGCGGCAGGGACACCCATATACAATCCTATACTGTTATTTCTACTTAGCAGGTATTGGCAGAGAACACTGGCCGACAAATAAACCCAATGACGCAGCAAGGCAGGGGCCTGGATACACGCAAAACGTGAGTAACGACGCGCGTACACAACGAGCTCGCCCGACGCGATCCGCCCCGACCTCAGAAAGCCGCTTACAGCATGGATACCGCCAGCAATTACACCGAAACACTCGAAAAAACCGTCCGTGACCTTCTCGAGCGTCAGGAGGATCTGATCAGGACCGCCTTTACCGACCAGCTCACCGGACTTGGCAACCGCGGCGGCTTTGCCCGTTCCTTAGAGGAAATCTGGGAACAGGAACTGCCCGTGACCATGGCTTTTATCGACATCGATAACCTTAAGCACTGCAACGACATCTTTGGACATGACGCAGGTAACCGCTATATCTTGCAGGTAAGCCTCTATCTCAAGCTGTATATGAAAGTGGGCGAGGCGGCATTTCGTCTGGGAGGCGACGAGTTTGCCATCCTATCTACGATTGCAACCGAGGACGATCTCGCCAAACGTCTGGAACACTGCCGAGAGGTCCTGCTCAAAAACAACGATTCCGAGATGCCTCACTCGTTTAGCTATGGAGTGTCACACGCCGACCCCGCCCTGGGTGAAGCCCCCAATCGTATGACACTCGATGCCGATCATCGCATGTACGACTACAAGCTACGTCATGCCATGCACCTTGATCGACGCAATATCACGCAAGTCCACACCGACGACTTCGAGATAAGCGACCGCATGTTCGACGCCCTTTCGATGCTCAACGAAGGCCGTTATTTCTTTATCGAGAACCTGGACAAACACCGCACCCTTTGGTCGCAAGGCGCCATGCGCGATCTCGGTCTCCCTTCGGAGCATCTAGACAACTGCCGCGATTACTGGAAAACGCGCGTCCATCCCGATGATCTCGAGGCCTGCATCAACGATATCGACCAGATCTATAACGGCTCCAAACATCGTCGCTTCATGCAGTACCGCGTGCGCAACGCCGCCGGCGACTACGTCCTCTGCCGTGCTCGCGGGTTTCGTATCGACGGCGACGGACATGTCCCCTCGCTCTATGTCGGCGAGCTCGTCAACCACTCACTTGCCGAGACCGTCGACGCCGCCACGGGTCTCGGAACGCAGCGCATGCTGGTCAACGCTATCGATGCCTGCCGTCGCGACCGTTGCGAGACGGGGCTTATAGCGGTGCGCATTCGTGGCACGGCAAAGCTCAACGAGCTCTACGGGGCCGAGGCTGTCGACAATATGCTCGCCGAATACGCAGGCCGCATGTTGTCGATCACCCGTGGCAGGAGTCGCGTCTACCGTTCACGAAGCGTCCAGTTCGTCGTGCTCAGCAACGATTTGGATTACGAGGCATTCGAGCAACTGACCCATCACCTTAACGAAGCCGTTTTCGCTCCCGTTCGAATCGCGGGCGACACCATTACTCCCGTCTGTCTTGTCGTCCCGGCCTTTTACGAGCGTCTAACCAACCAAGCGACCGCCGTTTTAGGCGAACTCGACCGTCGCCTTCGCACGGCCGGCGGACTTGTTCCCAACGACAGCCTCCCCATACCCGAGATAGAGCGCAAAAGTGCCATCGTCGAGCGCATCGATACGCTCACGGGCCTCTATCGACCCAGTGAGTTTATGCGGCACGCCAACGCATTTCTCCAGACAAGACGCGACGGTGCCTGGTGCATCGCCACCGTCGACATGGGGCACATGCGACTGTTCAACGAATGGCACGGGCAGGCCGAGGGCGACCGCACGCTCGCCGACGTGGGCACGGTCCTCAAAGATATCGAAAATGCCGACATGGGCGTCGCAGGGTATTGGGGCCAAGACGACTTTTGCATACTCATCCCCTTTGAGCACGACACCGTCCATCAAATCTATAGCCGCGTTCGCGAGGCCGTGGCCAAGCACGATGACGGTGTGGGTTTCTGGCCGTCCATGGGCGTTTACCCCATCGACCCCAGCGAGGAAATCACCATTGATGCGCAGGCCAAGGCCATGTTTACCAATCGGCGCGCGAAAAACGACTTCAAGGAGCGCATTGCCATTTTCCGCCCCGAGGAGTACGAACGCGAAATCGCGTTCCACCGCACGCTGACCGAATTCCAGTACGCGCTCTCAAACGGCCACATTACCTACTACTTGCAGCCCCAGGTCGACATGGAAACCGGCGAGATCATTGGCGCCGAGGCACTCACGCGCTGGATCGACAAGGACGGCTCCCTCATTTCGCCCGCCGCCTTTATCCCCGCTCTCGAGGAAAGCGGCTTTGTGGTGACGCTCGACAAATACGTTTGGCATGGCGTTGCCATGTGGCTGCACGAGCGCATCGATCGGGAACTTCGCGTGGTTCCGATCTCGCTTAACGTGTCGCGCGTGGATATTCTTGCCTGCGACGTTGCCGAACATATGGGGGCGCTCGCCGCCCAGTACGACCTGCCGCCCGAACTCATGCACATCGAGATCACCGAGACGGCTTATACGGGAGAGTCCGAGGCCGTGGACAAACTGACGGCCGACCTGCACGCCCGCGGCTTCTCGACCTATATGGACGATTTTGGCACCGGTCAGTCCACGCTCGCTATGCTCAAGAACGTCAACGTCGACGTCATCAAGCTCGACCGCACATTTGTGCCCGTCGACGGCGATCATGGCCGCAGCACGCAAATCATTTCATCGATGCTCGAGATGGCGCATTCGCTCCATCTGCCCGTCGTGGTCGAGGGCGTCGAGACCAATGAGCAGGCGAACATGCTGCGCAACATGGGCGCCCGCTACGCTCAGGGCTTCCTCTACTACCGTCCCATGCCGGCGAAGGATTTTGAAGCATTGCTCGATGGTGGCAATAACAATTGATACGCTCGAGCGCAGAACGCTACCGTTAAGGGACATGCTTGTCCCCATTGGCTAACTTGTATTCCCAAATCGAGTTGAATTGGGGATATGATACAAACCACTGTCTCGCCCAAGGAGGTTATGCATCATGAACGAGTCCTATCGCCTGGGCGAGCAATCGATCATCGCCCATCTACAGCGACTTGCGAACGGGGCCTCAACCGCCGAGCTCGATGTTGCCGCGCTGCCCACGGAGCTGCGCGCCATCGGCGAGCAGCTGCAAAAGACGTATGCCATCCTGCATCAGGAACGGCAGTTGCTCGAGCGCGGTGCCTATATCGATACACTCACCAATCTTGGCAACCGTAGTGGACTCGACCACCATGTCGATAAGCTCTGGCGCAAAGGCACCTCCTTCACCTGCGCCTATATTGATATCGACCACCTCAAGCACTGCAATGATACGTTTGGCCACGCCGAAGGCAATCGCTACATTCTGAGCATCTGCCGCGCGCTCACCGAAACCATGGAGCACGATGAGCTTCTGTTCCGTATCGGTGGAGACGAATTTGTACTTGTGTCCCCCACGACAGACGAAGCCGAGCTCGAGCAGCGCCTGGAACGAACACGCGCCGATCTTATCGAAGCGACATCAGACGGCAAGGCGCCCATGATCGCCAGTTTTAGTTTTGGCTGCTCGCGTGTCGACCCGCTGGCAGGCGATACGCGTCATCAGATGACCATGGACGCCGACCGCAAAATGTATCGCTACAAGCTCATGCACCGTGTGCAGCAACCGAAGGAAAACGATGCGCTGCAACGCCCGATCACAGAACAACCCCCCCCCTGCAACGATCGGGTGTTCCAAGCGATCTCGATGAGCTCCGAGATACGCTATCCGTTTATCCTTAATCTCGATACCGGCGAATCGCAATGGTCGGTTAATGCCGTGCGCGATTTTGGCCTGCCCTCCCAGCATCCCTACAACTCACTCGATATATGGCTTGCCCGCGTTCACCCCGAGGACCGCGACAGCGTACGGGCCGAGCTCGATATGGTGCTAAACGGCACGTGGCACTTCCACTACATGCAGTATCGCGTCTTGGATGCCACCGGGAAATACGCGCTTTGCGACTGTACGGGCTACCGCTTGGACGGCACCGATACCGAGCCCAACATGTATGTGGGCATTATCGTCAACCGAAGCTTGGCAGATACGACTGATTCCGTGACCGGCCTGGGCGATATCCATGCCCTGGTCAACGCCATTGGCGAAATGCGTCGCGTGGCGCGCGAGGCGGGCTTGATCGCCATTAAAATCGACGATGTCGCTCAGGTCAATACCCGCTTTGGCTTTGAGGCGGGCGACCGCGTTTTGGCAGAAAGTGCCGCCTGTCTCATGGATTGCTCGCGCGGCAAGGGTCGTCTGTTCCGCTCTACCGGACCGATGTTCGTGGCGCTCTTCGACGACATCGATCCCCAAGAGACCGACGCGATCGCAGAGGAAATCGAACGGTTCTTGGGGTCGCCCGTGCTTCTAGGCTCATTTGAATATCAGCCGCCCCTTCGCGTGGCCACGCTGCATCTGGACACCGTCGACCGACAGCCCGTTTCCATTTTGAACGAACTTAATGCACTGCTTAAAGAAGCGCCGCAGGTACCGGGCACCAAGCTGGACTAGCGCTGCGGGGCGCGATGTGAAACACAGGCCGTTTCGCATCGTACCCCACGCTATCTGCCCGCTCGTGAGATAATCCTCTGCAAAAGTCACCGACAGCAGAGGGAGTTTGTGATGAAGGTTCTCTTGGTCAACGGCAGCTCCAAGGCAAACGGCAACACTGCCCGCGCACTCACCGAGGTCGCCGAGCAACTCGGCGCCGAAGGCATTGATACCGAGATGTTTCAACTGGGCGCCAAGCCCATTCGCGACTGCATCGGGTGCGGCCAGTGCGGCAAGCTCGATTGCCGTTGCACCTTTGACGACGATGTGGTCAACGAGCTGATTGCCGCTGCCGAGCAGGCAGACGGCTTTGTCTTTGGCTCACCTGTCTACTATGCGCACCCCAGCGGACGCATCCTCTCGGCCCTCGACCGTGCGTTTTATGCCGGCAGCAAGGCCTTTGCGCACAAGCCGGGCGCCGCCGTCGCCGTTGCCCGTCGCGGTGGCACGTCCACCACGTTCGACGTGCTCAACAAGTACTTCACCATCAACCAGATGCCCGTGGTAGCATCCACGTACTGGAACAACGTCTTTGGAGCCATGCCGGGCGAGGCCGCCCAAGACGCCGAGGGTCTCGCCACCATGCGAAACATCGGCAAAAACATGGCCTGGCTCCTACGTTGCATCGAGGCTGGAAAGGCCGCCGGCATCGAAGCCCCCCAGGCCGATCGCGCTAGGACCAACTTTATCCGATAGTCCAACGACGGGCGCCTCGATGTTTTGACAATGGCAGCGAGAAGTCAACTGACGAGGCAAGGTGCCTTGAAAGAGGAGGACGCTGGGCTTTTGCCCGCGTCCGACGATTGAAAGGCAGATTGCCCGTCAGATGGCTTCGCAGCGTCGAGGTGACCGTCGTTCGTTAAAACGACGGAACTACGAGAACGGCGGAACATAATATGAATATTCAAATTTTCGGGACTAAGAAGTCCTTCGATACCAAGAAGGCCCAGCGTTATTTTAAGGAGCGCCGCATTAAGGTGCAGTTTATCGACCTGAAGGAAAAGGAGATGAGCAAGGGCGAGCTCACGAGCGTGATGCAGGCGGTTGGCGGCATCGACAAGCTGCTCAACCCCAAAGCCAAGGACGAGGAGACGCTCGCACTCATCCAGCACCTCACCCCCAGCCAGCGTTTCGATAAGCTGCTCGAGAACCAGCAGGTTCTGGCCGTGCCCATCGTGCGCAACGGCAAAAAGGCCACCGTCGGCTATTGTCCCGACGTGTGGGGAGCCTGGGAGTAGCCTGTGTTATTTGTCGGCACGTGGGTATAAGAGCAGGCGTTTGACATAAGATTCAACTGTAAGCCATGTCTAACAAAGGAGGGCACATGCCCAACAAACCCGTGAAGATCATCATGCTTACCGGATACCTCGGTGCCGGCAAGACCACGCTGCTCAACCACATCCTCGCTAACGACGGCGGCATCCGCGCCGCCGTGATCGTCAACGATATCGGCGAGATCAACGTCGACGCCAGCCTCATCGCCGACGGCGGCCTTTCCGAGACCGACGACCTCATCCCGCTCACCAACGGCTGCATCTGCTGCACGCTTTCGGACGACCTGGCCAACCAGCTGCAAGGCATCGCCGATTCGGGCAAGTTCGACTACATCATCATCGAGGCCTCGGGTATTTGCGAGCCTATCCCCATCGCCTACACCATCTCGAGCTTCTGCGACGAGGCCAAGGTGGGCGGCGAGCCCAAGCTCGCGCTCGACAACATCGTGGCCGTGGTCGACTGCGCCCGCATGTACGACGAGTTCAACGGCGGTCGCGACCTGCTGGCCGAGGATATCGACGAGGACGACATCGAAAGCCTGCTCATCCAGCAGATCGAGTTTTGCTCCACGCTGATCCTCAACAAGACCGATACCGTGAGCCCTGAGCAGATCGCCGAGCTCAAGGCCATCGTGCGCAGCCTGCAGAAGGACGCCGTAATTGTCGAGGCCCAAAACGGCGAGGTCCCCATGGAGGAGCTGCTCGACACCGACCGCTTCGACTTTATGCGCGCCTACAACTCCGCCGCTTGGATCGAGGCCATGGAGCATCCCGAGGAGCACGACGACCCCGAGGTGCTCGAGTACGACATCGACACCTTTGTGTACTCGCGCCGCAAGCCGTTTGACCTGCAAAAGTTCACCGATTTTGTTGAGCAAGAGTGGCCCGACGAGGTCATTCGCGTCAAGGGTCCGCTGTGGCAGACCGGCGATCCGGACATGTGCTACATGTTTGAGCAGGCCGGCCACCAGATGCGCCTGATGGAGAACGGCTTGTTCGTTGACTCCGCGCCCGAGGGCGAGAAGCAGAAGATCATCGACGAAAGCCCCGAGATCATGCAGATTTGGGACGACGAGACGGGCGATCGCATGACGAGCCTGTGCATCATCGGCCGTCACATGGACAAGGACGCACTCATCGCCGCCCTCGATGCCTGCCTGACCGACTGGCACCGCGCCTAGGTTTATCCAAGCGGGCATTTTTCCGCCTACGTAACCGCCAAACCACCACGAAGGTACCCTTCGTGGTGGTTTTTCGTTCTGAGCCAAGGAGATTCATGTTCAACATTGTGCTGTATGCGCCCGAGATTCCGGCCAATACGGGCAATATCGGCCGCACCTGCGTGGTTACCGGCGCCCGTCTGCATCTGGTGGAGCCGCTGGGGTTTTCGCTCGACGACAAGACGGTGCGTCGCGCCGGTCTGGGCTACTGGCAAAACTTGGACGTGACGACCTATGCCGGCTGGGAGGATTTCCTTGCGCGCAACGGCCTCTCCCCCGCCGACGAACGCCTGCACCTGCTGACCAAAAAGGCGCGCCGTACCTATGCGCAAAGCACCTACCGCGACGGTGACTATCTGGTCTTTGGCAGCGAGAGCTCGGGGATTCCCGAGCCACTGCTTGCCGCGGCGTCCGAACGCTGCGAGCGCATCCCCATGCTACGCGATTGTGATTCGCTCGATAACGCCGAAGTCTGGGAGGCCCACGAGGAGGCGCTCGGGCATACCGAGGACAGCCACGAGGCCATCCTTCGGCAGGATATCTGCGGCAACTTTGTAGACCCGGACGACTACCGCATCAGCGCCCTTAACCTCTCCAACAGCGCCGCCATCGTCCTCTACGAGGCCCTCCGCCAGACAGGCTTTCCGGGAATGTGACAAAGGGACAGTCCCTTTGTCACATATCGCAACTACTAATTTAAATGGAATTAACCGGTTTTAAACGCTTTTAACTAGAAAAATTGCCAGTATATTACTAGCTTTTACTGAGTTGCACCGTATGGGTTTATACGCTTCCACCCCGTAAAGGACAGGAACCCCGCAGCAAATGGTCCCCACACATCAGAATTCAACTTCAAATACAAACGATTGCCGGAGTTCTCGCTTAGCTTGGCTTGTCAGGCTCGAATTCGCCCTTATGTTCAGTTTGCTGCATGCCTCGTCGATAGCCATAGCAAGTGATACAGACATGGTCATGGTCGTTTCACTTTTCAATTCGACCCGATAGCTCTTCGCCTTGTTTTTATCCTCTCCACCACATCTCGTCTCAATTAACAAGAGAACATCTGAGTCATGGGCATACCAATGGAGCTCAGGGCGCTGTGGAACCATGTCGCCCTCAAATTCCTGTGTAAACAGAATTTTCTTCTCGCTTCTCGTTGAATCGCTCAAGGAACCGTCGATTCGAACCGAGCCCTTCTTTCCCGCCTTGGCATTTCCCTTAACCTGGCGGCCTCGCCGAGTTTCCTCGTACTCCGTCACCTCCAGCTTGCAGCGCTTCGCGCCAAGCATGAACGCAATCCGTCTCAACTCGGCCATCTTGTCTTGTTGCATGGTTGCGAAATAAGAGTCAAGGTCAACAAAGCGAGACCGATCAAAAGCATCTATGTAATATGTGGAGTAAAGAGATGGTTTAGGATAGAAAGACAAATCGCTATCCCCGATTGCCTCTCGGTACAGATTGAAAATCTGCGTGCCCTTAACAGTATCCAGCCAACCAATAGCATCTCTACAGGCGTCGATGCCCCGGCGCTCATTTCCGTCAACAATTCGAATCATGTTCGGCAAATGGAATGAAGGACTCTGATAGGTCTCCTTGGTTACCGGCCTGTATCTATTAAGCTGCTGCTGGTATGCCCAATCGTTGACCGCGTCACCGATATCCGCAGCAGTACCTGCCGCACCATCGGCCGCATCAGCAATAGCTGCCAAGGCGTCATCGACCAGCGGAGTTGCAGCACGCATTGCACCATCGGCAACTTTCTGTACGGTTGCAACCGCGCCCGCCATCGCGCTTCCGGCGCCATCAACCAACCCGGCAGCGGCCTTACGGATATCAAAACTCTGCTTATGTCGCGGCGGCTCCTCCCTTTCGACAACAGCCAGATCGTCTTTATCCTCCATTGTGACCTCCTATTTCCGATAGTCGAAATCAACCGTATATTCATCGCCAAATGCCGAGTTGAACATCGCGCGGATATTTGCTTCGGCGTTCACCCGTGCCTCTTCGAGCAGGTCGCCATCCTTGATGGCCTCGCTTTCACTCCGCTCCTTGCACTGCGCTTCAAACGCCGTGACGTCTTTGACCTCAATGGGATTGAGGATGTTGTTGCGCTCCTCGAGAGCGCCCGATTTCTTCATATCCGGCGTGTTCGAGATTACATAAGGCTCATCCATCGTAATGGTCAGCTTCTTCTTGTTTGTATGTATCTCTGCCGTCTCGAGATTCACGCCCGCCTTAATGGTTCCAACATAGCGATACCAAAAACTGTTTTCTGTAAACGGGATATCAAACCAATCGAAGAACCTCTTGGTATCTGTCACCTTATCGACAATCGTATAGTTCTGCGATGCAGAAACCATCTCATTCTGGGAAGCAATACGTTCAAACACGACCGACGGGGAGAGCGTATTGGGGGTCGTCTCTTTTGCACCCGCAGCTTTGCCGTTATTAAAAATGCTAATAAAAAGTACAGCCACAATCACTCCACCAAGCGCCAGGCCCGCGAAGAATACCTTGGGCTTTGTCAGGATTCTCCCGAGTTTCGCTTTCAGCGCCCCCATGCCTTCCTCCAACTCATCCATCCCCTATTCCTTTCAAAATCCCTGCTATTTAAGAAACTGCCGTGGGTTATACCTCATGCCTAAATTGTCGTTTTCAGCATGTCTTTAGACGAGGGCAGTTGTTTGCAATCCGAAATATACACATTCGTTCGCAGCACTTGTTGTTCAATAATTGGCATAAAACGGGCAGGTCAACCATTCATTGCCGATTAACCCGCCCCTTCCGTGCAGAACTTATTTATTTACATCGTAGCTGGAAACAGATGCGACAACGCGCGCAGCGTCAACATCGGACATTGCCTCGAACTTGACTTTCTCACCCGGCGCCCACGAAGAGGTGTCCGCATAGGTCTCCTCCACTTTGATGTCATCTGCATCATAGAGAGCAAGTGTCAGGCTGACGTTAGAGAACGATATACCAGAGGTGTTCTCAACTACCGCCGTATACGTATACAGACCGTAACCGTCATCCGATTTTTCGAAATTTGCTCCCTGAATCAAACTGTTGATGGCATCCTCATAGCGGGTCTTCTCTGCTACGGACTTTCCATTCTTAATTAAGTCGTTGAAATCATCCTTATATTTTTCCCCTACTTCCAGCCCGTAATTATCAACAAGCTTCTTGAGTTGCGCAGACCGCTTATCGTAGACTTTATTCCACTCTTCGTAATAATCCGCAGACGATTGCGAGTAGTCCTCGGTCACCTTAAGCTGGTCATCAAGCAGATTCAGATACGTGATTACGTCCTGTTGCATCTTGGAATCCTTAAACCTAGCGTTCTTGAGTTCCTTGTCGTTCTTGATTTCAGCCTCAATAGCTTCCTGGATATTCTCGGTTGAATGAGGATCATCATCGTTTGCATTAGATTCAATGACGTCGGACCTTCTCTCAAACCCGGCGGCGATAACATTCATCGCCTTATCGTCGACATATTTCGACTTTGCAGCGTTTGCATGATTCTGTGAACAGGCCGAAATGAACCCCAGAGAACAGATGAGCAGAACAAGCAAGCCCATCATGGGCTGCTTTTTAGTAGCATTTCGTTTCACGGCTATTTCCCTTCGATTGACGTTACAGCTCATAACCCCTCGTCAAAAAGCAGACGAATTGGCAACGCGGTGGCACTATTTGGTTCCAGGGCGTGAACTGGATAAACATCGAGGGAAGGAGTGGGCTCTGTGCGATAAACTCCCCTCTTCAAAATGTCTAGTTAAAGAGGACGGACAGACGGCGAACGGTCATATCAGTTCGTGTCCGCCCGTCTCCAACGATCGAACGTCGATGCGCTGACGTTCAGGAGCGTTGCGGCCTCTCGCCTCGTAACTTCACCCCCTTCAAATGATTTGATGACATCGTTATAGCCATCCGGACGTTCGAGCGCCGGCCTCCCAAATCTCACGCCACGCAGGCGCGCCGACGCGATACCCTCTGCCTGGCGCTGCTTGATGTTCTCGCGCTCCAGCTGCGCCACGTAGCTCAAGATTTGAAGGACCAGATCCGCCATGAACGTTCCCGTGATGCCATCGGGTTGCTCGCGCGTATCGAGTAACGGCATATCAAGCACCACGATGGCAGCACGCCTATCCACCGTGATGCGTCGCCATTCATCAAGGACTTCACGATAATCGCGACCCAATCGGTCGATACTTTTGATCACGAGAACGTCACCCTCGCGCAACCTGCGAAGAAGACGCTGGTACTGAGGACGTCTAAAGTTCTTACCGCTTGCCTTGTCAGCGTAAATCTGACCCTGTTGAACGGGAAACCTTCCCAGTGCGTCTAACTGGCGGTCCAGGTTCTGGTCCGCGGAAGAAACACGCGCATACCCAAAGATTCGATTGTCCATAATTGCCCCTATCGGCCGCCTCTTGGCAGCATCGGCTCAAGCGAGAGCCCACTCACTATAGGGCGTGCAAATTTCGCGAATGGGCTGAAGTCATTTTGGTCCTCAGGCACAAGCTGTTCAAGTGCTACGTCGACAACATGCTAGCTTTTAACGGTAATTAACTGCTTTTAACTAGAATTGGCTAGAAAAGAAAAGCGTGATGCTGACAGGCCTTGCCGGCATGTGACAAAGGGACAGTCCCTTTGTCACATTCGGTTAGAGGTAGCGGCCGGTAATGCTCTTAGGGCAGGCCGCGATGTCGTCTGGCGTGCCGACGCAGACGATTTGCCCGCCCGCATCACCGCCGCCCGGGCCCATGTCGATCACGTAATCGGCGTTACGGATGAGGTCGAGATCGTGTTCGATCACGATAACCGTGGCGCCCTTGGCAACAAGGCCGTCAAACACGCTCAGCAACACCTGAACATCGAGCGGATGTAGGCCGATGGTGGGCTCGTCGAACACGAATACGGCATCGTCCTGTACGCGGCCCATCTCGCTCGCAAGCTTAAGTCGCTGCGCCTCGCCGCCCGAGAGCGCCGGCGTGGGCTCGCCAAGTGTCAGGTAGCCCAGACCCAGGCCATGCAAGGTCTGCAGGCGCGCCTGAACTTTCTTGAGTCCCACCGTGGCGTCGAGGGCCTCGTCCACGCTCATATCCATAAGTTGCGGCAACGTGAGCAGACTGCCGTCCTTGCCCTCGCGATGAATATGCGAGGCGGCATCCGCATAACGCGATCCACGACATGCGGGACAGACGATCTCGACATCGGGCAAAAACTGCACGTCGAGCGATATCGAACCCGTGCCATCGCACGTAGGGCAACGCAAGGTGCCGGTGTTGTAGCTAAAGGCACCCGCCTTATACCCTGCCGCCTTGGCCTCGGGCGTACGGGCGAAGGCGCGGCGCAGCTCATCGTGGATGTCGGCATAGGTCGCTACCGTCGAGCGTACGTTGGCACCAATGGGTGTGGCGTCAATCAGGTTGGCGCGCGCGATGCCCTCGGCATCGACCCAACGCACGTGCCTGGGCAGGCACTCGCTGGCTGCCTGCGCCTTGAGTGCCGGGATGAGCGTCTCGAGCACCAACGTCGTCTTACCCGAGCCCGAAACACCCGTCACCGCGACAAGGCGGCCACGCGGGATATCGACTTCGAGCGGTTTGACGGTATGGATGGCATCGGTTGCCATCCGGATATGGCCCTGGTCGAACATTTCGTCGTCAGTCACCTGCGGACGCAAGCGCTTGGACTCTGCACGCAAAAAAGGAGCGATGCGGCTGCCCTGCGATTGTTCGACCTCGTCCACCGTGCCAGCGGCAATCACATTACCGCCGCCCGATCCGGCAACGGGGCCCATCTCGACCAGATAGTCGGCTTCCGCCAGCACGCGTGTGTCGTGGTCGACAACAACCACGGTGTTGCCATCGCCTACCAGGTCGCGCATCACGCCCACCAGGCCGTCGACATTTGCCGGATGCAAGCCGATCGAAGGCTCGTCCAGCACATACAGCACGCCTGTCGATCGGTTACGCACCACGCGAGCAAGCTGTACGCGCTGGCGCTCACCCGTGGAGAGCGTGGCACCGGCGCGATCGAGCGAAAGGTAATCGAGGCCCAAGTCAACCAGACGACGGGCCACGCCCAAAAACGAATCGCAGATATCCGTCGCCATGGGCCGCATCTCGGTCGGCACGGATGCGGGCACCCCGCGCACCCACTCAATCGCCTCGCCCAGCGTCATGGCGGCCGCCTGCGCCAAATTGATACCGCGCACCTGGGGCTGGCGCGCGGCCTCGGAGAGACGCGTGCCTCCGCAATTGCGGCACGGTCCCTCGCGCAAAAAGCGAGCCACGCGCTTAAGCCCCTTGTCGTCCTTAACCTTGGCGAGCGCGTTTTCGACGGTATAGACGGCGTTGTAATAGGTAAAGTCGAGCGGCGTGGCACCCTCGCCGTTTTTGGGGATGTAGAGAATGTGCTTCTTGACCGCCGGGCCATGGAACACGATATCGCGCTCGGCGGGCGTGAGCTGGTTAAACGGCACGTCGGTGCGCACGCCCATCTCGCCGGCCACCTGCTTCATCAGGTCCCACATGAGCGTGCCCCAGGGAAGCACCGCGCCCTCGTTGATGGTCTTTGACTCGTCGGGCACCAGGCTCGCCTCGTCCACCTCGCGCACAACACCGGTGCCGCCGCAGGTGGGACATGCGCCGCCGCTGTTAAAGGCAAGATCCTCGGCCCCCGGCGCAAAGAACTCGCGGCCGCATGCGGGGCAGGTGAGCGACAGGCCCGCGGCCACGTTAAGGCTCGGCTCCACACGCGCCCCGCAATGCGGGCACACGTGATGGGCACAGCGGCTAAAGAGTAGACGTAGGCTGTTGTTGAGCTCGGTCATGGTGCCAAAGGTCGAGCGCACGCCTGGCACGCTGGGGCGCTGGTGCAGCGCCAAGGCCGCCGGCACGTGCAGCACCTCGTCCACCTGAGCGTGCTCTGCCTGCGTCAGCCGACGGCGGGTATAGGTGCTGAGCGCCTCCAGGTAACGGCGCGAGCCCTCGGCATAGAGCACCCCCAGCGCCAGCGAGCTCTTGCCCGAACCTGACACGCCGGCAATACCCACGAGCCTTCCCAGCGGAATGTCGACGTTGATATCCTTCAGGTTATGGACGCGTGCACCGCGTACCTCGATAGCGCTTGGTTGTCGCGACACCGCCATCGCTCCCCTTCCTGTTGATCGAATGTGACAAAGGGACTGTCCCTTTGTCACATTACTCATGCCATGTCTGTCTGCGCCAGTCTTCGCAGGTCAAATACGTAAAGTACTCGGTACGCACATCGCCAATAAGCTCGCAGGGCACGTCGTGCTCGACATGATGCGGCGAAAAGCCACATTTTTGCTGGACGCGTGACGACTTGTCATTGCCCTCATAGTATCCGCACCAAAGCGCCTTGCAGCCAAGTGTTTCAAATGCATAGTGCTGCATGGCCCGCACGGCTTCCGGGGCGAAGCCCCGACCCCAGAACGGCTTGGCGATCCAATACCCCACCTCGAACTCAAGTCCAGCGCTTTGGCCGTTCGATTCGCAGCGCGGCGGCATAAGTCCGATGCTACCCACGGGCTCATCCGTCGCAGTCAGGCAAACGGCAAAGGTATGGGGTGCCGCAAAAACTGTCCGAATGATCTCCCTGCTCTCCTCAATGCTTCGATGGGGCGGCCAGCCCGCAGCCGGTCCCACGTCCGGGTCGCTCGCATATGTAAACAGGCTCGCTGCATCCGCCTCGCGCCACGGACGAAGCGTCAATCGCTCAGTTTGAATCACCATGTTTTGACCTCATATCTATCGATGTGCAAAGGGACTGTCCCTTTGTCACATTACTCATGCCATAAAACGCGGTCGCGAATGTATTTGCCCAGCATGGGCACGGTAAATCGGACGAGGCCGTATCCGGCGGCCTCGATGACGCGTTCGCGAATCAGGCTTGCGCGATATTTACTCGCCCAGCTCTGAGTGCGGTCGCAGCGCTCAATGATGTCCGCCATGCGCGTCGGCTCGCCCTCGTCAACCGCCATGGCCTCGATAAAGAGGCGCTGTGGACTGCGCAGCTCGTAGTACAGAGGTGCGTCAACCGCTTCGTAGAACTCGCAGACGGCATCTGTATGGCCATCCTCGACATCGCACCCTTCGATGACCTGCGAGCCACGCCGGACAGCAGAGCGCCACATGTAATAGCCCACCAGCTGAACCATATAGGGATGCCCCATGCTCTTGTGTGCCGCAAGGTCCGCTGTCTCCGCGTCAGCGTAAAGGCCAGCGTCTTTGACCGTCTGGATATACGAATCGCGCACCTTGGGCAAGGATATCGCCCCCAGCGTACGCTGCTGGGCACGTCGCAAAAACGTCACGCTCGGCTCTTCGAGCAGATCGTCAACCATACTGGGCAAGCCGGCGAACACCAGCGCAAGACCGCGCTGGTCGCTATCGGGCAAGCCCGTGGCATCCTGGTCTCCCAGCACCTGCTGATAGAGAACGGCAAGAGCCGCCAGCTCCTCGATAGATGCCGATTGTGCCTCGTCAATCGCAAACAGGATGCCCTTGCCTGGACCGAGTTTCTTGAGGCGCTCGTTGACCAGCCCTCGCAACGTCTCGCCCTTTGCTCGCGCCGCCTCGACCGACATCCGGCCAAACGACGGACCGAACTCCATTGACGTCACAACGGGTTTGTTCGAGCGAAGCGCGTCGGCCAAGCGGTCGCATAAGCCAAGCGAAGCGGAATCGGAGACAACCGCCCATCCGCGCTCATTGGCTAGACGCTGCAGCTCCCGCAGGAGAACCGTTTTGCCACAGCCGCGGTTTCCCGTAATGAGCATGAGCCTGCCCGGCGCTCCGGCGCCGTTATCGAGCCCTTCCTCGAAATCTTCGATGACCGACTCGCGGCCGATGAGTATCGGAGGCCGCTTGCCAGCCGTGGGCTTAAAGGGATTTGGATTCATGTCGGCCTCCTCGAATTGGCAAACCCTGGTAATAGTTATACCAACTTGTACCGAGTTATACCAACTGAATGTGACAAAGGGGCTGTCCCTTTGTCACATGTGGCCGAAAAACTCGGCGTCTGCTGCTCGCCAGGGGCGGAAGGTGGTGGGATCGATCTTTACGTGCGCCGCGGCAGGTACGTCATACCATTTGACCGTGTAACCGGCGCCGTGAGAGCAAAAGACCGAATCGGGCGTGTTGGGCAGATCGGCCTCGGGCTCATAGGCGGCCGTCTCGATGACGCGCTCGGCATCATGGCAAGCCGCATAGCCGGCGAACTCCAAGTACAGATGCCCGCGACCGCTTGTGTAGGCGGCCACCTCCAGCGCGTAATCCTGTACCTCGGATGCCGGCACGCGACCCACAAGCTTCGCCCGGTCTCCCGCCATCGTCGGCGGCTCGTACGCGGCACCCATGCGCGTGGCATCCGAGAGCGCCCGGCCCACGCACTCCCCCGGCACCTCGAGCTCAAAGCGATACCACGGCTCCAGCAGCACGGCTGCGCCGGCCTCACGCGCTTGCATGAGCCCCTGGCGAATCGCGCGGTACGTTGCCTGACGAAAATCACCGCCCTCGGTGTGTTTGGCATGCGCGCGGCCGCCCGTGAGCGTAATACGCACATCGGTGATGGGCGAACCGGCCAGCACACCCAAGTGATCGCGCTCCATGGCGTTGGTGAGCGCCAGGCGCTGCCAGTTCAGATCGAGCTCGTCGGTCGAGGCAACGGTACCAAATTGCACACCCGAGCCCGCCGGCAGCGGCTCCAGGCGCAAATGCACCTCGGCATAGTGGCGCAGCGGCTCAAAGTGGCCCACGCCCTCGACCGGCTGCGAAATAGTCTCCTTATAGAGAATGCCGCCAGACTCAAACGCAACCGAAAGGCTAAAACGATCGGCCAACACCCGCTGCACGACCTCGAGTTGTACGGCGCCCATCAGCTGCAAATGGATCTGCTCAAGATGCGTATTCCAGCTTACGCCGAGCATGGGATCTTCGTCCGCCAACTCAGTCAGCGCTTTGAACACCGCATGGACATCGTGTTCGCCCGGAAGCACCGTATAGGTGAGGACTGGCGCAATGACGGGTACATCGCCCGCGGGCTCCGCGCCCAGGGCGTCCCCTGGGCGAACGTGCGCAAGACCCGTCACAGCACAAATACCGCCAGCAGTAACTTCTTGCGCAAGCTCATACTTCTCGCCGTTATAGATGCGCACCTGATCGACCTTCTGCTCCCACGCCTCGGCACCGGAACGTCCGTCAATCATCTGCTTGGCGTGCAGCGTGCCGCCGGTCACTTTAACCCAAGCCAAGCGCTCACCGCGATCCTCGCGGCTCACGCGGTAGACACGGGCGGCAAACTCCGGGCGCCATACCTGTTCGCGCATCAGCACGCATATGCCATCCAGCAGCTCGTCCACGCCTTGGTCCTTGAGCGCCGAGCCAGCAAAGCATGGAAACAATTTGCGCTCGGCAACCATGCGCGACAGCGTCGCGACGGAAAGCTCACCCGCTTCAAGAAACTCCTCGAGCGCTGCCTCGTCCAACGCAGCAGTGTCCTCCTGAACGGCACCACCCGCCAACAGTTCGCTGGCATCCAGGCAGCCCTCGGAAAGACGCTGCCCAAGCTGTGCCAGCAAAACATCGCGGCCGGGATGCTCCAAATCGATTTTGTTGATATAGATGAACGTCGGAATGTCATAGCGCGCAAGCAGGCGCCACAGAGTTTCGGTGTGCCCCTGCACGCCATCGTTGGCACCCACAACCAAAATAGCGTAGTCGAGCGCCCGCAATGTGCGCTCCGCCTCGGCAGAAAAATCGACATGACCCGGTGCGTCCACGAGCATGACGCGGGTACCACCGTGGTCGAACACGGCCTGCGACGAGAAAATCGTAATGCCACGCTCGCGCTCGATCGTGTTCGTGTCCAGATGCGAATCGCCATCGTCCACGCGGCCGCACTTGCGAATGCGACCCGTGTTGAACAGCATGGCCTCGGCCAACGTGGTCTTGCCGGCATCGACATGCGCCAAGATTCCAATGACCGCTTGCTTCGACATGGCTCTCCTCTTATTGCAAGCCCATCGCACGTGGCAACGGGCGCCCTCGTTCCACACTGGATGATACAATGTACGGGCCGGCGGGCGAAGCGGGCCCTATCCCCCGACCGAGCTCATCGCCCCGCGTTGCCGCGCGGCGATTTTCGTAGGTTCGCGCCTTGCGAAAGCCGGCACCTCCCCTTTTGCCCGCCCGGTCTCATCTGAGGCGGTAACAATGCGAGTCCCACAACGACGCGTTTTACCAAAAATGGCCCCACTCGGGGCCATTTTAATTTAGATGGAGTGCTGGCATGCGCCTGGGCGCTTATGCCTCGCGCAGCCAATCAAACGCAACACGCGGCGTGCCGTCCGACACATGCACGATGCCGGCGCGCTTAAACCCGGCCTTGGCGATGGCACCCTGCATAGGCAGGTTGTCTTGGTGTGTGTCGATACGCAGATGGTCGATGCGTTCCTTGGCAAAGGCAAACATCGCCGCCGTGACGCCATGCGCGGTACCGTCGGATGCCACACGGTGCAGCACGGCGTACGGAGTGTCGCTACGCCATTGACCGTCCTCAATGACGTCATAGTACTCGTCCGGCCCCGGCAAAAAGGCAAACGTCGCCACCACGCGGCCGTCGACTTCGCACACATAGCTGCCGCCGGCGGCGATATCGGCAGCCAGCTGCTCGGCCGAGGGCGTGCCTACCGGCCACTGCGTGGCGTTGCCATGCGCGCGCATAAAGGCGCGGGCCGCATCATAGATAGCCGTGACGGCGGGAATGTCGGTATCGAGGGTTTTTCTGATCATCACGCGGCGACCTCACGTTTGTTGGTATCACTTTGATTGAGGAATGATACCAGCGTTTGGAGAGGGGCGCGAAGCAGATGGGGAGCAAAAAGCGAGCCGCCTGGTCAAAGGCCAAAAGTGAGTTTTTGGGCGCTGCCACCGGCGGCGATATGGGCGACCTGTTTGCGCGCGAGGACGAACGCCGCGACGCCCTGGACGCCGAGCGCGACGAGGCCTGGCGCTACAAGTCGTGCATGCGCAAAAACCGTTACGATACACGCGCCGAGGCCGAGGCCGTTATGGCCGACTGCGAAAACCGCGGGCGTCGTGGCTTGGCCTGCTACAAATGCGAATACTGCGGCGGGTGGCACTTGACGTCGCACCCTTGGAAATAGGCTTCGCGTCGACGCGGCACTGACGCATCGACGCGGCGCTCACGCAGCGCCGGCCATCGCGCGCAGGCTACGGGCGCGGCGGCACCAAAACATCGTAGCGGACGGCCTTGCCCGCAAGCTGATAGCTCGGCTTAACGCCGGCAAGCAGCGGGCCCTTCACTGGCCGCTTGATAACGACCTTGCGCGGGCGCGGCGCAAGCGCAGCCTCGACCAGCGTCTCCTCATCGGCACATGGCTGCTCCAAATGGTGCAAGAGCTGGAACTTCTTTTTCACCGCCGCGCTCTTGGTGCGCTCGGGAAACATGGGGTCCAGATACACCACATCGGGGGCCGCGAGCTCGCCACGCCCGATCAGCTCAGCTGCACGGCGAAGGCCGGCAATGCTGTCCTCGCCCGCATGCAAGCGCATGCGCGCCACGGCAGCCGCAAGCGCCGGATCATCTGCCGCGCGATCCAGGGCATCCTGAAGGAGCGCCGCGATCACGCAATCCTGTTCATACAGATCGACGGTAAAGCCCGCGGCCGCCAGCAGCAGCGAATCCTCGCCAAAGCCTGCCGTGGCGTCAATCGCCCATGGCTGCTCGATGCCTTTTGTGCGCGCGGCCTTCACCAACAGCTCTTGCTGCAGGCGGCCCTGCTTGAGCCGCGGAAGCATGCGGGCAAAATCGGCACGCAGCTCCATCGCGCCGTCGGTGAGTGTGAGGCCCTCGGGCTTCCCGATCAGCTCAAGCCCTGCGTCCCGCGCAACAGAAAAGGGATCGACGATGCCCATGGGTACTCCTTAACAAGCAAAACGAATACGTGAGCACCACATGTGTCGGTGCCCAACCGTCCGCTATTGTCCCACATGCGACATGGCCCACAGCATCCCAATGCAAAGCACCGCCATCAATCCCGTGCACACGGCGGCGATCACGGAATCACTCATGCGCCTTCTCAACGATCGTGGCTCACGCACTTGCCCTGCTCCGTACATCATGGCTCCTCCTTGAGACCAGCTCCTTGTTACGGTCCCATCATCGCAGCGCCGCACGGGAGCTGCCATCGATTTGCCTTACGTCCGGCTTTCCTTTTTGAAAGATTGCCCTGCACAGGCGAGAAGCGCTTTCCAACACACACGCCGTCACATTGAACTACAATGTGCTTCACGATATGTGCAGCATATGGGACGCGCCAGCCTGGCGGCGCCCGCATCGAAAGGACTACCCATGAGCTTCGCGCGCAAGACACTCAAAATCCTTGCCCTCATCTACTTAATTCGGGGCATCTCCGACCTCGTCATCGCCGGCGTCGGCATTGCCACCAACAACCTCGATTATTCCACATTCGGCCCAAACGCCATGCTCGCCGCGATCGTGATTATCGCCAAGGGCCTCGTCGACCTCGCCGCGGGCGTTGCGGGCATCAAGGGTGCCAACAAGCCTTCGCAAGTAGACGGCGCGTTTAAGCTCGGTATTGTTGCCGCAGCCGCCACGCTCGCCCAGGCCGTGCTTACCCTTCCTGCGCTGGGCGGCAGCGCCCTCAATATTGGGGCCTTTGTCATCGTGGTCTACGACCTGTTCTTCATTCAGCAGGCACACGCCGTTAAGGTCGAGAACAAGGACCGCCTGTAAGCGCCCACTTCTTACAACCCCTCCTATCAAGCAGCTAAAAAGGGCCGATCGCGTAGCAACGCGGTCGGCCCTTTACGTTTGCCCAGATAAAACCTACCAAAATAAACCTGTCCCTTTTTGGCAGGTTGTTAGCAGTGACGGTACTCGGCGATGATGAAGTCGATGTCGGTTTGAAGGGCGTCCAAATTTGCCAGACGCTCTTTGTCGGCAGGGCGCGTGCGATAGTAGTACGGCGTCATCTGGAACACCGCCTCAATGTCGGCCTGGGTCTGAAGCGTAATAGTCGCAAACACCCGCTGCGTTCCGACCAACTCGAGCTCGGTGGTCTTCGGCAGCTTCTCATCGTTAAGGTACGGCGTGTCGTAGAGTACCTCCTTGAGCCCAAACAGATGACGGGCGCCCGGCACCACGGTGTAGAGCGAGCCCTCTGGCGCCAGCACGCGGGCAAACTCACGCTCGTTAAAGGGAGCGAAGAGCTCGGTCACCATATCGAAGGCGCCGTCCGCCACGGGGATGTCCTTCATGTTGGCCACGAAGTAGGTCGCATCGCCGCGCTTGGCGGCCAGGCGCACCATTTCTTTGCCCAGGTCAAAGCCGTAGGCATCCACGCCCGGCACCGCGCCCATGGCGTTCGTGTAGTAGCCCTCGCCACAGCAAATGTCGAGCAAGGTCATGGGGCCGTTCGCAGACGCAGCGTGCCCAGCCGCCCGCTCGCGCACGAGCTCGACCATTGCATCGCGCAACGGCGCATAGTAGCCACGGTTTAGAAAGTCGCGACGGCTGCGCGCCTGCAACTTGGGATCTCCCATAGAGTCGCCGCTCTTGGACGAGCGCAGTAGGTACAGATAGCCCTCGCGCGCGCGGTCAAACCGATGTCCGCCTGTGCATGCAGCACCGCGTTCGTCGTCCACCAACGGCTCATGGCAAACGGGACACAACAACATGGCAACTCCTTAGCGCGAACAACACAACGCCCATCATTGTCGCACGCCTTCCCCACCTAGTCATTGGGGACGTTCTTTAATGACTAGTCGTTGGGGACGTTCTTGAATGGCTAGTCGTTTAAGAACGTCCCCAACGACTAGGTGATTAGGAGTATCATCGTCTGCGCAAATGAGCACGAAATAGCATATTAGAGATTGAGAGCGTATGGCTGACACCGCATCTAAGCACATTGACATGACCACCGGCTCGCTGTGGCGCAATATTCCCCTGTTCGCCTTCCCCGTGGCCGCCACGAGCATCTTGGAGCAGCTGTCGAACCTCATCGCCACGGTCATCATCGGTAACTTCTCGGGCGACCAGGGAACCCTCGCCATGGCGGCGGTCGGCTCCAATGTTCCGCTTACCAGTCTTATGCTCAACCTGTTTATCGGCATATCACTTGGCTCCAACGTGGTCATCGCCAACGCTATCGGCCGCAACGATCAGAACATGGTCAAACGCGCCGTCCATACCTCGATTTTAATGGCGCTCGTGGGCTTTGTCGTCATCGCGCTGGGCGAGATCTTTGCCGAGCCCATGCTCGCCGCGCTCAACGTTCCTGCCGAGACCATGCCGCTCGCTTCGCTCTACCTGCGCGTCTTTTTGCTCAGCATGCCCTCGATCTTGCTCTACAACTTTGAGGCCGCGATCTTCCGCTCCGTCGGCATCACCCGCATGCCGCTGCAGGCGCTTGCCGTGTCCACCGTCCTCAACATTGGCCTGGACCTCATCTTTGTCCCCGTACTCCACTGGGGCGTCGCGGGCGTCGCCATCGCCACCGCCATCGCCTACACCGTCAGCGCCGCTACGCTCTTCATCCGCCTGCTCAAGACCAACTCCGTCGTCCGCGTCACCCCGCGCGACTTAGGCTTAGACCCCGTCGCCCTCAAGCGCATCGTCAAGATCGGCCTGCCCGCCGGCATCCAAAGCGCCGTCTTTGCCGTCGCCAACATTATCATCCAGTCTGCCATCAACAGCCTGGGCACCGAAGTCATGGCGGCATCGAGCGCCGCCATGAGCCTGGAGTACGTGTGCTACAACCTGCTCAACAGCTTTAGCCAGGCCTGCACCACCTTTGTGGGACAAAACCACGGTGCCCGCCAGATCGACCGGTGCACCAAAACGCTCAAGGTCTGCCTGACCGAAGGCGGTATCGTTGCACTCACCACGATTGTCGTTATTGTCGGTCTGGGACGCGAGATCTTGTCGCTGTTCAACAGCGATCCCAACATCGTCTCGATCGGTTATATCCGCGTGTGCTCGATCTTCCCTGCCTACGCCTTTAGCATGTTCTACGAAAACATGTCCGGCTACCTGCGTGGCTTCGGTATCTCGCTCACGCCCGCCCTCATCACCATGATCTGTGTCTGCGGCATTCGCTTCTATTGGGTGTTCTGCGTGTTCCCGCACTTCCGCACCTTTGCGAACATCATGATGGTCTATCCCATCAGCCTGGGCACCACGGCATTCTTTATGGTCGTGGCGGTACTACTCTGCCACCCGGCACGCACCTATCGCACCGCCCAAACCAAAGCGACAGCCCGCTAAACACCACACTCAACGCCCCGCCAGTCATTAATTGACAATATGCGAGCTCATATAGTCGATAAAGCGCCTCGTGGCGATAGGCATGGTCTCCCAGCTGCGCCAGGCCGCCACCACGTCGCGCGAGGGAGCGTGCACAATGGGACATACGCGAATATCGGCCGATGAAAGTCTTTACAATAGATGCCAACAGAGCATCTGTCATAAAGGAGCCCCATGGACACCGCAACCCGCGACCGCAACATAGCAACTTGGTTGGGCGGTGCGCCGCAGTCGGTACGTGACACTACGAACCAGCTGCTCGAGCGCATCGCCCTTCTGCGTGCCGAGCAGACCATCTACCCGGCACAAGACGACATCCTCAATGCCCTCGCCTACACGCCGGCCGACCAGGTCAAGGCTGTCATCTTGGGCCAAGACCCCTATCACGGACCCAACCAGGCCATGGGTCTGTCGTTCTCGGTACCTGCGACGCAAACCAAGTTGCCGCCGAGCCTGCGCAACATCTACAAGGAGCTCAACGCCGATCTGGGCTGCCCCATTCCCGCCACGGGAGATCTAACCCCCTGGGCACAACAGGGCGTCATGCTTCTCAACACGACGCTCACCGTGCGCGAGCATGCCGCGAACTCGCACGCCAAGCTAGGCTGGAGCACGCTCACCGACTACGTTATCGAACGTTGCTGCCAGCTGCCCCAGCCGGTCGTCTTTTTGGCATGGGGCCGCTTTGCCCAGCAGATGGTCGAGGGCAAGCTCGCCGCGACCGGCGCGGGCAAAGAAAGCGGCAAGTTCTGCCTGGCCTCTACGCATCCCTCGCCGCTTTCGGCCAACCGCGCCACGGCAGAACTCCCCGCTTTTATGGGATCGCGCCCCTTCTCCGCTGCCAATCGGCTACTCGAACAACACGGCTCGACCCCCGTCAACTGGACTTGCCTCGGCTAAAAATCGATACATCAAAAACGCGCCCGACGGCAATCTTGCCATCGGGCGCGTTTTGTTACTCGGGCCAGATAAACTGGGTGCGGCCGGCCTCGCCACCATCGATCAGCAGACTCTGTCCGGTCATAAACCGGTTGGTCACGCCCACAAAGTAGATCCACTCGGCGATTTCTTGGGCGGTGGCCCAGCGCTTAAGCGGCGTGAGCTCCATAATCTGGTTCCACAGGTGTTCGTCTTCCATCACGCAACGGTTGAGCGGCGTGATAACGCCACCCGGGTCCACACTGTTGGCGATGGCCTGCGGCGCCAGGCGGTTTGCAAGGTTCTTGGTGTAGGCGATAACGCCGCCCTTGCTGGCAGCATAGGCGGGAAACTCCGATCCCGTATGTCCGCTCGCCGACCCCACATTGACCACGGATTCGATAGCCGGCGCCGGCTTGGCGGCAAGCCCCTCCCCCACAAAGGCGTAGCGCTCGGTCACGTTGATGGTGCCACACAGGTTAGCGGCGATGTCGTCAGCCGAATCCTGCACACCGGCAACGTTCACGATTACCTGGGGTTCAAGGTCGTCCGGAAACGCGTCCGGCTTGCGGACATCAACGACCAGATGGCGGTAGCGCTCGTGTTCGATCGCCGCCGGCAGCAGATCAAAGCCCACGACCTCGTGGCCCTCGTCCAAAAAGCGCTGCACGCACGCGGCTCCGATACCGCCCGAAGCGCCCGTGATCAAAACCCGCATACTTGCTCCTTAGGCGGTTGCGTGGCGCTCGAGGTACTCGGCGCCCACGTTCTCGCGCTCCCAGCCGCGCACGACCTTGTAGCCCACGGGGCTCAGGAAGACCTCGCACAGCAACTCGGCAACAGCGCCGGTCAGCGAGCACATAAGGACCTGCACCCAGGTCCAACCAAAGAACGTATGGCTCACCACAATGGCAAAGACCAGGTTGTCGATAAACTGGCCAACACCCGTAGACACATAGGAGCGGAAGGCGAAGCTCGCAAAGTTATTCTTTTTGAGCATACGGCCGAGCGACTGGTTGAGCGTGGAGTTAACCACGGCAGAAACGAGCATTGCCAGCGAAGAGCCCAGCACCACGTACCAGGTGCCGCCGATGGTGGCGTTAAGGGCGGTGTTGACCTCGATCATGCCCGTGTCGTAGTAGGCGCCCCACATGCCGGGCGTGAGCGAGCATGCCCAAAAGCACAGGCTCACGGCCAGGTTGACCAGTAGCGCGAGGATAGAGATTTTGATAGATGCCTTGGCGCCAAAGCGCTTGCAGATCATGTCCTGGCACAAAAACGAAACCCAGCTCACCACAAAGCCACAGTCGAGCGCCAGATACGGTAGGCTGATGAGCTCTTTGTTGGCCAGCAGGTTCATCATGATGACGCTCACGAAAAACAGCGAAACCGTTGCCGCGGGAATGCTCCGCAACAGGACCTTGTAGTCCTCCATGACCTTCTTGATCATTATGTACTCCTTTGGTTTTAGGTTTAACGAGCAGGATATCGGACCCGAACTGCTCGGACGCCCCGGTCTTGAGACGACGGTGGGTATGATAGCCGCTCACACGGCATCAGGCAAGCAAGCGGCGCGGCAACCCCGCAGGGTCACCGCGCCGATGCGTTAAAAGGCTACGTTGCCAAACTCCGACAGGATAAGGTCGGGGTTGTGGTCGGTTGCCCAATCCACGTTCCACGGGCTCGTGAACAGCAGCAGCTTACCGCCGCGCATGTCCTCGACGCGCAGGGTGTCGCGCGTGAGCGAAAGGCCCGGGATATCGATGGTGTCGGAGTCGTTCTGGATCCAGCGGATGTCCGTATAGGGCAGTGGCTGGCGACGAACCTCAACACGGTACTCGGCCTTGAGGCGGCGCTCGAGCACCTCAAACTGCAGTACGCCGACCACGCCCACGATGACGCTCTCCATGCCGGCACCCAGCTCGCGGAAGATCTGGATGGCGCCCTCCTGGGCAAGCTCCTCCATACCCTTGACGAACTGCTTGCGCTTGAGCGTATCGACCTGCGTAATGCGAGCGAACATCTCGGGGGCAAACGTCGGAATCTGCGGATACTGCACGTGGCGCTTGCCGGAGCACACGGTGTCGCCGATGCTAAAGATACCCGGATCGAACAGGCCCACGATATCGCCCGCGTACGCCTCGTCCACGATGGCGCGGTCGTCGGCCATCATCGACGTGCCCGTGGCAAGCTTGAGCTTGCGGTTGCCCTGCACGTGGAAGGCGTCCATGCCGCGCTCGAACTTGCCCGAGCAAATGCGCACAAAGGCGATGCGGTCACGGTGGTTCTTGTCCATGTTGGCCTGGATCTTAAACACAAAGCCGCTAAAGTCGTCGCGGCAGGGATCGACCGGCTCGCCGGTGAGCGTATCGGTATAGGCGCGCGGCGTCGGGGCCAGGCGCAGGAACTCCTTGAGAAAGGGCTCCACGCCAAAGTTGGTAAGCGCCGAGCCAAAGAACGCCGGGCTCAGCTTGCCACAGGCCACGGCATCCAAGTCGAGCTCGTCGCCGGCACCATCGAGCAGCTCGATGTCGTCCATCAGGTTCTTATGGTTTTCCTCGCCGATGAGCTCGTCCATGGAAGGATCGCCCAGCTCGGCCTCGACCTCGGCGACCTTCTTGGTGGCGTTGGCGTGGCCGTCGCCCTCAAAGGCAATAACGCGACGGGTCTGACGATCGAACACGCCGCGGAAGTTGCGGCCGCTGCCGATCGGCCAGTTCATGGGATACGTATTGATACCCAGGACGTTCTCGATCTCTTCCATGAGCTCAAACGGATCGCGAGCATCGTGGTCAAGCTTGTTCACAAAGGTGAAGATGGGAATGTGGCGCAGTGTGCAGACCTTAAAAAGCTTTTTGGTCTGGGCCTCGACGCCCTTGGCGCCGTCGATGACCATGACTGCGGCGTCGGCGGCCATAAGGGTACGGTAGGTATCCTCCGAGAAGTCCTGGTGGCCGGGGGTATCGAGGATATTGACGCAGGCGCCGTTATAGGTGAACTGCAGTACCGAGGAGGTAACGGAGATGCCGCGCTCCTTCTCGATGTCCATCCAGTCCGAGACGGCATGCTTGGCCGAGCTCTTGCCCTTGACCGAGCCGGCGGTTTGGATGCTGCCGGTATAGAGCAGCAGCTTCTCGGTCAGTGTGGTCTTACCGGCGTCCGGGTGGCTGATGATCGCGAAGGTGCGGCGCGACGAGATTTCATCCGACAGGCTTGCCATGCGGATCCTTTCTTGCATTGAGTGCATTACGTCGATGTAACCGCATTATTGTAGCCGCGAAACCTCGCCATAGGGCGCCTATCAGGACAAATTCATCAGTTGGGGCTCGGACGGTGGAATGTCAGCGGTGTTCCGCGACGGTTTGTCTCAATCTGTAACACCTAGAAGGGTTTTTGACCTCCAGGTGTTACAGATTGAGATGAACGCACAGGGCGGGCAGCCAATATCTTGATCTGTAACAGTTAGCCAGCAAAAACGGGTCTTACTGTTACAGATTGAGATGAATGAGTAGAAGGACGGACAGCCCCGTAATTTCCTCTTGCACAACTGTACATAGTGTGTATATACTGTGCTTACCGGTTATATACACGTGTAGCCCATCAGCTAAGGAGCCGCTGTGGACATCATCCTATCCAATTCGAGCGACAAGCCCATCTACGAGCAGATAACCTCGCAGGTCAAAGCTCAGATCCTTTCGGGCACGCTTGCTGCGGGAGCCAAACTCCCCAGCATCCGTGCACTCGCGAGCGATCTTGGCGTGAGTGTCATCACCACCAAGCGCGCCTACGCCGACCTGGAGCAACTCGGCTTTATCTGCACTGTGCAGGGCAAGGGCTGTTTTGTCGCCGAGGGCAACCAAGAACTCTTGCGCGAAAATCAGCTCTGCCATATCGAAGAGCTGCTCGCACAGGCAGCAACGCAAGCCGAAGCCGTGGGCGTCACGCGCGATAAACTGCACGAGATGCTCGACCTGGTAGCCCCCGAAACCATGCAGTAACCATCTGCAAGAAAGGCTATGCCATGCAAAACTTGCTAGAACTCAAAAGCATCTCACGCCGCGTGAGCGACCGCTTTTCGCTACGTGACGTCACGTTGGCCGTGGAGCCCGGCCAAATTGTTGGCTTTGTGGGCGCAAACGGCGCCGGCAAGACGACGACCATTCGCGCCACGCTTGGGCTTATAAAGCTCGATGCCGGCGAGGTGCACCTGTTTGGGCAGCGCTGTGGCACCGACGCGCCCGATGAGTCGCAACGCCACCTGCGCTCTCGCATCGGCCTCGTGCTGGACACATGTCCCTTCCCCTCCACGCTCAAGGTCGGCCAGATCGAGGCGCTCGTAGGCCCGGCGTACCCCACGTGGGACCGCGAAACGTTCGCCGGATTCATCAACCGATTTGGCCTCGATCCCAAGACAAAGGTCAAGGACCTCTCCCGCGGCATGGGTATGAAGCTGCAGCTCGCCTGCGCGCTCAGCCACAATGCCAAGCTGCTCGTTTTGGACGAAGGCACCGCGGGCCTCGATCCCATGGCACGCGAGGAACTGCTCGATGAGCTGCTCGCCTTTGTCGCCGACGGCCAGCGCAGCGTGCTGCTCTCGAGCCACATTACGTCTGATCTCGATCGTGCTGCCGACCGCGTCATCTGCATCGATAACGGCTCGATTGTGTTTGACCTGCCACGCGAGGACATTACCGACCGCGCCGGCATCGCCCACTGCACCCAGGCACAGGCCGCCGAGCTCATGGCTTGCGTCGAAGGCACCCGCGCCGCCCGCCACGCCTACAGCGTGGACGTGCTCGTGCCCAACCACCGCGAAGTGCTCGAGGCCTTCCCCGAGATTCCCTGCGATCGGGCAACCATTGATGACTATCTTCGCTTCATGCTGAAAGGGGCTTTGAAATGAAACGCGCCATTATGTCCGAGCTTGCCATCGTTCGCACGCTCGTCCCGAACATCGCAGGTGTCGGTCTGTTCATCTTCGTCGTGCTGACCGCCGTCAGGGCATCGAATGGTGATTCCGACATGAGCGCCGCCGGCGCCTTCGCGATCAGTGCCATGTCGCCTATCATGGCCATGACGTCGCTGGCCGGGCTCGACAACCAAAACGGATGGGAGCGCTGTCGGGCAACGCTGCCCATCTCACGCAAAGACATCGTCAGCGCACGCTACCTGTGCATCACTATTTTCTCGGTCATCATGGCGTGCGCGGCCGTGCTGTTGAGTATCGTCGCCATCCCGATCTTAAACAGCGTGGGTATCCCCTCCACGGGAGAGACCGTCTTTGAGACCGCAATCGCCTCGGCAATATCGATGCTTTTCTCCCTCATGGCGGTGTTTTCGGTACTGCCTCTGTTCTTTCGATTTGAACCCATGAAGGCGCAACGCCTATCCGTTGGTCTGTACGCCCTATACATGTGCCTTATCATGGTCACGCTAAACTCATTCAACCCCATCAGCAAGCAGCTCATGTCGATTGCAGGGACGAATCCCGATCTTGCCGTCCGCGGTTGCCTGTGTGGTGCCGTCGCGCTGGCAACGGTCGTCCTTGGCGTTGTCAGCTGTGCCATCAGCACCAAGGTCTACCGGGCACGCGACCTATAGGCAAGCGCGGTATCATCGGACATGCGCCATAGATCTGGCGTGGTCTTTTTTTGAGGAGGCGCTCAACCCGTGTCGTGGGTCGTCGCAGCATTTGCGTCAGCATTCTTTGCCGGCATCACATCCATCTTGGCCAAATGCGGCATCAAGCAGACCGACTCCGATGTCGCGACGGCCATTCGCACCTGCGTGGTGCTCGTTTTCGCCTGGGCAATGGCGGGTATTTCTGGATCCATTGGAACCATTGGCATCATCGAACCCAGATCCTGGCTCTTTCTCATCCTCTCGGGACTCGCTACCGGAGCTTCGTGGATCTGTTACTTTAAGGCGCTGAGCATCGGAGACGTCAATAAGGTCGTACCGGTTGACAAGATGAGCACCGTGCTCGCCGCGCTGATCGCCATCGCGCTTTTTGGTGAGACGAGCAACCTTGCGGTTAAGCTCGGGGGAACCGCCGTCATTACCCTCGGCACGTTTTTAATGATCGAGAAGCAGCAATCCGCCGGGCCCGAGCAGCAGCAAGACCGGACCTGGCTCGCTTACGCCCTCGGCGCCGCCATGTTCGCAGCACTCACCTCCGTCCTCGCCAAGGTTGGCATCGAAGGCGTCGAGTCCAACCTGGCCACGGCAATCCGTACCTGTGTGGTACTGGTTATGGCATGGGCAATCGTGGCAGCTAAAGGCAAGATGGGCCAAGCCGTGCACATAGACCGCTACGAACTCGTATTACTCGCGGCATCGGGCATCGCGACTGGAGCATCGTGGCTGCTCTATTACTATGCCATCGCCGCAGGCCAGGTGAGCGTCGTGGTGCAGATCGACAAACTATCGATTGTCGTATCGGTACTATTTGCGCGCCTGGCATTCAACGAAAAAGTCTCGCGACGCAGCGCCATCGGTCTCGCCCTCATCGTCTTGGGCACTGCGGCGCTCGCGGTTTGGAAGTAGCGCTGACACCGTGCGAGGCCCAGTCCGCCCGGGAATCCGTGACAATTGGCATATCCCCAGCCCGTGCGCTACGTTCAACAATGGAGACGTCACGGGCCTTAGACCAATCTCGATTATCCAAGGGGATGTCTTTTTGGTCATCGTTCTTTAGGGAACGGTCAATCGCATACAAATTGGAAACGTCCGTCCAACGGCCGTGGTTTGTTGCGCCGTTCCACCTCCGTCATCTGGCATATCTGCACCTGATTGGAAAGAACAATGCAATCCCAGAAATCTCAATCGGGACCACCCATCTGCTGCCCATCCTCGCCCCTTTAATCTCCCCCCATCTTGAGCAGATGCCTCACTCCGCCCGGAGTCCCGCAAGCGAACTCGGCGACCTGCGTTGGCGTCATGAGGTAGGGATAGGGTTCGAGCGCCGCCAAGTACAGCCCGTCCAGATCTGCGTCGGCCAGGACGGGCATGTTCGGATCTGCCACGATTCCTTCGCTCGACATTTCCCCTCCAATCTTGGAGGGCCGCGCACCCTTAAAGGCACGCGATCCCAGTCTCATCCCCGCAGCCCCACACGGCAACGGTGCTGCTGCCGGGCTTGCACGCTTGCGGTCCGCTACACGCTTCGCCACGGCCCCGATACCGCGTGATCTCGACCCGCGCGGTCTCCGCAGTAGACACAAAGGGAGTCATCGCGGCTCCCGGGTCTCGGGCGTCGAGCTAGTAGCCCGCGTCGCGAAACCGCCGCGCACAGACGTCACACAAGGGGACGACGTTTCTCCGTGGGACAAGCCCCGGGCTTACCGCGATAGCCGCATCGACCCTTGCCATCTCACGCTCGCCCGCAATGCCGAGACGCGCCCCGAGACGTGCCTTGTCGATCGTTCTTACCTGCTCGAGCATCACCGTCGACGTCCGTCTCAACCCTACGACCACAGGAAGGAGAACGTGCGTCGGCATCCACCTTCCTACTCGCTTCGTGAGAGGCACGACGATAACCGTGCGCGGGCGCCTGTTCTCGCGATCGTCCTGCACGATGAGGAAGGGGCGAACGCCGCCCTATTCACTGCCGACGATCGGATCTAGGTCCGCGAAGCATATCTGACCGCGTCGGATTCCATCCAAGCGTAGCCACCCCCACTCCTTTCTCAGCAACCCGAATATGCAAGCGGGCCGGCCTTTTGGCCGGCCCGAGCTCCGCCCGAAGACCAAAGGCCATCATCGCGTGGCGCGCTCTTGCCCCTACCGCATCGGACGGCCATGCGATTCTCAAGGTTCTCGAAGGAGTCGCTCCTCGCTATACCGGACACGCCGGCTCTTGGAGGGGAAGTCGCTCTCGAGAATTTCCCTGAGCTTTTCTCTCGCTTTGTGGAGGCCGTACTTTATCGCCCTTTCGAAGCACCCCCCCTCCGCAATTTCCCTTATCGGGAGCAGGGCAGCATCGTGCATGAGAAGCCGCCTCATCTGAACTGGGGAGAGTGTTGCGACCGCGCAAGCCAGCGCCTTCGATTCGTATCGCCTCGCCAGCATCTCCTCAGGGTTCGACGAAGGGTCCGCCAACACCTGGGGGAGCATAGCGTCCAAACTGAGAGTGTGGCGTGCCTCCCGACGCTCGATACGCCACCATTCGCGCTGGAGGTCGTCTAGGGCTTCCGCCACATCGCGCCCGACCGCGACCGCGACGTGACCTCCACCCGAGATCCTCATCTCGACACATAGTCCATCATCCGACGAGAGCGCGCAATTCGTCCTGTATAGGCGCATAGTGTCCCCCTCCGCCGCAAGAAGGAAACGAAAAAGCCCCTCTTGCCACTACGGACAAAAGAGGCCCTTTAGGGGAAGGCGTTGAGACCGCTGCGACTCGCTTAATCTCGCTGTTCTGGCTCTCGCTCCAACAGCTATCGCTCTTCGGTATGTTTGAGTTGCTGTATCATTTTGCAACTTCCAAGACGTGCAGGAGGCCCGAAAAACCCTGTCAAACAACGTTCTTGGTGCTTTTCCGCATCTTCACCAGCCTGATAATGACACCGAATCCAGCCATCTCGATAATCGAGATTCCAAATAGGTCTTCTTACCTGCGAAAATCGAAAACGAAGCACCCCTCTTCTCAAGCACTATCAAAAGAATTTATGAGCTGCAGTGCAGAAACTCGCCCTCCTGAATCATAGGAGCCTGCACCCGTATCGCCGCTTTACGTTATTCGCTGATGGGGATTTGGCTGACAACAACTGTGGCCATTCATTCGATTCACAATTGGCATATCTTATTTGCGCAATAGAATATGTGTGTCAATGCAGCCTCATGGACCCTTATGGCCCAACCGGAACAATCAAACTCAGCTGTATTGGCTTCCATCTGCGGGACGACCATTGGGGACTTAACCTGAGAGGATTGAGGATGAAGTTCCATAAAAACGTGACCATGTTCGATTTTGCTGGTATTCCGATAGTTGCGAATTATGACAACGGTATTATTATCGGACTGACTGTCGCCGGTGCAGAAATATGTCGAAAGTTGCTCGTGGAAGACCTAGACCGGTCCGAAATTTCACTCGTAGATCAAAGTCTGTTCGACCAGCTAAGTAATAGTTGTTTTTTTGAGGGTCCACGGCATCCACCCGCATTGCAAACGGTGTATTTTCATGTCACGAGCCGCTGCGATTTAACATGTCAGGGATGCTATTCGTACAAGGAGGGGAGAAATTCCTGCGAAGACCCCTCCCTGGAATGCATCAAGAAAGCGTTGGATGAAATAAGTAGTCGCGGAATAAACCAACTTGTCATCTCTGGAGGGGAGCCGTTCCTTCGTGATGACTTGCCAGATATCGTCGCATATGCAAAGGAAGTTTGCGGAATCCCGTCTCTGGCCATTCTCTCGAACGGGCTGCACATCGATCAAAGCTCCCTTCATCGCCTCTCAGGTCATTCTCCCTGCATTTCTATTTCATTTGATGGATACTCCGCAGAATCGCAAGCTCACATTCGTGGTACACAAAACTTTTCTAAGCTCATTGACTCGATTAAACAAATAAAGAGCGCCGGGATTCAAGGACATATCATCGCCACAATTCACGCCCTGAACATCGAAGATGTTCTTCAGTACGTGACCCTTTCAAAAAGACTTGGAGTTACGATCAATTTCAGCCTGATATCGTTCACCTCTTCCGATCCTCATACGGCTGGCCTCATTCCCTCTCCGAGCCAACTTTACTCGCTGGGGGACGCATTGTTCCACCTTGGAAGCGATTCGATGGCCGGCCCTCATGGACAAACGCGCCTCAACATTTCTGCAAAACGTTATTGTGGCGCTGCGAAAAACACGCTCAGTATTGATTCCGACGGAACGGTCTACCCGTGCCATATGCTTCATGAGGAAAAGTACGCAATGGGCAATGTGTTTATCGATAGTCTGGCCAATGCTCTCGATTCGGATGTCGCGAGACTATTTCAGAAGCTTGATGCATCTCGATTTGAGACATGCTCCACTTGTAAATACTGCGAAATATGTGGCGGTGGATGCAGGGCGCGATCTTTATGCTCATCGCCCACTCTTGCTGCGCCCGATCCATACTGCCCACTAATGATTCGTTTCTTTGAATTGCTCGAGGACGAAACGTCACGCGCCTTCTGTGCTGTCGAATAAGTTGCTGGGGGTGCGTATCGTCTTTTGTTGTAGTCATCGCGCAAGGTAACGCAACGACAACAGTTCATGCTGCCTGAGAAGCAACGAGCTCTCTGTAATACTCGCATGTGTCCATCAGGATTTCATGCGGACCTTGCGCGACAACTTGACCTTCATTCACGACAACAATCCAATCAGAACTCAAAATCTGAGACAACCTATGCGCCGTACAGAGTACGGTAATTGATGAGAATGCCTTACGGATGATGTCATTTATCTCATGCTCCGCTATCCCGTCGAGACTCGATGTCGGCTCATCCATAATTAATAGATTTGGGAGCCCCAAAAATGATCGAGCCAGGGCCAGTCTTTGTTTTTGCCCTCCAGACAAAGCGGAGCCGTTTTCCCCCGTTTGATAATCGAGTCGCGGTTGCGGAAGCGTTAGTCCAACTAAATCCAGGACCTTTTCCATCTCGGAATCCGAGATTCCCTCCCGTCCGACAGACAAATTCGATCGTATCGTCCCCCTCATGACAACTGCATCTTGGTCTACATAGCCGATTGAGGCTCTCAAACGACTTGTCTCAATTTCATTCAGGGGCATTCCATTTAACAATATCTCTCCAGAGTTTGGAAAGTAGAATTTCTCCAACAATCCCAGGCAAGTTGTTTTTCCACCGCCCGAAGCGCCAACAATGGCGGTTCTTTTCCCTGCGGGAACGATAAAACTTGCATCTTTCAAGGCGAATTCTGTTTCTCCGTCGTAGGAAAAGCTTACGTTGTTGAACTGTATTTCCGCAGCGCCAGAAATTATATTTGGAATCTGATGATTATATCGAATGCTTCTCTCAACGTTCATTGTCTCGAGTTCGGTGAGACGACGCTCCCCCGCTTCCGCTTCGCGCATCCTTGATATCGATCCTGACAGCTGAGATACGGATGAGGAAAACGCCGAAAAATACATTAAAAACATGACGAGACCGGAGAATGCAATTGCTCCGTCTGCCACACGAAAGGCGCCGAACAGTATGGTTCCAATATTTGCTAGCTGCATCAATATCGAAGCAATTGGAAACAAGCAACTGTTGATTACTGACAGTCGCAACCCATCCTCATGTGCCCTAGAAACTTCGAGCTCCAACTCCTTACGCGAAGCATTCCACGCTCCATATGCACGGAGCACTCTGCCTGTTCTCATGCTTTCTTGCGCGCCAGCCGTTATTCCGGTATACGCATCTTGAATCCCCTCTCTCAGTTTTACGAGGGGTCTAGACGCAATAACAGCAAACACAAGAGAAAGGACTCCGAAGGAAGCACCAACAAAGAACGTGATTGGCTCGATACACAATAGAGCTATCGTCGAACCAATCAGAATAATTGTCGCTTGGAACAACGCGATACTCTGTCCTGGCAATGCTTTAGTTAAATCTACATCGCTTACTATTCTCTGGGAATACCATCCCGGAGCCTTAGATTCTTGCTCAAGAATTGGCAGACTGAAAAAACGTTCAACAAGCCCACAGCGCAACTCATATGCCGAGTCTTCACATATCTTACCCAGCACTAGTTGCTGGCACATTGTTACCAGGGCATTGGAAGCGAGTATAAACACCAATGCAGCAACAATAGACCCGGAGAGCTGCCCGCTCTGAACACCTTCGATTAGCTTTCCTCCAAGCTGGGGTTGAACTAGTACCAGCAGCTCACTGATCCCCCCGAGTAGAAGGCATAAAATATATAGGAACCGATGATGGGAGATACTTCGTCCCAGCACTTTAAGCAATGTCTTCATGATCTTCACCGATTGCAAACTATTCCGACAGCCCGTTGACGAGACCGACTCCTTCGCTACGCCTCACGCCGTACAGCGTTTGTATGAGTATTGAGAGCGCAACGAGAATGAATCCTGCCCCTAACACAACGCCCCCACCAACAAGCGGTCTCCAGAATGATGGGGTAATTCCGATTGGAATACCGATAAGATAGCCGGTCAATATTGCCGGCATTGCTCCAATCGCCGCAGCAGCCACAACGTGAACAGCTGCTTCAATGAGGCAGGCTACCAAGAGGCTGCTGCGCCGAATCCCAAGCGACAGGTATTGTGCGGCATCTTTTTTCCGACTATCAAAAGAAAGAAAGGAGGATACGGCCGCGCCGGTGCAACTTAGTATTACAGGACCACCAAATAGTATTATTGAGCTTGTCCAATCCAAAGATGTATTGAGGCCGGTTAATCCAATTCGGTTGATGTAGCCTGTCAAGACATCGGTCATCACATTAAAAGAGGATAGGATTCCATATCCAACCATAATGGACACTTCCGATGAACCCGCTATTTCAATCTGATGCAAGGCATTTCGAGCCGCGATAAAGCCTGGAATGTTGCTGACAGAAACTCCCTTATTTAATAGTTTCAACACCGCAGTTAACAGCCAAGGAGATGCAACGGCGAAGATGCTGGTCGCAAATAGCGGCACCATCATCGCATAGTCGAAATATCCTTCTCGCAATTGATCCGGAAGGTCGCACAGGTATAAAGAAAATGCCACCACAAGCAGGAACCCAATTGCGGCCCTTAAGGGAGACCTCCATTTTGTAGGCATCTCGGTCTCCCGCACGACTGTGACTGGGGGAATATTCGCCGCTCGCCTCGCGGCTCGGTAACCGCCAACAACAAACAAGATTCCCGCACCAAACCAGACAGCAGGCATGTTGAATAGACCCAGATCAAGGGTAATATTGCTCGGAGGATTATATGAGCTAAAAACCAATGGAAACAACAGGGGGTAAGATAACACTTCGAACGCCGATCCACCAGCCGCTCCGACAATAGCAATCGCGAACAGTTGCATCAACACAATCAATCGAATTGTCCGAGGGCTGGCTCCAACAATCTGCCACAGTGCATAAGTTTTCGCCTTCAACGAAACCGCCTGCTGCGCCAAAGGCACCAACAAGGAGACGCCGGCTATCGACGAGAAGAGAACCACTACAGTACCGAGGTTTTTGAGATTATCGAATTGACTTGCAGTTGACTCGATCGAAACTGCCCAGCTGCCGAGATATCCGAAAACCACCGCAATTGCAAGCAATCCACCCCATACGGCCTTTGTGCTCGTTAGGTCAGCGAATACCAAGCGAATCATTTGGCCACCTCAAATGCAGCCAGTATTTCTTTAGGGCTGGGACTGTCCATCTCACGTTTGATAGTTCCATCAATAAAAACTAGCACCCGATCCGCAAGAGCCGCTGCCTCCAAGTCATGGGTAACCAAAAGGACTGAACGTCCTTCGACATCAACCAGGTTGCGAAGAATTTTCAAGACATGTTGAGTGTTTTCCGCATCTAGGGCACCTGTCGGCTCATCCGCAAAAATGATATCGGCGTTCGTCGCAAGCGCACGGGCTATAGAAACGCGCTGCTGCTCACCGCCAGAAAGTTGAACAGGCTTCAGTTTTTGCTTTTCAGCTAACCCCATCTTTGCAAACAGGTGTTGCAGATCCTGCTCAGCTACCGCAGCCCCCGAAAGACGAGCCGCAACAGATACGTTCTCTATTGCTGATAAAGATGAAATGAGATTATACGATTGAAAAATAAAACCCGCGTGCGCCCTGCGAATCTTAGATAGTTGATTTGGAGATATGCCCACGATATCATGACCTGCAAGTTTTATCGTCCCTTCTGTGGGAGACTCCAACCCGGAAAGGCAATGAAGCAGCGTTGACTTTCCGGAACCACTCGGTCCCACTATTGCCACCATTTCTTTAGTGCCAACATGGATGTCAACCCCTTTCAACACCTCTACGGGTTTCCCTCCTTTCTGCGCAAACGTTTTGCGAACTCCGTATGCGACAATCGGTTCACACATTCTTGTCTCCCAACTGCTTCAAGCTCCCAACTCATAAGAAATGGAAGACATGAAGCCTTCCATTTCTTATGAGCAACTATCCGAAGATGCCACAGAAGAAACTTAGATTGCTCTGCTTTCCATCACAACCCCAGCTCCATCCAGAAGCGCGGAGATCGACATCTGGCTCTGCCGGAGTCATTGCCTGAAGTTGGAGCAGCGCGTTCACCCGCACCACACCTCCCCTCAAAAAAACAAGTAGGTAAGAGGCCCACAGGGTCTATTAAAACCCTGTGGGCCGCGGCCTTAGTGGTGGCCTCCGCACCACAGGCTTGCAGCGCTGTTGTCGCCATCGCAGAAGAAGCTCAAGCCCGAACCGCGAGGATCGATCTCAGCGCCGGACGACTTCATCGCCTGGAGTTGAAGCAATGCATTCATTTCTAACCTCCTTTCCTTTTTTCGTAAATGCGAAACTAATGAAGAGGAACGGGGAACCATTCGCATCTGCGCGACTGAAAGGACAATAGGAATCCGATCAAGCCTGCTGACCCAGTGGAATAATCCGCAGATAAACAGGCTCCTCCGTTCCCAACCATGAATATGGATTCATCCTCATCGCGCGCAAATAGGAATCCATTCGCGACGTTCCTGATCATCAACCGAAGGGGCGCCTCATCTTTTGGGTTTGGCGAACAGAGCAGGGCAGCAGCTTTTCCACAAATCCCACAAAATAGTCCGCCGTTTAACGAGATGGGCTCTTCTATATTCAAACTCATCTTTTCCAGCTCATCAGTCCAGCTGTTAGGAGTGCAATACGTCAAGGCGAAGAACACTCCCGCCGTCCCCTCAGAGAGATAGCCGAAGTTGACGCCATCGTAATTAACAAAGTAACCGTTTTCCCCGAAGCTCAGAAGGTCCATCTCGAATTTAAGGCAATCTTGCATCAGTGCTAACCAGTCTGAGCTGCCGTGAAAATACTCCATCAAACGCTTGCACGCAATGGCAGCCCCTGACCAGCCATCAAATAGGCCCACAGCATTTCCGGTTTCCGAGCCTGGGCTCACCAAACATTCATGAGACTGGATCGCCGTCTTCAGCTGTTCTGCCGCAGATTCAATGAGGCGAGATAGTCGTGGCTCTTCGGTGTCTTCTTCAAGCTGGCAGAGCGCAAGAATTGTCCCGGAAAGGCCGGTTCGAATCGAAAGGTCATGTCGGTTGATAGCGGGCAGTTCAGACGGTACAAGCGCAAGCGCCTCCCGCGTATACCCAGATTGTGACAATGCACTTGCGATTCCTGACACCCCACGCAAGAGGCCGTGAAATCCAATAGACGTTCCTGCATCGAGCTTCCTCTTTATCCATTCCACATCTTCTTGAACGTTCATTCCTGCACGAGACATCATTAGCATTATTCCTGCTGCTCCAGTCTCGATGTCCAGTGAACCGGAGTCGTCATGCAAGAATTGCGAAGCATCGCCCGGATATCTTCTTTCATCCCCGGATTCAATCAACATCCGCGATGACATTCTGATGCCCGCGGCAAGCCGATTTATCAGCTCACCGCAATTAATATCAGTTGCCACATACGGGGAATAGTCAAATCTGTCTCGTAGCAAGCTCGAAGGTACATTGGCCCTGGCGTCTGACAGCAGATTCATCGTCTCTTCAGAGAATAGACTCTCCACGTGAACAAGGCTTGTCTCCAGCGCTCTAGAACTGAATGCCGTGGACCAAGAGGGCCAGAAGATATAAAACAGCAAATTTGTGAGAGCGAATGCGTCGCGATCAGCATTACCACACCTCTCGTAGGGAATGAATCCTGGAGTACCCAGAACGCCCGAATCATCGCCCTCAACGTGTCGGGCTCCTTCGAAATCGATTACCGAAACGCTTTCATCAGGCCCAACAATGAAGTTCTTCATATTTATGTCCATTATCGCTATGCCCCGAGAATGGACCTCGTTTACGAGCCTGATGATGGCCCTCGCGATTCGCAGAGCTCTTTTTTCAAACTTTTCAACAAGAGCCATTTCGAGGGAAAATGGATAATTAGACGCAAGCCATGTTTGGAGCGATACTCCTTCGACGAATTCTTCAATCAGAAATTCATGCCCATCGATCACCTTATATCCAAGGTACTCGGGAATACCGCCAATGCCCTGTAATTGTATCAATGCCTCCTTTTCTCTCCGCAGCCTGGCAATGGCGTCTTCCTCACCCGTGTAACCAGCAAAGGGACGAGCTTCCTTCAAAACCACGCTTTTGCCGGTTGCCTCATTCCTTCCGAGATATACCCCTCCACCATTGCTGAAATGAAGGCTATCGAGAATCGAATACGGCGCGAGTTCTCTTGCTAGAGAGTCAGCATCGGGATTCAATCTCTCGAAAACTTCTGCTTCGATTTTTTGCGGTACTTTTACGAAATCCGGGAGAACGAAAAACGGTACCCGCTTGTCCTCAATCGTGTTTCCATCTGGAGTGGCAATCACCATGACATTCTTGCCACCTTCAAGCACTTGCTTGCGATAGTAAAAGCCACCATAGCGAAAATACACTGAGCCGTTTCCATATTTTGTATCGGAAAGAATATACGGGCCCTCAACGTTCTCGGTCAATTCATTGAGGCTATCTAGCAGATAGCAAAACTGCTCATCGTCTCTAGGATACACAGTAATAAATTTACCGGATCCCGATCGATCTGCGTACTTCATATTCGATTGATAGAAAGCAGTTGTAGTCGCTCTAAATTTAAATGGGACACCCTTTTTGAGCAAGAAGTTGGATATGTTATCCAAGACGAAATCTTCCATTCCCGGACGAACGCTAATGTGTATCTTCCATCCTTGCAAAGGAAGCTCATAGCAATCGGGGAAACAGTATCTCCAAGTATCATCCTCCGTTGTTGACCAGCTTTCCGGCAAATCAACTCGATACTCTCGTCCTACCTTGAAACTCGTCTTTTCATAAAACGGAGAGCTTGGGAACACATGTTTGAATCTGTACTCAGTCAGATTTTTATACGGTAATGCTGACTTCTTATTATCCAACTCCAACCCCTCCCTCTCCGGACTTTACTGCACGGCATTCGAAGACTTCTTACTGATATAGATAATAGACCAAAAGTTAACCTATTCGTTTAACAATTTCTCGATTTCTTATGGCTTTGCTATATGAATCAAAACAGCTTCCTGCCTAGAACGTGATAGCCACCGGATTGTATGCTTGCAATAGCCTGCATCGATACTTCGAACAAGTGGTACGCCCGCTCCCCGAAAACAACATCGCCCTCGAACCGTGTCTGGTTTCATTTTCCATGAGAGACACCTCGCGTCGAAAGGGCCCATATGTCCGCAAGGAGGAACATCGTACACAAGCTCGCAAAAAAGGGGCTGAAACGGTACCGAGGCGTCGACGACAGGACCTCAAAACCATCTCGCGAAGCGCACTTACGAGGAAAACATCGACGCTGACTGCCTTTTTCTGATACTGGGTGCCAATCTCTCGAGGCTCTTCATCAACGTCCTTTTCAGGTGTGTGAAGAGCATCTCGGGTCCGACCATTCGCGCGCTCCTGTGGCCGACTTGGAGGAATCCCGAATATACCGCTTGTTCCGCAACGAGCACACTGCCTCGAGATCCCCGGTGGGAAGCACCCCTGCAGACATTCGGCATTCTCCCGCGAGGTCGACGCCTATACCCCACCCACAACCCGTCCGTAAGGATTGAACGCGTCCGGCCTGAGCCGCCGACGTCGCCTCGGTCCACGCTCCCGTCTCGGAGCGAGGCCACCGGCGCACTCGTCCATCGCCCCCCCGTTCGAGATGGATATGCGCCAAGAGTCTCCCCGACATGGAGGCACATTCCCGGATCGCGGCGGGCGAACGTACCCTCGAAAAAGACATGTGCTCCCCGTGTACCATCGTCCCGGACAACTGACTCACCGTAGTCAGCGGAAACGCAAGGGGCCCGATGGACAAACAGCTGTTGCCTTGAGACTGCGGAGCACCACGGCTACACGATTCTCTCTACCCGAGCCCTGCAGGCCGAAAGACCAAGCGGCGAAAACGGACGACCAAGCGAGCCGTGCGAACTTCCGATCTTCGAGGAGCTCGCTAATGAGCTCACCTGCAACGTAGGAGCGCTCAGCTCCAAGCCGTTCTCTTGGTGGGATGGAAATTGAGATGACGTATCCCTTGAAGAGGAATCTGCGTGCCGTGCGTGCTGACCTTCGAACTCCGAACGCGACGACGACTCGAAGTATCGCCCGATCACCGCACGCGGCCTGAGCGGGCGCAGCAGTCGACCCCTTCCGGCTGGACAGCCATCTCCTTCCCGGCCGCAGTGCACTGACGTAACTGGCAATATCCCACCGACTTGGTTCGCATGCCGCCGTATTACGCCGAGGCACAAACCCATTGCAGTCCGAATCACAGCGAAGCCGACGATGCAGCGGTAACCCCCGACGCCACGGCGGCGTAGGATTGCCACACGTTCCAAGCAACAACCCATCGAGCGCGCACGGACTGCCGTATGCCCCGTCCCTCGACGACCTAGGGATGCCACGCGGAAACACCCGGCGTCATTATGCGGCCTTTCGATGCGTCAACTCCTGGAAATCGATCGATAGAGCTATAGAAGTACCCTTTGGGCACGTAGGAGCGATTAGAAAACATGGAGGCGGAGGTCAGCTCGGAGGCAGGGAAGCTGATCGGATTCATTCTTGACTCAGGCTCGATGCAGCTACAGGCCTACGTCTCATACACGAACATCCTGTCACTATCCAAGCGCGACAGGCGCGACGAGGTCGGACAACCCCGCATCAGGATCAATAAGCTCGGCGGTACAGTACACTACGCCAGAGTGAACAACGCCATACCGCTCCAGCCGAAAACGCAGGCCGCAAGGAAGCGTGCGCCGGCATTCCGAGAATCATACACCGCTTGATAGCCGGCCATCTCTGAATGCTTCGGTGTGTTTTCGGTATGTAATTCACTGAGGACGAATTTGGTCCGGCGGGACCGCTCCAGACGGTAAGTATGCGCGTACGACAAGAGGCGATTGAGCTTGCTCTCTGCGCGCTAGCCGAGAACATGCCGTCTTCGGAGACTGTCGGGCTCGCCGGCGCTTTGAGGACCATGATGGCCAACCAGACGGGACAAACTTCCTCTCGCTTGTTTCCCAGGTAGAATCCGGCTCAGAGACCCGGACCATGGGGTGAGCGCATCGAACACCGACGAAGGGGCCACCCACTACGTGGCAATGGGGAAGCATCCCGTTCAAGGCTGTGCTGGACGACTTATGGGTAACAGGCTCCGCCCCATCCACGGTGCTGAGGTGGAAATATGTCAAACTCGGCTAGGCATTGCGAGTTGAGGGTCGACCTGCCCCCAGCTTGCATATGCTTTCTTCAGAGCCTCAAAGAACTCGCAACGAATGGCTCTTGAGAAAGAAACGGGAGCTATGAAAACCACACGCGAAAAGGCGCTCTCCGACGTCGGAACCGTGAGGACGGAACGATCGACATCAGCGTCGCGGTAAAGCCGCTGCTGGAGGGACTGCTCAACACTGCGATGGATAAACAGGCATTGAAGTTCGGGGTGTGCGCTGCATGTTCCGCAGGCCGCACTGGCAACAAGGGCTACTCCGAAGGGTTCTTCGACCGCTCAAACAAAAACTCTTCCACCAAAAAGCCTGGATCGGCGCGGGTGTCGCCGAGCTCATGTCCGAGCCTGATATCTGAATACCGCGGCTCCGTTCGGGTCGCATTACGCAAGCTCTCAGCTGGTTCAAGCGCGACAATCCACGAATCGCGTTGGCAATGCGATGTTGATATCAAAATGTCCACAACTCTGCCCGCGTTAACAGCCCCATGTCGAACACGATATTTATCCTATAAGGTCTTTTCGGCACCGTTAATACTGAACCGGATATTAACGGTATATAAATGGGGGGGGCTACTTTCTCAATTTAAAGTAAATTTCTCGAGGCAATTGATTCGGCTAATATGTTGTTTATCCACTCTAGTCCGCGCTTTGTTCACGATAGAACGCCAGGTAATCTTCCATGAATTTCTCTCCGAAATTCTTACGTGCCTCTTCCGCGCTCATATATTCAATTAGATCTCCGGGCTGGCAGTCGAATATCTCGCAAAGCCGATTAAGCGTCTCGATCCTCAATGCCCTTACCTTGCCGTTTTTAAGTTTGGAAATCGTCTGGACGCTGCAGCCAAACTCATCAGCAAGATCGTTCGATTGCATTTTACGGGAGGCTAACATCTTATCCAGATTAAAAATAATCGCCATAAGGCACCTCAGAGCGTTTCATCGGATAGCCTCTGAAGCAAGGCTCCATACTTAAAAACATATGATAGGCAAAACGAAACAATCGCCCAAAGCACAGAAGCCACATCAACATTCACAATAATGGGTTGAACGGACAGCCCGACCAACATGTCTCCAACGGACTCAATAGAAAAGGGAGCAAATGAGATCATTAGCTCAAATAGCATTTTACCCAAAAGCAGCCAACCAACTGTCTTCCATCGTAAAGACTGCATGTCCGAGAAAGGAGACTCACCTCGTGACATATCCTCAAACACACGTATGAACAGTCGAAACAGAAGCGTTGCAATAGCGACCATGATCAAATTGGGCAAAAACCGCTGGATTGTTGACAGGATATCCCCGATTGAATAATCCAAAGAGACGATCCACAAGAATATCGCCGCAAAAATCACCAAGGTAGCAACTATATAAATATAAAATAGAACTCTAAGCAATCGGCCCGCGACTCGGCTCACGGATTTTAGGCGCCCCAGAGATTGATAGATTTTCTCCTCATCGTTCGCCATGTATCGGTTCGCCTCATTCGAAGCAGCGTCCATTTGATATCTATCCAGTTTCACCTTGATGGCACGCCATGATTGGCTGCCGGCCATTAGAACCCAATCTTAAAGCAAACGTTTCCCCAACCAATTACAGAGCAATAGGTATACGAACTAGCATCGTTAGTGAAAATCATTTTTCTTCCTTAGGTATCAGATTCCTTTAATTCTTTTAATGGTCTCTTTCTATTATATTGCAGTTTGATGTTATTGAGCAATAGCTTTGCGGAAACAACGGTGACAACATCTGGCAAGCTGCAAGTTCACCCGGGCAATTCAGCAAGAGTTCGGAAAACTCGCATCAGCTTATCGGACAAAAGGAGCCGCTCGTCCAATGCGTATCCCCTTCAGCATGGATAACACCTCAACCTTCAACCGCGCCAAACAAGACTCGTCGCTGAAGTCCATACAGGTCGAATGCTTGGTTTCCAAATCCTCGCGCAAGACCCCTCTCAATCGCCTCTCCCAGACCGCCAGCGTCGTCGAACGTGAATATCGGACAGAGACCGTCGCTCTCAATCCTTAACCGCCTATCAATGTACGGCTCGCCGAACCCTCTTGTTCAGCAAAACGCCTTTCCAATATCCGTAATCTCGTCGCCATTGCAGTCTAGTAGCCGCAAGCTAGAGGCAATCTCAAGCTGCCGTTCCATTGATTTCATCCAAAGGCATTCGAAAATGTCGATCATGTCGGAAATGTCGGTGTAAGGGCCTGAAGCAAAGGAGCGGCCACCGCCTTAGAATCTGTAGCTACGACAAACGGATTCGATGCAAGGAAATGACCGCGATGCAGAGTGTAAACCAGATCGAGGCCCCGGCGCCGAGGGTTCGCCCCGCTTCGACGACGGGATGGTGAACCTCCATGAGCTCGTGTGCGCGCTCGCCGAAGTCCTCGTCAACCAGATCGTTGACGCGGTGGTCGACCAGCTGTGCGCTGGAGGGACGAACAGCCGCAACGGCTACCGCGAGCGGAGGCTGGAGACCTGTGCGGGCACGATCACCATGCGCATCCCAAGCTGCGGACCGGTAGCTTCTTCCCCGACGATATTGTCGAGCGCTACCAGCGGGTTGACCGGGCGTTCGTGGCCGCGATGGCGGTGATGTACGCCACCGGCGCCAGCACCCGCAAGGTCGCCAGGGTCGCGGAGACCTTCCCCTCGGTCGAGTCGCTCGAGCGCCTGGCCGGGGCGGTGATGTGCGACGAGGACGAGGAGCGGTCGCGTGCGCGCTACTTCTCCGAGGCCAAGATGGCGTAGCTGTACGCGGGCGGCGCGGCCGCCGCCGAGCCGAGGTCCGACGAGGAGCTGAGGCTGGTCGTGGAACGCGCCATCATGTTGTGTTTCGTCAAGAGGATTTGTGCAAAAAGAGCATCGGAAATTGAGCAGCCTGAGCATCGGAAGCGTGCACGCTTTTTGAGCGGCTAGCCCTCCTGCATGAGGGCATGGCGGACGCGGTAGGACTCGCCGCGGAACTGGATTTGCCACACTTTTTTAGACAGTTCGGAGAGGGACTGAGGAACCACTCAAGAAAGGCCCGGCAATGGCAGACCCCAACCATCCCAGGAAGTTCACGGAGGAGTTCAGGCGGCAGATTGTGCAGCTCTACCTCGCATGCAAGCCCAGGGGCGAGCTGATGGCGGAATACGACCTGGGAAGCTCCGCGCTCTCCCGCTGGATCAAATGCTACGGCGAGGCCGGCGTCACCACTGAGGCCGCGGCCAGGACCCCCGAAGACGAGCGCCTGCTCGAGCTCGAGCGCGAGAACAAGAGGCTGTGCATGGAGGTGGATGTTTTAAAACAAGCGGCGCTGATATTCGCTCGAAAGTAGCCTCTATCAGCGCCAACTCCGGAAAATACCCCGTCTCGGCCATGTGCGGCGTGCTCGGCGTGCCCCGGTCCACGTACTATTGGGCAATCTCGCATCCCGAGCCCGGGCGCGCGGACGACCCCATAGCCGGCGATGTCGTCCGAATCTACGAGGACAACCGCCGGGAGTACGGCGCGCCCAAGATAAAGCGCGCGCTGGCGAGAGAGGGCATCGTGGCCTCCAGGCGCCGGATAAAGCGGATAATGAATCAGAAAGGTCTGGTCAGCGCCTACACTCGCAAGAAATACAAGCCCCGTGCCGCCAAGGCGAGCGAGGCGGGGGCACCCAACGTCCTCGACCGCGAGTTCGACGGCTACCCGGCCCATACCCACATCGTGAGCGATCTCACCTACGTGCGCGTCGGCAACAAATGGAACTACGTTTGCCTGCTCATAGACCTGTACAACCGCGAGATCGTGGGGCATGCGGCAGGCGGCAGGAGGGACTCGCGGCTGGTGAAGGCCGCCTTCGCCACACTGGGGTTCCCGCTGACGGACATCGAAGTGTTCCACACGGATCGCGGCAGCGGGTTCGCGAATTCCGACATCGACGACCTGCTGAAGGCGTTCGATATCCGGAGGTCCCTCTCCCGCAGGGGCGACCCGTACGACAACGCGGTCATCGAGTCCACCAACAGAATCCTGAAGAAGGAGCTCGTCTATCGGCGGGCGTTCACCGACCTCGGCCAGCTCCGCCGCGAGCTCAACTCATACGTTCGGTGGTACAACGAGGAGAGGATACATTCGACGCTGGGCTACATGAGCCCAGTTGAGTTCAGGAACGCAGGATTGTCCCTGTAAAAACTGTTCAAGCAACCGTTGCAAATCCAGCTCTCAAACTCCGAGTTCATCGTCATGCTCAACCAGGCGGCGGCGGACCGCCAGAAGCTCGCCGAGCTGCTCAGCATCAGCCGCGAGCAGATGGGCTACATCACGAACGCCGAGGCGGGCTGCGGCCTTTTGCGCTACGGCAGCGCCCTCGTGCCGTTCGTGAACCGGTTCCCGAGGGACACCGAGCTCTACCGGCTCATGACCACGAAGCTGGGGGAGTGAGCCCCGCGCCGCCCGCGGCAGTGCGCACATACAGAGCCATGCACTCGCTATCTAGACTAGGGGTGCAAACTACTAGTCCATCTTCTGGTCTATTCGTCTATCACCCACTTTGCGTCCCCCCGCGCGCCATCGGGTCGATGTGGTGCCTCTTGCGCAGCTTTTGGAGCAGGTAGCTTCCGTGCTTCTTCTGCTGCTCACCTCCCATGTCCTTAGGGAGCACGTGCGATATGGTGGAGACAGCTTCGGCCCGCGTGTACGGGCGGGCGCGGAGGACAGGGTTATTTGTTCTCAGCCGGGTTGCGCGCCTGCTCTCCGCACAACATCCTCGCATGCGTCGGCTTTTGGCTCCTGTTGCCACACTCAGTTGCGCTGCTTATTGTAGACAACATCGTTGATGACGACTCATCCATCGAATACCTTTCCTCACCAGTCTACTTTCAGGTCATGGGCCATGTGGGTCTGGCGATCGTTGAGTTAAGATAAATGCGGCGCGAGATAGCTTAAATGAAAGAATCTGGTGAGGCCGATATGAAAAAGAGCAGAAGCTCCCCGCACCGCCCATGTCTTCGGGAGCATCCATTCGGTGGCTCAGAGGTTTGGTTTACAAATCAGCCTGAGCGCGTAGATGATTACAACACCATGGAGGAGGACGTTTCTCTGGCTATCGGCGAATTAAAGGAGCTCTTGGCTTCAGAAGCTCGCAAGACCTTCTATCGTGGTGAACAGGGGGGATGATAAGGTAGGACGAGCTACCCCCTTATAGATATTGATTTGGTCCTCAGGAGGGTGGCTGCAGACCCCCACGAACCATGAAGACGACGGAGAGGCGCTTGAAAGCGGAGGCTGTGCAAATGGGAAGAGTGATTTCGATGCTTAGGGATGGAGCCCTTGATCTTGTTCCTCACAAGATGCAGGTTCCATATGTTAGGAAGGAACACAAAGGATACTATTCCGTCATCGGCAACGACGGGTCTGGCGGAGTTTCAATGCTGAACCGGACAAGCATGGAAATACTTGACCTGTGCGACGGAAGAAGAACCATTCGAGAGATAGTGGACGTTATGCATGAACGCTATCCAGACGCTTCAGAGAAGCAGCTTCTTCAAGATGTGTTGGGCTCTTTCGATAGATTTGAAGATATTGGGTTGGTAGTGCTTTCAACCACAAGGCCTCAGAAGCATTCGTTTAGACAGTCCGGCGAACTATCTGTTTCAAGCTGTGAGGCCGAAGAATCACTTCGCTTGGCCACGGAGAATGATTATCCGGTGATAAGCGGGTATCTTACTCGTATTCAGAAATCTATTGAATCAAATACCGATGAGACGACGGTTTGCTTTGCCTACGGTGACATGAAGAGAAGCACCAGTCAAGTGGTCCTGAGAAGAGAGTTGTTCAGTTTTGAGGCGGACTACTTTCTGCTTTCGGGGCGACACTCTGCAAAGGATTTCCCTACGTTGAGCGGAATCGCTAAAATTGAATATTCTATGGACGTGATGCGCAATGGAGCAACCCTGACATTGCTCTATGCTCCGAAAAAACAACTGCCGCTCATTATTGATGGAATAGAATCGATTTATGCGTCTTATCCGTTGAGAAACGTACCGTCCCTTAGAATTAATATACCGGTGATGACAAGGGAAGGCCTGGAAGAGACAGCGAGGAGTCTTGACAGTATCGGCTTTTCTTTGGAATCAATTCAGTACGGAGAGTATGGACCGGACAATTCTGATCTCGCGGTGTTCGTGCGTTACTTCGAGGCGGGCGATGATAGGAAGATTGAGGGGTGCGTAGGCTAGGATGGGTGGTAAGTACAGCAATATTCTGAGGGGCCCCCATCAGGTTTCATTTGACATAACGAATCGATGCAATTTGCGCTGTCGTCACTGCTTCAACAGTAGCGGGGAAAACGCTGTTATGCATGAAGAACTCGGCGGCGAGGAAATCCATCGTCTAGCTCTTTCGCTCGTTGAGCTCCATCCTTCGGGTTGTTGTATCTGCGGTGGCGAGCCCCTACTTCGCCTCGAAGAGACTATAGACTTTATCTCGACTCTTTCACCCGCGACCGGGGTTGGCATGGTGTCTAACGGACTCCTGTTGACAGGCGAGATTTTGGAAAAGCTGATTGATGCTGGGCTGCAGAACATTCAGTTCAGCATAGATGGGCTTAGCGAATCGCATAATAGAATGCGACGCCAGCCGGAAGCGTTTGAGCGAACGTGGCAATCACTAGAAATGGTTATGAATGAGCCGCGACTAGCGTTTTCAATTGCGTTTTGTCCAACGGCATTCAACATTCAGGATTTTGAGCCGCTTGTCGAACGGATACAAAAAGCATACAGAGACAGTGCCCGCGTGGAAAGTGCGGACGAGAATTTGGGTTTCTCTTTCAGGGTACAGCCGTTAATGCTGCTGGGAAGGGCGCGAAAGGACAGCTCTCTGCGGCCTTCGTATCTTCAATATAGGCATCTGGTCGAGTTGATTGGAAAGAAAAAAGCGAGCTGGAGGACGGGAACAGGTTCCGTTTCGAATGGGGTGATCCAATCGAGCACATTGTGGCGTTCCAGCAAGGAAACGTGACGATGAGCCAAGTGTCTGTTAGGGCAAATGGTGATATTACCGTCTCGCCATACATTCCGCTGGTTGTCGGGAATGTACGTCGCCATTCGATTGAGGAGTATTGGAATGCCGGGCTGAGTGGAGCGTGGGATACCCCCGTTGTTCGTGAGCTGGCATCGAGAATCTACTCCATCTCTACCATGGAGAGCCTATCTGACGAGATTTGTGATATTAATATGGGAGGCGATATCGAAACCGATATTATCGACTTTGACCAGCTGAGCGATTTGTCGCTATTGGGTAAGCGCTGACCTGGAACTACTGAAGAAGGGATGGGTAGGAATGGCGAATTACGAGCCGCCCATTGTAGATGGGCTTAACTCAGATGGCCCCATTACTCAAGGTGTGGCAGCGATCGGAGAGACATTTTTTGCTAGCCAGTTCTACATGGCGGCCGGTGTTGCGGTAGTCGTGTTGTATCTCGCCGCGTGGGTTCTTCCAGTACTGTCCGCTGGGGAAAGCGACGAGGTCTTGTCATCTGATTCTCAGTGAGTTGGTGGTGGGGATGATAGCAGCGATGCAGATAGCCGCGGGCACCGGTTTTATTGTCACAGGTGTTTGGATGGCAATCAAGAAATCCTGCGCTCCGCTGAAACGCAAGCATCGGGGTGGGCTCACTATCGAGACAGAAAGAAAACTCGCTTTGGTCAGCGCGTTTCTGCTAATCACGGTAGGGACCGTGTTCTTTGTCCTAGCGTGGTTGACGCTGTTCGTTCCTGACATAGACGACCTTGTGGTTAACTCGATTAGTCTATTGGGAATCGGGTTGCCAGCAATACTTGAGCTTCTCGCAATCCGTCGCTTCAATGGGACGATTTCTTCGCGAAACTCGTGAGGGCTTTTTATCCACGATTGGCGGCACAGCGGCCAATCTGCTTCCCATGGGTTGCCGCGTACAGCGCGTTTCAGAGAGTTGCTCGCTCAATGGTGGGAGATGCTTCTGCTGCGTAACGGTATGCTCCCCATCACGGTGATTGCTCGGATTGCTAGCCAAGAGGAAAGGGGTTTCCGAGGTTTAGAGGGTCAACAACCTCGCCGCACGAAGCGGCTTTGGAAGCACCACATCGTGCTCGCCCTAAAAGGTAGAAGGAAGGCGAGAGATTCTTAGGTGACTGTAATTCGGAAACGAGAGGTTCTGCGCGGAAGGTCACCGCGTATCCACCGTTGATCTCAATGAGGCAACGGCCGTAAGGTGCATCTGGGAGCAGAGTCGTGCCGGCACTGTGGCGGACAGGCTGGTGGGCATCAAGGAGCATTAGTAATCCTTCTCGGGAGGCCTACAGGGAAGATAAGTGTGCTCCTGGTTCTGCCCGCGCACAACGAGTCAAGTGACTATCGGGTCTGAATGCCAGTTCAGACCAAGGCCCCGAGCCCCCAGCCTGGAACACAGGGCTTGTGTCCTAAGAGCAAGTCATCCACCATGCAGGCGGTTAAAACTAGCAAAGGACCCAGCTGCCCCCCTGCTCCACACAAATAGTGCGTGGAGCAGGGGGGCAGCTGGGGTACATGATTAAAAAACGGAGCCAAAGCCGAAACCACCTATTCTCTCGTCTGGGATACGGCACAAGCAAGGAGAGGTGTCCATATCAAAGGAAATCATGTGATTCAAACGTCCGAAATGTAGCCAGTAGTGTATTTCAATCTACGCCGCATAATGCAACCTACATTGTGGAGGGTTTAGCAACGGCGGGGTAGTCGCTGTGTTCGTCTTGTGGAGCGGAATCAGCATAACTACTGGTAGTCCTGGGATGCGCCTAGGGCGATATTCCGCTGTCGGCAACCACGCGATGCCGGATAATGCATGACCGAAACAGAAGAAGGAGAGCATGGTTGGTTCGACTGGAGAAGAGTTGGGTGATTAGGTGATTCGATACACGCTGTCTGTGCTTCAGAAAGTAGACGGAGTCATTGTTTACTTAGTCACGTCCATTGTGGGTATTGCGCTCACCTATGCGGTCCCCTATGTAAACGGATCTTTCTTGGACTTCCTTTTGACAAATCGCAGCGAAAGAGGTGCGATCATGTTTGCCTTTCTCGTTGCCTCGATAGGAGTTATTTCTGCGCTCTTTACATACTGCGCTGGAACGCTATCAATTCGCATTGCGACAAAGGTCTCCTATGAGCTGCTCAAAAGGCTTGTCCTTTGCTATGAGAGGGTCGATTACCTAGACAGTCGGAAAGTTGATTCAGCGTACGTAACGCAGCGGTTTTTTTCTGATACGAATGTTGTGTCTACGTTTGTGCTCTCGAACATTGTTAATGCACCGATCTCGGTGGCGGCAATCCCCATCGTTGTTGCGATTATTGCATCAATTGACTTATCTCTGGCGGCAGCTTCAATCCTATTGCTACTTGTTTATTTGTTTGTGCTATCTCGATTGAAGGAGAGTCTCTATAAAGTTACTTACGAGAAAAAGGAGGCGGATAGCAAGTTCTACGCAGTAGTTGCAAGCCAGTTAAATCAAAAACTCAATATACAGCTTTTTTCAGTATATCAAAATAGCAGTGAATATCTTGACGGAGGGTTTGGCGAGTTCCTCCCGAAGGTTCTTCGTTCGGGAAAGCTATCGTACTCACTCACGTCTATGGACGGCATTTTCACAGCTGTATTTCAAGCAATTATATTAATAATTGCTGGAATTAAAATAATAAATGGAAACATGACAATTGGAGAATATACTATTGTTGTAGCTTACTTCGCCATATTGTTTAAAACAACGAAATACATTAATGCACTATTTAAATCATACCAAGATGCAAAGGCGTCTTGGAAGAGAATATCGGAAATTATACATGCAGAAATTGACACAAAAGTTAATCATGATAAGCTGCTTGCTCCGAAGACTATTACAAAGGTGTCCGTCGTAAATCTCAGCTTCTCCGTTACGGACTTGAGTGGAGTTACGCAGAAAGTGCTCTCAAATTGTACCTTCGAGTTTTCCGGTCCAAGAGCCTACTGTATCGTTGGGGAGAATGGCAAAGGGAAGACGTCTCTTCTGCACGTAATGGCAGGGATATACAGGGCGTCTGGAGAAATAAAATATAATGATATCTCAATTAAAGAGTATGACATGGATTATGTGAGGGGTGGGCTGATCTCATGTTGCCCGCAACTTTGTTGTGCATCCGATGAGACAGTCAAAAGTATGCTTCATTTTTTGGGAACACCGTACGGAGTCTCATCCCGCAAATTGAGAGAGATACCCTTGCTCGATAAGGGAGTGGACGAGCTGCTCGATAAAAAGTGCTCTGCCCTGTCGGGGGGTGAGTTGCGTCGAATCTACCTTTGGTCTGCGATTGCGCGCGATTCAGCGGTGCTGCTTCTCGATGAGCCTACGACTGGCCTAGATATCCTGTATCGAGAGGAACTAACAACCTACATCAGGAACAATCCAAACAATCAACTAATCATTGTTGCCTCTCACGATAGCGAGGTAATCGGGTCTTCTGATGTTATTGTCGAGCTGACGCAAGGAGCTCTGATAACTCGAGAGTCGTAGCGTCCGTTATTATACAAACACAGGAAGAGTAAATAACCGAGCGCTGTATGTCTTCAACTCGCGTAGGCTCGGCCATGTGAACGCGTCGATTCGATGCGCGAGATTGTTTAGGCATCGGATGCTCGCAGAGCGTGGTGAATAAAGAGCGCTGATATGAGTAGCGGGAGCGTGGACGCCGTTTCGTGGACGACTCAATGCTTTTACTGGTCAGTATCTCGCCCATCGTCTCCAGGCTAGATAATATCCACCAGCTTGTGGTTATGCGCTGAGACATCCGATGATTGACGGATTAGGGGTAAAAAAGTGCTGAGCCTCTGATGGGCTTGATGGATGCATGTCCGGTCTAGAGGAGCCGCCTGCGATTCAGCGCGACCGCAGCGGCCTCCAAACATACAGCTTTGTTGACGAGAAGAATGCAAGATTTGGACTTGAAAAGTGGCGCTCGTGCCCGCTCACCTATAGATGCCTTGAGATCGTGACGTGAGCGGACCGTTTTGTCGGATGGGGCCAGCCACGAGCCTGAGTGTGTAGACAGGCTGTGGCGTAGTGGCCCAAACACCGAAGACGGTTTTTTGAAGAGGCGCGTGCCATAGTGATGCTCTTCTTACTGGGCGTGGCACCACTTAACAGCTTTGGGGAGGCTGAGGCCACGGGAGCCTCATCCGCTGAGGAGCCAACGCTTTAGCTTGAGGGGTTCAGGACAGCCGGCCTGCTCTCAAAGGAAGGAAGCCCACGCAACAATGAAAACCTCCGGAACGCGAAGGAGGGGTCGTCTTCCTATCGAACCAAATTTGTCAAAAAGTATATCTAAACAGGTGAGGGGCGTGCCCTAGTAGGCAAAATGAACCTTGCGAAAGGGAGATTCCGAAAGAAGGGGTCTTTCATGAATTATGGAATTAGAGTGAGAGAGAATCGGGGTCGGCCAAAATCACCAAAACGACGGTCGTCCAGTTGTATGTCGAAGACTCATGTTCATAAAATCAGGGTTGTTCGGGTGCGTCGAATTGATTCGCGTGACTGAGTATTTGCCCGCATGAGCACCGCTAAATATTGCGAATCAGCACCGCGGCTATCGCGGATGGGCACCGCCGGTGTCGCCTCTGGCACCGGCGGTGCCCCCATCTCAGGCTACCGTCCCTTTCCCGCCATCGCCTGCCGCATGTTCATGTCGCCCATCTCGAGCCAGACGGCGTTGTGGACGATGCGGTCCATGATCGCGTCCGCGTGCACGCCGCCGCCGAGCCTCGGGTGCCAGTCCTTCTTTCTGAACTGCGTGCACAGGACGGTCGATGCCCTCCCGTAGCGCAGCTCGAAAAGCTCCAGCAGCATCCCCCTGAACAGTTCGTCCGGCCTCTCGAGCAGCCACTCGTCGATCACGAGCAGGCCGAACGCCCCGTACTTCCGCAGCAGCTTCCGCTCGCCGCCGGGCCGGTCGCGGCTCTCGCGCCAGAGGTCCTCGAGGTCGGGCTGCCTTATGTAGCAGGTCCTGATCCTCTTGGCGCAGGCCGCCTTGGCGAGCGCGCACGAGAGGTAGGTCTTGCCGGTCCCGGTCGGCCCTAGGAGCACGACGTTGTCGCCGCGCTCGGCGAAGCCGCAGGTCGCGAGCTCCGCCACTGCGACCCTGTCGAGCCCGCGCCCCTCGGAGAAGTCTATCGACCTCACGTCCGCCTCCGGGCACCTGAGCGACGCCCGCTTGGTGAGGTTCCTCACCTTCTGGCTGATGAAGGACGAGTGGGCCTTCGTCGGGCCCGGCGGCATAGGGAAGACGCACCTCGCGCAGGCCTACGGGCGCGAGTGCTGCATGCGGGGGCTCAAGACCTACTACATCAAGGCGACCGAGCTCAGGGACAGGTTCCAGAAGGCCGTCCAGCGGGGGAACACCTCGCGGGTCGTCTCCTCGCTCGTCAAGCCGTCGTGCCTCATCGTGGACGAGGTGGGAAGATGCGTCTACGACAGGCCGTGCACCGACCTGTTCTTCGACGTCGTCGACAGGCGCTACGAGAAGGAGGGACCGAACGCGATGGTCCTCACGAGCAACATCGCACCGAGCGGGTGGGACGAGTTCTTCACGGGCGACGACACGCTCCTCTGCGCCCTCGACAGGCTGTTCGACAAGGCGTCGGTGTTCGTGATGCGGGGCCCGAGCCACCGCGGCAGGGGGCTCGACACGTACTCGGTGGAGGCCGTCCCCCAGGCGGTGAAGGTGAGGGGGATCCAGCCCGAGGGGATGCAGGAAAGCGATAGGAAAGTCATAGATGCGGGCGTGTTGGCTAAAATGGGTCGGCTGGGATTGGTCAATCTCGGCCGACTATATTTGGCTAATATTTTCCGACGCTAACACCGGTATTACCAGTGTCCTGCTTGCCCGCGAATACGGGTTGGACTCGTACGCTGTCAATCTGCAGAGCAAACCACAGGAAAGCCGCGCGTTCTTTGATTCGCTCGGTATCTCGCGCGGATTCTATCTTAATGACTGTTGGAACAGCAGCCCAGCAGACGCTACGTTCTCACGCCGGGCCTGGGATGCCTGTATTGGCCGCGCACCACCACGTTACTTGCGCAGCGGCTTGGGCAGCGGAATGCCGGCGGCGATGACAGCCGCGATAATCATGCAGACGATGCCCTTAAGCGAGAAGCACATGAGCAGCAGACCCACGACCATGACGGGCTGGCGCATGACGGCGCCCATTGTCGAGGCGGTGCAAACGGCGACGCAAAAGACCGGATCGGCGCCGGTGAGGATGGCAAGGCCGTAGCCCAGGCTCACACCCGAGAAGATAACCGGGAAGAAGTGGCCGCCACGCCAGCCAAAGTTGATGAGGGCGGGCGTCAACATGGCCTTGACAAGACCGGTCGCGATAAGCACGCCAGCGGGAATGGTCAGGTAGGTTTCCATGAGCACATCGGCTTGTGTCTCGCCGGCAAACATGGTGTAGGGCAGGACCGTGCCGCAGATCGCGAGCGCCAAACCAGCCAGCATGGCCTTGACGACAGGACGCTCCCCTATTGCATGGGCAAGCGCTTCGCTCGCGTGTTCAGAGACAAAGTACAGCCAGCCGCAGACTGTTCCGATCAGCGACAAGGGGATGAGCCAGGTAAGCTCCAGGTTGCCCACCACAGCAGCCTCGAACCTCGGCATGCCCATGCCGCCGCCCATGAGCTGTCCGAGCAGCAGGTAGGTGCCCAGGCCGCCGGCAATCGCGATGCCGTAAACCACGGTCTTTTGCGCCTTGGGCAGCCTGATGGTTATCTCACCGGATTCGGAATCATCGCCATCGCCGGCACCCTGGCCGTCGGCGCTTCCGGCAAGCGGCGCCACAAAGCCAAACACGGGCGCGGTGAAGAGCGCCGTCAGGGCGGCCTGGGTACCCAGCAGCGTGAGCTCCCTAAACTCGGCTCCAAAACGGCGCATGCGGTCGCCGACCCAGCTGCACAGCCCCGCAATGACGCCGGTCAGTCCAGCTTCCGGTCCAATGCTGCCGCCAAACAGCAGCGGCAGCAGCGCGGCAAGCGACAGCTTGCCCAGGTTGTCGTACGGGTAGCGTCCATCGCGCTTTACCTTGGACATCACTTGGTTAAGATCATCGGTCTTGGTGCCCGTCATCTTTTCGTACAGGCCAATCAGCAGGCCGCCCAGCAGGCAGACAAAAAACGGGTACGGCAAAAAACCGAACGGACCGCTCGCGAGCTCGGGCGAAGCGACGCCCAGCGCGTTCGGAATCTCGGTCCATAGACAGTCGATACCGTGCTCCATCGCAAAGAAGAACAACCAGACCGCGGTACCCGCAAACGCACCGGTCACGGCAACGCTGACCAAAAACAGCGCCCGGTTTGTGGGTTTGGCAAGGTTATCCATCGGGTCCTCCCGCGGTCAAAGTCGACATAGATACGTTTTATTGTAGAGCGAGCGTTGTCCGAACAAGCCAACCATCTGCGCCGCAAACGGCACCATTGGGAGTCGTAGTGGGGCAGGCTCAAGACTCATCCGTTGATAATCGAGGCGATCTCGCGCAAATCGTCGGCAAAGTAGATGCCGTGCTGGCGCCTCGGGCTCGAAAGCCCTTTATCAATCATGTGCCCGAGTAGCGCCTTGAGGTTGTTGTAATAACCGTCCAGGTTATACAGGATGCACGGAGCACTCAGGTGCCCCAACGACACCGCGGACATGACTTCGGCAATCTCCTCGAGCGTGCCCGTCCCACCGGGAAAGGCAATGAATGCGTCGCCGAGCTCGATCATCTTGGCCTTGCGCTCGGCCATATCGCTCGTCACGATAAGATCGTCGATACCGTCATGTTGAAACTCGGCCTCGATAAAAAAGCTCGGCTCAACACCCGTCACGTGTCCACCTGCCTCGAGCACGCTATCGGCGAGCGCGCCCATCAGCCCCGACTTGGACCCGCCGTATACCAGCGCGTGGCCGTTGGCTCCAATCCAGTCGCCCAGCTCCTGCACCGCGGGCAGAAACGCCGGGTCGTTGCCGACGTTCGCGCCCAGGTATACCGTGATATTCATTTAGCCCCCTCTAGCGCTGGCGTCGGTGATATTCGCGCACGCGGCGTGACAGATCGGCGAGCGTCCTCAACTTGTTCATCGCGACCCCTTTTCCCAGACACCCCATCACGTTTGCTCGGTATTGTCCCACAACCGGCAGTTGGGGACGTTCCTTTAACGAATCATCGGGGACGTTCTTAAATGACGAGTCAAACAAGAACGTCCCCGATGACCAGTCGTTTAAGAACGTCCCCAATTGCCGGGCGGACTGTTTAGCGGTATGCCTGCCGACCAAGCAGACCAGCTGGTATGATTATGAGGTAATGTCTCGATTCGTTAGGATTGCCCGTGAGAGCTACCGCTATCCTTCGTTCAACTGTACTTCGCGCCCTGATTATCGTGCTTGCCGCACTTACCCTACTGAACGCCGTCATGCCCGCCCCCGCCCATGCTAATGACTCCGATCAACAGATCAAAACGGTACGCGTCGGCTGGCTTATCAACAACGAGGGATTCCAGGACGGCACCCCCGGCAAGCGCCTCTCGGGATGGGGCTACGACTACCTCCAGACCCTATCGTACTACACGCCCGGTTGGCGGTACGAATACGTCTCCGGCACCTTCACCGAGCTCATGGATATGCTCGAGAAGGGCGAAATCGATCTGCTGCCGAATATTTCGTATTCGGCAGAGCGAGCACAAAAGTTGCTCTACTCCTCGAACCCCGAAGGAACCGAGCGCTACTACATCTACGCCAAGCCCGACCGCGACGATCTCTCTAAAGGCGATCCTCAAGCGCTCCAAGGGCTAACCATCGGTTATAACCCCGGCGTTATGCAAACCGCCGTCGGTCGGCAGTGGCTTTCCAACGAAGGTATTACCTGCACCTATAAAGAATTCGCCGGTGGCGGTGACCTCTTTGACGCGCTCGCAAACGATGAGGTCGACGCCATCATCATGAATGACACCATCTCCTCACCCAACGCTTCCCCTATGTTCTACGTAGGTTCGAGCGACTACTATTTTGCAGTGCCCAAAAGCCGTCCCGACCTGATGGACGACATCAACTCGGCCATGGCGGCTATCAATCGCATCAACCCGCGCTACAACGACGAAGTCAAATCAAACTACTCGGCACAAAACAGTGGATCCGCATCACTTACCAGCTCCGAACGGTCTTGGCTCAAGGCCAAGAAAAGTACGCTTACGCTAGGTTACCTCAGTAACAATCTCCCCTACTGCAACCAAGATGATAAGGGAGAGATGGAAGGGTCACTCGTCTCGTTCGCTACAACGCTACGCGACAAATTTGGCATTACCGTACGCACGATCGCTTATCCAGGCAACCAGCAAATGGCGGAAGCGCTCTCAAGGGGGGATATCGACATCGCCCTACCGGCATATAATGACTACTGGCTTGCCGAGCAAATGGGGACGGTTCAATCGATTTCGATGGGAACGCTCTCTCTTACCGCCATCCACGCCACCAACGATCTTAACAGGGATCTGCGCAATATCGGTTGCACAGAGTTTTCAATCGTAAACCGCAACGAATTAAAATACTTATTTCCAAATGCGAATATAACCGAATATCAGTCTGCAGACGAAATACTAACTGCCCTTAAGGATGGGAGGTCAAGCTGCGTCATTGTTCCCAGTGCACGGCTGGAAACCATCCGAGAAAGCTACGATATCAAAGACTACGAGATACAGGAACTCTCACGCACGGCCGAGCTCTCTTGCCTCATGTTACGCGGAAATCCCGAATTATTGAGTATTGTCAACAAGGGCATCATCAACGCCGGAGAATCGCTTTCTGCGAGCAATTATTCCTCTACGTCGTATAGCGCGCAGGAGTCGGACACGCTCAGGTTTATGTATCGACATCGTAGTGCGATTGTCGTCATCATCGTCGGTGTACTGATGACGGGGGTAGCGATTCTAACCTGGGCCCTGCAGCGGGCCCGAGCAGAACAAAACAAGGCACTCGCCGCCAATGCCGCCAAAACGGCCTTTCTCGCCCGCATGAGCCATGACATCCGCACGCCGCTCAATGGCATTCTGGGGCTCATCGAACTTGAAGAATTGCGCGAAGACGATGTCGATGCCGCCCGTGAAAACCGAGCTAAGGCGCGAATCGCCGCCAACCATCTGCTCTCACTCATCAACGACATTCTAGAAATGGGCAGGATTGAAAATGGTAAGCTAACGCTTGAGCATGTCCCATTTAACCTCGAAGAGCTCTGCAACGATGCAATTGTGCTGTGCAAGCTCCGCGCTTCCGATCGCAATATCACGATGCAGGACCAAAGCGCATATCCCCTCTGCAATCCACATGTAATGGGAAGCCCCACTCATGTACGTCAGATTATCATTAACCTGCTCGACAACAGCATCAAGTACAACAAAGATGGCGGAACCGTCACTTTTACATCGCAGATTAAACCGCTCGATGATAACCGAGTGCTCTTTTGTTTTAACGTCTCGGACACCGGCATCGGCATGTCGCCCGAGTTTCTTAAGCATATCTACGAACCGTTTGCCCAAGAAGGCAACGATGCCCGCAGCAAATTTCAGGGAACTGGCATGGGCATGCCGATCGTCAAATCACTTGTCGACGCCATGGGGGGAACAATCGAGGTAACGAGTGAGCTTGGAGCTGGATCGACATTTTACGTTCGGATTCCATTCGCTATCGATACGTGTCCTCAGATTCAAGCACAGACGGATGCGAGGGCACCCAAGGTCTCACTGACCGGCATGAGCGTGTTACTTGCCGAAGACAACCAGCTGAGCGCCGAAATCGTCCAGACCTTGTTGGAGACCGAAGGCATCATAGTCACCCATGCAGACAACGGCAGCGATGCGCTCGATCTATACCTTTCACGTCCCGCCGGCAGTTTCGATGCAATCCTGATGGACGTTATGATGCCGGAGATGGACGGCTACGAAGCAACCCGCGCAATCCGCCTCAGCGACAAGGCCGATGCTGCCGATATCCCCATCATCGCACTGACCGCCAACGCCTTTGCCGAGGACGCACAAGCGGCACGTGACGCCGGCATGAACGCCCATCTGCCCAAGCCGCTTGACTTTAACAAGCTTAAAGACATGCTCGCCTGCATCAAGAAAAACGGAACTATTTCGCTATAGTTTGTGCTCAACTACCATACGCAACTAGAAAGGAAGCCCACGATGTTTAGGCCCCTACGCAGAAAAAAACGCGCCATTTCCGATGAGGCGGCACGCGAGTTGCTCGCCACCTGCAAACGCGGTGTCTTTGCCGTCAACGGCGATGATGGCTACCCGTACGCCATTCCCGTCAACTACTTCTTTGACGCCGAGCACGACAAGATTTACCTCCATGGCGCCAAGGCTGGCCACAAGGTCGATTCACTCAGGCGTGATGACAAAGTCTGCTTTACCGTTTACGGCAATGAGTGGTACAAGGACGATGACTGGGCCCCCTACGTTATGAGTACCGTGGTCTTTGGCCGTTGCCGTCTGGTAGATGAGGCCCCCGCGTTTATCGAGGACAAAGTCCGCCAGCTCGCGCTTAGGTACTACCCTTCTGCCGAAGAAGTCGAAGAAGAGATCGCCAGGGACATCAAGGGTGTCCAGCTCTACGAGATCTCGATTGAGCATCTTTGCGGCAAGCAAGTTCATGAAAAGTAGACCCATAAGCAGGTCTTGCACAGAGTGATATGGCCCGGTTCCAACCAACAGTGGAGCCGGGCCATATGTTTATGAAGCGTCGGCGGCTATGTGTGCAAGCGCCTCAACGAGCTCCCGTGCGCTCACGGGTTTGCTCAGGTGGGCGTTCATGCCCGCCTCGCGCGAAAGCCTACGGTCGTCGGCAAAGGCATTGGCGCTCACGGCGATAATCGGCGTGGTCGCGGCATCCTCGCGGTCAAGCGCTCGAATCCGGCGCGTGGCCTCAAGGCCATCGATGCCAGGCATCATAATGTCCATCAACACCACGTCGTACTCGTGCGGCGCGCTCGCGGCAAACGTCTCGACAGCAGACTCGCCATCCTTAACATGCACCACGACGGCACCGGCACGGTCGAGCGTAAACTGTGCGATCTCGGCATTCAGCTCGTTATCCTCCACGAGCAAAACGCGCAGGCCCCGGACTGCATCGACGTCAACCGCATCCACGCGAACTGCCTGAGGAATCTCGGAGCGCTCGCACTGCTCAAACGGCAGGCGAATGGTAAACGTCGTTCCCTGCCCCAAGGCGCTCGTAAAGCTCATGGTTCCGCCCATAAGCTCGACCAACTGTTTGGCAATGGACACACCCAGGCCCGTACCCGACGAAGCGCCCTCCACCCGTTGTGCCTCGCGGCTAAACGGCTCGTAGATGTGCCGCTGGAACTCCTCGCTCATGCCGATGCCGTTATCGGCGATCGTGTATTCATAGATGGGGACGCCGTCTACCGGCTCCACCTCGCGACACGCCAGGCGAACATAGCCGCCCCGATGGTTGTACTTGACGGCATTACCGGCGATGTTGACCAACAAGCGCTTAAGGTGCGTCACGCTCACCCGAACATAGGGATGATCAAGGGACTGCTGGTCGCAGACAATTGTCACCAGGCGCTCCTCGGCCTGGCGCTCCAGAATATCGCACACTTCACGGTTGAGGGCCACCAAATTTGCGGGCACGAGATCCAGGTTGACCTGCCCGCTCTCCAGGCGACTCATATCGAGTGCCTCGTTCGCAAGGTCGAGCAGCAGTCCCGATGCCGTCCAGATCTTTGAGCGGCACTCAGCCTGCTTTTGCAAGTCATCTTCGTTGGCATTGCCCACCTCGACCATACCGCGAATACCGTTGATAGGCGTGCGCAGGTCGTGGCTCATACGACGCAGGAACTCCGTCTTTGCAGAGTTGGCAGACGAGGCCTCGCGTGCTGCCTTTGCCAGCTTGTCGCCATAGTCGCGCTCCTGCAGCAACAGATCGGTCAAGCGTTGGCGCTCTGCATGGCGGCGCGCCAACGCAGCTGCGGCCATAGCACCGCTGTAGAGCACCAACACGCTGGCGACTACGACTGCGATGGTTTCAAAGTAACGCTGCGCGGACGTATAGGTGTACACGTAGAATTGGCGTGCTCTACCAAACGTGCCCAGATACCACTCGCCGTTGGCGTTGACCAAGCTAACCTTACCGCCCAGGCAGCGTTTCTTAATACCTCCGACTATGGTGGCATCCGTTGCAGGCAAAACGAATGCGCCCGACGTGGTGGGTTCAACGGCATTCGTCGCAACAACCTTGGCATCGTTTTCAATCACGATATTACCGCTATCGATGGTTTCATAGCCGTCGAGCAAGCTCTGCAACTTGAGCGTATTGCTCGCGACCGCCTTGGCGCTCTGGTGCCTTACCGCGATAACGATGCCCTCGCCGTCCTGCCGAGACACACAGCCGATGTCTGCGACCGAATCATCCGCAAGCGCGATGCGGGCGGTATAGGACTTAAGCGGATAGGCCGCCACCTCCAACACGGGTGCTTCTTTGAGATGCGCAGCGAGCGACTCGTAGCTCGCGTCATCCGTCGAGGACTCGGACACCAAGTTGCCCGATGCGTCCGTCACGATCAGTGCACTCACATTGAACTGGTCGGTATATTGCCTGAGCGTTGCGTTATCCGCCGAGCCGTCGCGCTCCATATCGCGCGCTACCTCTCCGGCAATCTCCGTAACGCGAATCAGATTTTTGGTCGCATAGGCGCTGTTGAACGCATCGTAGGAAAGGCTCTGCGTTGCCACGTAATCGACAACGCCGGCAAAGCGCTGCTCGGCCTGGGCCGTCGTGTAAACGTAGCTCATCATGCCAGCAACAACCGAAAGCGCTATCCCCAACAGGACGGCAAGGAGCCGTGCCCGGGTCGAACGATCGTTCCGCTTCTGGGCGGTGCGGCAGGGCGCATCAGTCACGACAGGCCCTCCATATTCAAAAAGGGCGAGGGGTCATCAAAGTACTTTGACACCAGGCGCTTCATGGTGCCGTCGGCAAGCATTTTTTGGTAGGCATGGGTGAGCTTAACGTCGATGCCGCGCGTATCGTTGATATCGAACGCGGTACCCAAACCAACCTCTAGCAGCGGCTCATCAAGAATACGATACGTCACACCGTAGTCTTTTTCGTAGGTGAGCAGCGAAGACTCATGCGCGGCGATGGCGTCGACCAGGCCCTCGACGAGCGCCGGGTTCAGGTACGATCGGTCCGAAAAGCTGTAGAGCTCTTTGATCTGCGGGACGTTTTCATTGGTGTGATTGAGCAGAATCGATTCGGGCTTGGTGGTGGACTGGACCGCCACGACCTTGTCCTTCAGATCGGCAAGCGTATAGATATCGCTCTCGGGATCGACAGCAACCACCTGTCGGCTCGCAAGGTAGGAGCCGGCCCAGCGATACTCGTTTTCTCGACCCGTCATACTAAAGCTGCCCATGACGCAATCGAGCTCGCCGCTCGCCAGCAGTTCTTTCTTCTTTTCCCAGTCGATGAGCTGATATTTTGGCTTGTAGCCAATGCGGGCCAAGGCCTCGGTCAAAATCTCGACATCCAGGCCGACAATATTGCCGTACTCGTCGCTATACACAAACGGCGGGTAGAGGTCGCTGCCGACGTTGAGGGTTTTGAGGCTGGCGTCTTTGTCGTCTTTGACCTGCGAGGCGGCTGGGCCTTCTACTGCAGACGTCGAGGTTCCGTCATCCGACCTGGAACAGCCGGCTATTGCCACGACAAAGGCGCTCGCTACCGCAAGCGCAACAAACAACGATATGGCAACCGAGCGACGGGATCTTTTCATCGTGCTCCAGACAATCCTGGTTACAGACGTAAACCGTAAAATAATATCAGACAAAACCGCGCCAGTGCTCGGTGATTACAGATGCTTTGCCACATGGGGCCCTCCGGCCAACTCAGCAGAAAAGCCCCGCATGCAGCGCTCGCCTACCGTGCATTAAAAACATATCGGTCCAGGCGCTCGCATGCTTCCTTTACACGCGCAAGCGGTAGTGCCAGATTCACGCGAATGTGGCAGGGCCCGTGGAACGGACGGCCGTCCTGATACCCCACGCCCACGCGCGCCCCCTCGTCAAGCAACCACTGAATATCGCGGCCATGTTCGCGACACCACTCGGTACAGTCCAGGAACACCATGTACGTGCCCTGCGAACGTGAAAACGCAACGCCCTTCCAATGTTTCTCTGCATACGTGCAGAAGTACTCGATATTGTCGGCAAGCACCTGGTTGAGCTCATCAACCCACTCGTAGCCCTGCGGCTGATAGGCGCCAATGAGCGCATGCATCGAGAGGACGTTCATCTCGTTGTAGTGGGTCTTGTTGGACACGGCGCACACGCGGTCGCGCAGCGTCTCGTTGTAGATGATGTGGTAGCTGCCGACCAGGCCCGCGAGGTTAAAGGTCTTGCTGGGCGCGTAGAGGGCAACCGTGCGCATGCGGGCATCCTCACTCACCGACTGCGTCGGAATGTGCTTGTACCCGGGACGGATGATATCGGACCAAATCTCATCCGAGATCACCACGCAATCGTGCTGGCGATAGACGCCCATGGCGCGTTCGATCTCGTCGCGTTCCCACACGCGACCGCAGGGATTGTGCGGCGAGCAGAAGACGGCGGCATGGATGCGGTTTTGTGCGAGCTTGCACTCCATGTCCTCAAAGTCCATGCGCCACACGCCCTGATCGTCGAGCTTAAGCGGGCTGTGGACAATGCGATAGCCCGCGGCTTCGATAGACTTGGTAAAGCCGATGTAGGTGGGGCTGTGGACCAGCACCGCGTCACCGGGCTGCACATAGGCGCGCAACGTCGATACAACGCCGCCCAGCACACCGTTTTCATAGCCAATATGCTCAGGCGCCAGGCCCTCAACGCCGTTACGACGGCTCTGCCACTCGATGATGCGATCGAAGTACTCGGCGCGTGGATCAAAGTAGCCAAACATAGGGTGCTGAGCACGTTGAATGATGTGCTCCTGGACCGTGGGCACCGTGGCAAAGTTCATATCCGCCACCCACATCGGGATGCGGTCGAAGCCCTCATCGGGCACGTTTGGCGCCATACCGGGGATCTCGCCCCAGGAGTCAACGGCGATGGCATCCATGCCGTGGCGGTCGATAAGCGAGGTAAAGTCGTATTTCATGCTGAGCTCCCGTACAAAGCGGATTGGTTCGGTAGGCGTTATTGTCCACCAGAACGGACGGCTTTGATACGGGTTTTGGGGTTGAATTTGATCGGGGCGTGGGCGCCGTGGTGGTTAGCTTTGAGCCTGGCTGACGTCTACCACGGAAAGCTGCGCCCCGTCGACCGTAAACGATATATCGAGCCCAGCATAGGCCAAGTGGTAGACGCGATCGGGCTCGTGCTTGCTGCCCGCGCGGCGCGGATCCTGGCGAAGGACCTCGATTAAGCCAGGCAACTTTGCGGGCGGGACCTTGTCTTGCAGCGCCTGTGGAAACTCAACATCAAGCTCTTGCCACGGAGTGTCCTCAATCCAGCCGCCCGTCGCATCCGGGTGACAGTCCGCAAACGGAATGTAGGGCTTGATGTCGTAGATGGGTGTGCCGTCACGCAGATCAGCTCCCAACACGTGGATGATGGGGCCGTTGTCGGTGAGCTCAACGCGATCGAGCCTCACACAGGTAAGGCCGATGGGGTTGGGGCGAAACGGGCTGCGCGTGGCAAACACGCCCACGCGCTCGGCTCCACCCAGGCGCGGCGGGCGCACGGTCTTTGACCACTTGGCAGTGGTACCGGTTTTGTCCTGTGTTTTGGCATCGGTGGCAATATCCTCCGCCGTGCCGCCGGGCGTTCCGTTTTCGAAGCGCCAGAGCAGCCATAGGTGCGAGAATGATTCGAGCCCTGCAACCGCGGCGTTAGAGGCAAACTCCGGCTCAAAGATAATGCGCCCCTCAAGATGAGGCGCCAAAAAGCTGTTGCGCGGAATGCCGAACTTCTGCGGCAGGTCGGTCTGTATGCGTGCGATAGGTTCCATGCCGGTCATTGTACGGCATGAAGATGTGGGGCGTGGCACGCAATTCTTCGCCGCGGTCCCCCATCGTGCAACCAACGGTTGCTTGGAAGGGCGCCTGCTGCCGCGTATGCTTAAGCCATCAACCAGCAGAAAGGAGCCGTTATGGCCTTTGCAGAAAAGCTTATCGCTGTCCGTCGCGCCCATCACCTTACTCAGGAGCAGCTCGCCGCCAAGCTCTTCGTCACACGCCAGGCCATCAGCCGTTGGGAACGCGGCGAGGTCACACCGGGCATCGACATGATGAAGCTCATTGCCGCCGTGACCGGCGAGCCACTGTCTCATCTGCTCGAAATGCCCGAGCACTATTGTCAGAGCTGCGGCATGCTACTCACGTCCGATGACTGCGGCACCGACGCCTCAGGCGCCACGACCGACCGTTACTGCAAATGGTGCTACGACCACGGCGAGTACACTTACGAAACCACGATGGAGGCGATGATTGAGGATTGTGCCCCGCGCCTGGCACAAAACACCGGCATGTCGCTCGACGAAGCCGTCTCGCTCATGGGCGCCGTGCTGCCGCAACTGGAGCGCTGGCGCACCGTGCAGGAAAACGAGGAGCGCTACGGTGCCGAGGCGCGGGCTCGCTATGGCGATGAGGCAATCGATGCAGCAAACGAAGCGCTGCTGGACATGAACCCCGAAACCTGGAATGACATGAAGGAACTTGAACGCGCTATTCTAGGTCAGCTCTCGATTGCCATGGGCGACGGCGATCCCAAGAGTAGCGAAGCCCGAAAACTTGTTGCAATGCACCGTCGATGGATTGGCCTTAACTGGGGACACCAGCCCCAAGACGAAGCATACCTGGGCCTCGCTCACGGCTATCTGGCCGACCAGCGCTTTATCGACTACTACGATAAGCCCTGCGGCACCGGAGCCACGGCGTTTTTGGTTCAGGCCATCGAGTCATCGCAAACTCGCGCATAGACCGCGACAGCTTTGGGTATCTCAATCGAAACCTCAACCGATTGGAGAGCCATGGCTACTAATCACGAACTCGAGCTATACGTTATGACCGGCTGCCCGTATTGCATGAAGGTCAAGCGCTTCCTGGCCGATAACGGCGTGACCATCCCCGAGCGCAATATCTCGACCGATTCCGATGCCGAGCAGACGCTTATCGCCGTCGGCGGAAAACGCCAGGTTCCCTGCCTGTTCATTGACGGCGCGCCGCTCTACGAGTCGGGCGACATCATCGCGTGGGCACAGAAGAACCTGCTCTAACACTCATTGCACTCATTGGGGACGCACTTAAATGAGTAGTCGTTAAAGAACGTCCCCAATAACTGGTCCCCGCCGAACCCAAACATGTACGTCAGCATCCAACGTCGACATTTTTCGACCTCTTTGGATGCTGGCGTACAACTTTTGGGTAGCCATGGACGCTCTTAACCGGCTAATTGTTTGAGGCGACCTTTGGATTATGGCTGTTTGATGCCTCGGAAAAGAGTTTCCGAGGGAGCTATGGTCAAAAAAGGGCAAATATGAGTACTGCCACCTGTTTAGTAGCAGCAATTTTGATCATTTCAGGAACTATTCAACGTCCCATGCGCCCGCAGATGACGCTATTTCTCCTCATATGTTCAATAAAAGTTGCTCCTAATGGGAACAAATCTCATCAGAAGCAACTTTTTACAGCAAAATTAATGCAACCATAATGGCAACAGTACTCATATTTGCCCTTTTTTGACCACGACCCTCCAGAATAGTCGTTAGGGACGACTCTTAATGACACAATCCGGCACTTGGACGTTCTTGTATGACTAGCCATTGAAGGACACCCAACGACTACTCCAATTCGTGACACACTGTGTCGCGAATTAAGCTGGTCCCACTATCGAAGACCGGTGAGAGCTCCTGCCCAGAATCTCGATAGCTTAATAAAACGCTCCCCTCCGGAAGTTCAACGAGCATCCAAATTCCAAGCTGAAAAGCAAAGGAGTATCGAAGCCGCCAATGCTCATTTCCTATCGAGCAGGCGGATCGAAACAAGCTAATTAGCCTGATAAACTGCTTGTATTTTTGTCTACAAAACTGTATGCAAAAAAGGGAATCCGAGAACCAGCGCTCGACATTATGTCGATCGATAGGAGGCGCTATGAATGCTGAGCAGCTCGAAAAGATGATGGGGTTTGCTCCCGGAGAGCTGGAAAAGGCAGCAGAGGCATACGAAAAAGATGAGTGGCCAAAGGGTCGCACCATCAAGTTGGGAAGGCCGCCGATCTCCGATGAGCCGAGCGTTGTGTTGTCGGCACGCGTGGGTGAATCGGTTCTTGAGGCGTTTGACGAAAAAGCCAAACGCCATGGGCAAACGCGCACGGAACGGCTCAGGGAGCTCATAACACTTGATGCAATGATTGCCTAGGCACCGCTCCCCCGCCGAACCCAAACATGTACGCCAGCATCCAAAGTCGACCATTTTCGACATCTTTGGATGCTGGCGTACAGCTTTTTTGCGCGGGTCCCTCACAACCGCTCATTGGGGACGCACTTAAATGAGTAGTCGTTTAAGAACGTCCCCAACGACTACGATGACACGGCGATCCTATTCCTTGATCTCTTTCCAGCACTGAGGATCGGCTTCGTACATATCGCCTGCGTAGCCATACGTCACAGCGGGGCAGCCGCGGCACCAACCAAAAAGTTCGCATTTGGAGCACTTCTTGAACTTTTTAAAGTCGCGCTTTGCTTCCATCTGCGGCGAAAAGAACAGCTCCTCGAGCGTGTTCTCGGCAACGTTGCCCACCTTGCTCTCCATGCGACGACATGCATAGACGTCGCCCGTAGGCAGCACCGTCATATGGCCCGTACCGCAGTGACAGCCGCCATAAATCATGCCGGGCTTGGCGTCTTCAGGGATGGTGAACTTACCCTGCTCCCACAAAAGCAGCGTCCATAGGTGATCTTTGAGCTGGAAGAACGTTTTGCAGCCCGCAGTCTGATGAAACTCCATGCGCTCTTGCGCAGCCAGCAGCACGTCGCGATATTCCAGCGGCTCCAGATGAAACTCATCGCGCTTTTGGCCCGAGGTGGGACAGTACCGTCCAAAAGCAAACACGTTGACATCGAGACTCGCCACAAGGTCAATGAGCTGTGGCAGCTCGACAGCATTCATACTCGAAACCGTGTTCATGACGGCAACCCAGATACCCGCGCGCTTAAGGCACCCAATCGCACGCAAGGTCTCGGCAAACGAGCCGGGCTTACGGAAGTAATCGTGCGTTTTCTCGAGTCCATCGAGCGAGGGCTGGTATTTGCGGCATCCCAACTCTTTCATGCGGGCGCAGACCTCGTCGGTCAGATGGAACGGATTGCCCATCACGCACCACATAAAACCCCGCTCGTGCAAAAGCTCGGCAAGGCGCCAAAAATCGGGATGGAGTATGGGGTCACCGCCCGTAACGTAAAAGTACGGCTGACGACCGATGCGCTCGCAGAGGGCCTGGGCCTGATTGACGACCTCGATCATCTGCTCCCACGGCATGCGCTTAAAACCAGCGCAGGCACCGTTGGCGAAGATATAGCAATGTTTGCAACGCTGATCGCATTCATCCGTAATATGCCACTGGAAGGCAAACGCGGGCTTTTGCATCGTGGGACTCCCTTGGTCGATGTTCAAATTGATGACGGTATTGGGCTACAGGCGCTCAACGGCGCCGACGGGGCAATTCTCTTCACAGGCGCCACAGTGCAAGCAGTGCTCAGGCTCTATGCGATACGAGTCACCCGGCTCGATGCACTTCTGCGGACAGTGCTCAAGACAGGCACCGCAACCGATACACGCATCGGAATCAATACGAAAACCCTTAACGAGCGCGGACGCCATGTCCTCGTCTAGGGTAAAGACCGCGCGCTCAATAGGACGAACCCCCAGGTTAAAGTAGTCGAGCACGATGTTTTCGACCTTAAAGATAATGTTGATATCACGCGTATCACCGGGATAAACGTTGGCAAGATACGGCTGCTCGGCATAAATAACGTCACGCCAGTAAACTTGCTCGGAATCCAAGGCGGGAGCGGCAACGCCGGACATGCGGATCATTTCGTTAAACCGCGTGTGGACGAGCGTTTGGACGCGCCCATCGGCCATAAGCTGGCGGGCCATCTCCTTGCCGCGCGCCGTGAGGAAGTAGATGGCGCGGGACTCGTAATGTACAGCGCTCACGCAGCGAATTTGCGGCGCGCCGTTTTCGTCCACAGTTGCCAGCGAGAGCGTCCCGGCAAGCTACATCTTCTTGAGACAAGTCTGAGCATCCATTACGAGTCCCTTCCTAGCGATTGCTTACTGAGCGTCAGCAGCGCCGCAAGCGGTGCCACAGGCAGGCGCGACCTTGGGATCGGCAGAACCGCAAGCAGGGGCGGCCGTGAGATCAGCGGAGCCGCAGGCGGGGGCGGCAGCCGGGTCGGCAGAGCCGCAAGCGGTGCCACAGGCCGGCGCGGCCTTGGGATCGGCGGAGCCGCAGGCAGGGGCGGGATCAGCGGTACCGCAAGAAGCGAAGGCGGCAACGTTCTCGAGATTCTCGGACATGGCAATTCCTTTCGATTGGGGGCGGCTGGGCGAAGCCGCCCGGACGTACACGCTTTTGCGCCTAAGCACATCATGCGAGGAACGCGCCCCGCCCAAAAGAAGGCACTAATCTATTAGCCAGTTACCAAAAGGTAAGTCGTAGCCGCGAGCAGCAGCAGCTGCGATAATGCAAGCAGCCTACCCGATTGCGAGGTCACCATGCTCACCAAAGAAGAACTGCCCCCCTGCCCCGTCGCTACGTGTTTTCAGCTCTTTGGCAACAAGTGGAAAATCTATATCATCCAGCAGCTCATTGAGCAGCCCCTGGGCTTCAACGCGCTACATCGCTCTATTCCCGGCATCAGTCAAAAGGTGCTCTCGTCAAACCTAAAGGAAATGGATGCCGCGGGACTTATCACGCGCGCCGTCATTCCCGAAACGCCCATCCGTACCGAATACGCGCTTAGCGAGCTCGGTCAAAGCCTTATGCCCATCATCGATTCCCTAGTGGAATGGGGCACCGATTATCAGCAGCTCGTACGAAGCTCCTAGCAGCTACGGGTTTTTGCAAATTGAGCGCCGTGGGGCCTACCGCTCCACGGCGCTTACCTTTTTGTGCCTTCTTTTGAAGAAGCAGTCCGGGTTGCACACTGCTGTCAAACACGCCCAACTCAATTGGACAGGAGGTCAGCCATGAATCAAGCCGAGCGTCGTATTTGGCTTATCGACGCATTACTCAACGAGCGACCGGACGGGCGCGGCGCTGCTGTTCCCGCCGGAGCCAGCGAGCAGCGCGATTTGCTCAGGGCCCTCATGAACGTGCGGCCGCCCGAGGCGCTCGCGGCAGAGGTGCTCAACGTCCAGGATGCCTACCTGCAGCAGCGGCTTGTCGAGCGTGGCGGAGCGACCGATGCCCGCACGCTCCCATACTGCAATCGCATTGCCGTCTGGCGCGGCGACATTACGCTGCTTAAGGCCGACGCCATCGTCAATGCCGCCAACAGCCAAATGCTCGGCTGTTTTGTGCCGAAGCACCGCTGCATCGACAATGCCATCCACACATACGCCGGCATGCAGCTGCGCCTAATATGCGCCGGCCTCATGTGCAAACAAGGGCACGAGGAACCGACCGCACGCGTTAAGGTCACGCCAGCGTTTAACCTGCCGAGCAGCCATATCTTCCACACCATCGGTCCCATCGTGTCCAGCCATAAGCCTGGCCCGCGCGAGGAATTACTGCTACGCCGTTGCTACACCAGCTGCCTGGAAGAAGCGACACGTCGAAAGCTCGACACGCTTGCATTCTGCTGCATTTCGACGGGCGTCTTTGGCTATCCGCAAGAGGCTGCCGCGTGCGTTGCCATCGATGCCGTTCGTCATCATCTAGACCACAACGACCCCAACCTTAAGGTGATCTTCAATGTTTTTCTCGCGTCTGACGAGTCAATCTACCGCGACCTTCTCCAAGCAGATCGCTAAGCTCCGAGCCGCACTCGACGCATCCGACGCCGTGATAATCGGCGCCGGCGCGGGTCTTTCCACCGCGGCTGGCTACTCCTACGCAGGAGAGCGCTTCGAGAAACTCTTTGGCGACTTCGCCGCACGCTACGGCTTTACCGACATGTACTCCGGCGGTTTCTACCCCTATGACTCCCTCGAGGAATACTGGGCATTTTGGAGCCGCTATATCATGTGCAACCGATATGACCCCATACCCAAGCCCATCTACGAACAGCTTTTGGGCCTGCTGCGCGACCGAGATTACTTTGTGCTGACCACAAACGTAGACCATTGCTTCCAACGCGCCGGTTTCGATAAACAGCAACTCTTTTACACGCAGGGCGACTATGGTCTATTCCAGTGCAGCAAGCCCTGCTGTCAGGAAACTTGGGACAACGAAGAGCTCGTACATTACATGGTCGCCGCCCAAGAAGACCTGCGCATTCCGTCTGCGCTAGTGCCCCGTTGCCCCCATTGTGGCTCCCCGCTCACGATGAACCTGCGCGCCGACGATACGTTTGCGCAGGATAAGGGCTGGTATGCCGCAGCCGACCGTTACCAAGATTTCCTGCGCCGCCACAACAATATGCGCATCCTGTTCTTGGAGCTTGGCGTAGGCGGCAACACGCCCGTCATCATCAAATACCCGTTTTGGCAGATGACCGCCAAAAACGAGCGCGCTACATACGCGTGCGTCAATTTTGGCGAGGCAGTCGCCCCTGCAGAAATCGCCGATCGCAGCATCCTGATTGACGCCGACGCAGGGCGCGTGCTGGACGCACTTGCCGTCCAAGCCGTCAGATAACAAAGGCGATGCTCAACATAGCCATTGGGGACGTTCTTGAATAGTCATTGGGGACGTTCTTGAATAGTCATTGGGGACGTTCTTGAATGACTAGTCGTTTAAGAACGTCCCCAATGACTACATTTAGCCGTAAAAGCGGGCGGTTGGCGCGAGCGGCTGCTCGCGAAAGACGCGCTCGACGGCGGCGCGGTATTCGTCGACCTTTTTGGTCTTGCGCACGATCTTGTGAACGGTAGCGGGATCGGCGAAGGCGCACTTGGCGTAGAACCACCACTCCTTCATGCGAAAGACCGCGTTGTCGCCAATCTCTTCTGCATGGGCCGCAAACAGCGTGTCGTGGAAACGCTGCAGCTCGGCTGCCGTAGCAGCAGGGCCGCCGTTGACCATGCGAGCCAGCGCGGGGTTCGCGAGGAGGCCGCGCCCCAACATTACGTGGCGCGTTCCGGGATAGGCCTCCACCAGCGCATCCATATCCTCAAGATCAAAAACGTCGGCGTTGTAGGCCACCGGGAACGGTGCCCGCTCCAGCGTCTCGCCGTAAAACTCTTTGCGCGGCGAGCCCGCATAGCGGTCCTTTTGCACGCGCGGATGCACGATCAGCTCTGCCAGCGGCATGCGGCAATAGAGGTCGAGCACGCGTTCGTACTCGTCGTCGCGCTCGAGCCCCAGCCTGGTCTTGACCGACACCGGCAAGGGCGAGCGTTCGCACACGTCACTCAAGAACACCTCAAGCTCGTCGAGATTACGCAAGAAACCCGAGCCCTTGCCCTTGGCGACAACCGTTCCCGAAGGACAACCCAAGTTGAGATTGACCTCGCGATAGCCCATGTCGGCAAGCACCTGAGCCGCCCACACAAACTCATCCGCATTCTTGGACATGAGCTGGGGCACCACGTTGAGCCCTTGGTTGTTATCCGGATCGATCTCCTTAAACGCCTTGCCGCCAAAGCGGTTTCCCACCCGTGGCGGCGGCAAGAACGGCGTGTAATAACAATCGAGCGCACCAAAGCACTCCGCATGCACGCGACGGAACACATGCCCGGTAATCCCCTCCATAGGGGCCAACGATAAATACATCAACATCCACTCTCAGATCAATGCGGCAAAGGGGCCGTCCCTTTGTCACATGCATTATGCCTTGTGCTTCAGGCGATTCACAAGGAAGAGGTAACTACTGAACGATGACCATCCTCCAGCCGCACCCCATACAACGAAGGTGATTGGTTTTCCGCGAAGTGAACGAGTGAAATCGGACCCCCGATGCATCGACACTTTCGGAGAACCATTTCCTGCGGTTTTGTCGCTCAAACCCTGCGGTTTTTGCATCCAAAAGTGCGAATGCTTCAGGGGTCCAGAATAGGTCGCTCACTTCTCGGAAAACCATTCACCCTCGATTTGCTGGCGCTCACAAACAGTGAGAGGCTGTCCCACGGCAGCCCCCTTGCGCGTCATTCGCCCCACGAAAGCGGCTCTATGCTCCAAAAACGACGTTCATGATCACGATGACCACCAACACCACGCCGTTGACACCATGTTTGAACAACAGATACCCTCCACTCATCTATACTCAAGAGCGCATGCACATCGCCCCCGAATAACGATGAGAGTCGAGGCCCCCATGCAGCAGCTCACCGAACAAGAAAAGAAACGCATCCAGCGGTACTGCACGTACCCCAAGATCGCAGCGACCGCACTCGTCATGTCGTTCGTAGCATGCCTGTTGATGTTGCTGCTCCAAATGATCAACGATATCGCGTTCCACCAAAAGGAATTCCAACCCGCGGGCATATATACCGCCATCGCACTCACCGTAATCGAACTCGTCATCTTTTGCTATTGCGCTCTTGCGCCGCGCTTTGGAATGCAGGGCAGACAGTGGAAGGAGCTGCAGAGCAGGCTTGCGGTAGCCCAGACCAACAAGGACCGTTCCGCGGAGGTCGCCGGCGTGCTCGCCACACAAGCTGCCGGTCGCCTGCTCAAAAACAGTGATAACGATCTCGCGCGCAACCTGGGCGGCGCCGCGGAGGTCGCCGGCGCCGTAGGGGCAGTCGCCACGGCGGCAGACGTGCTGGTCGAGACCTCAAGCAATGCCGAGGCCATGGCAAACGCATACGGTGTGACGATTCCAAGCGTCAAGAAGCAGGTCATAGCTCTCGCAGTGGTGCCCGCCATTGTGCTGCTTGGCGTCTACATCCCGCAGTTTGTCCAGGGAAATAACGAGCTTCAGGTAAGAAAGGCTGCAGCCGCCGAGCAGCTCGCCATCGCGCAAGATGCCTTGGAGCCCGTGTGCGAACGTGTCGCGGCAGACGACCCGTACGAGTCGTATCACGACTACGGCTACCGCATTATCGGCTATCTGCGCGATAATGACCTCGGCGCTCAAGCGGCCTATGTCTACCTTTCTTTTGATGCAGACGGCATGCTCACGGACGTCGATTACACCAGTCAGATCGACCCCGAGGCAAGCCTTGCAGACAACCTCGCTCGCGCCGAGCAGGACATCGCGACGCTCTGCGCCCCGCTCAATGGGTTGGACATTTCCGTTGCCACACCGGGCCTCCTCACGCCATGCAGCCTGTTGGATGAATTTAAACAGGCATTTTTAGCCGGATCCCTATATGAAGAAAACGGCATCAAAACGGAGGACGAATCCATCAAGTCGTACTACACCTTTGACACCGAGCCCAAAGAAGAGTTCGACGAATACACCCATCCGGAAATCAGCCTCATGCTCTCTGCAAAAAAGCGCTAGGGGCTTGCGCTCTGATTTCCGCTCGCAAACGCCGTCTATATCTCGAGGTCTAATACTTTTCCGAGAAGTGAACGACCGTTTTTGGACCCTCGAAGCATCGACATTTTTAGACGTCAAAACCGCAGGATTTGGCTGCCAAAACCGCAGGAAATTGCATCTCAAAAGTGTCGATGCTTCGGGGGTCCGTTTTTACTCGTTCACTTCTCGGAAAAGTATTAGACCCCGATTTCTCAAGGGTCTCAATGTGACAAAGGGCACCGACGTTAGTCGATGCCCCAAAGCGGCTGCAGGTTAAGCCCTACAGCGTATGTCAAAGACGAATCGAACTATTCGTCCCAGGAGAGGTTCTTACCAGTCTTTTTTGCCAGCAGCAAGAACAGGCCGATAATAACGTTGCATGCGATGCAGAAGATGAAGACGCCCTGGAAGGAGCCGACAAGCTCATAGACCTTCATCATAACGGGCATGCCAAAGGCGCCGACGATATAGCCCACAGAGCAGATCAGCGCGAAGATGCGACCGAAATCGCGGGAGCCAAAGACATCCATAACCAAAACGGTCAGGGCAGTGCCAGCGATAACGTACATTACGTCGTTCACGCCTGCTGCGAGGATGCTGAGCGTCGAGCTGCCGCTGCTCATCATAAGCATGACAAAGGAGAGGATGGAGACAGCGAGCCAGCCCAGAATGGCCTTCGTGCTGCCGAACTTATCGCAAGTGGTGCCGACGATCGGATTGAGGAACAGATCGAAGAGCGATGCAGCGGATACCATGAAGCCGCCCACCATGGGGCTAAAACCAACCTCGGAAGCATACGTCGGGAAGAGCTGGTTCATGCAGCAAGTGAGCTGAACGAGGCAGAGGAAGCCGATGCAGAAGAAGAAGGCGGGCGACTTAATGGCGCGCGCATAGCTAACGCCACGCGTGCTATCCTCGGTCGTCTCCTCGGTCTCGGTAACCGTCTCGCCCTCGACGTAGCCATAGGGCAGCATGCCCTTGTCCTGAGGCTTATAGCGGATAATCAGGACGGAAGCGGGGAGAATGAGCACGGCGGAGACGCCAGCGAGCACCAGATAACCAGTCCTCCAGCCAGCGGCCTCGATGACAGAGGTGATGACGGGGCTCATGATGAGCATGTAAATCGAGTTCACTGCCCAAGCGAGACCAATTGCCAGGCCACCAGATTTTTTGAACCACTGGTCAATAACGTCGGACATGGCGACGCCAGTGGTGAAGGCGAAGCAAACGCCAATCAGGGCGCCAGCGGCGATGAACATCCAGACTTCGGTGTAGAAAGCCATGCCTGCGCCGGTGGCGAGCAGAATAAGCTCGACGACGGGGAGCCAAACCTTGCCAACGACCTTGGGGATGAGTTTTCCGACAAACGGAAGCGCCGCCGCAAGACCGATGAGCGTCGCGGTGAAGTAATACGAGAAGATTGAATAGTCAAACCCGAACTCCTCGCACACGGGCGCGACGAAGGAGCCGGCGATTACGCTATAGGATCCGGTCGTGCCAGCAGACATGAGGCCAAGCGCGATTACGAGAACCCATGCGTAGACCTTGCTGCTCTTTAACTTTGCATTTTCCATTGACGCAACTCCTAGAGACCCAGAAGGGCACACATAACGGCCTTGATGGTGTGCTGACGGTTCTCTGCCTCACGGAAGATGACCGAAGCGTTGGCCTCAAAGCACTCGTCGGCAATCTCGAAACCCTCGGTGATGATCTCGCGATGGAGGTCGTTCTTGCACTGGTCGAGGAGCATCTTGCCAACACGGTGATCTGCGTTGTGGACAGAGGGAAGCTCATGCATGCAGAAGATGTCGGGATTGTTGGTGCGCTTGCACAGCTCGCTGGTGACACGATAGGGGTACAGAGACTCGGCATCGCCCAGCCAGGAGTTGTAGTCGTCGGGATCCAGAACCTCTTCGCCGCACTCGGGGTTGATGTAGCGCCACTCCTCGGTAACGATAACGTCAACGCCATCCAGGGCATCGAGGTCAGAGGTGATGGTAAAGGTCCTATTGGGAGCGTACTTGGCGTAGCAGGCCTCCACCTCTTCGATCATTTCCTTGCACATCTGATGACGAAGGTCGTCGGGGCCGATGGCGAGGAAGTCCATGTCGAGCATAGCGCACAGACGGCCATACCACACCGGGGCGCCGGCGCAGTTGCCAACGAAAGCCATCTTCTTGCCGCGGCTCGTACGCAGACCGCCCCATTGCTCTTCCATCGTAAGAGCGTCAGCGAGCATCTGAGTCGGGTGATCGCCGAGAGTAAGGGCATTGATGACCGGGATGTCAACCAAGTCGGCGACGTCATAGAGGAACTGCTCGTCCTTCTGTGCGCGGTAGACGATGAGATCATACATGCCGTTAAAGACGCGCATGGCATCCTTGACGGTCTCGCAGTCACCCATGTGGGAGTTGGTCAGATAAGTGAAGCCCATGCCCAAATCGTTGCAGGAGGTCTCGAATGCGCAACGAGTACGGGTCGAGCCCCACTCAAAGTTGGCGAGGACATTTTTGCCGGGGAAGTAGCGCTGGTCGACACCAGACTTCTTCTGAGCCTTAAGGTTCCAGGCAAGATCGATGAGATAGCGGAAATCCTCGGAGGAGAGATCATGGATGTTGATGTAGTCGCGACCGCGGAGGCTGTTGTTCATGCCTATTTCCTTTCGAATTATTATCAAATTTATTGCTGAATGTGTCCCCGAGGGAAACACAGATATCCCTCGGGGAGCGGTACATATGGCGCCTAAGCCAAAGAGCGCAGGCTCTAAGGCTCACTAACGACTGGCCGCCACGTCCTTAGTCCAGCAGTGCACGCCGCCGCCGGACAGGTTAAGCGCGAGGGAATCAATCATGATGACCTTGCGATCGGGGAAGCAGCTCTCAAGAACCGCCTTGGCCTGCTCGTCCTTCTCTTTCACGACCTCGCTCATGCCCTCGTGGTAATAACGCTGGCCAAGAACGACGCCGTTGCAGATCAGGAAGTTGCAGTAGCTCGCTGCGGCGTAGAAGTGGACGGGGCCCTCGGGCCAGGGGGTGCCATCCATAAACTTGCCGCCCATTTCGTCGATGAAGCCCTTATAGAGCTCGTAATCCTCATTGCCAGGGGCGATAACGACTTCAATCGACTCGGCGGTAGGCATACGAACGATCTCGAAGGGCTTGCCCTCCCAGTCCGTTTCGTTGCTCAGGATCTCATAGGCCGCCTCAATGCGGCGACGAGACTCTGCGCCAGCCTTGCTCGAGGCTGCCTCTTCATCGGACACCTCGGCAAGAAGAATCTTGTTCGGAGTGATAAAGCGACACATCTCATCGATGTGAGCGGCAAAGCTCATGCCAAAGACGGGAGTTCCGTCTTCCTTCTCGTCGAGGATGCCCAGTCGATAGTCGTCGTCCTCGAGCATAGGCTGCGGAAGCCAGATAACCTTGTTGAGGTTGTAGATGCGCTTATACTCGGCCTCTACTTCCTCTTTCGTGAACTCAGGATTACGCTTGCGGCATTCCGTGTCCTCGATGGCGATCAGAGTGCCGTGACCGTCAAACTCGCGGTCGCCGCCCTCCGAAACCATTTCGGAATTGACGATATCGAAGCAACCGAGCGCAACCGCCATGTGAACGGCTGCCTTACGTGCGGACTGGCACTCCGGGGAGTTCTTGTCCCACACGCCGTAATAGGTCCAAGCGGGGTTGACCATATAAGAATGGCCTTTGTCGTCGACCATGATGCTGGGGCCGTTGTCGCGGACATAGAAGTTGGAGTCTTCGAACTGCGTGATCTCGATGCGATCGAGATCAACCCCCTCCTCCTTCAGGCGTGAGCAAGCCTCCTCATAGGAGCCGGGAGTGCCGCAATTGAGGTTGACCGTAACGTCGCCATACTCGAGCAGAGCCTTGATCACGTCAACGCAGGGCTGGCGGTTATCGTAGCCCTCTGCACGGATGTAATCGGGAAGCCATGTCACATAGACGTTGGAGCGCTTCTCGAACTCGCCCGGCATACGATAGTTCTCGTACATGGTTGGTCCTTCCGTCGGGTTTCCCGCGATGCTGTCCGGCCGCGACAATAGCGGGGTTTCACCTGCTATAGTACTACTATACCTACCGTTCGGTAGATAGTTTTGAATGTTTGCCGCTCGCCTACTGATACATACCGTTCACCGTATATAGTGGTCATGTTTGGACACGAATTAATGTTCCGTTGCCATCCTTAATAATGTTGGTAGTGCGGAAGTGATTTGCAATGGAGAAATGCAGCGTGAGCACAAGAAAAAAAATATTGGACGCAATGTACGATCTTGTGGCAGAAGTCGGTTATGACAAAGCGTCTATCGGAAAGATTTGCGACTTTGTCGGTATATCCAAGCCGTCGGTGTACTACTACTTTCCCTCTAAAGAGGAGATTTTCACTACGCTCTTGGACAGCATGTTTCCGACCATTGACTATCAGCGCGACTACTCGCTAATAGTCAATAGGGACGGGTTCAAGGCCGCGCTTATCGAGCTCGGCAATTCAGTTATAGGTGGCTATCGAAGCGATGAAAAACGCCGGCGCGTGCTGGCCGAGGTTAGCGTTCAAGCAAATCGAATTCCTGCAGTTCAGGAACGTCAAGCGACGGCGACCAAACGAACCATGGATGCGCTTAAAGACATCCTTCTTCATGGCGTAGAGATTGGCGCGTTTTCCGATAGTGCCGACGTGATGCTCTACGTACAAATTCTTTATACCGTTCTGGAGGGAGCGAGCAATACGGTCGCTCAAGGTGAGGATATTGATGAAAAAGCGGTTTGGGCGGGAATAGTCGAGCTTATGTTCAAATAGACCAGCCAAGCTGAAACGCATGTTGGCACCCATGGTGCCTGCGGGCAACCTTTAAACGAAAACAGGGGTCGACTCCAGTCTGGCTTGGAGTCGACCCCTGTTGCGTGGCAATCTATGCCGATGCAATCGGCGCTTATTACTTTTCAGCAGCCTTACTGAGAAAGCCGGAAACGATAGCAAACGCAGCAATCATAAGGTTGCAGGCAATGCAGAAGATAAATACTCCCTGGAATGACCCTGCCATGCCGTAAACCTTCATCATGACCGGCATTCCAAAAGCACCGACGACATAGCCCGCTGAGCAAACGATCGAATAGATCCTTCCAAAATCGCGTGATCCAAAGAGCGAGAGGAGAAGCATCGGCATTGCGGTTCCAACAATGGCGAACATGGCATCGTTTACGCCAGCTGCAATGATTGAAACAGTCTCATTGCTTCCGCCAATGATGAGAAGCAGGAACGAAAAAATGCTGACACCTGTCCACGCGACCGTTGCTTTAATAGAGCCGAGCTTGTCACATGTTTTGCCTACGAAGGGATTTAGGAAGATGTCGGAGAACGAAGCTGCCGAGACCATTAAGCTTCCTACGATGGGATTGAAACCGACCTCGCTTGCATAGGTTGGAAACAACTGGTTCATGCAGCAGGTGAGCTGCGCCACGCAAAGCAGGAGGACGCAGAGAATAAAAGACGGCGTTTTCGTGGCATCACGTAGTGCCATGCCCGAAAGGGTATCTTCCCGCTCATCGACGCTGTGGCTCTCATGGGTTTCAGAGGCGGTCTCTCCGTACGGAAGCATGTTGCGATCAGAGGGTTTAAGGCGAATGATAAATGCACTCGCAGGTAAAATCATAGCTGCAGAAACGGCCGCAAGTACGATGTATCCCGTACGCCAGCCTTGTTGCTCGATAACCAGCATAATGACAGGGCTCAACAACAGCGTACAGAGAGAATTAACGCCCCAAGCAAGGCCGATGGCAAGACCGGACGATTTACTGAACCATTGGTCAATAACATCGGACATGCAGACGCCCGTTGTGAATGAAAAGCAGATGCCGATCACCGCAGCGGAGACGATGAACATCCAGACTTCGGTGTAGAACGCCATTGCGGCGCCGGCGGCAATAAGGACGAGTTCAACGCAAATATGCCACGGTTTGCCTATTACTTTTGGAATGAAACGGCTCAAAAGTGGAAGTCCAAGTGCAAGGCCAAGAAGAATCGCAGTGAAATAGAAAGAGAAAGAGGTGTACTCAAAGCCCAGGTCTTCACATACTGGAGCAACGAATGAGCCGGCAATAATGCTATATGTGCCAGTCGTCCCGGCGGACATTAAGCCGAGCGCAATAACGACAATCCAAGCAAATGCGCCGCTCTCGCGAGGACGGTCTTTTTCGTCTGGTACGGTGAGAGCCATGGTCACTCCATTTCTATCGGTATTACATCCTATATGCCTACCGATAGGTATATAAACCAGGGGACTCTTCGTCAAGCATTAAGCGGGGAAAGGGAGTTCTTAACGTGCCGAACGGTAATTGGGCCCTTGCAAAATCGAGGTCTAATACTTTTCCGAGAAGTGAACGACCGTTTTTGGACCTCCGAAGCATCGACATTTTTAGACGTCAAAACCGCAGGATTGTGCTGGCAAAACCACAGGAAATTGCATCTCGAAAGTGTCGACGCTTCGGAGGTCCATTTTGACTCGTTCACTTCTCAGAAAAGTATTAGACCTCGAATTCACAAGCCGCTCAATGTGACAAAGGGACTGTCCCTTTGTCACATTATTCGGAGCGCAGGGCTTCCACAGGGTCCTTCTTGGATGCGCTGCGGGCCGGCAGTAAGCCGGCAACGACTGTCAGCAGCACCGAGATCGCAATGAGCACCAGCGCATCCTGCACGGGCAGGCTCATCAAATTGGGAACCTGTTTGGCCGCAAGCGCCCAGGCATTAACCGGAAAGCTCACAAGCACCACGACGACAATGGCAAAGATGCCGGCAATGAGGCCCTCGATAAAGGTCTCGGCGTTGAACACGTTTGCCACGTTGCGCTTTGATGCGCCGATCGCACGCAGGATGCCGATCTCCTTTTTGCGCTCCAGCACGCTGATGTAGGTGATGATACCGATCATGATGGAGCTCACCACCAGGCTGATACTCACGAATGCGATGAGCACCAAGCTGATGGTGTTCACGATGTCGGTCACCGAACCCATGATGATGCCCATGTAGTCGGTGTACGAGATTGCTTGCTCATCGTGGCCGGCGGCTTTGACCTGCTTGTTGTACGCATCGATGTGATCGAGCACGCGCTCCTTGGCCTCAAAGTCGCGCGGGAAAATCTTGACCGAGATGGGGTCTGCCTCATCCGCATAGCCCAACGTGGTCAGATTGTTATCGTAGGTGAGCTTCGACGCCTTGGCATAGCTCATCATGAGCGAACTCAGGTCCTCGGCGTCCATGTTAAAGTGGATGGCACGAGCAAAGGCGCTCGCATCCACACGCATAGCGCTTGCCAGGTTGGCAAAACTCGAGGACATCTGCGTCGCCATCTGGTCCATGAGCCCTGCTGCGCCCGCCTTGAGCTGGGACGATACCGTCGATGCTATCTGCTCGCTGATTGCCTTCATCACCTGATCCATAGCCTGCTGCAGATACGGAGCCAGCTGCTTTTGCACATAATCGGTCATCGCCTGCTGCAGGCGCTCGGCCAAGGCATCGCCGCCGAGCGCTTTGAGCTGGGCCAGGATTTGCTGGGCTGCGACATCATGCTCAAGATATGCCGAGAATGCGGCAGCGAGCTTTGACGCGTCCTTAAGGTCCTCGGGCGTCAGGGCCTTAAACTGCTCCGACTGTACAAAGCCCTCAAACAGCTGGTTGGCAAGCGTTCCCACCTGCTGCATTTGCTCGGGCGTGAGCTCCAGACCGTCAAAGATGCCCGAGAAATCTGGTGCCGGCGCTTTGGCCATGATGTCGCCAAAGTCGATGTCCTTCCCAATGCCCGAAAGGTCAATGTCCAGCCCGGATAAGTCGATACCAGAAAGGTCGATACCGCCGACCGCACCCGAGAGCGCAGATGTATCGAACGAGAACGCGTTCTTCAGCTCCGCCTCGTCCACGCTGAACATACTGCCCAGATCCACGACCTGTTTGGCCTCGCCCTGCAGTTCATCGAAAGACTTGCCCGTAAAGACATCCGTCTCGGGATGCGCAAGCTGCTCTTGCACAATCTGCGAATTGGCGGCACGTTCCATAAGCTGGCGAGTCAGCGCATGCGTATAGGCAATGCCCGGAGACAATGCACTCGCATTGGCCGCCTCATTAGGTCGCACCACGCCCACAATACGCACGTCAATACCGTCGGCAACTTTGGCCGTCATACAGTCGGCGTCGCCAGACATGTCAGTCCACATGCCGGTCTCTTCGTTTTTGCGATAGGCATCGGCCGGCGACAACACCTTAAACGTCGTAGACAGCGCATCGTCGTAGGTAAAGACGGTGCCGGTCTCGGGCGTTTTGACCCCACCGTCAGCCGTCATGGCGCTGTTAGCCAGATCGTTGAGCTCATTGATATCCAACGCGCCAATGCTATAGAGCGTGTAATCGCCCACCGTTCCACGGCTCGAAAGCACCATTACGGCTTCGTTAGCAGACGTAGGCCAATGTCCCGCCACGACATCGTACTGGCTGTCGAGCAGGCTCTGGTCGTCAATCATCTCGTTAAAGACCGAGATTCCCATGGATTCCATGCTCACCGTTGCCGCCGAGCTCGCGCCTCCGCTCATGGCCTCGGTCATGGCGTTGGGCACCAGCCGGACAGGCTTCTCATCGCCCTTCCCGGCACGATAGACAACCGGCGATACACCGTAGCCGTACTGAATGGCGTTGACCTCTTTATCGATGCCATCGCCACCGGCATCGAGCCACGCCCTAAAGCTCGTCATGTCGTTGGACTTAACGCTCGCAAACATATCCTTTACGGCCGTGACTACAGGGATCGTATCGGTCCCCTTCATTTTGCCGTCGGTGCCGTCGTCGGACGAACCCTCGTTCTTGGACGTATCGTCATCCGCAGCCCCCTGCCCGCCCATCATGGACGACAGGTCGTAGTCCTGCTTGGAAATGGTAAGCGGGTAGCTCGAGAGCGTATCCTCCTCGACCTTTTTGATGTAGCCGTTTACGCCGTTGGAGAGCGCCAGAATCGCGGCGATACCGATGATGCCAATCGACCCCGCAAAGGCCGTCATGGCGGTGCGGCCCTTCTTGGTCATGAGATTACGTGCCGAGAGGCCCAGGGCCGTGAGGAAGCTCATGGACGTCTTGCGCGTAGGCTTAGCCTCACGGCGCGTGGCGTCGGCGACATCGAAAGGATTGGAATCGTCGATAATCTTGCCGTCCGCCAGATTGACGATGCGCGTGGCATACTGGTACGCCAGCTCGGGATTGTGCGTGACCATGATGACCAGACGGTCACGCGCCACGTCCTTGAGCAGATCCATGACCTGCACGGATGTCATTGAATCCAAAGCGCCGGTCGGCTCGTCGGCAAGGACGATCTCAGGGCCATTGATCAGGGCGCGGGCGATGGCCACGCGCTGCATCTGCCCGCCCGAAAGCTGGCTCGGGCGCTTGTTCACGTGCTCGCCCAGGCCGACTTTCTCCAACGCCTCGCGTGCACGCTGGCGGCGCTCGGCATGCCCCACGCCCGTGAGCGTCAGTGCCAGCTCCACGTTTTCCAAAATGGTCTGATGCGGAATGAGGTTATAGCTCTGAAACACAAAGCCGATGCGGTTGTTGCGATAGGCATCCCAATCGCGATCGCGAAAATCCTTGGTCGAAATACCGTCGATGAGCAGGTCGCCCGAGTCAAAGTGGTCGAGTCCTCCGATAACGTTGAGCATCGTGGTCTTGCCCGAACCCGAGGGACCCAGAATGGCCACGAACTCATTATCGCGAAACGCCAAGCTCACGCTGTCGAGCGCTACCTGCGTAAACGACTGCGTGACGTATCGCTTGCAAATATCCTTGAGCTCCAGCATGGACGGCAACCTCTCACACGCGGGCGCACTCGCCTGCTCTCCCCCGCCGTTCGTATCCGACGCGTTTGTCCTACTCTATCCCCATTTTTTGCCGCCACCAGTGAGGAATGTAACGAACCGGTCAAAAACGTCCAGAATGGCACCAAAAAAGAGGTCCCGAACGGAACCTCTTTACGGCAGAGCTTATCTTGAAAGGCAGCGGACTACTTCGCACAGCGGCGCGCGATAAAGTAAACGAGCCACTCAATAGCCATAAGGCCAATGTAGAAAATTGCCCATATGGCAAAACTGATCAGACGTACTTCCACCGTCTGTACCGTCCCATGGCCATCTACTGTTCTCAAAAATAGAAACCCGCTAAAGCAGAGGAACAGCACCAGTTGAATAATTTGAAAGGTTCTCCAACCTTTGCCCTTCATAAGCGGCCTCCCAAGTCACTTTTTCTGTGTCGGATTATATCCCGAAGAGGCCACTGCACAGCACGCAATCTTCAGCATGCTTACGTATCTTTTACTGCACTTTTACTGCTCGCTCTTCGCGAGCGCCTGATCGATAAGTTTGTTGAGCGCATCGCGCTGTTCGGCAGAAGTGATGCCGCCAACGATCGGGTCTCCTACGATATTGCCCTTTTGGTCGATCACATAAGTGGTCGGGAAGGAGAACAGGTTCGACGTGAACTGGCCGGCATCGCTGTTAGACTTAAACCAGATATTCTTGTACGTTATGCCCTTCTTGCTCAGTACGTCTTTTGCATTTGCGATCTCGTCCTTGTTACCATCGAGCGTAAAGGAATTGACACCCACGACCTGGCCGCCCTTCTCGGCAAGCTCCTTGTTGAGCTTCTCCAGATCGCCCAACTCCCCCACGCACGGCTTACAGGTGGTAAACCAGAAGTTCATGACGGTAACTTTGTTCTTGGAGAACAGCTCGTCGCTGTTCACATCGTTGCCGTCCAGGTCCTTACCCTTAAAGCTGGGAAACTGTCCTGCTTCCTTGCCCGAGCCACCCTCGGCAGATGTCATACCAGCAGTCGCGGCATCGACGCTGTCACCCGTACTCGGCTGATTTCCACACCCCGGGAAGTCCTTTTCCAAACGAGCGAGCTTGTCCTCGATCTTCTTGATCTGCTGCGCCCCAGCCTTGAGGGTTTTGAGTTCATCGGCCGTAAAGGAATCCTTAGCCCCGTCTATGGTGCTCAGTAGAAAATCTCCGTAGTTGGTGCCGTCGCCGATCATCGCCGAGTCTTTATTCGCCGCATTGAACACCTTGTCCCATAGGGCATTGTCTTTGGAAAAGATGTCGTTTTCCTTTTTCATCAGTTTCGCGTACAGCGCGGACGCCTCTTCGGCATTGGATACCTTCTTCGCCGTCAGCTCTGCAACCTGGGTGTCGCCGCCCGCAGCTTTGTTTCCCCCGTCTTTAGGCGCCGAGCACGCCACGAGGCTCAACGCCAGCACGGGCACCATCAACAGTCCCGCAATTTTCGACAGTCTCATGTTTTCCTCCGTTATATCGAAGCTTATAGGTACCTATTTGTTTTCGCAGGCTTGCGTGGTCTGCGCGGACTTGCCGCCCGTCACGCCCAGCCCGTAGCGAAAGCTAATGGCATCGACGGGGCACGCACCCACGCATTTGCCGCAACGGATGCACTCGGCATGGTCGGGCGTACGCGTAACGTCCACGTCCATCTGGCACACCTTGGCACACTTGCCGCACGAGACGCACTTGCACTGGTCAACCTGAATCCCCAGCAACGACACCTTGTTCATGAGCGCATAAAACGCACCGAGGGGACAGATCCATTTGCAAAACGGACGGTAGAACAGCACGCTCAGCACCGCAACCAAAATGAGAATCGCGAGCTTCCAGGTAAAGAGTTTTCCCAGCGCGGAGCGGATTCCCACATTCATGATGGACAGCGGAATCGCGCCCTCGAGCACACCTTGCGGGCAGATGTACTTGCAAAAGAACGGGTCGCCCATACCAACATCGTTAACCAGCAAGACGGGCAACAGCACCACGGTAACCAGCAACACGGCGTACTTGATGTACGTGAGCGGCTTGAGTTTTTTCGTGGAGAGCTTTTTGCCGGGAATCTTATGCAGAAGCTCTTGCAGCCATCCAAACGGGCACAAAAAGCCACATACAAAACGTCCCAGCAGCACGCCGATCAGAATGAGCGTTCCGGTGACGTAATACGAGAAGTTGAACTTAGACGAGCCCACCACCGACTGAAATGACCCGATGGGGCACGCACCCGCTGCCGCGGGACACGAATAGCAGTTAAGTCCAGGTACGCAGACTGTTTTTCCCGCACCCTGATAGATGCTGCCCTTGGCAAAGTTGGGCAGGTGAATGTTGGTCGCAAGCGTCGCCGCTGCCTGAATCAATCCACGAAATCGCGCCAAAAGATGCGATGCAGTGTTTTTTCTTTTATCCAATTCCGATACACTCCAAGCACAGCCTGATTGCCTTGGCCAGCACGGCGTCTGCCTCGCCGCGCATAATGCCAAAGCCAACCATGGCTACCCCAACGATCAGCAAAGCCACCTGCGCCACAGGCTTAATCGCTTTGAACAATCTGACCACTCCTTTCGTTTCGCGACCCATTGGACCATACCGACTATAAAATCCGTGTTAAGCGCGATTTGGAATGTGCAAGGAGACTGTTATGCGTATTTTGATCGTCGAAGACGAGCGAGCACTGTGCGACACGATCGCACGCAGCTTGCGAAACCTGGCATACAGCGTCGACTGCTGCCATGATGGGCAGGAGGCGCTCGACCTACTAGGCGTTGAGTTCTTTGACCTCGTGGTACTCGATCTGAACCTTCCCCGTATCGACGGCATGACCGTGCTCAGGGAACTTAGGAAAACCGACTGCGAGACCAAGGTACTGATTCTGTCCGCACGTGGCGAAGTCTCCGATAAAGTCGCCGGGCTCGATGCCGGCGCCAACGATTACCTTACCAAGCCGTTTCATCTAGATGAGCTTGCGGCGAGAATCCGCAGCCTTACCCTCAGGCGCTTCGCACAAAACGACATAGTATTAACCTGCGGAAAGCTCCGCTTTGACACCAAGGCGCGCATCGCTTCCGTAGACAGCGATACCCTGTCTCTCACACGCAAAGAAACGGGAATCCTGGAATATCTGATGCTTAATCAAGGACGTCCAGTGAGCCAGGAAGAGCTAATCGAGCACGTTTGGGATAGCACCGTAAACAGCTTTAGCAACGCAACCCGGGTTCATATCTCGTCACTTCGAAAAAAGTTGCGCAGCACTTTGGGATATGACCCAATTCGCAATCGAATTGGAGAGGGCTACGTCATGGAGGATGGCGAATGAAAGGGCTTTCGCTGCAATGGCGCATAACGATCATGACGGCACTGCTGATGTGTGCGGCGTGCGTGCTGACGAACTGCCTGGTCGGCTATACGGGCATGCGCTACATGGATGCCATCGGCAGTGGCATCTCGGCCCTTAGCGCAGCCGACGTAGATACACCTCAGGAGTTTGACCCAACGAAGGGGCGCCTCGATGACGAGGTCACGATCGTCGTAAACGATGCACAGGAATCTTTTGGCATGACAGCTTGGTGCATCACGGCTGGAGTCACGCTGCTCGGCGGCGTGCTGGCATACTTTGTGAGCGGTCGCGCGCTCAAGCCGCTACGGTCTTTTGCCACCCAGGTAGAGCGCGTGCAGCCTGACAACCTAAGCGAAATCAGACTCAGTGAAGATGTGCCCACCGAGCTACAACGATGTAGCGCCTCCTTCAACGACATGATCACCCGTCTTGGCGAAGGGTTCTCTTCACAGCGTCAGTTTACCGGCAACGCCGCACACGAACTGCGCACCCCGCTCGCCCTTATGCAAGCACAGATTGAACTATTCATCTCCGAGCACTCCGGTTTGCAACCCGAAACAGCCGAGCTGCTCGGCCTGCTGCAAGAACAAACCGAGCGCATGTCTCGAATGACCAAGGTATTACTCGAGATGAGTGAGCTCCGCAGCGTTCCTTGCGAGGACGATGTTGAACTTGGCCCCTTGTCCGAAGAGGTCCTCACCGACCTTGCGCCACTTGCCGAAAAGAAGGGCATGGCCCTCAATTGTGCTGGAGACGCTTTAGTAATCGGGAGCGACACGCTCCTCTATCGGCTGGTGTTTAACCTGGTCGAAAATGCCATCCGTTACAGCCGCCCCGGCTCGACTGTCAACGTCTCTATCTGCGATACCGATAGTCACGTATTCCTGCGGGTCAAGGACCAGGGCCCGGGAATATCCAAACAGTACCGTGAGAGCATCTTCCAACCATTCTTTCGCCTGGATAAATCCCGCAGCAGGGCATACGGCGGCGCAGGACTCGGGCTAGCGCTTGTCTGGGAGATTGCAGCGCTTCACGGTGGCACGGTAGAGGTCGAAACAAGTTCCGAGAACGGGACCGTGATGCTCGTGACCCTCTCAAAGGGGGCCACCACGTGATCCGACTGTCCAGGGGTCCCACGGGACTGCGGACAAAAAGTTGGACCATCGGGTCCGGTTTGGAGTCCGCATGACATACAGTAGAGCCGTGGTGGAGAGGGCCGGGGCCGCGTGCCCGCGCTACAATAAACTCCGCGAATCACCGGCGAAAGGAACACGATGCAGGACGACAAGGACAGACCCATACAACTCACCTCGAAGCAGAACATGCTACTCAACCGGCTTATGCTCAAGATGGTTGAATTCGATGCCGGCGACCCCAAGCGCATCCAGCACTTCGTGAAGGTGGCAAGTCTCGCGCGCACCATCGGCGAGGCCGAAAGCCTGCCCGCGCGCGAGCTCTTCACGCTCACCGCGGCGGCGATCGTCCACGATATCGGCATCCACCCGGCCATCGAGAAGTACGGCTCCAGTGCGGGCAAACTACAGGAGCAGGAAGGGCCGGCGCCGGCTCGAGCCATGCTGCGCGATCTGGGCTTTGATGTCCAGACCGTCGAGCGCGTGGCATTCCTAGTCGGGCATCACCACACCTACGACGCCATCGACGGGGTCGACTTCCGGATTCTGGTCGAGGCGGACTTCTTGGTCAACCTGTACGAGGACGGCTGCTCCAGGGACGCCATGCTCGCAGCACGCGAGAGGGTCTTCCAGACCAGGACAGGCATAACGTTGCTCAACGCCATGTTCGGCCTGGAGAGTTAGTTCAAGCGTCATCAACCGCCTATAGTGGCGCAGCTTTTTTAGTACTCTGGGAGATGTCATGAGCATTGCGTCGACGCGGTTGCCTTCGGTCATAAACGTAGGATACGTTTCCCGTTCGCGACCGGTAAATAGACGGTAAGCGATCGGTCGGCACAACATCAGACCTCTCGTCCCAACTCGGAACGGTGCAAACGCGTACCGTATAATGGGAGGAGAAATCGTGCCCCGGAAGGAATCCTGCAGCACGTATCCAGCCTGACCGAAGGAGCGACATGAATTCCATCGTATCTTTCCTCAACGGCGGCCTGGGAGCCGTCATCCTGATCGTCGTCCTGATTGTGCTGGCCTTCAACGCGTTCTTCGTGGTGAAACAGCAAAACGCCGTTATCATCGAGCGTCTGGGGCGTTTTAGCGCCATTCTGGGCGCGGGCCTACACGCCAAGGTGCCATTCATCGACCGCAAGGCGGCGACAGTGAGCCTCCGCACCATGAAAAACGGCTTCGATATCGACGTCAAGACCCAAGACAACGTGACCATCGGCCTCGTGGTCTCTGTGCAATACCACGTGAGCTACGAGCGCGGAGAGACGCCCGCGCAGTCCGGTGTCTACAAGAGTTACTACATGTTGCAGCAACCCGTGGCGCAGATGCGCGACTTCATCACCGATGCCCTGCGCTCCTCCATCCCGGTCTACACGCTCGACGAGGTCTTCGCCAAGAAGGACGATATCGCCAAGGACGTCAACGCCACCGTTTCCGGGCAGATGGCAGCCTACGGCTTCACGCTCGTCTCCACGCTCATCACCAAGATCGCGCTGCCGGCCGAGGTCGAGAACTCCATGAACGACATCAACGCCGCCCAGCGCAAGCGCGCCGCCGCGCAGGAGCTCGCCGAGGCCGACCGCATCAAGCGTGTCACCGAGGCGACCGCCGAGGCGGAGGCTATGGAAAAGGCCGGTGAAGGCATCGCCGCCCAGCGCAAGGCTATCGCGCTGGGCATCAAGGACTCCCTCGAGATCATCCAGGAGACGGGCATCGGCAACGACGAGGCCAACCAGCTGTTCATGTTCACGCAGTGGTCCGAGATGATGACGGAGTTCGCTCGCACGGGTAAAACCTCGACGGTCGTGCTGCCGAGCGATTTTTCGCAGTCAGCCTCGATGTTCGAGCAGATGCTGGCCGCCACGAAGGCCACCGATGACGAGCGCTAGGTTGGATGCCGTGGTCTAACCGGCACCGGCCCATCGGCATCAGGAGGAGACATGGCTCGCAACCGTTTTTTTCCGAGATCATCCGACGGCAGCGGGGACATCGACCCGTTTAACGCTGGCGATCCCATTATGCCGCTCGACGATGTTGTCCCCACGCGCGATGAGCGCGTGGGGCCGGCGAGCCGCGCGGAACGACCGGAGGAGGCGGAAGCACAGAATCCGCAAGTCGTCCCCGCCACCGCAACCAAGGTCCGGACCGAGGCCAAGACCGCGTTCAAGGCTAAATCCAAGAAAAGGGCAACAGATGGCCGGCATGTGTCGCACCGGGCCGAACCCGAACCGGAGTCCGTCTCGGACGATGATTCCGGCACGGAGAAGACTACTGGGCACCGCTGGGGCATCAACGGCTATGGTATCGTCGTCGGTGCCATCTTTCTCGTCACACTGCTGCTCGGTATCGTCGCCGTCTGCGGCTCAGCGGCCCTCGCCTCGATTATCGGCGCGAATGTGCCGTTAACCGAGGCGACGGGCGAGTCGGATGGCGGCACGGAGGAGAATGACGCGGCAAAGGCGCAAGACGACGCCGAAGCCGAGGACAGAGCGGTCTCCGATGCCGCGACCGCGCGTCTTGACAATCTCTTCGACGATCCCGCAACGGGCGACCTCATCAAACGTGGGCTCGACCGTCAGTTGAAGACCAACTTCGGCTACACGGCCGACAAGCTCGGTATCGATTCCACTGCCTATGAAAAGTGGTTCCTTGGCACCATTGACTACCGGCTCAACCACGCCCAGGCCTACGGCGATGGCACGGGGTTCGCGGCGTTCGACGTCACGTCCCCCGACATCTACCGGATATTCAACGACTTCTACACCAAGACATCCGATTACGTCTTGAGCAACAGACTCTACGGGACATATGGACCCGATGGAGTTGCCGTCGCGCTCACAGACGAACAGAAGGCCCAGATGAGTGCCTATTTCAACGAGACACTCTCGAAAGCCGCGATAAGAGACGATGGCTACTTGAGCGCCTGGCTCTCCAAAGGCAATGACGGCACGTGGATGGTGGACGACACGAGCCTTCGGGAGACCCTGACGTACCTGGTCGGCGTCGCGTAAGGCATGCCAGGCAAGGCGAATGGGCAGATACCTAAGGGGATTGTCCTATCGCTTCGCACGGACATGTACAAAACGAGGTGAGGCTTGTGCAAGGAGGTCATGGCATCTGGTGCCGCGCCAACTCGAGCGCGCCGTTGCACCGGCGCAGATCGTTTCCTATGCCCGCGTGCCCGCGGATATAGGAATCCCATCGATCGGGCAGAGATTGTCCCGCAACAGCAAGCAGGTGCCGCTACTCCCGGAGGCCGCCCGTGAGGGCGCTCATGAGGGCCACGTACTCACGCAGGCCCACGCAGGCGAGCACGAACTCGGAGAGCCACCCCGGCAGGCGCGTGCGGGCGATCTGTGCCCCCGCCTCCGAGAGAGCGCCCATCACCCCAGAAGGTCACCCAGCACGGCCGCACCGGTTTTGATGATCCCGAAGACGAAAAACGGTAGAAGCATCGCGAGCAGTGCGTCCATGCGCGGATTGATCGTCTCCGGGATCTTCGGGCTGCCGAAGAACAGCGTCCCGTCGGGCGCGAGGTAGTCGATGAGCGGGTACTCCGGCCCGCAGCTGTACAAATCATCCCCCCAAGTCGCCCAACTCGGCTGCAAGGTGTCCCGCAGGACAACTTCCTCACCCGTCTGCTCGCACACGTATACCGGCGTGCCCAAGAACAGCGAGTCGTCATGCTCCGGATCGCCCGTTGTCGCGCAGCGCCACTGCCTCGGGTTCTCCTCGCGCCAGCGGAGGGTCCCGTCCTCGTCGCGCTCGAGTCTTTGGAAGACGTAACGGAGCCGCGTGTAACCCCGGGCCCGGAGCTTGCGGTCGAGCAGAAAGCCTTTGACGTCTCCCACGAGCACGACCAGACAGAGAGCTGTGAGAAAGACGCTTGTGACGAGTCCCATCAGCATGTCCACGGCAGCCCCAACCTCTCGGACGAGACCATTTCACATTAATCATAGAGGACGTGAGCCACGAGCGAAAAGAGCACCGAGAAGCGTTTACGGAACGCTTACCGGAACGCACGAGTGGGCGGCGCAGACGGGTGGCGACGCCGCGCCACGCTTTACTCCACATTAACCATCTAGAAAAACGCCATACGGAGACCGCTGACACGCCCATTGGGCTCGATTCGAGTTTCACGGACCCAGAAACGACCCCGTTTCCCTCGGGGACAAATTCCGCGCGTCTACTCACTCGGGATAAAGCCTTGCCCTCGTTCCCCCGAATACCGCCCCGTACCTTGCAGTCTTGAAACACGAGGAGTTAATAGCGAAATCTCAGGTAACAGGGAATTAAACGGCAAAGCAAAAGCCTCCGTCCCAGCACGGAAACGGAGGCTCGATAATCGAATTTACTCGCCAATGTCGCTGGTGACTTTGCTCTGCAGCGATGCCGAAACAGTATCAGGCGGTACTCGACAGCACCAAAACGCGAGTTCAAAAGCCAGTTCCTGCTATTCCCACTCGACCGTGCCGAAGGGCATGGGGGTCAGGTCGTAGCAGACGCGGCAGATGTCGGGAACCTCGGCGGTAACGCGAGCAGTCATGCGCTTGAGCAGTGCCCAGTCAAGCTCGGGCACCTCGGCACTCATGACGTCGACGGTGTTGATGCAGCGAATGATGCAGGGCCAGTCGTAGGCGCGCTTGCCCTCGCGCACGCCGGTGGTGCGGAAATCAGGCACGACGGCAAAGTACTGCCAGATGGTCAGACCGGCCTTGTCGACCTCCTCGCGCACGATGGCATCGGCCTCACGCAGCGCCTCGAGGCGGTCGCGGTTAGATGGCACCGAGGCAGCGGACGCCCAGGCCGGGGCCGGGGAACAGCCGGCGCTCGACCATGTTCTCAGGCAGGCCGAGCTCGCGGCCGACAACGCGGACCTCGTCCTTGTACAGCAGCTTGACGGGCTCGCAGAGCTCAAACTGCAGATCCTCGGGCAGACCCGACATGCACGCCAATGACGGGGCTCGCAGGTACAACCCGGGCCTTAAAGCCAGACTCATAACATTGCCGATCAGCACGGCAGCTTTTCCAATGCGGACGCCCTGTTCCAAAAAGCGCAGGGACTCGGGCGTAAATAGAAAGCGCCCGGAGCGCAGCGTTTCCTCGACGGCGGCAGCGCATGCCCACAGTTCTTGGCCATCGCGCGCAGCTCGCGCGGCAGAAAGCACGGTATTCCGAGAGCATACATCTCGGCACGCACGCTCAGTGAACACAATTTGATTGTCTAGCAATATTCCCAAGTGAAATGTATAATTTCAATTGTGATGGGATTATACAAAAGGACTTAAATTGAGCAACTTTAACTCCTATCTAAAAGAGGAGATGGGGCTTTCAATCACCACCCATGAATGGGAAGGCGCCAGCCATCTCCCACTATATCTTGCCAAAGCGGCAAGATATCACCTGTGCATCTGCAACGGGGTCGACTTTATCGCCGCGGAGATAGAGCGGGGATCTTCCCTTCCCGAGCTCAAAAGAATCTCTGTCCATATTTCGGACAGAACGAGCCTTCCAGTTGTGCTCGTTGCGCAGATTGATGCGAGACAGCGCAAGGCCCTCGTATCGCAGGGGATTCCATTCGTCGTCCCAGGCAGACAGGCATTTCTCCCCATGCTGGGTTTTATTGCAAACGCCAGACGAGATTTATCCCCCCTTTCCAAAGTGATGGCTCCCAGCACCCAAGCTGCCCTAGTCGCTTTGATGGCAAACCCCGACCTCCGGACATCCGAGAAGCTGAGGGAAATGACAGGCATGCCGTCGTCCAGCGTTTCACGGGCTCTCGACGATCTTTCCCGCAGAGGCTTTATCAACAAATCCAAGCAGGCGCGCCAGGTACTCATCGAGTGCAATGGCTCCCAAAACCAACTGATGAAAAGGGCAAAGGACTGCCTGCAAAACCCCGTGGCGCGTGTCACGTATACAAGAAGAAGTAAAGACACAGACTTTCTCCCGCTTGCAGGAGAAAGCGCCCTTTCCGAACGCAGCTTGCTTACTCCTCCCATAATTGAATGTCGGGCATTATTAAAAAAGACCTTTAAGGCGAATAAGTTTGAAGAGATCCAGCTAGGAGAGTTACCGAATGAAGAGACGATTCGGCTCCAAATCTGGACATACGATCCACTCGTCGCCGGAAGGGGCGAAATTGACGACGTGTCTCTTGCGCTGACCCTCATCGATACAGAAGATGAACGCGTTATCGGCCAGCTAAACGCACTGTTTCAGGAGGAACTGTGGTAACAAGCGACGTTTATGGACTGGATCGTTTCTCAGAGTATATGGAAGGTCTGGAAGACTGCTACACAGTAATAGGGGGCGCTGCCTGCAGCATCATCCTGAGCAACGCAGACCTCGACTTCAGGGCAACAAAAGACATAGACCTTATCCTGCTTATCGAAAACCGGTTTCCTGAGTCTGCAGCTGCAGTGTGGAAACTGGTAAGAGATGGCGGCTACACCTGTGGAAGAGGAAGTTCGGGAGACGTTCATTTTTACCGTTTCACCAAGCCAAGCGTCGCTGGCTTCCCAAGCATGATAGAGCTGTTCAGCAAAGCACCGTCTTTTATTCAAGAACCTGAGGGACTAACCATTGTGCCGCTACCCGCGGGTAATGAAACCTCAAGCCTGTCAGCCATCCTCCTAGATGAAGATTACTATGCATATATGAAGTCCGGCCGCAAAACGATTAACGGCATCACGGTACTTGATGAGGTGCACCTCGTTCCCTTCAAAGCCAAAGCCTTTCTCGATCTCTCAAAGAGAAAGGCAGAGGGAGAAAAAATAGACTCAAGTGATATCAAGAAACATAAGAAGGATGTTTTCAGACTGTCGCAGCTCTTCTCAATGGACACATCGTCCGTGCTGCCCGAATCAATACAGACGGATATGGCAGAGTTCTGCAAGACAATCCAGATCCAGGGCGTCCCGTTAAAACAAATGGGAATTCCCCTGACCCTTGACGATGCCCTCGACTTACTTCGCCATGTGTACAGCCTGTAGCAGAGCATACCGATAGAGCACAGACCAAGGCCATGATCATGGGGTTCAATCATGACGATAAGTCCGACGGTTCTGGCAAGGACGGCATCACATTCATCTTCACCGATGACGTCGCCAAGAAGAACATGTTCGAGAAGGCCGACCTCGATAGCCTATTCTAGGAAATTAAGGACGATGGCTCTGCCAACATAAGCTGGGAGAATACCTCCTTGCGCTCTTGGATCAGCGACTCTTTCTCGAATGGGCTCCCTTCGGACCTGAGCGAGCAGATTGTCTCCGTGGACAAGGCGGACGAATACTGGCTATATGAGTTATTGCGCATGTCTGCTGCAAGAAGACTCTCAATACCAGCTATTCGATGACGTTGGCCTAACGGAAGCCACTCCAAATAGCATCCTTGGGACATACGATTCGCAAGACGGGAGCGGTTGGTGGCTCCGGTCTTGGGGAACTTATGGCGATAGGTTCACGGGGAAAGACGACCACATGCTAAACCCCTGCTTTAGGCGCATTTCTTCCCATGGAAATGACGAAGCCGCTTCCTATAGAAGCGATTACCAACCGTACTCGCACAGAACTTATGTCGACGGCGAGCCATTTGTCGGCGTTAGGCCCGCACATTATTAGATGTCGCCAGCAGAGTCGAGGTCTGCCTCAATCTTGGCACGGCGCCTTTTCGCCGAGAAGTACGCTGCGCACAGGGTGGCAAATGTAACAACGGCGACTACCAGGCCGAAGTACGCGCCCGTAGCCAAGTTCGCCACCCAAAAGACACTTTCGAGCGGCACAATCTGTGCCTCTGCAACACAGCGCATCACCGCAATGACAAGTGCGCTCGTGACCCCGCTGATACCGCAGACGAGTAGGAAGTATCCAACAGGAAGATGCTCGGTTTGCCCAAAACGGTTGGTATCGACATAGCCCTTTCGCGTTTGCAGCACCGCACAAATCAGCATCACGATAACGAGCCACGCATACATGGCAGCCTCAACCGGTGTTACAAAGAGGCGCGGCATTTCGGTGACGTTGCTGTGAACCCACGCAACCTGTCGAGCTATAGTCTGATAGAAAAGAATCATCAGCATGCCAAACGAAAGCAGCACGAAGCCAATCTTGTAGATCTTCGCGTTCTCTGCTTCCAGGCGCTCATCCTTTGGGCCTGCATACTCACGCCACTTTTGCACGATTTTAAGATCTTCAAATTTCATAGTGGCCTCCTAAAGAGCGTTAGGGTCGGCTTTAATCTCGTCGTCCCAAAACAAGTCGTTCAACGTAACGCGCAGCGCTTTGCAGATTGCCACGCACAGGTTGAGCGTGGGATTGTAGCCACCGGCCTCGATCAGGCCGATGGTTTGACGCGTAACGCCCACGGCCTGGGCTAAGTCGGCTTGCGAAAGGCCAGCCGCCGCGCGCGCCGCCTTCATGCGTAGGTTCTTTTTGCCCGGCATAAAGTTCCTTTCGTGATATCGGACAGATATCCGTTGCAACATGACAGAAATATATTGCATTTATCGGATAATGTCAACTATACACGTCATTATGAAAACAATGTCCGCCATCGCCATACGGCATAGTGATTTCGATTCGCTTTTCAATCTTACTCGGTCAGAACCGACTCGGTTTTATCCGAGTAAACTTGGGCATAAACTGATTCATGCGCTACAATTTACTCGGACAAAACCGAGTCGGAAGGAACCGAGTAAGTGGAATTCATTGGCAGGGAGCATGAACTCGCCCGTATTAAGAAAACGCTCAAGGCGCCCGAGCAGCGCAATGTTCTCGTTTACGGCAGGCGTCGCGTCGGCAAAAGCGAACTCATCAAGCAGGCGCTAATCGATTTGTCAGACACCACAACGATCTACTACGAGTGCCGCCAAACCTCCGAGGCGGACAACCTTGAAAGCCTTTCCGCCCTTGCCGCTGAAGCGCTGGGGTTTCCGCCGCTCTCTTTCACGGGCATCCGCGAACTCATCGAATTTCTGTTTGCCCAGGCCAAGGACAAGAACTTCGTACTCATTCTCGACGAATACCCTTACTTGAGAGATGCGGTTAAAGGCTTAGACAGTATCCTTCAGACTTCAATCGACACCCATAGGGAAGACTCACGTTTAAACATCGTTCTGTGCGGATCCTACGTTGGGATCATGAAATCCCTCATCGAACATGCGAGCCCCCTTTACGGACGAATCGACCTTACGCTCGAGCTTAAGCCCATGGACTACTTTGACGCCGCGAGGTTCTATCCCGCATTCTCGTCCGAAGACAAGGTGCGGCTCTACAGTGTTTTTGGCGGCATTCCCTTTTACAATCGCCTCATCGATCAATCCCAAAGTGTGCGCGACAACATCATCGAGCTCGTCACAGAACCCGGAGCCCGCTTAGAGAGCGAAGTTCCGTCCTATCTCGGCGCCGAGATCTCTAAGATGACCAACGCCAACGAAGTTTTCGGGGCTCTCGCACAAGGTTACTCACGCTGGGGAGATGTGCTGGCGCAGTCGCACGTCTCGAGCGGCCCCGCCATGGCAGACGTGCTCGACAAGCTCATCTCGCTCGAGATCGTCCAAAAGCGTGCGCCCATCAACGACCCTACGAACAAGCGCAAGTCCGGCTACTTTGTGGTGGACCCGCTTTCGCTCTTTTACTATCGCTACGTCTTTCGAAATGCCTCCGCGCGTCAGCTGCTCGACCCAGAAGTCTTCTATGATCGCCATGTCTCCCAAGACTTCGAGGAAAACTACGTCCCGCATATGTTCGAAGAAATTTGTCGCCAATACCTCGTACGACAAAACAGATCCGGCATGGTCGAGCCAGCCTTCGACGCCATAGGCAAGTACTGGTACGACGGCCCCGTAAACAAAACGAGTGGCGAATTCGATGTGGTAACGCAAGACCCCGACGGTTACACATTCTACGAAGCCAAGTTCCGCAAATCTCCCATCACTCAAAAGATGGTTGATAAGGAAATCGCTCAGGTCGAGGCAACGGGGCTAAAATGCCATCGCTACGGCTTCTTCTCACGCTCCGGTTTTGAAGCCGACAAGAGCGACCGAACCATCTTCATCGACCTGTCGCAGATGTTTGAGTAAACATGATTCTTAGTGCAGCAGTTGGCTGAAATCGTGTCACCCATAATCGTTCGATTTTGTTTAGTGCATCTGCGCCGCTATTAAATAAAACTCATCTGTATCTAAATCTGTTCAACAATGCCGCGTTATAGCCCAATGCCTCAGCTTAATCTTCGAACGCGCGTTCGATGGATTTCGTGTTGGGTGGAATCGCCCACGGGCTGGGCTATGCTACCTTGACTATCTATATGACTTAAACGCAGCAAAGGAGCACCGAGAGAGCGAGTATGGCAAAAAACACCGCAAACTATGGTAACGACAGTATTCGTCAGCTCAAGGACGAGGAGCGCGTACGCCTGCGCCCCGCCGTCATCTTTGGCTCGGACGGCCTCGATGGTTGCGCGCACGCCGCCTTCGAGATCCTGTCCAACGCCGTTGACGAGGCGCGCCAGGGCTACGGCAAGCTCATCACCCTCACCGCCTTTCGCGATGGCTCTATCCAGGTAGAGGATAACGGCCGCGGCTGCCCACTCGATTGGAACCCCTCCGAAAAGCGCTTTAACTGGGAACTCGTCTTTTGCGAGCTCTACGCCGGCGGCAAATACAACAACAACCAGGGCGGCGACTACGACTTCTCGCTCGGCACCAACGGCCTGGGCTCCTGCGCGACCCAGTACGCCTCCGAATACATGGACGTCACGGTTTGGCGCGATGGCAACAAGTACTCCCTGCACTTTAAGAAGGGCAAGGTCGTCGGTGCCAAAAAGAAGGCACTCGAGATTGAGCCCAGCGACGAGGACCGTACCGGCACCACCATCAAGTGGCGCCCCGACCTTGAGGTCTTTACCTCGATCAGCATCCCCCACGATTGGTATCGCGAGACCATGCGCCGTCAGGCCGTGGTCAACGCCAACGTGACCTTCCGCCTGCGCATCGAGGGCGACGACGGCGAGTTTTCCGAAGAGGATTTTTGCTATCCCAAGGGCATTGAGGACTACGTGCTCGAGAAGGTCGGCACCGACTACCTCACCGAGCCCTTCTTTATCGAGGCCGACCGTCGCGGTCGCGATCGCGAGGACCTGCCCGACTACAACGTAAAGATCACCGCATGCATGTGCTTCTCGCGCACCTTCATGATGCAGGAGTACTACCACAACTCATCGTGGCTCGAGAATGGCGGTTCGCCCGAGAAGGCCGCCCGCAGCGCTCTGACCAGCGCCATCGATGCCTACATTAAACAACAGGGCAAATACAACAAAAACGAGAGCGGCATTAAGTGGCAAGACGTCCAGGACTGTCTGGTACTGGTGACCAACTGCTTCTCCACTCAGACGTCCTACGAGAACCAGACCAAGAAGGCCATCAATAACCGCTTTATCCAGCAGGCCATGACGGCCTTCTTTAAGGAGCGCCTCTCGACCTACTTGATCGAGAACAAAGACGCCGCCAACAAGATCGTGGAGCAGGTGCTCATCAACAAGCGCTCGCGCGAGAACGCCGAGAAGACGCGTCAGAGCATCAAGACCAACCTGCAGCAGAAGACCGACATGGCCAACCGCGTGCAAAAGTTCATCGACTGCCGTTCCAAGGACAAGAGCCGTCGCGAGATCTACATCGTAGAGGGCGACTCGGCAGCAGGCGCCATTCGCACCTCGCGCGATGCCGAGTTTCAGGGTGTTATGCCCGTCCGCGGCAAAATCCTCAACTGCCTAAAGGAGGACTACCCGCGCATCTTTAAGTCCGACATCATCATGGACCTCATGCGCGTGCTGGGCTGCGGCGTGGAGATCAAGGACAAGCGCATCAAGAACCTTGGCGCCTTTGACCTAGACAACCTCAACTGGAACAAGGTCATTATCTGTACGGACGCCGACGTCGACGGTTATCACATCCGCACGCTCGTGCTCACCATGCTCTACCGCCTGGTGCCCACACTTATCGACGAGGGTTGCGTGTATATCGCCGAGTCGCCGCTCTACGAGATCAACTGCAAAGAGAAGACCTACTTTGCCTACACCGATCTCGAGAAGAACGGCATCCTCAAGGAGATTGGCGACCAGAAGTGTTCCATCAACCGCTCCAAGGGTCTTGGTGAGAACGATCCGGACATGATGTGGCTCACCACCATGAACCCCGAGACGCGCCGCCTGATTAAGGTGGAGCCCGAGGACGTCACCAAAATGGAAACCATGTTCAACCTGTTGCTTGGCAACGACGAGGCGGGCCGCAAGCGCCATATCTCCGAGCACGGCAAGGAATACCTGGACCAGTTAGATCTGCAGTAGCAGCAAATCGATAACGACGGACCATAAGAAGTTCAAGAGGAAATCGTGGCAAAGAAGAAGACGAAGAACCAGCCAAAGAAAAAGCAGGTCAACGCCGAGAACGTCATCGGCCTGCACTCCGAGGTCACCGACCAGCCGATCACGCAGACGCTCGAGGTCAACTACATGCCCTACGCCATGAGCGTCAACGTCTCGCGTGCGTTCCCCGAGATCGACGGCTTTAAGCCCTCGCACCGCAAGCTGCTCTACACCATGTACAAGATGGGCCTGCTCAAGGGCGAGCGCCAGAAGAGCGCCAACATCGTGGGCCAGACTATGAAGCTCAACCCGCACGGCGATGCCGCGATCTACGAGACGATGGTGCGCCTGGCAACCGGCAACGAGGCACTGCTCGCCCCCTTCGTGGAGTCGAAGGGCAACTTTGGCAAGTACTATTCGGGCGACCTGAGCTACGCCGCCTCGCGTTATACCGAGGCCAAGCTCTCCCCCATCAGCGCCGAGATCTTCAAGGACATCGACAAGGACCCGGTCGACTTCGTCGACAGCTACGACGGCGCCATGAAGGAGCCGCGCCTGCTGCCCACCACGTTCCCCAACATCCTTGTCTCGGCCAACAAGGGCATCGGCGTCGCCATGGCATCCGATATCTGCGGCTTTAACCTCAATGAGGTCTGCACTGCCACGATGCACTACCTGCAGGATCCCGACTGCGACCTGCTCGAATACATGCCCATGCCCGACTTCTCGACCGGCGGCGAGATCATCTACCGCCGCGAGGAGATGGAGAAGATCGTCGAGACCGGCCTTGGCAGCTTCCAGATTCGCTCCCGCTGGCGCTGGATTCCCGAAGAGCGCATCATCGAGGTGTACGAGATCCCCTACACCACCAAGACCGATGTCATCATCGAGCGCATCGTCAAGCTCTCCAAGGAGGGCAAGGTCAAAGAGATCGCTGACATCCGCGACGAGACCGACCTCTCGGGCCTGCGCATCGCCATCGACCTTAAGCGCGGTGTCGACCCCGACAAGCTCATGGCCAAACTCTATCGCTCGACCACGCTGCAGGATTCGTTCTCGTGCAACTTCAACGTGCTCGTCGACGGCTATCCCCGTGTTATGGGCGTGCGCCAGATTCTGCACGAGTGGGTCAAGTGGCGTATTGAGTCCACGCGTCGCCGCATTAACTTTGATCTGGGCAAAAAGTCCGAGCGCCTGCACTTGCTGCACGGCCTCGAGGCGATCTTGCTCGACATCGACAAGGCCATCGCCATCATCCGCGGCACCAAGCTCGAGGCCGAGGTCGTGCCCAACCTTATGAAGGGTTTCGACATCGACGAGACCCAGGCCGAGTTTGTTGCCGAACTTAAGCTCCGCAACATCAACGAGGAGTACATCCTCAACCGCACCAAGGACATTGCCAAGCTCGAGGGTGAGATTGCCGAACTTGAGGAGATTCTCTCGAGCGAAGACAACATCAAGAAGGTCATCGGCGACGAGCTGGCCGCGGTCAACAAGAAATATGTGATGCCGCGCCGCACGGGCAGGATCGAGCCCCACGAAGTCATCGAGGTAAGCCTAGAGCCCGAGGTCGAGGAGTATCCGGTTACCATCATGCTCTCGCGCGAGGGCTACCTAAAAAAGATGACGGACCGTGTGCTCAAGAAAGCTGCGACGCTCAAGTACAAGGACGGCGACAAACCCTTTATCGAGTTTCCGTCCTCCAACACCCACGAGCTGCTGGTCTTTACCAACGAGAGCCAGGTGTACAAGTGCAAGGTTGCGGCGTTTGAGGACACCAAGTCGGCACAGCTGGGCTCGTACCTGCCCACCGATCTCGAAATGGAACCCGACGAGAGCGTGATCTGGGTCATCGACCCCGAAGACTACAAGGCCGACGTGTTGTTTGTCTTTGAGAACGGCCGTGTGGTGCGTGTCGCACTTGCCGGATACGCTACCAAGACCAACCGCAAGCGCCTTAAGAACGCCATCTACGGCGGCAGCAAGCTGCTGTATGCGCAGGTGCTCAAGGAGGACCGCGACATCGCGCTGGTCTCGAGCGACTACCGCCTGATGAACTTCAACACGTCGTTGCTCAAGACCAAGACGACCACCAACACGCAGGGCGTCCAGGCCTTTACCGCCAAGAAGGGCCGCTCGGTCACCACCGTCGGCACGACCGAGGAGATTCTTGGCGCCGGCGTCTCGGCCGAGAAGTTCACCGCGCAGAGCCTGCCCTCCGCCGGTGCCCTCATGAAGGAAAACGACATGCCGAGCCTATTTGATTAATGGCAGAACTGGCGGGCTCCAGGTTCGCCGGGTCATACAGGGATAAGCGAATGGGGCGCGGACGGCAATGATCAGTTGCCGTCCGCGCCATTCCTGCGCTCCAAGCTGCCCCGAATTCTGCCCGGAATAATCCTGATGGTAGTTGTCGACCGAGCATCTATTGATGGTTCCTTCGTAAACATAACTGTTCGCAATTGGCTCAAGCTGAGCGAACAGCAAGGCGGCGTTTAGGCACGATCGCAAAGTCGCGCATTCGCATCCCGCATGCGCAAAGAGGCGTTCGTGATGAGCGGCGCGATTGCGGATCTTGCTGATTCCCGTTATCCGTTCATTGATGTCGTTTCGGTCTGCTCCCTTTGGCCATGCCTAATGGATGATTGGAATCCATCAATCGCGTTCATGGGCCCTCTGATACATGCACTTGGTCAAGAGCGAGGACGCGAGAGGGGATGCCGCCGAGCAGCTCCGAGCCCTGCGCAGACGATTCGTGGCGCACAGAGACTACTTCTCCAAGCAGGGCGAGCTGAAGAACAGCCTGGCCATGCTCAGCGAGGTCATGGACAGAGCGGCTGACCGGCTCTCACTGCCATAGTGAACACGTCTCGTAGCACCAGAAGCCAGTTCTCTGTATCCATCACCGCCCAGCTCACAGACGCAATATCCGGAATAGACTAATGCCATTCATACACGGGATACTCGTCCTGGGCGCCCGTCTCATCCCCAGAAGCCGCTCTCTTAACAGAAACGGCCGCCCTCCGTGGTGGAAAGCGGCCTTAAAAGCAAGCTCGATGCAATGGTTTGGGCTACGCCTGCTGTAGCGCCTGCGCGCCCAGAGCGATAGCGCCAAGGACCCCCTGGTTGCCGTCGCAGGCGGGCTGGACAATATAAGAGTCGATATCGTCCAGCTCAGGCGTGGCGATGTAGCCGTTGTTGAACTCAAGCACCTTGGCACGAACGCGGGCCATCAGCTTGGGTGCATGGCCCGGAACGCCGCCGCCCAAGATGATGCGCTGGGGCGATGCCACGTACAGGTAGTTGAGGATGCCCTGGGCGATGTAGGTGCCCTCGAGCTCGAGGAAATCCTCATCGTCCGCCATATCAGACGCCCGCTCGACACCGTAGCGCTTCACCACGGCAGGTCCGGCGGCAAGCCCCTCGAAGCAGCTGCTATGCGTGGGGCAGACGCACTCGAACTCTTGGTCTCCCGGCACGCGCGGCAACGTGATGTGGCCGGCCTCGGGATGCAGCATGCCGTGGATCAGCTGGCCGCCCGCGTAGATGCCGGCGCCGATGCCGGTGCCGACGGTGATGTACATGGCGGAGTCCAGCCCCTTGGCGGCGCCGTACATGACTTCGCCCAAGCACGCGCCGTTAACGTCGGTATCGTATCCGCAGGGCACGCCCAAGCCGCGGCTCATGGCGCCCAGGAAATCATAGTTGCGCCAGGCCAGCTTGGGCGTCTGCAAGATGCGCCCGTACGTGGGAGAGGACGGATTGACGCCCGTGGGGCCAAACGCGGCGATGCCCAGGGCGGAGACGCCCTTGCCCGCAAACCACTCGATCATGGCGGGCACAGTCTGCGCCGGATCCTGCGTTGGAATACTCGTGCGCTCCACTATGGTTCCGTCGGCGTATCCGCACGCCAGCACCATCTTGGTACCGCCCGCCTCGATCGCGCCGATAAGCTGGCGATCGCCGGCATGCCGGCCCGCAGCCTGCTCGCTTGTCACCTGTTCGCTTGCGACCGAAGCGCTTGCAATTGGCTCGTTCATGATTGACCCCTCTCTCAAAGCACAGCGCTTTGACGCCGTGCGCTACGCCTCAATATACACGGTTGCAAACTTGCAGTGACCAAGCGGTTTAAGCTTGACTTCACACCCGTTGACCTCCACGTTGCCGGAACGTTGCTCTCGCAGGTTGCACAGGTACGCCTGTTTGACCGGCGTGGCAAAGTGCAACGTAGCCGTGGCATCTCCCTGGTTAAAGCCGCAGAACAGACGCACCACAACGCCAGGCAGATCCGGGTCATCCGGCGCCTTCACTGCAGAAACAACGGTAGTGCCCTCAAGCTCAAACAGAGATGCGACGGCAGGCCCGTCTCCATAGACGCGGGGCTCGGAGAAGATCAATCGTCCGTTGAGGAACTCGGCGTATTCGTAAAGCTCAAGCTCTCCGTCATAGCTGCGTGCGAGCTGGGCAACGCCTCCCTGGTCCACAGAACCCGTGAAGGTGCAGAATCCGATCTTGTACGTCATGGGCTTGATCAGCTGGGCGTCCGGCGTCTCCATGGTGCGCTCGCCCGAGGCGCGGCCCGGACGGTACAGCAGATTCTCGCGGCCCATAAAGCCGTATGCGCGGAAGACGGTAAGGCGAATCTGGTTGCCCTGCTCGCCCACAATCTCGTACTCGCGCACGCCCAGCGGGAGCACCGCCAGACCGCGTTCGCCATTGGAAAGCGCCACGTAGCTCTGCGTTGGCTCGATGGGCACACTGGGCTCCTGCCAGGTTTCCATGTTCTGTCTCCAGTTGGCCGGCAACGAGTCGTCCTGCTCCTCGTACATCTCATGCCCCTGCGCGGCGGCAAGCGACGCGTTGTAGAGAGCCATATCCTGCTTGTGCATGTTATCGCGGCAGATGGCGCCAAACTGCTGGTCCGCATAATTCACGTTGGTGGCCATATGGGCATCGAACAGGACGCACAGACGATGCGATCCCACGGTGTTGTCCACGTGCAGTTCCACGTCAATAACGCGCGAGCCGCGGCGAAGGCCAACGGTCAGCGTCACAGGCAGCTTTGTGGAGCACACTCCCTGGGCGCGCTCCTCGAGCGTCGCGGGCACCGTCATGGTGTGGGCAATAGTCGCGGTCGCGTAGATATCGCTGGCAGCAAGCTCAACCTGGGGTGCGGGTCCGTCGCAAGAGCGCACAACCAGGTCCTGACGGGGCGGCGAGTAGTTAAAGGAGTCGCCATCGTCGCCGTTCTCTTCCAGAACTGCCTGGTTATCGTAGACGTATCCCGTCTCCTTCTCCTCCACGCGCAGCGAGCCATCGGCGTTGACGCTCACGCGATAGAACTCGTTCTCAAGGGCGACGTCGCGCTCAAGCGAGACCATGTCGCTTGCCGTGCTGCCGTCGAGGACCATGCGGTACTGGGCGTAGCCAAGCGCGGGCACCAGGTGGGCATCGATTGCAATGGTGACCTCGAACACCTGCTGGGGAATGTAGAGCTTGGCGCTGGGGTCGAGACGGATGGTCTGCGACAGCACGTAGTCCGTAAGATCGCGGCTCTGGAGCACGGTGTAGGAAACGGGCTCGCCCGCCTGGTCGACAATTGAGAAATCGCCGCCGGGAATGTACATCTTCTTGATGACCACACCGGACCTGGGCTGCGGCAGCGTGTTGAACACGGTGAAGGTCATGGGGGCGTCGCCAGAATCGACGCTGGTGGCGATCATGCGGCCGTGTAGCTCGACAAGCGAGGTGGCAATGTCGCGAGCCTGCTTGTAGCGCAGATAGACGTCCTCGTTCACGGCGTCGGCGATGCAGGAGCCGATGGAATCGTGCGCGGCATTCTCAAACAGCAGCTTCCAGATAGTTTCCACGGCGCCGCGCGGGTAGTCGTTGCCCAGGCTGCGCGACAGGGTCAGCAGCGGCTCGAGCACATTGACCACGTAGTTTTGGATCTCCGTGTTAAGCGCCTTGAGGTCGGAGCGACTGGACCAGATGCTGCGGTGGATACGCATATGCTTTGCATTTAGCAGCTCGCCCGCCACCTCCTCCAGCTCAATGCCATCTCGCTCGATGGCGGCGCGGGTGGCCTCAAGGTATTCCGGAAGGCTGCTCATGCAATACGTGTTCTCCGAGTCATAGGCATTACGATGCTCAAGAAGCTCGGGCAGGTTAGCGCGCACGGGCGCCTGGTCAAAACCACAGGGGAAGTAGACATTCTCCGTCACGTGGCGCGGCGCCAGCTTATCCAACACCTGCTGATGCCACCATACATCATTCTCCTGCTGGTCCTCGGGCATGTTGCCGCCGATATAGTAGCCGGTAGGCATCTGGGTGGCAAATATGGTGGAGCCGTCGTCGCCTCGCCAGGTGTAGTTGAGGTTTTCCGCCATATCATTGGAGACGCCGCGCCAAAACAGGGTGCTATCGATGCCCGCCTCGCGATAGATCTGGGGCATGTTACCCGCTTGGCCAAAAGAGTCGGGCATATAGCCCACATTCATGTAGGGGCCAATCTCCTCGCAGCGGCGCATACCGTAGGTAAGGTTGCGGACGATGCTCTCGCCAGAGATGATCATCTGGTCGGTCTGGGTGTACCACGGTCCGATAATCAGGCGGCCATCGGCAACTAGCTTGCGGATGCGATCCTCGTCCTGAGGTCGCCAGGCAAGGTAATCGTCCAAAAGCGATGCCTGGCCATCAAGCATCCAGGTCTTGAATGCGGGATTGCTCTCAAGCACGTCCAGCGCGTCTGCCAGGTCACGCATAAGGTACACCTTGGAACGGGACGTGGTGAAGTACCACTCGCGATCCCAATGGCTATGGGGAACAACATGGATGGTCTTTCCCATGGGTGCTTCCACCTTTCAATACTCTGCCGCCGACCCACTCCAACTTGCGGGACTGGTACCTGCCGCAGGGGCTACGATGCTAGAAAAAGCCCCACCCGGCGGTATGCACGAGCGGGGCCAAAGGAAGGGCGTTACTCGAAGGAAATCTCGATCTCATCGATGTCGACGTCGGAGGAGTCTGCCTCGGTCTCAACGTTGAAGTCGACCAGAAGCGGAGCGACAACGCCGATGAACAGGGCGCCTGCCAGCAGGCCGACCAGGTATGCCCAGCCGTTGGTCATGGTGATGAAGCCATACATGCCACCAAGCGGCGGAATCACGGCGTCAGCGCCAAGCAGGGCGGCGATACCAGCGCCCAGGGCAGCACCGATGACGTTCACCGGAATGAGGCGGGAGGCCTTGACCAGGGTGAAGGGAATGGCGCCCTCGGTGATGCCGATGAAGCCCATGACCCAGTTACCGGTAGCGGACTCGCGGAGGCTCTGGGAGAAGCGGCTACGGCGAACCACGGTAGCGATCGCGTAGCCCAGCGGCGGGATGCAGATAGCACAGTTGATAAAGACGTTGGCAGTGTAGATGCCCTCGGCGAGCAGAACGTTACCGGCCATCCAAGCAGCCTTGTTGACCGGGCCGCCCATGTCAAAGCCGATCATGGCGCCAAGAATAACAGCCATGAGAACCTTGTTGGTACCACTGGTGCACATGTCACGCAGCCACGCGATCACGCCCTCGTTGATAGCAGCGAGCGGGGTGGCCAGCAAAACAGCGATCAGGGCAACGGTGAGCGTGGACAGGAAGGGCAGGATGACCAGAGGCATGGTCTGCTGGAACGCCTCGGGGAGTTTAATGGTCTTCAGCGCCCACTTGACCAGGTAGCCAGCGATGAACGCATAAAGAACGGCGCCCAGGAAGCCTGCCTTGGTGCTGGTAGCGATGGCACCCGCGACAAAACCGGCGCCGATGGCGGGCTTGTCGGCGATGGAGTAGGCGATAAACGCGGCGAGCACGGTGTTGACCATGCCGATGCCCGTCCAACCAACCTGCTGGACCTGGTACAGGAAGCCCAGGAAGCCGGTAAGGTCCTCGGTGAGGCTGGGGGTGCCCATAGCGAGGGCGATGAGCTGCGGGATGGCAACTACCAGCGAGGAGCCGATGATGAGCGGCAGCATGTAGCCAATACCGGTCATCAGATGACCCTTGATCTCAGAGAAGAACTTCTTCATTCTTCTTCCTCCTTTATTATTTCCTTGCCTCTACGGCAGCGGCACACTTCTTAAGCACGGCCTCGGGAGCCTTGATACACATGTTGATATCGATACGGATAACGGTCTTTCCCTCGAAGCGATTCATGCCCTGGATCTTCTGATCAGACGCGATCAGGACAAAGTCGGCCGCCTTGGCCTCCTCGGCCGTCACCACGTTGATCTGGCCCATGGACCCCTGCTGCTCGATCTTGACGTCCCAGCCAAGGCCCTCGCCCGCCTTCATAAGCGCTTTTGCCGCCATGGGCGTGTGGGCAAGGCCTGCCGGGCAGGCGGAAACACCAACCACCTTCATGTCATTCACACTCCTTTTCAATGTGCTCCATCACAATCGACACCACGTCTTCAGCCCTCTCGGCCGTGGCCACCGCGTTTTTGAACTCGTCCTTTAACAGGCACGTTGCGAGGGCGGATAGGAGCTTTAGGTGCTCTTCCCCACCGTTTGCATGCGGCGCCATTAAAACAAACAGGTGCTGGACGGGCTGATCGTCCATGGTCTGCCACTCAAGCGGGGCAGCCGTGCGCACATAGAACATTGCCGCCCGCTCGATAGCCGGGCACTTGGTGTGAGGTATGGCGTAACCATCCATAAGTCCGGTCGCCACCTCGCGCTCTCGCTCCAGGAGGCCCTGATAGGCCCCGTCCGCCGAAGCGATGCCCAGGCTCTGCGCCCTATCCGCCACGGCGCGGAAGACATCCTCCGCACATGACGCGCCTAGGTCGAGGAGAACCTGGTCTTGCGTGAACACTCTCTCCATCGCATCTCCTTCCTGACGACACCCATCATGCAGCCGCAGGCGACGACGCTCAACCTTGCCGATTTCCGTCTTTCAGCGGAAATGGAAGAATGGGAAAGGCGCCTGATTTCCACTTGTCGCGGAAATGGAAATCAGCAAGAATAGTCATCTTTTCCGCATGCTTGCGGAAAAGCCTTGGGTAGGACTTGCTGGCGACCATGGCGCACAATGTGATAAACGCACGCAAAGAAATGCTGGGCGCGCTACATGCGTAAGGAGGGTCTTTAGAGTTGTTTGGTCAAAAACGTCTTGACGCAATCTTTGAGGCGGTTTGCCATTCCACATTTGCCCCCGCGGCACGCCTGGCAAAGATACACGGCATCACAGACCGCACAGTGCGCAGCGATATAGCCCGCATCAACAGCGCGCTTGAGAACCACGGCGCCTATATAGACATCAAGCGCGGCCAGGGCTACCACCTGGTTGTACAGGACGCGCATCTCTACGAGGACTTTATCGCGTCAACCCGTGAACGCGGCAACGGCGAACCCGATTTGTCCAACACGGATGACCGCATCCGCTTCTTGCTCAACGCTCTGCTTATGGCGAATGACCACCAAAGCTACGACCAGCTTGCGGACATCATCTTCGTGGGCGAAAACACCTTGCAGAACTATATTCGCCAGATTAAGGACATCCTGGCAGAATACGACCTCGCCCTCCTGGTAAAACCGGGCTTTGGCGTCAAGGTCCTGGGCCGGGAGGACGATCACCGTCGCTGCTTCATGGACCGCGTGGTGGTTCGCAACATGCGCTCATACGTCAAGGGGTTCTCGGATGAGGAGACAAGGCTTTTCCCGGATATTGACCTCGACGTCCTCGAGCACATAGTGCGCAGCCACATCGAGCACTCCGACATCGTTACAACCGACTATGGATTCAAAAACCTGCTGATGCACACCGCCCTTATGGTGAGTCGCATCATGCACGGATACCCCGTTGAAACCAGCGAAGACGGCGAAGCGAGCTCTCGCGTGTCCCTTTTTCTTGAAGGAACCTGTCGAGACCTTGAACGGGAATTTGGCATCTCCGTCTGCAAGGCAGAGCGCGGCTACCTGCTGCTGCACATCCTTTCCAATACATACCTCGATCGCTCGGGCATAGACAACCAGCTCTTCCGTGGCGACGTCGACGCCCTTCTAGAGATTGTCGCCCAAAACTACGGCTTCGACCTAAGGGATGACCACGAGCTTAAGCGGAACCTCTTGCAGCATCTAAGCTCCACGTTCTCAAGCAAGGACCTTAAGATCATCAAGAAGAACCCGCTGCTCAACACCATCCGCTCCAGCTTCCCGCTGGCGTTTGAGATCGCCCTGGCGAGCACCAGTAAAGTATTCGACACGGAGCCCTATACGCTTTCTGAGGACGAGGCTGGCTACGTCGCGCTGCATATAGGAGCGGCCATCGAGCGCCGCACGCCCCAGAACAGGCCCCTGCACAAAGTAATCCTTGTCTGCGGATCGGGCAACTCCATCGCCAGCATGCTGGAGAGCCGCTTGCTCACCTACTTTGGGGACCGCATAAGCATCGCCCACAGCATCTCGTATCGAGAGTTCTGCGAACTGGACGGCGCCGATCTTGAGGATACGGCATTTGTGGTGACCACCGTCCCCATCGAAAACTGCCCGCTTCCGCGCGTGCTCGTGGATTTTAGCCTGAGCGCGCAGGACACCGAAACCATCTCGCGCATGCTCAACGGCATAGAAAAGCAGGCGACATCGCTTATGGGCGCTTTTTTTGACCCTGAGCTTTTCTGCCGCTTCACCGAGCCCGCTGGAAAGGGCGAGGTGTTGGAAAGACTCTGCGACATGCTGCAGGACCAGGGCATCACCGATGAAGCCTTCTTGTCCTCCGTCCTTGAGCGCGAGGCGCTCTCCGACACCACCATGGACCCGATGTTCGCCATCCCCCACTCGCTCAGCCCCCGCAGCACCGAGACCAAAGTGGCGGTGGCGCTGCTCGACCAGCCCCTTGACTGGAATGCCGGCTCCAAAGAGGTGCGCATTGTCTTCTTGCTTGCCGTGCAGGCGGGCGACCGCGCAAATATTGAATATCTCTACGACTTGCTGCTGAACATCACCAACAATCGTCGCCTGCAGCATGACATTCTTGCCTCGCAAGACTTTACAGACTTTATCGCCATTCTTGATCGCAAGGCTCAGGAGCACGCATAGGCCCGCTGCCATAAAGGGGCTTCCTGCGCGTCAGATGTCAAAAAGCGCCTTCACAAGATAGGCCGCTGCAGTCGGGCGCCTTGCCGACGCAAAACTTGCAAAGGCACGCGTATTGCGCCACTCATCTATCACCTCATCGCGCAAGCGCTTCTTTCGGTAGGCCGTGTTCCAACGAATGGGTACCATTTACCCGGGCGCACCTGGGGCAACGGGCCGGCAGGCTCGCGTATTGATATGCAATAAGAAGTGGCCTGCTCAAAAACTATTGACGAAACGCAGCCATCGAGGACTGCCTGCGCCGGAGGCCGTCGCCCGAGCAGATGGCGGTGTCTCCCTCACAGCGCTGGACGTCTCCACCAAGCGTAGCAGGCATCAACGCTAACCCCTCAGTCATCCGACAACGAGTTCACAACCGCCCCCTATAGGAAGGCGGCTTTTCTATTATCCAATGCACAAACTGAGGCAGAAGCATGAATAGTCGCAGAATCGTATGCACCAAGTAGGCGGCCGATGCCCCACAACGGAATCGCGTAGCACGCTATAGACGTATGAAGATAACGCCTCTAGCAGATAATAGAGAATCGTTGCGTATACGCTCTAGTCCTGGACGCGGTGATAGACGATCGGGTCGTCGAACCCAAAGACGCGCCTACCGTTTACCTCCATGGTCTCAGTCACCTCTAGAGCATCGGCCGAGAATCGCTCAAAAAGATGGAATTTCATGGTCGGCGTGAACATCGAGTCCGATCCGCCTTCCCACACACCGTCGTGCTCACAATAGAGTGCGGGCACGAACTTACCGGACTTCTTAAGCGAAGCATACTCTGCAGGGACCATCGTGTCATACGAAAGCGTGCGCTTGTCATTGCCTTCCGGCGCATCATAGGAGGTCAGCAGTACGCCATCCGGCTCCTCGGTGAAAAGAAACAGATGAGGCGACGAGGAGTTTTTCCCATCGGTCTCGTAATAGCTCTCTTCGATCATAAATACGCCGGGGAAATCTGCCGGTAGGCCTAAAATCTTATCGTTGCATGCGGTGTTGACATGGCGGGCGAAAGGAAACACTTCCCCAGCCGCCTTCTTCGCCTCAAACTGTTCGCGGTTGTCGAAGCGTCCCAACAGTAGGCTCACAAAACTGTCCAGCGTTGACGTTGCCATAGCTATCTCCTTAATCGACGCCATCATCGTTTTGCACTGATACCCATGGGTGCGACGAGGCCGAAGCCACCCCTCCATCCACACGGTTTCTTCAAATGCCGCATATTACACAGTTCGCATACCGCCCACACCACACACTGATTGGGCCGATAAACCGTTTGCGTGAGAAAATGGAGCCTACGAGATGCCGGAGTACACAAACACGCTTCTGATACGCGCCAATCTAAACTGGCGGGCATTCCCGCGTTGTGCGCGACGCCGTGGACTCCAAGTGTAGAATGAAACGAGTTGACGGCTCGAGCGTCGATTGAATAGACCTGACAAATGACATGTCTTTGTTATCCGTCATGCGGAGAAGGGACGGAAGTCATGCAATGTGGCAGACGAACAAACGGGTATGTCGCACTATTCGTCTTCGCAGCGCTGGTGGGCCTCCTGGGCCAGACAGTCGTTCCGTGGTTGTCCGACCAACTGAACTCGCCCCATCTAGGATTCAGGTTCCTGGTCTCCGATATCGACATCTATCCATTCGTGGTGGTTGCGCTCATAACATTCAGGAACACGGAGCCTAAAAGGGCGTTCTGGAGGGTTCTGGTTTTCTTTTCCGGCCTGTGCCTGGGCTACTACGGGTACACGGCCGCCCTTGCCGCCTATAGCGCACTTGAGTCCGGCAGCGCGGGCTATCTTGCGAACGTCCTGTCCAGCGCAAAGGACGCGCTCGAGTACATGGCCGTCGCGCTGTGCGCGGGCGCGTGGGGGTTCGCCATGCAGAGGAGCGCGCGCAGGCGCCTCCTGTACGCGGCGATGCTGGTTCCGTTCATAGTGATTACCATGGCGTGCACGTACTCGAACCTCGTCGCCGAGCCTCCCCAGTTGCTCATGGCCGCCGTGGACGTCCTCTGCCTGGCGGGGATCTTCCTGTGTCTGCCACGCAAGGCGACTTCTGAGTAAGGCGCGGCGTCGGCACGGCTCTCGACGGTCATGGCATCAGAGGTGGATTTTGCGATCCACCATGATTGCTTTAAGGTATTCCTCATCGTCCACAGGCTCCAACCACTCGTTAGAGGCCTCCTCGCCCGGAACCTCCAACGCCAGATGGGTTGAGCCCCGGCGACTTGAATCAGCGGTCGTACCGGGGCTAACTGCTTACGCTGTAACACGCCATTCGATTTATGGGAGTCTCTACTGGCATCTGCAATCAGCACCAATCAAGGCATGCTTTTTCGACATGACACATAAAGCACGCAACAAAACGAGAGCGATGCCATGACAACCCTACTCGTCAAGAGCCGCCTTAAACCAACTCGTAACGCTCGTAGGATGTGTGATAGCCGTCCCAACCACCACGGCCCAGGCGCCAGCGTCGAGGGCAGCGCGGGCATCTTGCGGCGTATGCACATGTCCCTCGCAGATGATGGGCAAATCTGGAAACTCCTCGACAGCCTGGCGCAATAACGGTAGATCGGGTCCTTCGTTCAATGACGTCTCAATCGCAGGTTTATTGTGCGACAGCGTGGTGGAAACCAAGTCGAAGCCCAACTCGTACGCATGGCGAATATCCTCGATGGTCATGCAGTCGGCCATGAGCAACACCCCCTCTTCCTGAAGCGGGTGCACCGTATCCTCGAGCAACTTACCGTCGGGACGATGACGGTCGGTCGCGTCGATGGCCACGATATCAGCACCTGCGGCGACGCAGGCGCGGGCATGGCGCAGCGTCGGCGTGATATAGACACCCTCATGCCCGTCCTTCCACAGGCCGATGACTGGCACCTCGACACGGCCTTTGATGGCAGCAATATCGGAAAGCCCCTGACAGCGGATAGCCGCTGCGCCCCCTAACTCGCAGGCACGCGACATCTGCGCCATCGTTTCGGGCGTGCGCAGCGGCTCGCCGGGATAGGCCTGAACGCTCACGATGAGACTTGCCTTTAGGGATTTAATCAGTGGGTGCACGGACATGGTAATCCTCCATCTAGGATGATTGTCTATTGGGGATGACGTGGATCTTCAAAATAGAATCGAGTGCGAACTCGTGATCGGGATCGCGATGCAGCAGTAGGCCGCCGATCACGTAATCGAGTACAAACAGCACGATAGTGAACGGGCCGAGGACAACTTTCATTATGCACTCCTGGACAAATATCTGAGAAGGTGTGCGGACTCGACGGTCCCACCGGATGACCCTGAGGCGCAACAGGTGTTCTCCCACGCTCGCCCCAGTTTTCCATGGGACATAGATCGTCGTCTGCAATACGAACAGGATTGCGCACAGAAGCATCAAGTTGCCCTGCGAGGAGGTGGACGTATCGAGGTAGAAAATGTACGCGCATGCGTAGAAAATACTAACGACTCCTGCGCTCACTACATAATCGACCAGCAAGGACACAAGTCGGCGTGCGAAGAAAACACTTCCTCCGTCACTGCGGGCGGCAGGCTGCTGGACCCCCTGCGCAGGCTCACTCGGGCGGCGTTTTGCCTTGTTGGCAGACATTTATGCCCTTTCTATCGCGATGGCCGCAGCGCACCGCATCAACGATGTTCGCCATGCGATGCGGATGCGGCCGCTCATTTTACTCGTCTATACCGAGTTCCTCGAGGACGGCGGTCTTGTACAAGATCGCCTTTGCACCAAAGACAGCCTGGATGCCGCCATCGACATCCAAAACTCCGGCAGCGCCAAGCTTTTTGAATGCATCGTGATCGACCTTGGCGGGATCTTTCACCCCAACGCGCAAGCGGGTAATGCACGCATCCACATCCTCGATATTCTCGGGACCGCCCAGGGCCTCGACGATCACTTTCGCATCATCGGCAAGGTCGCCTTTGGCAGGAGCCTTCGGCTCTTCGATCGTCGCCGCCTCCTCATCGCGACCGGGTGTCTTGATGTCGAATTTGGTAATCAGGAAGCGGAAGGATAGGTAATACAGAGCGAACCACGCAACACCGACCGGGATCTCGAGTAGCCAGTTTGTCTTGGCGTTTCCCTGCATGATGCCAAAGAGGAAGAAATCTATGAAGCCGCCAGAGAACGTATTACCGATTCTGATGTTCAAGATATCGGCGACAAGAAACGATATGCCGTCAAAGAACGAATGCAGCACATACAAAGGTGGGCAAACGAAGAGGAACATATACTCGAGAGGTTCGGTGATGCCGGTCAGAAACGACGTCAGGGCAACGCCCAGAAAAAGGCCGGCATATTTCTCGCGGCGCTCCTTGGGCACACAGTGGTACATGGCCAGTGCGGCGGCGGGCAGACCGAACATCATGGTCGCGAAGCGCCCCGCGAAAAAGCGCGTCCCCTCGGTAAACAGGCCGGTGTGATTCGGGTCGGCAAGCTGGGCGAAGAAGATGTTCTGGGCACCAACCACGGAGTGGCCGGCAACGACAGCGGTGCCGCCCAGCTCCGTGTACCAAAACATGGGATAGATCATGTGGTGCAAGCCGATGGCCCCACACAGGCGCATGAGGAAGCCATAGAAGAACGTACCGACGACACCGGCAGCAGAGATGACCTCTCCCGCATGAACGAGCAGCTGCTGAAACGGCGGCCAGACGATATAGAACAGGGATCCGACAAAGATCGCTGCCAGGCTCGTGACGATAGGCACGAAACGCGAGCCGCCAAAGAAGCCCAGGACCTGCGGAAGCTGGATGTTCTGGTAGCGGTTGTGCAAGGTGACGGCCACGAGGCCAATGACGAGGGCGCCGATGACGCCGGTATCGATCGCCGCACCGTCAGGGTTAAAAATCGAGAGCAGTGTGGACGAGGTCGCCGTCATGACCAGGTATCCCACGATGCCCGCGAGCGCCGCCACACCCTTGTCGCGGCGGGCAAGACCAATGCAAAGTCCGATGCACAGCAGCATGGGAAGGTTGGCGAACACCACGTTTCCCGCCGCGCTCATGACCTTGAAGGCCGCCTGTAGCCAAGGTACGTTCAACAGGGGGTATGCGGCAATGGTTGCGGAGCTGCTAAATGCGCCGCCGATTCCCAGCAGCAAGCCCGCTGCCGGCAGAATAGCAATCGGCAGCATAAATGCCTTGCCGATCTTTTGCAGTTGCTTAAACACGTGTCTCCTCTTTCTCGTGATTCTCTAACCGTGAATGTAGACTGTGACCCTACACATCCCCTCCTCTCCCGGCGTGCTGGCGTGGGCCGCCGTGCACCACGCGCTCGATATGCAAGGCAAGGTACAGACACTCGTCCTCGGGAACAGGGCAGCCATAGGACCGCGCCGTACGCGATGCAATCTCCTTGGCGCACTCGTAAGCATCGGGGTACTGTTGCATCACCGTGATTTGCAACTGGCGGTCACGGGACTCGGTGGCGGCATCGGACATATCGGACATGACAACACGCTGAGCGAAGAACTTAAGATGGACCATAAAACGGTAATAGGCAATTGTTGCCTCGTCCAAATCAATATCGAAGTGCTCTTTAACGATATCGAGTGCGCCGCGTATGATCTTGGCCATCGTCGTCGCCATCTGTATGCCCATACCACCCATCTCGGCGTTGACGAGGTGCATGGCGATAAATCCTGCCTCCTCCTGCGGAAGCGTGACGTGGAAGGTGCGGTCGATAAAGGAGATGGCGGTCTGGGCACATTCGAACTCATCGGGGTACACCATACCGATCTCATAGTTCAGGCGGTTATCGAGGGCCTGCCCCGCAAGGGCTCGCTTGACAGCAAAGTGAATATGATCCGTCAGTGCAAGATAGACCCCGTCATCGAGATTCCTGCCGAGACGCAGTTTGGCATGCTCGACAATCGCCCGCGTCGCCTCGAAGTACTCTTCGGGAATAGATGACACCAGTTGGCCCAGCTTGCCGGACAGCTCGGCGACGTGCTGGGTAAACAGGCGCTCTACGCTATCCTCGTCAATGAGGTCTCCGCGCTTGCGACCAAACGCAATCCCGCGCCCCATGGCAATGCAGTCGCTACCGCGAGCATCAACCACAACAGCAATATTGTTGTTGAGTACCTTTGCGACCTGCAACATACCCATACAATCCTTCGAACGTCCCGTCCAGAAAAAAGCGACACCGAAAGCGGCCAGCGGCCAACTTTCGGTGTCGCCTGTCATACAGTCACGATCCTCATCAAGTTTTTGTCATGATACGTGCCGCATGTGACCCTGTCAACTCCAAACCGGGGGTGTGGGAGCAACGCCTCGCTGGCCATAATTGAGCACGATGCATTGAATCCGAGACCGGGCGCTGCGGCGGGAAGCCTCTCGCGCGGACAATCTGCTCGATCTTGCCGCACCCGTCTTATAGAAGTTCGACAAACGTCTAATAATAGTACGGCATCCGCCGAACAGTCGGGGGTACATACCACTACAGAAGGCCCACGGAACGGGGGGGCGAGATGGTCGGCGACGGGTTCAAGGCACTCTCCGGCCCCACGCGCCGCCGGGGAGGGCGTCGGGAGGGAGGCCGTAATGGGTGAGAAGGGCGAGCGGCCGGAGCGGGTGTTCCCCGGCAGGACAGACCCGTGGTTCATAGCGGCCATGGTGATTGTGGCGGGCGGTTTATCCGCGGCGTGTATTGCGTGTTTCCTGAGCTCGAGTCCCGCGCTCCTATGGGGCTGGCTCGCGCTGCTGCCCATCCCGGCCCTCGTGGCCCTGGCTGCCCTTCCCGTCCGCAGCAATCGCCTCGAGCTCTACGGCGACCGCCTCGTCGTCGTGTACGCTGGGACGCGTTCGGTGATACCCTACGCCCACGTGCGGGGCGTCCGGCGCACCAGGACGCTCTGGGCGGGGACGGCCAACTCGCTCGACCGCGTCTACATCGAGGCGCCCTACGACGGCGACGCCATCGTCTCGGTGACCGACAACGACGCCCTCGTGGCAGAGCTGGGGCGCAGGTGCGGCCTTGGGCCCGGCGCCTGACGCCCCGAAAGGAGGAGGAGAGGATGGACGTCCCGCACTGGCCCTACTGGAGAAAGTATTCCCTCGGCGGCACGCAGGTCTGGTACGCGGACTGGGGCGACTGCCCCTTTGACACTGGGCTACATGAGCCCAGTTGAGTTCAGGAACGCAGGGCTGTCCCTGTCAAAATTGTTTAAGCAACCGTTGCAAATCCATTCGCCCGCGTGGAGAGCCCCGGGTAGGCCGAGCTCGCGTCGGGCATGTAGCCCATGCGCCTCCGGGCGGCGGCAAGCCCGCGCCCGCCGCGCTCGCCGAACAGCTCGACCGAGCCCGAGCTGGGGCTGGTGGTGCCCGTGATGATGCGGATGAGCGTGGACTTCCCGGCGCCGTTCTCGCCGATGAGCCCGTAGACGCGCCCCGCCTCGAGGGCGAGGTCGATGGGGCCGAGGACGGTCCCCCCGCGGTACGCCTTCGTGACCCCGTGAAGGCGGAGGGGCATGGCTGTCGTCATTGCGTTCCTTTCTCCTCGGATGGATTTTGGGTATGCGTCATGGGCCCCGCGCGGGGCGGGGAGCGAATCGACGCAGGCTCGAGGCCGGTTGGTTGGGGTTGGGGTTGGGGTTGGGGTTCCACAGGCTTGCACAGCCCGACGGACGGGGCGTCCGGGCGCGCTATGCTTAGGGAGCGGTGGGCGCCTCCGGGGCAGCAGGGGCCTCGGACGCGGTGACGCCGGAGGTGTCGACCTCGCCGATTCCGGCGAGCTGCTCGATGAGGGGGAAGCCCGTCGGGTCGTCCACCTCGACGCCGCCGAGCACGATGGTGCTGTCGCGCATGTCTATCTGGGTCGTGAACACGGCCGGGTCGAAGCCCGAGGCCACAAACCCGATGCCCGCGAGGACGACGCCCGCGGCCACGAGCCCGCCCGCCACGGCGAGGTAGGCCTTCTTCGCGCTGGTCATGGTACTCACTCCTTTCTATGCCGCGAGGTGCGCGGCCGCGTCGTTCTTCTCGCCCCGGTCCTTCCAGAAGGGCGAGACCGCCTTCCTCGCCCAGAGCGCCGAGAGGCGCGCGATCTGCCTGGAGACCGCCCAGGCGCCAGCACCAACGAAGAGCGCCACGCCGACGAGGCCGAGCCCCATGCCTGCCGAGGCGAGGGCGTACGGGACATGCCCGATGACGACGCCGCACGCGGCGAACACGAGCTCGACCATGCCCGCGCCACCAAGGGCCGCAGCCACGATCCACACGCAGAGCGCGAGAATCCAGATGCAGACGTAGACCGCAACGGCCACGGCCGCAAAGGCGAGCAACAGCGGCACCCACACCGGCGACCACACGATGGTCAGCACCCACAGGAGCGTCGTGCTCCTGCGCCTGGTCCGCGCAATCGCGCGCGGCACGGCGGGCAGGTCGTCGAGCACGGCCTCTGCCACCTCGCCGGGTGCGCCCATGGCGGCCACGGCCTCCTCCTCGCCCATGCCGTCCTCCATGCGGTCGGCGATGGCCTCGGCGTAGAACTCCTGCGTCTCCCTCACCTGGTCTGCCGGCAGGCAGGCGAGCAGCTCGCCCAGCCGGCCCAGGAACTCATCGCGCGTCATGGTGCGCCTCCTCAACGTATGCATAGATCTCCTGCACGGACGGCCACTCGGCCAGGAACTCCTCGATGCGCTCGCGGCCTTCGTCCGTGATGCGGTAATAGCGCCGCAGCCGACCGTTGTGCTCGGCGGAGCGCGCCGTGATGCATCCGGCTTTCTCCAGGCGTTTGAGCAGCGGGTAGAGCGTCGACTCCGTGAGCCCCATGCTCGCGGGCACGTCCTTCACGATCTGGTAGCCGTAGGACTCCTCGCCCGAGACGGCCGCGAGCACGCAGGCCTCGAGGAAGCCGCGCTTCATCTGGGCCTCCATCCGTACACCTCCCCTCGTCGTATACTGTACTATACACAGTATACGATGCAAGGTATTAGACGTCAACTCTCATCGTGAAGATTCTCAGGTCCCTGCGCGCTGCGAACGTGATGTCGCGGGGCGGCTGGCATTATGCATGAAACGTCAAGTAACGCACAGGCGACAGCAGCAGTCCAGCGCTGGCCGGAGACGCCGGGATGCCAAGAGGAGGCGTGTGCCGCGGTTGAGGACACCGCCCGCCCCAGGGGACGCGATCGAATCAACCCAAAGCAAGGGGCCGGATGCCCGCTAATGCGCAGTGTGCGCGTTCGCGGATGACTGCCCGTCCCGAGCGAAACCCACAGGCGCCAACGCGACCTGAACGCGGCGCCGTACCCCGAGATCCGGGGTACGGTCCACCTTTCGGCCCAACCATGGGATTCGAAAGGCCGAAGACGCCGGAGAGATCCGGGCAGGGCGGCACCGGATGGTTTTCAACCCCGTCAACGGTCCGCGAGCTCTGGAGTATTGCCCGCAGGCCGCGGGAAGAGCTCCAACCGAAAGAATCGTCGCAGGCGGCTTATTTGCCCAAGAGTTCAACGGTTCCACTTTCAAATGCATGGGGAAATGCGAATGACCTCAATGCGCTCCCGAACTCGGCGCTGATGTAAACGCCGACTCCGTCGAGCGAAGACTGGTTAATCATGAGTCACAACACCGTCTGATGCGCGACTACAGTCTCTCATGCTGCTCAGCTCGCCCAGTCTGCATCTTGGTTCCTCGACAGCGCAGCTTGGTCGAACGCCGAAGGTTCGGCGGTCTTCGTCAGCTAGCATGAGAGCAGTCCGAAAGGGGGACGCATGAAGATCACGATCGAAGAGCAAGAAGCGGCTCAAGATATAGAAGTCACGATCGTCTGCGTAAGGGCCGATCGCCGCGTGCTCGATATAGCGGCTCGGCTGCGCATGCTTGACAGGAAGGTGACGGGCACGGCCGACGGCTGCACGCGCGTGCTGAGCGCAGAAGACGTCCTGTTCATCGAGTCGGTCGACAAGCACACGTTCATCTATACGGCCGACACGGTTCTCGAGACGAGCCTGCGACTTTACGAGATGGAGGAGCGCCTGGCGGACTGCGACTTCCTGCGCATCGCGAAAGGTTGCATCGTCAACTTCCGCGCGATCACCGCCCTCAAGCCCGACGTCAACGGCAGGATCATCGCCACCTTGGAAAACGGTGAGCGGGTCGTTATCTCGCGCCAGTATGCGCCCGACGTCAAATCGAAGCTCGGTCTGAAGTAGTCGAAACGAAGAAAGGGAGACTGAAATGATCAACAGGGACATTATCGACACCGATAAAAAGACGCCCGTGGAAAACCTCGGATACCTCGTGAAAAGCACCTGTATCGGCTTCACTGTCGCCATGATAGCCTTCTTGGCATTAGGGACTTGTTTCGCTGATGATGCCGCCAAGCAGGGCATTAACTATTGCTGGTCGATTCTCGCCGCGTGCGTCGCCGTCCCCGCGCTGCAGCTCGTGTTCTTCACGCCCGCGGTGATCAGGCGGATGGCGTATCCCGCGCGCCTGGCGCTGTTCGGCGTTTGCCTCTACGCGGCCCTCTGTGCATTGGCGTTTGTCTTTGCTTGGGTTTCCGCGAGCAGCCCCGGGGCGTGGGTTACCTTCACGGTTGTCTATCTCGCCATCCTGGCGGTCCTCACTCTTGCTTTCAACGCCAAGCTGAGCCGCGAGACCCGCGAATTGAACGACAGGCTCGCGGAATACCGCAAGAGCAGGGAGACGGAATAAGGGTATAGCCGAACATTATCGATGCTGGGCAAATCCTTACTCCCGTTCCTCGAAATACCGCCCGGTGAGAGGACCTGATGCCAAGGCCGGCGCGGGGCGATGCTCGGCCCCATTCGCTACCCCAAGCGCTTCCTGCGCGGTCATGCCCTTGTAGCCCTCGTTCGCGCGCATAAGCGGGCTCATGTGCAGGGGGATGTCGATCCAGGCGCCGCTTGCTCGGTCAGCCTGATCGGATGGGAGGAAGACGACCTCGTGTTCAGCATAGACGATGGAGGAACTTCCTTCACCGCAGTCATACCGAGGGGCGGATACTCCCGTACAGGCGATGATATGAAGTGGATGTTTTTCCCCAGGAGAGCATCCGAGTGCCGAGACGTTTCCCTTGATGTCGTAGCGCTTCGCCTCATAGAAGACGAAGGCGTCGCTGAGGTAGGAGATATAGCACCCGACGGTGACGTAGTTGGCGGGGACCCTGTTGGCGTCGAGGGCGCTGGCGATGTTGTTGGGCGAGTTGAGGTTGCCGGAATTGTCCATCATGTACTCGACCAGCCTCTCCAGCACGGTGGAGTCGGGCAGCGAGAACCTCTGGACGAGGTCGCGCGCGAGGATGGTCTTGTAGACATCGCGGATGTAGCCGTACGACTCCGAGATGTCATCGTAATCGTAGGACCCGGCGAGCCCGCCACGCCTGACGAACCCGTCAAAGTCGTCGTCGACGGCCCCCTGCCCGCTTGAAGTGGGAGCGGTCTTCGCCGAAGCCGAAGAGGAGGATGTGAACCTCCCTGTGGCGCCCCGAGGACGACTAGATCTCCCAGACCGGGACAGCCTGAACGTCGCGTGTCACGAAATAGGGCTCATTGGTCTGGCAGACCACATGCCCGAACCCGACCTCGTAATCCGAAAGGCCTTCCAGGCAGCCGAAGTTCTTGACGGCATCGCCGCCAACGGTAGCGGCAGTCTTGACCTCAACGGGGTGCAGCTCGCGCCCTTCCTGTATGACGAGGTCGATCTCGCGTTTCTTCGCGTCGCGGTAGAACCACACATCGCCGAGGTTCGCACCCGCGTTCATGTAGCTCTTGACCACCTCCGAGACGACGAACGTCTCGAAGACGTGACCGGCGACCGCCCCGTTGCGAAGCTGATCGGGGGTAGTCCAACGAGTGAGGTGGCACACGAGCCCCGTGTCCATGAAGAAGATTTTCGGGGTCTTGGAAAGGCGCTTGTCCACATTCGGCCAGAGCGGCCGGACAACCCTCACGATGTTCGATGCCTGGAGCACCGAGAGCCATGCCTTAACCGTTTTGTGGTCGACGCCGACCGCGCTCCCGATGTCGGTGGCATTGAACAACTGTCCCGACCGCGCGGCGCAAGCAACCATGAAGCTGTAGAACTTGGCCTCGTCCTGCACGTTCATGAGGTCGCGGACATCGCGCTCGAGATATGCAGCAACGTAGTCCGAGTAGAAGGAGTCCCAATCCACGGAGCTATCCTGGAGCTCTGGCATAGATCCCCTGTGGATGATGCTCCAGATATCCAAGTCCTCCACGTGTTTTGGCTTGTCAATCTGTGCCGGAACGTAGGGATGCGGGCTGTCCGCCACCCCGATGAGCTCCCTTAGGCTGAGGGCGGGCATCTCGAGAATCCTGATCCTGCCGGCCAGGGACTCGCTTACACCCTTCATGAGATGGTACGTCTGCGACCCGGTGAGAACGATGCGCCCCCTTTGGTCGGATTGATCGACAACCCATTTCACAGGGGAAAACAGCTCGGGTACCCGCTGAACCTCGTCGATGATCAGGGGCAGGTCATGCGAGTCGAAGAAGAGCACCGCGTCCTGCTTTGCCAGCAGATAGTCGCGCGGATTCTCCATCGAGACGTAGTTGAAGGAGCTCCCAAGGTGCTCTTTGAGCACCGTGGTCTTCCCAACTTGCCGCGCGCCGGTGACGAGAACCACTTTGCCCTGCGTGAGCGTGGCGTCGATGGTCGACTCGATTTCGCGCTTGATGTACATGAGCTGCCTCCTCTCGCATGAGGTAAATTGTCGCATCCTGTGCCAATATAGTCAAATTTGGGAATACCATTCCCTAATTTCTCTACTCATACTCTTGGGCTTCGGTTCTGCCGTCCCGTATTCCAGTTGCGCCCAGTTTTCGGCACCGTCTCGAGCCGAGTGCCGCCAGATAACGCCACGTCGCGTTTCGTCGGCTTCGAGGGGCAAAGCCGGGACAGTTTCAAAATCTCATCTCAAACTCAGGGTACTGAGCTGTCTGTCGTTTTGTCCCAAAGGGCATGGCTGGCCGCCTTTGGAGGCCCGATTACGCCGAAGACGCCCGCTCTGAAACTCAATCTCCCTTTAGCCTGCAAGCCGCCAGCCGCAATCGCAAGTGAATCAACGCGGGTGGCTTGCGCACCGCTCGCAAAACCCCAGGTCGCAGGTCTTCGCCATTCGTGAGCAAAGTGAGTAGTCTCAGGTGGCTTGCTTATGAGTTGGCGAACGGGCCTTAAGGATTCAGGGCAAACATGCCGGTAGAATGGGATTCTCAAATCAATGGCAGGAGGTCGACGATGGCAGACGGCCAAAACAGGAAGCCCATCCTCACAATAGAGCAGCAAATCATGCACCTGAAGCAGAGGGGCGTCTCCTTCGAGCTGTGCGCCGAAGCGGAAGCCGCACGCATCCTGGCCGGCCGAGACCACTATTTCAGACTCGCTGCCTACCGCGTGCTGTTCCCCAAACGCGTGGGCGGGCCGCGAGACGGCCAATACGCCGGGCTCGACTTCGGGCACCTTGTCGACCTCGCCGCCATCGATCGCGAGCTTCGCGGCTTCCTGCTGCCCCTGACTCTCGATGTGGAAAACTCCGCGAAGACCAGGCTGATCGAGCGCATTACCGAGAAGCCAGGTGAGGACGGCTACTCGATCCTTTCCGACTACCTCGCCGCCCTCAACCACGGCGACCGCAACCGCAGGGAAGGCGAGCTCAGGCGTCTGCGAAACGATGCCTACCTGGGACCGCTCGTCTCGAGGTACCCGATTGGCGAGATGCCGGCGTGGGTGTTTCTTGAACTTTCGTCCTTCGGCGCCTTCGCCGACTTTTACCTCTTCTGCGCCAATCGGTGGGGCGATTCCGGGATGAGGGACGAACACTACATGCTCAGGCGTGTGAACTCGCTGCGAAACGCCGCGGCGCATTCGAGCGCCATCGTGAACGGGCTTGGCTCTCCGTTGGGCGCACCGCAGCTGAGGTACCCGGCAGCGTTGGCCGCGGCTCTCGGCGAAATCGGCATGTCCAAGCGCCTCAGGCGCTCGAAGATGCGCAATCCGCGCATCCTGCAGATGGCCGTTCTGGCTTACGCCTACTCCAGATTCGTCCCCAAGGAGAAAGCGGAGGGAACCCCCGAGAGGCTACTCGCACTTGCCGATAGATCCAAGCTTCACGGCGACTGGTACGCGGGCAACACCGTAATAACCTCGTCGCACGACTTCATCGCGAGGGTCTTCGAGGCTTGGCTCGGGTAGCCCCTCTTTCCAGCAGCGCGGGTATCACCGTTCACGATCAAGGCGTGTGCACCCAAATACCCGCGGGATTGACAATGGGGCGTTTAGCTGCATAATAGTTACTAGTTAGAAACCCTCGGGTTTGCGGGGCAGGATCGTGAAAGCGATTCTGCCCTATTTTTTTCCTCCGTCTGCTCCAAATCAAGTAGTTCGAAGATAGCCCGTAGGTGTCCTCATGGACGCCTTTTATTATCAGGGAATCAGTCGCTCGTTCATGAACGCAGCCATCGGCGCTTCATGAACGAGCGCATCGTACCACCAGCGGCCGGACAACGGAGCCAGGCTCTATTGTCCGAGAAGGAGGAGACATGGCATTCAATCCCAACGACATGATGTACGTCACGCTTTCCAACGGCCTGAAGATGCCGCAGCTCGGCTACGGCGTCTACCAGGTGACCCAGAACGAGTGCGAGCGCTGCGTCCGCGATGCGCTCGAGGTTGGCTACCGCCACATCGACACCGCCCAGAGCTGCTTCAACGAGGAGCAGATCGGCGACGCCATCGCCAAGTCTGGCATCGATCGCAGCCAGATCTGGCTCACCACCAAGGTCTGGATCGAGCACTTTGGCGAGGCCGCCACGCGCGCCTCGGTCGAGGACTCCCTGCGCAAGCTCAAGACCGACTACCTCGACCTCGTGCTTCTGCACCAGCCCTTCGGCGACGTCTTTAGTGCATGGCGAGGCCTCACGTCGCTCTATAACGAGGGCAAGATCCGCGCCATCGGCATCTCCAACTTCTACGTAGACCGCATGGTCGAGTTCTGCGAGTTCTCGAGCACTGGCGTGCTGCCCATAGTCAACCAGATGGAGACCCACCCGCTCAACCAGCAGATCGAGCTCATGGAGTGGGAGAAGAAGTACGGTGTGCAGTCCGAGGCCTGGGCGCCCTTCGGCGAGGGTCGCGGTGACCTCTTCGAAAACCCCGTCCTGTCCCAGATCGCCACGGCACACGGCAAGACCACCGCGCAGATCATGCTCCGCTGGAACCTCCAGCGCGGCGTCGCCGTAATTCCCAAGTCGGTCCACCGTGAGCGCATGGAGCAGAACCTCGACGTCTTTGACTTCTCGCTCACGGACGAGGAGATGGCGCAGATTGCCACGCTCGACACCAAGACCTCGAGCTTCTTCTCCCACGCCGACCCTGCCATGGTGCAGTGGTTCGCCAAGATGGTCGAGGAGCGCAAGCGTCAGCATGACTGCACGCAGGAGAAGAAGAGCTGGTAACACCCGTAGCCGGACAATAGAGCCAGACTCTATTGTCCGGCTACGGGTGCTTGAGGTAGAACTGGACCATCGTGGCGTGACTGAGTGAGACGGGTTCAATGCGCTTGTATCCGAGCTTCTCGTAGAGATGGATGGCCGCTTTGAGGTTCGAGTGCGTCTCGAGATAGAGGTGCTTGTAACCCAGATCGCAGGCCCTGTTCTCGATGAGGCGGACAAAGCAGGCTCCCAGCCCGTGACCCTTCGCCGCGTCAGCCAGGTAGAGCTTCTGAAGCTCGTCCGTGTCCTCGAGTGGCTCGAATTCAGCCAGCCCGCCGCCGAGCACGTGCCCTTCGGCGTCCTCGACCACAGAGTACGCGCGGCGCTCTGGCGCCAGCGCATTGTACGAGTTCAGGCACATGATTTCTGGGTCAAAAAACGCCGCCCCGGGAATGTCGAGCCCAAACGCCTTGAGGTTCTCACGGGCAATGGTGCCCATGCGCTCGTCATCCGCCACGGTTATCGGCCGCATCGTTATGTTGTCCGTTGCTACTCCCCGCTTCAGTCGATTCAGGCTTTCATGATAGCGATGGACGCACGACGAGAAACACGTACCCCCAGTGGTTCAAGCACGGCGCGCGTGAGGATCTCTGCAAGCAACCGCCTGGTACGCTACTGTTGCCAGCGTGGCTTAGCGGACTGGCGAATCCCGCCCCGTGCGCGTCATCATCCAATCAAATGCCCTGGCAAGCAGCAGCACCGCCAATCACACTACGTTCTTACGGCGCCCTCTGCGATAAAATTAGCGAATTGTGTTTTCACCTCGCAGCTACGGAGACATTAGATGATTACTCTGGACAATCTTCGCGACGCACTTAGGGCTCTGTGCTACGAGCCCTCGGGCGACGGCACCGTTTATCAGAAATCCTGGGAAGAGACCAGCGCACAAATCACGGTCGATTTTTCCAAGAAACGCATCGGCTACCCGAAAGACCTGGGGTTCAAGGTCAACAAAGACACAACTTGTAACTTTTCCGATAACGAGAACTTCGTCGTACTCGCCTGCGTAACCATGCTCCTCGACAAAGGATATCGCCCCGAATCACTCGAGCTGGAGCGCGAATGGGCCCTTGGGCACGAACAAAAGAGCGGCCGCGCTGATATCTGCATTAATGACGAGAGGGGCGACACACTCGCAATCGTCGAATGCAAGACCCCTGGAACCGAGTTCAAAAACGAATTCAAGAACATGCAGTCAGACGGAGGGCAACTCCTCTCCTATTGGCAACAAGAGCGCGCGACTCGCTGGTTGGTACTCTTTGCATGCGATTTCATCAACAACGAAATCGTGCCAGACCAGGTTTCAATTAACTGCAGCGATGACGAGAACTTCATCGCGCTCGCCAAACGCGATGAAACCATTGCGCTCTACCGCGACGCCCATACAGTGGAACAGCTCCATCAAGTTTGGACGGAAACGTACAACCAACAAGTCGAGGGAAACATCCTCTTTGGCGATAGGTCGACGGCATACCACCCGATGGTTCCTCCCCTTCTCAAGAAGGACCTTGTCGACTTCAGGGCCGAAGACAGCATCGTCAACCGCTTCGAGGAAATCCTCCGCCACAACAACGTCTCCGATAAAGAGAACGCCTTCAATCGCCTTATCGCGCTCTTTATCGCGAAGCTCCAAGACGAGCTCTCGAAAATGCCAACCCAGGAGATTGAGTTCCAATACCGCCAAGGACGCGACACCTACGAAACGCTCCAGGACAGGCTCCAGAGACTCCACTCAGACGGCATGAGAAAGCTCATGCGGGAAGAGGTCCTGTACGTTCCCAACGACTACGCCGAAAACCTCATAAGCAACTATACGGGCCAGCACCGCAAGAAGCTCATCGAGGAGCTGAACGGCACGCTGCGCAAGCTCAAGTTCTATACCAACAATGACTTTGCGTTCAAAGACGTCCACAACGAGGAACTCTTTCTTCAGAACGGCAAGGTACTCGTAGAGACGGTGCAACTTCTACAGCCGTATCGCATCGTAGGAACTCAAGACATTCAATTCTTGGGCGACCTCTTCGAACAGCTCCTTAATCAGGGCTTTAAGCAAAACGAGGGCCAATTCTTCACACCTGTGCCCATCACCCGTTTTATTTGGAAGTCACTCCCACTCGACAGCATCGTGCAGGACGAGGCTGGTGCCGTGCACTATCCACGCGTTATCGATTACGCCTGTGGCGCGGGGCACTTTCTCACAGAAGGATTCGAAGAAATCTCCGACGCCGCATGCCAATATGATCCGACCATAGAGGATGACCTCGGAGACGCCGACTGGGTCAGAGACAATCTCGTCGGCATCGAGAAGGACTATCGACTCGCTCGCGTTTCCAAGGTCTCGTTCTACATGCATGGCGCAGGGCAGGGCAACGTGGTCTTCGGCGACGGACTTGAAAATTATCCCGACAAGGGAATCGACAGCCGAACCGACAGGGGACGCTTCGACATTCTTGTCGCCAATCCCCCGTACTCTGTAGCGGCCTTCAAACCGCATCTCAAGCTTCACAACAACGAACTCAAAGTGCTGGAAACCATCAGCGATAGCGGCTCGGAAATCGAGACCCTCTTTGTCGAGCGTGCGGCACAGCTTGTTCGGCCCGGAGGCTACGCCGCCATCGTCCTCCCCACCTCGATCCTCGACAAGAGCACGAGCTCGAGTTTCATGGCCGCACGCGATGTGCTTTTGAGCTCCTTCGAGATCGTCTCCATCGCCAGGTTTGGATCAGGCACATTCGCGGCCACAGGAACAAACGTCGCAATTATGTTCCTACGTCGCTTTGACGAGATCCCGCCCCGCAATGCGAACGCACTTGATTTCGTTGACGCTGTTTTTGAGCGCAGGAAGCTCACTGGCTGGAGAGACGAAAGCGCTTTCAACGCTTATCTCGGCACAATTAATGTAGACGGAGATACTTACCGGGCTTTTCTCGCAGGAGAGGCTAACTGGAACGAATGGGCAAACACTCGCCACTTCAGCGTTTATTGCCATCTTTTCGAATCATCGAAGGAGCTCAAGACCCTTCGTAAGAGCAAGACTTGGAAGGCGGCCGACAAGAACTCACGGCTCAAAGCAGAGAACGAGCTGTTCTATCGCCATGCGCACAAGGAAGAGCGCAAACGCCTGCGCGTTTGGGGTCTCGTCTGCGGCGAACAGACGCTCATCATCAACTCACCTAACACGACCAAGGAAATCGCCTCTTTCCTTGGCTACAAATGGAGCAATCGCAAAGGCAACGAGGGGATACAGCCCATCGATGGTGAGGGCGTGCTCTATTCGGACGACGAATCGGACGACACGAACTCGCTAAGCGGCATCATCAGAGCATGGTTCTCCGGCGAGCAGGTTGAGCCCGGCGACCTTGCCCAGTACTACTACTATGCCAAGACCACCGATTTCATCGACTTTGATGCCGATAAGTTCGACGAGACTCTTACGATTCCCCGCTCTTTCTACAAGCCCCGCTCGTTCGCCCAGGGCACCGTAGTCAAGACGCTTAGAGACATCACATCCTACGTTACCAACAGCGTGGCCCAGAGCTCCATCACCACCGACACTTACGTAACAACGGAAAACATGGTCAAGGACCGTGGCGGCATAACCACCTATAGCGGAGAGCTTCCGGCAAGTGCTGGCACCGCATACAAGAAGGGAGACACGCTCGTCTCCAATATTCGCCCCTATCTGCAGAAGATTTGGCTCGCAGACCGCGATGGGGCGTGCTCCAAGGACGTTTTGGTATTCCGAAGCATAAATACCGACAGCCTATTGCCCGAGTTTCTCCATCTGCTCCTGTGGCAGAAGGACTTCTTCGACTACGATATGTCCACCTTCACGGGAACCGGCAGGCCTCGCGGAGACAAGGATGAGCTGCTCAAATACCCCATCCCAGTCCCGACGCTCTCCGAGCAGAGAGCCCTCATCGACGATTTCAATCGCTTAACAGATGAAATCAATAGCAAACGACAGCAAATCGCCGCTCTCAAGGAGAGCGTCAAATCACGGTTTGTAGAGGTATTTGGCGATCCGGTCGATGGTAGAAATTGGCCTTTCGTTAGGCTTGAAGACCTCTGTACCAAGTTGGGTTCCGGAGCAACGCCACGAGGTGGCAAAACGGCATACAAGGCCGAAGGTGTTCCGCTGGTCAGAAGTATGAATGTTCACAACGGTCGTTTCGTGTGGAAGGACCTTGCTTGTATTGATGATGAACAAGCCGCAAAACTAGAAGGCGTCACGCTGATGAAGGGTGACGTGCTTCTGAATATTACTGGCGCTTCGGTTGCTCGTTCATGTCTTTTGCCAGATGAATTGGCTGGTGGACGTGTTAATCAGCATGTCTCAATTGTCAGAGTCGACCAAAAACGGATGCTGCCGGTGCTATTGAACACGGTGCTGATCAGTGATTCGTATCAGAGACTCCTGCTAAACGGCTCAAGAGCGGCTGGAGCAACAAGGGAGGCAATTACCAAAGAAGCTCTAAAGAGAATGACGGTTCCCTTGCCTCCCCTTGAGCTTCAGCAAGAGTTCGCCTCTTTCGTCGCTCAGGTCGACAAATCGCAATTTGCACTCGAGCAAGAGGTCGACGCCCTTTCCGCAGAACGCGACGCCCTTCTAGACCGATTCCTCGCGTGATACGTTCCTCCCATCCATATCGGGATGGGAGGAACTGATGCACACGACGATCGAAATAGCAAACGCGGTTCTCACAAAAATGCAGGCACTCGTTAGCGGCGAAGTGCTTTCGTATCTCGAGAGCGTCCTTATGAGCGAACTCAGGGGCATCGAACTTGAAGTGAACGCGCTCAGCAATGTCGAAGACGAGGCCTCAAAGTACATGGAGCGATTCCTCGCAGCCAAAACCATCGAGGGATGCTCGCCTAAGACCATCAGGTACTACAAGGCCACACTTACAAGGGCGCTCGAAGCAATCAAAAAACCAATTGTCCGGATTAGTTCAGATGACTTACGAACATACCTGAGCGAATATCCCATGGGTAATAACGCAGGGAGCATCACCGTCGACAACGTCAGGCGCATCCTGTCGTCATTCTTCTCTTGGCTTGAAGACGAGAACCATATACTCAAAAGCCCTGCACGACGCATTAAAAAGATTCGCTCAAAGAGAACGGTCAAGTCCGTATATTCTGATGAAGAACTTATAGCCCTCACAGACGCCTGTTCTTGCAAGAGGGATCTGGCAATTATCAACCTTCTTAGTTCAACAGGGATGAGAATAGGCGAACTCGTCTCGCTCAATCGAGAAGACGTTGATCTAAATCGGCGAGAGTGCATTGTACTCGGAAAGGGCAACAAAGAGAGAGTCGTCTATTTTGATGCGACTACAAAGCTGCACCTAAACAACTACCTGCAAGAACGCAGCGATAACGTCGCCGCGCTATTCTGTAGTCTCACAAAGCCGAGTTCTAGGCTGCAAGTAAGCGGAGTCGAGCTCCGCCTTCGCTCCTTGGGAACAAAAGCAGGCGTCAAACACGTCCACCCACATAAGTTCAGGAGAACGCTGGCCACCAAAGCAATTAGAAAAGGAATGCCCATTGAGCAGGTGCAGAAGCTGCTTGGCCATCAAAAGATTGATACAACGTTGATGTACGCAATGGTCGATCAGGACAACGTAAGGGACTCTCATAGAAGGTATATCTGTTAAGTCAAATCACGGTTTGTCGAGATTGTCGGCTCATCGGCACCTCAAATACCTCTGAAGAATCTCTTCTCTTCAGAACCTCAGAACGGTCTCTATAAGCCGCAGAGCAGCTATAGGCGCGACGGCACGGGCACGCCAATTGTCAGAATCGATTCGTTCATATCGGGAGGAACCCCTCACTGGACGCTTCTCAAGCGCCTGGAATGCACCACGAGCGAGGTTTTAACTTATAGGCTTCGCTCTGGAGACTTGCTCATTAATCGGGTCAATAGTCTCCCTTATCTTGGAAAAGTTGCCTATATCGACGAGGCCATCGCGGACGCAGTATTTGAATCCAATCTAATGCGCTTCTCCATAAGCAACCAAGCCGAGCCACGTTACGCTGCCTACGCGCTGAGCAGAGATGACGTGCACGTACAAATCGAACAAAGAGCAAAGCTGGCAGTCCACCAAGCCAGCATCAACCAAGCGGACGTAAGCCAGCTCTTAATCCCCCTGCCCCCGCTGCCCCTCCAACAGGAGTTCGCCGACTTCGCTGCCGAGGCAGACAAATCGCAATTTATCATCCACCAAGATCCTCACGGCTTTTGAAAAGACAGATAGCTACATGTCCAACGCCACAGAAGCCCGAGGACCGTCGCCTTTGATAGCATCTCGTAGGCTCGCGGATATGTCTCTTTGTCGCGCTCGGCCATAAATGCCCAGTTCGCCGTCACGTCAGCCTCTCTCACCATAGCCACCTTGGAGGAGTCGACATAGGAGACTGGAATCTTGGGCAGCCAGTCGCCAAATACAGGAGGGTAGGAGGTCTGCCACGTTGGGTTGAACATGCCGCAGCGCAGCTCCTCATCAATCGATTCTGCCAGGTTGTACTTTCCGTCGATCGAAGTCGAATGCTCGTCAACCACAACAGAAACCGCGTCAACCTCGCTCGCGGCAATTCCCTGAAGCCTCAGCGCGTCAACGATGCCGAACTTCACGCCGCGCTTTAGAGCGTAGTCAAGATACCTTTGCTTGCACCTTTTCGAGCTTGAATTCTCAGAGCAAGTGCAACACCTCTGAGTAGTGGACCTCGTAGGGCGTCCTGAACCCCAGGCGCTTGTGGGGCCTGCGGTTGATGGCAACGTACACCCGCTCGACCTCCTCGTCCGAGACCGCAGAGAAGTCGGTCCCCTTCGGGAAGTACTCGCGCACCAGACCGTTTGTGTTTAGTCAAGCCTGATTTACGGTTTGGGGCTGTGGTGGAAATCCTGGTCCTCTTTTGTTCCAGGATTTCCACCGCAGCCCCAAACCGTAAATTGAACGCTATCAAACACAGATGCCGTCGCGAAGTCGATATCGCGCGTGACGCGGCCGTCGGGAATGCGCACGAGCAGCCCGCTTCCGCCCTTGAGGATGAACCGGCCGTCGGGGTCGCTGAACACCCTGCACAGAAACCGGTCGCGCAAAGCCTGGCGATAGCCGTCCCCGGGGTCACCACCCCCGTCGCGAACGGCCCTCTTCAGGGCCCTGTCGAGCTGGCCGCCGTTCTCGTACATCATTCTTCCCGCCTCCTAGCTAACGAATCGTACAGGCCGGCATCCCGGCTTTTGCCTCCCTCGCGTCGATTTTCTCCCTCAGCGCGCCCTCGTCTTCGACGAGGCCCCTTTCGAGCGCGTCCGCGAGCACGTTCGCGACCAGGCTCAGGTCCTCCTCGGAGTCTATCAGGTCCACCACCGTGAGCCAGGGTCTCGTCGCCGGGATGCCCGAGACGATCGCCACATCCTTCGGGCCGAGGCGGCGCTTCCTGATGATCAGGTTTGGGCGCTTGGTCTGCTTTCTCTCGGGCGTGCAGAACTCGTAGGGCGAGGGGCCGACCTCGCCGATGCCGTAGAGCCACGCAGCCGTCGCCCCCATGGCGACGGGCACGCCCTCGCCCGCGATGTCTGCCGGGGCGCCTCCCCGGGTCGATCGACAGCCAGGCCGCGAGGACGTCCTCCTCCCGCGTGCTCGGCGAGCCGCCCATGCGGTAGACGCCCTTCGCGAGCCTCTCTATGTTGCCGAGCCCTTCCAGCCTCGAGAGCGCGTACCGCTCGACGCCGAGCACCTTCGCCTGCACAGATGTGAAGGGCCCCCTTTGGGAAGAGGCGATGTCGTTGGTGGCTCGTATGACTTCGATTTATTTCATGCTTGCATTGTAGAAAATAATGCAACAATGCAAGCAATACGCTCAGAATACACGTCGTTATTCGGCGGCATTCGGGGTTGTCGAAACTGCGGAAACCGATTTTCGCGTTTTATATTCCCGTTTGTCGACCTGGGTAAATGCGATTAACGAGGGCTTGAATCCGCCTCGCAGTTTCAACTTAGTTTCACCCGCTCGAAATCGCTCCTCGGGGGACCCGAATTGTGAATTATTCCCGCAGGACCCGATTATGCCCGTACCTCCGGGCACCCCGCTGTGCCGCTCAGTAGGGATATGCGGGAATAAGTGAGCCGGTTCCCAGGTAGACGTGCAGAATAAAAGCCCTCGAACCAGAGGGTTCGAGGGCTTTTATTCCCACTATTTCGCTGGTTGCTTTGCTCAGCGGCGATGCCAAAACAGCACCAGGAGGTACTCGGCGGTACTGAAACGCGAGTTCAGAAGCCAGTTCCCGCTATTCCCACCCGATGGCTTTGGTTCTGTCGTCCCGTCATTCCAGTTGCACCCAGTTTTCGGCATCGACACGGAACGCGTGCCGCCGAATGACGCGATGTCGCGTCTCGTCGGCTTCGGGGACAAAATTTGGGACAACCTTAAAAACTTTTTTCAAACTCAGGGCTTTGAGTTTTTGTTTTTGTCCCAAAGGAGCTTCCGGCCGTGATTCGGGTGCCCGATTGGGCGGAATCGCCCGTTTCTGAAACTCAACCGCAGCATCACGCGCAAGCCACTCGCAACAACTGCAAATGATTGGTCGCGGGCGGCTTCCAACGCGATTCCAAAGCCGCAGGTCAGGCGACTGCGCTGTTGGCAGGGAAAGGGAGTCGTATCAGGCGGCTTGTCCATGAGTCGACGGTGAGGCCTCCACCGAATGTCGAGAACATGCTGGTAAAATAGGCAGTACTTTTTATGACAGGAGACCGAGCATGGCCGAACCCCACGATAGGAAACCGATCCTCACGATCGAGCAGCAGATAGAGCACCTCAAGCAGAAGGGCGTAGCCTTCGAGCTGTGTTCCGAGGAAGAGGCCGCGGACTACCTGCGCGACAAGTGCAACTTCTTCAAGCTCGCATCCTACCGCAAACTCTTCTCGAAATACGAGGGAGGCCCGCGCGACGGCCGCTACGTAGACCTCGACTTCGGCCAGCTGCGCCTGCTCGCGGCGCTCGACCAGGAGCTGCGCCACTCCCTGCTCGGCATGACGCTCGACATCGAGCACTTCCAGAAGGTGACACTGCTTCGCGAGATGGAGGACCGCGGAGAGGACGGCTACGCCATCGTGGCCGACTACATGGCATCGCTTACCACTGCAAACAGGGAGTACCGCCTGCGCGAGCTCAAGATGAGCGGCCGCAGCCCCTACAGCTCGAGCCTCTACGCGAAGTACTCCGGCGACATGCCTGCCTGGGCCTTCCTTGAGCTCACCTCGTTCGGCACCCTCATCGACTTCGTGCGCTTCTGCGCCAGGCGATGGGGCGACAGGCGCCTCGAGGCCTCCCACTACGACCTCAAGCGCGTGAAGTCCGTCCGCAACTGCGCCGCGCACGGCTCGTGCCTGATCAACTGCTTCGCCGAGAGGGGCGCCGCCCGGGGATCGGCGTCCAGCGGCGTCTCCCGAAGGGTCGCCGCCGTGGGAATCCCCAAGGCGACCAGGAGGAAGTGGATGGGGAATACGGCCATGCAGGAGGTCGCGACCGTGCTCGTGGCGCACTCCGGCTTGGTACCCGAGGGCTCCTCGCGCTCGCGCGCCGCATCCGAGCTCGCCGAGATGTTCGCCAGGGCCGACGGCGAAACCGAGGCGCTGCCCGACAAGGGGCCCGACGCCGCAGCTCGCTCCGCGCTCGAGTTCCTTCGCAGGTTGACAGAATCGCTCGGGTTGGTAGAATAGCCTGCAGATAGCAAAACCTTCACGGTTTTAGGGGCGGACTTGCGCAAGCGACTCTGCCCTATTTTTATATTCACTCGCTATAGGAGACGGGTGATACCTGGGTCAATGACAGAACTGAGAAGCCAGGAATAATGGAGCCAGTTAGAAACCCTCGGGTTTGCGGGGCGGGATCGTGAGAGCGATTCTGCCCTATTTTTCCTCCGTCTGCCCCAAACCAAGTAGTTCGAAGATAGCCTGTAGGTGTCCACATGGGCGCCTTTTATTTTCAGGGAATCAGTCGCGAGCTAATGACCGCGGACATCGGTCGCTTCATGAACGAGCGACCGGCTTGACCTAGATCGAACCGCCTTCATCTCCGTCTAGGCGCCGGCAATCAACATCGTAAATTCACGCGTGCTACAATGCGGGCACCAGAGATGAAAACACAGTCCCCGTCGGGTAGTCGCGGGCGTGCGGGAGTCCGCATCAGTAACCTGCCTCCTTGGTTGTCCCTTCTCTGCATGGTCATCTACATAAAGGAGGAACCAACCATGCAGATCAGCGTGTCGTCCACCCTGACCGTATATCACGACGGCCAATTCTGGGTCGGGCTGGCGGAGCACGTCGAGGACGGACGGTACGGCATCGCCCGCATCGTCTTCGGCGCGGAGCCGTCCGATGAGGAGATCCTGCAATTCGTTGTCGGCAAATGGGAGAAGCTCTCGTTCTTCGGCGGCGATCCGGCCGAGGCGAGCAAGCCCGCGAAGAACCCCAAGCGACGCGCCCGCGAGGCAGCGAAAGCACTTAAGCAGCCGGCGATGAGCACCAAGGCGCAGCAGGCGCTCGCGAATCAGCGGGAGACGATGAAGCGGGAATCAGCTCACGTAAGAAGCCAACGCCGCGCGGAAGAGGCGGAGGCGCGCTTCGAGCAGAGAAAACTGAAGCGCAAGCAGAAGCATCGTGGGCATTGATCGCCATTTGCGGCGAGCCTCATACCATAGCTCGAGACTGAGCCGAGACGCCCTACTTCTCACGCTCCAGCAGGCTCACGATGCGGTCGATGTCGACGGCGAAACGAGGCCTCCCTCGCGCTCGTAGCGGTCGAGGTACGCCTGGCACTCGGAGACAATGCGCTTGGTGTTGCTGTCGATAATGCGCTGGAGCGTCTCATAGTAGGCCGAACCCTCGGTCCTAAAGCGACGCTGGTAGGCCTTGGTTATGGGAAACATCTTGACGTAGTGGATGCCGTGGCGGCAGCCGGGACGTGTCGTGGGGCGGGGCGGTAGCGCAAAGTACTGGTCTTTGGGCACGTTGGGGGCGATGTTGGAGCGCAGCGGCACGGCGAAGTCCCTGCGCTTTCCGCGGAAACGCAGCCGCACCACCACGATGCAGGGGCGATTGTGCTTGAGCATGAGTTCGCGGTCGCCCTCGACGAGGCTGAAGAAGTCCTGGGAGATAGATACGATCTTCACCGGTTGCGCTCCTTCATACGAAGCGGGGCCCGCATCGCTGCAGGCCCCTACAGGCGGGCGATACTCTACGCCTTGCGGCACCCCGTCGCCCACGGAGGTTAAACGTACACGTAAGCCGCACTCTAAAAGCCGCGACTTCCGGTGGTTAGTTTTTACCACGAAATCTCGCCTTCGATGCGCATAGCTCACAAAATAACACTCGCTGGGCCGTTTTAGATCTTGGCCTCCTTCTATGCGAACAGCAACAATCCCACGTGATATGCAGCGCATCCCAAGAGCAACGATGAGCATATGTAAAACACGCCCGTGATAGCTACCCATTTGGGCGAATGCGATTCTGCTACAGTCATGGAACAGCTTGCGGCGCACGGCATGTTGAACGTGAACGCAAAGATGAACGCAAGCGCCTCGGGGGCGGATATATGCGCAGCAATGATTTCGCCGATATTTGGAGCAATAGCCACGGTTCCGGTTACGGCGCCGACGATTGCCGCATTGGGTGTGGTCGACCCGGCGAACACGGCAGACAATACGCCAACTGCCGATTCCTTGATAGCCAGCGCACAAAACCACGCCGTGAACGTTTCCCAACCCATGCCGAAAATGCGCGTAAAGGGTTCGATTGCCATGCCTACGGCATAGAGAGCGGAATCTTCCATGTTGCCGCTTGCCGTATACGTCAAAACCCAAATGACCAGTGTGAAAAGCGCCACGATCTTGAAAGCGCGACGGAACATGCTCCAGCTTTTCAGCAGCGCCCCACGCAAAACGTTTTTCATGCGGGGCTTATGATAGGGAGGAAGCTCCATCACCAAGCCTGCACGAGCGTCCTTCGGAGCAAGTTTTGGCCCGAAAATTATACCGACAACCCACATCATGAACAGGCACACGACGAAAATGGCCACTATCACCAACGGGGCACCCGCGCCAAAAAACGCCACAGCCAAAACGGGCACCACGCCCCATGTGGTTGCGCAAGGTATGGCCCAGGCCATCATCATGGTAAGCATGCGCTGCCCCCACGAATCGATGACGCGCGCACCAGAAACGCCGCCCATGGTGCATCCAAAGCACATGAGAAACGGCATGAGCGACTTTCCCTGCAGGCCAAAACGGGCCATGGTCTCATCGAACACGTAGGATATGCGGGCCATGTAGCCCCACTCTTCGTATGCGAGGAATACCAGATTGATGCCGAAGACGTACCCCGTCATCATAACGGCGAAGCACAGGCTGTTGGCAACGACTCCCCACAGCAGGTTTGCAAGCACCGCGGGGGCGCCAGCATCTATGAGTGCTGCGGCGACAATCTGGCCAAGCGTCGATATTCCACCGCCGAGCAGCATGATCGGCGTTGCGGGAACGAACGCCAGCATGAAGCCGAGCAAAATCATCGCAATGGCAAGCGGCTTCGACCAGCGCGAGCCTATCGCCACCCTGTCGAAACGAGAGAGCGCATGTGTTTTCTTGCGCGAGTCGACGGCACCCGCAACAACCTCGTCAATCCATGCAAATTTTGCTGCACCCACGCCCTGGACCGTATCGTCATGCAACGCGAGCGCCCGCTCAAGCGACTTGGCATCAACGGTCGTCTTCTTGGAAACCGCGCAATCCATAGCATGAAGAAGGCTGTCGTAGTGCTTCGCATCGGCGGCGACAAACGGAACAACGGGCACGCCCAAGCGCGATTCGAGTTTCTTCGCATCGATGCGCTTGCCCTGCTGCTTGGCGATGTCCATAAGGTTGAGCACCAGCACGCAGGGCGTCTGAGGGGCGCAGGCCGCAAAATCGGCCAAAATGAACAGGCTGCGTTCGAGCTGCGAGGCATCGACCACCACCAAGGCGGCGTCAACTTCGCCCGAAATCAGAAAATCGTGCGTCACTTCCTCTTCGGGCGAGTTCACGGTAAGGCTGTATGCGCCCGGAAGGTCGACGACCCGGCTTTTCTTTCCGGAAAGCTCGAATTCGCCCACCTTCTGTTCGACTGTTTTACCAGGCCAGTTGCCTACATGCTGATGCGAGCCAGTAAGCCCGTTGAAAAGTGTTGATTTGCCCGAATTCGGCTGACCGACCAGCGCGAAAACCAATCCGTTCCCGCGTTGTGCGCCCAACGAAAGCGAGCCGCATCCGGCGCATCCGGCGGCGGGCGAGCAATGATCGCAGCTCATCGGCGCTCCTCCACATCTATCAAATCGCAATCTTTACGGTCGATCGCCATCAGGCTGTCGCGCTCGAACAGCAAAATCGGACGCTTCTTCACATTCTGGACGACTTCGATTGGGCAACCTTCGGTTATGCCTATGGACGTGACGCGCGAGACGAAACGCGCATCGCCCGCAACGCGCGTGACAGTGCCCGTCCCTCCCGTTTTCAGTTCGCTTAGCTTCACGTGGTGTCTCCTTCGCTAGCTTTGCAGGTTTGCTGTAGCGAAGCGAGGGTAACAACAATAGTTAGCCTTACGCAACTCCATATAGCTATTTCAGCTCCAAATCTCGGACACCCGAGTAAAATATCTGAAAAGCAATTGCAGTATCCCTAATGCGGTTTTCGTCTGAATAGGAAAGGTGTATGAACGTAATTAAACCGCACACCGCCATGTGTTGTGCAAGCTCGTCTGTTCTTATAGAAGGGACGCATCTTGAAAGTAGCCCAAATCCCGTACACCTTCACCGTGCATAACGGCATGAACATGTCGGCCGATGCAGAAGGGTCATTCACGCTTGTTCTTTCCAAACCGATAGGCGCGGGGACTATGAAATGCTATGCGATAAGCCAGAACCTCTTTGTTGCCAACGTCGATTTCAGCTGCGAGCGATGCCCCAACATGGCGGTCCCCGGCATTGGCACAACCGACCCTGCGCGCGAGAAAAGGGGCGTATGGTTTACCATCAACCGATGCATCGAAGGGCGATGCGAAACCGCCATCCCGGGATCGAGCGTTGCGGTGGTCGCCGAGGGCGATGTCTGCGTCAGCTGTTCGTCCGCCCTTCCTGAATCGTTCAGCTATCCGCTTGCGCGGTATCGCGGAATCGAGCTGTTCGTCTGCTGCGACATCGACGACGAGGCCGCTTTCGCGCTGCTTGACGAAGCCCATTCGAAAACGAAGCAACTTGCAGCCTTAGCGGGCAGCGCATCGGTATTTATGCAAGATGGCGAGCTTTTAGAAATCATCGACCGCATGGCCGAGTGCGCGCAAGGTGGGCTTAAAGCCGAAACGAAGTTGTGCGCCCTGAACCTGTTTGTGGCTTTGTCGAAGCGCGATTTTTCAACCGCGAAGCCCCAGGCACTGCTCACAAGGCGCCAACTCGAAATCGCGAAATCTGCGCGAAATGAAATCGAGGCCGACATCCTTGCCCCACACGACGCTCGAACCATGGCGCAAGCGCGTGGCCTTTCAGCCACGACTCTCAACAGCTACTTTTCGCGCGTTTACGGAACAACGATTTCCGCTTACGTGCGCAAACGGCGAATCGACGCGGCGTCGAAGGCGCTTCTATCGGGAGAGAGCATTTCCGCAGCGGCGATCAAGGCAGGGTACAGCAACCCGAGCAAATTCGCCGCCGCATTCAAACGCGAAATGGGCGCCTCGCCCTCGGCATTCAAAAGACGCCCTCGATAAAGGGACGGCGACCAACGCTCGAAAGTCAGCCCTTGGCGCATCGTTACCGATTTGGATGCCTTGTCGTGCTTGACGGCGTCGGCCACTCATTATTGGGCTCCCAAATGGATGGGTGCCGGCAGAAACGCTTGCTCGCGTTGCGACCAGGGGTAGCTTCCTTGCCTTGGCGACGTTATGTTGCGATACGGAATTAAGTTATATTAGACTTACTTTTTTCGTTCTGTTGGCAACCGAGGAGGCACCATGGCACGCACCGCCGACGAATACAAGCAGCTTTCCATCAGGGAATTCACGAAGGCCGCGAAGGTGTACGAATCGGGCCATGCCGGCATCTACGAGATGTGCAAGGATGACTATCCGCAGATGCTCGCCGAGCTGGAGCGCGAGCCATTCGCCGACGTTCTCGACGTAGGGTGCGGAACGGGCGCGGTCATTGAGCTGCTGCATGAAAAATACCCCGACGCGCACTACGTCGGCCTCGACCTGACGCCCGACATGATTGCCGTTGCGCAGGCGAAAAGCCTAAACGGATGCGAGTTCGTTGTCGGCGACGCAGAGGATTTGCCCTTCCCCGCCAACAGTTTCGACGCCGTCTTGTCTTCGAACAGCTTCCACCACTACCCCAACCCGGAGAAATTCTTCGCCGGCGTCGCGCGCGTGCTGCGCCCCGGCGGCCGCCTCATCCTACGCGACTACACGGCAAACGATTTCGCCGTATGGCTTATGAACACGTTCGAGCTGCCGCTTGCCCGCCTGGCCGGCCACGGCGACGTGCGCATATTGAAGCAATCCCAGTTCCGTGCCATGGCCGAAGAAGCCGGCCTTTCCGTGCTGGTCATGGAGGCTCAAAAAGGTTGGCGCGCGCACCTGGTAGCGCAAAAATAACCGAATTAGAGGCTTGAATTGCGCAGGGCTGCCGGTGATGCGCCCGAAGAAGCTCTGCCGATATCCGGGAAGCCTCCGAGTGTTGTTGCGAGAAGGAACTGCACTGTGGCGGAAAAGGTTAAACTCTCCGGCATGCCGGAAACCACACCACATCCATGGCGCTAGGCCGCAATCCACTCGTGCAATGTTGTCGAGAGCCGCCTGTCCACATCTTTTCTGGTAGCTTCGCATTCGTCCGGATGCTCTTTGGCTGAGCGGAATATGAAGCGCATAACGAATTTCAAGCCCACCGGCAATGCCATTCTGAGCATAGACTCGGGCAATACGAAATGGCGCCGTATCGATAGGCGACCGCTTCGTATTCGCACTCATGCGGGCGCTCTTTAAGCCTCTGGTCCATTCGACTGACGTACTTGCCCTCTTCCCAGAAGCTATCGGCGATGAACCCGAAAAGTGTCGCGGCCCTTGCGGGTCGCCCGCCGCGCGCATCCTGCAGCCGCAGAACGAGGTCCCCTACGCCAAGGGGTAAGAGCCTGTTCTCAACACCGCTCGTCGAAAGGGAACACTCCGCTCCCGGCGGGAAAGCCGTCGCGCTGCCCGCTCCGCCTCTTCGATTCTGGCAGGCGCCCGAAATTGGGGCGCCCTTGATCAGCTTAGCCCGTTGATGGTTTCCTCGAGCTCCAACATGTAGGCGATTATCTCATCGATGCTCGGGTAGCTGCCGAACAGCATCGGCCTCATCGAGGCGTAATCGGCCGCCAGCTCGTCGAGCCTGCCCTTTGGAGGGGCGAGCCTGAGCGTGCCGGGCCTCGCGTCGGCCAGCTTGGCCCACGGCGTGCGGTAGAACTTCTCCTTGAACCTGACGACCTGTTCGAGGAGGCCGGGCTGCGCGACGGCGCGGCCGAGCACGAACGAGTGGCCAAGGCGGTACATGTCGTAGTAATGGCGGGAGTAGCGCCTGGGCATAGCCTTGCCCTCGGGCCTGTTGGCCTCCTGGTGCAGGATGGTGGCCTTCTCCCAGAACGTGCGCTCGGGACTCGCGGTGCGCACCGTGGTCGACAGCTCGGGCCCGAACGGAACCACGTCCGCCGCGTACGGGGTTATCGCCGCCTCCTCGGAGGGCGACCATGCCGCCATGGGTCCTATCTCCAGCTTGATGGTGTCGAGCGTGCCCGCAGACTCGTAGGAGCGCGGGTAGTCGAAGTACACAGTCTCCTCCTCGGCCCCGCACCTAACGGACGCTTCGGTACCGAGGGACTCGGAGAGCGTAGCCCTGAGCTTCGGGGCAAAGGCGTCGGCCAGGAAGGCGTTCGCGCGCTCGATGCTGTCGGCCTTGAACCGCTCCTGCGCCGAGTTGCTGCGCGGCTCCCACGGTTCGTCCTCGCCATAGCCCAGGAGTCGCCAATCGAGTATGAGGTCGATGTCCTCCGAGAAGCGCTCGATGAGCCCGAAAGCCTTCGACAGGCTCGTACCGCCCTTGAACACCATGGACTCGGCGAAGCCGCTTCTGTGGAAAAGGTGGTCCAAGGTGTAGCACACCCAGAAGTCCTTCTCAACGACGGCCGGCGCAAGCGCCATCCTCTGCGCGGCGGCCTCGAAGACCAGCCTGCGCTCGCCGGTCGAGGCCCTAGCGATCCTGTCCATGCTTCGCCTCCCATATCTTCTTCGCGGCGTCGGCAACCCAGGAGGTGAGCCCCGCCGACTCTTCCAGGAACGCGCCGGCCTGCCCTTCCGTGAGGTTGCGCGCGAGCGTTCTGATTTCCTCGTCGCCCACGTTTTCGCGTCCGAGCGCCTTGAGGGCCTGCACGATGGTGCAGGTGATCTGCGAGCAGTCGAGCAGGTCGCGGTTGGCGCGGTGCCGGAGCTCGATATCGTACGGCCCGTACTCGTAACGCTTGTACGGACCGCTGCTGACGTAGACGAGCTTCGCGGGCACCTGCGTGTCGAGGCCCAGCGCATTGAGCGCCGCGTCGCCGGACGGTGCGACGATCCACTTGTTGGCACGGGCGACGGCGCGCACGACCTCGTCGGCGCTGGCCGGCACCTCGGTGCCCATGAGCGCGCTGCGCTCCGGCGCGTAGTAGACGCCGTGGATGGCGCGGGCGATCCCTCCCTTTGCATGCAAGCGCCCGAGGGCGTTGGCGGCATTGCGTCGGCCTGCGACGTCGGAGAAGTCGGCGGCTGTGAAGGCCCTGCCGGCGCCGAAGCTCTCTATGCGCTTAGCGATGGCCTCTGCTTCTGTCATAGCGTTCCTCCTTTTTGATGAAAATAGTATATACCTTTTTCATCAAATTGCCTCTGATTGCCGTGGTCGCCCACACATCGCGCCTGCGGTCCCTCGCCGCGCCGACGCGCGCGCGTGCGCCCGGGAGCGGTTGCGTCTCCCAATCGCGGCCTGGGGTTAGAGAAATGGAAGAAACTCGCGTTCTTCGGCGACGAACCTGCAAAGTGTGTTTCGTCAAGAGGGCTTGAGCAAAAAGAGCATCGGAATTTGAGCAGCCTGAGCATCGGAAGCGCGCACGCTTTTTGAGCGGCTAGCCCTCCTGCATGAGGGCATGGCGGACGCGGTAGGACTCGCCGCGGAACTGGACGAGCCTCCCGTGGCGGACGATGCGGTCGATCACGGCGGCGGCCATCCGGTCGTCCCCGAACACCGACCCCCACCTGCTGAACTCCAGGTTCGTGGTGATCACCACCGACTGCCTCTCGTATGCGTCGGCGAAGACCTGGAAGAGCAGCCTCGCCCCGTCCGCGTCGAGCGGGAGAAACCCGAGCTCGTCGATGACGAGCAGGCGGGCCTTGCCGATGAGCGCGGCCTCCCGGTCGAGCCTCCCGTCGTCGCGGGCGCGCCTCAGGCGCATCACGAGCGAGGACGCCGTGAAGAAGCGCGCCTCGAGCCTCCTCTCGCACGCCAGCGCGCAGAGGGCCGACGCCATGTGCGTCTTGCCGGTGCCGACGTCGCCCATGAGCACGAGGTCCTCCCCGCGCTCGACGAAGTCGAGCGCGAGCGGCGACTCGCGCCCCATGCCCTCCGGCCACGACACGGCCGACCAGTCGTAGCCGTCGAAGGTCTTGGGGGCCGGCAGCGCGCAGCGCCTGGGCAGAGTGGCGCGCTTCGAGGCCTCGCGGCTGGACCTCTCCGCCTCGAGGTAGCCAGCCAGGTACTCCACCTGTTTCGGGGTGCCGAGCCTCGACCACTCCTCCAGGACGGCGGTGGTGAGCGAGCGCGACCGCCCGGCCTCGACGACCCTGCGGGCCAGCTCCTCGCTAGCTGCCATCGGCGACCGCCCCCTTCAGGAACCCGTCGTAGACCGACAGGTCGGCCCCGCCGGCCCCGCAGCCGCCTCCCGCGATGCGCCTCGCCAGCACGTCGACCGTGGCGTCGTCGGGGACGCGGCCGCCCTCGACGACCCTGAGCGCCGCCTCGCAGGCCGCCTCGAAACCCGAGGACTCGCTCGCCCGGCCGATCGACCTGAGCGTGCGCCTCCTGCCGGCGGAGTCCATCCGGTCGATCCCCTCGACGAGCCCCGGCGGCATGTCGCGCCTGATCGTCGACTCCCCGAAGGCCCTCGGCCTGGCGATGATGGCGGGCACGAGCGAGAGGGGGTTCCGGACCGCGGGGCCCTCCCCGAAGGCCCTGGGGAGGACGGCGACCCGGCGGCCGCGGTCGGCGAGGATCTCCACCGTCGACGCGCGCATGCCGACGAGCAGGCTCCGCCCATGCCAGGCGGGCCCGGCGGCGTACTCGCGCCCGTCGGCCTCGACGTAGCCGCGCTTGTCGGCGCGGGCGGTGACCCACCTCACCGCGTCGAACTCCACGCCGGGAAGGGCGCGCATGGCGGCGAGGTCCTCCCGGTAGGCCTCCCCGTGCGGCCTGCCGTCGCGGCGGCGCGCCGCCGCGTTGACCCTCGCGCACCCCTCGGCGAGGAACGCGTTGAGCTCGGGGAGCGTGCCGAACGCCGGCACGGGGACGAGGAGGTTGCGCCGGAGGAACCCCACGGCGTTCTCGACGGAGCCCTTCTCGTTTCCCGAATAGGGGTTGCAGTACCGGCTCTCGAAGCGGTAGTGGGCCCTGAACTGCGAGAACAGCCTCGATTCCGTGACCTCGCCGCGCACCATCCTGCCCGCCTCGGTGGCGTTGTCGAGCACCATCACCGCCGGGGCGCGGCCCCAGCGGCGGAAGATCTCGAGCAGCCCGGCGCACAGGCACTCCGACCTCTGCGACATGAGGGCGACGCACTGCCGGTCGTTCGAGTGCGGAAGCGTCGCGACCAGCAGCTTGAGGTCGAGGGCCCTCCCTCCGACCGCGGCGCGGAAGTTCCCGAAATCGACCTGGCAGGTGCCGGGCGCCCACTCGAGCTCGAGGTACCCCTCTCCGCCCGCCGCCGCCCGGGCGAGCCTGAGCTCGCGGACGAACCTCTGCACGGTGGAGTACGAGCCGCCGTAGCCGCGCTCGGCGACGAGCCTGTCGTAGATCCGCCTGGCGGTGTGGCGCTGCTTCCTCGGGGCCCCGAGGTCGGCCTCGAGAACGCCGATGACCCATTCCTCGTTGCCCTCGAGCGCGGGCCTGCCCCTCCTCTGGGGCATCGGCGCGGCGGGCGACATGTCCTCCATGTCGGCGTATTTCGCCACGGTGTTCCGGCTCACGTGGAGCACCCGGGCGATCTCGGACCTCGAGCGCCCGGCGGCATCCATCGACCGTATATCATTCACTGTGTCCAGGGGCACGGTCATCTCCTCCATCCTTCCCGGGCGGGCTCGCCAAAGTAACCGCCCGGGGAGACCATACGGCGGGGGCCGCGCCCCCGGTCCCCGGGGCGCGGCCCTCTTGCTTAAACTGCTCAATTTTTCGTGCTCACGGTGCTCATTTCCCGGTGATCACTCGGACCACTTCTTAGTGAACATCAACAGCAAAGACGAGAAAGCTCGCGAAATCCCCCAAGCGCCTCGCCCGCGAGGCATCGAAGGCCCTCAAGCAGCCGGCGATGGGCACCAAGGCGCAGCAGGCGCTCGCGAGTCAGCGGGAGACAATGAAACAGGAGTCGGCCCACGCAAGAAGCCAACGCCGCGCGGAAGAGGCTGATGCGCGCTACGAGCAGAGAAAACTGAAGCGCAAGCGGAAGCATCGCGGGCATTGATACCGCCATCGACCCATATATAGCAGCAGGCGTAGCTTCGATTGAAACTACGCCTGCCACCTGGTGCTATAATGTTATACAGAACGTATGTTCTATACCCACTCGGTGGCTTTGATTTTGCTGTCCCGTCATTCTAGTTGCACCCAGTTTTCGGTGCCGTCTCGAGCTGAGTGCCGTCAGGTGTTGGCGAATTGAATGAAAGTCTGCTCGTTCAATGGCTCCCACACTAGATAAACCACTTGGAGCAGAAGCCGATCTGGAAGACCGAATGGACGAGCATCGAGATTCCGAAGCAGATCATTATCACGCAAAACCCAATCCCAACCCATTTCATGAAAGGGTCTTTACCTAGTCTGTCGGAATCCTGTTCCGATCGGTCGGGTGAATAGGTGTCGGCGTACACGTCGACCTTGGCGGACTCTTTCGAAAGCAGCTCGAGGGCTTCGTCCCCGAGCAAGCCTGTCCCCGTCGATCCCGACCTCGAAGAGATTGACGGCCGAGGAGACCGCCAAGCGCATCAAGAAGAGCCAGACCGACGGTGAGCGCATGATCACGTTCGACCCCGAGGCGCGCCCTGGCGTATCCGGCCTGCTCTCCACCGCCGCGATCTGCACCGGCCGCTCCGAGGTCGAGATCGCCGAGGCGACGCTCGCCGAGGTGTGCGAAGCTATGGGAATGGTGTACTAAGCCATCCGCCCCGCACACGCGCGCGGCGACACGCGAATGGGCCATCTTCACGTGCCCGCGCTTTCGACATAGCCAAGGTCTTACGAGGTGGGTGATAATAAGCCCGCCTCGTTTTTTCATTGTATGGGGGGCCGCATGTACCGACTTGTTGCCAGCGATATGGATGAGACGTTTCTCGATGCCGACCACGCCATTCCGGCTTCCAACCTCCGGGCACTCAAACGCATGAGGGAGCTCGGCGTGCTGTTCGTCCCTTCGAGCGGGCGATGGTATTCCTCGATTATGGACAACTTCTCGGGGGAGGCCCACGAACTGATCGAAAACGGCTATGTGCCCTCCTACAACGGAGGCTTCATCAACCGTGTGGGAGACCCCACCCCGCTCACCACCTGCGGCCTTTCCAACGAATGCGCGAACACGATCTATGCAAAGGGGCTCGAACTCGGACTCTGCATGCACGTCAACGTTGCCGACGGCCACGTGTTCGTGAATGACGCGCCCGCACGGGAGCGCGACTATCTAGAATCGATCACCGGGGTCACTCATTTTCGCGGATCCGACCATCCCGACCTCTCATTCCTCGAAGGCCGTGGCATCGTGAAGATCCTGTATGTCGACTGGGACTTCGATGCTCTGCAGGAATTGGGTCGCGAGCTCGTGCCGATGGCCGAGCGCCTCGGCGTTGAGATCACCTTCTCCTCCAAGCGCTACCTCGAGCTCATGCCCGCAGGCGTTGAAAAAAGGACGGGGCTCACACACCTTGCCGATATGCTGGGAATCCCGATGTCCGAGGTCATCGCCGTTGGCGATTCCGCAAACGACCTCTCCATGATCAAGGCGGCGGGGCTGGGCGTCGGCGTGGCGAACGTCACCGACGACGTGCGGCCGTATTGCGATGTCGTCCTTGAGACGGCTGGGACCGACGGCGCGTTCTCCGAACTCGTCGAACGATTCCTCGAGCCCTAACGCTCACATGACTCCGTGTCTTTCCTTTTGTAACCCTCGGTTAACTTATGGAGAGGCTGTGTGCTCGTCGGTCTGCGACTTGGGTCTCAAAGAATTAGCTATAGTTAACTCAATAAAGGCACAGGCGAATTAAAGACCTTCGACACGAACGTTGCGCCTTCCCTCCCCTCGCGCAACACCTCTTTGGAAAGGCGCTCCGCACATGCGGGGCGCCTTTCTTGACCACAATGGCGGTATCGATCGGAAGTGAGGATGGCATGGCAGACCGGGACACCGACGGATTCTTCAACCGCGTATACGACATGGTGCGCCAGGTGTCCTGCGGCATGGTTGCCACGTATGGTCAGATCGCCAAGCTCGTTGATGAGCCCCGTCGAGCCCGATACGTGGGATACGCCCTGCACGTCAATCCGGAACTCGGAACCATCCCCTGCCATCGCATCGTATTCGCCGACGGACGCCTCGCGGAGGGTTTCGCCTTCGGCGGGCCCGAGGCGCAGCGCACGCTGCTCGAGGACGAAGGCGTTGCCTTCCTCACCAACGGACATGTCGACCTGCAGGCCTCTCGCTGGCCCGCGGGCCTGGTATGACAAGGGGCGCCGACAGCGCCCCTTCCCGTATTTGAATCCTTGGCAGACAACCCAATCAGACGTCGTCTCGAGCGCGTCCTCTGCACGGTCGAGCGTGCTTCTGGCCTTGGCACCCTGTTTGAACCACGAGCGCAGGTCCTCGAGCGTGCTGCCCGCTGCATACACCTTGATTTTGCGATCGCCCTTCGTGGTCACCGTGCAACGGTCGCCGCTCTCGCTATCCTCGTGCGCCGTGACCTTCTTGAGATAATCGCGGCGGAACGCCACGACGCGGGCGTTGCTGATCTCGATGAACCAATCGTCGTCGACAAGCGAGGTGCCCGTGGCACCTCGGCTCGCCATCTCCTCGGCGAAGGAGAAACCGAGTTCGCGCTCCTGTCTGCCGATCTCGTAGATACCACGGGCAGGCATGCTGAGCATGAGCAGAGACAGGAGTCCCCCTATGAACAGGAAGAGGCATGGGACGAGCAGGAGCAGACGAGCACCGGCGTCGGTGAAAACAGCCATGAAGGCGATCACGAGCGAGAAGACGAGCGCCATGGCGTGGCCGAACCACACGAGCTCGTGGTCCCACTCACCCAGCGAGACGCCCTGCCAGACGTAGACCCCCAGCACAATCAGCTCGAACACGACCGCACAGCAGGCGATGATTGTGCGGATTGCAGCGGGCATGCGCACCGTGAAGCGATCAAGGCTGTCCGTCGCCTCACTGCGCTCGCGCGCGCCACGACGGGCGACCCATGCAGTGAGCGGGCCGACGATGAAAACCACCATCGCCACGCGCAGGAACGATTCGAGCATGTCGCCCATATTAACCACCATCCCCGTAGAAAACGTGAATTTGGGAGACTATAGCAGAGCGAAGCGATCTGCACGGCATCGTCCGGGTGTTTTCGGCATACGGTGGAAACCAGCGGCAGCGGACGTTGAGAACTCACCCAAAAGACGAGATTCGACCGAAGCGATTCTTCTTGAGTTGGTCTCAATATGATATCACAATGTAATCAGCAGCCACACGGACTGCTCGGGGATTCGCCTCCTCCCCATCGCAATCTGGAGGCGGCGCCGGGGCCGTCACGCAAACGCCGGCGCAGTCGTGAAAGGAACTCACATGAGCGTGGAAAAGCAACTCAAGGCCAAGTCGGGCTACGGCATGCTCGCCGCCGTCATCGCGGCGCTCGTCGCCATCATCGGCCTCTTCATATGGAGCGTCGCGGGGCTAGCCGGAACGCCGGACGGCGTCGACGCGCCGGCCGTCTACGGCTGGGGCATGGGTATCAGCATCACGGCGTTCTGTTTTTGGTTCCTGCCGCTCAACGGCTTCTTCTCGCTGCAGCCCGGCCAGGCGCGCGTGTGCATCCTCTTCGGCAAGTACGTGGGTACCGTGCGTGACGAGGGCTTTTTCTGGGCGAACCCGTTCTTTAGCAAGAGCATGGGCGTGAGCGGTGCCTCCGAGGACGCCATGGCCGCAGCCGCCGCAAAGGCAAGTCTTTCCCTGATCGAGAGCGTCAAGGCGGCGAGCAACGCCGCCAAGGGCCTGTCCACCACCGTCTCCACCCGTGTGCGCACCCTCAACGGCGAGCGCTTGAAGGTCAACGACAAGATGGGCAACCCCATCGAGATCGCAACCGTCGTGGTATGGCACGTGGCCGACACCGCCAAGGCCCTGTTCGACGTCGACGATTACCAGAGCTACGTGGCCATGCAGGCTGAGACGGCGCTGCGCCACGTGGCCAGCGTGTACGCCTACGATCATCTTGAGGACGAATCCGACGCCGCCGGCGCCATCACGCTGCGCGCCAACGTCGAGGAGGTCTCCGAGGCCCTGCGCCGCGAACTCGCCTCACGCCTGGCTCCCGCGGGCGTCGAGGTCGACGACGCCCGCCTCACGCACCTCGCCTACTCCCCCGAGATCGCCCAGGCCATGCTGCGCCGCCAGCAGGCGGAGGCCGTCATCGCCGCGCGCAAGAAGATCGTCGAGGGCGCCGTCTCCATGGTCGACATGGCCGTCAAGGAGATGGCCGGCGGCGGCACCATCGAGCTGGACGACGAGCGCAAAGCGCAGATGGCCAGCAACCTCATGGTGGTTCTCTGCGGTGAATCCGAGGCGCACCCGGTCCTGAACGCGGGTTCTCTGTACTAACCACCCAACCTCAATGTAGGGACAGTCCCTAAACTGAGGTTTTCCTGCCACACGCATCTCAGCTCGATAAGAAAGCACGTCATGGCACGCAAGCAATACCCCCTTCGCATAGACCCCGCCATATGGGAGGCCATCCAACGCTGGGCCGACGATGAGATGCGCAGCGCCAACGGCCAGGTGGAGCGGATCTTGCGCGACGCCCTCAAGCGCGCGGAAAGACTGCCAAAGAAGGACGTGGGTTCTAAAGGCAGCGGGGAGCAGGTCCGACATTAAACTGAAAAGGCATATCATAGAGCCACTAGGCCCTTGGGAACACATCCCAAGGGCCTTTCCCAAGCGCACATTCAAGGCGGTTGCGGGCATTGAGAATTCCAAGGTTTCACCAGCTAGACGCCGTGTATAAAGCTTTTTGACAGCGCGATCTGCCCCCTCGGGGACGCGGTATAAAGACCTTTGATGGTACGATTTGCCCGTCAATGCCATGGTGACTTTCGACAGGGGTCACCCCGACCCGCAAGGAGCAAGCGCATGGAGCTGGGCTCGCACATCAAGGAGCATCGCACGGAACTCGGACTGTCCCAAGACGATCTGGCGGAGCGCATCTACGTGTCGCGCCAGACCATCAGCAACTGGGAGTGTGGCCGCACGTACCCAGATGTCCAGAGCCTACTCTTGCTTTCCAACGTGTTCGGGGTGACCGTGGACTCCCTCATCAAAGGAGATATGGAAACCATGGCACAGGTGATGAACGAAGCGGTCAAGAAGTACAACGCCCTCTCCACGGTCACGGTCGCGAGCGCGGTCGTGTTCCTGGCGCTGAGCGCGTGGGCGGCGTTCCAGTTCGAATGGGGCTGGGGCGCCCACATCGCGCCCACCGCGGCGTTCGCCGCCGTGGCGCTCGTCGTGATGCTTGTGGCTGTCGTGTATATGGAGCGCATGAAGAAGCAGCGCGACCTCGTCACGTACCGCGAGGTGCTGGCGTTCAGCCGCGGCGAGCAGGTCGAGCGCGACACGCTCGAGGGACGCCGCGAGCGCGAGATGAGCCCCTGGGTGAAGGGGACCCGCAACGCGGTGCAGATCGTCCTCGGCGCGATCGCCGGCGGCCTGGTGGGCGTAGGCATCGGCATGCTGGCCAAGATGTTGAGCTAGGTAGACCTGCAGACCGAACGGCCTTTCGCCGACACGATCGCCCCCATTCCCGCCCCCGTGGCAGAATGGGGGCGATTCTCGTTGAGGAGGCCCCATGAACGCAACCGCGCGCACATTGCTCATCGTCGCAGCCGCCATCGCCGCCGCATGTTGGGCGGTCCCCGCCTTCCTGGTCGGCGCCGTCCCGCCCGATGCGGGGATGTTCGCCATGATGGCGCTCCTCTACGCCCTTCTCCCGATCGCCGCGGTCGCCCTCGGCATGCTCGCCGCGGGCTCCGCGCGAACGCTCTTCTGGTTGCCCGCAGCGCTCGGGGCCGCCTTCACCCTCCTGTTTCCCCTCGCGGTCGAGGACAGCCAGGACATCGCGTTCTATGGCATCGCCTACGCCGCAATCGGCTACGCCGCCATGGCCCTGCGCGCCAGCATGGCCAAGCGGTGTCGCCTACCACGTTGAACCAGATGCCCATAAAGGGCCGTACGAGTCCGGCGCTTTCGATACGCCTTACGGATCTTCGGTGCACCTACTGGATCTTCGGTGCACCTGTGAGCCATTTTCCATTCGGTTGATCGTGCTCAGGTGCACCGAAGTTTTCAAAGTGCACCGAAGATGAAATGAGATGCGCATTGGGCACCCAACGCTTCAAAGAGCTCGGTGCGTATCGAGCCAATCAAAGAGGCCCGCACATAGTGCACACATCACTCCAATAACATCACGATTGATGAATCTCCCAGCTCACAAGCGTGTACAACAGATTTTGCAGCGGGCGGTGAGGTGTTCCGCGTAAGATGTACAACAGATTCGATAGCGCGCGCGGCGTGATCGCGGGACGCTTCTTCACGACCGGGAGGTGACGATGGATATCAGCAACCAGATCAAAACGCGGCGCGAGGCGATGGGCCTCTCGCAAGAGCAACTTGCCGAGAAACTCTATGTATCACGTCAGACGATCAGCAACTGGGAGCGGGACAAGACGTATCCGGATGTCCAGAGCCTGCTCATGCTGAGCGTCCTGTTCGACACCTCCATAGACACGCTCGTGAAGGGAGACGTGACCGTTATGGAAGAGGCTGTTGAGAGGGATCGCAAGCGCATGGGAACGCGGATGCCGCGGCTGGCCGTGCTGATGCTCGCGCTGCTCGTATTGACTTTTGCCCTATTATTCTCACCTGCGTTTGACTGGATGCGGGGGTATTGGGGCGTGGAGATCGCCGCCATAGTAACGCTCATCCCCGCAATAGGCGCCCTTGTTTTGAGTAACACCATAGAGAACATCAAGCAGGAGAACGACTTGGCCACCTATAAGGAGATCCTCGCCTTCATGAACGGCGAGGCGGAGATCGAGCGCGATCCTCGGGCCCTCCCCCGCCGCGGCTGGGCAGCGAAGCATCGTCATGCCTACAACGCGCTGACAATTCTCGCCGGCGGCGTCATCGGCGCGGCAATCGGCTACATCATTTGGGGGTTGCTGAACTAACCAGCCTGCCGGCGGGCCAGGCATCCGTCGATTGCCTATGGCTTCTCCGAAATTACCTATGGGCTCTTGCGGTATCCCCGCGACTCCCCCGAAATGTCTATGGGCCCCTTGCAATTGCCTACGTTGTTCAACCGATTCAAGGGGCCCAATCGGAAGGAAGTCATAGGCAATCTTCCGGATATCGATGCCGGACCTCGATTAAAGCTTGCCCTCACAATGAGGCTCAGCGTCGTCATCGTCAATCACGATCAAGGCGATTCCACTGCCAAGGCTGCCAACGACCCAAGGAAGCCAGAACAAGCCGGAGACACCCTCGGAGGCGCCCATGGCGGACGCGGCGAAAAGCCATACCAGCGCCACCATCGTGGCGACGAGCATGATCACCATGCAGGCCTTCCCCTTGCGGTCGGCGGCGCCTCGACACCTGGGGTTGTTAGCGCGCAGATAGGCCTCGCGGCTCCGCTGGTCGAGCTGTGCCAGCTCGTCATCGCTCAGCTCAACGGTCTCGAGCCACTCCTTGTTGTAGTCCACAAGGTCCGTGCGCCCCCAGAGCATGCCCCAGTGGACGATCATCCCGACGCCGAACGCGACCAGCACCATCATCAGCGAATCGCCGTATACCTGTACGTTGGACTCGACCTCGAACAAACCGGCAACCGCGACCCCAAGCAGGATCACCGCGATGCCAGCTACGATTGCGATCGAGGCGCGGCGTCGAGCTGTCGCCTTCTCCTCCGCCGTGTAGGAATCCGCGACATAAGGGTGCGCCTTGGCAAATGCGGCGTGATCGATCCCCGCGGGAATGGTAAACGCGAGGCCGGCGGCAACGAACGCGAACGTCGCGAGGAGGACGATACCGTCCGAGTGCATGACCTCATCGGTGAAGATTGCGGCCGCCGCACCGAGGATGCAAAGCACGACGCCGATCGCGATTTTGCGCGCGAAGGTGACCATGTGCTCATCGTAGCCGCATACATCCGTCGCCGGTCCTGCCGGGATGGCGCACGCGCCGCCGATGGAAGATGCGTGCGCGGGCTCCGCGGGCGCGCCGAGCGAAGCGTCGTGCGGCGCGACGGCCAACGAGGCGGTGGGCATGTCGCTGTCGACGATCCGTGCGGGCGAGCACGCCATGGAGCGACCGCCCAGATCCTCCCGGACGGGAATCCCGCGACGGGACACATCCCCAATCACCAGATCGTCCAGCGAGCACTCGAAGATCTGGCACATCTTGATGAGCTTGTCCATCTCCGGGTAGGACTTCTCGGCCTCCCACTTGGTGACGGATTGACGGGACACCCCGAGCAACATGGCGAGTTGCTCCTGGGTCATGTGGCGCTCTGCGCGCAGATATTGCAGGTTGGTGCGGAAGCTCATGATGGGTCCTCTCGTTGGCTGGGGCGAGAGTCCGAACGGCGCAATCCAACTCAATGCGGCGCCCGAACTCGACATCCAGCGTTTGGCGTTTTTCCTGCCGGCGACTTACACACTACGGTTGCCGCACGGCGAGAACCACCAACTTGGGGCTTCATTTTACGCAACTTGCAAGCACCCTGCGGTTGCAAACCGCAGGTAGACAAGCCGAGGGACAAACACGTGCCCCTCGATAGCCCATGTTCAAACCCGTCGCTTGCGGCAACGGACCATCTGCAGACAGCATTACGGTAACGTAGGAGTCAGGCGAGAGAAAGGATCCGCCATGCTGAATGAGAACATCCAGGCCCTCAGAAAATCGAAGGGCCTCTCGCAAGAGGAGCTCGCGCTCAAGCTGAACGTGGTGAGGCAGACGGTCTCGAAGTGGGAACGCGGGCTCTCGGTGCCCGACGCTGAGATGCTCGTCGCCATCGGAGAGGTGCTCGACACACCGGTGAGCACGCTGCTGGGCGAGACCGTCCCCACATCCGAGCCGGAGGGACTGCAGGCGCTCTCCGAAAAACTTGAGGTCCTGAACGACCAGTTCGCAGGAGCACAGGAATCCAAGCGCCGCACGCTGCACGCCCCTTGCATCGCGATCGCCGCCGTCACGGCACTTGTCCTCATCGCGCTGGCGGCGATCGGCGGCTCGTATCTCGAGTGGGATTTCTCCAATCCGGAATACGCGGTGGCTGCAACGTTGCTCCATGGATTCGAATGGATCTTCGTGCGGGTCACGCCCATCGTCCTGCTCGCCGCCGTCGCGGGAGCTATCACCACGAGAAGGAAGGCGTAGCGCGGGAATTGGAACCAACCCCCTCCGAGCAACAGCCCGTTGCTCGACCGGCAAGGCGCGTAGTAGGATAATCACGGGCAAGCGACAGGACAAAACCACGCCTCCCACGCCCCGATCAAAGGAGACCCGCCATGATCCTGCTTAAAGACGCCCTGGCTCAAGCCCGACGCGAACGCGGCCTCACCCAAGAAGAACTCGCCGCACGTCTTTACATCACCCGCCAGGCAGTCAGCCGCTGGGAGACCGGCGCGACCGAGCCCGGCATCGACATGATTAAACTCATCGCGCGCGAGCTCGACGTCCCAGTGACGCGCCTGCTCGACATGCCCGAGCGCTACTGCCAGAGCTGCGGCATGATGTTCACCGGACCCGACCAGCACGGACACGAGGCAAATGGAACCGAGACCGACGATTTCTGCCGCTGGTGCTACGACGAGGGCGCGTACACCTACGAGACCACCATGGAAGAGATGATCGAAGACTGCGCGCCGCGCATGGCTCAGAACATGGACTGGTCCGTGGACGAGTGCGCGTCGCTTCTGGGCGCCATCCTGCCGACGCTCCGCAGGTGGAGGGAGAAGGCGTAGCCGGGCCCAGAGCCCTATTTCCCGCGGTGCTTCCGGTGCCGCTTCTCGCACCTCTCCTCCCAACGGGCGCGCGCCTCGTCTTGGCGCCTGACCGTGTGCTCGGATCGCGCGTCGCCTTTCAGGCGCTCCCGCTCGCGGGCGAGCGCGAGTTGCGAGGCCGTCGATGATCCGTGCTGGCGCATCGCCTTGACTGCCTCGCGCGCACGACGCTTGGGGTTACCGGGTAGCCGCCCGGCACGTGGCCCAACAGGCTCTGCCTCGCACTCAGGCGCAGGCTCGTCCAACGTTCAAGCACCCACGTATAGACCTCTTCATTCGATGGCTCGGCGCCAAACACCAGGCGCGCAACGCTCAGCATGCCGTTCTCGACATGCTCAACCACGCCCACCCAAAACTGACCGTCGTGATAGACCGTCAGGGTCGATGAGACCTCACTCTTTCGCATAGCCGCGACCTCCTTCTATGTAGGGCTACGCTAAGAAGAGACAACCAAGGAGGCAGGTTACTGGCAGGCGAATGCCCACGGCCCGACTACCCGACGGGCGCTGTATTTTTATCTTCGATGCTCCTCAGTATAGCCCCACGAGATCGGAGCCCACCGAAAGTAGGCCGGACCACGATGTCGTTTCCCCAGCAATCGCCATTCCCACACGGCAATAGCGGCGCCAGACCATGAGAAAGCGATTGTAGGACGAGTTATCGTTGGAATAATCCAAACCGAAAGCTAGAGGCCTGTTCTCAGGACTCATGAGTACCAGAAATCGGCCACCAAATTCCCGTGAGGACAATTTGAGTACCAAATCGCGCAGCCTCTCGCCAACGAAGACAATCGGCTGGCCAATTTCAATTTATCAAAGAGTGCAGACAAGGTACGGCAAATGTTTACCCTTGAAGATATTTACGGTCTGACCGTCAGCGAAGCAGATGGAGAAATCAGCTTAAAGGTAGACAAGAGCAAAGGCAAAGAAGCCTATGGGCTGCTGAAAATGATGCACGCTTGGAAAGAACAGGCGGATAAGCTATCTTCCGAGGAAATCAGCAGGGAAGAATACGATAACTGGCGTTATTGCAATCCCCAGTTCGATACTACGCAACGCCGGGCGAAAGTTCCCTCAAAAGAACTCAGCGATGCCCTTGTAGGCGCTTTCAAGGATAAACTGAAAGCAGACAAATAAGGTGGTGCATTATGGCTTCAAATAAAGATTATTTAACCTTTGTATTGGAACAACTATCAGACTTAGACGGTATATCCTACCGAGCAATGATGGGCGAATATATCCTTTACTTTCGAGGAAAAATCATCGGCGGTATCTATGATGACCGCTTGCTTGTAAAACCTGTCCAGTCTGTAATCTCTCTCATGCCGACAGCAACTTACGAACTACCGTATGAAAGTGCAAAAGAAATGCTCTTAGTTGAAGATATTGACAACAGAGAATTTCTCTGCAATCTGTTCCTGTCCATGTATGAGGAACTTCCTGCACCAAAGAAAAAGAGAACCACCTCCCAATAACAACGACAAAAACCCTTAGCCATGAGTTTCGTACCCACGGCTAAGGGCTTTATAATATGGACTTATTTGCTGCACAACCGCCCGTCAATCATTCTCTAACCTTTAAACCACTGAGTTACAAGAATAATGGCACTTATACAACTGTTATCAATTTGTTATCAAAAGACCTCTTGAAACGCTGCAAACCCGCATAAACACTGGGTTTCTTCAACCTCTCAATTTACTCCCACTCAGTGACTAATTGAATCCGAGCGTTGCCAATCCGTGTCACATCATGCCGCCGAGGGGTTGATTCGTGCGCAATTTGGGCGAATCAAGCCCTTGATTTGCGATTTCGGGAATGACTCAAATGATTCGCGAAACCGCAGGTCGCCTCTTTAATCACTCCCGGGTTTCCGTAGGGATTCGTAGCGAGTGGCTTGGAAAAGGGTGATTCGGGAGATCGGAGGACAGGGGCGGGAAAGCCCCCTTGGCAGCATCCCGCTACTTTATCATCTTGCGGCGCGCTTGCTTGAGCCAGTTCTTCTTGAACGCGCCTATGCCGCCGAAGAACTTGTTGTAGGTCTCGCCATCTTCCTTCGCCGCGTACTTGACCGCCGCAAGCTCGATGGTGCAGAGGTAGTCCGCTGCTTGCTCGAGACGGTAGTCGGTCATTGAAGTCTTCCGCCGCTCGACGACGCCTTTGGAAAGCACGAAGCCGATCGACTGGTCGAGCGCCTGCTTCACGATGTCCTGGCCGTTGTCGTAATAGACCTTCACCTCATCGAAGCTTTGAAAGAATTCTAAGCGATCAAACAAAAGGCCCGAAATATCGCGCTTCATGCGCGAGGTGAGCTTTGCCAGATCCTCGAACTCGCTCCTGCGGTAGACGAACGTTCTATAGGAGACGGGAAGGCGCTGAACCAGAACGTTGAACGAGTACAGCATCTTCTTGCGCGCCTGTAGGTCGATCCCCTCGTACGGCCCGTGGCCGTTCAGCAACGGCTCAGAATGGAACGGTATGTTCGGGAGGTCGGAGCTGGCGAGGGATTGCTCGTATCGGGAGACCTTGTCGGCAATGCCCTCCGACTGGTCGTGGACCACGAGGGTCAAAAGGTAGTACCGGGCCTTCCCGCCCCGATCGCCGCTCTCGTCGACGAATATGCTCAGGTCTCGCGCCAATATATGCCCCTAGACAGAAAAAAAGCCGGGGGATAAGCCCCCGGCACTTGGAGGCAGCTGAAACAGCCACCAATATTCTTATACCAGATCTAAGCCGACTATGCAAGGATTCCCGCAACGCGAGTGGGTTTCTGGCATTGGAGATTCTAAGGTGCAGCATGCCCCTGCCGATTGTCGGCGTGTTCCGTACGGGTAACTTGCCTGTTGAAGCAAGTGAGCCCCGGCGACTTGCATCAGCGGTCGTACCGGGGCTAACTGGTTTGCATTGTAGCGCATACATTCTGTTCGCGAGGTCTTAAGTGTCCGATGTGCAAATCAACCCCTTATTCGCGGGTTTAGGCATGGCTCGATTGATTCGCGAAACCGCAGGTCGTTTCATGCGCACCGGCATCGCCCTACGAATATGCAACCTTGTTGACGCCGACGAGCCCTCGCTCAAAGAAGACGACGTCTGCGGTGTGCAGGCACGCCGTTTTCACGGATGGCGCAGAGAGTCGGGGTGCCGTCGAAACGGCGGCCGTCTTTACCCTTGCCGTTTTAATGCTCGCCCCTTTGATGCCGAGCATCGAGAGCAGGCGATTGGGAATCTCGTAGTCTTGCTCGATGAGGCCAAAGAACGTGACGCCGGAATCGACGCACACCTTCATGACGCAAGACGAGACGGGCTTGAACGCCATACTTCCCGCCGCTCCACCGACGAAGGACCCGATGAGCACAGGGAGGGCCGCCCCGCCTGTCAGGGCGGTCGCGACAGCGGCTCCGCCGAGCATCATGACGGTTGAGAACACGGACTGGCCCATGTTACTCGCCATCTCGACGGGCTCGATCTGCCCCGACGCCACGAGATAGGAATTTCGGCACGTCTCCATGGTTAGCACGACGAGTGACGCGATGACGTTCGCGCCCCTCGATCCCATTGCGGCGGCCTTTACCGTCTCGCCGAAGGCGCCCTTTGCCGCTGCGGCGGTGATCGCCGCGGTCGCCGATCCGGACACGAACCCGTTGGCGGCGCCGGCGCATGCCGCCGTCCCGATGGACTTCAAGTGCTCGTCGTCGAGTTCTCCTTCTGCGATAAGGTAATCGATGGCTCGGTAGATCTCGGGGGCAACGCTCAGGGCGGCGCTCAGGGCGGCGGCTGTGCCGCCGGCCTTGAGCGATTGCTTCACTATGTCGCTCGCAGCGATTAGTTGGGACGTGGTCATGCCGTCATCCGCAGGGTCAAGCTTCTTCTTGTTCGAGACGTCGATCGCCTTTCGGCGCATCTTCTCATTCGTGGCGGGCCTGCCCTCGACGCCCTCGGGGGTCTTGATTCGATCCGTCAGGTTGTCGCGCACCTTCGTCCAGCGCCGCACATCTTCGTCCAAGCCGCGGCCTTTCGCGCGCTCGATGCGTATCAGCGTGTACTGCTTGGCTGCTTCAAGCTTGTCCGACGGGATCAGGCCGCCCATGTCGCCGTAGAGCAAGTCGTCTGGGGTCTTGCCCGCGAAGCCCTTTTCGACCGCCCACTCGTCAAAAGAGAGATCCGCATATCTTTTCGGCCTACCGTTGTACGAATCGTGAAGCGTCGTCGCGAGCTTGCGCGCGATGTTCTTCGGGTCGGTCAGGAACTTGAGCTGGTACTGGTCGGCGCCCCAGGCCACATCCGCAGACCCGAGGTCGTGCGAGTCGAGCCTGATACCCTTGGCGTTGACCCTCTTAACGGCCGCGTCGACGTTCGCCGTCCCAAAGGCCCATTCCTCTGCCAGAAACCCCTTGAGGGAGTCCTGCGCCGCCCTGCTGTTCTTATAGTGGTCGTAGGAGTTCATCGCGGAGTACAGCTCCTCGATGGCGGCCTCCACGCTGTTCACCCAGCTCGTGGCATCCATCCCGGCGGGCACGGCAGCGGCATGGCGCGCGGAGAACTCGAACCCCTTGTCGAAATCGTTCATCCCTACGCCTCGACGAAGCCCTTGAGCTTTTCGTAGTAGAAGCGCTTCACAGCGTACTGGTAGCGCTGGTCGCGAATCTCGCCCGCCTTCTGATGGAGGACGACGGCCTGGTTGATGCCGTTCGCGCCATCGGCGGCAGCCCTCCCGATGGTCTTGCCTAGCATTTTGGCAAGACCAAGCACGGGATTGGAATCATTGCTTTCTTCGGGTTCCACCGCCTCCTCTTCGGGGCGCAGGGCTGCGAGAAGGTCATCGAAGTCCATGCCGTGCTCTCTTGCCCTTTCGAGAAACTTCCAATAGTCCTCCTTGGAAGGCGGCTCGGTATTCATCGTGATGCAGGCGTGGTTCCCGCTCACGCCGATGTAGACGCCTTCCTCGTCGATAGCTTCGGGGTTGTCAAGCCGAATCGCGTCGATGTAGTCTCCGGTGCCTTCCGGCCAGCCGATGAAGACGACCTTCTGGCTCGACGAGATGGCGGTCTGAGCGAACTGGTCCTCGTTGAAGATGGAGGCATCGACGCTGCCGTCGACGGGGCCGATCGGACCAGCCTCTGTGTCATCGTTCTTTCCAATCATGTTGTAGAGAAGCTTGGAGAACTTGCCGGTGTTTCCGGCCTCGACAATAAGAAGCGATTCGGCGGTGTTGAACATCATGGGCAACCTATCTAGAGGAAATTAATGGTTGAGGCGATTATAACCCCGAGGTAAACAGCTATATTCAGCTGTCAATTTAATATCGGGAGGGTTTGCAAAGGCTACTCTCGCCCTACGCTGGGGGCGTGGGGCTTTCAATATCAGACCACTGTCGGGTCTTTTCACTCCTGAATAGCACGCAAGCTCCTAAATGAAAATAATCGCAGGTGAAAGGGAGTAAAAAGACAAAGAAAAAGCCTCCGTCCCAACATGGAAACGGAGGCTCGATAATCGGTTTTACTCACCAATGTCGCTGGTGGCTTTGCCGTGACCCTCGTACGAAACGAAACCCAGAGGCACAGTGCGGCACTCAAAAGTGCAGGTCAAATCCCTATCGGTTTATTCCCACTCAATCGTCGCGGGCGGCTTGGACGTGATGTCGTAGCACACGCGGTTGGCGCCGGGAACCTCGGCCACGATGCGGCCCGAGATGCGAGCCAGGACGTCGTAGGGCAGCTTGGCCCAGTCGGCGGTCATGGCATCGCTGGACTCGACGGCGCGAAGGATAATCGGGCGCTGGTAGGTGCGCTCGTCTCCCATGACGCCGACGGACTTGATGTCGGGCAGGACCGCGAAATACTGCCAGCAGCTGTGCTCGGAGTTGCGCTCGCCGGTCTGCTCGAACAGGTGCTCGTTGTAGGCATCGAGCTCCTCGCGCACGATGGCGTCGGCGTTCTTGAGGATCTCGAGCTTCTCCTTGTCGACCGCACCGATGATGCGGATGGCCAGACCCGGGCCCGGGAAGGGCTGGCGGAACACGATGTGACCCGGCAGGCCGAGCGCCAAGCCAAGCGCGCGGACCTCGTCCTTAAAGAAGTGGTCGAGCGGCTCGATGAGGTCGAAGTGCACGCCCTCGGGGAACGGGATCAGGTTGTGGTGGCTCTTGATGGTGGCCGTCTTGCCGCCCGTCTTGCGAGCGCCAGACTCGATGATGTCGGGATAGATGGTGCCCTGAGCCAGGTACTTGACCGGCTTGCCGTCGGTCTCGAGCTGCTGGGCGACCGCGAAGAACTCTTTCCAGAACTGCGTACCGATGATGCGGCGCTTCTGCTCGGGTTCGGTCACGCCGGCCAGAAGCTCGGCATAGCGGTCCTCGGCGTGAACATGGATAAAGTCGACGTCGAACTGCTTGGTGAAGACCTCCTCCACCTGCTCGGGCTCGCCCTTGCGCAACAGACCGTGGTTGATGAACACGCAGGTCATCTGCTTGCCCACGGCGCGGGCGCCCAGCGCAGCCACGACGGAGGAGTCGACGCCGCCGGACAGGGCCAGAATCACGCGGTCGTCGCCGACCTTCTCGCGGAACTCGGCCGTCATGGTCTCGGCCAGGTTGTCCATGCTCCAGTTGGGCTCCAGGCCGCAGATCTCAAACAGGAAGTTGCTCAGCAGCTGCTGGCCGTACTCGGAGTGCTTGACCTCGGGGTGGAACTGCGTGGTGAAGATCTTGCGCTCGATGCACTCCATGGCGGCAACCGGGCACACGTCGGTGCTGGCGGTAACGGTAAAGCCCTCGGGCACCTCGGACACGGCGTCGCGGTGGCTCATCCACACGGTCTGCTCCATGGGCGTGGAGTTAAAGAGCTCGGCGCCGGCCGTGCGCGTGATGGTGGCGCGGCCGTACTCGCCCACCTCGGAGTGGCCGACCTTGCCGCCGAGCGTCACGGCCGTGATCTGATGGCCGTAGCAGAAACCCAGGACGGGAAGGCCCAGGTCAAAGATGGCAGGATCGATGGACGGAGCGTCCTCGGCATACACAGAAGCCGGGCCGCCGGAAAGGATGAGCGCGGAGGCGTTCATCTCGCGAATCTCGTCGGCCGAGATGTCGCAGGGGACGATCTCGGAATACACGTTGAGGTCGCGGACGCGACGGGCAATGAGCTGACCGTACTGCGCACCAAAGTCGAGTACGAGGACCTTTGCGGAAGCCTTTTGATCCATGGTTTCCCCCTCTTGTTGGCGGGGAGCCGGTGCCCGCCCGCGCGAATGAACGAAAAATACTTTCATAGTGTACACGTTATATGGGGTTTCTCGTCCCTCGCAGCCATCAGCGCACGGCAAACGCACGACCTTGGCCCCTATTTGACGGCAATTGAAGTATTACCAAACGTTACAGATGATGTAATACGTTTGAACATTGGACGCCCTGTGCCACAATACTGCCGAACGACTCCGCCTCTGTGGCGACAAATACGATAGGAATACCAGCATGAAGCGCATCCTTCTCATCGCCACGGGCGGCACCATCGCATCGACCGAGGACGGCAACGGCCTCTCCCCCGCCCTGACCGGTGAGGAGCTCGCCCAGAGCGTCCCCGAGATCTCGGGCCTCTGCGAGCTCGACGTCATGCAGCCCATGAACATCGACAGCACCAATATGCGTCCCAGTGACTGGATGCGTATCCGCGACGTCATCGTCAAGGGTTATGCCGACCACGACGGCTTTGTGGTCCTGCACGGCACAGACACCATGAGCTACACCGCGGCAGCGCTTTCCTATCTGATTCAGGACAGCCCCAAGCCCATCGTGCTCACCGGCTCACAAAAGCCCATGGGCAACCCCTTTACCGATGCCAAGCTCAATCTGTACCAGAGCCTGCTCTATGCGGTCGACGAGCATTCGCACGATGTCTCAATCGTGTTTGGCGGTGTGGCCATTGCCGGCACGCGCGCCCGCAAGCAGCGTACCATGAGCTTTAACGCGTTCATTAGCGTCAACTATCCGCCCATCGCCTATATCCGCAACGACCGCATCGTGCGCAATGGGCTTCACGGCACGCATCAGAATGAGAGCCCGGTTCGTTTCTACGACAGTATCGACCCGCGCGTGTTTGTCCTTAAGCTCACCCCCGGCGTGAATCCGGGCATTCTCGACGCCCTTGCCGATAGCTACGACGCCGTGATTCTGGAGACCTTTGGCATTGGCGGTATCCCCGAGTTTGGCGAGTCCGGTGAGTCATTCCAGGAGACAATTTTCCGCTGGGTCGATTCGGGCCGCACCGTCGTTTTGACCACGCAGGTCCCCGAAGAGGGCCTCGACCTGGGCGTTTATGAGGTCGGCCGTGCCTACGCCGACCATCCGGGTATTTTACGCGGCGACGACATGACCACCGAGACGCTCGTGGCCAAAACTATGTGGGCACTCGGCCAGTCACGCGATGCGGCCGAGATTCAGCGCCTGTTCTACAGCCAAGTCAACCACGACCGTATCCCGATGGCGTAGTTCAGTTGTCGACGGGTATCCCCTATTCGATACCATCGAGAAGTTCTGACACCGTCATGCCGAGTGCGGGCGCGATCTTAAATAGAACCTTGAGCGTGAAATTTGCCGTCCCATCTTCGATTCGGTCGAGGTAGGGTCGGCTGATTCCTGCTGCCACACAAAAATCGACCTTGGAGATACCAAGGGCCTTGCGCGTCTCTTCGACCCGCCTACCAAGAATCTGTTTCGCACGTTCGTCCATGCAGCCGAGTTTGAAATGGAGCCGAACATAAACGTAAACTATAGTTTACGTTTTTCCGAATACACAGGAGTTTTCTATGTCGGGTTCTTCGGTCCGCATGTACCGAGCCACGCTTCGCACAAACAGCGCGCCGCCCAAGCTCGTCGTCGTTGAAGCAGAATGCTTTTCGCCCGATGAGCGCACAGCATTTGCATTGCTATCGAGTCGCGTCGCCGCCGTTCTGGTCCCTTGCCCGGCGCAAGGTGAACTTGCCATGCAATGCCAAGCGCACGGCTGCTCGCTCAATCAGGCAGCCGTAATCGCAACCAGCCAACGCGGCCTGCCGCTCCTTTTAGAAGCCGGCATAGCGTTCGCCCTTCGCGGCGCCGGATACGAAAACGAGGCCGCCGCCGATGTGGTCTTTCAACCACGATCGAGCGGCGGCCTCGCAGCAGCCATCGAATATGCTTGCAGGCTCGCTGCCTAAAGGAGCGAGCTAAAAGCCCAGACCAAAGCCCGTGCCGGTAATCGCTGAATAAATAAAGTAGACGTTGATCACATTTAGGAACACGCCTGTGATGCAGCCGTTGCGCAGGTAGCGCTCGCACACGATGCGCGCCATGGCGGCGGAGTCCTCGTTGTTCTTTGCTTGACGACCGGCAGTAAAATACGTCGCCACGCCGAGTAGCAGATTGAGCACCGGCAATGCCAGCAACTCGTAGCTCTTGCCCCAACGCGTCACCTCGCCGGCTGCGTTAAATTTCGTTGCCACCTCGGGACCAATGTTGGGGATCACAAACACCGCGACCACCAGCGGAAGCACCGCAAGCACCAGCAGCGCGATGCCCATGTAGCCGGCCTTTTTTCCAAATTTGAACATGTGCGCTGTCCTTACACGTTAAAGCGGAAATGTACGACGTCGCCATCGGCCATGACATACTCTTTGCCCTCGATGCGCAGCTTGCCGGCAGCCTTGGCGCCCTGCTCGCCACCGAGCTCGATGTAGTCGTCGTAGCCAATGACCTCGGCCTTAATAAAGCCGCGCTCAAAGTCGGTGTGGATGACGCCGGCGGCCTGCGGGGCGGTCGCGCCCTGGCGAACCGTCCAGGCCTTGACCTCCATCTCGCCGGCCGTAAAGAACGACTGCAGGCCGAGCAGCTTGTAGGCAGCCTGAGCGAGCACGTCCAGGCCGGGCTGCTCCAGGCCCAGGCTCTCCAGATAATCGGCGGCGTCCTCGGGGTCGAGCTCGGAAAGCTCGGCCTCGATCTTGGCGCAGATGGGCAGCGGCTTAACACCATCGATGGGCGCCAGGTCTTCGTTGAGCATATCCTCGTCCACGTTGGCCACATACAGGATGGGCTTCATGGTGAGCAGGAACAGGCCCTTGGCGGCGGCACGCTCCTCGTCGGTCATCTCCATGGATGCGGCGCGCTTGCCCTCGTTGAGCCAGGCGAGTAGGCGGCGGGCGACCTCGAACTTGGGCATGAGTTCCTTGTCGCGCTTGGCCTCCTTCTCGAGCTTGGGCAGCTGCTTCTCGAGCGTGCCCATGTCGGCCAAGATGAGCTCGGTCATGATAGTGTCGGCATCGCCGGCGGGATCGACGAACTCGCCCGTGCGGCCCACCTCGCGCATGACGTTGGGGTCCTTAAAGTAGCGCACGACCTCGCAGATGGCGTCGGTCTCGCGAATGTTGGCCAGGAACTGGTTGCCCAGGCCCTCGCCCTCGTTGGCGCCCTTCACCAGGCCCGCGATGTCGACGAACTCGACCGTCGCCGGCACAATGCGGCCCGGGTTAACGATGTCGGCAAGCTTTTGCAGGCGGCTATCGGGCACGTCGACGATACCCACGTTGGGGTCGATCGTGGCAAACGGGTAGTTGGCGGCAAGGCCGGTCTTTTTGGTAAGCGCGGTGAACAGCGTCGACTTGCCCACGTTGGGCAGGCCCACGATACCGATGGAAAGGGACACGACAGCTCCTTTTGGTACAGGTACTTCAAACTGCATAAGTATAGCGCCGCCGCAGCATCCGGGCGAATCCGGACACCGCGGCGGCGCAAATGAAGCAGAGATTGGGGTCGCTGGCTAGTCCGCGAGCTTCTCTACCTGGTCGAGCATCTTGTCAAGCTTGGCCTTTGCCTCAGCCTTGACCTTCTCGGCCTCTTCGTGAGCCTTCGCCTTCTGAGCGGCCTTTTCCTCGGCCTCGGGGTCGACAACGACCAGATTGGACGCATCGTGCTCAACCAGCTTGAGCGCATGCTCGGGACACACATTGACACAGGCGCCGCAACCTAGGCAATACGTGGATTCCAGTGCAAAGCGGCCGCTTCCCACCAAATCGCAAGCAAACGTGGGACATACATTGACACACTCGCCACACGACGTGCACTTGTCAAAATCGCACTCAGGTGTGCTCACCTGCATGTTCTGGGCAAGCTCGGGGTGGTTTTGCAATGTCGAGAGCACCAGCTGCCGCCCATGGGTGAGCGTACGGCGACGCTTGGCCGTCGTGGTGCCGCACATGGTGTTGAGCGTACGCTCGAGCTGCGTGATCTGGTGACGGTGGGCCTTCAATTTCTGCGTCACCGAGGCCAGTGCCGCCGTCGCCGGGTTGAGCTTGGTCACCGTCAGGCCCGTGGTGCGAGCGATCTTTTCCATGTACTCCTTGCGCTCGTACTCGCGAAGTTTATGGCACTTGAGGCTCTTGGGGTCGACCTCCAAGCCCATACCCGTGCCAGACCACTCCTCGGCCTTCGCAATCGCCTCGCCCAGAATGTCCCCACCACCGGTGTTGCGGCATTTATCGCACACGCCCAGCGGCAGGTAGACGCTCACGTTGGGATAGTCGGCCAGCACCGCGAACCAAGTCTCGGCCGTAATGTCGCCTACGCAGGCGACGACGACCTCGTTTTCGCGCGGCATGCGCTTAAGGGCGCGCGTGCAGGTGACGTAGGCGGTCTCGTGGCTCGTAGCAGCAGAGACGATATCGTCATACAGGTTTTTGGGAGCCAGGCGCGGCGAAATAATCGCCTCGGTCGGGCAAGCGGCGGCGCACAGGCCGCACTTGCGACAGGAGTCGAGGATCTCAATGGCGTCTTCTTCGACCTCGATAGCGTTGACCGGGCACACGTCCATGCACGCGGTGCAGCCGCTCTTTTCGTTTTTGCAGGTCAGACACGGAATGGTGTTGCCGCGCGGACGCTCCTTGTAGTCGGCAGGATTCCACTGCGGCGCCGACGGATCGAGTGCATCGGTCACGCCGCCAAGCGGGTTTTTAAGAAAGTCGAAACCCTTGCTGATCTCGATAATGTCATCAAACAGATCGTGTTCCTGCGCCATGCGCGGCCCCTCCCTGAGCAGTGCAAACAAGCAAGAGTTAATGATACGCTATCGGCCCACGCCTCGGGCAAATTACACGCGGAGCACCTTTGCGGCAAATAGCCCATGGCCTATCGCCTCCTCGATTGCACAAGGCCAATCATGCGCCAAACTATGCCTCGCGCATGAGCTCGACGAGCTTTTGCCTGGTCACCTTTGTCTGCTCGTTGGCTATATTGCGTTCGTTTCTAAAGGCCGCATCCGCAACGCTCATCAGGTCGGCATCGGAAATCTCGCCAAGGCCCAGCTCCGCGAGCGTCGTCGGCAGGCCGACGCGCTGGCAAAACTCGAGCACCTGATCAAGCTCGGGCGCACGCTCCAGGCGCAGCTGCACCACCAGACCAAACGCTACGGCCTCACCATGCATGGCCTTGCACTCGGGCAGAATCGTCAGACCGTTGGCGATGGCATGCGCCAACGCCAAGCCACCGCTCTCAAAGCCGACGCCCGAGAGCAGAATATTGCACTCGATCAGGCGCTCAACCGCCGGCGATATACGCCCCTTTTTGAGATCGCGCTTGGCAGCGACGCCGCACGCCATGAGTGTGTCATAGCAGGCACGTGCCGCGACCAGGGCCAAGTGCCCCGGCACGCCACCGTGCTCGTTGGCACCGTGCGTCGCGGCGCACGAACGCGCCTCGAAGTACGTTGCCAGTGCGTCGCCCATACCGGCAACCGTCATGCGCAGCGGGGCTGCCGCGACCACGTTGGTATCGACCACGACCAGGTCAGGGTTCTTCTCGAGCATCAGGTAGCGGTCGAACGACCCGTCCTCGTGATACAGCACCGAGATCGCGCTGCACGGACCGTCCATCGAAGCCGCCGTGGGGCACACGCACAACGGCAGCTCAGCATAAAACGCAACGGCCTTGGCGATATCGAGCATCTTGCCGCCGCCAATACCCACCACCATGTCGCAATACTCGGCCTGGGCTTCCTTAGCCATTTCGACAACGGCCTCTTCCGTACACGGACCGTCATAGATCTTAAAGAACGGCTCGCTTAGATTTTCGTCCAGAAATCCATCGACAATCTGCTTGCACAGCCGATCCTCGGTACCCTGGTCAAACAAGACATAGGCGGAACAGCCCAACCATGACAAATACCTGCCCTGACGCGAAAGTTCTCCCGGCCCCTGAACATACCGGCCGGGACCGCCATAAACCATAGGAAGCGCCATACGAGAATCCGCCCTTTCATCAACAGCAATTGGTGCAAAGTAACTTGACCCCTTTGCACCATAGCAAAAAGGGGCAAAGCCATCTGCTGGCTTTGCCCCCTTCCTTAGCTTGATTTACTCATCCATAAGGTAGTAGTGGCCCAGCGCGTCGGCACCCAGGATGGCGTTTGCGACCATCTCGGGCGTCACCTCAAACGGCATGTTGCACATGGTGTCATCGGGCGCGCAGGCGGCCTCGGCAACAATCATGGCCTGCTCGCGCGTCACCTCGGCAACGCCAAGCTCCTTCATCGTGACCGGCAGGCCCAGCTCAATGCAGAAGCCCAAGACTTCCTCGAGTTTCTCGGTCGGGGCATCCTCGAGTACCAGCTGGACGATGGTGCCAAAGGCGACCTTCTCGCCGTGATACATGCCGTGGCACTCGGGCAGCATCGTCAGGCCATTGTGGATGGCATGAGCGGCAGCAAGGCCCGAGCTCTCAAAGCCAATGCCCGAAAGCAGCGTATTGGCCTCGATGATATGCTCGACGGCAGGCGTGAGCGCACCCTTCTCCAGCGCGACCTTGGCCTTGACGCCATCGGCCATAAGCGTCTCGTAGCAGAGCTTGGCGAGCGCCAGGCCGGCCATGCCGCCCTTGCCGCCAGCGCAGGTGCCACCGTCGGCATCATGCGTCGCCTGGGCCTCAAAGTAAGTTGCGAGCGCATCGCCCATACCGGAAACCGTCAGGCGCACCGGGCTCGCCGCGATAACCGTCGTATCCATCAGGACGATATTGGGGTTTGCCTTAAGGAAGAGATATTTATCGAACTGGCCGTCATCGGTATAGAGCACCGAAAGCGCCGAACACGGGGCATCGGTCGAAGCAATGGTGGGGCAAATGATAACCGGGGACTCCAGGTAATAGGCGACGGCCTTCGCGGTGTCGAGGATCTTGCCGCCACCGACGCCGACGATGATGTCGCAACCGTTGTCGCGAGCGAGCGCCACCAAACGATCGACCTCGCCCTTGGAGCACTCACCGTTAAAGTCCTCAAACAGCAGCTCGGCCTTGGCCTCGGCAAAGCCGCCCTCGATCTTGGCACCGACGCGCTTCTTGCCCGAAGGCGTCACGATGACAAGGGCCTTAGCGCCGAGCGGCTCGACATAGGAGCCGAGCTTGGCCAGCTCGTCCGGGCCCTGGATGTACTTGCTGGGGCTATTGAAGATTGCAGCCATGTTTATCCCATCCTCTGATAATTAAAAAGAAAGGGGCTCCGTACGGATACGTGCGGAGCCCCTCCTTACGATAACAAGAGTCGATTAGAAATCGATGTCGGTGTCGTAGTAGCAGGCCTTGAGGATCTTCTCGAAGTCGGCAGCCTTGGTCTCACGCGGGTTCTCGGGCGTGCAGGCGTCGGTCTCGGCGTTCGCGGCGATCTCGGGCAGCTTGGCGAGGAACTCCTCCTCGGAAACCATCTGCGGGTTCTCGGCGTCAACCTTCACGCCGCCGTTGGCGTAGTCCTTGATGGACTGCGGAATGTTGAGCTGGTCGTTGAGGTCGCGAATCTTCTGGACGAGCGCGGCGATGAGCTCCTCGTTGGTCTCGCCGGGAAGGTGCAGGATCTCCTTGGCCACGTAAGCGTAACGCTCGGCAGCACGCGGGTCCTTGGAGTTCCACTGGATGACCTTGCCCAGGTACATGGCGTTGGCAGCACCGTGGATGATGTGGCCGTTCTCGAAGGCAGCACCGGTCTTGTGAGCCATGGAGTGAACGATGCCGAGCAGGCCCGAGGAGAAGGCGATACCGGCGATGCACTGAGCCTCGTGCATGTGCTGACGGGCCTCATGGTCGCCAGCATAGGACTTGGGCAGCCACTCGACGATCTCGCGGATGCCGTGCAGAGCGTTGGCGTCGGTGAACATAGAGGCGAAGGTAGAAACGTAGGCCTCCATGCAGTGGGTCAGAGCGTCCATGCCGGTGTGAGCGCACAGCTTGGCGGGCATGGTGTAGGTGAGCTCGGGGTCGACGATGGCGACATCAGGGGTGATGTTGAAGTCGGCCAGCGGGTACTTGATGCCCTTGGCATAGTCGGTAATGACGGAGAAGGCAGTGACCTCGGTAGCGGTGCCGGAGGTAGAGGAGATGGCGCAGAAATGAGCCTTCTGACGCAGCTCGGGGAAGCTGAACGGCTGGATGATGTTATCGAAGGACTCCTCGGGATACTCGTAAAAGACCCACATGGCCTTAGCAGCATCGATGGGCGAGCCGCCGCCGATAGCAACGATCCAGTCGGGCTCGAAGTCCCGCATAGCGGCTGCGCCCTTCATGACGGTCTCGATGGAGGGATCGGACTCGACGCCCTCGAAAAGCTGAACCTCCATGCCGGCCTCTTTGAGGTCGGCCTCAACATCCTGCAAGAACCCGCCGCGGCGCATAGAGCTGCCGCCAGAAACGATGATGGCCTTCTTGCCCTTGAGGTTCTTCACCTCGTGGCGAGCTCCCTCACCAAAGTACAGATCGCGAGGATTGGTAAAACGTCCCATGCTGTGCCTCCTAAACAAGCCCCTCTTAGACTTGCGTATATAACGGAGCACCCGATTGGCTCCGTTAGGACCGTTTTGCGCGTTGTCGGCGATGACAATGCGCGATGTCTAAACGTCTCAACGCTCAGACAAACACTATTTTACCGTTCGAGTTGGTCAGTTATTCACCTAAAGCCGCCAATGATGAAACGTTTTTTCTATCCTTGGAACCTCTTGCATTGCGGTCATTGCCCCAAGCTGGGCAAACGTTTTATCAAGGTTGACCATATGCCTCAGGCGGCATCGCGACGCTCCAAAACGTAAACCGTTCGCCGCCCAAAATCGACCGCTTACGGCACCGCGATACGAGTCGTATGGCCAGTGTGCAGACACCTGTCTAACAACCGCCTTCGTGGTGCAACAGTGCATGTCCGAGCGCGGCTCCCCCGGCACGTCACATGCGGGTAAACTAGGACGTTATATAGAGACATTTGAACCCTAACCGCAGCAAAGGAGGCCCCATGGCATTCGATCCCATTCAAGAGGATTGCCATCGCCTCGTTCTTGAGGCCTTGCGCCGCGACAATATCCCGCTCACCGACGGCCCCGCCGTAGAGCGTCTGATGGATCAATTCACCCGCAACCCCGCACCGCTCATCGTTCACGACCGCGACCGCGCCGGGCATCTGATTGCCAAGGTGGTCGAGGCCGTCGACTACCGCATTCCCTTTATCCCTGACGATACCCAGGCCGAGCAAGAAGAGACCGCTGCCGAGAACATGCTCCGCGAGGCGGCCGCACTCGATCCGGCCAACTGGGATGCCCAGCGCATGCTGTGCGCGCTCACCGCCGAATCCAACGAGGAATACGTGCAGTATCTGGTGTCCAAGTGCGACGAAGTGGAGCACGATCTGGCGCTCAAGATTGCCTCGGCGCAGGACCCCTACGAGCGTGAGGCCGCAGGCGACCTGACCCGCCGCCCCTACCTGCGCTGGCTTGCCGCCTTGGCGTCGTGCGCCCTCATTAGCGGCCGCTATCGCATGTCGCTCGAAGCCGCAAACCGCAGCCTCGACTTCGCCCCCAACGATCCCGCCGGCGTCCGCCACACCGCGATGCTCGCCATGGCAAAGCTCGAATACCCCGCCGAGGAGCTCAAGCGCTTTCGCTCTGCCCACTCCGTACCCTATCTTGCCAACACGCCGCTGCGCCGCCGCCCCAAGGATGCGGAGCGCGACTTGGACCCGTGGACGCTCATTGCGCTGATGAGCACTGCCTGGCGCGAGCTGGACTACGAAGGCGCCGAGCACTACCTGCGTATCCTTGCGCGCTCGTGCCCGCACGCAGCCGAGGCACTTTACTTCCAAACCGAGTTTCCCGATGGCGTCTATGCCCGCGTCAACGTAGGTCCGGGCTCTACCGATGAGCTTGTCCTTGCGCTGTCCGAGGCGACGCCGGTGCTGCAGGAGGGCCTGGGCGCCCCCGACAACGCCAGCTTTGCCGCCTGGGTCGCCACCAACGATATCGTACGTTCCCAGATCGACGAGCGCATCCTGCACGCGGCCGAGCAGGGCTTGCCGTTTAAGGGAGGAGACCTCTAATGGATCCGAGCGTCTACATCCCCGCCTACCTGGAGCGCACCTATCTGGCGTCGCACCCCGAGCTCACCGATGCAGCACGCGAGCTTGTCCATAACGACATGAGCGCGAATCCCCAAAAGTATGCGCAGTCCGAGCATGCCCAGGCGCTGCTGTCCTATGCCGGCGTTCATCGCCACCTGCTCGACGAGCTCCATCGCATCGAGGACATGGGCAGTGACGAGGAATTTGAGCAGACGCGCAATCGCCTGTTCGACGACATGCGCGACGAACTGCTTAAGATTGTTCGCGTCGATGCGCTGGCCGTCGATGCCCAGTTGCTCGCCATCATTTTGGCGGACACGCCCGTCGATGCCTGTCTGGGCGATCTGATGAAGCTCGAGGCGAGCACGGCCGACTACCTGCAACAGAGCATGCCCGGGTTTGATATGGAGGCCCCACACTACTGGGCCAATAATGTTTTAACGGACGGTGTGACAGCGGCAGAACTCACCGTGAGCGAGCCGGCGCTTATCGGGTGGCTCCACACGCTCGAGGCCATCTCGCAGCTGTGCATGGCGAGCGCTCGCTACCGTGCTGCCGCCAACTATTCTCGCCGCGTTCTTAAGGCGGAAGGTTATCCCACCCGAGCCGCAGGCACCGTGCTGCTCGCCCTCGCTCGCCTGGAAGATCAGGATGGTTTTTTTGCCCTGGCCCACCAGCTCGAGGAACAGATGGGCTCCGATGCCCTCGAGAACTCCCCCTGGTACCTGCTCGCCCGCACGATCTTGCTGTTCAAAACGAACAAGATGCGCCCGGCGACACGCGCGCTACGCGAGTTTGCCAACCGCTGCGAGGGTGGTGCGTTCTTCTTGCTGAACCCCATGTACCAGACGCCGTATCTCCCCTGTCGACCCGAGCCGCGCGACCCTTGGGACCTTTCGCACCAGGCCGTTTGGGAAGCCGACGGCATCATCTCGGATACCCCCGACTTTGCCCCCTGGGCCAATGCCTGCGAAGACGTTTCGCAGCTTGCCCAGGAGTTTGCGCGTCGCTACGGCTTTTAGCGACGCGATCGCCCCGACTATGTCATCTACGTTAGGAACGGCTTCATGAATCTCCGCTCATCTCTCGCCTGCACCTCAAGCGATATCGCCCGCTGGGGGCTGCGCTCCGTCCTTAAGCGCCAGGGCGGCGTGCTTCCCGGCCGCATCGCCATGAAGATCGACCCCGAGCTGCTAAGCGACCTCGCCGGCCTTATCGACCGCAGCGTGGTGATCACCGGTACTAATGGCAAGACCACCACCTCCAACCTCATCGCCGACGCCGTTGCTGCCAGCGGTGCCACCGTGGTGTGTAACCGTGCCGGTAACAATATGGAGCCTGGTGTGGTGGGTGCTCTGCTCGAGGCCCGTGGCGGCCTTAAGCACGCCAGCAGCGGCAAGCGCGTGGGCGTTTTTGAGTGCGATGAGCTTTACACCGTACGCGTTCTGCCCAAGCTCAAGCCGACGTACTTTGTGCTGCTCAACCTGTTCCGCGACCAGCTAGACCGCTACGGCGAAATCGACCATACCCAAGACGTCATCGCCCATGCGTTAGAGCTCTCGCCGACAACAACGCTCATCTACAACGCCGACGACCCGTTGTGCGCCTCGATTGCCGCGCGCGTTCCCAATGCGAGCATTGCCTTTGGCATCGACGGCGCCACGGGCACCGAGTCCGATCGCATTAGCGACTCACGTTTTTGCTCACAGTGCAACGCGCCGCTGGAGTACGACTATGTGCAGTACGGACAGCTTGGCGCATACCATTGCCCCTCGTGCGGCTGGGCCCGCCCTGGGCTTGTCCGTCGTGTGACGGGCGTGGAGCTCGGCTGCGATGGCTATGGCTTTGACCTGGTCTTTGGATCTGCGCCCGACGCGGCTGCCGTACACATCGCCACGCGCTACAACGGACTGTATATGGTCTACAACGTAGCCGCAGCGTTCTTCGCCGCCCACGAGCTGGGCGTGGACACCGCACGCCTGCAGCCCACGCTCGACGCCTACGTGCCAGCAGGTGGTCGCATGGGCCGTTGGAATATCGCCGGCCGAACCGTCGAGGCCAACCTGGCCAAGAATCCCGTAGGCTTCGATCGACAAATCCAGTCCATCAAGACGGCAGGTGGCAGACTCTGCGCTTTCTTCCTCAACGACAACGACGCCGACGGCCACGATGTCTCGTGGATCTACGATGTCGACTTCGAGCGCATCGCCGACACGCCGGGTCTTGTCGCCTTTGCCGGAGGCACGCGTGCGCACGACATGCAGGTACGCCTCAAGTACGCCGGCATCGATGCCGCGATTATCTCGGACGTCGCGCAGGCAATTGGCGCCGTGGCAGACGAGGCTGCTGGCGACACTTTCTACGCCGTCGCTAACTACACGGCCTTTCCTCCGCTGGTCAAGGAGCTCGACGGGCTTAAGGGTACCGATGCGGCCACGGTTGCTGCCCGCGCCGTAGCCCGTGCCGACGGCAGCGCTCTTCCTGTCGGCATCGCGCCAGTCGAGCTTTCGCGCCCGCTGCGCATCGTCTATCTGTACCCCGATGCCCTTAACCTCTACGGCGACGGCGGCAATGTCATCGCCCTCGAGCGCCGTTGCACCTGGCGTGGCATTCCCGCGCGTGTAGACGAGGTCCGTATGGGCGAAACGCTTGATTTGACCGATGCCGATATCGTCATGATGGGTGGTGGCTCCGACCGCGACCAGCTAGCCGTGGCGCACGAGCTGCTCGCTCAAAAAGACAAGGTCGCGGCCTATGTTGAGGATGGCGGCTCGCTGCTTGCCATCTGTGGCAGCTATCAGCTGCTCGGCCGTTCGTACTATATGGGCGAGGAACGCATCGAGGGCCTGGGGGTCATTGCCGCCGAAACCGTACGCGGCTCCGTCCGTTTGATCGGCAATGTAGCCGTCAAAACCGATCTGGCACCTGAGCCCTTTGTGGGATTCGAGAACCACGGCGGCCGCACCCTGCTCGATACAGAGGCCACGCCGCTCGGAACGTCCGTCGTCACGGGTACCGGCAACAACGGCGAAGACGGTTTTGAGGGTCTGATTTACAAGGGCGTCATCGGCACCTACCTGCACGGACCGGCGCTGCCTAAAAACCCCGAACTCGCCGACTGGCTGATCGCCCATGCCCTCGATCGCCGCGGCGATGCGCAGGCCACAGCCCTGCTGCCGCTCAAATCCCTCGACGACACCTACGAGCACGCCGCCCACGACGCCGCGATGAAGCTCCTCCCCTAACGCCCCGCCACCACAAAGGGACAGGCGCCTTTGTGGTGGTTTTGACCCGCCACGATAGTTTGTCTCGATCTGTAACAGGTAGACCGTTAAAAGTTGTCGTACTGTTACAGATCGAGATGTTCGTCCCGACGCCCGCTGTCTGTCTCGATCTGTAACAGATAGAGCCGATTTGCCCGCCCAGATGTTACAGATTGAGATATTTGAAAATCGGAATAGAAGCCTACTCCTGTGTGGTGGTTTTTCAATCTGCCAACGATATGCGAACAGATAAAAAAGTCTGCTATACTCTTTCCCGCTGTCCCCATCGTCTAGCGGCCAAGGACGCCACCCTTTCAAGGTGGATATCGCGGGTTCGAATCCCGCTGGGGGCACCATTTAAATCGAGAAGCCCCTTGCCCTCGCGGTGACGGGCTTTTTTTGCTGCCGATATGCCGGGATTCGAATCCGACAGGGTGCGAAGCTGAGGAAACGCGCAAGCGTTTCCCAGCGCAGCACGCAAGGAGCGAAGCGACGCAGCGAAGGCGGGCGGCGCCAGCCGCACGCGGATATCCCGCTGGGGGCACCATTTAAATTAAGCAGCCCGTTACCCCCGCGGTGGCGGGCTTTTTACTGCACATGCGCCGGGATTCGAACCCGACAGGGTGCAGATCCCGGCATCATCGCAAGGCCTGTGGGCAAAAAACAGCAAATATGAGTACTGTTACCATTTTAGTAACAGCGATTTCATGCCTTCAGAAGGCGATTTAGACGTCAGGCGTCCTACGGCGGAAGAATTACAGACGTTTATCAGCTAAGTAATTGGACATGTGTTGCGTAACACTGCACATTTTGCAAATTAATAATGCTACAGGAGTTGTGCCAGTACTCATATTTGACGTTTTTTTGCCCACACCCCTTTAGACCTAGGCAAATCGGCGGCAAAACGGACTTCGAAGCTTCCTTCGCAAACAAAAACCGGGGCCCACATAATGCGGACCCCGGCTCAATACCGTGACGATATGTCAGTTACGCTCTACACGTAGAACAGGATGTCGTCGTAGGTCGGGACCGGCCAGTAGTCGGCAGCCACGATCTCCTCCATGGCGTCCACAGCGGCGCGCAGCGTAGCCATAGCGGGAGCGACCTCGTGCGCGTACACGTCAGCCTGCTCCTGGCCATCAAGAGCCTCGGCCTTCTGATGCACGGCATCGAGGGCCTTAATGGAGTCGTTGATGGTGGTAATACCGTTGCAGAGCTTGTTGAGCGTGTTCTGCTCGCACTGCATGGCGGCCTCGGCGCCGGCGGCGCGGATAGCCTCAAGACCCTTAGCGACCTTGGTGGCATAGGCGGTGATGACCGGACGATAGGTACGACGTGCCTCGCGAATCATCGTGGTAGCCTCGATGTTCATGAGCTTGTTGTACTTCTCGAGCTTGCAGTCGTAGCGGCACTGGACCTCGGCCTTGGTCAGAACGCCCATCTCCTCAAAGAGCGCGATGGCCTTATCGGAAACAAAGGCGGGCAGAGCGTCGGCGGTAGTCTTGTTGTTGGCAAGGCCACGCTTCTCGGCCTCGACGGGCCACTCGTCGGAGTAGCCATCGCCGGAGAACAGAATGCGCTGGTGGTCGGTCAGGACCTTCTTGCAGTACTCGAGTGCGGCGTCCTGGAACTCGTCCGCAGGCGTGCCCTCAAGGGCATCGGCGAAGGACTTGAGCGACTTGGCGACAGCAGCGTCGAGGACCATGTTGGGGTCGGAAACGTTCTGCTCGGAGCCGCAGGCACGGAACTCGAACTTGTTGCCGGTAAAGGCAAACGGAGAGGTACGGTTACGGTCGGTGTTGTCCTGCATGAGCTTGGGCAGGGCATCGGCGCCCAGATCGAGCACGCCGTGGGTGGCGTGGACGGAAGCCTTGCCGTCGATAATCTTCTCAACGACCTCGGTGAGCTGGTCGCCCAGGAAGATGGAGACGATCGCCGGAGGAGCCTCGTTGGCGCCCAGACGGTGGTCGTTGCCGGCCGAGGCAACGGAAGCACGCAGGAGCTCCTGGTAATTATCGACGGACTCGATCACCGCGGTGAGGAAGACGATGAACTGCAGGTTGTCGAGCGGGGTATCGCCCGGATCGAGCAGGTTCTCGGACTCGGTACCGATAGACCAGTTGTTGTGCTTGCCGGAGCCGTTGATGCCGTCGAAGGGCTTCTCGTGCAGCAGGCAGACCAGGTCGTGACGGGAGGCGATGAGCTTCATCTTCTCCATCATGACGAGGTTCTGGTCGATGGCCTCATTGACCTCCTCGTAGACCGGCGCGAGCTCGTGCTGGCAGGGAGCGACCTCGTTGTGCTTGGTCTTGGCGGGAATGCCAAGCGCCCAAAGCTCCTCGTCCAGGTCCTTCATGTAGGCCGAGACGGTGGGACGGATAGCGCCAAAGTAGTGCTCCTCGAGCTCCTGACCCTTGCAGGGGTTGGCGCCGAAGAGGGTACGGCCGGTGATGACCAGGTCCTTGCGCTTGCGGTAGGCGTCCTTCTTGATCAGGAAGTACTCCTGCTCGTCGCCGACGGAGGGCACGACCTTCCTGGGGGTCTTACCGAAGAGAGACAGGACGCGCTTGGCCTCGCGATCGAGCGCGGTCATAGAGCGCAGCAGCGGGGTCTTCTTGTCCAGGGCCTCGCCGGTGTAGGAGCAGAAAGCCGTGGGAATGCACAGGACCTCGTCCTTAATGAAGGCGGGGCTGGTGGGGTCCCAAGCGGTGTAGCCGCGGGCCTCGAAGGTGGCGCGCAGGCCGCCGTTGGGGAAGCTGGAGGCGTCCGGCTCGCCCTGGATCAGGTTCTTGCCCGTGAACTTGGTAATAGCAGTGCCGTTGTGGTTGGGCTCCAGGAAGCTATCGTGCTTCTCGGAAGTAATGCCCGAAAGCGGCTGGAACCAGTGGGCGTAGTGCGTAGCGCCCTTGGAGATGGCCCAGACCTTCATAGCGTGAGCGACGGCATTGGCCACGTCCAGGTCGAGCGGCTCACCGTCCTCGAGGGTTGCAGCGAGGCGCTTCCAAATGTCCTTGGGGAGGTAGTCCTTCATGACTTCCTCAGAGAACACCATGGTCCCGAAGCGGTCAGTAAGATCGGCCATACGGAACTCCCTTCGTATCGGCACCGCGTGAGATGCGGTGTTGATTACTAACGAACGAGTCATAGATTAGGCTCGTCGTGTTTCCGCAACATTACCGTTATGTTGCTGTCACGAAACCAATCAATGAGGTTACCGCATCGCGGCGGCGTTGCCACCCTCAGCAGCCAATCAACTGTATAAATTGCAGACCTCCCCCCACGGTTTAACGGTCGTTAATCTAGGATGGGGCTCTATTAACTGGTATTTTGCATCAGATATCATTCAATATAGCCCCATCCCAAATTGACTGCTCTGTTATAGGAAATGCCGATAGCAAGACATCTTTGATTGGTATCCCTAAATAGCGAGTAAAACTCCACCGTGGCACAGTGGTGCTGTAGAATCCTTACAATACATTGCACTAAATATCTAAAGGAGCACGATATGCGCGTCGACGAGGTTTTTAAGCAGACAGCATCCCAAGGCACCACGCCCGTTTCGTTTGAGATGTTCCCGCCCAAGGGTGAGCTGACCCTCGACACGGCTCGCAAAGTGGCGGGCAACCTGTGCAAGCTTTCACCGAGCTTTGTCTCGGTCACTTGTTCCGCTGGCGGCTCGGGTAACGGTGCCACCACTGCCCCCATCGCGCATATGATTTCGAGCGAATTCGATACGCCCTCGGTAGCGCACCTCACCTGCGTGGGCCGCACCCACGCCGACATCGCCGCCAAGATTGACGAGTATTGCTCGGCCGGCATGGAAAACGTGCTGGCCCTGCGCGGCGACCTGCCCGCTGGCGCGACTGAGGACGACAAGCCCGCCTCCGACTACGCCTACGCCCGTGACCTCATCCCCGAGCTCGTCGACGCCGGCTTTTGCGTGGGCGCCGCAGCCTACCCCGAGGGCCACATTGCCTGTGAGGACCTCAACGTCTCGATCGAGCACCTCAAGCAAAAGCAAGACGCCGGCGCGAGCTTTTTTGTGACGCAGCTCTTCTTTGATAACGAGTACTTCTACCGTTTTCGCGAGCTTGCCGACAAGGCCGGTATCACCGTGCCCATCACCGCGGGCATCATGCCGTTTATGGGCAAGTCGCAGATCAGCCGCATGGTCTTTATGTGCGGCGCGTCGCTGCCCTCCCCCGTCATCAAGATTCTCGCCAAGTACGAGAACGACCCCGAGAGCCTGCAGGCAGCCGGTGTAGATTATGCCGCCCGTCAGCTTTGTGACCTTAAGGAGCACGGTGCCGACGGCCTGCACCTGTACACTATGAATCGTCCTGCGATCGCCGCAACCATTATGGAGCGCCTGGGATAATGGAAAAACCACACATCGATACAACCATTATTGAAGTGCCGGCCGACCTTGCGTCGCCGGCGCTCTACCGTATCGATGCTGCCCATCGCCCCCGAGTCGACCGTGCCGAGATGCTGCGCTACCTGGGCTACGGAGGTCAGCAGATTGAGCCCGAGCTAGCGCAGCGTATTGAGCTTGTCGTTGAACGTCTGGAACTGGACATTGAGCCCCGTGGCGTGCGCCGTGTGTTTGCCGTCGATGCCACGGGCGAGGACGAGCAGGGCAAGCCTTGCATTCGCTTGGTCGGCACCAATGTTGAGCTACGGGGTCGCGATATCTATCGTCATCTTAAGGACGCCCGCATGGCCGCGCTGATGGCCTGCACCCTCGGCATGGACGCCGAGCGCCGTTTGCGCACCACGGGAGCCCAACATCCCCTGGAGGGCGCCGTGCTCGACGCCGCGTGCTCCGCTTACGTGGAAGCCGCCGTTGAGCAAATGGACCAGCAGGTCAAGGCTGCGGCAGCCGCACACGGACTCGCCGGTAACTGGCGCTTCAGCCCCGGCTACGGCGACTGCCCGCTTACGGCCCAACGCTCGATCGTGGCTGCGCTCAACGCCACGCGGCTCATCGGGCTTACCGTCACACCTACCAACCTGCTCATGCCCACCAAGAGCGTGACCGCGGTGATCGGTCTGTTTGACGGCGAAGTCCACGACGCCCAGAGCCGCCCCACCTGCAATATCTGCCGCATGCGCGAGAACTGCCGCTTCCGTGCCGCCCACACCACCTGCTATTCCAGCCATTAGGAGCCCCGATGTTTACTCCGCTTATCACTCATGATCCGGACGGCGCCGCGCTGGCGGCGCCTGTTGATGCCGCACGCCGCAATGGCGCTGCATACAAGACGCGCACGATCGACGACCTGCGCATTAAGGACGATCGCCTGCGCGCCGCCATCGAGGGCACGGGACACCTGCTGTTCGACGGCGGTATGGGCACCATGTTGCAGGCCGCCGGCATGAAGGCGGGCGCCCTGCCCGAGCTGCTCAACTTTGAGGAGCCCCAGGTTATCACTGATATCCAACGTCAATATGTCGAGGCCGGCTGCGACGTGATTACCGCCAACACCTTTGGTGCCAACGCCCACAAGCTCGACGGTGCCGCCACCGTGGCAGATGTCTTTGCCGCCGCCGTCGCCTGCGCCCGTGCGGCCGGCGCCCGCTACGTCGCCGGCGACATCGGCCCCATCGGCGCGCTGCTTCGCCCCTTGGGTACCCTCAGCTTTGACGAGGCCTACGACCTCTTTGCCGAGGAAGTGCGTGCCGGCGTCGACGCGGGCGTGGACCTCTTTATTATCGAGACCATGACCGACCTTGCCGAGATCAAGGCTGCCGTCCTCGCCTGCCGCGAAAACTCCGACCTGCCCGTCTTTGCCACCATGACCTTTGAGGAAGACGGTCGCACCTTCTTGGGCACGAGCCCCGAGGTCGCCGCCATCACCCTCGACGCTATCGGCGCCGACGTTTTGGGCATCAACTGCAGCCAGGGACCGGCCGAGCTCCGAGGACTCGCTGCGCGCATGCTCACCGTTACCGACAAGCCCGTTATGGTGCAGGCCAATGCGGGACTGCCGCACGTGGACGATGACGGCAATACCGTCTTTGATATCCAGGCACCCGAGTACGCCGAGGCCGTCGCCGGCATGATCGAGGACGGCGTGAGCGTCGTCGGCGGATGCTGCGGTACCACGCCCACGCACATGGCGGCACTTCGCACCCTTATCGACAGCCACACGCCCAGCCCGCGTCACCGCAAGCCCAGCATGTCGGTCACGAGCGCCCAGACGGTCGTGGACCTCCCCTGCGACGGCCACAAGATCGCCGTCATCGGCGAGCGTATCAACCCCACCGGCAAAAAGCGCCTAAAGCAGGCTCTACGCGACGGCGACCTGGGCTACGTTGTGAGCCAGGGCATCAGCCAGCAGGAGCAGGGCGCCGACATCCTGGATGTCAACGTGGGCCTGCCCGAGATTGACGAGGTCAAGGTCATCCAGCAAGCGACCGAGCAGCTCCAAGGCTCCACGCTGCTGCCGCTGCAGATCGACTCCACCGACCCCGCCGCCGTCGAGGCCGCCGTGCGTCGCTACGCCGGCAAGCCTATCATCAACTCGGTCAATGGCAAACAGCCGATCATGGATGAGATCCTTCCGCTGGTCGCCCACTACGGCACCAACGTCGTCGGCCTCACGCTCGACGAAGGCGGCATCCCCGATACCGCCGAAGCTCGCTTCGCCATCGCCGAGCGCATCGTGGCCGAGGCTGCCCGCTACGGCATCGGCCCGGACCGCATCCTCATCGACTGTCTGGTCATGACCGCCTCGACCAATCAACGCCAAGCCGAACAGATCCTGCGCGCCATGTCCCTGTGCAAGGAGCGCCTAGGCGTCAAATGCGCGCTCGGCGTGTCGAACATCAGCTTTGGCCTGCCTGCCCGCCCGCTGCTGGGCTCGGTCTTTTTGGCCGCCGCCTTTGGCGCAGGCCTGGACGCCCCCATCATGAACCCGGGCTCCAAGCGCTTTATGGACACCGTCTACAGCTATCGCGTCCTGAGCGCCGAGGATGAGGGCTCGACCGGATACATCGAGCGCTACGCCGGCTGGACCGATCCGTACAAGATCGCCGCCAACCCGGCGGCGGCTCAGGCCGCATCGACCGACGCCGTGCCCACTGTCAGCGCCACCGCAAGCGCCGATGACGACCCCATCCGCCACATGGTCGTCTCGGGCCGCAAGGGCGAAATCGCGGCCGAGACCGAGCGTCTGCTGGCAGACCACGACGCCATGGACCTCATCAACAATCACTTTATCCCCGCCCTCGACGAAGTTGGCGTCCTCTTTGACCAGGGAAAGTTCTTCTTGCCGCAGCTCATGGCCTCGGCCGAGGCGGCACGCGTGGGTTTTGACACCATCAAGCGGCTGATGCCCGCCGGCGAGATTGCCGACAAGGGCAAGATTTGCGTGGCCACCGTCAAGGGCGATATCCACGACATCGGTAAGAACATCGTCAAAATGCTGCTCGACAACTACGGCTACACCGTCTTTGACCTAGGCCGCGACGTCGACCCGCAAGAGGTGCTCAAAACCGTACAGGAACGCGACATCAAGCTCGTCGGCCTCTCGGCGCTTATGACCACCACGGTCGTCGCCATGGAAGAGACCATCAAGCTGCTTCATGCCGAGGTACCGGGCGTCAAGATCATCGTAGGCGGCGCCGTGCTCAACCCCGAATACGCCAAACAGATCGGCGCGGACTACTACGCCAAGGATGCCGCCGAAAGCGCTCGTATCGCCGAAGAGGTCTTTGGGCAGTAACACAACGGAAACAACCGAGCACCAAAACGTGCCGCATGCGCCACTTGGCACGTGCGGCACGTTAGAATAGATAAGACTATGCTCGTTTTGGCAGATAGGAGCGCAAGGATGGCGATCACGCCCGCAGAAATCGCGGAAACCCGCGGCATGGTTGAGGAGCAGAACCTCGACATCAGAACCATCACTATGGGCATATCGCTCATGGGTTGCGGCGACGAGAGCCTCGACCGCATGTGCACGAAGATCTACGACCACGTGACGCACACGGCTGAGCATCTGGTCGAGACCGCCGAGCACCTCGAGCGCGAGTACGGTATCCCCATCGTCAACAAGCGCGTTTCCGTCACCCCGGTGGCGCAGATCGCCGCGTGCTGCAAGGATGAGGACCTCACCCCCATCGCGCATGCCCTCGACCGCGCGGCCGAGACGCTCGGCATCGATTACCTGGGCGGCTTCTCCGCGCTCGTCCAGAAGGGCATCGGCGACGCCGACCGCCGCGTCATCCAGTCCATCCCCCAGGCGCTCGCCACCACCAGCCGCGTCTGCTCCAGCGTCAATGTCGCCAGCCTGCGCGCTGGCATCAACATGGATGCTGTGCTCATGGCGGCTCAGACCATCATCGATGCCGCTAAACTCACGGCCGACCAGGATTCCGTCGGCGCTTCCAAGTTTGTCTGCTTTGCCAACATGGTCGAGGACTCCCCGTTTATGGCGGGGGCCGTCCACGGCGGTGGCGAGGCCGACGCCGTCATCAACGTAGGCGTCTCGGGCCCCGGCGTTATGGCCGCAGCCCTGGAGACGCTGCCCGATTCCGCATCGATGATGGAAGTCGCCGAGAAGATTAAGCAGACCGCCTTTAAGATCACCCGCGCCGGCGAGCTCATGAGCCGCGAGGCCGCCCATCGCCTGGGTGTCGAGAAAGGTATCGTCGACCTGTCGCTGGCACCTACGCCTGCCGTCGGCGACTCCGTCGCGCGCATCCTCGAGATCATCGGCGTGGGCACCTGCGGTGGCCCCGGCACGACCTGCGCGCTCGCCATGCTCAACGATGCCGTCAAGAAGGGCGGCGTCATGGCCAGCTCCAGCGTGGGCGGCCTCTCGGGCGCCTTTATCCCCGTGTCCGAGGACGCCGGCATGATCGCCGCCGTCGAGGCCGGCGCGCTTTCGCTCGAGAAGCTCGAGGCCATGACCTGCGTATGCTCCGTTGGCCTGGACATGATCGCCATCCCCGGCGACACCCCAGTCGAGACCATCGCCGGCATCATCGCCGACGAGATGGCCATCGGCGTCATCAACAATAAGACCACGGCTGTGCGCGTGATTCCCGCCATTGGCAAGGGCGTGGGCGACTGTGTCGAGTATGGCGGCCTGTTCGGCCGTGCGCCCATCATGCCGGTGAACCCCAACGCCGGCACCGTGCTTGCCCACCGCGGTGGACGCTTCCCGGCGCCGCTGAACTCGCTGAAGAACTAGCTGAGGGGGACTGGCGAGGAGCCCCGGGGAGGGCAAATATATAAGGTCGCCTGCTCGGAAAGTCCTGACTCGCACGGAGAGCACATTACGTGCTCTCCGGCTCGTGCGGAACCCGCGATCGACCTTATATATTTGCCCTCCCCGGGGCTCCCGCACATCTCAACCTTGGCTGGGTTCTGTCCCATGTTGCAGTTGCTTCGCTCCTGCACCACATGGTTGATACGGCGGTTTGGCGTTGGATCGGTTCTTTCTGATATATGCTGGTTGCGGCTCTTCTTTTGGGAGGAGTCGCTTTTTTGCTAGGAGGTTGGCCCGTGGTTGATGGGGATGCTCGCTCTGAGCTTCTTTCTGCTGATTGGAATGGCGAATGGATGCGCCTGCAGGCTGGTCGGCGGCGGGCTGATGATCCTTTTGAGTGGGATAAGCGGGCTCGGCATTTTCGGCCGTTGGAGACTGCCCCCTATGCTCGGGATTTTATAAAGCTGTTGGCGCTTGAGCCCGGCGAGTCGGTGCTCGATATGGGGTGTGGGGCTGGGTCGATTGCTATTCCGCTTGCTCAGGCTGGGCATTCCGTGATTGCTGCCGACTTCTCTCCTGCCATGTTGGGCACCCTTGATGCCGGCATTGAGTATTACGGGCTCGAGGATCTTATTACGCCGCTTGAGCTTGCCTGGGATGACGATTGGGATCTGGTTGGTCCGGTCGCGAAAGCGGCAGATGTTGCCTTTGCCAGTCGCTCGGTTACGACGACCAATCTAAAAGGAGCGCTTGCCAAGCTTGACCGTACGGCTCGTCGGCGTTGTGCTGTCACCATGGTCGCCAACTCCAGTCCGCGCTATGACCTGCACTTGATGAATGCCATCGGCGCCTCGGTTGCCTGCAGCAATGGTTTTGTGTACGCCTTTAATATCCTCATTCAGATGGGTGCCCTGCCGCAGGTTACGTATTTTGAATCGCCCCGTCGCGATACCTTCGATAGCCTTGAGGCGGGTGTGGCAGACTTCTCCCGCATGCTCGAGCACGGTAACGAGGATAAGTTCGACCGTCTGCGCGACTACATCGCTCAACACATGATTGAGAACCCCCATGCCGGTGAGCCGGGCTCCAAGGGTGTGCCGCAGGGGCGCTATATGCTCGATCATGTCCGCAAGGTTCGTTGGGCGTTTATTGCATGGGAGCCGGTCTCTTCGGGCCGTCCATAGACCGCTTTCGGCCTCCGTACACGTCCGCCTGCAACCCGCGCTGTTCTCCCGCTCGGCATCCGCATTCTTTTTGAACTGGGCAAACACGCCCCACACCGCGCCGTTCCTGCGCTATCGTGGGACAGCTCACGTAGATTAAGGCCCCATCGCGGGGCGCCCCATAACATAGAAAGCGAGAACCCATGGCACTGACAGGAGCCCAGGTCAAGCAGCTTCGCAGCATGGCCCATCACCTCAACCCCGCCATCATCATCGGCAAGTCCGACATCAACGAGGGCACCGTCGAGCAGACGGTCGCCTACCTGGAGAAGCACGAGCTCGTTAAGTGCTCCGTACTCGATGGTTCCAGCCTTTCCGCCCGCGAGGCCGCCGAAGAGCTCGCCGATCGCTGCCATGCCGAGGTCGTCCAGGTTATCGGCCGCAAGTTCTCGCTGTATCGCGAGTCCTCGCGCAAGGATATCGAGAAGATTAAGCTCGTCTAAGAGCCAACGATCCAGCGATCCAACATACATCAAGCTTGTGAGCGTCCGATCAATTCGGACGCTCATTTTTTATCGCTCGACGAGCACGCGGTTAAGCCTGCCCTCCACCAGGCGCTCGTACAGACGCCGCGTCTCGGGCTCGGGCACGCCATTGATCTGCTCCCTCAGGTGATGCATATGTCCACTGTACAGCTCGACGATATCGCGTCTTCGCCCCGCCGCACCGTAGACGCGCATAGCGCAACGCACCATGTCCTCGCGCGCCGTCTCTTGCCGCAGCCCCGACTCCACCAGCCATACCGCCGACTGCAGGTCGTTTTCTTCTAGGGCGGCATTCGCGCCCCGAATCATACAGTCGATATACTTCGATTCCATAATGCGCCGCATGCGCAAAAAGTAGGTGGGATTACAGCCATTGGGAACATACAACGGGCCGGCGTAGAGCTGCTCGATCTTAAGGCACAGCTCGATCAGATGGGGTCCGCGCGCACCCGTGCGATTTCCCAAAACTTCGCGGCTTATCTGATCAAACAACCGCACGTCGGTCTTGACGTAATCGCCGTTAAGCCCAATGCACTCGTTTTGGATCAGCACACACGACTTGCCGTCCGGTGTCGGCCCCAAGGCCGAACGCAGGCGCGATATCGTCGAGTACAGATTGTTACGAGCGCTATTGAACTCGGCATGGGGCCACAGCTCCATAGCCAGCGTCTCGCGGTCGACCAGGGCATCCATGCCCAGCGCAAGCCGCTCGGCAAGCGTCGCCGCTTTCTTGCGGCGCCACATCTTATCCGTGATGGGAAACCCGTCGCGCTCGGCGCGAAACGCCCCAAACATGCGGATCTCGATATGGTCAACCACATCGACACCCTCGGCATCGCCGGCCTGGAACAGACGCTCGCCTTCGCCCTCAAAGTCGTCACGCAGCGAATACCGCGCCAGCTCGCGCACCGGGAGCTTCTTTCGAATTCTAGCAGCCGGCTCGCCCAGACAATGCATCGCAAGACGCGCAAACAGCCGATACGATGGATCCAAAATCCCTGGGCGGTTCATGGACATCCAGGCTGCAAGGTCGCTGTCGCGGCCCGCGGAGGCCAAATGCAGCGCCACCATCCAAGCCTCGGCACCACCGACCTGCGTCCGACTCAAATCGAGCAGCTCTGCCTCTTCGCGCACCGATACCATCGATGTATTGCGTAAGTACGCCGCGCGCTCTAGCAGCAGCGCGTTGTCGCGTATGTATCCAATCGATTCCTCGGCAAGCCTAAGCACCTGTACCGCACGGAATTTGGCATTGACCGGACGCCCCTCGGCCAGCGACTGCCAGCCTTCCAGTATCAAGCCAAACAACTGGACTTGATTGTCACGCACGCGCACGGCAAAACGGTCGAGCTCATTGAATGCCTGCTCGTCGGTCACCGGCATGCCGGCAAGCAGGCGCCGCGCCGATAATACCATGCGCACCCAGATGGCGAGCGCTCGGATTCCACGCGCTTCGAGTGCCTCGAGCTTCAGGGCCATCTCGTCATCACGCTCGTCAGTCCCTGCATACGACCCATCAAATAGCTCCGTCAACATGCGGTCCGCCCGCACAAACGTCCCCGCGATATCGAGCTCACAATCGTAGGCCTTATCCGTTTTGAGCCCCGCGAGGATCTCACCGCCCTTCGCCCGCTCGGTCAGCCCATGCTTTATCTCGACATGTGCGGACAGCATGTCGAGTGCGGCACAGGACGCTTCACTTTCCAACGCTGTATGGCTCACCGGAAGCCCCAGACCACTATCTCCATAACAGGCGGCCGTAAACGCGTGCGCCACCTTCCACGACACGGGATCGAGCTCGCAAATCGCTTGCTCGCCCGCACGCTCGATAAGTGAGGCCATATACCGCGCGAGCTTTGTATTGGAGACGCTCACCGCCGCCAGATAGATGCCGAGCGCCTCGTCAGGCGTCGGCTCCGATGCCCGGCCATCTGCCTCGGTCTTTCCCAGCGCCGCGCGGCAGACATCCCCTCCGTGCCCCGTCAGGGCCAGATCGACTCCATACTGCCCGGCAAGCTCCAACACCGAGCTGCGGTCCAAAAACGCGTCGGCGAGGTCCATCGCGGTATCGCAGCGCCCCGCTTTAATCAATATACGCGTCGCCCGCACAACGAGTTCGGGGCGAATTTCGGCGACCAGCTTGCGCAATCGCAGGCGTGCGTTGTTCTCGGTACCCAAGCAGGTAAAGCTCCGGTCTGCCGGATCAACGCCAAAAATGGGATAATCGCGAACAAGATAGGACTGGTCAATCGCCGAAAGCCTAACACCGCAAGCCTCGAGCTCCGAAATATTGCCCTCACCCATTAAGACCATCAAGCATGCCACACTAAACAGGGCGTTGTTCTCGAGCGACGCCAGATCAACAAGTGCCGCACCGTAGATATTGACGATCTCGTTTTCGAGCGTCTGGGCAACGTCGCCTTGCCCGTATAATCCCGACTGCATAGCCGAGACGAGCTCGGGCACACCCTGCGTAAGCTGATAGAAGTCGAGCGATGTGCTGATCGAAAACGCCGATGCCCACGCCGAATACTCATAGGCATGCACCTTGAGCATCTGCGCGTTGACTTTAATCGAATCGCCCAATCCATGAATCAGCTGGCGATTCGAAGGACGGCAGCTCATAAGGACCCCAACCCCCATGGCACGCAGGCTTCGGATTCGGTCGATCAGCTCCTCGGTCTCGCTCTGACTGAGGTTAGGCACGTTATCGATTGCAATCAGGGAGTGCGGCTTGTCCTTAAGCTCTTCGGTAACGACCTCGAGCTGCATAAACACCTCGCGCCCAATGGCGCGGTATGCCTCGATGATCCGCACGGGACCTCGCGTCGGATCGTTTTTAACCTCTTGGGCATACTGCAGCAGCACCGAGGTTTTCCCAAAGCCATCAGGTGCGTAGAGAACTACGATGCCGGCCTTTCGGCCCTTGGCGATAAGTTCGTTCATCAAGCGATCGCGCCGCACCATATAACTACTGCCCAGCGGCATAAGCTCGAGGTCGTCCATATTGCCCAACTCGTTAACCATACCCGCTCCTCAACTCGACCACATGAACAGCGTAACGTTTGACCATATGGATCGCTAGATGAATAACGCGATGCTACGGTATAGGATGTTTGTTGGTACGCAAATGGCAAGTTTTTGTTCAGCGTGGTCCGATTGAAACTTATCCCCCAACCAATCAATCTTTGCGCAGGTCAATGCACTTGCCAGCTTGTCCCATTCTTTGGCAGTGTACCTCAAATGAGCGCTGTTCAATTATGTTGCGCAACTCACCTAACGCCAGCTACCGTCTGCGACCTTTTCGTAGCATTTCTGCATAGTATCTGTTATGGAATGAATCATGCTTCACCAGACGCACCCGTCAAGTTCGCGGCAAGATTTTCGTCAAGCACACGGCGCGCGCTCAGCAAAAAGGCCCCCGCAAAGCGGAGGCCTTCGGCAAAGCTATGTCGAGGTGATAGGCTATCGCTACTCGCAGAGCGAAAGGGCGGCCTCGTCGGCAACGACAACACAGTTGGTGTGCAGTTGCAGGATCGAGGCAGGGCACTCGGGGGTAACCGGACCATAGCACATGTCATGCACGGCCTGCGCCTTGGCCTCGCCGTTGGCGACGACCAGGATCATGCGGGCATACATGATGGTCTGAGTGCCCATGGTATAGGCCTGACGAGGCACGTCGTCGATGCTGTCGAACAGGCGGCTGTTGGCCTGAATAGTGCTCTCGGTAAGGTCGACACAGTGCGTACCCTTGGAGAAGTGGTCATCGGGCTCGTTGAAGCCAATGTGACCGTTGTTACCGATGCCGAGCAGCTGCAGATCAGGGTAACCGGCAGCAGCGACGATCTTGTCGTACTCAGAGCAGGCAGCGGCAGCGTCGGGATTGGAGCCATCGGGCACATGCGTGTTGTTCAGGTCGATGTTAATGTGATCGAAGAAGTTCTCACGCATAAAGTAGTGGTAGCTCTGGGGATCGTCGTGCGCAAGGCCACGATACTCGTCGAGGTTGTAGGTGCTGACCTCGGCAAAGTCGACGTCACCCTTCTCGTACCAAGCGGCGAGCTGCTTGTAGGCGCCAATCGGGGTGGAGCCGGTGGCAAGACCCAGCACGCAATCGGGCTTGAGGATAACCTGGGCCGAGATGATATTGGCGGCCTTGCGGCTCATATCCTCGTAGTCTTTAGCTTTAATGATCTTCATTACGCGTCCTTTCTCGTACAAGAGAGGCAAGGCTCCCCTTACAAGCACTTGCCCGCGGCCCGCGTCGGCCGCAACAAACGTGTGCGGCCACCAGGGCGAGGTCGCGTAATGTATATGTCTCGTGTCTACCCGCGTCGAGGCCCCTGCCCGTCCACGGTGACCCGAAGCCTTTTAGCCTCGGACAGTTTTCATCTTGCCACGGAGGGCGTCCTCTTTCAAGGGCGCCCTCCGTAAACGTGTTTGAATTGTAGGCTAAAGGCCGAGCGCACGCACTAGCGCTCGCGAGCGACGATAAGTTGGTCCATCTCCTCGACATGCTCGCCAATGGAGCCCTTGATGCTCGAGAACTCAACGGAGTTGCACACCAAGATAGGAACCGTCACATCGTAACCCTCGGCAGCAATTGCCTCGCGATCGAACTCGATGAGCACGTCGCCCTTATGGACGACATCACCCACCTGGGCATGCACGTTAAAATGCTTGCCCTCAAGCTGGACAGTGTCCAAACCAACGTGGATGAGCACGTCTAGGCCATCGACCGTATTGAGTGCAACGGCGTGTCCCGTGGGAAAAATGGCTTCGACCTTGGCGTCTGCCGGCGCAATCACGCGCGTGCCGGTAGGCTGAATCGCCACACCCTGGCCCAAAAGGCCGGTGGCAAACGTCTGGTCATTGACCTCGGACAATGGAATGACATTGCCCGAGATGGGAGCATCCAACGTAAGGACTCGACCACGCATACCAAAAGACCTTAGGACTTTAGTGAACATGCTCCCCCTCGGACATACCAATCAATCACAATAGCGTTAACAGTTTACCACTTGGCACCCGTTATTGACCATTAGGGAAGTTCGCGCTTGACAACCTCGACGATATCGTCGACGACGCGCTGGGTCAGCTCGTGCGTCTCCGCCTCGGCCATAACGCGAACCAGCGGCTCGGTACCGCTCGGGCGTACCAAGATGCGGCCGCGACCATTGAGCTCCTTCTCGGCGGCAGCGACGGCGTCCCAAATGGGCTGGCAATCGTCCAGGCCGGCCTTGTTGTCCGAATGCACGTTGACGAGCACCTGCGGGTACTTCTTCATGATGCCGGCAAGGTCGGTGAGTGTGCGGCCGGTGCGCTTGAGCACGGCCAAAAGCTGCAGGGCCGTCACCAAGCCGTCGCCGGTGGTGTTGTGCTCCAGGAAGATGATATGGCCGGACTGCTCGCCGCCGATGACGGCGCCATCCGCGAGCATGCGCTCCAAAACGTAGCGGTCGCCCACGGCGGTCTGCACCATCTCAAAGCCCTGCTCCTTCATGGCGATGGAGAAACCGAGGTTGCACATAACGGTCGAGACGATCTCGGAGTTGGCGAGCTTGCCGCGAGCAGCAAGGTCGGAGCCGCAGATGGCAAGAATGTAGTCGCCATCGATCTCGTTGCCCTCACTGTCCACGAACAGCACGCGATCGGCGTCGCCGTCGTGGGCCAGGCCGATATCGGCGTGGGTGCGCAGCACGAGCTCGCGCAGGGGCTCAAGGTGAGTGGAGCCGCACTCAACGTTAATGTCAGTGCCGCAGTAATCGGTGTTGATGGCATGAACCGTGGCGCCCAGGCGCTGCAGCGCGGCAGGCGTGGTCTGGCACGAAGCGCCGTGGCCACAGTCGACGGCAACAACCAGTCCGTCGAGCTTAAGACCGTCGAGCGTGCTGATGGCATGATCGACATAGGCCTTGCGGGCATCCTTCATCTTGATGATGTGACCCACACCGGCGCCGGTCGGTAGCGTGTCGGCAGCCATGGCCTCCTCGGACATCACCCAGGCGCTGATCTCCTCCTCAACCGCGTCGGGAAGCTTCATGCCCTTGCGGCTAAAGAACTTGATGCCGTTGAACTCCGGCGGATTATGCGAAGCGGAGATGACGATGCCGCCGTCAAGCTCGTTTTGAACGGTCAGCAGCGCCACGGCCGGCGTAGGGATAACGCCGCAGCAGTGCGGACGGCCGCCCTCAGCCATGATACCGGCGGTCAGAGCACTCTCGAGCATAGTGCCCGAAAGACGCGTATCGCGACCGATACAGATGTCCGGACCAAGGAACTTGGTCGCCGCACGACCCAGGCGAAACGCGAGGTCGCACGAAAGATCGGCGTTGGCGACGCCACGGACGCCATCGGTACCGAAGATGTTCTGGGGCATAGGATCGCTCCTTCCCAAGTGGGCAAAACGCAGTCGCCCACCCTAGTCGAAAAAGAAAAGCGGGACCCGCCGAGCAATCGGCAGGCCCCGCTTGTACATTGTATCTCGTAAGGAGATAAAACCTTAGCGCTTGGAGAACTGGGGAGCGCGGCGGGCCTTCTTGAGGCCGTACTTCTTGCGCTCGACCACGCGAGCATCGCGCGTAAGGAAACCGGCCTTCTTGAGGTCAGCACGGTAGTCGCCAGCGTTCAGAAGAGCGCGAGCGATGCCCAGACGCAGAGCGCCGGACTGACCGGAGATGCCGCCGCCATCGCACAGAGCGATAACGTCAAACTGACCGGCGGTATCGGTCACCTTGAAGGGAGCAAGGGCGTTCTCAACGAGCTGATGACGGCCGAAATACTGCTCGGCGTCACGTTTGTTGATGGTCACCTTGCCGGTGCCGGGGACGAGACGGACGCGGGCGACGGCGTTCTTACGACGGCCGGTACCCTGGTAGACAACGGTGTTCTCAGCCATCTTTAAGCCTCCAGCTCAATCTTCGTAGGGTTCTGGGCAGCGTGCGGATGCTCGGCACCAGCGTAGACCTTAAGCTTGGTCATCTGGGCACGGCCGAGGGTGGACTTGGGCAGCATGCCGCGAACGGCGCGCTCGATAACCTTCTCCGGGTGCTTTTCCATAGCCAGGCGGAAGCTCTCAGCCTTGAGGCCGCCGTTGTAGCCGCTGTGGCGATAATAGGTCTTCGTGTCGGCCTTGTTACCGGTAAGCTGGACCTTATCGGCGTTGATGACGACGACGAAGTCGCCGCAGTCGCTGTTGGGCGTGAACTGGGGCTTGTTCTTACCGCGCAGGATCATTGCGATCTGGGTGGCAAGACGGCCCAGGACAGCACCATCGGCGTCGACGAGAACCCAGTTGCGCTGGACCTCGCCCTGCTTGGCGTAGTGAGTCGATTTCGAAATCACTTAGACTCCTCCATGTACAGTACGTGTTGTTACAGAGATTCACGGGGCTCTGCAAGTAACCCGTCCATATTACCCCGCTCGCCGCCCGAGTCAACAGGTGTTTTGGCTCCGACCAGAGTTTCTGCACATGTCATCCACGCCCAGTGATTTTTCTGGGACGGGGCTTACATAATCATGTAATGCGCGAGCGGTGCTTTGCCCCATGCGGTTTTACTTCACACACGGACCATAATGCCGCGAATCTAGCGCTCGACAAATGCCTCGATATCATTCAGCAGGCGTTTTGCCTCCTGGCGACCCTGAATATACAGATCGAGCAACTTTGCCGGATCGCGTTCGACATGGCCGACCTCGACCGGCTTTTGCGGAGCGACGACCAACGCACGGCCCTCGCGCTCATACTTCCATAGGTGCATGCGCTGGATGTTGTAACGGTCGTGGCGCGTCTCGATAGCCTCGAGCAGATAGGGGTAGTCAGCATAACGCGCACGCGCGGCCGGCAAAAACTCGTAGGGCTTTTTTTCATACGAACGGTCCTGCGTAACGATGACGACCGCGCGGTCGAAGCCCGCCTCCTCGAGCACATACTCGATAGGAACCGAATCGGCCACGCCGCCGTCGACGTATTTGTGCCCGTCAATCTCGACCGGCGGCGTCACCAGCGGCAACGAGGTCGATGCTCGCACAGCGTCGAGATCGAGCACGGCGCTTTTAACCGGCAGGTAGGCAGCGGTTCCAAACAGCATGTCCGTCGCAACGGCGTACATCTCGATGGGGCTGGCGTCGAACGTCTCGTTGTCAAAGGGGTCCAAGCGGTCTTGGACGTCATTAAAGATAAAGTCATAGCCGACGATAGAGCCCGTGGACGCAAACGACGCGGCGCCCATGTAGCGGCTGTCGTTGCAGAAGGTCAAATTGACTCGGTTGGTGCGGCCGATCTGGTGCGACTTGTAGTTGACGCCGTTGAGCGCACCGGCCGAGACGCCGTACACCGCAGGGACCTCAACACCGGCCTCCATGAGGACGTCGAGCACGCCGGCGGTAAACTGCCCGCGAAAACTACCGCCCTCCAGGACGAGCGCGACCTTGCCGGCGTTCTTTGCCTTATCTTCTGCAGTCATATTGACCTCCTGCGATTGCGTTTTGGCTTTCTTCTACCCAGTTTTGGAATGGAGGGCGCATAGGTTTTGGTGTTGAGGAGGCGGCTGGCGGAAAGCACGTCCCGTTCTGAGGAGCGATTCCGGGATGTACTTTCCGTTTGGACCGCCGCTGGGAAAGCGTGTCCCATTCTGAGCGCGGATTCCGGGATGAACTTTCCGCCAACAATCCATCCGGAAAATGCATTCCATTCTGAGCCGATAATTTGGGACACACTTTCCGTTGGACGACCGTTAGGAAAGCGCATCCCACCCTGGGCTGCCGCGACGTTTGCTTAACGCTCGCGCCCTGCACAGAGTTCGATTCTCCGCGGGTGTGGGGGGATCCGTTGATGGGTCGAGGCCGGGGCAAGGCGCCCGATCCGCATCGCATCGATATCTGGCTGGGGCATTGCGCGGAGAATCCGCGTATTTGCTTCGCAAATCCGCACCGGCTTCGGTCGGCTGCCGCCGCCCTCGCCCGCTCGCTACAAACGCTTCGCGTTTGCTTAACGCTCGCGCCCTGCATAGAGTTCGATTCTCCGCGGTACGGACTAGAAATAAAAAAGCAGGTAGATACGAATATCTACCTGCCTGTTACTTATGGTGGAGGCGCGGAGAATCGAACTCCGGTCCACGAAAGCCCCCTGATTGGCATCTCCAAGCTCAGTCGCTGGTTTAGTCTCGGACGCTTTGCGCGCAGCGACACGCTCGCGGCGTCCTAACCGGTTCGGTCTTAGCCTGCGCCATACCGATTACGTGCGCAGGAGCATTCCCCTAACATGACGTCGCGCCGGTGTCGGGGAAATCACCGGGTTGACGCGCCGCTATAAACTAAGCAGCGAGAGCCATAGGCTCAAAAGAAGAGTTGTTGTCAATTCAATTTGACGGCACCCCTGTTTAACGAGGCGAGGAGACCTCGGCTTGCTTCCTCTCTCAAAGCTATCGTGTCGAAACCAGTCGCCCCCGAATGTCGGGAAAGTCTGGATGGCATTGGGCACGAGTACCCAACAGCCGTCGACTTTTCAAGGAACATACGGGGCGAGCCCCGCTTGTGAAGTGCTATGTTACCACGTTCTCAAGGAAGACAACTGTTCTATGCACGAGCTGTGAAGACCCCAATGTGCGCTGCACTTCGCACTTTTGCCACCGATTGCGTCACGTATATTTTCGCCAAGCACAATTGATCCGTCGAAAGGACCGCTATGGATACCAAGCAGCAACTCGTCAATGCCCTCGTGGGCCTGGGCTCAACCATTACCGAAGCTATGGATGTCATCGAGGGCTTTGTCCCCTGCGGACATCCCGCCCTCGTGGTCACGGGCGCCCTCAACGCGCTCACCGACGGCGCCGATGAGGCCACACTCGCCGAGCACGTTGAAACCGTCCGCGGCTTCATCAACCACGTAAGCGAAAACCGCGGCGTCACCGCGCATCACGACATCGAGCTTGGCGAGCTCACGGGTGCAAAGGCCGAACTCTTTGCCGAAATCAGCGCTATAGCTAACCTCACCAAAACCGCTGGTGTCAAGAACACCCAGGTCAACGAATGGCTCTACCGCAGCCTCGCTGCCCTCACTCAATCCGATGCCACAGCAGTAGACAAACTCGCCGAAGCTGCCGCCATAAAAACGCGGCTTTAAGACTTAGTTCTCATTTCGAGCCATAACTGAAGAGCAAGCCAGACACAGCACATAATCACACGAGAGATTTGAGAGTATCCAGCTTGCTCTTCGAATAAAAATGATACCTGTCCAGGCTAATTAACGCTTTGGTTTTCGCATAATCCAACGTACCAGCCTAAATCCGAGCACGATAAGCGCAATTAGTATCGCAAGTAAGACGATTTCGGGACCGCGCACAAAACCACCGCCCTAGTATGCATAGGTGTGCAGGGTCGTTCCCTGCATTTCTGCGCCCAAGAACACATTTCCCGAATACACACCTGGTATAGACACATTCACGCGCTGGAGCGCTCGTGTACTATTCCAGGTAAAGGAATCAGATGCCGTTCCCAAAGGAACAGAATAATTCGAACCCCACGCATTCGTTATCTTATGATTGCCGGTTTTAATGTAGAACTCCTGAAATATCACCGAGTTATAGTAAACCCTCCATGTGCCAGAGGCGTTTTGATAATAAGAATCCCACGCGTTATACGGCTCAATAGTCGGAATATATTCAATTCCAATTTTGCCTTCAGTTCCATCCGGCAAAATTACGGCATATTCATGGCTTGCCCGATCCTTTAGTTGAAATGAAGCACTCACTGGATATTCGCCATTGGTATTAGTCGGGAAATCATTCGCAAACCCTATTGAGGGATAAACAGCGATAGAGCAGCCAGTAACAGTAGCAATGCAACAGGTAAAGATAAGCGCTTGTTCATAATGCTCGCTCCTAGAAGAAACTTTGTTATTTGGAAGCCAGCCGGCGAAAGGATAGAAGTAAACTGTCCCTGGAAATTGCCGAGATAAACGCTTTGGTTAGAAGCACTTGACCCCATCAATCCATTGGAGGCTCTCCCAACAAAGCACATCTCCGAAACAGATTTCCGGCCACCTGACCCAAGATATCGAGTCGACAGGACTGAGAAGGCCTCTAGAGGGGGCGGCGCATTTAAAAAATAAGGCGGTCCATGGCAAAAAAGCGCGCACCCCTTGGGGTGTCGGAGCTCCAAGGGGCGCACATATAGTTTTACGTTAGCGGGACACCCGCCCACCACGTTCGGCCAAAGCCAGAATCGGCATCATTTGGCGCGGGGTCTTTGCTGCAAGATCGGCATGTTCGAGCAGCTTTCGGTCGTTTGTCACCAAGTAATCGACCTGCGCGCGCTTGCACGCGGCGAGCACCAAGTTGTCTTCGTAATCGCGATGGAGCGCTAAGTATTTGTCGGCCAGCCAAAGGTCCGACGCATCTGCACCCACGGCCGTGGCGTTTTCGGTCATATTCCGAACAAACGCCAACGTGGCATCGCCTATCACTCGTGCCGATGCTTCGTCGAGCGCTCCCCCGCTGGCAAGAACGCTACGCTTGAGCTCGTGCTGGACAACATGCAGTACATCCTTAGCGATATGCACCGGGAAGAACAGCAACGCCCCCGTCTCCGTCGCCTGCCCAATAAACGCACGCGCGGCAAGCGACTCGGCATGGTCGACGCAAAACGAATCAACCCATACGTTGGCATCCACCATTATTTTGAGGAAAGCCCCGCTCACAGGATCATCCCCTTTTGGCGACAGCGCTCATCCATGGCTTCGGAATAGATTGTGTCCCAATCGCGATCGTCGGATGCAGACGATGTATCGATACCCAGGTTCGCGTAAAGCTGATCCGCCGCCGCCCATGATGCGGCGAACGGAGTATCGGGCGCGACGGCCTGCTTGCGGTCGTCGGCGGCCGCAAGCACTTCCTCGCACTGCCTGCCACCCTGCGCGACCTTGGCCACCACCTTTTTGATGAGCTCGGGCAGTGACCCGCCCGAAAGCCGCAGCACCTCCTCGGCACGGTTCTTGACCTGGCGATCAACGCGAACATTCACCTGCGCCATACTGCTAACAGCACTCATCTCAACCCCACCTTCAACTTCTGCTAACCAGGCTAGCACAACTATATATTGCTGCTAGCACACGGTCAAACGCAAAAGGCCTGCATTCTGGCGGCTGCAACACCGCCCAAATGCAGGCCAAAACTTAAGTAAAAGCGCTAGCGCAGATATGCCTTCGCGTTGCCCAAGCTATACGCAATCGTCGAGCCGTTGTGCAGCAGCGACGACGTTTGCGGGGCGATCTTGCCGGTAATACCCAATGCCAGCAGCGCCGAGTTGGTGAGCATGACCTTGGCATACGAGCTCGTCAGACGGTCGATGAGCCCCTGGCTCATGCGGCGCAGACGCACGATCGCGGCAAGGTCCGTATCGGTCAGGATGATATCGGCGACCTCCTTGGCGATGTCGCTTCCGCCGCCCATGGCCAGCCCCACATCGGCCAAACCGAGCGCTGGCGAATCGTTGACGCCGTCGCCCACCATGGCAACATGGCGTCCCTCGCTCTTAATGCGCTCTACATACGCGTACTTGTCCTCGGGCAACAGCTCGGCCTTAAACTCATCGACGCCCGCCTCGCGCGCAATGCGCTCGGCCGTGCGTTCCGAGTCGCCCGTGAGCATGACCACGTGCTTAACGCCCAACGCATGCAGGTCGGCGATGGCCTCACGGACCCCGGGCTTGAGCGGGTCCTCGATACCGAGAACGCCCACAACGGTGCCGTCGATTGCCAGGTAGAGCGGCGACAGGCCCTGCATCTGGGACTCGATTTGCTCCTTGATGTCGGACTCGAGCTGCGCGCTCTCGTCCTCAAATACAAAGTGCGCGGAACCGATGATGGCGCGACGCCCTTCAATGGACGAAGCGATGCCGTGCGCCACAATATACTCGACCGCAGCGTGACGCTCGCGGTGCTCGAGCCCGCGCTCGCGGGCGGCGTTGACCACAGCGCGCGCCACCGGATGCGGGAAATGCTCCTCCAGACAGGCAGAAAGGCGCAGAACCTCGTCCTCGCTCCAGCCATCGGTGGTGAGCACGCAGGCAAGACGCGGCTGCGCCTCGGTAAGCGTGCCGGTCTTATCAAACACAATGGTGTCAGCCTTGGCAAACGACTCAAAGTACTTCGCGCCCTTGACCATGACGCCCATCTTGGCAGCATCGCTCATGGCAGTCATGACGGCGACGGAACCCGTGAGCTTGAGTGCGCACGAGTAGTCGACCATCAGCGCCGCTGAGGTCTTGATGAGGCTGCGGGTGGTAAGAGCGACAAGACCTGCAAGCAAGAAATTCCACGGGACAATCTTGTTGGCGAGGTCCTCCATATGCGACTGACCCTCGGACTTGAGCGAGTCGGCCGTCTGCACGAGCGAGACGATTGAGCGCAGTTTGGTTTGCGCCGTATTGGCGCGCACGCGCACCAAAATGCCGCCGTCCTCCACGACGGTACCGGCGAACACGTCGTCGCCCACGCTGCGCTCGACGGCCAGCGGCTCGCCGGTCAGGGTCGCCTGGTTGACCATAGCGCTCCCCTGCTCGACAACACCGTCGATGCAAATGGACATGCCAGTGCGCACGGCGACCAGATCGCCGGGCTCGAGCTCGGTGGCGGCAACGCTTACCTCGGTGTCGCCGACCACTTTTTGTGCCTTATCGGGCACGTCGAGCAGCGAGTTGATGAGCTCGTTTTCGCTCATGGCGCGGGTGTAGTCCTCGAGCAGCTCGCCCACGTTGAGCAGGAACATCGTCTGTCCCGCGGTATCGACATCGCGCTTGACAAACGAGATACCGATAGCCGAAGCGTCGAGTACGGGAACGGTCAGGCGCGGCTGCGCGAGCTCACGGAGGGCGGCGCGCAAAAATGCCATGTAACCGGCCACGACAAAGATGGCACGCAGCGGCGTAGGCAGGAACCAGCGGCGCGCGTAGTGGGCGCCGATAAGTGTGGCAAGATCCATGACGAGCTTGTGTCTGCGCGGCTCGAGTTGCATCACGTAACCCGACTTGGCATCGGCGATAGCTTGAGCATCGAGTGCACCCAGGGCATCGAGCACGGCCGTGCGACGCTGCTCGTCATATTCGAGCGCCATCTGGCCAATACGGCCGTAGACACACACCTTGTGCACGCCGTCGATGTCGCCGCTGAGCTTAAGAAGTGCATCGAGATCGCTCTCTGGCACAGGACCCGCCAATTGAAGACGGGTCCTGCCGGGGATCTCGCTAATAATCGAGAATCTCATAGTTTGTGCCTGGAGTGCTACTCGGCTGCCTTGTCCGCAGCGGCCTCGCTCTGGGTGATGTAGGCAGCCTCGGCAACCATGTCATCGACATTGGCCTTGGCCTGCTCGACCATGTCCTGGTAGCAATTCTTGACGCGCATACCGCACGCGATGCCCTGCACGCAGGCGTTCTTTACCGGAGCGCTAGTGAGCAGCTTGATGCCGGCCGTACCAAGCAGAAAACCGCCACCGACAAGCAGGGTGTTAAACGTCGACTTCTTCATGTTGCTTCTCCCTTTTGCCGCACAAGCGCGGCATGGTGCCTTAGCACCCGAGTTCATTAGTTTGCTCGAGCACGCTTTTGAGACTAGTTTAGTATAACTATTGGGGTCAACAACGGCTAACTTTTTGGAAAATATACGATCAAGACCGCCCGGTACTCGGCGGTTCACCCACCACGACGCAAATCCGCACCCCAAGGGGAATCCGCCCTCGTCCTTGCAAATCTAAGATGAATGGTTGCCTGCGAAGTGAACGAGCAAAATCGGACCCCCGAAGCATCCGCATTTTTCGCCAGCAAAACCGCAGGAAAAACTCGACAAAATCACAGGAAACAAAGTCCCAAAAGTGTCGATGCTTCAGGGGTCCAAACAAGGTCGTTCACTTCTGGGGAAACCATTCACCTTCGATTTCCACAGCCTCGAATACATGACCAGGGGACGACCTCTTTACCCCTTTCCTACAGCTGCCAGGCAGCCGCTTCCTTTTGCAGCGCAACCATGCGGGCGAATTCTCCACCCGCCGCCTTGAGCTTCGCCGGAGTGCCCTGCTCGGCAACCACACCATCCTTGAGTACAACGATTTTGTCGGCATTTTCCACCGTACGCATACGGTGGGCAATAACGATAACCGTCTTACCTGCAAGCAGACGGGAGAGCGCCTGCTGAACTACGGTCTCGTTCTCCACATCCAAGCTCGCCGTCGCCTCGTCCAACAGCACGATGGGCGCGTCTTTGAGCAGCGCACGGGCGATGGAAATGCGCTGGCGCTCTCCGCCGGACAGCTTGGAGCCGTTCTCGCCGATCATGGTGTCATAGCCCTGCGGCATGCGGCTCACAAACTCGTCGCAGTTGGCGGCACGCGCGGCAGCAAGCACTTCCTCATCGGTGGCATCGCGACGACCAAGACGGATGTTTCCCATCACCGTGTCGTCAAAGAGTAACACGTCTTGGAACACAATGGCGTAATCGCGCAGCAGCACCTCGGGGTCCACGCTCGCAACATCCACGCCACCCACGGTGACCGTGCCTTCGGTGGCGTCCCAAAAGCGCGCGGCCAGGCGGCTCACCGTAGACTTACCGGAACCCGAAGGACCGACCAGCGCCGTAACTTCGCCTTCCTTGGCGGTAAAGCTCACGTCGGTCAAGACCTTCTCGCCGGCGCGGCCGTCCTCGCCCGCACCATAGCCAAATGCCACGTGATCGAACACCACATCGTGGCCCACGGGCTCAAATTTCTCGCTACCCCGCGCCACAGGCTCTTCCATGATGGAACGCATGCGCTTGGCAGACGACTCGGCGACAAACAGCTCCGACACGAGCATAAGGGCCTGATCAAACGGCGCGTAGATACGGCTCACCATAAGCAGGAAGGCAAACATCACCAAAAAGTCGACCTGCCCGGAGGCGACCATCGTGGCGCCCGTGACCAGCGTGGTGGCAATGCCCAGACGCAGAATGGAGAAGGCGGAGTTGACCAGAAGCCCGTTGACGAGCTCGCCCTTGGTGGTCTCGCGCTCCTCGGCATCGATCACGGCGTTGAGCCCCTCAAGATAATGGGCCTCCTGGTTGGTGGCGCGGATTTCGCGCACGCAGTCGAGCGTCTCCTGGATCGCCTCGGTGACCTTGACCTTCTCGGCGCGCACGCGATCGAACACCGGGGTCATGGGGCCGCGTGTTAGATACAGCACGGCAAAGGCCACGGGAATGCTCCAAAACGCCGCGACCGCCAGCTGCCAGCAAAAGAACAGCGATGACGCGAACACAATGGCGCTTGCGATGATGGCGCCCCAGAGTTCTCCCAGCACATGGCTGTAGGCGTGCTCCATAGTCTGAACGTCACCCATGATGGTCTCGGTTAAATCGGCCAGATCACGACGACCAAAAAACGACAGCGGCAGTTTGCGCAAGCGCTCGGCGATCTCCATACGCTGCTTGCCGCACTCCCCGTAAAAGATGCAGTAGGTGTAGTAATACTGTTGCCAGTTAGAGGCAAAGAGCAACACGAAAAAGACCAGGAGGCCGCCCACGATCGGCAGGGCATCCGGTAGGTCGGCCCCGCTGGCGAGATGCTCGACAAAGCCGGCCATAACCAGGAATAAAAAGCCCATGCCGGCCATAGTAATAAGATTGGTGAGCGCGGTCCAGAAGACACCGCGTTTTACGCCGGCGATGCCTTTATCGGATAGGAAATACTTCTTTTGGAATGAGGCGAACATTTAGGCCTCGCCTCCCTTCGCGACGGCGGCATCCGCGGTCGTAGCAGTAATCTTCCAACTCGCGGCCTGCTCGTACTCGGCCCACATCTTGGCATATAGACCCTCTTGGGACAGCAGTTCGGCATGGGTACCCGACTCCTGCACGCTGCCCTGGTTGAGCACCACGATTTGGTCTGCGCCCACTACAGTCGAGAGTCGGTGCGCAATCATAATGACCGTGCGACCCGCCGCCAGCTTGCTAAAGGCGCGCTGGATGAGCGCCTCGTTCTCGGGGTCGGCAAACGCCGTGGCCTCATCGAGCACCACGATAGGCGCGTCTTTAAGGATCGCGCGGGCGAGTGCCACGCGCTGGACCTCGCCGCCCGAAAGATATGCTCCACCGGCGCCGAGCATGGTGTTGATGCCCTGTGGGAGTTTGGCCACAATGTCGTCGCACTGAGCTGCGGAGAGGGCCGCACGTACTTCGTCATCAGTGGCCGTAGGCTTGGAGGCGCGCACGTTATCGGCAAGTGTTTGCCGGAACAGCTGGTTGGTCTGGAACACGAAGGCGACCTGGTCCATAAGCTCGTGTGGATCCATATCGCGAACGTCCACACCGCCTACGAGCACTCGACCCGAGGAAACATCCCAAAAACGCGGGATCAGGCTTGCGCAGGTTGACTTACCGCCGCCCGAAGGACCCACCAGGGCGAGGGTGCTCCCCGCGGAAACGCTAAAACTCACATGGTTGACGGCAGGCGCCTCGGCGCCTTCGTAGGTAAAGCTCACATCCTCAAATCGCACGTCGTTGCCGGCAGGGTGCTTGGGTTGGGCGGGCACGGAGAGCTGCTTGGAATCCATAACGCTTCGGATGCGAGCCAGCGAATCGGCACTCATCTGAGAGGCCTCGCCCACAAACATGAGCTTGGTCATGGCCGTCGGCACTACGGCCGAGAATATCGCGTAAAACGTGAAGTTTGCCATAAAATGCGCGAAGTCCGTCTCGCCCGGTGCCAACAGCAACGCCACGGGCAGCAGGAATGCCACAAGACCATTGAGCGCGGTAAGGTTGAGCACCTGCGGGCCTCGGCAGAATGTGCCCGAATAGTTTTGTGCCATGTCGGCGTATTCGGCGATCGCATCGTGGAAGGCCTTAAAGGAGTAGACCGTCTGCTGAAACACCTTGACCACGGGGATACCGCGTACGTATTCGGTACCGGTCTTGTTCATCTTGACCAGCGCTCCCATGTAGGCCTTCATAAGCTCGGCGCCCTTGCCGCCCATCATGGTGGCCATGGCGCCAAACGAAATGGCCACCGAGATGAGACATGCCGCGCCCAAACGCCAATCGAGTGCGAAAAGCAGCACGAGCAGGCCGGCGACCATGGCGGTGGCGCCGGCGATATCGGGCAGCATGTGCGCAAGCAGGGTCTCGGTGGAGGCGGCACATCCGTCTACAATACGGCGCAGCTCACCGGTGGCGTGCATGTCAAAGTAGCCAAGCGGCAGCTTAAGCAGGTGTTCGCTCGCAGTCTTGCGGATATTGGACGCGCAGCGAAACGCAGACAGGTGCGTGCACATGAGGCCTGCGAAATACACTACGATGCTTGCCAGGGCAAAACCCACGGCCCACCAGCCATACATCGCGATATCGGTGGCTTCGCTCCAGTTAGGCGCCACAGCGATAAGGTCTCGCGCGACAAACCAGATGCACACATACGGGCCAAAGCTCAGCAGCTGCGAGAGCGCCGAGAGCGCCATGCCCAAATACGTTAGGAATTTACGGTCGCCGGCATATGCAAGTAGCTCGCCGATACCGCCGCCTTCCCTTTTTGATCCCTTTGCCATGAGATTCCTTTCTAACGGCTTGAGAGTTAACCGTAATCAACTTATCATTGATATGTTAGCCAAGGCACACAATCGAGCCAGGTGTGGATGTTTCTGCAAAGGAAGGGGACGCTTTCGAAAATGCATCGTGCCGCGACCGACATAACCGAACTCTACGCACCGCAGTTTGATCAGTTTGGCCTGGAGCTTTCCGGCAAGGGCGCCGTCTTTACCGGCGAGGTGGCAAACGATCGGGCGCACGGACGCGCATGGATCATGCCCCTCTCCCCCACTTGCATCGTCATAGAGCATTTCATTACCCCGACGCACGATATGTACCTGGCCGAATACACACCTGAGCCGTACGCCTGCGTGAGCGAGGTCAGCGCGCCCACACTTACATGCATGCCCGAGGCTGGCATAACGCCTGCGAACCTTACACTCTTGCATGGACCTTGGCCAAACAATGCCGTTTGCAGCTTTATCCAAGATAACTGTGGCGAGGAGTTAAGCCCGCTATTTGCAGGGCAACTCTACCACTCGCGCTCGGTGCTCTTTTTGCCTGGATATTTTGACGAACTGGAGCACCGCTATCCCACCGAGTTCGCGGGAATCTTTGAGGCGTTTGCCGAGCCATGGCACGAGGAAGCGACGTCTGCCATCTGCCACACGCTGCGCCGGATTAACGAGAACCGCGCCCGCACCGTAGGCGGGCACGTCTATATGCAAGGTATCGTGGAGACCATGGTCGCGGAGCTCGCCTGTTCGCATGCGGCCCATAGACAGGCGCAACGGGCGACAGGCACGTACGCCAGCGTGACTATAGCCAAGGAAGCGTCTGCCCTTGTAGAGCGCTCGTTCGACAAGGGCAGACATGTGAGCATCCAGGAGGTGGCCGAGAGACTCTTTACGTGCCGATCCAAGCTGTGCGCCACCTTTAAGGCCCAAACCGGCGAGTCCCTGGGTGCCTACATACGAAGGCGCCGCATGGAGCGGGCGCAGGAGCTTTTGGCAGATAGCTCGCTTACGATAGCACAGGTGGCAGAGCGGCTCGACTACCCTCAGCAGGCTGCCTTCGCCCAAGCCTTCAAACAATACACCGGCACCACCCCCACCGCTTGGCGTTCCCAACATATATAAAGAATGAGGGCGCCAACGGCGCCCTCATTCACTCTATTCCATTCAGCCCACCTGACCCGAACGGCCGAGTCGTCGCAGAACCCGAGAGCCCCGGCAGGGCGGGTGCTTGCTCAAAATGAGTTCCGCACGCAAAGAAGGCCACTTAATGTGGCCTTCGTCTTGCGCAGGACTGTTTGAAATTTTGAGGAAGCACCCGCCCTGCCGGGGCTCCCGGGTTCCCGCTTACGAGAGCGACGTTCTCAGCAACTCGTTGAAGAGCTTCGGGTTGCCCTTGCCGCGGCTCGCCTTCATGCACTGACCCACCAAAAAGCCGATGACCTTCTGGTTTCCGTCGCGGTACTGCTGCGCCTGCTCGGCACAGTTTGCCAGCACCTCGTCCACGATCGGCTGCAGCGCGCCGGCATCGCTCACCTGACGCATACCGCGCTCGTCGACGATCTTGTTGGGATCGTCACCGGTCTGGGCCATGGCCTCAAAAACCTCGTGCGCTTGGTTGGAGCTGATGGCATCGGTCGCCAGCAGCTTGGCGAGTGCCGCCACCTGAGCCGGCGCGATGCCGGACTCGGCGAGTGACACGCCTGCGCCCTTAAGGTAGGCAATCATCTCGTTGACCAGCAGGTTTGCGACCGTCTGGGCCTCCTTGCCGGCCATACCAGCAGCGGCGGCCTCAAAGAAGTCGGCAAACTCGGGGTCGCCGGCAATCTGCTCGGCGTCGGCCGTCTTAATGCCAAAGTCAGCCTCAAAACGAACGCGCTTGGCATCGGGCAGCTCGGGGATCTCGCCACGGCAGCGGTCGATAAACTCATCATCCAGATCGAACGGCGCCAGATCGGGATCGGGGAACAGACGATAGTCGTCGGCCGTTTCCTTCACACGCATGACCACGGTGCGCTTGCGGCTGGGCTCCCAGTGACGGGTCTCCTGGTAGATAATGCCGCCCTCCTCGAGCACCTCGGCTTGGCGGCAAATCTCGTAGGCAAGGCCGTCATGCAGGCTCTTAAACGAGTTGAGGTTCTTGAGCTCGGTCTTGGTGCCCAGCTTGGTCTCGCCGCGGCGGCGCAGCGACACATTGCCGTCGCAGCGCATGGAACCTTTCTCCATGGAGCAGTCCGAAATGCCCAGCGTCACAAAGATGCGACGGAGCTTTTCCATAAACAGGCGAGCCTCCTCGGGCGTGCGCAGGTCGGGCTCGGTGACGAGCTCGATGAGCGGCGTGCCGCAGCGGTTGTAGTCGACGAGCGACTCGGCCGCGGCGGTAATGCGGCCCTCGGCGCCGCCCACGTGCACCATCTTGGCGGCATCTTCCTCCATGTGGATACGCAGGATGCGGATGGGCACCGTGTAGGAACCGTCCTTGCGACGCTCGGGCATCTGCAGGTTGGACGCGTCATAGCTGGCCAGATGGCCGGCACGCTGATTGCCCTCGCGCATGGTCGACGTCATGGACGTGGACAGGCCCTCGGCGTTGGCCGAAGCGCTCGCCAGGCTCTGGGCCTCGGCCTCGCCAAACGCGCAGTCGGGGCGCTCGGCGGCACCGCGACCGGTCACGTCCAGGTCCAGGTGGCCATACATGGCAAAGGCGACCGGACCCTGCGTGGTCTGGAAGTTCTTGGCCATATCGGGATAGAAGTAGTGCTTGCGGTAGAACATCGAGTGGCGCTGAATCTCGCAGTTGGTGGCGAGACCGGCCTTGACGATGCTCTCGATGGCGCGCTTGTTGGGCACCGGCAGGGCGCCGGGCAGGCCCAGGCACACCGGGCACACGTTGGCGTTGGGCTCGTCATCATGGCTGAGCTTGCAGTTGCAGAACATCTTGGTATCGAGTGCGGTGAGCTCGGTATGGATCTCCAGGCCAATCACGGCCTCCCAATCCTGCAGGACCTCGGAAAGCTCCTTCATTACAGCTCGCCTCCCTTCCCGGCAAAATCGGGCGCGACGGAAAGCGCGGGCGCACCCGTGGCGGCATCGGCAAAGCCGCGCTCCAGGGCGCGGGCAAACGTGAGCAGCTGACGGTCCTTAAAGGCCGGACCAACCAGCTGGGCAGAAACGGGCAGTTTGCTGTCCTCGCCCAAGCCCAGCGGCACCGAGATGCCGCCGTTGCCGCAAATGTTGAGCGAAATGGTGTACAGGTCGGAGAGGTACATCTGCGTGGGGTCGCTAATCTCGCCAAACTTAAAGGCCGTGCGAGGCGAGGTGGGCATAAGGATAGTGTCCACCTTGGCATACGCGGCGTCGTAGTCCTGCGTGATGAGCGTGCGGGCCTTTTGCGCGGCGTAGTAGTACCTGTCGTACACGCCCGAGCTCAGCAGGTAGGCGCCGAGCATCTGACGGCGCTTGGCCTCGGCGCCAAAGCCGTGGGCGCGCGACAGCGAGCTCTGGTCGGACAGGTTGGCGCAGCCCTCCTCCTGATAGCCGTAACGGATACCGTCGAAACGGGCCAGGTTGGAGAACGCCTCGGCCGGGCCGATGACGTAGTAGGCGGCGATGGCGGCGTCCAGGTGCGGCAGGTCGACCTCGACCAGCTCGGCGCCCTGGTTCTGCAGCTCCTGGGCGGCGCGCTGAACAGCGGCCTTGACCTCGGGCGTCAGGCCCTCGGCCTCCATAAACGCGGGGATGATGCCCACGCGCTTGCCCTCGATGCTGTCGTTGAGATGCTCGGTAAAGTCGACGGCGCAATCCTGGCTGGTGCAGTCGTACGGATCGTGGCCCGCACCGGTGAGCGCGTTCATGGCCAGCGCGACATCCTCGACCGTGCGGCCAAAGGGGCCCACCTGGTCGAGCGACGAGCCAAAGGCCACCACGCCGTAGCGGCTCACGGCGCCATACGTGGGCTTAAAGCCCACCACGCCGCAGAGGCTCGCCGGCTGGCGAATGGAGCCGCCGGTGTCCGAGCCCAGCGAGAGCGCGACCTCGCCCGCGGCAACGGCGGCAGCGGAGCCACCCGAGGAGCCGCCGGGCACGCGCTCGGTATCCCAGGGGTTGTTGGTGCGGTGGAAGGCAGAGCTCTCGGTGGAGCTGCCAAAGGCAAACTCGTCCATGTTTGCCTTGCCCATGGGCAGGCAGCCGGCATCGAGCATGCGCTGGACGCAGGTGGCAGTGTAGACGCTCTGGTAGTCCTCGAGCATGCGGGAAGCGCAGGTGGTGCGCGTGCCCACGAGGTTCATGTTGTCCTTAATGGCCAGCGGCACGCCCGCGAGCGGGGGCAGCGGCTTGCCTGCGGCACGGTCGGCATCCACGCGCGAGGCGGCCTCGAGCGCAAGCTCGGGCGACACCTGCAGGAATGCCTGGACCCCGCCCTCGCGCGCCTCGATGGCGGCAAGAGAGGCCTGGGCCACCTCGGTAGCGGAAAAGTCGCCGGCGGCAACGCCCGCGGCGATCTGGGCGGCAGTAAAGGAATCGAAGCTCTGCGCCATTACTCGCTCTCCCCCTCTCCCAAAATGGACGGCACGCGGAAGTAGCGGTCGCGCGCGCTGCCAGCGTTTTCCAGCGCGACGTCGAGCGGCAGATCGCGTTCGGGCTCGCGCAGGTCATCGCCCATCACGTTGGACAGGCTTCCGATGGGATGGAACGTGGGCTCCACGTCGGGCAAGTCATATTGCAAGACGGGCTCGAGCATCTGGACGGCATCGTTCATGTAGGACGTCATCTGGGCGAGCTCGTCATCGGTCAGTGCGATCTTTGCGTACTCGGCGATGCCGCGCACGTCTTTCTCGCTGAGTGCCATAGGCGCTCCCTTCCGCATAACAGTTAAACCGCTCTAGTATACAGGGCAACGCCGGCTTGGAGCAGGCGCTTTACCCAAATGCAGCGAAAACGTAACGAGGGCGGCGGGCTGGCAGGCAACGGGCTGACGGTTATACAGCGAAACCGCACCGTCCATAGCGAAAACCGTCCCGTCCACAACGAAACCGTCCCGTCCACAACGCAAACCATCACAACATTCGATGTTTTTCGCCAAAATCGAGATTTTCATCGAATGTTGTGATGGTTTTTACTGCCGTGAGGAACGATCAAAATGTCGGCGGCCAAACAGCAGTAACGCCGCGGGAACAGCTGTCACAACCACGCCCGCCCCTACGAGCGTCTGCTGCACGCCAAACGTCGCCGCCAGCCACGGGGCAATCGCCAGCGGGGCCACGCCGGCGAACATGTTGCCGAAGCCCATGACCGAGTTCACGCGACCAAGCTGTTCGAGCGGTGCCGTCGTTTGCACAATGGTGTTGTGGAGCGGGTTGACGACGCCCCAAGCTACGCCCAGTACAATCTGGCCGACAAGGGCTACGCCCACGTACGGTGTCCCCACATAGAGCAAGCTTCCCAGGCCCACGGACAGAAGCGCCACAAGCAGCGTCTTAAGGTTGACCAGGTGCGGCGGCAAGCGGAGCGCGACCACGGCGCCCAGCACCGCGCCCACACCGCAAGCAGACGAGAGCCAGCCCATCCACTCGACACCGACATGCAGAACATCACGGTAGAAGAATGACTCCAGTGGATCGAAGGCGCCATAGCCAAAGTTCGAAAGGAAAATAATGCAGAACAGCAGGGCGAGGACGCTGTTGGTAAAGACCGTCTTGATGCTGGTCGCGAAGGTGACGCGGGAAGATGTGTTGAGGTCGGGACATTGGCTGGTATTGTCCGATGTGGTGTCACCGATCGCGGGTTTGCCTTCGTGCGCGGTGGCCAGACCCGTCCGCGGCCTAAAGCCCCAACCGGCGACGAGCGCCAGTACGGTAAAGAGCATCATGAGCAAAAACACCGCGCGCGACGATGCAGCCGCCGCGACAAAGCCGCCCAGTGTGGGGCCGACGATAATGCTCACGTTGGAGAACATGGTTATGGCAGAGTTGATGTCTTTGAGCTCGACAGGATCGTCGGTGAGATAGGCCGGATAGGATGTGGCGATGGGCTGGGCAAACCCCATCACAAAGCCCAGGAGCACCGCGCCGGCAAGGACTGTTCCGGTCGCGCTACCAAAGGCGAGGATTGCCGCGCCGGTTGTCAACGTGCCGACGATACTCGTCCGGAAATGCCGGCACGGACCCCAAGCGTCGAGCACCGCGCCGCCCGCAAAGGACCCCAGGATCACGAAGACGTTCATAAACAGGACGGCCAGCGATGTCGCGCCGACCGAGGCATCGTCCGCATAGGTGAGCGTTCCGATGACGCCGATAAAGTAGCTGGTCTGAAAACCGGTGTAGATGAGAAAGCGCATCGCCACCAGGCGCTTGGCCTGCACGGACAGTGATGATTGAGGCTTTGAAAAAAGAGATGCGAGCATGGAGACTCCTTGTTTCATACGAATACGGGCGGTGGGCATTCGCCACCGTCTGTCAAATCAATCTATCCGCATGAAAAATTAAGGACGCATCAGGACCCTTCTCTCCGTTTTTCGCTCAGTATGAACTACTTGGTAGATTGTAAGGCATGTCACAAGAATCTACCAAAGCAAAGACCACCACAAAGGTCCCTGGCCCCTCTGTGGTGGTTGCGACGTTTACGCTGGTTGAGGCTTGGCTATACCAGGTCGGCGCCGTTGGACTCGATGACCTTCTTGTACCAGAAGAAGCTGTCCTTGCGGCTGCGGGCGAGTGTACCGTTACCGTCGTTGTCCTTGTCGACGTAGATAAAGCCGTAGCGCTTCTTCATCTCGCCGGTCGAGGCACTCACCAAATCGATGCAGCCCCACATGGTGTAGCCCATCAGGTCCACGCCGTCCTCGATGGCAATCTCCATCTGCTTGATATGATCGCGCAGGTAATCGATGCGGTAGCCGTCGTGGATCGCGCCGTCCGCCTCGACCTCATCCACCGCGCCCAGGCCGTTCTCGACGATCATCAGCGGCACTTGGTAGCGGTCGTAGACCTCCTCCAGGTAGTAACGCAGGCCCTCGGGGTCGATTGCCCAACCCCAATCGCTCTTCTTGAGATACTCGTTGCCGGCGCCACCAAAGATGTTGCCCTGCTCCAGCAGCACCGGGTCGGCCGTGGCGGTGGCGCTCATGTAGTAGCTAAAGCTGTAGAAGTCGACCTTGCCGCCGGCCAGCGTGGCGGCATCCTCGGGTGAAACCTCCACGTGCACGCCTTCGCGGCGCCACACGCTGGGCGCCCATGAGGGATACGCACCGCGCACCTGCACGTCGCCGCAGTAGAAGTTCATCTCGCGCTGCTGCTTTTGCGCCGCCAGGACGTCAGCTGGATTGCACGTATGCGGGTAGCAGGCGTTGCCGGCGATCATGCAGCCGATCTTGTTCTGGGGATCGATCTGATGACCCATGGTGACGCACTTGGCGCTTGCCAGGAACTGATGGTGCAGAGCGTCGAAGCGCGCCTGCGGATCGTCCCAGTCGCAGTTGCCAAAGGCCATGGGCGTGTCAGTTGCCTCGGGCACCATACCGCCGCCCATCACGCCGCCAAAGCCGCCCATGAGCAGGCAATTGATCTCGTTAAAGGTGAGCCAGTAGCGCACCAGGCCCTTGTACTCGATCATGACAGTGCGGGCGTAGTTGAGATAGAAATCGATGAGCTTGGGGTTCTTCCAGCCGCCGTAGTTTTTGGACAGGCCATAGGGCAGCTCGTAGTGGCTGAGGGTGACCATGGGCTCGATGCCCTGCTCCTGACAGGCCTGGAACACGCGACGGTAGAACTCGATGCCGGCCTGGTTGGGCTCGGCCTCATCGCCGTTGGGGAAGATGCGGCTCCAGTTGATGGACATGCGGTAGCACTTAAAGCCCATCTCGCCAAAAAGCTTGATATCGTCGAGGTAGTGATGGTACATGTCCACGGCCTCGTGGCTGGGATAGTAGTACTGGGGCAGAATGCCGTCGGTAATGTGGCGCGGCTCGGAGACCGTGCCGCCGGTCATGATATCGGGAACACTGAGGCCCTTGCCGTCCTCGTTGTATCCGCCTTCGCACTGATTGGCGGCAGTGGCGCCGCCCCACAGAAATCCATCGGGAAAAGCCATGTTGGCTCCTTTCGTACGTGTTGGGAGGGTTCCACGGACGCTGGGGCGGCGTCCGCGGGGTAATTTGCGCCCCGCTCGGGGTCCGCACAAGGACCGCCGCCACGAAACCTGCCTATCTACTACGTTTTGCCGCGAACCCCCGACCACGCCGCATTGGCAAAAATAAAACCGCAGGTAGATGGCTTGACGATTCTCGGAAAACCACCGTGTGGTTGGCCCTTGCCACATAAACGTAGTAGATGGGCCGGTTTCGTGGCGAGGCATGTACTGGATGCCCCGCGCGAGGCCCGTTCGATCAAAACCATGTCGGTTTACTACGATGGATCGATGGCTCTCGAGCACACCGGAAATTGCAAAACTAAAAATCGCAGGTAGGAGGCTTGACCATTTCCGAAAAATCACGGTGCGGTCGGCCCCTGTAGATTCATCGTAGTAAACCGGCATAGTCTTGATTTGGGCAGTTGCCCAAACGGGCGCATGCGCAGACCGTCTCGCCCATTTGGAAAAAGCCGGCGAGGCGCTCCCCCCGCCGGCTTGGTACCGAGTCTTTGTCGTTTGGGCTACTTGGCAGCCTCGGGCTTGTAGGTGACAAACTCGATTGCGAAGCCCACGACGGCACCCACGAGCGAAGCAACGATAGCCCAGATCATGTGGTTGATGCCGTTAACACCGGAGGGGTCGATGAAGGACAGCCAGTTGAAGACGCCCAGACCACCGGACATGTACACCACGGCGCCGGAGATACCGATGATGAGGCCGCCCACGGCAGAACCGATGCTGGCGTTGATGAAGGCCTTCTTATCGGGCAGGGCGACACCGTAGATAGCGGGCTCAGTGACACCAAAGAAGAAGGCGGAGATCATGGCCGGCAGCGCGATGCCGCGGAACTTCTCGTCCTTGTTCTTGAGATACATGGCAAAGAGCACGGCGCCCAGCGAGAAGGAGTGGGCAATAACGGAGCCCAGGATGTAGTCGTGGCCCAGAGTGGACAGGTTGACCAGCGCGATAGGCACGAGCGACCAGTGGAAGCCAAAGATGACCAGGCACATCCAGAAGGCACCGACGAGGGTGCAGCCCAGGAGGGAGCCGATCATGGGCAGGCCAAACAGCAGTGCGAAGAACTCACCGAGCAGGTTGGTGATGAGCGTGGCGATGGGGCCAATGACCAGGTAGCCAAGGGTGACGGTGACGGTGACGACGATCAGCGGGGTGAAGAACATCTTCATAGAAGCGGGCATCCACTTCTTAACCCAGTGCTCGAGGGTAGAACCGAACCAGATCATGAGAAGGATGGGGATAACGGAGCTGGTGTAACCCGAGGCAGGCATGATGAGCGGCAGGCCCAGGAACGTGGTGTACCAAGAGAAGGTGCCGGCAAAGCCGAGCTGCACGGAACCGACAACCTCGCCCGAGGTCAGGGCAACCATGGTGGGATAGACCAGGGCAAAGGCGATGGCCATGCCGTTGAACTCGCTCATCTTGAACTTCTTGGCCGCAGTAAAGCCAAGCACCACGGGCAGGAAGTAGAACATGCCGTCAGCGACGGTGTAGAGCAGCGTGTAGGCGCCGTCGTTGGCAAAGCGCGGGACCAGGAAGGTAGCGAGCGCCAGCAGGCCCTTCATGATACCGGCAGCGGCGAAGGTGCCGAGCATGGGGGCGAAGATGCCCGAGATGAGGTCGATGATCACATCGGTAACGCCCTTGGGAGCGGCATCGTCGTCATCGGCGTCGACGGCGCCGCCGTCGCTAAAACCGCCGGCCTTGAGAACGGCGTCGTAGACGTCCTCGACGATGTTGCCCACAACAACCTGGTACTGGCCGTTGGCGTGCATGACCTTGATGACGTTGGGCAGCTCGGAGATTGCCTCGTCATTGGCCTTCGACTCGTCCTTGAGCTTAAAACGAACACGGGTAATGCAGTGTGCGACGCATTTGACGTTGGACTTACCGCCAACCAGCTCTACGATCTGGGCAGCAAGATCGTCGTATTTACCTGCCATGATCTGTCCTCTCTTTTCCAAATTTCGACAAAAATATCCCCTACCGCGAGCCGGTACCTTGCCCGCAGTTAGAAACCAAAAAGAATTGTTGCGATTGCCGCCAGACTGGCGGCTTTACTCACTCGGTCTGCGAAGCCGATCGCAGACGGTTGATATGCATCATCAGATACAGAAGCTCCTCGTCCGAGCAGCTCTGCCTGAACTCTTTCTCGAACACGCGGTTGATGGCGTATGCGCACTGGTAGGCCTCGGGAAAATCGCGGGCGGCCTGCATAAACAGCGAGGAGTTCTCGGTCTGCGTGCACTTGCCCTTGCAGAGGCGACGAACCAAAAAACGCAGGTGCGCAAGAAAGCGAATATAGCTATACGACGCCGTGTCGAGCGAGCAGCCAAGCTGCTTTTCCACGGAATGAGTCACCTCGTCGAGCACGCGGGTGCTCTTCATGATGAAGTCCATGTCCTTGGCGCGGCCCATGCCGTCGACCTCGGCGTTAACGATATGGAGCGCGATGCTCGTGGCCTCGTTCTGACCCAGCTTGACGCCGGTGTGCTTTTGCACGATAGCGAGCGCGGCCTGGCCGATCTCGAGTTCGCGCGGGTAGATGAAGGCCACCTCGTGCTCGAGCGGGTTGGGAGCGCTGAGCTGGTCGTCGTCGCGCTGGACGGCAAACTGCAGGTGATCTGCCAGAATAAAGGGCAGGCCACCGGAAAGCTTACAGCCAAGCTGCTGCGACGCGAAGCAGGCAATGTCGCTCGCGGCGAGCAGGACGTCGTCGGGAAGGGTGCCCACCATATCCTGCAGGCTTTCGGGAACGTTATAGAATTTGCGCTGGATGAGGGACTCATCGGCAAGTTTGTACGGCATCTCGTGAAAACCGATGCCCTTGCCAAAGACAACAACCTCTCGACCGTCATCGCTGGCGGCAAGAGCAACGTTATTGTTGATCTTCTTTAAAATGAGCATGAAAAAACTCCTCGGACATCGGCGCTAGACGACGGGGCGATATTCCTCGTCTTCTATTATGCGCAAGTGATGCCTCCCGAGGAGTAACAAACTTGTGAGCACGTGGGCGATTGTAGGATGAAACTTGCATGCGGCGTAAGCCCCATTGGCGCGAAAGTCCTCCGAACGGTAGGAAATCGCCTGTAAACGGCAAAACCACCACAAAGGTGCCTGGCCCCTTTGCGGTGGTTTTGGCTGATGTCCTGATGCTACTCGCGCGGGGTGCCGTAGGGGTTGTACAGATCTGCGAGAGCGAATGTGCTGGTGGCGGGATTAAAGTCGAGTTCGAGCACGCAGCAGTTGCCGATGCGGTTCTTCATCTTGAGCGGTTCCACGCCCACGCCGCGCATGACCTGAGCCGCTGCGGCGCCATGGCTCACGCACAACACGCTCTCATGTCCAGGGCGCTGCACGAGCTCGGTGATGGTCGCCATGATGCGCTCGCGAAACTCGTCTTCGCCCTCGCCGTCATACTGCTTGTAAAAATCGCCGTACGGCAGGCGCGGATTCAAATCCTCGCTCGCACCCTCAAACTTGCCAAAGTTCCACTCCTTAAGGCCCTTGACGCGCTCGTAAGGCTGATCAGGAAACGCAAGCTCAAGCGTGTCGCACGCACGCTCGGACGTGGAACTGTACGCATGGTCGAACGCAAGGCCACGCTCTCGCAGGGTCGCGCCGACAGTTTTAGCCTGCTCGATTCCCAGCTCGGTGAGCGGCGAGTCACACCAGCCCTGCTTGCGACGAAGCAAGTTAAAGAGCGTTTGGCCGTGACGCATAAAGTACAGTTTTGGCATGAGACCTCCGTAATCGCAATCGTTTGTCAGCGATTATTACACCTAGAGGTAGGTTTAAGTCAAAGCCTCTTTGGCCAAAACCACCACAAAGGTGCCTGGCCCCTCTGTGGTGGAAGTGACGTTTGCCCAGATAAAACCTGCCAAAATAAACCTGTCCCTTTTTGGCAGGTTTTAGGCCAGATGATCTTGGATCAGATCGCAGATGGCTCGGGCGTCGTTGATGTTGATGGCTCGGGTCGCAAAGCCGGCATCGAATGCCTGGCGTGCCAGGGCTTCGTTGCAGGCAAGGGCTAGCGTGCGGCCGTCGACCAGGTCGAGCGAGCTCCTGCCGCGCAGACGGTCGACACCCGATCGCGCGACCACGATGTTGTCGAAGCCCTCGGTCTTGTAGCCCTCGATGATCACCACGTCGACATCGTTGTAACGCGACAGCAGCTCGCGCGCGGGCATCTCGTCCTCCTCGCGCGTGTCGGCGTACTCCGCCCAGCGCGTGGCGCAGATGAGGCCCACGTGTTTGGATCCGGCCTGGTGATGGCGCCAGGTGTCCTTAGCGGGCACGTCGATATCAAAGCCGTGGTGCCCGTGATGCTTGAGCGAACCCACGCGCAGGCCGCGACGGGTGAGCTCGGCGATAACCTTCTCGACAAGCGTGGTCTTACCCGAGTTTTGGTAGCCGATAAACGCGATCGCGGGGACGGCCGGGGCGGGAGCTACGGGTGCGACCGGAGCAGGCGTGCTTGAGGGCGTGCTGCCGTCGACGCCCGCAGCCTCAACAGCAGCGGACTGACGCTCTGCACGATCCCACACGCCCGAGCGGCCGCCCTCCTTGTGCAGCAGGCGCACGTCGACGATTTCCATGCCGCGATCGACCGCCTTGCACATGTCGTAGATGGTCAGACACGCAGCGCTCGCGCCGGTCAGCGCCTCCATCTCAATGCCGGTTTTGCCCGTCACACCGGCCGTGACCAGCACGTGAAAGCCAACCTGTCCGTCCGCGCGCGCCGGCACCCAGCCCTCGGGCACGTCCTCGGCCGGCGTCCCCGCCTGAGCGATGGGCGCAATGTCGCACTTGCTCTTGGTAATGAGCAGCGGATGGCACATGGGAATGATGTCGCTCGTGCGTTTGATGGCCATAATGCCTGCCACGCGCGCGCAGGCGAGTACGTCGCCCTTCTTGGCGCGGTCCTGCAGCACCATGGCCTGCGTCTCGGGGTGCATGAGGATGGTGCCCTCGGCGATGGCAATGCGATGGGTCTCGGCCTTGTCGGACACGTCGACCATACGGACCTCGCCCTTGGCGTCCACGTGCGTCAGTTCGTCGTGACGGGCGTCACGGGCGGGCTCGGAGACAGCGCTGAGAGTCGGCTGCGCGGGCGCGGACTCAGCGGCATCGCCGGCCGCAACCGTGACTTTGTGGGCAGATATCGCGGCCCTGCGAGCGGCCTTGGTGGCATCGGCGTACCTGCTCTTGGCCATATGATCATCCTCCGATTTGGGACATAAATCGTTGCGTGCCCTCAATTATCGCGTGTTCCTGCGGTTTGTGGGCCACGGCATCGCGCCAAATCGAAAGTACCTGCACATCATCACCACGGTGCAGCGCCTCACGCACCGAATACTCGGCATCGCTAAACAGGCACGGACGCACGTTGCCATCGGCCGTCAGGCGCAGACGGTTGCAATTCGCACAAAAATGGTTGGACATGGCGCTAATGAAACCAACCGTTCCCGCCGCACCCGGAAAGTGCCAATAGCGCGCAGGACCCGCGCCGGCAGGAGCGTCGTTGATGTCGAGCGGCTCGAGCTCGCCCAGCCCCGCCGCGGCGACCCCGGCATTGATGCGCGCCCGTAGCTCGTCGCTCGGCACGGTGTCGCTCGCATCCCACAGCGCCGGATTGAGCGCGGGCGCATGCGGGTCCACAGCGCAATGCGAACTCGTGTGCTCGTCGCCGATGGGCATGTATTCGATACAGCGCAGGTGGATAGGGCGGTCGAGCGTGAGCCGTGCGAGGGCCGCCACATCCTGGTTGAGTCGGCGCACAACAACGCAGTTGACCTTAACGGGCTCAAAGCCCCAAGCTAGCGCCGCGTCGATGCCAGCCATGGTCTGCTCGAGTCGACCCAGGCGCGTGATCTTTCCAAAGAGCGTAGAATCGAGCGTGTCGAGCGAAATGTTAACACGGTTAAGCCCCGCGTCTTTGAGCCGCGGTGCCAGCTTGGGCAGCAGGGCACCGTTGGTGGTGAGCGAGATGTCCTCGATCTGCGGAATCGCGCGGATGTCGCGAATGAGCGGGATGATACGGCGGCTGACCAGCGGCTCGCCACCCGTCAGACGCACGCGGCGAATGCCCTCCCCCGCTACCAAGCGCACAAAGCGGGCGATTTCCTCGGCGCTGAGCAGCTCGTCGTGCGCGCGGGGTGCCACGCCATCGGCCGGCATGCAGTAAATGCAGCGGAAATTGCACTTGTCGGTAACGGCAATGCGCAGGTAGTTGATATCGCGGCCAAAGCCGTCATATTGCACGTGCCCGTCCACGCAGCCCTCCCCTCACGCGGCGTTTTATTCTTCGGAAAACATAATACCCCACGGGAGAATCATGCCGACACCCGTACGACAGGACAGGTCGCTTCGAGTAAAACGGACTTTCCAAGCCCATCCTCAGCATACAAACCATCACAACATTCGATGCTTTTCCCGATTTTGGCAAAAGACGTCGAATGTTGTGATGGTTTGCCTGCCCACAGCACCCCGTAGAAGGACCGGAACGTCCCTAAAGGCCGCCGTCCCAGTGCCGAATCACAAATTCTCGCAGGTCGTTCTGCCGCTTTTGGAACGCTTCGCTTCGGTCGCACTTGAGGCCCATAGCGAGCGCGATGGCGTTCATCGCCCGATGCAATTGCAGCTGATGGGCAAACTGAGTCCCGGTGAGGACGATCATCCTAAAGCCCAGCGCGCCCAGCACGGTCATACGCTCCGCATCCAACGCGCTGCGCTGTTTATCAAGATGGTCCGAGCCGTTGTATTCAATCCCCGTACCGCTCTCAGGCGCATATACGTCGATCTCGAAATACCCGGCCTTTGCGAGATGCTTGAACTCGTTGGGAACATCGACCCGATGGTTAAGCTCAATCTTGGCGTATCCCAGCCCTCCCTGGGAACGTTTTGCTACGACCATGATTGCGGTGGCCGTCTCCATGGGCGACCGCGCGCCATCGTGCACGCGCTTGAGCACGGCGGCCGCGCGTACAGCCCCCTGACGAGATCGGTTCTCATTGCAATAAGCAATCAAGTCGGCAACGGTATACCTCTGCCCCATCTCAATATAATCGCCTGGCGACAGATGATTCAAATGGTATCGGGCACAGATTTCGTAGCCATATTCCAGCTGTTCGGGCTCACTCATCCACGAACCCGCTTGGACAAAGCACATGACCTCATCAACCACTAGAAGGTCCTCTGCCACCTCGATAAGATGGCCTGGAGGTACCGGCGCCCCAAACACGTGGCACCTAAATCCCGCCGGCGTCGAGCGCTCAAAATCGAAGTTGACGAGTGTGTCGATATAATCGAGCTCTTCTCGTGGAATACCAAGCGAAACCAGATAGTCGGTAACGATCCCAACTGCCGCTGAAGCCCTCAGCCCCTTGGCATCGAGTCCCAATTTGGGCAGGCCCGCAGTCGGCTCCGCCTCGTTAGCAAGCGAGTCCTCATCGTATAAGCTGCTTGCTCGCGAGAGAGGCTCGGACGGGCGCACCACATTGTGGTACAGCCAGGCAGTCTTATGAGATAGGACAATCGGCAGGTCCATGAGCCCTCCAATGGAGTCAGATAACCAACCTTATTCCCCTGCCCACGGGTCCGCACACCTTCGTGCGCAAGAAAGCGTTTCCGCCCGGTCGAGCGGCAGAAAAACCATCACAACATTCGATGCTTTTCCCGATTTTGGCAAAAACCGTCGAATGTTGTGATGGTTTGAGGCGAGGTGAGGGGCACGGAGGGGTCAAAGCATCGTGCTCGAACGGGTTAATCCAACTCTTTTAAGCCATGCGCCAGCTGCCAGTACTCGCCGTGCTGAGCGAGCAGCTCTTCGTGCGTGCCGCGCTCGATGATGCGGCCGTGTTCGAGGACCATGATGGCATCGGCGTCGCGGACGGTGGACAGGCGGTGCGCGATCATAAAGGTGGTGCGTCCGCGCATGATGCGGTCCATACCGCGCTCGATGAGCTTTTCGGTGCGCGTGTCGATGCTCGAAGTGGCCTCGTCCAGGATGAGCACCGGCGGATCGGCAACGGCCACGCGCGCGATGGCGAGCAGCTGGCGCTGACCCTGCGACAGGTTGGCGCCGTCGGCCGTGACCGGTGTATCGTACCCTCTAGGCAGGCGGCGGATAAACGAATCCGCGCAGGCTGCCTCGGCAGCGGCGCGCACCTCCTCGTCGGTCGCGTCGAGCTTGCCAAAGCGGATGTTCTGCGCAATGGTGCCGCTAAACAGGTGCGTGTCCTGCAGCACAATGCCAAGCGACCCGCGCAGGCTGGCCTTGGCGATATGCTTGACGTCGATGCCGTCGTACGTGATCTCGCCCTCATCGACCTCGTAGAAGCGGTTGATGAGGTTGGTGATGGTCGTCTTTCCGGCGCCCGTCGAGCCCACAAACGCGATCTTTTGCCCCGGCTTGGCAAACAGGTTGAGGTCCGTGAGCACACGGGTGCCCGGCACGTAGGAAAAGTCCACGGCATGAAAGCGCACATCGCCGGCAAGCGGGACCAGGCCGCACGTGAGCTCGGTACCATCGGCAGCCACTGCGTGACCCGACTCATCAACAGCAGCCACATCATGCAAGTGCCCGTACGCGCCCACGCCCTGGCCCTCGGGAATTTTCCACGCCCACGCGGCGTCGCCCGTCTGCACCAGCTCCACGCAGCCCTCGTCCACCTCGGACTCAAGATCCATGGCGGCAAACAAGCGCTCGGCACCGGCCAACGCATTGAGCAAGAAGTTGCCCAGCTGCGTAAACTGGTTGATGGGCATGGCCGCCTGGCGCACAAAGACCAGATAGCTCGCGAGCGCACCTACGTCGGCGAGGCCGTTGATGCAGAGCACGCCGCCCGCCACGGCGACGATGGCATAATTGACGTAGCCAATCACGACGGTCATGGGCACCATGGAGTTGGCATAGCTCACGGCGGCGGTGCCGGTGCGGCGAAGCTCGTCGTTGCGGCAGGTGAAGCCGGCGACATTCGCTGCCTCGCGGTTAAAGACCTTGATGACCTTTTGGCCCGAGACCATCTCTTCGATATATCCGTCCAGGTCGCCAAGCGATGCCTGCTGGGCGGCAAAGAAGCGCTTAGAGCGCGCACCCGAGTAGCGCGCATACAGCACAATGGCCGCATCGCACACGAGCGTGATAATCGTGAGCTGCCAATTAAGGATGATGAGCATGGCCGTGGTGCCCACAACCTGAATGGCGGCCTGAATCACGTTGGCAAAGCTGTTGTTGAGCGCCTCGGAGACGGTGTCGACATCGTTGGTGAAAAAGCTCATGATGTCGCCCGAGCACGTGCTGTCAAAATAACTGAGCGGCAGCGTCTGGATGTGCGCGAACAGGTCGCGGCGAATATCGGATACCACGCGTTGAGCCGCGCGCACCATGATCTGTGAGTAGCCCAGGGCCGAAAGCACGCCCGCGGCGTAGATGATCGCCGTCAGGATGACCTGCTTGGCGAGCAGTTCCTCCCCGCCCGTGGCCAAACCGTTAACGATGGGGCGAACCATGTAGGTGCCGGCGAGGCTCGCGATGGCGGCGACGGAGGCGAGCACACCCACCGCGAGCAACGAGAACTTGGCGTGCCCCATGTAGGAGAGCAGGCGGCGCACAGTGCGCTTGAGGTCGGCCGGGCGTGCTTGGGCTGCGGTCTTAGGCATGGCGCTCACCCCCTTCCAAAGTCGATCCGCTGGGGACGGAGGAAAACGGATCATTAGCGCAGCCATCGTCGCCGCCGTCGCCGGCGTCCGCGTTCCCCGCAAACTCCATCTGCGAGACGTAAATCTCCTGGTATATGTTGTCGCCCGTCAGCAGTTCCTCGTGCGTGCCCACGCCGTGGACACGGCCGTCGTCCAACACCACAATGCGATCGGCATCCATGACGCTCGCGATGCGCTGGGCGATGATGAGCACGGTCGTATCGGGAATCCGAGCGATGTGCTCGCGAATCTTAGCGTCGGTCGCCATATCGACCGCGCTGGTGGAGTCATCAAAAATGAGCACGCGCGGATGCTTGAGCAACGTGCGCGCGATGCACAGACGTTGCTTCTGGCCACCCGAAACACCGGCGCCGCCTTGGCCCAGCTCGCCGTCCAGCCCGCCGATGCGATCAAGGAACTCGTCCACGCACGCCGCGCGGCAAGCCGCGAGAAGTTCATCGTCCGACGCCTGCGGATTGCCCCACTGCAGGTTCTCGCGCACGGTGCCCGTGAACAGCACATTCTTTTGCAGCACAATGCCCACGGCGTCACGTAGGGTCGCGAGGTCGTAGTCGCGCACGTCGTGTCCGCCCACAAGCACGGCGCCCTCGGTGGCGTCGTACAGGCGCGCAATCAGCTGCACAAACGAGCTCTTGCCCGAGCCCGTGCCGCCGAGGATGCCCACCGTCGAGCCGCTCTCGATGCGAAGGTCGATATGCTCGAGCACATCCTCGGCTGCATCCGCGCGGTATTTAAAGGAAACGTCGCGAAACTCGATACTGCCGTCCGCTGGCGCCGCAGCCGCGAGGTCTCCCGCAGGGTTGGCGATAAAGGGCATCTCATCGAGCACCTCTGCGATACGGCCCACACTCGTGAGAGCGCGCGTGAGCAGCAAAAACACGCTGGAAATCATCATGAGCGAATTCATGATCAGCAGCACGTAGCTCATAAAGCCCGCGAGCGCGCCCACGCCCAAGCGGCCTTCGATGATCATGCGGCCGCCAATCCACAGGATCGAGACCGCGGCAACATACATCGAGAGTTGGAACACCGGCAGGTTGAGCACGGCGGTGCCGAAGGTCTTGGTCGCCGTGCCGGCGAGCTCGGTATTGACGGTGTCGAACTTGTCGCACTCGTGCTCGGCGCGCACGTACGCCTTCACGGCGCGCACGGCGGTAAGGTCCTCTTGCACCACGCCGTTGAGGTGGTCCATCGAGGTCTGGAGTTGGCGGTAGAGCGGGCTCACGCGCACGGTAATGATACCGAGCACGATGGCGAGCATCGGCAGAATTACGGCAAAGACCGCCGCGAGCTCGCGCGAGAGCGCGAAAGCGTAGACGAGGCCCATGACCAGATTTACCGGCCCGCGCACCATGGGGCGGAAGCCGTTGCCCACGGCGTTTTGAATCACGGTGATGTCGGTGGTCATGCGAGTGACAAGCGAGCTCGTCTCGTATTCATCGAGATTGCCGAAGGCGAGGGTCTGGATCTTGCGGTACTCCGCGGCGCGCAGGTTGGCGCCCAGCCCCGAGGCAACGCGGGCGGACGTGCGCGCATAGCCCAAACCAAGTGCCAGCGAACATGCGGCGCACACCAGCATATACGCACCCTGCAAAAGCATGTAGTTGATGCCGCCCGCAGGCACGCCCACGTCGATGATATTTGCCATGATGACCGGAATAAACAGCTCGAGCGCCGTCTCGGCCGTCACAAAGAGCATGCCGAGTATGGCATCGCGGCGGTATGCCCCCAGATAGGAAAACAGAATCTTGAGATTGCGCACGCAGGTTCATCCCCCATCAAACGTTGTTCGCAAACCCACGTATTATGGCGCGCCGTGCGGCGGTGTCAAGTGCTCCGAAATCGATTTCTGCAAGGTTAGCGTAGGCTTCATGCTCGCAGGACGCGCCCCTGTATTCAATTGGAAATGACGCGTGCGTGACTTTTTCGCCCCGCCGCCAACACAAACCTTGACTCAACAATCGTTGTAGGGTCTTCACTACACTGGTAGCTAAGCGAACCAAGCCAGAAAGCCCCACCCATGGAACACGACCTCGCACGCGGCAATATCCTTAAGACCATCGCGGTCTTTGCCCTGCCCTATATGCTCTCGTACTTTTTGCAGATGCTCTACGGCATGGCCGACTTGTACATGATGGGGCAGTTTAGCGGCGCCGCCGGCATCACCGCCGTGGGCAACGGCGCACAGACGCTCTATATCATTACCGTGACGCTCGTGGGCCTGGCCATGGGAACGACGGTCATCGTCGGCCACGCTGTGGGCTCGCGCGAAATCGCCCTGATCGATGGCATCATCAGCGATGATCCGGCAACCTACGTGACGCAGATCACGGTGCCGGCTACTGTGCTCGATTAAGAACCTCCCGGAAAGCTATGAAGTGCGGCTCAACTAACGAGCGTCAGCTACAGGAGGACTACCGCGCCGCAGACAGTCCCCGGTGTGGCGGTTTTACTCCTCCGGGATCGGAAACGCACGGATGAACTCTGCGGGCGAGAAGGTCTTGATGGTCGAGCGCACAAAAGCGGCGCGATCGCGCGTGATGATAAAGTCCACGCCGGCACGCTCGGCCATCGCGCGGATACAGCCATCCTCGAAGTCCGGCTCATCGGAATAGGCGGAGGTAAAACAAGCTTCTTGGTCGAGAGGCTCTGCCGAGTAGCTCTTAAGGCAGTCGCGCACTACCTCGCGGGCGCGCGCCTCGCCGGCCTGTTTAGTGAGAATGTAATACGCGTCCTTGAGAGAGCAGGCCGAAACAACGCCCTCGATAAGCCCCACGTCAACAAGCCCCTTGATGGTTTGCGCCGCCCCATGCTCCGGCCGACCCGGAAGCACGCAATCGAGTAGAAAATTGGTATCGAGAAATGCCCTCATAGGTAGCGCTCCCTCGCGATGCGCTTTTCATCTTCAACCGTCATCGTATCGAGCGGCGTTCCCTTGGGCATTTTGGCTACGAGTTCGAGATACTCCTGATAGTCCTCATCCTCCGCGAGCATCTCACGAATCTCCTTCCAGGTGATCTTGGGATGCCACATCGTACCCACGTCGCGCTTGGGCTTGTCCGTGCCGCACGCCGGCTTTGCGCCCCCACGCTCCTGAGCAGCGTCATATTCCACCGCAGCTGGGCCTTGATAGTCGAGTGGCACAATCTTGAACAACGGCTTGCTCCGCTTGAAGACCACAACCTCCTCGCCCTCATTGGCAACCTTTTCGGCCACCTGCGTAAGGTTCTGGCGCAGCTCCGAAAACGCGACGGAAACCATAGCGGCTCCTCTCACCATCTATCTTCACTGTTTAGTATACACGTTAATATTAATGTTAATATATATAAAGACCGCCACAATGGGAATAACCACCATTGTGAGGTCCCCCACTCTGCATGAATCTCTCATCGCTCCAGGACGGCACCAGTCCGCAGGATAGCCCTCATTGACGACATCATCAGCGACGGCCCCGCGACCTACGTGACGCAGATCACGGTGCCGGTTTCCCCAGCAAAGTAAGAACCGCCCGGAAGGCATCGTGCTTCCGGGCGGTTTTTCAATCTGCTTATCGATGCACTAAGCCTGGGGCACCTCACCGGTCGCAAGAATCTGCTCAAGCGCGTCCTCATCCAGCACGGGTACGCCCAGCTGCTCGGCCTTGGTAAGCTTGGAACCCGCTTTGGGACCGGCAACCAGGTAGCTCGTCTTCTTTGACACACTGCCCGAAACCTTGGCGCCGAGCACCTTGAGCGCCGCGCCTGCCTCGTCGCGGGTGCGGTTGACGAGCGTGCCGGTGAGCACGAAGGTCAGACCCGCAAGCGGCTGCGCGTCGGCGAGCTCGCCCGCTACGCCGGCATCGGCGGCGGCCTGTGCATGCGCGGCGCCCAAGTCGACCTCGAGCGACAGGCCCGCTTGGCGCAGACGCTCCAGCACGGCAAGGTTCTCGGGCACGGCCAGGAACTGCTTAACGCTCGCCGCAATCTTGGGACCGATGCCCTCGCACTCGGCGATGTCCTCTTCGCTCGCCAAGATGAGCTTATCAATCGACAGGAATCGCTCGGCGATGACCTCACCCACGCTTTTGCCCACATGGCGGATACCCAGGGCAAACAGCACGCGACCGAGCGGCTGGCTCTTGGACTTGTTGAGCTCGGCGATGATTTTCTCGGCCGTCTTAAGGCCTACCGGAATGGGGTCGCCCTTCTTGACGCCCTTTTTGCTGTTGGAGCTGGCATAGATGCGGCCTGTGTCCAGGCCTGCGATGTCGTCGACCGTGAGCTGGTAGAAGTCCGCGACATCGTGGATCAGGCCGGCGGCGATCATCTTGTCGACGATCTCGTCGCCCAGGCCGTCGACGTCCATGCAGCTGCGGCTCACCCAGTGGAGCAAGCGCTCCTTGAGCTGCGCGGGACAGTCGATGGAGACGCAACGGTAAGCGACTTCGCCATCCTCGTGGACCACGGGACTGCCGCACACGGGGCAGACCTCGGGCATGTGCCAGTCAACCGAATCGGCCGGGCGCATATCGAGCACCGGGCCCACGACCTCGGGAATCACGTCGCCCGCCTTGTGCACGATGATGGTGTCGCCCTCGCGCACGTTTTTACGACGGATCTCGTCGATGTTGTGCAGCGTGGCGCGCGCGATGGTGGAGCCGGCGACCGTCACCGGGTCGAACTCGGCGACCGGCGTGAGCACACCGGTGCGGCCCACCTGGATGCGAATTTCGCGCAGGACGGTCTGCTTTTCCTCGGGCGGGAACTTAAAGGCAATGGCCCAGCGTGGTGCGCGGGCGGTAAAGCCCAGATCGAGCTGTTGCTGAAAGCTGTCCACCTTTACGACCACGCCGTCGATGTCGTAATCCAAGTCGCCGCGGTGCTCGAGCGCCTGGGCACAGAACTCGTGAACCTCGGCCGGCGTGGCGCAGCGCGCCACGTTAGGGTTGACGCTAAAGCCGGCGCTGCGCAGCCAGTCCAGAAACTCGCGCTGGCTGTGGACGTGCAGCGGATCGGTATCGGCGATGGCGTAGATAAAGGTGGCCAGGTCGCGCCGCGCCGTGACCTTGGGGTCCTTCTGTCGTAGGCTGCCGGCGGCAGCGTTGCGCGGGTTGGCGAAGGGGTCGCGGCCCTCGGCATCGGCCTCTTCATTCAGGCGAACAAAGCTGCCCTTGGGCATATAGACCTCGCCGCGTACTTCGATGGCACGCTCGCGGTCGGCGCCCATGTGGGCGAGTGCTGCCTCGGACAGATGCATGGGCACATCCTTGATGGTGCGCACGTTGAGCGACACATCCTCGCCCGTGGTGCCGTCACCGCGCGTGGCGGCGCGTACGAAGGTGCCGTTTTGGTAGGTAAGCGCCACGCCCAGGCCGTCAATCTTAAGCTCGCAGGTATAGGTGACGCTACCGGCACCGAGGGCATCCTCTGTGCGCTGGAGCCACGCGTCGAGTTCGTCCAGGTCCATGGCATCGTCCATGGAATACATACGTGCCATGTGCGTTACCGGAGTAAACTGCTCGCTCACGTAGCCGCCCACGCGCTGGGTATAGCTGTCGGGCGTCACCAAATCGGGGTAGGTCGCCTCGATTTCCTGCAGCTCAACGAGCATTTTGTCAAAGGCGGCATCAGTGATCTCGGGCGCATCGAGCATGTAGTAGCGATAGGCGTGGTAATCGAGCTCGTGACGTAGCTCGGCCGCACGCGCCGCCGCCTGGGCACGGGCATCGGTCGGTGCGGTGGCTTCCGCGGTCGTGGGCGTTTTGGTATCGATGTCCACGCCGTCACCAAACAGGCTCGATTGCTCCATAGCGGCACTCCTTCGCTCGATTTCAAACGGATACAAGAGTACCACCGGTCGCAACGGGGCCGAATAGCGGTCTCAAACCGCACCGAATCGGCAGCCGATGAACCGGACTGGACAGTTAGTTCAGATACGTATAATTCTGCGAGCCTGGTCGTGTTCAGACGTCGCCATTCCAGCCAATTTGGCCGCCCCGGGGGCTGCACGACCGGCTCGTCCCCCTTCTAAACTCCCATCCGAACCCCTCCCCCATCCCAAAACAGCTCAAAACGCATCCCAAGCTGCCCCAGATTTATACGTATCTGAACTAACTGTCCAGACCATTCCGAACCAGGCCTCTTGTCAGCTCCATGTGATCCGTTTTCCTCCGTTCCCAACGGATCAATAGGAAAAGAGGGGGCCGTCCCGCGTTGGCGGGATGGCCCCCTCTGGCATCGGTATGTGTGGAGTGGCTCGTTAGTAACCCTGGCCGTAGCCTTGGCCCTGGCCCTGCCGGCCCAGTAGCTCCTCAAGATACTGGCGCAGCTGCTCATCGGTGATGCCGCCGTTGCCGGTGTCGGTCGCGCTGTCGTCCTGCTGCTGGTTCTGCAGCTTCTCATCGGAACCCAGCTCGACGGTGACCTTTTTCTCTCCCTTGCCGCGCATGAGCGTGATCTCGACCTTCTCGCCCACCTCGTGGCTGCGCAGCGCGATGATCAGGCCGTCGGCGCTCGTGATCTCGTCGTCGCCCAGCTTGGTGATGACGTCGCCCTCCTGGATACCGGCCTTAGCGGCGGGGCCGTCCTCGACGACGCTCGCCACATACGCGCCGCTATCGGTGCTCAGCTTGTTGGTGCGGGCGTTGAGCGCGTTGACGCTCGAAAGCGTGGCGCCCAGGTACGGATGCACCGGCGTCTTGCCGTCGATGATCTGGTCGGCAATGTTCTTGGCGTAGTTAACGGGAATAGCAAAGCCCACGCCCGAGCTGGAGCCCGAATAGCTCTCGATGAGCGAGTTGATGCCCACCAGTTCGCCGTTGTCGTTGACGAGTGCGCCACCGGAGTTGCCCGGGTTGATAGCGGCATCGGTCTGGATCATGTTGGCATAGATGGTATTGCCGCTGGTAGAGCTCATGGCCGTGGAGCGATACAGCGCCGAGACGATGCCCGTGGAGACAGACTGCTCGTTGCCGAACGGCGAACCGATCGCCATAACCCACTCGCCCACATTGAGCTTGGAGGAATCACCGATCTCGATCGGCGTGAGCTTGGAGGCGTCTGCATCCTTGAGCTTGATGACGGCTAGGTCGCTCGAAGCATCGTTGCCCACGAACTCGGCCTCGTAGGTGGTGCCGTCGTCCATGGTCACCACGTACTGATCGTAACCATCGACCACGTGGTTGTTGGTGAGGATGTGGCCTGCGGTATCGAGCACCACGCCCGAACCGACGCTGCCCGAGCTATTCGACTCATCAGCAGACTGAGAAAGCGAGCCATTCTGGTTGCCGCTCGAAGTGGCGGTGATGGAAACGACGGAGGGCAGGGCCTTGGCAGAAACGGCCTCGGCCAGCGTGGTGTCCTCGGAGTCGATCGAAATCTTTTGCGTCGACGAACCCGAAGCACCCGCCGTCACGGCGTTCCTGCCGCCGCCAATGTTGAGCGTGCCGCTCATAATGAGCGCGATGACCAGCAGGGCACCGCAGGCACAACCGGCAAGCGCCGTAATAAAGATCGGCAGCTTTTTGGTCTTGGTCTTGACCACCGTGTGCTTGTTTACAACCTGCTGACCGTCCAGCGGCTGGCCGGTCTGCGTGTCGTAGGCCTGCACATAGGGAATGTTGCTGTCGGCAGGCGTCGACTCCACCTGCACGCGCGGCTGCTGCTGAGTCTCGCCGGCATTGCCAACATCCTGGGGACGCTGGGAATCGTTCTCGCTCATAGCTGCGATCCTTTCGTCAAATAACCAAAGGCCCGCCAAACATGTGGCGGGCCATCATTGTTCATGTTGAGTTGTACCCCAAGCTGGGCGGTCCCGAGCACTAGATGCCAAGATTTCAGCTTTGCTTAAGTAATGGCATGCTTCTAGGCCAATTCGTTTTATGCCGTCATGTCTATTCGATATAACAGTCGATAGCAAAGCTATATGTTGAATCGTTAATGAAGTCCGTAATCGTCGCGCCCATGCCTGATCCGCACGTCCACTTATCCTTCTCCGCGTCATATGGCGTTGGCCCCCACCCCGTTTCATATGATGCTTCGCTTTCTGTGAAGTAGTTCATCACATATTTATCTTTCTGCATGAGCGCATACCAAGCGTTTGCATACATTACGAGCGGATCGGTTTGAACTATCGAGTACCTTCCTGAACGAATCTCAATTTCTGTTTTATCGCTATAAAAAGCGACCGTAAGCTCAATCTTAGCCAGCAGCGGTAACGTTTCATCTGATTCCCTCTGGATTGTTATCACATTACCGGCCATAGCGCCAGCAGACACGGCTTCGCTCTCTGGCGTGAAAATACTCTCTCTGCTTCTTGTTCGCGTTTTTTCATTGCCATTTTCATCTCTGACCACCGTGTCAACCACGAGCGTCAATCGCTTCCGAGCGTCCGGCAGCTCCACGGCTTCCGCCATCCCAGCTCGCATCAAAATGGGAACTCCTGCTATCAGACCTAAGAACTGCTTCCTATCAATCATTCTTCATTCCCCTTGTCTACTTGATTTGGCTTTCTCGGCTGAATGGGGATACAGAACAGTCCCATCAAGTTCCTTATCTTCCACAAAAACTAGAATCCATTTTTCACCTGCCTTCAACCCTGCAACATATCCGGAACTTGACTTGCGACGCATATCGATCTTTTTGCGGCAACCACTTGGCATCAACGCCTCAAATTGCCCGTTATGAACATCCGATAGAGCGCGCACCTCGACTGCAACAACCGTGTCGTTTTCTCCCCCATTAGTCGCCCTTAACAGAAAGAAGCTCGCTGCGGTGAGCAAAGCAAAGGAAAGCACCAATAGGAGCATTGCCCTTCGAATGAACTTATCGCCGTTCACGAGTACAATCAACCCTTGCAATATGTGCCATCGTGAGACGTGTAAATTGATACGTCATATGGAAGAAACTGTAGCTGGTTTGTCCATCCGTTCCAAACAACAAGCAGGTACTTCTTGGCATTTGAGTATGTGTTATGCATTGCCACGTAGCCCACAACTGCCATTGCGTGCCCGCTGCCATTTGACCGGAGCCTTCCAGAGAAAATACTCAGATTCCCCGAGTCGGTATTCACCCTAAAGGAATCCCATGACGGATACCAAACGAATGACGTCTCAAGCTCCTTGCCTCGTCTTGCACAAAACTCCTTTAAGGCCGGAGCGGGTTTGTCAGGAGAAGTCTTGCCTTGAGTAAAGTACAGACCAGTCGCTTGATCATATTTCTTTCCTTCTTCTTCCGATGTCCCCGACAGTTACCAAAGCTCCGAGTATAAATCGGACAATTTAAGGCGGTTCAAAGTCACATAGTGACTGCTAACTGCAAACATTGCCGAAACAGCGCAAGCATAGGTCCCCGTTTCTTTGATAACTTCTGTTTGCGTTGGCGTTATTATTCCCGAAACCGTTTTGCTCGCATCAACAACATATCCCTGTTTATACAAATCCTTGGCAGATACAAAAACGTCATCGAAATGTTCCGGCGATCCGCTGCGATTGCCTCCCGAGAACAATTTATTTGGTACTTTTTTTCCACTTGCGTCTAAAACAATGTTTTTATCTAAGTCGGCAACGGCAACAGTTAGCTCGTCAATCTTTAACGCAACGACGTTATCCGAGGATGCGAGGAGTGCAATTTCTTCGCTTGCACTCTCGATAGGTAGAAGAGCGTTCGGAGCCAAGCAGTATTCGCTGATCCACCAAGATCGCTCTGAATCAAATACGACGTAGCCATAGTTAACGTCATTCCGCTTCGCGCGAACGATATACCCGATTGAATCTCCATCGGAATTTACCATTTTTACTGGGTCACAAGCGGTCACCGGTTCATCCGATACATCATCAAAGAAAGCTTGCGCTTGCTCCACAGCTATTTGCGGTGTGACACGGACCAAGTCGTCGTCTCCAAAAACCAACCTTGGAGACATCAGGGCGGCAAGCAACACTATGAATCCGACAATCACCTTTCTCGAATAACGCATTTCTTCCTCCATCCGTGTAGTAGGGAGATACGGTAACTAGATGATATTTGCTAGATAGTGTTATACGTTTGATATTGTTTTTACTGACACACTTTTAATCGGTGAAAGATCTTCTTTTCGCCCTAAACGAGAAAAGGGTACTGGAGAAATCTCCGGTACCCTCACATTGCCCTCTATTTTCTTGCTAGTCCTTAAACAGATAGCCCACGCCGCGGACGGTGGTGATGTGCGCCGCGATCTGCGGGCCCACCTTGGAGCGGATGCGTCGGATGTGCACGTCGACGGTACGGGTGCCGCCGCAGTACTCAAAACCCCACACGCGGTGCAGCAGCACCTCGCGGCTGTAGGCGCGGTTGGGGTGCGTGGCCAAAAAGCTCAGCAGCGAGTACTCCATCAGCGTCAGGTCGATGGGCTCGTTATCGAGCGTCACCTGGTAGGTAGCGAGGTTGATCTCGAGGTTATCGATGTTGAGTACATCGTCGGCGGTAACGGTCTCCTCCTCGCCCATCAAGCGCTGCGCGCGAGCCTTGAGCTCGTTGGGCGTCGCCGTGGGGCACACAAAGTCGGCATGCGCGTGATTGGGCAGGCGCAAGGTACCGAGCGCCTCGTCGTCGACAATCACCAGCATGGGGACACCGCCGCGATCGTCAAGCCACTTGGCAATCTGATCGATGCGGTCGCTGCGGATGCCATCGGAATCGAGGATCAGCAGGTCAAAGTCGTGCGCCGCAGTCGGCGAATCGGGAGTGGCCAGACTCACCTCGACGCCCAGGGTGGTCGTCAAGCTGCGGGCAAACTCGTGGAAGCGCGTCGTGCGCGCCATGAACAGGGCACTCTTTTCGGACATATCGGCCTCCAAAGAAATGAGCTCAATCGTACTGGAACAAGCCAGCGCGATTAGGAGTTCGCCAGATAATGCTTGATCTCCCACTCGGTGATCGTGGACTCAAACTTATGCCACTCGTCGCGCTTCTTTTTAAGGAAGAAGCCGTGGATGTGCTCGCCGAGAGCATCCTTCATAAACTGCGAGTCCTCAAAGACGTCGAGTGCCTCTTTAAGCGAGCGCGGCAGCGGCGTGTAGCCGGCCTCGAGCATCTGGCGGTCGGTGAGCTTGAGTGTCTCGGCCGTGGCCTCGGGCGGGAGCTCCAGCTTGCGTTCGATGCCGTCGAGTCCAGCCGCCAGCGTGACGGCGTTGACCAGGTACGGATTGGCCATGGGGTCGGGGCTACGAAGCTCGATGCGCGTGGACAGCTGCTTGCCGGGCTTGTAGACCGGAATGCGGATCATGCTCGCGCGGTTGCGCAGGCCCCACGTGGCGTACTGCGGCACGGAGTCGCCGCCGGTAGTAATGCGCTTGTACGAGTTGACCGTAGGGTTGGTGATGGCGCTGATCTCGCGGGCATGCGCCAGGATGCCGGCCATGTAGTGTTTGGCGATGTCGGAAAGATGGTACTTCTCGTCGTCCGCGCCCCAAAAGACGTTGTTGCCGTCGTGGTCGAATAGCGACTGGCACAGGAACATAGCACTGCCGTCCTCGCCTGCCAACGGCTTGGGCATAAAGGATGCGTGGCAACCGCTCTCGTAGGCCTGCTGCTTAATGATGAGCTTTGCCGTGGTGATGGCGTCGGACATGCTCAGGGCCTCGGCGTGGCGCAGGCTCATGCCGTGCTGCGAGCGACCGGCGGCGTGGAAGGTGTACTCCACGGGCACGGACATCTTCTCGAGCGTGAGGACCGTGTTGCGGCGCAGGTCGCGAGCGGCATCGCTCACCGAAAGATCGAAGTAGCCCACGTTGTCGAGCGGCTCGGGCGTGTGCTCGTCGGGGAAGTAATAGTACTCCAGCTCGGCGCCCACGTTGAGCAGGTAGCCGGCCTTCTCGGCCTTATAGAACATGCGGCGCAGGGCATCGCGCGGATCGCCGGCGAAGGGCTTGCGGTCGGGGGTGCACACATCGCAGAACACGCGGGCAACGCCGTTATGGCTCGGACGCCACGGTAGGATCTGGAAGGTCGAGGCGTCGGGGAACGCGAGCATGTCGGCTTCCTCGGGCGTGGCAAAGCCCTCGATGGCGGAGCCGTCAAAGCCAATACCCTCTTCAAAAGCGACCTCGAGGTCCTCGGGGCTGATGGCAAAGTTTTTGAGGCGGCCGAGAATGTCGACAAACCATAGACGCACAAAGCGGATGTCACGCTGCTCTACGGAGCGGAGTACGTAATCGATGTTCTGCTGGTTCATGTCGCTCCCCTTTCTTTCGGGCGGGTTTCGACTGGTCTATATCGCAGATACTATCGCAGAAAAATGTTTCCGCAGGGTTAAAGCGTATCAAGCGCTCAAAAAACGTGCGCGAACAGACGGTCACGAACGAATGGTTAGCGCGAGGTCGAAGCGCGGTGTTCGATGCGGCCGGGGACCTCGATGCGCTTGGGGGCGAGCTTTGCGGCATCGCCCACCGTAGTGGTAACGATATCGATGTGCTCGGAGAGGAGCTCGACTACGCGCTCGGCAATGGTGAGGGTGTCTTGCGCGGCCGTGGTCACGCCGCCAAAGAGCACGTGGTTCCAGGGATAGTCGTCAAACGTCGCGATCTTGAGACCAGCAGGCAACGAGGGTCCCAGCTGTGTCAGCGCCTCGGTCAGGCGCAGAAAGACCAGGCCGTTGACGGCAATGAGGCCGAGCTTTTTTCCCACATAGCCGCAGATGGTCTCGTCCAGGCGACTGACACCCGTGGCGCCACCGTCGGCCAGGGTGACGACCTCGCCCGCAAGACCGCGGCGCGAAAGCTCGTCGGCAAAGGCCGCGGCGCGCTCGCGACGCACGGGGCTGTCGTCGCTTGCCTCGGTGAGCAGGCACAGGCGCTCGCTGCCCGCAGCAGCCAAGGCGTCTACCAGGCCGGCAACCAGCTCGCGGTTGTCAGAGGTCACCAGATCGATGCCACCGGCGGCAACATCGCGGTCGAGCAGCACAACGGGCAGGCGCCCCGCTGCCGCGGCGATCGCCTTATCATTGCCTCCGCAGGTGTTGACGACCAGGCCATCCACGCCAGCGTCGATAAGTCTGGTGAGCGACTCGGCCTCCTTGGCGGGATCGTTGCCGCTAATGGCCGTCATGAGCGAGCAGCCGCGCACAGCGGCACTGGTAGAAAGCCCCTCGAGCATGGCACTGGAGAACGGGTTGGAGATGTCGGCCAAGATCACGCCGATGAGGTTGGTGCGCGAGCTGCGCAGATTGCGCGCGGCGGCACGTGGACGATAGCCGGTGCGCTCGATAACTGCCGCGATGCGGGCACGGGTCTCCTCGGTCATTTGCCCGGGACGGTTGTTGAGATAGCGCGAGACCGTGGCCGGGCTCACGCCCGCCTCGGCAGCAATGTCCTTAATCCTCATCTGCGCCATGGCGCACCCCGTTTCCAAATTGTCAGCAGCCTGAGCCATTTTAGGCATTTTTTTAAAAATCTCGCTTGCAAAACGCTGTAGGTGAGCAACATCGTTTTTGCATCTCGAGCAGACGCGATGATGGACTAGATAGACGAGTCTTTAGGCAGCTCAAAATAGTCGGGATGCAAGGCGATAACCGGGCCCTGCTCCTCGGGCATCAAGTGCAGGTGCGTCTCTGCCAGATAGCTCGCCGTATCGGTGTCACCCTCCTTAATGGCCTCCAAAATCCGACGATGCTGCCGACGAATCGGCTCCCAATCCAGATTCTGCGACACCATACGCAACCAGTTGTATCGCTCAAAATGCGTATTGACGCTCTTCATCCAATCCCACAACATATGGCGGCCGGCAATCTCAAAACACGTCTCGTGAAATAGGTTATCCAGATCAAAGAAACGACGCGTCTCGTTATGGTCGAGCGACTCGGACTCGGCAAGAACCTGTTCTAGCCGACGCTTCTGCTCGGGCGTGGCAGCCGAGCAACATCTTATGAGCACACTTCTCTCGAGCTTCTCGCGCAAAAAGCAGGCATTTTCGGCGCGTTCCATACTGATTTTGGAGACGTAGGTGCCGCTCTTGGGACGCGTTTCCACCAGCTCCTGCTCGCGCAGACGCACAAAGGACTCGCGAATGGGCGTTCGCCCGATTCCCGTCTCTTTTTCCAGGCCAATCGCCGAAAGGCGCGTGCCGGGCTTGAGCTCGGCATAGATGATCTTGGACCGCAATGCGTTGTACGCCTGGTCTTGCAGGCTCTGATAATGTTGCTGTTCCATAAAGCCCTCGGATAAACCCCTGCTTTGTCGATATCACCACGTAATACTATCGCATCGACATATCCCCAGGCTGCGGTGGAATAGGGGCTGCTTGCACCACCCACGAGCGGCGCCATACGTTGCTATATCTTGCTATACTTCGCTATCTCTTGGCAGCATAGACATAGAACGCACCGGCCCTTCTTTACGCAACGCGATAAGGCAGGCAATATCCAAGCGTGGCAACGGGCTGCTCATCACCCTCGATGATCGAAAGCGTCATCAACGGAAAGACACTCACGTTCTTACGCCGCCCCCCCTTTGACCTCAAAGCGGTAGCAGTAACCGAGGTCTCATACTCCCTCGAGGAAGCCATCGAAACATCCGGTATGGAGCTCAAGCCCGGCATTGCCGGCCAACTTGCCGAGGCGACGCAAGGCTATCCTTTTTTTGATTCAGCTCATTGGGTACTACGCATGGCAACTGGCACGACGTGCCCAAACAAATCTCGTACGGCAAGGTGTCGTTCGCCATCCCCTACATGTATGATTATCTCAACGATCACAAAGCCGAACTGGAAACTGAGCTGTAGAAGCGGTCGACGCTCTGCAAGACGAAAAAGACCTCTAGCTCGCTGCGCGTGCCACATTTTGGTATGTCAAAAATGTGACGTGTCACATCAAAAATTACAATGGCACTTGATTTTTGATTTGAACCTATATTCGGCAAAGGGAGGGCAGCCATGGAGAGCAGTCTTTACCTTCAAAGAACCGAATTAACCTGCGACAGCGATGAGCTGCCCCCACTGCGCACACGATTCCTTGCCCTGGCGCTCACCATCGCGCTTGCCCTCGCCTGCATCTTCTCCCCCATTGCCGTAGCGCACGAAATGCACCACGACTGCACAGGCGTCGGTTGCGTAACGTGCGCAGAAATGGCCGGCAACCTTTCACTCGCGCAGCGCGGATCGGTGCCCCACAACCCCATAGCCATCGTATCGCTCCTGATAATCTATGCCGTCGCCATCATCGGCGTTGAGTATGCCTCATATGCCCCCGTCACGCTCGTCTCTCTTAAGGTGCGCCTGGACGATTAACGGCCCCAAGACAATCGAACACACCTGAACGTTCGCGAGCGCATGCCGCTAGCGGTATGCGCTCTCACCCCATTGTTTTGGAGCAAACCTATGTACAATCGGATCTTTAAGCGTCGCCCTCGGCGTCGCCTCATCCGTCGCCGCTGTCTTATGACGTGTATCGGAGCAGCACTCGTGTTCTCCGTGCTAGGACTCACTGCCTGCGGCGGCAACACCTCAGCACAGACCGGCGGCGCAGGCACGTCCTCCGGCACCGTCAACGTCGTAGCAAGTTTTTATCCCATGGCAGACTTCGCGAAAAAAGTCGGAGGAAGCCATGTCAAGGTGACCAACCTGGTTCCCGCGGGAACCGAGCCGCACGAGTGGGAGCCCAGCCCCAGCGATGTCAGGCAAATCCAGGCGTCCGATGTCTTTATCTACAATGGTGCCGACATGGAGGGTTGGGTTGATGACACCCTTGAGTCAATCGACACGTCTAAAACGACCGTCTGCAAGGCTTCCGACGGCATCACGCTGCGCATGGCAGCCAAAGAAGACGAGTCCGCAGGCGAGCACGAACACGCAGGCGAGCACGACCCGCACGTGTGGTTGAGCCCCAAGAACGCCAAGGCCGAACTCAAAAATATCGAGCGGGCGCTTATTAAGGCCGACCCCGACAACAAGGCCGATTACCAGGCGAACTACAAAAAATATGCTGAGAAGTTCGACGAACTCGACGAGCAGTACCAAAATGAACTCAGCAAGGTAAAAGGCCGCTCCATCGTCGTTTCGCACGAGGCCTACGGCTATCTGTGTGACGAGTTCGGCCTCACGCAGATGCCCATCACCGGCATGGACGCCGAGGGCGAGCCCAACGCCAAGACCATGGCGCAGATCGTCCAGTTCATCAAGGACAACAACGTCAAGACGGTCTTTGGCGAGGACCTGGTTTCCCAGAAGGTCGCCAAGACCATCGCCGACGAAACCGGCGCTGAGTGTGTGCAGCTCAACCCGGTCGAGGGCTTGACGGATAAGCAACTCGAGGCTGGCGAGGACTACCTCACCGTCATGCGGGATAACCTTGACAAGCTCGTCAAGGCACTTAATCAAGAGTAAGGGGATAGCACTGTGAAGATGAGCATGAAGAACCTAAAGAGCTGGATGGCCGAGCACCCCTACCCCCGTACGCTTGCGACGATCGCCGGCGCGTCGATTTGCTCGACGCTCGCCCTCGAACTTCCGTCCAACCATGAGCTGTGGAACATGCGGCCCGGCCCGGCTCTTTTGGAGCTCATGCTCATCTTCTGTTTCCTGAGCCTGTTGTTCTATCTGCCACGTCGCCGGAAGGCCCCCGCGATCCTTGGCGTTGTGGCGTTTGCCGCCATCGGTATCGCTGAATACTTCGTCATCACGTTCAAATCGATGCCCATCCAACCGGGCGACTTGTTCGCGCTTTCCACGGCCGCCACGGTCGCCGGCAGCTACACCTACGAGCTGAGCGGCTATTGCTTCTTGGGACTTGCCGCGGCAGCAATCGGCATTGTGCTCATCGCCCGCATCCCGCGCGCCATATGCGAACGCCCGCCCCGCCGCGATGACCAAACCGAGAAATCCGAGCGCAAAACCAAGCTGCCGCTCTCGGTCGACCGCCGCACCGCACTCGTTGCCGGCGCCGTGCTGGCGGGGCAGGCCATGATCAGCTACTACGATACCCTCGGCATCAAGCTGCACACATGGAAGCCACTCGACAGCTACTACAGCCAAGGATTCCTGCCCACCTTCATCTCTAGCGCACAGAAGATGGTCCCGCCCAAACCCAAGCATTACGACGGACGCGACACGGCCGCGCTCATCAAGCGCCTGGCCGGTCGCTGGAACCGCGGCATCCACGGTGTCGCCAACGTCGACCGCGCCGCCGCCGTGGCGCAGTTCGAGCAGCTCAAGCCATCTGTCATCTGCATCATGAACGAGTCGTTCGCCGACCTCTCGATTTTCAACGGCCTGGGCTGCGGCTATCGGGGACCCGAACGCTTCAAGGCTATCGATGACGCAATCATGCAGGGTGTGAGCTACATGAGTGCCTTTGGCGCGGGCACCTGCAACAGCGAGTTTGAGTTTTTGACCGGGCACTCGATGGCATACCTGGGCGCCGGTGTCTACCCCTTCATGACGTATAACTTAGCCCCCACCGAAAACCTCGCACGTCAGTTCAAGAAGCTCGGGTATCGCGCGGTGGCCATGCACCCCAACCATGCCAGCAACTGGAACCGAGAGAACGTCTTTACTGACATGGGCTTTGATGAGTTTCTTTCCATCGAGGATTTCGCTGGCGCACCTCAGCTCTGCCGCAAGGTAACCGATGCGGCGACATATGACAAGTGCCTCGAGGTGCTGCGACAGAACAACGAGCCCATCTTTATCCATGACGTAACCATGCAGAATCACTCGGCCTACGACACCGGACTGGTGCCCGCCGACCAGCAAGTGCATCTAAACCTCAACGGCGTCGAGGATAAAGTCGTCACGTGGACAAACGAGTATTGCTCCCTTATGGATGCCTCGGATAAAGCGTTCGCCGACTTTTTGGACCAGCTGCGCGAGCTCGACCGCCCCGTGGTCGTGGTGATGTACGGTGACCACCAACCGTTCTTTACCGACCGCTTTAACGACCTCTACTTCACCGACGAGGACGAGGCGACGCACACCGAGCGCATCTGGCAGACGCGCTACGTGGTGTGGGCGAACTACGACGTCGCCGGCAACGCCCAGACGAGCGAAACGCTGGATACAAGCATCGATAACGTTGGAGCACTCACCCTCAACGCCATAGGAGCTCCACTCACAGCCTATCAACGCGCGCGCCTGCAGAATCGCAAGAACATGCCAAGCATCAATGTGGTCGGCAAACAGGATGCAAACGGCACGTGGCATGTCCCCGAAGCCGAGAATATGCCGAGCAAACTGCACGAAGCCGACGATCGCCTGGAGCGCATGCAGTACCGCAAGCTCTTCGACCACGGCGGCTCCGTCTTTACGGCGCACAAGCAAACCGCCGCAAACGAGACCGACCCCAATGCAACGCCAGGCGAGAGGGCCTAACTATGGAAACGCCCATTGAGATTCGCGATCTTGCGTTTTCGTATGGCCCTGCCCCCGTTCTTGCCCATTGCTCATTGATCATTGCCCCTGGTCAAGCCGTGATTCTCTCGGGAGAAAACGGAGCAGGCAAGTCCACGCTCCTCAAATTGGTGCTTGGCGAATTGGTTCCCCAGCAAGGCGATGCCCTCCTCTTTGGGACGCCTGCGCACTCGTTTACCGATTGGCATCGCGTTGGCTACGTCCCCCAGCGCGCCGGCGGCTCCTACGACCGGTTTCCCGCGACGGTGGCCGAGATTGTTGCCAGCAACCGCTATGCACTCGGGCACAGCCAACGTCGAGGGTCTCACGCTGCCGCGCTGCAAGCTCTCGAGCTCGTGGAGCTCGTCGACCATGCTAACTCACTAATTGGCGAGCTTTCGGGTGGCCAGCAGCAGCGGGCGCTTTTGGCTCGCGCTCTTGTGAATCATCCAGAACTCCTCGTGCTCGATGAGCCCACCAGCGGGCTCGACCGTTCGAGCGTCAACGAGTTTATCGAGGTCACGGCCACCCTCATGCGCGACCCCGAGCGTGTCGTTCTTATGGTGAGCCATGATCTCGAACGACTTGAGAGTCTCGAGGCCGACCGCATTGTCTTATCCCAAGGAGCTATCCATCATGCTTGACATGCTCCAGTATGCCTTTATGCAGCGGGCGTTCCTGAGCGGCATCGTACTGGGTGTCGCGATTCCGCTTGTGGGAGTCATCGTGGTGCTCAAGCGCCTCTCGATGATCGGCGATACGTTGAGTCATGCCTCGCTTGCTGGCGTGGCGGGCGGCCTCATCGCCGGCATCAACCCCGTCGCGGGCGCCACCGTGGCATGTCTTGCAGCTGCCTGCTTCGTCGAGATGATTCGCAAGCGGATCGAAAGCCGCGGAGACCTTGCTATTGCCATTGTTATGGCTGCTGGAGTCGGACTTGCCGGCGTATTGTCCGGATTTGTGCCGAACTCGTCTACGTTCTCGAGTTTTCTCTTTGGCAGTATCGTCACGGTCGACAACTCCGAACTTGCAGGCGTCATGGTCGTCGGCTTAGGCATTATCGCCTATTGCCTTTTGTCTTCGCGTGAACTCTTTTGGGTGGCACTTGATGAGCGTGCAGCTCGTATCGCCGGCGTGCGCACGCGTTTTATCAACATGAGCTTTATCTTCGCCTGCGCACTCGCCATCTCCATCGCAGCGCGCACCGTAGGCGCCCTGATCGTGAGCTCTATGATGACGGTACCCGTCGCCTGTGCACTTGTCGTCGCCCGTAGTTGGCGGCAGACATGTATTGTGAGCTCCACCGTGGGGCTTATATCTGTCTTGGCAGGACTCGCTGCCTCTTATATCTGGGGGCTTAAGCCCGGCGGCACCATCGTGCTCACGCAGGTCGCCATATTGGTCGTGCTGTTCATATGGCGTGTGGTCAGACAAAATGCGCGCAATTGAACGATTGCCGTGCATGGCAACGAGCGCCCAGGCACCATTTTCGGGCACAAACATGCTCGCCCAGAATAAATTGGACTCTAGAGCATTCGACAAGCAACGATAAGCTCATTTTCAATCCAGCAAGAAGTCCACCCGCTGAAAGAAGCCGTTTTTGGCCAACCAGCACACCACTAAGAATCGTGTCACATCAACGGCATCGCCAAGGTCAAGGAGATTTTGGGGCCTCTAATCGCACGGTTCATTGCAGCTAACGCAAGCGGCCGCCGCCCCGTATACGGGGCGGCGGCCGCTTTTTGCTCTCTATCGATTGGCGCCTCGGGACAGACCCCTCTACATCAAACGGCGCAAAGGGGGCTGACTACAGCTCGCAGGCAACCCTGTAGCCATCGCCGATGGCGTCGCGGATGTTGCCGCACTTCTGGGCATCGCCCAGCACGTGGGTGGCAACGCCGGCAGCGGCAAGGTCATCGGCCAACTTGGTGTTGGGACGATAGCCCATGGCAAGCACCAGCGTATCGGCATCGGCGATGGTGTGGACCTCGCCGTCCTTCTCGTAGCTGATGGTGCCCTCGGTAATCTCGGTCACCTTGGCCTCGGTCAGCACGTGAACACCCTTGGAGAGCATGCGCGTGATGAGCACCGCGCGGCCGGCGCCGCCCTCGTTGGCGGCGAGCGTCTTGGTCATCTCGATGATGGTGACATCGCGGTTGGCCGGCGACAGATCGTTGACTAGCGGGGCCAGGTAATCGGCCGTTTCGCAGCCGACGGTGCCGCCGCCCACGATGACGATCCTCTTGCCCGGGAAAGCCTTGCCACCCAGCAGGTCGTCAGCCGTCATAACCTGCTTAAAGCCCTGCATGAAGGCCGGAGCGATGGGCTCGGCGCCATAAGCCAGGACAACCTCGTAACCGGCGTAGTCACGCTGAATGTCCTCGGCCGAGAGCTCGGCACCAAATACGCACTTCACACCGGCCTCGGCCAGGCGACGGTACTGATACTTGATCACGCGGGTGAGTTCCTGCTTTGCCGGCGGAACGGCTGCGATGCGCATCTCGCCGCCCGGCTCATCCTGCTTGTCCACGAGCACCACGTTGTGGCCACGCCTGGCGGCAATGTAGGCTGCCTCCATGCCCGCAGGACCGGCACCCACAACGAGCACGTTCTTGGCCTCGGCGGCAGGCTCGTAGCCGGCCTCGTCGCGCTCCACGTCCGGGTTGACGGTGCAGGAGATGCGCTTACCGAACATAATGCCGTTCAGGCAGCGCAGGCAGCCGATGCAGGGGCGGATGTCGTCGGCGTTGCCGGCAGCGGCCTTGTTGCAGAACTCGGCATCGCACAGATTGGCGCGACCCATCATGCAGATGTCGGCGGCGCCGTCCTCAATCAGCTCCTCGGCAATCCATGCCTCGTTGATGCGGCCGACCGTGGCGACGGGAATGTTGACGTGCTTTTTGATCTCGCGCGAGCAGGCGGCATGCGAGGCCTGCTGCGTACCGGCGGCGGGAATGGCAGAGCCGCGCTTGATAGTGGTGCCGCCCGACACGTGGATCATGTCGACACCAGCCTTCTCCAGGCGACGCGAGACATAAATCATGTCGTTGAGGGTCAGGCCGCCATCGGTGTACTCGTCGCCCGAAATACGGACGTCGATGATAAAGTCCTTGCCGCAGCGCTCGCGAATCTCGGCGATGACCTCGAGCAAGAAGCGCATGCGGGCGTCGAGCGAGCCGCCGTACTCGTCGGTGCGCTTGTTGTAGAGCGGGGTCAAGAAGCCGCCGAGCATGCCGTGGGCGTGTGCCGCATGGACCTCGACGCCGTCGACGCCGGCCCTCTGCATGCGCACGGCGGCGTCGCCGAACTGGTGCGTGAGCCCGTGGATCTCGTCGACCGTGATGGGGCGCGGCGCCTCGCGGGCATAGGACGGGCCCACAAAGGACGGAGCGATCAGGCGCGGCGTGCCCGGAATGTTAAAGGCCATGTAGGCGGGGTGGAAGAGCTGCGGCATGATCTTGCAGCCATACTCGTGGACGGCTGCGGCGAGCTTTTCCCAGCCGGGGATGAACGTGTCGTCGTAGCAGCACATGTCACCCGGCAGATAGGTATAGGTGGGCTCGACCGTCACGACCTCGGTGATGATGAGGCCCACGCCGCCCTTGGCGCGGGCACGGTAATGATCGACCAGGTCTTCGGTCACGTAGCCATGGTCGGCCAGGTTCGTGGACACCGGCGGCATAAAGACGCGGTTCTTGACCTCGGTCGTACCGACCTTGATCGGGCTGAAGAGCATCGGGTAAGCGGAGGACTCCATGAAGGCTTCCTTTCGTTTGAGCCGCTCGGCGGCAGTTGCTGATGTACTTATCGTAGCAGCAACCGCGCAGCACCCGACCGCACGCGCTCCCCCGGCTTTTACTCAGCCCACAAAAAGTTGCGGTGGAATAGTTCCTGAATGAGGCCCTTGGCGCACCAAACGGGAACTATTTCACCGCAACTGAGGGGCGGGATGGAATTGAGGGCTCAGATAGTCAGTCATGCCCTCATCCGCCACCCCCTCACCTACAGCGCGCCGTCCAGCATAAGATTCACCTTGAGCACGTTGACCGTGGGCTCGCCGAACACACCGAGGAAACGGCCCTTGGTGCACGCGGCGATGATGTCGCGCACCTCGTCCTCACTTTTGCCCGTGGCCTTGGCAAGGCGCGGAACCTGGTACTCGGCGGCATCCGGAGAGATCTCCGGGTCGAGGCCGGACCCCGAACACGTCACCAGGTCGACGGGCACAGCGTCCATATCGGCATCGGGGTTGGCGGCGCGGATCTTCTTCACGCGCGCATCTATCAGCTTCCGATACTCCTCACTCGCCGGGGACAGGTTGGACGGGGCACCATACGCCATGAGCTCGCCGTCTTCGCCTTCGACAATTGACACGTTCTGGATACGACCCCACATGTGGGCATCGTCATCAAAGTTCTGGCCGATGAGCTCGGAACCCACAACCTTGCCGTCGACCGTAATAAGCGATCCGTTCGCCTGGTACGGAAACGCAAGCTGCGCGACGCCGGTCACCACGAGCGTGTATCCCAGGCCGCAGACGATGGTAAACAGCGCGAACACGCCAAGTGCGCGCGATGCGATACCTTTGAACATACAAACCTCCGTCTACATCATGCCAATGCCGAACAAGGCCAGCAGCATGTCGATAATCTTGATGAATACGAACGGCGCCACGATACCGCCCAGACCCCACACCAGCAGGTTGTGGGTCAGCAGCTGGCCGGACGAAAGCTCGCGGTACTTCACGCCTTTCAGGGCGGCAGGAATCAGCGCGACGATGACCAGCGCGTTGTAGATAATGGCGGACAGCACGGCAGACAACGGGCTGGTGAGCCCCAGGATGTTGAGGGCGTCCAACCCGGGGTAGATCGGCGAGAACAGCGCCGGGATGATGGCGAAATACTTGGCGACGTCGTTGGCGACCGAGAAGGTCGTGAGCGAGCCGCGGGTCATGAGCAGTTGCTTGCCGATACGCACGACCTCGATGAGCTTGGTGGGGCTGGAGTCGAGGTCGACCATGTTGCCGGCCTCCTTGGCGGCCTGAGTGCCGGTGTTCATGGCCACGGCGACGTCCGCCTGGGCGAGCGCCGGCGCATCGTTGGTGCCATCGCCGGTCATGGCGACCAGGTGACCCTCGCGCTGGAACGAGCGGATCTTCTCGAGCTTGCCCTCGGGGGTGGCCTCAGCCAGGAAGTCGTCAACGCCGGCCTCGGCGGCGATTGCCGCGGCGGTGAGCGGGTTATCGCCCGTCACCATGATGGTCTTGATACCCATGCGGCGCAGGTCGGCGAACTTCTCCTTCACGCCGGACTTGATGATGTCCTTAAGGTAGACGACACCCAGCACACGTCGGTCCTTTGCCACGACCAACGGGGTGCCGCCCACCTTCGCAATGCGTTCGACGGCCTCGTCGCACTCCTTCGAGAACACTCCTCCGGCAGCCTCCACATAAGCGCGAACGGAATCGGCCGCACCCTTGCGAATCTCGCTGCCGGCGTAGTTCACACCGGACATGCGGGTCGCCGCGGTGAAGGGGATGAACTCCATGCCCTTATCCTCGAGCGTGCGGCCGCGCAGCCCAAACTGCTCCTTGGCGAGCACGACGATGGAGCGGCCCTCGGGGGTCTCATCCGCCAGAGAGGACAGCTGCGCGGCATCGGCGAGTTCTGCCGGATCGACACCGTCGACCGGAATGAACTCAGCGGCCTGTCGGTTGCCCAAGGTGATGGTACCGGTCTTATCGAGCATGAGGATGTCGACGTCGCCGGCGGCCTCGATGGCGCGGCCGGACATGGCCAGCACGTTGGCCTCGTTCAGTCGGCTCATGCCGGCGATGCCAATGGCGGACAGCAGCGCACCAATGGTGGTGGGCGCCAGACAGACGAGCAAGGCAACGAGCGTGGTCACAGCGGTGGGGTTCGCCATACCGTTGAGCCCTGCAGAGAAACTCGAGTAGCAGTACAGTGCGAGCGTCACGAGGATGAAGATGACGGACAGAGCAACCAGAAAGATCTCGAGCGCGACCTCGTTGGGGGTCTTCTTGCGGGCGGCGCCCTCGACCATGGCGATCATCTTATCCAGGAAGCTCTGGCCAGGCTCGCTGGTGATTTTCACCACAATCCAATCGGAAAGCACGGTAGTGCCGCCAGTGACGGCAGAACGGTCGCCGCCAGCCTCGCGAACCACGGGTGCAGACTCGCCGGTGATGGCCGACTCATCAACCGAGGCGGCACCCTCGATGACATCGCCGTCTCCCGGAATCTGCTCGCCGGCGCGCACGACCACCAGATCCCCGCGTGAGAGCTCGGTACCGAGAACGACCGTGAAGCGGTTCTTATCCTCGACGGACTCGATGCGATGGGCCTCGACGTCCTTTTTCGCCGCGCGCAGGGAGTCTGCCTGCGCCTTACCGCGGCCCTCGGCAAGTGCCTCGGCAAAATTTGAAAAGAGGTCGGTCAGCCAGAGAATGACGGCAATGGCGATCACATAGTACGTGGGGACGCCGGCGTCCTGTACCCCAAAAATAGAGGCGATGGCCAGAATGGAGGTCATGGCGGCCGAAAGCCACACCAGGAACATAACCGGGTTTTGGACCTGGACACGGGGATCAAGCTTGGCAAATGAATCGCGCACCGCGCGGCTCATCATGTCTTTTTGCATAGCCATAAATCTGCGACTCCTTTACGCAACCATCTGGAAGAATTCGGCAACGGGACCAAGCGCCAACGCCGGGAAGAAGCTCAGGGCGCCAATCAGCAGAACGACGAATACCAGCAGAAACACGAACATGGCATTGGTGGTGGAAAGCGTGCCGGCGTTCTCGGCGACCTTGCCCTTCCCGGCCAGCGAGCCCGCAATGGCGAGCGTGCCCACAATCGGCAGGAACCGCGCGAACAGCATCTCGATACCCAGCAGCACATTGATCCACGGGGTGTTGCAGTTCATGCCTGCAAACGCCGAGCCGTTGTTGCCGCCGCATGAGGTGAAGGCATACAGCACCTCGGAGAAGCCATGCGCCCCGCCGTTGTTGAGTTGGTCGACAAGACCGGGCACCATGCAGGCGATAGCAGAGCTCACCAGAATGGCAAACGGAGTAGCGAGACACAGAACCACCGCCCAGCGCATCTCGGTCGGCTCGATCTTCTTGCCCAGGAACTCGGGCGTGCGGCCGACCATAAGGCCGGCGATAAACACCGTGAGGATGGCGAAGCCGATCATGCCGTACAGGCCGCAGCCCACGCCGCCGAACACCACCTCGCCCAGCGCTATCTGGAGCATCTGGACAAACCCGCCGAGCGGGGTGTAGGAGTCGTGCATGGAGTTGACCGAGCCGTTGGAAGCAGCCGTCGTTAAAGCGGACCAGGTGGAAGAGGAGGCGATGCCAAAGCGGCTCTCCTTGCCCTCCATGTTGCCGCCGGCCTGGCCGTCGGTCATCTCGATATTGACCGCTCCGCCATCGGCCAGCTGCGGGGTGCCCGCATGTTCGTTGACGGCGATGATGCCGGTGAAGATCACCAGCAGGATGAACATGGCGGCAAAGATAGCCTTGCCCTGCTTGGTGTTCTTGACGCCGATACCGAAGGTGAAGCAGCAGGCGGCCGGGATCAGCAGCAGGCTGGTCATCTCGATGATGTTGGTGAAGGCACTGGGGTTCTCATACGGATGGGCGGAGTTCACGCCGAAGAAGCCGCCGCCGTTGGTGCCGGACTGCTTGATGGCGACCTGAGGAGCCGCGGGACCCTGGGGCAGGAACTGCTCGGTGACCACGCGCGCGCCCTCGACAACCTTGCCGTCGACCTTGACCGTGTCGCCCTCGATCTGGGCGCCGTCGATGACGCTCCAGCCGCCGTCTGCATTAGGCTGGACAGCGACGGGCTCTACGAGCTCAGCCTTCTGAGCCGGCTGGAAGTTGGAGATGACGCCACCGGCAGCCAGGCAGATGCCGAACACGAGGTTCAGCGGGATGAGCACATACAGGACGGTGCGGGTGAGGTCGACCCAGAAGGAACCCAGGCCCTGCTCCTTGACCTGACGGAAGCCGCGGATCAGCGCGAACATGACCGCGATACCGGTGCCAGCGGAAACGAAGTTCTGCACGGTGAGGCCCATGAACTGCACAAAGTAGGACAGGGTGGTCTCACCGGAATAGGATTGCCAATTGGTGTTGGTTATGAAGGAAGCGGCCGTATTGAACGACAGGTCCCACGACACACCCGGCAGGTGCTGGGGATTGCCAGGCAAGAAGGACTGAAGCGCCTGGAGTGCCACAAGAGCCACGAGGCCGATCCCCGAAAAGACCAGCACGCTCGCCAGATAGCGCCTACACCCCATCTGCTCTGCCGCGTCGATGCGAAGTAGACGATAGACGCCACGCTCCACAGGAGCAATCACAGGCGATAGGAACGTATGCTCACCATCCATGATATGGGCCATGAATCGACCGAGCGGAACGGCCAGGACGACGAGCACGGCAAAGTACAAGATGTACTGAATCGCAGCGTCCATAGTTTACGAATCACTCCTCATCAGAATGTAGATGTCATAGATAAAGAGTCCAATGCAGACGACTCCGATAATGGGAATGAGGATGTCCATTACCGCCCCTTTCACGCGCGGTCCGATGTCTCGGACGCCTGCTCTCGCAAGCGCCTGGGGACAGTAAACGCTTCTAGGGATTAAAGAGGCGTGAGGGCTGGGGCTCACGACCTTAAGATGCCGTAAAGATGCAGGTAGAAAGCGCTATTGCGGCTGCAGTGCGCCTATACTCGACCTCGCGAGCATACAGTGGCGTCCTCGCCGCGTATGCACGCATGGACAACGCTTCAGAAAGGCTACGCTATGCAGCGCGACGCATCGGACACTCGCGTCAATCCAGACCTCATCCTTAAGGCAATTGAGAAAGACGAGGTCGCCGATGACGCTCGAACCAGCCGGGGACACCTCAAGATTTTCTTTGGCTACGCTGCTGGCGCAGGCAAAACCTATGCGATGCTTCAAGCCGCCCACGCCGCCAAGCGGCGAGGTGTCGACGTCGTCGCGGGATACATCGAGCCGCACGAACGTCCGGCAACTGCCCATCTTGCACAAGAGCTTGAGAACGTGCCCTGTAAACTCATCGAGCACAACGGCATTGCGCTCAGCGAGTTCGATCTAGATGCGGCTATCGAGCGCGCCCCTCAGCTCATCCTTGTCGACGAGCTCGCCCATACGAATGCGCCGGGGTCTCGCCACGACAAACGCTATCAAGACGTCGAGGAACTTCTACATGCGGGCATCGACGTCTATACGACCGTGAACGTTCAGCATATCGAGAGCCTAAACGACATGGTTGCATCCATCACCGGCGTTGTCGTGAGCGAACGAATCCCCGACCGTATCTTCGATGATGCCGACCAGGTCGAGCTCGTCGACATAGAGCCCGAAGATCTACTTGAGCGCCTTCGCGCCGGCCTCGTCTACCGTCCCGCACAAGCCGACCGAGCGCAACAGCATTTTTTTACCGTCGAGAACCTCACCGCACTCCGAGAAATCGCGCTGCGCCGCTGCGCCGATCGCACCGGCTACCTCACAGACGCCGCACGCGTGCTGGGAAACCGTGACTACTACACCAGGGAGCGTATCTTAGTCTGTGTCTCCCCAGCGCCGACCAATCCCCGCATCGTCCGTGCCGCCGCACGCATGGCGAAAGCGTTTCGCAGCGAGCTCGTCGCCCTGTTCGTAGAGAGCCCGCGCGCGCAGGCCATGAGCGATAATGAGCGCGCCAAGCTTGCAGCCAATATCGCCCTGGCCGAACAGCTCGGAGCACATATGGAAACCGTCTATGGCGACGACATCGCGTTTCAGATCTCCGAGTTCGCGCGCCTGTCGGGTATTTCGAAGATCGTCATGGGGCGCACGGGCGAGCGTAGCAGCGTCCGTCAGGCCCTCTTCGGCCGCAAATCTCTCGTAGAACAGCTCATAACATTCGCCCCGAACCTCGACATTTACATCATTCCAGACCAGTCGACTCCGCCCTCCCGGCCCGAAGAACGCCGCCGTGCGCTCGCCCTGCAGCCGCCCAGCAGCCGTGACGTGCTTCGCACGCTGGCCCTCTCTCTTGTCGCCACGGCGATCGGCACGGCTTTCCGCCATCTGGGTTTTGCCGATTCCAGCATCATATCCCTCTATATCCTCACGGCCCTGCTGACCGCCGTCACCACGACGGGGCGCATCTGCACGATCGTATCGAGCGTGCTCTCTGTAGTGCTTTACAACTTCTGCTTCGTCACGCCTCTGTTTTCGCTCGCCAGCTACGACCGAAGCTATCTGGTCACGTTCGGCATCATGTTCGCTACCGCTATGGTCGCCGGCGAGTTAACTGCGCGCATCGCCGACAACGCCCGTACCTCCGCCGAGAACGCATTCAAAACGCGCGTACTCCTCGAAACGAACCAGCTCTTGCAGCAAGCCCATAGCGCGGAGGAGTGCGCCCGCGTCGCCATGAACCAACTCATCAAACTGCTAAAACTCGACGTGGTCTTCTACACCGCCGAACACGGCACGCTCGGCAAGACGCTCTATGAGTCCGCTGGCACCGAAAACCGATCCGCGTCGCTGCTCACCGACTACGAGCGCGCCGTTGCAACCTGGACCTACACCAACAACAAGCGCGCGGGCGCAAGCACGCGGACCCTGCCTGAGGCGCGCTGTCTCTACCTCGCGGTTCGCACCGGCGACAAGGTATTCGGTGTCATCGGCATCGCCCTGGAGGGGCGCGAGATCGAAGCCTTCGAGCATTCGATCGTCCTATCTATCGTAGGTGAATGCGCCTTGGCGCTCGAAAGCGACCGGGCGGCGCAAGAGCGCGAAGAAGCTGCGGTCTTGGCGAAAAACGAGCAGCTGCGCGCCAACCTTTTGCGCTCCATCGGCCACGATTTGAGGACACCCCTCACGGCTATATCCGGATCTGCGGCAATCCTTCGGAAGAGCGACGAGAAGCTCAGCCTCGAACAACGCTGCGATCTTGCCGATGCCATCTACGACGACTCCCTCTGGCTTATCGATACCGTGGAGAACCTCCTCGCCATCACACGCGTCGAGGACGGCACCATTCGCCTCAACTTCACGTCCGAGCTCATCGACGAGGTCATCGAGGCCGCCCTCAGCCATGTCGCCCAAGCATCGCATGGACGTACCGTCACCATCGAGCACACTGACGACATCCTGCTGGTACGCATCGACGTCCATCTCATCATGCAGGTGCTTACGAATCTCATCATGAACGCCTTCAAATACACGCCCGAGGACTCGACTGTCACCATCAGCGCACGTCGCGAGGGCGCGTTCGTCGTGGTGGACGTCGCAGACGATGGGCCGGGTGTGGCAGACTGCGACAAGCCTCATATCTTTGAGCGCTTCTTCACCTCAAGCAATACGCAGCCCGTGGATTCGCGTCGAAGCATCGGCCTTGGGCTGTCGCTTTGCCGCTCCATCGTGGAGGCGCATGGCGGCGTCATCGAAGCTCGCGACAACCACCCCCATGGGGCCGCCTTCCGTTTTACCCTGCCCGCCGAGGAGATCGAGATTCATGAATAATGCCGCTAAGCCACGCATCCTCCTGGTCGAAGATGACCTGACCGTTCAAAACCTCGTTTCGACCGCGCTTGACCTCCACGGCTACGTCGTGAGCAAAGTTTGCAACGGCCAGGCCGCCATCATGGATGCGGTGTCGCACGGCCCCAGCCTTATCATGCTCGACCTCGGCCTTCCCGATATTGACGGTATCGAGGTCATCACGAAGATCCGAAGCTGGTCGGCAGTCCCCATTATCGTCATTTCGGCGCGCACCGAAGATTCCGACAAGATTGCAGCACTTGACGCAGGGGCAGACGACTACCTCACCAAGCCCTTTTCTGTGGATGAGTTGCTCGCGCGCGTCCGTGCGAATTTGAGGCGCTCCTCGATGGCGTCGAGCGAGTCGACAGAAGCGAGCACGTTCGACAACGGTCCGCTGCATATCGACTACGCCGCGGGATACGCGACGAAAGACGGACGCGAGCTCTCGCTCACCCCAACCGAGTACAAATTGCTCGTCCTTCTGGCGAAAAACGTCGACAAGGTGCTCACCCATACCTTCATCACCCGCGAGATATGGGGCACGAGCTGGGACAGCGATCTGGCGAGCCTGCGCGTGTTCATGCGCACCCTGCGCAAGAAAATCGAGGCAGACCCCTCTCACCCCAAGATGATTCAGACGCACATGGGTGTCGGGTACCGCATGCAGCGTCTCTAGCCAATTCCACAAAGAAGTTGCGGTGGAATACGGAGTAGATGAGGTTTCTGACAGGCAAAACAGTCCGTATTTCACCGCAACTGAGGGGTGGGTTGGGTTAGAGGCCCAGGTAGTTGGTCATGCCTTCGACGGCGAGCTTGGCGCCTGCCACGGCATGGACCACGGTGAGCGGACCGTTGACCACGTCTCCGGCGGCAAAGACGCCCGGCACGGTGGTCATACCATGCTCATCGACCGAAAGAAGACCGCGATGGTCGGTCTCCAGACCGCCCGTCGTAAGTACCAGCTTGTCCTTGGGCACCTGCGAGGCCGCGATCACGACCGTGTCGGCGGGCACATGGTCAAGCTCTTCCTCGTAGCCCGCCACGTTGTTGTCCTCGTCAAAGATAGCCGTCTCGAACACCGGGCCGTTATCGTCGATGGCGCAGATCGCCTTGCCGCACACGATCTCGGCACCGTCAAGCTCAGTCAGCTCCACCTCGTCATCGATGGCCGAGATGTGGCGCGATCGGGCATACACGGTAACCTTGCGGGCGCCCGAGCGCAGGGCCGTGCGGGCGACGTCCATGGCCACGTTGCCGGCGCCGATAACCGCCACGTTCTGACCGATCGCCACGCTCGTGGGATCGACCAGGTAATCGATACCAAACAGCACGTTGCCGCGCGACTCGCCGGGAATACCCAGCTTGCGGGCGCGCCAGGTACCGGTACCGACAAAGACTGCATCGTAGCCGTCGCGCAGCAGGTCGTCGATATGCAGTGCGCCGCCGATGGTGGTCGAGGGGCGAACGCGCACGCCGAGCGAGCACATCACGTGACGGTACTTTTGCACGAGCGCACGGGGCAGGCGGAACTCGGGGATACCGTACTCCAGCACACCGCCGATCTCGGGGCGCTGCTCAAACACCGTGACGGCACAACCCAGCTGAGCCATCTTAATGGCGACGGTAATGCCGGCAGGACCGGAGCCGACCACGGCGATCTGCTTGCCGCACGACGGCGCGGGCTTCCACTCCTTGCGGTCCAGATACGCTGTCGAGACATAGTTCTCGATGCTCGAAAAATGCACCGGCGCGCCCTTGCGGCCCTGGATACACGCGCCCTCGCACTGGCCCGAATGGTTGCAGACCATGGAGCAGACCGCGCTCATGGGGTTGTTCTGGAACAGCAGCTCACCCGCCTCTTCCAGACGACGCTGCTTGAACAAGTCGATGACCTGAGGAATAGGCGTCTGAACCGGACAGCCCTTAAGCTGGCAGAGCGCCTTCTTGCAGCCCAGGCAGCGATGTGCCTCCTCAACGATGTGGATAGCCACGCGATTCCCCTCTATTGTCATTCTGGATATCGGCTCTGGAATGATCCAATTATATGACCTAACGGGCCCTCACCGCACGAGAGGACGTGTCCAGTAGCACGGCACGCGAGACTTTCACCGCAATGAAGACTATGGGGCAATCGGGGGCACCGTGACCGGGCGGGCGCAGGGCAGACCAAGTCGTTATGAATTCCGCATCGCGACGACCCGTATCGTCCACGCAGCGGCGAGCCAGACATGAGTTCACACGATCGCGGGCGATCCTGCTTGGTCTCACGGCTATACACCCCCGCCCTTCGCGTGAGGTGGCAACATTTTGTTGCCACGCCGGAAGGACGGTACGCGGTGCCTCCACTGGCCGGGAATCTGGCGACCAGGTTACCTGACGCCGCGACCCAGGTCTTCGGCGATTTTGTCCACGCCCTTCAGTGCGGCGCAGGTCTTTTTGTTGGAGCAATGCCCCGTGCAAACGCCACCCTGGGCGCAGTCGGCGCAGGTGCCCTTACGGTGGATGCGCACGCATACCGCGACAAACGCAATACCGATAACGGCCAGCACAACAATATCGATAGGTGCCATAACAAGCCTCCTCTAGTTAACCACCACTTACTTTACTCCAACTCCCACCCGCCAAAAAGGGACAGATTAATTTTGGTCGGTTTTATCTGCAGAAACGCCACATTCCCCTCACCAAAAAAGTTGCGGTGAAATAGTACCTAAAAATGCCGCTAACGCCCTCAGGCAGGAACTATTTCACCGCAACTAATTGGTGCATGGGGGACAGATTACTTTTGTACCGACCTGTCCCTATGCACAAAAAAGCCCGAATGTCGCTAGGACATTCGGGCTCGTGGAAAGGGGTTAATCCTTATTCGGACTTAGGCGGAAACTGTGGCGGAAGCAGTGTTGCTCTCATCCTCGTCAGTCCATGCATGTTTGGGCATGGGACGGAAGATCTGGAAGAGCATCGCTACCAGCAGCACAATGGCCACAACCGTCCAGATACCAAACTGCCCCAGAACAAGCAGGTTATAGAACTGGTTGATGAACAGGCCGATCACCCAAGCGAAGATGCACTCGTAACCGATGGCAATCGCGAACCACTTGCCGGAATCCATCTGGTTGCGGATGGCACCCATGGCAGCAAAGCACGGAGCGCACAGCAGGTTGAACGCGCCAAAGGCGACGCAGGCACCCATCGTGGGGAACATAGCGGCAAACGCGGTCCACAGGCTCGGGTCGGTCTCGCCCGCGTCGGCGACGGACAGCAGCGAGCCGGCGGTGGCGACGACGTTCTCCTTGGCGACAAGGCCCGAGACGGACAGCGCTGTTGCCTGCCAGGTGCTAAAGCCAAGCGGGGCGAAGATCCAGGAGACCAGGTTGCCGAGCATGGCAAGCACGGAGTAGTCCATATACTCCTCGGAGATGCCGTCCATCGCGGGCAGGTAGCCAAAGGAACCGTTGTAGCTACCAAAGTTGGACAGGAACCAAACCACGACAGTGGCCGCGAAGATGACCGTGCCGGCCTTCTTGATAAAGGCCCAGCAGCGCTCCCACACGTGCAGCGCCCAAGAGCGGATCGCCGGGAAGTGGTAGGCAGGAAGCTCCATAACGAACGGCGTCGGGCGACCGGCGAAGAGCTTGGTCTTTTTGAGCATGAGGCCCGAGGCGATGACGGCAAAGACGCCCAGGAAGTAGAAGAGCGGGCTGATCCACTTCGCGGTGGTGGAAGAACCGCCGATGATGGAACCCATGAGCAGGGCGATGATCGGCAGCTTGGCGCCACAGGGAATAAACGTGGTGGTCATGACCGTCAAGCGGCGGTCCTTCTCGTTCTCGATGGTCTTGGTGGACATGACGCCGGGGACGCCGCAGCCAGAGGAGACGAGCATCGGAATGAACGACTTACCAGACAGACCAAAGCGACGGAAGATGCGGTCCATGATGAAGGCGACGCGGGCCATGTAGCCGCAGTCCTCCAGGAAGGACAGCATCACGAACAGCAAGAACATCTGCGGGACAAAGCCCATGATGGCGCCGATGCCGGCCACGATACCGTCGCAGACCAGCGAATCGACAAGACCGCCGTCCTCGGTGCCGCCCGCCACAAGAGCGTTATGCACCGCGGTGGTGATGCCGGGGACGAACGGACCGTAGTCGGCGGGGTCGGGCTCGGTGACGTCGAGGTCCTTGACTGCCTGAGACGCAGTGACGGTAGCGGCAGTCGTACCGGCGTCCTCGTCCTCCTCGACCTTGCCCTTCACGGACGCGGCCTCAGGCTCGGCTGCGATGGTCTTGAGCGCGTCGGCGGCAGCGTCGCCGTCCTCGGCGTCGATGGCATCGTTATAAGCAGAAACGTCGATGCCCTTGGCGTCGGCAGCGTCGATAAACGCGGCGATTTCGGCCTGAGCCTGCGTGTACTCGCCAGCAGCCTCGTCATATGCATCGCGGCCCTGGCCCAGCACGAACCAGCCATCGGTGCCGAAGAGCTGATCATTGGTGAAGTCGGTCACCGTGCCGCCGAGCGTGGACACGGCGATGTAGTAGACAGCGAACATGATGACGACGAAGATCGGCAGGCCAAGGATACGGTTGGTAACCACGCGGTCGATCTTCTCGGAGGTGCTCATCTTCGCCGGAGCCTTGGTGAGGCACTCGTCAATGATATGGGCGATCACGCCGTAGCGCTCGCCGGTAATGATGGACTCGGCATCGTCGTCACAGTCCTTCTCGCACTGGGCGACCAGCTCCTCCACGCGAGCGGCCTTCTCCTTGGTAAGGTTGATGAGCTTGCAGGCGTCCGCATCGCGCTCAAACAGCTTGACGGCGTAATAGCGGCGCTTGTTGGCCGGAACGCTCGCCGGAAGGTTGTTCTCGATGTGGTCCAGAACGTCCTCGATGGAGGAGTCGAACTTGTGCTCCGGCACCTGGCCCTTGGAAGCAGCAGACTTCTTGACCTGCTCAAAGAGCTCGGTGATGCCCTTATTCTTAAGGGCCGAGATCATCATGACCGGGCAGCCGAGCTTCTTGGAGAGTTTGTTCGTGTCGATCTTGTCGCCGTTCTTCTCGACCAAGTCGGCCATGTTGAGGGCAACGACCACGGGCAGGCCGGTCTCGATAACCTGAAGCGCCAGGTACAGGTTGCGCTCAAGGTTGGTGGCATCGACAACCTGAACGACCACATCGGGCTCGCCGCTCATGAGGTAATCGCGCGAGCATTGCTCCTCGGGGCTGTAGGGGGAAAGCGAGTAGATGCCGGGGAGGTCCGTGATGGTAACGTTCTTGTCGCTTAGGAGCTTGGCTTCTTTTTTCTCAACCGTGACACCGGGCCAGTTGCCAACGTAGCCGTTAGCGCCGGTAATCAGGTTGAAAAGCGTGGTCTTGCCGCAGTTGGGGTTACCCGCCAGCGCGACATGGATCTGAGAATCCGCCATTCAATCCTTCTTCCTTGTGTGCCCGCGCTGCTTTCTCCGGGCGGGCTGGATAATGTGCTTCAAAGTTGCAGCATTAAGTTAGAAAAACCTAACTTTATCTGCAGAAATATACGCCGGAGCCCTTACTGGACCTCGACGACGGCCGCCTCTTCCTTGCGAATGGAAAGCTCGTAGCCGCGTACGTTGATCTCGATCGGATCACCGAGCGGTGCAACCTTCACGACCTTAAACGAAGTGCCCTTGATGAGCCCCAGGTCCATAAGGTGGCGACGAAGCGCGCCCTCACCGTGAAGCTTGACGATGGTAGAGCTCTCGCCCACCTTAACGTCACCCAACGTCTTCATTTACTTGTCCCCCTTTCAGTGCGTACAGAAATACCGTCGTCTAGGCGACGGTCATGATGTGCATGGCCACCTTGGAATCGATGCCAAAGCGTGCGCCCAGCACCGTGACGATGATATTGGCGCCACTCGAGCTCACCACGTGGACCTCGTTGCCCTCGACAAAGCCGAGGTCCTTGAGGTGGTGTTTCATGTCCTCATTGCCCTTTACACGAGACACGCGCACGGTTTCGCCCGCTTTTACCATCGAAAGCGGCATGGCCGGCACCTGCGGTCCACAAGACATGAGCGGCTCCTAACATCAGTTCGTCCTCAACATCGGCGTGATAAAAGTTAACCACGTCTATGTTCACTTTAGTAAACTAGCACGTGGTTAACTTTTTGGAAAGGGTCCCCATTCAGATTTCGAAAAAGTTTCCTATACGAAACAAAAAAGCGCGGCAAAGAGTTGTCCTTTGCCGCGCCCTGTCATGCTTAGAGCGAGAGGTTTCTGATCGACGTGACACACGAGGCCTCGTCTACGCCCGAAATGCGGAAGATGATGTCCTCGCCGCACTCGCCGTAGAGAGCCATGAGCCCCATTACATCGCGGCCGTCGGTATGGCGATCGCCGATGCTGACCGATACGTTGCTACGATGCTTGGCAATAATGTCGTAGAGCAGCGCAACCGGGCGGGCATGCAGTCCCAACGGATCTTTAATCGTCTTCGTAAACTCGACCATGTCCCCTCCCGCGGCATCGCACACTCGACCGGCAAACCCAGCCACGTGGTAGTTATTGTACCGTTAGATGCTGGTTGCGGCCCGCTAGAAAGCTCAATCGGAAACTGCATCCCGTTATCTGGCGGGATTCTGGGCCGCAGTTTCCGCAGAGCGCCTCAAGCGGAAAGCTCATCCCACTTTGGACGCAAATTCTGGGATGCAGTTTCCGCGACGCCCGATCATCCCAGACCACCGCAACGCCCACCCACAAAAAAACGAGGGAAGGCACGCGTCCTTCCCTCGTTACAGGCACTATGTAGCCGCTCGCCTACATCAGGCGCAGGCTGACGTCCTTGAGCTGGGCGCCACTAACGGCACTCGGGGCGCCCGACATGAGGTCGGAGCCGCTGGCCGTCTTGGGGAACGCCATGACGTCGCGGATGGAATCGGAGCCGGTAAGCAGCATGCACACGCGGTCCAGGCCCAGAGCAAAGCCGCCCATCGGGGGCGCACCAAACTTGAGCGCCTCCATGAGGAAGCCGAACTGCGTCTCGGCGCGCTCCTCGGTAAAGCCCAAGAGCTTGAGCATGGACATCTGCATCTCGGCGTTGTGGATACGCATACCGCCGCCGCCGGCCTCAAAGCCGTCCATGACAAAGTCGTAGGTGCACGAACCGGCTGCCAGCGGATCGGCCTCGATCTTGGCGATATCGGTCTCGGTCGGCAGGGTAAAGGGCTGGTGCTCGGCAGCGTAAGCCTTGCGATCCTCGTCCCAATGGAACAGCGGGAAGTTGACGACCCACAGGAAGTCGTGACCCTCGCGCTTGATCTCGAGCGCATTGGCCATGTGCGAACGCATGCCGCCCAGGATCTCGTCAGAAAGCAGGCGCGGGCCGGCGGCGAACATCACAAGGTCGCCGGGCTCGACGTCCATGCGCTCGCGCAGAGCGGCCATCTCCTCGTCCGAGAAGAACTTGACGATGGGGCTGTTGATGGAGCCGTCCTCGCGGAAAGCAATCCAAGCCAGGCCCTTGGCGCCAAACGTGGAGGCCACGCCGGCGAGCTTATCGATCTTGGCACGTGCCCAGGCACCGGCGCCCTTAGCGTTGATGGCCTTGACGACAGAGCCCTCCTCGTTTGCGGCAGTCGCAAAGACCTTGAACTTGGAGTTGGCAAACACGTCGGTCAGGTCGACCAGGTGCATGCCATAGCGGGTATCGGGCTTGTCGGAGCCATAGGTGTCCATGGCCTCCCAGTAGTTCATGCGACGCAGCGGCGAGGGCATCTCGACACCCATGCGGCCGAAGGCATCGGCAAGAACCTCTTCGAGCGCGCTCATGACGTCGTTCTGGTCCACGAAGGACATCTCGATATCGACCTGGGTGAACTCGGGCTGACGGTCGGCGCGCAGGTCCTCGTCGCGGAAGCACTTGGCAACCTGGTAGTAGCGCTCGACGCCACCGACCATGAGCAGCTGCTTCAGAAGCTGCGGGGACTGCGGCAGGGCGTAGAAGTTACCCGGCTGAATACGGCTGGGAACAATGAAGTCGCGGGCGCCCTCGGGCGTGGACTTGAACAGGGAGGGTGTCTCGACCTCCATGAACTCACGGTTGTGCAGTGCCTCGCGAATGGCAAAGGTGAAGTCGGAGCGCAGCTTGAGGTTGGCCATCATCTCGGGACGACGGAGGTCCAGATAGCGATAGCGCAGACGGGTGTCCTCGCTGGTCTCGATGCCGTCCTCGATCTGGAACGGCGGGGTGACGGACGTGTTGAGCACCTCGGCGTGGTCGGTCAGGACCTCGATCTCGCCGGTCGCGAGCTTGGCGTTGGTGGTCTCCTCACCACGGGCGCGCACGACGCCGTGGATCTTGATGGGCCACTCGGGACGCATGGTCTCGGCGATCTTAAAGGCATCGCCGTCGGAGTGCTCGGGGTCGAAGGTGAGCTGCGTGATGCCCTCGCGGTCGCGAAGATCGCAGAAGATGAGGCCGCCGTGATCGCGGCGACGGCTCACCCAACCGGTGAGGGTAACCTCTTCGCCCACGTTCTCGCGGCGAAGCTCGCCGCAGGTACGGGTGTGCATGGAATGCTCGTCGATGGGACGGGTCTGGCTCATACCAGTGATCCTCCTTTATGGATCTGTGCCGCCCCGTGTCGTTCCGGGCGGCGTCGTACAGATTTGCCCAGCCTGCGTAAACCGCGCAGCCAGACATGGCGTATTATCTTATCGCACCCGTGCCGATGCGCCGCGAAAAAGTGGCTCCCGCCCAAAGACTTGACGGAGACGAAACAATTGACGCACCGCGGCACCCGCCCGCGCTCGTCACGTGCGACAATGTGCCCCAATAAAACAGCACCTGGAAAGGCCCGTCATGACTGCACGCCTCATCGTTATGGATATCGACTCCACCCTCATCAACCAGGAGGTCATCGACCTGTTGGGCGAAGAGGCCGGCGTGGGTGGGCAGGTGGCACAGATCACCGAACGCGCCATGCGCGGCGAGCTGGACTTTAAGCAAGCGCTCGTGGAGCGCGTGGGGCTGCTCGCCGGCCTGGACGAGAGCGTGTTCGAGCGCGCCTTTGAGCGCGTGACATTTACCCCCGGCGCGTTGGAGCTTGTGCGCTCGGCACACAGCAAGGGCTGGAAGGTCGGCGTGGTGAGCGGCGGCTTCCACGAGGTCGCTGACAAGATCGTGGCCGCCGCGGGCATCGATTTTTGCCTGGCCAACCGCCTGGAAGTCGTGGACGGCAAGCTCACCGGTAAGCTGGCCGCCGACATTGTGACCAAGGAGTCCAAGCTCATCCAGCTGCTGGACTGGGCAGTTGAGTGCGGCGTCGACATGGCCCACACGGTCGCTATTGGCGATGGGGCAAACGACATCCCCATGATCCAGGCCGCGGGCACGGGCATCGCGTTTTGCGCCAAGCCCAAGACGCGCGAAGCCGCTCCGTTTGCCATCGACGAGCGCAACCTGATGCTCGCCATGGACATCATCCTGCGCGACTAGCCGATCCGTCTAACAATTGAATCAGTCTGTCCTATAGTTTCCGAACAATTTTGTCTTAGTGTTCGGAAACATCCCCTTTGAGTGTTAGACTTTGCGCCGTCGAAGGGAACATATATGGATAAGCGAGATCTTGAGCAGCTACTGAGCGATGTTGCCGGCGGAACAGTCACCCCGGCCGACGCCCTTACGCGCATCCAGACGGCTCCGACCGCCGATTTGGGCTTTGCGCAGCTCGATCTTTCGCGCGGAGTGCGCCAGGGGGCCGGTGAGGTTGTCTACGGTGCCGGTAAAACCGCCGAGCAAATTGCCGCCATTATCAAAGCATTACTCGATGCAGACCAGGAGCGCATCCTGGTCACACGCTTGGATGCCGAAAAAGCCGCGCGCACCGCTGAGCTTCTCGACAATGACATTGACCTGGGATATGTCCCGGACGCCCAGCTCGCCCTGGTTGGTGGCAAGCCCTCCCCCACCGGCAACGGACGCGTTGTCGTCGCCTGCGCCGGCACGAGCGACCTGCCCGTCGCCGAAGAGGCGGCACTGACGGCCGAGTTCTACGGCAACGAGGTCGATCGCCTCTACGACGTGGGTGTCGCCGGCCTGCACCGCCTGCTCGCTCATGCTGAGGAACTTGCCCAGGCGCAGGTGATCATCGCCATCGCCGGCATGGAAGGCGCCCTGGCGAGCGTTATCGGAGGCCTTGTGAGCTGTCCGGTCATCGCCGTTCCCACCAGCGTGGGTTACGGCGCGAGTTTTGGCGGCGTGGCCGCGTTGCTCGCCATGCTCAACTCCTGCGCCAGCGGCATCTCGGTCGTCAATATCGACAACGGTTTTGGTGCCGCCTACCAGGCAAGTCTTATCAATCATCTGAGCGCCGGCACGACTTGTGCCCGCTAAGGAGCATCCCATGTCCAACCATCAGCACACGCTTGTCATCGACGGCACCTCGGGCATCAGCGGCGACATGACCGTCGCGGCCCTGCTCGACCTGGGCGCCAGCAAGGAGCATCTGCGCGAGCAGCTCGCCACGCTTCCGGTCGGCGGCTTTGAGATTGCCGTTACACGCGTAAACAAGCATGGCATCGACGCCTGCGACTTTGACGTTCGGCTGGCAGAGGAGCTCGAGAACCACGACCACGACATGGCATGGCTCTACGGCAACGAAGTGGGCACCGAGCACGCGCATGAGCATCACCATCATGACCATGGTGAGCATGAACACGGGCACTGTCATGAGCACGACCATGAGGGCCAGGCCCATGAGCACGAGGGCCATCATCACGCCCACCATCATCACCACCGTTCTTTGGCGGACGTCACCGACATCATCGACGGCTCACAGCTAAGCGATGGTGCCAAGCATCGCGCGCTCGCCATCTTTACCGCGCTTGCCGCCGCCGAGGCCAAGGCCCACGGCAAAACGCCCGAGACCGTCATGTTCCACGAGGTAGGCGCCATCGATTCCATCGTTGACATCTGCTCGGTCGCCATCTGCCTCGATGACCTGGGCATCGAGGATATTGTCGTCGAGTCGCTCTCCGAGGGTCACGGCACCATCCACTGCGCCCACGGCCTTATGCCCATCCCGGTGCCCGCCGTCGTCAACCTATGCCAAGCAGGCAATATCGCCCTCACGCCCGCACCGGTCGCCGGCGAGCTCGTGACGCCCACGGGCGCCGCCATCGTAGCCGCACTGCGCACGTCCGAGCACCTGCCGGCCCGCTACCGCATCGAGGCCGTCGGCTACGGCGCCGGTAAGCGCCCCTACGAGGGCTGCTCCGGCACGCTCCGTTGCCTGCTGGTTTACGTAGATGCATAGCCATGGATGCCCGCAAAACCAAAAGCCGTGCCGCTATTGTCACGGCGTTTTCCGAACTCCTACGCGAGGAGGACTACGGCAAGATCACCGTCGGTGACATCATCGCGCGCGCTCACGTAGGCCGCGCGACATTCTACAGCCTCTTTAAGAGCAAAGAAGACCTACTGTCCGAGCTCGTGAACGACATCTGCACCCACGCCCTCGACGACGATGGTACACCGCTCGACGACCCACTCGTGCAGGTCGAGCATATCCTCAACAACCTCTGGGAGCGCCGCCAGGGCGTTCGAGCCCTCGTAGCCGGCGCCGGCTCACGCGTCTTCGCCGACTGTTTACGCAAGACCATCATGTCACGAGCAGCCGAAACCGTCCCTACCGACCCAAATGGCCCCGCTGGCACCATGGACCGAAGCTTCCTGCTACACCACATAGCCTCAAGCTTCGTAGGAATGGTCCAATGGTGGGCCTGGCACAACTTCCAAGCAGATAAGGCCGACGTCGCCAAAGACTACCTCTCGGCCATAAAGCCCCTCTTTAGCTAAGTAAAAAGCTCATCCCAAAGCATCGCCCCAACCCAGGGCACCACGCATCCCAAAGTGTCACTCGCACTTCAACGCCTCCAACAGCAACAAGCCCCTCCCATCCAAATTCAGATATATATTTGGGTTGCTTGTTCCAACGCAAATAAAATCCCGCAGCTGGCCGCATGGGGTAACTTCCCAGCGCATTCCGCAGGACGCAAAAAGGCTCGCCGCACGAAGTGCGCAGCGAGCCTTTTTGCATGTCCGAGGACGCGCTGGGAAGTTACCCCATGCGGCCAGCGGACAACTATGTAGCCTTGGACTAGAACATGCCCAAGAAACCGTGCACAAACAGCGCAGCCACGACAGCACCGACAAACGGAGCGATGCCAGGAACGAGCAGGCCGTACTTCCAGTTGTTGTCGGCCTTGTTCTTGATCGGCAGCACCTGATAGGCCATGCGAGGACCAAGGTCACGAGCCTGGTTCATGGCGAAGCCGGTGATGCCGCCCATGCCCATACCAACAGCCCAAACGATCAGACCGACGCAGATAGCGAGCATCAAAACGTTCTCGCCGGCGCGGCTAGCGACAGCAAGGATGGCGCTGATGAACACAAAGGTGCAGATAGCCTCGCAGAAGAAGTTACGGGCATAGTTGGTGCCCTCGGTGGTGGGGTTGGTCGAGAAGATATTGCGCTGTGCAATGGGGTCGACGGCGCCCTCGGAGGCCTTGAACTCATCGGCATACATCAACCACGCGATCACGGCACCCACAAAGCCGCCGAGCATATCAGCGAGCATAAAGGGGATGCAGTTGCCCCACGGCACCAGACCGACGATGCACTGCGCAAGCACCATCGCGGGGTTCATGCACACGGCGCCGCCAAAGACAAACAGGCAGACCGAGATGCCAAAAGACCAGGTGGTGATGGCGAACATATGGCCGGAGCCCTGATACTTGGTGCCCTTAAGCACGGTATCGCAGTGCACGCCCACGCCAAAGATGATCATGAGGGCCGTTGCGCCGAATTCGCAGAGGAGTTTGGTAAGCATAAAACCTTATCTTTCTTGTCGGTTACAAACGATTCGTTTGGGCCGCGCACTAGTGCTGAGCGACGACAACGCCCAGGCCATCGGGAATGACGGCCACCTTGGCATCGGCACCCTTCATCTCAAAGGCGAGCTTGAGCGCCTCCTCGATAGTGTTGACCGGCGTCATGTGCATATCCTTGAGCATCTGGTGATCGCACAGGTCGGTGACCATGATCACAGGGTGATGCGCCAGGATGCGTGCAAAGATCTGGCTCGTCCACTGGTCGGGCAGGGTCTCATCCTTAGGACGGTCGATGCAGGCGCGCTCAAACTCTGCCGGATCATTGTCGGCGATGTTGTGATAGAAGCCCTCGCCACCGTGACCGTCGGCACAACCGGCGACATCGATAATCACACCGCCCTCGGGAAGTGTGGCCTCGGCAGCGCACATTCCCTTCACGGCCTGATAGATGTTCTGATCGAGCGGATAGCCACCGTTGGTGGTGATGGCAATCTCGCACTCGACGGGCTCAACGCCGGCAAGGCTCTTCACGAACTCGCAGCCGGCCTCGTGAGCCTTGTGGATGTCGCCGGCAAAGGAGCCGATGACCTCGTGCTTGCCGTTAAGCACCACGTTGAGCACAAAGGCGAGGTGAGCCATCTCGGCAGCGGCAAACATGTCCTCGCTCACGTGGTTGTGGCACAGGTTGCCGGCACGTGAATGGGAGTCGTTTACAAACTGACCGTTGTGGTTGTACATGATGGTCTTATAGCTGGCGATGCCGGGCAGCACGGACTTGCGGCTACCAGAGAAACCGGCAAAGAAGTGCGGCTCGATAAAGCCCTCGGCGAGCAGCAGATCGCAATCGGCGGCAACCTTGTTGATGATGCACTCGCCACCAGAAGGAAGGGTGCCGATCTTTTTCATCATGCTGTCATCGGTCGCAACATGCATGACGATCTCCTCGTTGGCGACGATCTCCTCGCCATACTTGTTGACGAGCTCCTCGTGCGTCGAGGGACGATGCATACCGGTCGCGACAAGAATACGCACACGTGCCTCAGGAGCGGCAGCGTGGATGTGATGCAGCAGAATAGGCATCGTCACACGCGAAGGAACAGGACGCGTATGGTCGGAGCTGATGATGACGATGTCCTTTTTACCAGCACAAAGCTCCTCGAGCGAAGGTGAGCCATAAGGGTTGGCAAGTGACTCCTCTACCAGCTCTTCCTGCGACTTAGTGGTCTTAAATTCGTTTTGATGACCCTCCATCACACCAGCGAAGTTCTTGTCCTCGAGCTCCAGATGCAACGTCTTGTGGTCAAACGGCAGTTCACATTCAAACAATTATGAGCGCCCTCTTCCTTTCAACTGACACACTAGTTAAACCGTTGGAAGGATACGCCGCTCACCGAGAAACATCACCGTCCACTGACTCATTAACACAACGTTCATATTTGACCCACAAACAACGGCCGCGACCCCAAACGGGACCGCGGCCGCTACAGTCGTAAGGCGAAAAGCGCCACATGCATCTCAATCCCGATCGATAAGACGCGAGGCGCGAAGCGCACCATTATTCCCCCCCCAGCAGTAATCCGCCGAAGACCGGACATCGCAGGACCCGCCATAAGTTTACTTTTAGGCACACTCCGCAGGACGCAAGAAGCCCTCGCCGCACCCCACATTAAGCGCGAAGCGCGCCATTCTCCCCTCAGCTGTTATCCCCGAAGACCGAGGACGAAGGGACCCGATGGGTTTCCCTCTGAATGCATTCCGCAGCACGAAGCCCCCTTATCCGCAACTCCGAAGGAGCAGGATAAGGGGGCTTCAAGTGCGAGGACGCATTCAGAGGGAAACCCATCGGGTCCCGGTGAGAGCCACAGGGCTATCGATTACCCCGTGTTCTGCAATCCTGCCGAGACGCCGGTCACAGTCGAAAGAATCAGGCTCATGTACTCGGCCTTCTTCTCCTCGGCCATCTCGTCCTGGTTCATACGCACCTCGCGAAGGGCGCGGACCTGGGCGATGGACAGGGCGTCGACGTAGGGGTTGCGCACGCGAACGGCGCAGCCGAGCACGCGACGGCGCTGCAGCGGCCATTCGTCACCGACGATGGCAAGGACCCACTTACGGGTGAGCTGCATCTCGGTAAAGACCTTCTTGGACAGATCATCGCGGTCGCCCAGATGCAGATACATCTTGGCAATGCGCTGATCGGTCTTGGCAATCGACATCTCGATGTTGTCGATGAACGTGCGGAAGAACGGCCACTCCTGGTAGGCAGCCTTAAGCTGGTCCAGATCGCCAAACTGCTCGCAGGCGGTACCCAGGCCGTACCAAGCGGCCAGATTGATACGCGCTTGGCTCCAGCTGAAGATCCACGGAATGGTACGCAGGTCGTCGAGTGACTTGGCGCCCAGGCCGCGCTTGGCGGGACGCGAGCCGATCGGCAGCAAGCCGACCTCGGTCAGCGGCGTCACGGTCGAGAACCACGGTGTAAAGTCCTCGGTGTTCAGCAGGTCCAGATAGCGCTCGTGGCTTGCGGCGTTAAGCTTCTCGGCCATATCCCAGAACTTCTGCGTGGTCTCGGTGTTGGTCTTCTCGACACTCGGGGCCGACTGCAAAAGCGTTGCGGCGGCAACGGACTCAACATGGCGCTGAGCCAGCGTGCGGTTGCCGTAACGGGCAAAGATGACCTCGCCCTGCTCGGTGAGCTTAAAGAAGCAGTTGACCGAACCCTTGGGCTGCGCCAGCACGGCCTTGTTGGCCGGGCCGCCGCCACGGCCCACGGCACCGCCGCGACCGTGCATGAGCACCAGGTCGATATCGTTCTTCTCGGCCCACTTGGCAATACGTTCCTGCGCGGAGTGCAGCGCGAGCATAGCCGTGGTAGGACCGGCATCCTTGGAGGAGTCGGAGTAGCCCAGCATGACCTCCATGCGGCGGTTGGTCTGGGCAAGGCGCTTTTGCACCACGGGCAGCGTAAGCATCTGGTCGAGCACGTCGACGCAGCCCTCGAGGTCCTCGAGCTGCTCGAACAGCGGGATCACGTCGAGCTCGGGGACATCCTCCTCGTGTGCAAAGGACAGGTGGGCAAGCTCAAAGACGTCGGCCACATGCTGGGCGCTCTTGGTAAACGAGATGATGTAGCGATGCGCCATCTTCTTGCCGTAGCGCTTCTGGATGGAGCCGATAGCACGGAAGGTATCGATGACCTCACGTGTCATGGGCTGCAGGTCGCCATGGATACCGTTCTCGTGGATATCCTTGAGGGCGCGGGCGTGCACCACAGAGTGCTGACGGAACTCCATCTCGACCATATGGAAGCCGAAGGACTCGACCTGCCAGATGATGGTCTGCACCGGGCCGTAGGCGGCACGGACGGCACCGCAGGCAGCCAGCGAACGCTGGACGACGCGTAGGTCATCCAGGAACTCATCGGCACTGTGGTACATGGTGTCGGTGATGCGACGCACGGTGGCGTTCAGACGATCGGCCATGACGAGCATGACGGCGCGATGCGGCTCATGCTCGGAGATCAGTTCAGCACGTGCGGTGTACTGGGTGCTCATCTCGACCTGATGGTTCCACAGGTTGATGAGCTCGGCAGACGGCTTGCTGTAGGTGGCCTCGAGCGTGAGGTTGCGGCCGATGCGGCGGCACTTGTCCTCGAGCTTGAGCACCATATGGGTGAAATACTTGGCGGCGACTTCGCGGCTCACCTTGGCGGTGACGTTGGGGTTACCGTCGCGGTCGGAGCCGATCCAACTGCCGGGATGGAAGAACGCCGGGCACAGCGGCGGCACGGTACCGGCCTTGTCGCCCAGCACCCAGTCGTCAAAACGACGATAGATGACGGGAATGACGTCAAACAGCGTGTTATCGAAGATGTCGATGATGGTATCGGCTTCCTCGACCGGCGTGGGCTTCTTCAACGCGATGGGGCTCGTGCGAACCAGGGCGTCAATCTCCTGCAGCATATGGCGCTCGTTCTCCACCAGGTCGGAGCCGCCCAGACGCGGACGCTCCTCCAGCAGGTTGGAGATACGACGAATCTTGCCCTCGACGGCCTTGCGACGGGCCTCGGTGGGATGCGCGGTAAAGACGGGGTGGAACTCAAGCTTGCCGAGCAGCTCGTTGGCGCCCTCGACACCCATCTCATCCACCAGCTGGTGATAGGCAACGGTGAGCTCGTTGGCGGGATCGACCTCGGTATCGGTCGATGCGCCGGCCTCACGCTCGCGCAGCTGTGCCACGCGGTAATTCTCCTCCGACAGGTTTGCCAGATGGAAGAAGCTCGTAAAGGCGCGGACGATAACCTGCTGCTTATCGAGCGGCAGACTGTCGATCAGATCGACGACCTCGCGAAACGCCACGGCGGTGGGCTCGTCGGCAGTGGGCACGCCCTGCTCGTCGACGGACTCGTCGGCAGCACGCGTACCGGGGTTTCCGGCGTTGGCCACAATCTCGGCTGTCAAAATCTTGTCGAACAGATCTGTGATCTCGGGATCATACTCGCTAAGCACACGGCGCTCCAGGCGCAAGAACAGCGCCAGATCGTCGCGCAGCTCCTCAGGAATCTCGATCTCGGCGAGACGCTCCTTGGACTCGGCATTCGAGCCGATTCGGTTAACGAGGCGGTTGACCACGGCAGCGACACGCGCCGCGGCTTCGGGTACAGACTGGTTGCTTAGGTTCTCAGCCACGTTTCCTCCCATTCCTCCTTCTATGCACGTAACATGCGGTATTCATTATAGGCACTCGGCAAAAACTTTCGGCGCTGATTGCGCTTTACCACACAAAAGTATTTTCTGCATTGCAAGGCTTTTTGCCCCAAATGGTCGTATTTCTCGGTGGGCGGCATACGCAAGCGGGGGCATTCAGCATAAAAGCGAAACGCCCCCGTAACAATCGTGCGCCGCGAGCGGGACGTGTTGGCGGACCGCAGTTCAAAATGATGCGCTACAGGCGCTCGCGAACCGCCTTGACCACATTGGTCAGATCGACGAGGACCTCGTCGTGGCTCTCCATGTCGCGCACTTTGACCTTGCCGGCGGCAAGCTCGTCGCCACCCAGGACCAGGATGAGCTTGGCGCCCACCTTGTCGGCCTGCTTAAACTGGGCCTTGAGCGAACGACCCTGATAGTCGGCCTCGGTCACAATCCCTGCGGCGCGAAGCTGCTGCGTAATGGTAAAGACGTTCTGACGCAGCTCCTTTCCGGCGTTGGCAACGTAGACGCACGGGACCTCCTCGGCACCCAGGTCGCTGCCAAAGGCCTGCAGGGCCAGCAGGGCGCGCTCAAAACCGACAGCGAAGCCGACGCCTGCCGTGGGCTTGCCGCCCTCGAGCTCGACCAGGCCGTCGTAGCGGCCGCCGCCACCGATGGAGCCGACGCCGGCGCCAGGGGCCTCGACCTCAAAGACGGTGCGGGTGTAGTAGTCCAGGCCGCGCACCAGGGTGGGATCCTCGACATACTCGATACCGGCGGCATCCAGATAGCGCTTGACCTGCTCGTAGTGCTCGCGACACTCGTCGCACAGGTTGTCACCCATCAGCGGGGCCTCGGCCATGATCTCGCGGCAATGGTCGTTCTTGCAGTCGAAGGCGCGCAGCGGGTTAAGCTCGGCGCGCTCGCGGCACTCGTCGCACATCTCGTCGGCGTGATCGAGAATGAACTGCTTGACCTGCTCACGATAGGCCGGACGGCACTGGGCATCGCCCATCGAGTTAATGAGTAGACGGAGCTTGGAAAGATCGAAACCAAGGCGCTTGTAGAACTCCATGAGCATGATGATGCACTCGGCGTCTGCCGCCGGATCGGGAGCGCCGAGCCACTCGATACCCACCTGGTGGAACTGGCGCAGGCGGCCCTTCTGGGGACGCTCGCCGCGGAACATGGCCTCGGCGTAATAGGCCTTAAACGGCGTGGAGCCCTGGGGTACCAGGTTGTTCTCCACGACGGCGCGCACCACGCCGGCCGTGCCCTCAGGACGAAGGGCCAGGCGCTGCTTGGGCTTGAGCTTGATATCGGTACCCTCGGTAAAGACGCGCTCCAGATTGGCGCCGCTAAACACGCGGAACATCTCCTTGCGAACGACATCAGTCGACTGGCCGATACCGTGGACAAACACGTCTACCTGCTCGATCGCGGGCGTCTCGATGGGCTTAAAGCCAAACGGCTCGAACACGCCGGCAGCGATCTGCTGCATCTTTTGCCAGGCGCGCATCTCGGCGCCGATAAGGTCGCGGGTTCCCTCCGCCTTCTGTGCCTGCATGGGCAAACACCTTTCTTTTAGTATCGCGTCATAGGTAGTGGACATTATACGGCACAAACACAAACAGCGGCGGCGCGTCTGGCCGAACGAGGGTATGGGGACCCGTTCGGCCAGACGCGCCGCCGCCGTTTGTGCTCCGTTTTCTCCGCCCCCTTCGGATCGCGTAACCCCTTGGGGACGGAGGAAAACGGATCATTTCCTTGGCCCCGGGCCGCCCTCGAAACCGCATGAGGGTACGAGCACCCACTCGCCCTCCCGGGCGCGCCCCGCAAGAACGGGGCCGACAGCAAAAGACGACCGAGCCCTCCCCCCCC